>Ga0255338_1000052_pt1 | contig 516236 bp, 468 predicted proteins | sample MeOH1_35cm_T4_19_FD_203715 | JGI IMG/M metagenome (GOLD analysis project Ga0255338, IMG submission 203715) | Sandy soil microbial communities from University of British Columbia, Vancouver, Canada - MeOH1_35cm_T4_195 | ecosystem: Engineered > Artificial ecosystem > Sand microcosm >... | reverse complement strand
CTGCGGCGGCGAAAGAGATCAAGGTGCTCATCGACGATTCGGTGGGCAAGGTGGACGAGGGCAGCAAGCAGGTGGCCGAGGCGGGCCGGACGATGGAAGAGATCGTCGAGAGCGTGAAGCGGGTGACGGACATCATGGGCGAGATCTCGGCGGCGAGCCACGAGCAGACCTCGGGCATCGAGCAGATCAACCACGCGATCACGCAGATGGACCAGGTGACGCAGCAGAACGCGGCACTGGTGGAAGAAGCGTCTGCGGCTGCGCAATCGCTGCAGGAGCAGGCCGGCCAGCTGTCCCACGCGGTAGGCGTGTTCAAGCTCGGCCATGCGCATCAAGGGCTGGTGACGGCACGGCCGATCCATCAACAGGTGGGTGGTGCGAAGGTGCAGAAGGTCCGGGCGCGAGCACCCCGGCAGGGCGTCGAGGCACCGCAGCGCAAGCGGCTGGCGGCTGCGGAATCCAGCAGGACGGCGGAGCTCGAATCGTTCTAGGGCGATTGCCGGCCGGCGGCTGACGCCTGACGAGCCTTGAAAGGTCCGCCTAGGCGCCGTGCCGCAGATGCTCGAGAAACCAGGCGCTCGCGAGCTGCGCCACGACCTCCAGCGCGCCGGCCTCCTCGAACAGATGCGTGGCGCCCGGCACGACCTCGATGCGCTTCTCGCAACGCAGAAGTTCGTAGGCCGCGCGGTTCAGTTCGAGGACCTCGGTGTCGGCGCCGCCCACGATCAGCAGCGTCGGGGCGCTGACTCTGCCGAGGGAGTCGCGGGCCAGGTCCGGGCGACCGCCTCGGGAGACCACGGCCTTCACGCTTTGCGGCCGGTGGGCCGCGGCGACGAGCGCGGCGGCTGCGCCGGTGCTCGCGCCGAACAAGCCGATCGGCTGGTGGACCACATGGGCGGGCAGGGCGTCGAGCGCCTCCAGGACTCGCTGCGCCAGCAAGGGAATGTCGAACACGTTGGCGCGATCGTCAGCCTCTTCGGGTGTGAGCAGGTCGAACAACAAGGTGCCGAGCCCTCCCTCTTGCAGCGTGCGTGCGACCTGCCGGTTGCGCCGGCTGCGCCGGCTGCTGCCGCTGCCGTGGGCGAACACCACGAGGCCGCGCGGCGGGTCGACCTGGCATAGATCCCCTTCGAGCTTGTGCGTACCGATGGTGATATGGGACTGGCTCGGCATGTCGGGCTCCTCTCGATGCGGCGGACAGCGCCGCCGTGTGGCGCAACGTCCGGTCGTCGGCGACCGTCGAAGCATTCTGGCCCGCTGCCATCGACCTGCCTTGATCCACGTCACTCATCGTTGACGGAGTTCTCTCCGCTCGGCCGTCGTTCCTGGCTCTCGCTGGCCGATGGCACACCTGCGCTCCCCTGAGAGAACAGAAGTCCGGCGCTGCGATCACGGTGGGCCGGGATCTTGCTTGCAGGCATCCAGCCCGACGCGCGCAGCGCAGCGGGGCGTCCCTCCTCCCTATCTGCCCGGAAGACTTTCATGAAGCTCGGATCCATCTCTCTCTCCGCCGCTCTCGGCGCCACCCTCTTGCTCGTCGCCGGCGCAGCTCATGCGCAGGGTGCGCTGGAAGACATCCAGAAATCCAAGACGGTCCGCATTGCTGTTCCGACCGATTTCGCGCCCTATGGCTTCGTGGGTACCGACTTGAAGCCGCAGGGCCTCGATGTGGACATGGCCCGCTATGTGGCGGACAAGCTCGGCGCCAAGGCCGAGCTGGTGCCGGTCAGCACGGCGAATCGCATTCCCTATCTGCAGACCCGCAAGGTAGACCTGGTGATCTCCACGCTCGGAAAGAATCCCGAGCGGGAGAAGGTCATCGATTTCACCGCCGCGTACTCGCCCTTTTTCATTGCAGTGTTCGGGCCGAAGAGCACAGCGGTCAAGACGCCCTCGGACCTGGCTGGAAAGTCGGTCTCGGTCAACCGCGGCTCCGTCGACGACACGGAACTCACCAAGGTGGCGCCCCCGACGGCGGAGATCCGCCGTTTCGAGGGCAACGATTCCACCATCGCCGCCTTCGTGGCCGGCCAGGTGCAGTTGGTTGCCACGAGCGCCCAGGTGGCCGGCACCATGATGCAGAAGAACCCGCAGCTCGGTGCCGAATTCAAGTTCCAGCTCAAGGACTCGCCCAACTTCATCGGCCTGACCAAGGGGGAGGACAAGCTGCGTGCCCGGGTGAACGAGATCATTGCGGAGGGGAGGAAGAATGGCGACCTCGACAAGCTGTCGATGAAGTGGCTCGGCCGCGGCACTGGCGAACTGCCCCAGTGATGCACAGTCGTCGCCGGTCGAATGCCGGTGCTGGCTACCATGCCGCCATCCCGAGAATGGAAAACGCATGCAGATCGACACCATCGCCGAGCAACTGATCGCCGCACGCCAGGGACCCGCGGTCCCTTGGCGAAGCGTTCTCCCCACCGATCCAGCGATGGCCTATGCCATCCAGGACGCGACCGTGGCGCGGCTCGGTCCCGTGGGCGGCTGGAAAGTCGGCGCCAGGTCTGCCGATGCGACGCCCTCGTGCGCGCCGCTTCCTGCGTCGGGCCTGCGGGCGGCGGGGTGGGCGTCCCAGGCCGGTGAGCGCTGGCGACTGCGTGGGGTCGAGGTCGAGGTGGCGCTGAGAATTGCGCGGGACTTCGATCCCGGTGACCGCGTTGCAACGCGCGAGGAACTGGCTGCGTTGTTCGACGCCGTCATTCCCGCCATCGAGGTTGTCGAGAGCAGATTCGCCGACTTCGAGGGCAGCGACCCCCTGGCGCAACTGGCCGACCTGCAAAGCCACGGCGCGCTCGTGCTGGGCGAGCCGGTGGCGATGTCCCTCGATGCGGTGGATCTGCGTTCGCTGGAGGCCTTCCTTGCATTCGACGGCCGGCAGGTCGCTCGGACGCGCGGCGGACATCCGACCGGGGATTTCTGGCGCCTGCTGTCATGGCTGGGCCGCCACTGTGCGATGCGGGGCATGCCGTGGCGTGCCGGGCAGATCATCACCACGGGCTCGTGCACGGGCATGCTCTTCGCCCCGGAGGGCGCGCATGTGGAAGCCCGACTGGCCGGGATCGGCACGGTCGGCCTGAGGTTCTGACAGGCGGCGCCGCACGGCCTTCGCGCCGCGCCGGGCGAGGCGGCGCACAATGCGCCCATCGCGTCGGCCGTTGCCACGATCCGGCTGGTGAAGACAAGGGCCGGGACGCCGCGATTCAGGGAAATGCCGGTTCAGCATCCATGTCGACGGATGCTGGGCTCCGAGTCTGCAATCACCGCGATTCAAAGGAGATTTTCATGACAGCCATGATGAAGGCCGCCGTCTTCGTCGAGCCCGGCCGTATCGAGCTCGCCGACAAGCCCATTCCGGATGTGGGGCCCAACGATGCGCTGCTGCGCATCACGACCACCACGATCTGCGGCACTGATATCCATATCCTGAAAGGCGAGTATCCGGTCGCCAAGGGCCTGACCATCGGCCATGAGCCCGTGGGCGTGATCGAAAAGCTCGGCAGCGCCGTGGTCGGCTACCAGGAGGGCCAGCGCGTGATCGCCGGGGCCATCTGTCCCAACTTCAATTCGTACGCCGCGCAGGACGGCTATCCGTCGCAGGACGGCAGTTACCTGATTCCCAAGGGCCTGTGCGGCTGCCATGGCTACAAGGCCACCGCGGGATGGCGCTTCGGCAACATGATCGACGGCACCCAGGCCGAATACGTGCTGGTGCCCGACGCGCAGGCCAACCTCGCACCCGTGCCCGATGGCCTGACGGACGAACAGGTGCTGATGTGCCCCGACATCATGTCCACCGGCTTCAAGGGCGCGGAAAACGCCAACATCCGCATCGGCGATACCGTGGCGATCTTCGCGCAAGGACCGATCGGCCTGTGCGCGACGGCCGGCGCCCGCCTGCTCGGCGCCACGACCATCATCGCCGTCGACGGCAACGACCACCGGCTCGGCATCGCCACCAAGATGGGCGCCGACGTGACGCTCAATTTCAAGAACTGCGACGTGGTCGCCGAGATTCTCAAGCTCACCGGCGGGCGTGGCGTGGATTCATCGATCGAGGCCCTGGGGACGCAATCCACCTTCGAATCGGCGCTGCGCGTGCTCAAGCCCGGCGGCACGCTGTCGAGCCTCGGCGTGTACTCGTCGGACCTGACGATCCCGCTCTCGGCCTTCGCCGCGGGCCTGGGCGACCACCGGATCGTGACCGCCCTGTGCCCCGGGGGCAAGGAGCGCATGCGGCGCCTCATGAACGTGGTCGCATCCGGCCGAGCGGACCTCGGCGCACTGGTCACGCACCACTACAAGCTCGACGACATCGTGAGCGCGTACGACCTGTTTTCGCACCAGCGGGATGGGGTGCTCAAGGTGGCGATCAAGCCGCGGTAGCGTGCGGACTTCATCTTGCCTGCGCAGGTCCGACGCTCACTTCATGACTGCCCCGCATCAGATTGGCAATTCGTTGTCGAAGTTGAACGCGAACTGCACGTGAGGGCGGCATTCAGTGACTGCAATTTCCTGAACTCGTGACGTAGCAACTCCACGACTTGGGCCAAGTCCAAGGGTTGCAGGTGGTTCTTCTTCAAAAAGGCTGTCCACTGCGTTTTCTTTATCGCATCCTGCACGAAGGCCTCACTCAGACCGGCAGGAGTCGCTTCGGGTATGGCCAGTCCTCGCCGGGCGAATGTGGCCTGGACGGCGCGTTGCAACTCGGCAGGATCCAGAGCGTCCTCGGTTAACAACATCCAAAGTCTTGCTTCGAAGCATCGGCATGCTGCTTCAGTCGGGCCCGGATGGAGGCGGAGAGGTTGCGTCTCATGTGGTCACGCTCTCCAGATAGGGGCGCATGACATTGGCGACGCGATCCACCGCAGCGTAGTGCCAGAGCGCGTCCATCGTCAGCTTGCGTTGTGCCCAGCCATCGCGCAGGGCTTCCAGCGCCACGTCCAGGCCGATCTTGTTGCGGTACTTGAAGCAGTCCGCCACGGTCTTGGCAGGGTTGAATACGGGCACCTGTACGCCATCGACCTCTACCGGCTCGATGCCTTCGGTCAGGGCAGCGCCCGACATGCGCACCACGCGCAGGGCAGGCTGATCCAGGCGCGGCGTGGGCGTGTGGGGAGGAATGGCCATCCATACCTCGAAGGGAGCCTGTGTGCCGATTCCGTGGATGCGCAGCGCTGACAGCAGGCACACGACACCACGCGGCACGCGCAGAACCACCTCGGCCAGAGACCGATGCTCGCTGAGCGCCCGTCCCGGCAGGCTGTAGATGCCGCGGGCAATGCGTTCGAGCTTGCCAGCCAGGACCAACCGGCTGAGCGCCATGGTCGGCAGGCCCCGCACAGCCAGATCGCGTGCGCGCAGCAGCGGCTGACGCTCAGCGAGCGCCAGGACAGCCTGTTCGAGTGTGGGGTCCGGGTGGGGCATCGTGCCTGGATTTTGTTGGAAACATTAGTTGTTTATCAACAAAAGACTATTGAATATATATCCGGGGTACAACCCCGGGCGCTCTCAATATGTTCTGGATGCAGAGATGAGCCAACGATCAAGAGGCTCATCGAGGTTGAGCGCCGGGTGCAGTCCGCGCAGCTTGGGCACGATGGTTCGCATGGCATGCATGTCCTGCACGGCTTGGATGCCGGCAGCAGACTCTCACAGAACCGGCTTGCTCGTTGGGGTATCCAGCAGCAGGACGCCATCACGCTTGACCACGTCGGCGATGTGCGGGTGGTCAAGGTGTACTCCGTGGAGGGAGTAACACAGTGGGACCTTGGACTTCCTGGATTTCTTGCGGCTTCCTCTGAGAAAGCGTCGAAACCTATGGAGCGGGTGAAGGGAATCGAACCCTCGTATGAAGCTTGGGAAGCTGCCGTTCTGCCATTGAACTACACCCGCGGTGGCGCGAATTCTACAGTGCGTCCTGCAGGCGCTTCGAGCGGTACTTCGGTCAGTCCGGTACGGCTTCCGTGCGCGCCGTCGAAGCCATTCGATTCACGGCCTTGTCCATGCGCCTGATGCGCCCGCGGGGCGAAACAAGGCGTGCAAGCCGCTCCAGCCACGGATTGGACCTCGGGTGCATCAGCGCTTTGGGGTATCTTCTCCCCCAATGTTCCAGTCCATCCAAGCTTGTCGGGCGCTTGCGGCCATTTTGGTCGTCTGTTTCCATCTGGCGGGCAACCTCGCCAAGGACAAGTACTTTGGGTCCATTGCCGCGCCGCTGGAGCGACTGTTCGTCTTTGGCGGCTCGGCGGGCGTCGCGTTCTTCTTCGTGCTGAGCGGGTTCATCATCACGCACGTCCATCGGGCGGATTTCGGCCACCCGCGTCGCCTGGGGTCCTACCTGCGCAAGCGAATCGCACGCATCTATCCGACCTACCTCGTGGTCTTCGCCGGCGTCTACCTGACGGCGATCCTTGTGCCGTCGCTGCGAGACGCGATGCCCACGGACGCCGCAGTTCTGGTGAAGTCCCTGCTGTTGCTGCCACAGGATCCGGCCGTGGTCGGTGGTACCGGGGCGCCGGTCATCGTCGTCGCCTGGTCGCTGCAGTATGAGGTCGTCTTCTACGTCCTGGTCGCGCTCGCCATCGTGCATCCGCTGCTGTCCGCGGCGGCAGTGGCCCTGTTCGCCGCGAACTTCATCTGGCATTCGTGGGGCGGAGCGCGGGAGTTTCCCGCGTCCTTCTTCGCCAATGAACTGATGCTGCTGTTTGCAATGGGCGTTGGCGCGGCGGCCGTAGGGGGCGCAGGCTGGCGAATGCCCAAGCCACTGCTCGTGGCAACCGCGGCCGGTGTGCTCTTCTTCGCCGTCGGGGCTGCAAGCATCTGGCGGCATGATCCGCACAACACCTATTTCAACTTCGGGTACGGCATCTGCGGCGCGGTCGCGATCGTCGCCCTGATCCAGGCCGAGCGCGAGCATCCGGCGCGATTCGAAAACCGCACACTGTTCCTGCTTGGCGATGCGTCGTACGCGATCTACCTGATCCACTTCCCGCTGATCGCCGTGCTCTGCAAGCTGGCGCTCGCGGCCGGGCTGAGCGGCGTGAGCGGCATGCTGGTGGCGTTCGTCGGCATCGGTCTGGCCTGTGTTGCCGTTTCGGTGCTTTTCCACCTGTGGATCGAACGCCCGATGTTGCGCCTCGTGTCTCGGCGAGGCACCCGGCGTCCGGTCGAGCCAGCGGCGAGCGAATGCGCCACAGGCGGATAGATCTGCCGAGGGTCTAGCCCTGACTGGAGCAGCTTGCACGCCTTGTGGGTGTTCGGCGCTCGCATCGAGCGGGTCTGTCCGGGCCGGGACGACTTCTCCAGGGTAGCCATCGCCACTTCATGGCGCCGCTTCGCATCTATCGAGCGCAGCCCGATCCGTTGAACCCGTCAATCTGCTGCACGCCGGTCTCGGAGACCGGTGGTTTCCCGGCCGTTCGCTCATCGCGGCGCTCGGCGCAGCGGGGTGGCGCCGGCGGGCTTGTGCCGAGCTTCTGGTTGACCGCTTGCAGCATGAACTTGCCGAGCAGCAACTGGCCATGCATCGAGATGTGGGTGTCGTTGGGAAAGTAGAAGTCCCGGACCTTCGATTTCTGCTCCTGCGCAAAGCCGAACAGGTCGGGTCCGAGATCGGTCTGCGCGAGCGCCTTGACGAACGCCTGGGAGTGCGTCGGATCGATGTACGTCGTCCATTTGTTCGGAATCACCATCCACAGGATGGGGAATCGGGTCTGCGACTTGGAGAACGCCTGCATGCCGGCCACGTTCTGCGGAGTGATCTCCCCGCGGTTCTCGTCGTCGGCCAGGAACAGCGCCATGTCACAGCGGCGGTTGCTGAATATGGAGCAGCCGTCGCTGACGCTGCGGGCCCGGGTTTGCTGGTCGCAGCCGCTGCGCACCTTGTTGTCGATGGCCGCCCGGGTGCATCTGGCGGTGAGCCATCCGGAGATCAGCTGGGCGTTCCAGTTGAGGGCGAAGCCCGGCACGTGCTCGGGCGGCGGAGAAATTGGCTCTGCCTGGGCGGTGAATGCCTTCGTCATGCGGCTGCACTTCTGCGTGTTGGCGAGCCTCATGTCCAGGATGCGTTCGACGCTCTCGATGATGACCAGCTTGCCGCGAAAACCCGCCTTCGCGAGCCAGTCCTCGAGATCGCCGCACAGCGTTTCGTCGATCGCCGACCAGAAGGTCGTGGTCACGGCGTATCCGCCTTTCGCGAGTTCGGATTGCCAGCGGTGCGTCGCCGAGAAACTGTCGCCGATCACGAGAATGTCGGCCTTGGCGATCGGTGCCGCGCGCAGCAGCCGGTGGGCGACATGAGGGGGTTCGATCGTCCAGCCGAACTCATGATCGGAGACCCGTCCGATGCGCGCCAGGTCGCCGTAGGGAATGGGCGTGACCAGCGTCTGGATCAGCAAGCCCGCGCAGACGACGAAGCCGGCCAGGAAGATCGACAGCCAGAGTTTCGCGGACTTCGTCATCTTGAGAAACTGCTCTTCGAGCCGGGAGTCTGTTCGTCGAGGAGGGGAGATTTCATCGTTCGGGTGTTGGAAGGCCGCAGCATCGCATCGCACCTTCCTGTGGGTGGAACTTCGACCGGGATCGAAGCCATGCCGGCCATGCGGGCGGAGTGAGAAGCAGCGCGGCGATGCCGAAGCTTTCCCGCCACGCGCCGGCGTTGGCGCCGCAAGATCCGGAGTCGGCTCCAGGGCACCGGGCTGAGAGTGGGCCGGGGCCGCAGAGGCGTGGATTCTAATGAGTGTTCAACGGAGGCTTCGAGAGTGATGCTCGATCGGAACGCATCGTCGCTCCACGTCGTGGAGTCCACGCCGGCTGAGCGCAACTCAACCACTACACTGCCTCGCTCAGAAATCAATCAGGACAAGAGCCGGACATGAAGAAGGCTTCGCTATTGCTGCTGCCGAGTCTGGCGCTGATCGCGCTTCTGTGGCTGCCCTTCGGCTTTCATATGGGCGGCCTCATCGAGGAGTGGGGGCTGCTCGGCCTTTACACGCAGGCCGGCCCGTTCTTCTTTGCGGGCGCGCACAGCCTGATGCCGCAGCACCAGATGCGCCCGATCATGACGACCTTGTGGGCGGCGGCATTCGCGGTCGACCCGAACTCGTGGTGGTTCTGGCATTTCGAGTTGGCCCTTTCGCTGCTGATCAAGGGCGCGTCGCTCTCGTGGCTCGGGCTCTACCTGACGGGCTCCCGCCGGTGGGCGGTGGTCTGTGGTCTGCTATTCGTCGTCTGGCCCGCAGACACGCTGCAAATGGCCTTTCGCGCATTGAACATCGGCATGGCTGCCGGGCTGGCGCCACTGTCGGCCGCGCTGTTCGTCGGGGCGTACCTTGCATCGCGAGGCGCGACTCGTGCCTCACTGGCGCTCGCCGCGGCTGCCTGTCTGGTGGCGGGAACGTGGATGTACGAGCTGACGCTACTGCTTGCGCCGCTACCCTTCCTTGTCATGTGGGCGCGCGAGGGCCTCGGCGGCACGTGGAGGCTCGTGCGCAGAAGCTGGCAGGTTTCCGTGGCGTGGCTCGCAGCCGTTGGCGTCTGTGCCGGCTACATAGTCAAGGTGTTGATCTCCACCACCGACAGCTATCAACGCCAGGTGGCGGGGGATTCCCACCAGATGTTGCAGACATTGAAGGTCAACGCGCCGATGTTGTTCACGCACGGATTTGCGCGTTCGCTGTTCGACGGATGGCTCGACGCCGCGCGCATATTCGCTCACGACTTTGGTTCGCATGGCTATCTGCTGGGCGTCGGGGTCGCCCTCCTGCTCATCGTGATTTCATTCGCCCGCGGTGAGGTGGAGCGTCCGGTTGGACTGGCAAGGATTGCGATCGTGGGTGTGATCGTCCTGGCCCTCGGCTATGGTCCCTTTCTGACGTCGAGCTTCCATTTGAACGTCACCCAGCGCACCTATCTGTTCGCTGCGTCGGGGGCCGCGCTCATCTTCGTCGCCGCTCTGCTCGTGGTCGAGAAACTGAGCCGATCTGTCGCTGTCGTCGGTGCAGGAGTGCTTCTCGCCCTGGGGGCGACGCAGCAGCTGTGGCAGTTTCGGGAGTATTCCGCGAACTATGAGCTGGAGCGCGAGATCATCGCGTCCATCGTCGAGCAGGTTCCCGAGTATCCGACCGGCAAGACCCTGATCCTGCTCGATGCATCCCAGCGGATCAATCACACCTGGATGCTCAACACGAACGACTACGGCATCCTCCCCAGCGTACTCACGTATATCTACGGCAAGCCTGTGCCGGAGGTGCGTGTCTGCCTTGTTCCCGCGAATGTCTGGTCGCAGCGGGATGCGTGGGGACTGCAGGGGAGCTGCGCCGAGACAGACAGTGCCTGGGTCTTCAAGTGGGCGCCCGACTTCGAGCGTCCGGAGGCGCCGAAGTTGGCGCGCAAGAGCGATGTCGTGGTCGAGAAGGAGAATGCGGTGATTGTCCGGATCGATGCCGATGGCCATTCGCCGGACACCCCGCAGATCCAGGCAAACCGCAAAGCCTTGCTCCAGGGGACATCCGTTGCCGGCATGCGCTATCGGCACGCGTTGGCGCCCGATACATGGCCGTTCAGGTCTCTCGTGGAGACGAAGGAAAGCCCGGCGGCTTATCGGTGGGATTTCGGCCGCCGCTGGAACCTCGAGCACCCGGAGGCGGGAACCGGATGGAACGAAGCGGAATGGTTCTACACCCCGTTCAGGCAACAGTCCGCCGCATGGATCAGCAGGCCGCATGCCACGTTGGTCTTTCCACTCGAACCGGCGCGCGGTGACTACGAGCTGGTGCTGCATGCCCGCGACGGGATGGGCGCGAACCGTGAATTCCTGAAGGCGTCGGTGAACGGGGTGAGCGTGCCGATCCAGTGGTTGACCGAGGGTGACCTGCGGGCGACGGTCCCGAATGACGCCTTGAAGGCCGGAATGAACACGCTGGCGTTCGATGGGCCGGTGTCCAAGGAGTGGGGCGTCTCGATGCGGGTGGACTGGATTACCCTGGCGCCCGCTTCCGAACTCGCTTCGTCAAGGCCCTGAGCGGGGCGTCCAGCACCTTGGCGCGCCCTTCGCCGAGGGCCCCCGCTACCCCACCCAGGCCTGCACCTCGATCTCGATCCGCGCCCCCTTGTAGAGCTCGGCCTGCACCGTGGAGCGGGAGGGCAGCGCGCCCGCGAAGTGCTTCGCATATTCCTCGTTGAACGCCGCGAAGTCGCCGAGGTCGGCCAGCCACACGGTGCTGCGCACCACGTCGCTCATCCGGGCGCCGCATTCGCCCAGCACCTGCGCGATGCGTTCGAGCACGGCGCGGGTCTGCGCCTGGATGCCGCCTTCGATGATGTTGCCCTGTGCGTCCATGGCGAGCACGCCCGAAAGGAACAGGAAGCCGCCGGCGCGCACGGCCTTCGAGAACGGGACTTGCAGGGGGGTGGGAAAGCGTTCGATGGTCATGCGGCCTCCTTCTCTTGCCGGGTGATGACTTGCCCGCTGCGCGCACCGCTGTGCGCGCCATGCTCCCAGGTGACGGCGCCGTTGACGATGACGGTGTCGATGCCCTCGGCCGGGCGGGTGGGGGTCTGGTAGTCGGCCGCATCGCGCACGGTGGCCGCATTGAAGATCACGATGTCGGCATGGTGGCCCACTTTCAGGGTGCCGCGTTCGTGCAGGCCGAAGTTGCGGGCGGTGAGGCCGGTCATCTTCCAGACCGCGGTCTCCAGCGGGAACAGGCCGATGTCGCGGCTGTAGTGGCCCAGCACGCGCGGGAAGGTGCCCCACAGGCGCGGATGCGGGTTGTCTCCGACGGGAATGCCGTCGGAGCCGATCATGGTTTCGTCGAATGCGAGGACGCGCTGCACGTCGTTCTCGTCCATCATGAAGTAGATGGCGCTGCCGGGCTGCAGCCGCCGCGCGGCCTCGTCCTTCGCGAGGCCCCATTCCTTCGCGATGTCGTCGAGATCGCGGCCCGCGCACTCGGGGTGCGGCACGCTGGAGGCGATCAGCACCCGGCCTTCGAGCATGCCGCGGTCGGTGCGGATCATGGTCGAGCCCGCCGTGTAGGGATAGCAGTCGAGCGAGACGCACTGGTGCTTCATCGTCTCCTGGATGAAGGGCAGGGTGATCTTCGTCTTGCCGAAGTTCTGCGTGTTCTGCACCTTGTGGTGCGACACCACCACCGGCACCGCGAGTTCGCGGCCGATGCGGAAGGTCTCTTCCAGCGACTCCATCACCTGGGCCGACTCGTCGCGCATGTGCGTCACGTACAGCGCCTTGCGCGCGCTGAGTGGCCGGCAGACCTCGATGATTTCCTCGGTGGTCGCCTTCGCGGCCGGCGGGTAGAAGGTGCCTGTGGACAGCCCGATCGCACCGGCCTGCATGGCCTCTTCCACCAGCGCCTGCATGGCCGCGATCTCTGCGGCGCTGGCAGGGCGGTCCATGTCCCCCATGGTGACCGCGCGCAGCGTCGAATGTCCGACCATGGCCGCCACGTTGACCGACGATGGCGTGGCCCGCAGCGCGTCGAGGTAGGCGGCGAAGGTGGTGAAGCGGCCTTCGGCCGGCGACTCGATCAGGCTCAGCGGCATCGGCAGATCCATGTTCTCGCGCAGCGGCGCGGCGCTGATGCCGCAGTTGCCGGCCACCACGGTGGTGACGCCCTGCGAGATCTTGAAGGGCATCGCCGCCTGCGACAGCACCGCCTGGTCGTCGTGCGTGTGCGCGTCGATGAAGCCGGGCGCGACGATGCGGCCGGTGGCGTCCAGCGTGCGTTCCGCCGTGTGGCCCGCGAGTGCTCCGATGGCGGCGATGCGGCCGGCAATGACGCCGATGTCGGCCTCGTAGCGCGGCGCCTTGCTGCCGTCGATCACGGTGCCGCCGCGGATCAGCAGGTCGAAGTGGGTGGGGGATGCGTCGGACATCGGGTTCCTTTGGAGCGGATCAACGGAAGTGGCAGGCCACCTGGTGGCTGCCGGCGGTGGTGGCGGGACGGTCCGTGAGCTCGGGCGCCTGTGTCTTGCACACCGCTTGCGCCAAGGGGCAGCGCGTATGGAAGCGGCAGCCCGAGGGCGGATTCGCCGGGCTCGGTGGATCGCCCTGCAGCAGCATGCGCCTGGCCGGCGTGCGCGGGTTGGGCACCGGCACGGCCGACAGCAGGATCTCGGTGTAGGGATGGCGCGGCGCGGAGAACAGCGTGTCGCGGTCCGCCACCTCGACGATGCGGCCCAGGTACATCACGGCCACGCGGTGGCTGATGTGGCGCACCACCGCCAGGTCGTGCGCGACGAAGAGGTAGGCGAGGCCGAACTCGGCCTGCAGGTCCATCAGCAGGTTGACCACCTGCGCCTGCACCGACACGTCCAGCGCCGACACCGGCTCGTCGCAGACGATCAGCTTGGGCTTGAGCGCCAGTGCGCGCGCGATGCCCAGGCGCTGGCGCTGTCCGCCGGAGAATTCGTGCGGGTACTTCCCGGCTGCCTCGGGCCGCAGGCCGACCTTGCTGAAGAGCCACTGCACGCGCTCGTCGCGCTCGGCGCGCGAGCGCATGCCGAAGTTGCGCAGCGGCTCGCCCACGATCTCGCCGGCCGGCAGGCGCGGGCTCAGCGAGGCGTAGGGGTCCTGGAAGATGATCTGCAGGTCGCGCCGGCGCTGCCGCATCTGTTCGGGGCTCAGCGTCGTCAGCTCCTCGCCGTCGAGCCGGACCGAACCCGAGGTGGGCTCCACCAGCCGCATCACCGACTTGGCCGTGGTGGTCTTGCCGCAGCCCGATTCGCCGACCAGCGACAGCGTCTCGCCGCGCGCCACGTCGAAGGACACGCCGTCGACCGCCTGGATCGGCGGCTTGAACGGCGCCAGCCAGCGCTTCGGCGCGACGTAGTGCTTCTTGAGTCCGACGACCTTCAGCAAGGGCGCCGGCGCCGGGTGGGTGATTGCGGAATTGCTCGCGTTCATGCGGTCACTGGCTCCTGGGATTCGATGCGGCCTTCCTCGACCGCGAAGCAGGCCACCACGTGGTCGCCGTCCTGGCGCGTGAGCTGCGGAATCTCGCTGCGGCAGCGCGCCCGGGCATGCGGGCAGCGCGCCGCGAAGGCGCAGCCGCGGCGCGGCTCCTGCGGCGAGGGCACCAGCCCGGGGATTTCGGCGAGCCGTGTGCTGCGCGTGTTCATCGACGGCATCGAGGCCATCAGCGCCCGGGTGTACGGATGCAGCGGCCGGTCGAACAGGTCGATCACGTCGGCCTCCTCGACCTTGCGCCCGGCGTACATCACGACCACCCGGTCGCAGCTCTCCGCCACCACGCCGAGGTCGTGCGTGATCATGACCACCCCCATCCCGAGCTCCGCTTGCAGCCGCCGGATCAGGTCGAGGATCTGCGCCTGGATCGTCACGTCCAGCGCGGTGGTCGGCTCGTCCGCGATCAGCACCTCGGGGTTGCAGGCCAGCGCCAGCGCGATCATCACGCGCTGGCGCATGCCGCCCGAGAGCTGATGCGGGTATTCGTTGACGCGGCGTTCGGGCTCCGGGATCTGCGCCACGCGCAGCATCTCGACGGCGCGCTCCAGCGCCTCGGCGCGGCTCGCATGCTGGTGCACCTGCACCGTCTCGGCGATCTGCCGGCCGATGGTGAGCACCGGGTTGAGGGAGGTCATCGGCTCCTGGAAGATCATCGAGATCCGGTTGCCGCGCACGCGGCGCATCTCGCGCTCGCTCAACTGCAGCAGGTCGATGCCGCGCAGGCGCACCGCACCGCGGATGCGCGCCGGCGGCGTCGGCACCAACCGCATGATCGACAGCGCGGTCACGCTCTTGCCGCAGCCCGATTCGCCGACCACGCCGAGCGTCTGGCCGGCGCGCACGGTGTAGGAGACGCCATCCACCGAGCGGGCCGGCCCGGTGAGCGTGTCGAAGTGAGTGTGGAGGTCCTGGACCTCCAGCAGGGGCTCGCCGGTGGCGAGCGCATCGCGGGACATGGTGGTCATCGTGGGGCTCCGGTGGTCGTCACAGCTGCCGCGCCAGGCGCGGGTCGAGCGCATCGCGCAGCCCGTCGCCCAGCAGGTTGATGGCGAGCACCGTCGCGGCCAGCAGGATGCCGGGGTACAGGATGATGTGGAAGGCCACGGCCACGAAGTTGCGGCCCTCGGCCATCATGTTGCCCCAGCTCGGCGTCTGTGCCGGAATGCCGACACCGAGGAAGGACAGCGCCGCCTCGGTCAGCACCGCGGCGGCGGCGACGAAGGTCGCCTGCACGATCAGCGGCGCCACCATGTTGGGCACCACGTGGCGGGCCAGGATCACCGGCAGCCGCGTGCCGACCGCATGCGCGGCCTCGACGAAGAGCTGCTCGCGCAGCGTGAGCGCCAGCGAGCGCACCAGCCGCACCACGCGCGGGATCTCGGGGATGGTGATGGCGACGATCACCGTCGCGAGGCTGGCGCGCGTCACGGCCATCAGCGCGATGGCCAGCAGGATGCCGGGGATCGCCATGAGGCCGTCCATCATGCGCATCACGGGGGAATCGGCCCAGCGCACGAAGCCGGCGAGCAGGCCCAGCATCACGCCCAGCAGGGTGGCGAGCGCGCCGACCGAGAGGCCGACGATCATCGAGACGCGCCCGCCCCAGACGGCGCGGCTGAACACGTCGCGGCCGAGCGAATCGGTGCCGAACCAGTGCTCGGCCGACGGGGGCTGCATGCGCGCGAGCGGGTCGATGTCCTGCGGGTCGAAGGTGGCGATCCAGGGCGCGCCGATGGAGAGGGCGGCGACGGCGACGAGCAGCAGCGCGCCGACGATCAGCGTCGGATGCTTGCGTGCCCAGCGAAAGCGCGGCAGCACGAACGGGACGTCGTCCGCTGCGCTGGCTTCGGTCACGGGGAGGGATGTGGACATGACGGCGGACACGTTTCAATACTGGATGCGCGGATCGAACAGGCGATAGCTCAGGTCGATCAGCAGGTTGATCAGCACATACACGCCGGCCGAGATCAGCAGCACGCTCTGGATCACCGGGTAGTCATGGCGCTGCACCGAGTCGATGACCAGGCGGCCGATGCCGGGGATGGCGAACACGGTCTCGGTCACCACCACGCCGCCGATGAGCAGTGCGATGCCGACGCCGACCGTGGTGGCGATCGGGATCGCGGCGTTGCGCAGCGCATGGCCGAGCACCGGCAACACGCCCAGGCCCTTGGCGCGGGCGGTTCGGATGTAGTCCTCGTGCAGCACTTCGAGGACGGTGGCGCGCGTCATGCGCGTGACCAGCGCGATGTAGACCAGCGCCAGGTTCACGCAGGGCAGTGCCAGGCTGCGCAGCCATTCGGCGGGGCCGTCGGCAAGGCGCGAATAGCCCTGCACCGGGAACCACGGGAGCTGGATCGCGAAGGCGTAGACCAGCAGGTAGCCGACCAGGAACACCGGCAGCGAGAAGGCCAGCACGGCGAACAGCATCACCAGGCGGTCGATCCAGCTGCCGGCGCGGTAGGCCGCGAGCGTGCCCAGCGGCACCGCCGCCAGCAGCGTGAGCAGCATGGTCAGCGCGGCGATGGAGACCGTCGGCTCCAGCCGTTGCCCGAGCAGTTCGGCCACGGGCACCTGGGTGAAGATCGAGGTGCCGAGGTCGCCGGTCGCGAGCCGGCCCAGCCACAGCGTGAACTGCTGCCACAGCGGCTTGTCCAGGCCCAGCGCCGTGCGCAGCCTGGCAATGTCTTCGCCGGTGGCGAGGTCGCCCGCGATCAGCGCCGCCGGGTCGCCCGGCGACAGGTGGATCAGCAGGAAGACCACGATGGCCACCACGGCCATCACGGGCAGCGTCGCCGCCAATCGTCGGAGGAAGTAACCCATGGCGCTGTTTCGTTCCGGTTCGTGTGCCTACTTGTCGAGCATCCACACCGTGGGCATTCCGGCCCACAGCTTGTCGACGCCCTTGAGGCTGGCGCGCGCCGCGAAGGCGGCCGAGTATTGGCCGGCATTCACGTAGGGCACGGCTTCGTAGGCGCGCTTCTGGAAGGCATCGAGCAGCTCCTTGCGTCTGGCCGGCACGGTTTCCTTGATCCACGTGGTGCGAAGCTCGTCGAGCGGTTTGTCGCAGGGCCAGCCGGGCAGGCTGTTGCCGCAGGCCGCGCCGAGGTAGGCGTTGGTGATCGGCGAATTGACGTCGAATTCACCCGCCACCGTCACGTACACGCTCCAGCCGCCGGCCTCGGGCGCGTCGCGCTTGGCGCGGCGTGCGCCGATGGAGGCCCAGTCCATGTTCTGCAGCTCGACGTTCATGCCGATGCTGCGCAGCGTCTGTGCCGCCATCAGTGCTTCGGCATTCAGGTAGGTGACGTCGCTCGGCACCAGCAGCACCACCTTCTCGCCCTTGTAGCCGGACTCGGCCAGCAGCTGCTTCGCCTTGGCGAGGTCGGGCTTGCGGAAGGGTTCGGCGCCGGCCGCGGTCTCGTTGGGGCCGCCGCAGATGAAGTAGGTCGCGCAGTAGGTCACGCGCATGTCGAGCGGGTAGCCCATGGCCGCGGTGAACTTGTCCTGGCTCACGGCCGCGAGCAGTGCCTGTCTTGCCTTGGGCTGGTTGAAGGGCGGGAACAACTGGTTCATCACCAGGAAGCCCTGGTAGGCGCCGGCCGAGCCGATCTTGATGTTGCTGTCGGCGCGCAGCGGCGTGATGTAGTCGGGCGGCACTTGCTCCACCAGGTCGACCTCGCCACGCTTGAGCGCCGCGATGGCGCTGTTGGCGTCGGGCAGGTAGAGCCACTCGACGCGGTCGAAGTTGCTCTTCTTGCTGCCGGCCAGGCCGTTGGCCGGCTCGCTGCGGGCGACGTAGTTGGGATTGCGCACGAAGACCGCCTTGTTGCCGGGCACCCATTCGTCGCGCTTGAAGATGAAGGGCCCGGAGCCCAGCACCTCGGGCAGCGGCGCGGTGGCCGGCAGCTTGGCCAGGCGTTCGGGCAGGATGACCGGCGGGAAACCCGAAGGCTTGGCCAGCGCGTCGAGCACCATGCCGAAGGATTCGTTCAGCGTGAGCGTGAAGGTGCGCGCGTCCACGGCCTTCCATTCGGCACCCGCATTGCCCATGGCGCGGCCCAGGCTGTCGCGCGCACCCCAGCGCTGCAGAGAGGCGACCGCGTCGGCCGAGGTGACGGCGCTGCCGTCGGAGAACTTGAGGCCGGGGCGCAGGGTGAAGCTCCACTGCCTGCCGTCCTTCGAGCTCGTGTATTTCTCGACCATCTGCGGCTGCGGCTTGCCGTTCGAATCCTGCGCGAACAGGGTGTCGTAGACCATGTAGCCGAAGTTGCGCGAGATATAGGCGGTGGTGAAGGTCGGGTCCAGGATCTTCAGGTCGGCATGGGCCACGACCTTGAGCGTCTTCGTCTGCGCAAGGACGGGAAGACTGGCGCCCGCGAAGGCGAGGGCACCCATGGCCAGGGCGGCGAGCATGCGTCGTTTCATGTGCGGTTCTCCGGGGAGGTGGCGAATGGAAGAAGAGAAGAAGAGGAGGAATCAGGCCGCGGCGGCGCCCACCGGCCACTTGGGCAGGCGCGCCTTGCGGTAGGGCAGGGTGCCGAGGTCCAGGGTCACGGCACCGGGGGCGCCGACATAGATGACCTGCTTCGCGAGCCTGGAGAAGGAGGCGTAGAAGTGCTGCGAGGACTTGACCACGATGATCTTCTTCGCGGCGAGCTCGCAGCCCAGTTGCGTGAAGAGGTCCGTGCCCATGGCCTGGTTGCGCAGCGTGATGAGGACGATCTCGATGCCGTCGGCCTCCAGCAGCGCGCAGTCGCCCAGCGGCACCGGCGTGTCGGCCAGGCCGGTCATGACCATGTCGGCGTGCAGTGCCTTGACGGTGCACATCAGGTCCATCGGCTGGCCCGACATCGGACTGATCTTGCCGCCGATGCGCATCGCGAGCCGCGCGCCCGCGCCGGCCTCGAAGGCGATGCGCACGGCGATCGGGTCCCACATCGGGCCGATGGCGGCGTTGCGGATGCCGCGCTCGACCATGCGGCGCAGCACGAAGGTGGAGTCGCCGGCCGCACCGCCGCCCGGGTTGTCGGCGCCGTCGGCCAGCACCACGGGGCCGCCGTCGAAGGCCAGGGCTTCGTCGAGCGCGGTGTCGATGTCCGGATAGCGCACGGTGAGCGCCTCGCGCATGCCGATGAGTTCGTCGGCGAGCTGCCGCGCCAGGGCCTGCGCCTTGGGCGCATCGCCGTCGGTGTAGACCAGCAGCTTGGTGCCCATCTCGGGCACGTCGCCCCAGGAGAAGCCGTGGGCCACCGAGATCGACAGCACGCCGTCCTTGCCTTCGAGCGATTGCAGCCGGTCGACGAAACCGCGTGCCGGCTCGCGCGAGGTGTGGATGGTCACGATCATGTCGCAGTCGACCATCGCGGCCACCGGCCGGATCTTCTTCGCGGCCATCGCGGCACAGAGATCGACCAGCTCCAGGCCGCGCTCCAGCACGTCGGTGTGCGGGTACTCCTTGAAGGTGATCAGCAGGTCGGCGTTGTCGACCATCGCGGGCGTGAGGTGGCTGTGCGGGTCGAGTTCGGCACCCACCACCACGTTGGGGCCGACGATGGCGCGCACGCGCTGCAGCAGGTCGCCTTCGCAGTCGTCGTAGCCGTCGGCCACCATGGCGCCGTGCAGGCCCAGCACCACCATGTCGACCGGCAGGGCGGCGCGCAGGTCGGCCAGCAGTTCCTCGCGCAGCGTCTCGTAGGCATGGCGGGTGGTCGTGCCGTTGGGCTGCGCGCCGGCCACCATGCCTTCGACCAGCTCCCAGCCGTGTTCCTTGCCGCGCAGGCGCGCGGCCCACAGCGGGCCGGAGAAGAAGGTCATCTGGTCCGGATGCCGGCCGGCCGGGAAGTACCCGCGGTCGTGGAAGGACGCGAGGCCGGTGGGCATCGGGCCGAAGGTGTTGGTTTCGGTGGCGAGGGATCCGCTGAAGACGCGCATGGTTCGGCTCCTGGAAAGGTGGGTCAGGGAGAGGGGGCGTGAGAAGCGCTGCGCAGCCTGGCGGGCGACAGCATCGCGGCGGTGAGGCCGAAGCTCGCGGGATGCTCCGGCACCGGCAGGCCACGGGCGAGCGCGGCGCAGGTCTCGCCCATCGCGGCCGAGGTCTGGATGCCGTAGCCGCCCTGGGCCGCGACCCAGAAGAAGCCCGGCAGCTTGTCGTCGAAGCCGCCGACGAGGTCGCCGTCCGCCACGAAGGAGCGCAGGCCGGCCCACGCGCGGGTCGGCCTGCGGATCGTCAGCGTGGTCATTTCCTCGAGCTTGTGGATCGCGAGGGCGATGTCCATTTCCTCGGGCTGGATGTCCTGCGGCGCCACCGGGTCGGCATTGGCGGGCGAGCCGAGCAGCATGCCGGCGTCGGGCTTGAGGTACCAGTCTTCCTCGGCGCCGATGGCCATCGGCCATCCCGTGGCGTTCATGCCGAGGGGGGGCGCGAAGATGAAGGCCGAACGGCGGCGCGGCTCGATCCCCAGCGGTTGCGCGCCGGCCAGGGCGGCGATGGCGTCGACCCAGGCACCCGCGGCGTTGAGCACCACGGGCGCTTCGTACACCTTGCCGCCGGCCTGCACGCGCCACCCTGCAGGCGTGCGCTCCATCGCGCTCACCTCGGCATCGCACACCAGCGTGCCGCCGGCCTGGCGCATGCCGCGCAGGTAGCCCTGGTGGATGGCATGCACATCCATGTCGGATGCATCGGGTTCGTACACGGCGCCCAGCACCTGTTCGGGACGCAGCACCGGCACCATGGCGATGGTCTCGTCGACCGTGAGGCGGCGCGCATGCGGGGTCACGGCGCGCAGGATCCGCGAGTGCTCCTCGAGTTCGGCCTCCTGGCCGGGACCGGCGACGATCATCGCGCCGCGCGGGGTGAGCAGCGGATGTTCGCAGAAGCCGGGCGGCGGGCTGCCCAGGAAGGCGCGGCTGGCCATGGTGAGGATGCGCACCTGCGGCGTGCCATAGCTCTCCATGAAGAGCGCGGCCGAGCGGCCGGTGGAGTGATAGCCGGGCTGCGCCTCGCGCTCCAGAAGCACGACGCGGCCGTGTGGCGCCAGCCAGTAAGCGACAGAGGCGCCGGCAATGCCGCCGCCGATGATGAGGAAGTCGGCGCCGACGCGCTCGGGCGTGGAGTCGTGGGTCATGGTGCGGAGGAGGCCTTGTGCTTCATGTCGGGGCGGCGGATGCCTTGATCGAGTGCGGCGGAGTGTAGATATGAATTTGCGGATACGCAAAATAAAACACAGGTGATTCAGGGTAAACACGGGTGCATCATTCGAGTGCAATTTGCGTCTACGCAATTTGCATGTACGCAAATTGCAGGCCAGGAAGAGCGCGGCGAAGGGCTTCGCCGGGGCTTGCTGCTGGCAGAATCCGCACACCGAAGAGGAACGCACGCTTGAAGACCCATCCCGCCCCGCGACAAGATGCCGAGCCCCGCACGCTGGACCGGGAGACCTTCGGCAAGCGCCTGCGCACGGCGCGCAAGCAGTACGGCTGGACGCTGGCGCAGCTGGCCGACCTGTCCGGCGTCTCGATCACCACCATCTCGCGCGCCGAGCGCGGCCAGCTCGCGCTCGGCTACGAGAACTTCGCGGCCCTGGGCCGCGCGTTGCAGATGGACATGGGCTCGATGTTCTCGGGCGCCGGCGTGAAGGCGCGGCCCTTTGCGGGTCCCGTGGTCACGCGTGCCGGCCAGGGCGTGACCTACCGCGGCCTGTCCTTTTCCTACGAGTTCCTCGGCACCACGGCCCTCGGCAAGCAGATGAGTCCGGTGCTCGGCACGGTGCATGCGCGCCGCATCGAGGGCCCGGAGGATTTCGCGCGGCACGCGGGCGAGGAGTTCGTCTACGTGCTGACCGGCGAGATCGACGTGCATTTCGACACGGGCGAGAAGGTGCGTCTCGCCCGTGGCGACTCGCTCTACTTCGACAGCCGCATCGGCCATGCCTACGTGAGCGTGAGTCGCCAGCTGGCCAAGGTCATCGGCGTCATCACGACCGAGAGCACTTTCATGGTGTCGGCGCGCGAGGGCGAGCGCGAGGTGAGCAAGGCGGCCGCATTGCCGTCGCCGCGGCGCGGACGCCGGGCGAAGACCTGAGGCTCGACGTCACGGGAAGAGGGCATGCCCGGGCATGCCGCCGGCAAGGCCCGGCAGAAGGGGCGCTTCCGGGCTCAGTCTGCCGCGGATGCTGCGTACGCTGGGGACCCGGCCCCTGGGGCGGGGCGGCGCTTCATGGCTTCACGGGGGACGCCCCCTGGACGTGGACCGCGAGGCCGCCCAGGGTGCTTGAGCGGCCGACATCGATCTTCAGCCGGTGGACCGCCGCGATGCGGCGCACGATCGACCATCCGAGTCCGCTGCCGCTCTCGTTGTGGCCCGGCATCCGGAAGAAGCGTTCGCCGAGCCGCTGCAGCGCGACTTCGCCCAGCCCGGGGCCGCCGTCCTCCACGCTGAGCCGCGGGCCCGTGGCGTCGCAGGCGACGCGCACCTGGATGCGGACCGACGGCGGGCTGTAGCGGATGGCGTTGTCGACGAGGTTGCGCACCAGCACCGCCAGCAGCGTCTCGTCGCCCGCGAGGGGGCATGGTCCGGCGGCGTCGAGTTCCAGCAGCTGATGTCTGGCGATCGCGCGGGGCGCGACCTCGGCCAGAACGCGGCGGACGATGGCGGCGAGGTCGACGGTCCTGCTCGCCGGCGCCGCGTCGGCTTCGAGGCGCGACAGCGTCAGCAATTGCTCGACCAGGCGCGTGGCGCGATCGCAGCCGTCGAGCGTGCTTTGCAGGGCATGTCGGCGCTCCTCGCCGTTGGGTTCGTTCATCGCCACCTGCGCGTGCGCGCGGATCGCCGCGATGGGCGTCCGCAGTTCGTGGGCGGCGTCGGCAGTGAAGCGGCGTTCGGATTCGAGCAGCGTCTCGATGCGTCCGAACAGCGCGTTGAGCGCATCGATCATCGGCATCATCTCCGAGGGCGCGCCGTCGAGCTTCAGTCGCTCCAGCGATTCCGGCCGGCGTTCGAGCAGCGCGCGCCCGAGCCGGCGCATCGGGGCGACGCCCCTGTACACGGCCCACCAGACGGCAAGAGCCAGCAGCGGCAACGCGATCGCCATCGGCCACAGGGTGCTGCGCAGCACGGCCCAGAGGATCGAGTCCCGCGAGCGCGCTTCTTCGCCGACGTAGACCTGCACGTCGTGTTCCGCGCCATGGGTGGCGAACACGCGCCATTCCCGGCCGTCGATCCGCACCGTCCTGAAGCCCGACACGAAGTCCCGCGTGCTGCCCGCCAGCGGCGCGGTCGGCGCATTGGCCGAGCGAAGCGTGAGCCGTCCCTCGTGATAGACCTGAAACGCAACCTTGGACGCGTAGCGGTGCAGCGTGGGTGCATCGATCTGGTGGTCGCCGTCGCCGATCTCGTTCTGTTGAACCACCAGCAAGGCCGCGGCCTGCGTGAGGTGGCTGTCCAGCAGTTCCTCGAGTTCGTCGCGCGCGTCGAACCAGGTCACTGCGGCCGTGGCCAGCCACACGATGGTCAGCAGGCCCAGCACCAGCGACACCAGATGGCCTTGCAGCGAACGCGGGGTCCGGGTCATGAGGACGGAGGGTCGCGCATCAGCACGTAGCCGACGCCGCGCACGGTCTGGATCAGTGTGCTGCCGAGCTTGCGGCGCAATCGGTGGATGTGGACCTCGACCGCGTTGCTCTCGACTTCCTGGCCCCAGCTGTAGAGATGTTGTTCCAGTTGCTCCCGCGACAGCACGCGGCCGGCATTGAGCATGAGCGCGTGCAGCAGGTCGAATTCCCTGATCGACAGCGTCACCGGCTCGCCCGCCTTGTGCACGGCGCGCGCCGCCGGATCGAGCACGACATCCTGGGCGCTGAGGCATTCCTGGGGCTGGCCGTGGGACCGGCGCACCAGCGCCCGCAGCCGCGCCGCGAGTTCGAGCAGGTCCACCGGCTTGACGACGTAGTCGTCGGCCCCGACGTCGAGCCCCCGGACCCGATCGGGCACCGCGTCCCGAGCCGTGAGCACGAGCACCGGCAGCACGATGCGGGCCTTGCGGATCGCCGAGAGAACGTCCAGCCCGTCCTTGGCCGGCAGGCCCAGATCGAGCACGGCCGCCGCGTAGGCTTGTGCCCGCAACTCGCGCTCGGCGGCGTCGCCGTCGCGCACCCAGTCGACCTGGAAGCCGAGCTGCCGGAGCCCGGCACGAAGGCCATCCCCGAGCAGGGGGTCGTCTTCAGCGAGGAGGATGCGCATGCCGGGGATTGTCCCTTGCCCGCGGATCAGTCGTCGTCGCCGTCCGCATGCGCAGCCTTGGCGGCGGCCGCGGGCCGGTCGAGGAGGGCGCCGCCGGCAGGCGCGCTTTTCCACTGCAGCCACCAGAAGCCCAGCACCGCCGCCAGCATGAGCAGCGCCACGGTGCGCCATGCGCTGCGAATGGCCTGCTCGGGCCTGCCGGTCTTGCGCCCGGTGATCATCGCGCGCACCAGGTTCTCTCGTTCGTGCCAGCTGCCGAACACCACGCCCGCCACGTGCACGCCGACGATGGCCAGCATGAGGTTGGCCGCGGTCTCGTGAAACTCTTCCACCCAGTGTCCCGCGAGGTCGTTGTAGTTGGCCCAGCCCGAGGCGGTGACCGACACTGCCAGCAGCAGCAGCGCGACGATGGCCAGCGCGCCCGCCGGGTTGTGCCCGACATGGCCTTCGCCCCGTCCCCGGAACAGGCTCTTCACGTAGTCCGCCACGACCCGGGGCCCGCGGACGAAGCTGCTGAAGCGCGCGTAGCGCGTGCCGATCAGTCCCCAGACGACGCGGAACGCCACCAGTCCCGCCATCGTGTAGCCCAGCGTCACGTGCACGAGCCGCCAGGACTCGTGCTCGGCCGTGAGGTAGGCGCCGGCGAAGCACAGGACGATGAGCCAGTGGAATACGCGCACGGGCGCGTCCCAGACGAGGATCCTGCGAGGCTCCATGGATGTGCGCTCGGGCTCAGCGCGGGATACGGACGGTGTGCTCATTGAAATCTCCTTGATCGGCTCGGGTATGGCACGCCGCGCAATTGGCGGCGCTCTTGACGGCGGGCAGCATCCAGGTGGCCGCCGACACTTCGTGGTGCTTGCGGATGAACCAGCGCGATCGCGTGATGCGGTCCTCGGGCGGTTCCTCGCCGACCCGCTTGAAGGTGCCGGCGTTGGCGGTGAGCCAGCCCGCGATCTCCTTGACCGTGGCCGGATCGAGCGATGCATCGGTACCGAAGTGGCGCGGCAGGTTGTTCATCAGGTGTTGCCACGACGCGGCCGGCAAGGCCCCCGGCGGATAGGCGATGTGGCAAGCCGCGCACTCCTGCTGGTAGCTGCGCAGCATGGCGGGGGCCGGAATGCTCCGGTTGTCGTCGGCCCAGGCCGAACCGGCGAAACATGCCGCGAGCGCGAGCGATGCCGCAAGCGGGAGCGGGATGAGGGCGGGCGGGGCTCGGAAGAAGGAAGCGGGGAACATCGCGGGATCCTTGGCAGGGGTTCGGAAGCGTTCGAGCGCTCAAGGCTTCAGCGTCATGAGCCAGCTCAACACGTCCGCCTTCTCGGCGGCGGTGCACTCCCTGCCCATTACGTCGTTGCAGTTGCGGCGAAACCATTTCTCGGTCTTGGCCGGGTCCGTGAAGCGCTCGGGATTGAAGGCCGGCGCCATGGCGCCGATCGGCTTGCCGGTCGCGGCATGCTTGCCCGCTTGCGTCGGCAGGGCGCCGTGGCACGAGGCGCAACTCCATTCCCGCCCGTGGGGGGTGGTGAAGAGTTGCTGGCCGCGCGAAGGTGAGGCGGAGGCTCCGGCCTGCGCGGTGTAGTTCGAGAGCAACTCGCCGGGTGTGGCCGCCAGGGCTGCAGGGCCGGCGGCGCCACCGATCAGCCACAGGGCGGTGGCGGCGAGAACGAGGAGAGTCGACTGCGGGCGGCGGCGTGCGAGGTTCATGGCTTTTCCTGGACCGGGATGGTGTCCCCCGCGCCTTATCGCTTTCTTAACGCCCGGCGCCTCGCTTCAGAATTCCTTAAGAAGCGCACTCGACGATCCATGCACCCATGAGCCCTGCGCGCCATGCCTTCGGGATGGCCGGCCTCGCAGGTCCCTCGTGCTTTCGCCACTCTTCAACCTTCTACCTACTGCAAATGAATCCGGACGATCTGATCGACGACCCTGAAGATGCGCAGCACACGCCGGCTGAGCGCGCTGCCGCTGCTTCGCGCAGCACCTGGGTCAGCGTCGGCGTCAATCTCGCGCTCACGATCACCCAGATCCTCGCCGGCATTCTTTCGAAGTCGCAGGGCCTGGTGGCCGACGGCATCCATTCGCTGTCCGATCTGGTCGCCGACTTCGTCGTGCTGCTCGCAGGTCACCACAGCAAGAAGGACGCAGACGCCGACCATCCCTATGGCCACCAGCGCTTCGAGACGGGTGCATCGCTGGCGCTCGGGGCCTTGCTGCTGGCGGTGGGGGTGGGAATGCTCTGGTCGGCGGTCCTCAAGCTCGAGGACCCTGGCACCGTGCAGACGGTCCACGTCGCGGCGCTCTGGGTCGCGGGCGGCGCCCTGGTCGCCAAGGAGCTGCTCTTCCGCTACATGCTGTCCGTGGCCAAGCGTGTGAAATCGAGCATGCTGGTTGCCAATGCCTGGCACGCGCGATCGGATGCGGCGTCGTCGCTCGTCGTCGGCATCGGCATCATCGGCAACCTCTGCGGCTATCCGATCCTCGATCCGATCGCGGCGCTCATCGTCGGCTCCATGGTCGCCAGGATGGGCTGGAGCTTCGGATGGGATGCATTGCACGACCTGATGGATCGCTCCGTGGACGAACAGGAACTCGAAGCCATCCGCCGCACGCTGGTGGAGACTCCCGGCGTCAGCAACGTGCACGATGTGCGGGCCCGCAAGATGGGCGACATGATCGTGGCCGATGCGCACCTCGAAGTCGACGCCTCGCTCACGGTGGAGACCGGTCACGACATCGCGGTCGCGGCGCGGGAGCGCGTCCTGCAACGGCATCGCGTGCTGAACCTGATGACCCACGTGGACCCGTGGAAGCGGCCGGACCTCGACCATGCCGCGAGTACCCCGCCGCCGGTGCGCTGATCCGCGAACGAATTGCCGGTTTCCGGGCCGCGCAGCACGCCGCGGATTTCCTCTGCGTATCACGCGGCGCGTTGATGTGAGTCAAGTGCCGCCGCCCCGTCGGCATCCAGTATCCTCGCCTGCGGCCGGCGTCTCGCATGGCCCGCGTTTACCAACAGAAGAACAGGAATTGCCGATGAAAATCCTTGTGGCCGTCGATGGCTCGAAGAACGCCCTCCAGGCGGTGAAGTACGCCGCCAAGCTCGCGAAGCTCGTGCGGTCGGCGTCGAACAGTGTCACGCTCATCAGCGTCCACGACGATGCGGGCCTGTCGCATGCCAAATCGCTCGTCGGCAAGGAGGCCGTGGCCGACTATCTGCGCGAATTGAGCGACAAGGAGCTCAAGCCGGCGAGGAAGCTGCTGGACGCGGCCGGCGTGAAGCACGACATGGCGATCCGGACCGGGCACGTGGCCGCGGAGATCGTGGCCTTTGCCCAGGCCGGAAAGTTCGACCTGATCGCGCTGGGTTCCAAGGGCCGCAGCGCGTTCGCCGATCTGCTGATCGGCTCGGTCGCACAGCGCGTGCTTTCCACCGCGAAGCAGCCGGTCGTCCTGGTCAAGTAGCGCTGGCCCTGGTGCTTCTCTGCCCGGCCGGCTTTCATCGGAGTCGGACCCGGCTGCCGGATGTGTGCCCGAGGCTTCGCTGTCGCGGGGCGCCAGCATTCTGCAGCAGGCCAGGCCAGCAGAAGCTGACTCGCCGAGCCCGGTGGCGGCCTTCTTGACAGTTCCGGTCCCGTGCCTCAGCCTATTCGGCAAAGAGACAAGATCGAAGAACGCGGCCTTCGCGCCGGCCTTCGGGCGCCCTGGGTTCCAGGCCGCATCGGGCCCGATGAGTGCGCGTGGGTGGAGGACATCCTTTCGTCCGGAGGCTCCGGGAGTCGCCAGCCGACGGAGCTGATGCCCGGCACGGCAAGGGAACTTGTCGCGGTCGGCGTCGTCCCTTTCAAGGTACATGAACTCAGGAGTGCGCATGCCGGGTGACGAGGTGGCTCGCTGGAAGTTGGACGATCTGGATTTTTCGCGCATCGCACTCGACGAGGCGCGCGCGGACGAGACCCTGTTCTACCTGGCCTGCGCGGCGTCGTTCGTCGAGAGCGGCTCGAACCTGTATACGCAGACGCTGGTGGATTTCTATCGCGGCGACGAGGAAGTCACGGCCTGGCTGCGCGACCACTGGGAGCATGAAGAACTGCAGCATGGGCGCGCGCTGGAGGCCTATGTGCGACATGTCTGGCCGGAATTCGACTGGGACACGGCCTTCCGCAGCTTCATCGGGGAATACGCGAGCTATTGCAAGGTGGAACTGCTGGCGCCGAGCCGCGGGCTGGAGATGTCGGCGCGATGCGTGGTCGAGACGGGGACCGCGACCTACTACCGGGCGCTGTCGCGCTTCGCGAATGAGCCGGTGTTCAGCGACCTTGCCACCCGCATCGCGGCGGACGAGGTCAATCACTACAAGCATTTCTATCGCTACTTCCGGCGCTACCGCGAGCAGGAGAAGCTGAGCCGGGTCCGCGTCCTGGGCACCATCGCCCGCAGGACGATGGAGCTGAAGAGCGAGGATGCCGATTGCGCGATCCGGCACATCGTCGGGGCGCGCGCGCCGGACCGGGCGGGGGACGCGGCCTATCTGCGGCGGACCGCGGGGCAGATGAACCGCGCCATACGCAACCATCTTTCCCCGGGCGCGACCCTCAAGATGCTGATGCGTCCGCTGGATCTTCCGGCGCCGGTGCAGAAGGCGGTCCGGTTCCCTATCGAGCAGTTCATGCAGCACGTGTTCCTGCGCTGATGCGCGACGCACAATGGCGCGATGCCCGCCGCCGCTGACTTGCCGACCCAGCGTCTTTTCATCGGCCTCTTTCCCGATGCGGCCGTGCGGGCCGCGATCGACGCGCAACGCGCGCAGTGGCGTTGGCCGCCCGGCGTCCGGCTGACCGAATCCTCGCGCCTGCACATGACGCTGCACTTTCTCGGCGAGGTGCCGATCGCATCGCAGGTGCCGTTGCGGGAGTCGCTCGGCGAGGTGGCCGTGACGCCATTCGACCTGTCGCTGGGTCCCGGCGAAACCTGGCGCAACCGCATTGCCGTCCTGCGCTCGGACGCGCCCGAGGCGCTGATCGACCTGCACGCCCGCATCGGTGCCCGGCTGGCACTGTTGCGGCTGGCCGCAGCCGGCATGCCGTGGAGCCGGCCGCATATCACCATCGCGCGCCGCTGCGCGGGTGCCGTGCCGCCCGGGCAGGCGCAGCCGATCCCGTGGCGCGTGACCGAATTCCTGCTCGTCCGCTCCCGAACCGCACCGCCCATCCGCTATGAAGTGTTGTCCTGCCACGCGGCACAGTGCTGAGTCGGGATGCAGTCCGCGAGCGGCAGGCGTGATCGTCCTGAACCGGCCCGGCCGAAGAGGGCTTCGCCGCCGGTCGGTCGAGCTCGGGCGCCCGGCTTGTCCGGAGGGGGCAAACCTATAATCGTTTGTTCAAGCAAATCAAGCAGTTAGGTGGGTTCGATGCAGGGGCTGCCCGCAGCCGGCCGCCTTTGCAAAACGCCAGATTCCAGATGAGCCAGCCCTCCTTCAGCGTCGCCGACATCCGCAAGACCTTTCTCGAATTCTTCGCGTCCAAGGGCCACACCGTCGTGCCTTCGAGTTCCCTGGTGCCGGCCAACGACCCGACGCTGATGTTCACGAATTCGGGCATGGTGCAGTTCAAGGACGTGTTCCTCGGCACCGACAAGCGTCCCTATGTGCGCGCAGCCTCGGTCCAGGCCTGCCTGCGCGCGGGCGGCAAGCACAACGACCTCGAGAACGTGGGCTACACCGCCCGGCACCACACCTTCTTCGAGATGCTGGGCAACTGGAGCTTCGGCGACTACTTCAAGCGCGAGTCGCTCAAGTGGGCCTTCGAGCTGCTGACCGAGGTCTACAAGCTGCCGGCCGAGCGGCTCTGGGCCACGGTCTACATGGAGGACGACGAGGCCTACGACATCTGGACCAGGGAAATCGGCCTGCCGCCCGAGCGCGTGGTGCGCATCGGCGACAACAAGGGCGGGCGCTACATGTCCGACAACTTCTGGATGATGGCGGACACCGGCCCCTGCGGTCCGTGCAGCGAGATCTTCTACGACCACGGCCCCGAAGTGGCCGGCGGCCCCCCCGGCAGTCCCGACGAGGACGGCGACCGCTACATCGAGATCTGGAACAACGTGTTCATGCAGTTCGACATGCAGCCCGACGGAAGCGTGAAGCCGCTGCCCGCGCCCTGTGTCGATACCGGCATGGGGCTCGAACGGCTGGCCGCGATCCTGCAGCACGTTCACAGCAATTACGAGATCGACCTGTTCGACACGCTCGTCAAGGCGGCTGCGCGCGAGACGGGCGAGAAGGACCTGGGCAACAAGAGCCTGCGCGTCATCGCCGACCACATCCGCGCCACGGCCTTCCTCGTGGCCGACGGCGTGATCCCCTCGAACGAAGGCCGCGGCTACGTGCAGCGGCGCATCGTGCGCCGCGCGATCCGCCATGGCTACAAGCTGGGCCAGAAGAAGCCCTTCTTCCACAAGCTGGTGGCCGACCTCGTGGCGCTGATGGGCGAGGCCTATCCCAAGCTGGTGGCCGACCAGCAGCGCATCACCGAGACGCTGAAGGCGGAGGAAGAGCGCTTTTTCGAGACACTGGCCCATGGCATGGAAATCCTCGACGCCGCGCTGGCCGATGGCGAGAAGACGCTGCCGGGGGAGGTCGCCTTCAAGCTGCATGACACCTACGGCTTTCCGCTCGACCTGTCGGCCGACGTGTGCCGCGAGCGCGGCGTGGCCGTGGACGAGGCCGGCTTCCATGTCGCCATGGAAAAGCAGAAGGCCGCGGGCCGCGCCGCGGGCAAGTTCAGGATGGACCGAGGCGTCGAATACACCGGCGCGGGCAATGCCTTCACCGGCTACGAGCGGCTCGAGGAGAAGGCGACGGTCCTGGCGCTGTACTTCGAAGGCGCGCCGGTCCAGGAGCTGGCCGAAGGGCAGCCGGGCGTGGTCGTGCTCGACACCACGCCCTTCTATGCCGAGAGCGGCGGCCAGGTCGGCGACCAGGGCGTGCTGGTGGCCGAAGGCGTGCAGTTCGGCGTGGAAGACACGCAGAAGATCAAGGCCGATGTGTTCGGCCATCACGGCGTGCAGACGCAGGGCGTGCTCAAGGTGGGCGACAGCGTCATCGCGCGCGTCGACACCTCGCGGCGCGCCGCGACGATGCGCAATCACAGCGTGACGCACCTGATGCACAAGGCCCTGCGCGAAGTCCTTGGCGGCCACGTGCAGCAGAAGGGTTCGCTGGTCGATGCCGACAAGACGCGCTTCGACTTTGCCCACGGCACGCCGGTCACGCCCGGGCAGATCCTCGAGATCGAGCGCCGCGTCAATGCCGAGATCCTCGCGAACGAGGCCACCCAGGCGCGCGTGATGGACATCGAATCCGCGCAGAAGACCGGCGCGGTCATGCTCTTCGGCGAGAAGTACGGCGAGACGGTGCGGGTGCTGGACATCGGTTCCAGCCGCGAGCTGTGCGGCGGCACGCACGTCGCCCGGACCGGCGACATCGGGCTCTTCAAGATCGTCAGCGAAGGCGGCGTGGCCGCGGGCGTGCGCCGTATCGAGGCCGTCACCGGCGCCAATGCGCTGGCCTATCTCCAGGAACTCGAGTCGACGGTCCACACCGCGGCGGCCACGCTCAGGGCGCCGGCCGCCGAGCTGCAGCAGCGCCTGGCGCAGGTGCTCGACCAGGTGCGTGCGCTGGAGCGTGAAGTCGCGTCGCTCAAGGGCCGGCTTGCGTCCTCGCAGGGCGACGAGCTGGTGGCGCAGGCGGTCGACGTCAAGGGCATCAAGGTGCTCGCCGCGCGGCTCGAAGGCGCGGATGCGAAGACCTTGCGCGACACCATGGACAAGCTCAAGGACAAGCTCAAGACCGCCGCCATCGTGCTGGCGACGGTCGATGGGGCGAAGGTGCAGATCGCGGCCGGCGTGACGGCCGACATCCTCGGCAAGCTCAAGGCCGGCGAACTGGTCAATTTCGTGGCCCAGCAGGTCGGCGGCAAGGGCGGCGGCAAGCCTGACATGGCGATGGCCGGCGGCACCGATGCCGCAGCCGTTCCGGCTGCTCTCAAGACAGTCCAGGGCTGGGTGGCAGAACGGGTTTGACCACCTCGAAGGCCGACGACGTGGCGGTCGACATTCTCGTGATGGGTGCCGGAACGATCGGCTGCTACGTTGGTGGCAGCCTCGCGTCGGCTGGCGTGCGCGTCGCCTTCGTCGGCCGGCCGCGGGTGCTGAACGCGCTCGCATCGAACGGGCTCACGCTGACCGACCTGGACGGCGGCCGGCGCCATGTGCCCGCCGAGGCCTTGCATCTGTACGAATCCGTGCCGCCGGGCGTTCGGCCCGCGCTGGTCCTGCTCACGGTGAAGAGCGGCGCGACCGCCGAAGCCGCGGCCGAGCTCGCGGCTTCCTTGCCGCATGGCACGGTCGTCCTGTCATTGCAGAACGGCCTGTCCAATGCGGCCGTGGCCGCGGAGGCCGGACCGGGCCTGCTGGTGCTCCCGGGCATGGTGCCCTACAACGTCGCGGAGATCGGTCCCGGGGCCTTTCACCGTGGTACCACCGGCCGGCTCGCCGCACTGGACGACCCGGCCCTGCGGGTGTGGGTCGCGGTCTTCGAGAGCGCGGGCGTCGGCATCGATCTGCACCGGGACCTGCTGCCCATCCAATGGGGCAAGCTGCTGCTCAATCTCAACAATCCGGTGAATGCGCTCTCGGGGCTGCCGCTGCGCGACGAGTTGTCCGATCGCGGCTATCGATCCTGCTTCGCCGCACTCATCGACGAGGCCCTGGCGGCGCTGCAGGCGGCGGGCATCGCGCCGGCTCAACTCGCGGCCGTGCCGGCGCAGCGGCTGCCGTCGATCCTTCGGTTGCCGGACCTGTTGTTCCGTCTCGTCGCGGCGCGCATGCTGCGCATCGACGCCAAGGCGCGCTCGAGCATGGCCGACGATCTGGCGATCGGGCGGCGGACCGAGATCGATGCGCTGTGCGGCGAGGTCGTGCGTCTTGCGCAGGCGCATGGGCTGGCGGCGCCCCGCAATGCGAAGATGGTCGAACTGATCGAGGCGTGGCCCGAGGCGCCCGATCGCTGGTCGTCAGAGCGGATGCGAACCGCGCTGAAGCTCTAGCACCCGGCTCCCGGGAGGCCGTCTTCCTTCATCCTTCAGCCGGCACTGTTGCCGGCCGGCGCCACGCTCGCGCCTTGAATGCGGTGGCGCGCGAGCGCCTCGGCAACGAAGCCGCTCGCCTTCATGTCCTCGACGAAGGCGGCCAGCGCGGCGCCGGCTTCGGCACCGCGTGACGCAGGCAGGCCCATCGCCTGCTGGATCACCATGAAGCGGCCCGGCAGCAGGCGCAGGCCCGGCGCGCGCGCGGCCTCGGCTTCGAGCACCTGGCGGATGCCGGCCGCGACTTCGACCTCGCCGGCGCGCAGGCTGTCGATCACGGCCTTGGCACCCTGGACGCGGAGGATGCGCGCCTTCCCGATCTCGCGCGTGAGGAAGAGGTCGTAGGCACTGCCGGCACCGACCGCGATGCGGTGCGCCTCATGGTCCACGTCCTCGTTGCGCCCGATCGGGGACGCCTCGGACACCAGGTAGCTGCCTTCGATCAGTACATAGGGCGCGGTGAAGCGCAGGCCTTCGCTGCGCAGCGGATCGATGGCGAAGAAGCCGATGTCCGCCTGCTCGCCGCGCACCGCGTCCACCGACGCGGCGGCCTTCTCGAACACGACCAGATCGGCCTCCACCCCGAGCCGGCGGGCAAAGGAACGGGCCAGGTCGACGGAGACGCCGATGGGCTCCCCCGTGGCCGGGTCCTTGTTGGCCAGGATCGGATTGCCGAGGTTGATGGAAGCTCGCAGCCTGCCGGTGGGCGCGAAGGCGGCGACCAGCGCCGCCGGCAAAGTCGGGGAGAGGGAGGAAGTGCTCATCGCCCCGGATTCTGCCCGCAGCCGCTCGGATTCGCGCGCTCGACCGGCCCTTGCTCAGCGGCGCCAGGTGCCGTGCTCGCGCAGCACGGTCTTGCGGCCGTCGGTCACGGTGAGCCAGCCGTCCTGGCCGACAAAGTAGCTCACGTTGCCGTCATGGAACTCCCAACCCAGCGGATCGCACGGGGCCGTGCTCGCCGGGCACGGCCGCTGTCCGGGCTTGCCGACCATGTCGAGCCGAACGCCATTGCGGCGGTTCGTGCCGGCGTACGCGAACTGTTCGCAGTCCGTGACGCGCTCGCCGCACAAGGGCGTGATCTCGACGCTGTAGCTCCTGGTGTCCAGCGTCGACGCCTGCAGCGGCGCGGCCGCCAGGATGGCGAGGGCGAACGAGAGATGGGCAGGTTTCATGGCGACTCCCCGAGTGTGCGGCGGCGTCGTGCCGGCTCAGCTCCTGTACCCGGGGTCGAGGCGATCCAGCTTGCGGATCAGCGCCGGCCACACGAAGGCGCCGCCGAGGCCGCCGGTCTGCACCTTCATCGCCTGGCCGACGCCATCGACGATGCGCGGGTCGACCTGCGTGAGTTCGCCACCGCCGGTCTGCGCGCTGATCTGGATCTGGCAGGTGCTCTCGAAGATGTACATCGCGAGGAAGGCGTCGGCGATCGTCTTGCCCACCGTCAGCAGGCCGTGGTTGCGCAGCATGAGGAAGTTGGCCTGACCCATGTCGGCCTGCAGCCGCGGCTTCTCGTCTTCGCGGAAGGCGACGCCCTCATAGTCGTGGTAGGCCAGCGAGGCCAGCACGAAGGTGGACTGCTGGCTGATCGGCAGCACGCCGTTCTTCTGGGCGCTCACCGCGACGCCGGCGCGGGTGTGGGTGTGGAGCACGCATTGCACGTCCTCGCGCGCCGCATGCACGGCGCTGTGAATCACGAAGCCGGCCGGGTTGACCGGGTAGGGCGAGTCGATGACCTTGTTGCAGTCCTTGTCCACCTTGATCAGGCTCGATGCCGTGATCTCGTCGAACATCAGGCCGTAGGGGTTGATCAGGAAGTGGTGCTCCGGTCCGGGAATGCGTGCGCTGATGTGGGTGAAGACGAGGTCGCTCCACCCGTACAGCGCGACCAGCCTGTAGCAGGCCGCGAGGTCGACGCGAAGTCGCCATTCCTCGGCGCTGACGAGTTTTTGGATGTCGCTCGGGGCGGCGGTGGCGTTCATCGGAAGTCTCCTTGCAGGTGATGGTTCGGGCAGCGGCCGGTGCGGCCGCGTTGTCGCAGGCCTGAGCATCGGTCCGAATGCTCAGGACGGCAAGATCTTCGTCGTCGCGGGCAGTCGTGCCGCGCCGGCTCAGCGCACCACCCGCCCGTCCGCCGAGATGCTGACGAGGTCGATGGTGCGCGCCGGATCGTGCAGCCCGGGCCGCAGATTGATGCGGAAGCCGCCCACGTCGTAGTCGGACATGCCGGCCATCACGCGCTGCAGCGTTGCCGGCGTGAAGCCGCGGCCGGCGCGCCGCGCCGCTTCGCCGGCGGCCTTGGCGGCGATGAAGCCTTCGAGGCCCTCGTAGGACGGCGACTGGTCGGAGTTGTCGACCGCGGCCAGGTATTCGCGCACGATCGGGATCGCCGAGGGCCGCGGCGAGGGAACGACCTGCGAGATGACGATGCCGCCGACCTCCTTGCCCAGCGCCGCGTACAGCGGATCGATGCCGACGATCGAGAAGGCCAGGAAGATGCCGGTGTAGCCGCTCTTGCGCAGCGTGCGGATCACGTTCGCCGTGGTGCCCGACAAGGACACCAGCACGATTGCCTGCGGCGACTGCTTCCGCACCGCGGCGAGCGCGGCATCGAGCTTGTCGCCGCTGGCGGGCACGAAGGCCGTGGCGACCAGCGGCGGGAGCTTGACTTCGCTCAAGGCCTGCTCCACCGCCGCGAGCCCGGCGCGGCCCATCGCGTCGTCGTCCCCGATCAGCGCGATGCGCGTCTGGCCCACGGCCACGCACTGGCGAACGATCTTGGCCGCTTCGTCGGCCATGCTGGGCCGTACGTGGAAGACATTGGGATGCGATGCCCCGCGCAGCCGGTCGGAGGCCGCGAAGGGCGCGAACATGAGGGCGCCCTGTTGCTCCGCGACGGCCGCGCCCGCTTCGCTGCTCGCTGTCCCGACAAATCCGAACAGCATGTCGGCCTTGTGGGTGCCCAGCAAGGTTCTGGCATTGGCGGCGGCACGGGTGGCGTCGTAGCCGTCGTCGAGCTGGATGAGTTTCAGCTGGATGCCGATGGCCGGGTTGCTCTCGTTGAAGCGCGTGACATGGAGCTTGCAGCCCGCAGCGAAGGCCAGTCCGATCTCGCTGGCTGCGCCGGTGAGCGGCACCGACTGGCCCAGGACGACGACGCGATGCGTGCCGGCGCGCGGAACGCTCGATTGCGCGTGGGCGAGCGGGCTCGAAAAGCTGCCTGCGCCCATGCACAAGGCGCTACCGGCTCCTGTCAACCAGTCTCTGCGAGTCAGCATCATCTGAGACCTTTCGCTACATTTGCCTGCGAATGTAGCGATTTCGATGGGCCGGATGAAGCATTCATTCGGCGCTTTGGCGCCGAGGCCGACCGCGCGCATTCGCCGTCATGGCGGAAATTGAGAACTTTTGTTTTTGCTTTGTGGCATTTTGCACACGGCCAAATGGCCGTCCGATGTCAACATCCCGGGCTGGAACTCAAAGCGTTCCATACGATTGACATGAACCACAAGCTATCCGACAGCGCACTGCTCAACGCCGCGCTCGCCACCGTCGAGCGGGTGCTCGCACGCGCAGACAGCGATCTGCAAGGCGCCCCTTACTTCGGCCCGACTTCCCCCGGTTTCCTGGAGGACCTGAGCCCGGCCATGCCGGCCGGGGAGGCATCGCTGCGCGGCATCGCCGAGCAGTCGGCGATCAACATCTGCCTCAGCTCCGCCGCGGCGCTGATCGACGTGAGCCGGACCTTGATGGACCGCTCGCCGGCGCGCAGTGCGGATGCCGGCCAGCGCGAGCGCGAATGGCAGGCCCTGGTCGCCTACACCAAGACCGCGAGCCGTTCCGCCTACCGGGCCGCGCTGATCCTGGCGGCGCAGCAGAGCGTCCGCGCCGCGCTGGACGCCGGGACCACGCCCGAGCTCGGCGCCATCGCTTTCTGAGCGGCGGCCGGCGCGGGGCGCGCCTTCATCAGGCGCGTTCGAAGACGAGGTCCCACACCCCGTGGCCCAGCCTGAGGCCGCGCTTCTCGAACTTGGTGAGCGGGCGATAGGCGGGCTTGGGCGCGTAGCCCTGCGCGGTATTGCGCAGCAGCGGCTCTTGCGAGAGCACCTCCAGCATCTGCTCGGCGTAGGGCTGCCAGTCGGTCGCGCAGTGCAGATAGCCGCCGGGCGCGAGCCGGTCGGCCAGCTTGCGCACGAAGGGCGGCTGGATCAGCCGCCGCTTGTTGTGCCGCGTCTTGTGCCAGGGGTCGGGAAAGAAGATGTGCACGCCTGCCAATGTCGCGGGCAGGATCATGTGGTCCAGCACGTCGACCGCGTCATGCGCGCAGATGCGGATGTTGCCGATGGACTGTTCGCCGATGCGTTTGAGCAAGGCGCCCACGCCGGGCTCGTGCACCTCGCAGCAGAGGAAGTTCTTCTCTGGCATCAGCATCGCGATGTGGGCCGTGGCATCGCCCATGCCGAAGCCGATCTCGAGGATGGTCGGCGCGCCGCGGCCGAAGGCGGCCGGCAGGTCCAGCGGCGTCGGCTGGTAAGGCAGCAGGAAGCGGGGCCCGTAAAGCTCGTAGGCGCGGGCCTGGCCTTCGGTCGTGCGTCCGGCACGCCGGACGAAACTCTTCAGGCGGCGGTGCAGCGGATGCGGCTTGTCGGATGACGCGGCGTCCTCGGGCGTGGCCTCGTCGGACGGCGGATCGTGGGGTGGGTCGTGGGGCGGATTCATGACGGCCGCGCATTGTAGAGAGCGCGCCATTCGGTCACCCAGCGCGCCAGGGCGTCGGCCGGCGTCGTCGCGCCGCTCGCCGCCGCGAGGCCGAGCGTTCGCGCCGCCGCCTCGAGCGCCGAGAGGGCGCGGGCACCCGTGCCGGTGTCGATGGGCGACGCGCCGTTCTGCTTGGAAAGCTTCTCGCCGTCGGCGCCGAGTACGAGCGGCGTGTGCAGATAGGTCGGTGTCGCGAGACCGAGCGCGTGCTGCAGCAGGATCTGGCGCGGCGTGTTGTCCGCGAGGTCTTCGCCGCGCACGATGTCGGTCACGCCTTGGGCCGCATCGTCGACCACCACCGCGAGCTGGTAGGCCCAGGGTCCGTCGGCGCGCCAGAGCACGAAATCGCCCACGGCGCCGGCCACGTCCTGCTGCTGGTCCCCGAGACGGCGGTCGGTCCAGTGAACAGCCTCGAGGCCGAGGCTTTGCTGGCAGCGCGCGGCCGCGAAGCGCCAGGCCCGCGCGGGCTTGCCGTGCAAGCCGTCGCGGCAGGTTCCCGGATAGACGCGCTCGCCATGGCGTGCATGGGGCTGCCCGCTGCGCGCGAGCGCCTCATCGATGTCCTTGCGCGAGCAGCCGCAGGGGTAGGCGAGCTGCGCATCGGCGAGCTGTCGGAGGGCTCCGGAATAGAGTGCCGTGCGCCGCGTCTGCCAGACCGGCGGCTCGTCCGGCACGAGCTGGCAGTCCGCCAGCTGCCGCAGGATGTGCTCGCCCATCCCCGGCAGGCAGCGCGTGGTGTCGGCATCCTCGATGCGCACCAGCCAGCGCGCCGCCTTGCCGCGCGCACGCACGTCGAGCCAGCTTGCGAGTGCCGCGACCAGCGAGCCGGCGTGCAGGGGGCCTGTGGGCGAAGGCGCGAAGCGGCCGGTCGGGATCATCGACGCATGCGTTCAGGCGGCTTCGAGCGCCAGCGAGAGTCCCGAGACAAAGGCATCTTCCACCCGGTGACCGAGGCACCAGTCGCCTGCCACGCCGATGCCCGAGCGGGCATCCCACAGATGCGAGCTGCCGACCGGTACCAGCGTCTGCGCCTCGGGCCACCAGTGCGCCTTTGCGTAGGAGGGTACGGCGCGGATGCCGGTGATTTCCGCGAAGGCGCGCAGCAGCTTGGCTTCGACCCGCGGCGCGCTGTCGCGCGCATGTTCCTCGGACCAAGCGGCACTGGCCTGCAGGGTCCAGCGCTCGACGGCGTCGCGGCCGGGCTTGGAGGATTCGCGGGCGAGCCAGGCGATCCGGTGATGCGTGCTGCGCGCCACGTTCCACTGCGGGCCCAGGTGGTTCAGCCGGGGCTGGCTGGCCTGGGGGAAGGCGATCATGAGCGTCCAGCAGGGGGCGACACGCACATCGCCGAGTTCGCGTCCGAGGCCGGTCTCCATGGCGCCGTCGGCGAGCAGTTGCCGCGCATGCGCCGGCGGAACCGCGAGCAGCACTGCGTCGAAGCCCGAATACACGTGGTGCGAGTCGTCCGCGCCGGTGGTGCGCAACTGCCAGCGGGCGGCATCGAGCGCATCGCGTTCGATCTGCACCACCTGCGTGTTCGTGACCAGCCGGTCGCCCAGCGGCTGTGCCCAGTAGGCGACCAGCGCATCCATGCGAGGGAGGGCGACGTAGTGCGCTTCGCGTGCGGGAAGGGCCGCCTCGGCCACGCGGCCGAGCGCATCGAGCACGCGCACGAGGTTCGCGCTCCAGGGCTTGCAGATGTCGCCGGCGGTTTCGAGCGCGCGGGCAAAGCGCGCATCGCGGACGGTGAAGTACTGCGTGCCGCAGTCGAAGCTGCCGAAGGGCGAGGATTCGCTCGCCATGCGTCCGCCCGGTCCGGCGTTGCGCTCGAAGACCGTGACGCGGTGGCCTGCCTGCACCAGCGTGCGGGCGCAAGCCACGCCCGCCATGCCGGCGCCGATGACGGCGAAATGGCGCGATGGGGCGGGTCGGCGGCGGGCGGTGGGTCGAACGGTCATGGATGGGTCTCTCGTTGGAATGGCGGAAGGGGCAGACCGACTCTAACCGGGTTGAGCGCGCGACCGCTATCGGCCGCGGTGACGCTCCAGCAGCGCGCGCCGCGTGCCCTCGTGCTCGAACTGGGCCAGCCACCATTCCAGCGCGCGGCCCGGCCTGCCGGCCGCGTGCCTGCGCCAGGCGCAATGCATCGTGGCGATGGGCAGGGCGCGCTCGGTCTTGCGCTCCACCAGGTGCCCGGCTTCGATGTAGGGCCGGGCCATCGGCTCCGGCAGGAAGCCGCCGCCCAGGCCGTGCAGTTGGGCGGCCAGCTTGGCCTGCATGGTGGCGACGGTGAGCACGTCCTGGCCGCCCATGAGGTTGACGGTCATGCTCGGCCCGGCGCGGGAGGAGTCCGCGGCCGCCACGGCGCGGTACTGCCGCAGGACGGCGTCGGACAGCGGCTCCGGGGCCTGGGCGAGCGGATGATGCGGTGCCACCGCGTACACGAAGGACAGTTGCCCGAGCGGGCGGCTGCGGATGCCGGTCGCGGTGAAGGCCAGGCTCGCCGCATCGAGCACTGCGCCGATGGCGAGGTCGGCTTCGCCGCTGGCCAGCGCCTCGATGGTGCCCAGCAGCGTCTCGTCGCGCAGCTTCAGGCGCGTGGGCGGGTCCTGAGCGAAGAAGGCGTTCGCGAGGTCGAGCAGCGGATCGCGCGCGATCACGCTGTCGACCGCGATGGTGAGCATCGGCTCCCAGCCGCTGGCGACGCGCTTCACCCGGTTGGCCACGGCGTCGATCTCGCTCAGCAGACGCGAGGCTTCGCGCAACAACTCGGCCCCGGCGTCGGTGAGCCGCGCCTGGCGCGCGCTGCGGTCGAACAGGAGCACGTCGAGCGCGTCCTCGATCTGGCGCACCCGGTAGCTCAGCGCGCTGGGCACCAGGTTCAGGGAACGCGCCGCGGCGGCGAAGCTGCCGGTGGTGGCGACCGTCTGAAGCATCGAGAGCGCATCGGGCGTGAGAACGTCGCGGGCAGTGGGCATGGCATCCGATCGTTCAAAAAATTTGCATGATGCCATCAAAGCGGGGCGACTTCCGAAGCGGCCCGGAGCCCTAAAGTTACCTACATCCGCTGCGCACAGGGCGCGGCATTCCGAGAGGCCCCAAGACAAGGGCCAGGAGTTCATCGATGTTGAGAGTCAGAAAGTCCCAGGAACGCGGCTACGCCGATCACGGCTGGCTGCGCTCCTTTCACAGCTTTTCCTTCGCGGGCTATTACGACCCGGCCCACATGGGCTACGGCAACCTGCGCGTGATCAACGAGGATCGCGTGGCCGCGGGCGCCGGTTTCGGAACGCATGGCCATCGCGACATGGAGATCATCAGCTACGTACTGTCCGGCGAACTCGCGCACAAGGACAGCATGGGCAACGTCGAATCCATCCCGCCGGGCGACGTGCAGCGCATGAGCGCGGGCCGCGGCGTGATGCACAGCGAGTTCAATCACAAGCCGGACCAGACCACGCACTTCCTGCAGATCTGGATCGAGCCGAACGTGCGCGGGATCGTGCCGAGCTACGAACAGAAGCGCTTTCCCGAGGCGGACAAGCGGGGGCAACTGCGCCTGGTGGCGTCGCCCGACGGCGCCGACGGTTCGGTGATGATCCATGCCGATGCGCGCCTGTACGCCGGGCTCTTCGATGGCAAGGAGACCGTGACGCTCGCGCTCGACCCGGAACGCAAGTGCTACGTGCACCTGGTGCGTGGTCAGCTCGACGTGAACGGCAAGACGCTGTTGACGGGCGATGCGGCCATGCTCGACGGCGAATCGCAACTCACGCTCGGCGCCGGCAGCAATGCCGAAGTGCTGGTTTTCGACCTCGCGGCCTGAGGCCGCTTTTTCCTTTCATTCACTTGTTCATCAACTCCAGGAGTTTCGTCATGTCCACCACCACCACTGCTTCTTCCTATGCCTCGGCAGCACCCGCCAATGCAGCGCAAGACACGCTCGCGCTTGTCGGCCGCATCCTGGTCGCGCTGCTGTTCGTGCCGGCCGGCTTCGGGAAGATCACGGCCTTCTCCGGCACCGTCGGCTATATCGCTTCCGCAGGCCTGCCCCTGCCATCGGTGGCTGCCGTGATCGCGATCGTGGCCGAACTCGGCTTCGGGCTCATGCTGCTGTTCGGCTTCAAGACGCGCATCGCTGCCATCGTGCTGGCTGTGTTCACTGCCGTGGCGGCCATCTCCTTCCACAACTATTGGGCCATGCCGGCTGACCAGGCCTACGTCAACCAGCTGATGTTCTTCAAGAACCTGGCGATCACGGGCGGTCTGCTCACCATCGCCGCCTTCGGTGCCGGCCGCTTCAGCATCGACCGCCGCTAAGCCGGGAGAGACGATGACCGACATCGTTGTCGTCTTCCACTCGGGCTACGGCCACACGCAGCGCATTGCGCAGGCGGTGGCCGATGGCGCTGGCGCCCACCTGCTGGCGATCGACGCCGACGGCAATCTCCCGGCCGGTGGCTGGGAGATGCTGGCGGCGGCCGACGCCATCATCCTGGGCTCGCCGACCTACATGGGCGGCGTGAGCTGGCAGTTCAAGAAATTCGCCGATGCCTCGTCCAAGGTCTGGTACGTGCAGGGTTGGAAGGACAAGCTCTTCGCGGGCTTCACCAACAGCGCCGCCATGAATGGCGACAAGCTCGCGACGCTGACCTACCTGTGGCACCTCGCGATGCAGCACGGCGGCCTCTGGACCGGACTCGGCATCCTGCCGAGCAACGACAAGGCGGCCCAGCGCGATTCGATCAACTACGTGGGCGGGTACGCAGGCCTGCTGACCACCTCGCCGACCGATGCGAGCCCGGCTGAAATCGCGCGCGGCGACCTCGAGACGGCGCAGGCGTTCGGCGAACGGGTGGCGGCAGTGGCAAGATCGCGCGTCTGATCCACTTTCCCACGGAGCCCCCCCATATGGCCACACCGCTCATCCTGCAAGCGCACGACAAGGACCTGGGCGGAGGCTTCAAGGTCCGCCGGCTGCTCCCCGCGGCGAAGCGGCGATCGGTCGGACCCTTCGTGTTCTTCGATCACTTCGGTCCGGCGACCGAAACGCCGGGCACGCAGCATGACGTGAGGCCGCATCCGCACATCGGTCTGGCGACCGTCACCTATCTGTTCGAGGGCGCGATGATGCATCGCGACAGCCTCGGTTCGGTGCAGGAGATCCGCCCCGGCGCGATCAACTGGATGACCGCCGGCCGCGGCATCGTGCATTCGGAGCGCAAGCCCGAGCGCCTGTTCGATGCCACCTACGTCAACCACGGCCTGCAGCTCTGGGCCGCATTGCCGCAGGCGCACGAGGAGGCGGAGCCGCATTTCGTGCATACGGCGGCCGAGGACATTCCCGCGCTCGAGGTGCAGGGTGTGGCGGTCCGTGTGCTGGTGGGCGATGCCTTCGGCAAGCGATCGCCGGTGGCCACCTTCTCGAACACCCTCTATCTGGACCTCGCCCTGCCGGCCGGTGCCAGCCTGGACCTGCCGGCGCTTGCGCCGGAGCTGGCGGTCTATCCGGTCGATGGCGACCTGAGCCTCGACGGCGAGTCCGTGGCCGAGCACACCATGGCCATGCTGCCGGACGGGCAGGGCGCGCGCCTGAGTGCCGGGGCCCGGGCGGTGCGCGTGGTGGTGATCGGCGGCGAGCCGCTCGATGGGCCTCGCTTCATCACCTGGAACTTCGTTTCCAGCCGGCGCGAGCGCATCCTCGAAGCCGGCGCCGACTGGGCGGCGCAGCGCATCGGCCATGTGCCCGGGGAGACCGAGTTCATTCCGCTGCCCGGCCATCCCTTCCAGGTCGAGACGCCTGCGGACACGGGCTCGACGCCGAACTGAGCTGCCACCGGGGGTGGCAGCGCCGGGAGGACCTCAGTGCTTGTGCGCGAGGTCCGGGTCTTCGGAGGCGCGCGCGCTGGCCCGGTTCGATCGCGCGCTGAGATCGGGTGCCAGGGATTCGCGGCCGTCGAACACGAAGCACTCCCCGTGATAGTGCGCGCCGCCGACTTCCTCGAAGTACTTGAGGATGCCGCCGTCGAGTTGCAGCACATCCTGCACGCCGGCCTCGCGCATCAGAATGGCGGCCTTCTCGCATCGGATGCCGCCGGTACAGAAGCTGACCACCGTCTTGCCTTCGAGGGCCTCGCGATTCGCATGCAGGGCGGCCGGGAATTCGGTGAACTTGCGGATGCGCCAGTCGATCGCGTTGTCGAAGCTGCCGTGGTCGACCTCGAAGGCATTGCGCGTGTCGAGCAGCGCGATGGGGTGGCCCGCGTCATCGTGGCCCTGGTCGAGCCAGCGCTTGAGCGTCGGCGCATCGACACCCGGCGCCCGCCCGGCGGCCGGCTGGATGGCGGGATGGTCCATGCGGATGATCTCGCGCTTGAGCTTGACCAGCATGCGCCGGAAGGGCTGGGTCTGGGACCAGCTTTCCTTGACTTCGAGGTCGGCGAAGCGCGCATCCTCCCGCAGCCGCTGGAGGAAGGCGGTCACGCCTTCGCGGCTGCCTGCGAGAAAAAGGTTGATGCCCTCGGGCGCGAGCAGGATCGTGCCCTTCAACGCCAGCGCGTGCGTGCGCTCGCGCAGCGTCTGCCTCAGTTCGGCGGCGTCGTCGATGGAGACGAACTTGTAGGCCGCGATATTCAAAATCTCTTGCACGGGGCGCGATTGTAGGGAGAGCCGCATCACATCGTGAAGCGGTCGCTTTCTACAATCGACGAATGTTCGTTCACCTGCGCCTGCATACCGAGTTCTCCGTCGTCGACGGCACCAACCGCATCGATGAAGTCATCAAGGCCGCCGCGGCCGACCGCCAGCCGGCGATGGCGATCACCGATCTCAACAATCTGTTCGGCGGGGTCAAGTTCTACAAGGAAGCGCGCGGCAAGGGCGTGAAGCCGGTGCTGGGCGTGGAAATGATGGTCGAGGGCCTGGGTGCCGATCCCGCCGCGATCACGCGCCTGGTGCTGCTGGTGCAGAACAAGGAAGGCTACCTGAACCTGTGCGAGCTGCTCGCGCGCGCATGGACGCAGAACGTCGGCCGCGGCCAGGCGCAGGCGGTCTGCAAGCTGGAATGGCTCGAGGAACTGCAGGGCGGCCTGATCGCCCTGTCCGGCGCGCAGGCCGGCCCGCTGGGCGCGCCGCTGCTGCAGGGGCAGGCCGAACGCGCGGCGGAGATCGCGCTCAGGCTCGCGACTCTTTTCCCGCATCGCTTCTACATCGAGCTGCAGCGCGCCGGGCGTCCCGAGGACGAGCCGCATGTCGCGGCCGCCGTGGAACTCGCGGGGCGCCTGAGGCTTCCGGTGGTCGCGACGCATCCGGTGCAGTTCGCGAGCGCCGACGATTACGAGGCGCACGAGGCGCGTGTCTGCATCTCGGAAGGCGAGATCCTGGGCAATCCGCGGCGCGTGCGCCGCTTCACGCGCGAGCAGTACTTCAAGTCGTCCGCCGAGATGGCCGCGCTCTTCGCCGATGTGCCGAGCGCCATCGCCAACACGGTGGAGATCGCCAGGCGCTGCAACCTGACGCTCAAGCTCGGCAAGCCGCAGCTGCCGAACTTCCCGACGCCCGACGGCAGCCCGATCGAGGCCTACTTCCGCGTCGCCTCCTTCGAGGGCCTCGAGGCCCGGCTGGCGCATCTCTATCCCGACACGGCGAAGCGCGATGCCGAGCGTCCGCGCTATGTCGAGCGGCTGGAGTTCGAGATCAACACGATCCTGAAGATGGGCTTCCCCGGCTACTTCCTGATCGTGGGGGACTTCATCAACTGGGCGAAGAAGAACGGCTGCCCGGTCGGACCGGGCCGGGGCTCGGGTGCGGGATCGCTGGTGGCCTACGCGCTCAAGATCACCGACCTCGATCCGCTCGAATACAAGCTGCTGTTCGAGCGTTTCCTGAATCCGGAACGGGTCTCGATGCCCGACTTCGACATCGACTTCTGCCAGAGCAACCGCGATCGCGTGATCGACTACGTGAAGGACAAGTACGGCCGCGATGCCGTCAGCCAGATCGCGACCTTCGGCACCATGGCGGCGCGGGCCGCCATCCGCGACGTGGGCCGCGTGCTCGACATGAGCTACACCTTCTGCGACGGCATCAGCAAGCTCATTCCGAACAAGCCCGGCCAGCCGGTGACCATCCAGTACCCGCCCTCGCCCAAGGTCGAGGGCGACAAGAACAACTACGCGATCGAGATGGAGCCGCAGCTGGCGGCGCGCATCGAGAAGGAAGAAGAAGTCCGCACGGTCGTGGAGCTGGCCCAGAAGCTCGAAGGCATGACGCGCAACATCGGCATGCACGCGGGCGGCGTGTTGATCGCGCCCGGCAAGCTCACCGACTTCTGCCCGCTCTACCAGCAGCCGGGAAGCGACTCGGCCGTGAGCCAGTACGACAAGGACGACGTCGAGGCCGTGGGCCTGGTCAAGTTCGACTTTCTGGGTCTGGCGACGCTGACCATCCTCGAGATCGCCAAGGAATTCATCGTCAAGCGCCACAAGGGCCAGGAGAACTTCGCCTACGAGAACATCCCGCTCGACGATCCGCACACCTACAAGCTCTTCTCCGAGGGCAAGACCGAGGCCGTGTTCCAGTTCGAATCGCGCGGCATGCAGGGCATGCTCAAGGACGCGCGGCCGACGCGGCTCGAGGACCTGATCGCGCTCAACGCGCTCTACCGACCTGGGCCGATGGATCTGATCCCGAGCTTCGTCGCGCGCAAGCACGGGCGCGAGCCGGTGGAATATCCGCATCCGATGGTGGCGGACATGCTGTCCGAGACCTACGGGATCATGGTCTACCAGGAACAGGTGATGCAGACCGCGCAGATCCTGGGCGGCTACTCGCTCGGCGGCGCCGACTTGCTGCGTCGCGCGATGGGCAAGAAGAAGGCCGAGGAGATGGCCGAGCACCGCGAGATCTTCCGCAAGGGCGCGGCCAGGAACGGCATCGACCAGAAGAAGGCCGACGAGATCTTCGACTTGATGGAGAAGTTCGCGGGCTACGGCTTCAACAAGTCGCATGCGGCGGCCTACTCGCTGCTGGCCTATCACACGGGCTGGCTCAAGGTTCACTACGTGGCGGAGTTCTTCTGCGCGAACATGACCGTGGAAATGGACGACACCGACAAGCTCAAGGTGTTGTTCGAGGATGCGCAGAAGAACTTCGGCATCACCTTCGAACCGCCGGACGTGAACCGCGGCAACTACCGTTTCGAGCCGGTGACCGACAAGGTCATCCGCTACGGGCTGGGCGCGGTCAAGGGCACCGGCCAGCTTGCGGTGGAGGCGGTGGTCAAGGCCCGCGAGGCGGGCGGTCCTTTCGCGAGCCTCTATGACTTCTGCGTGCGCGTGGATCGGCAGCGCATCAACAAGCGAACGGTCGAGGCGCTGATCAAGGCCGGTGCCTTCGATTCGATCCAGCAGAACCGCGCCTCCCTGATCGCCTCGATCGACCGCGCTTTCGAATTCGCGGCCGCGACGGAGGCCAATGCCGGGCAGGCGGACATCTTCGGCGACTTCGAGCATGGCTCGGCCACGCAGGAGCCCGATCTGCTCGATGCCACGCCCTGGGGCGTGAAGGAGCGGCTGACCTACGAGAAGACCGCGGTCGGCTTCTATCTGTCGGGCCATTTGTTCGACGAGGTGGCGCACGAGGTGCGGCGCTTCTGCAAGCGGCAGATCGACGATCTGATCGACAGCCGCGAGCAGCAGGTGATCGCTGGCATCGTGAGCGACTTCCGCGTGATCAACGGCCAGCGCGGCCGGCTGGCGATCTTCAAGCTGGACGACAAGTCCGGCACCATCGAGGCCACCGCCGACGAGGCGCTTTGCAACAACAACCGCCAGGTTCTCAAGGACGACGAACTGGTCATCGTGAGCGGCCGGCTGCAGCCGGGCCGGGGCGGTTTCGAGGCGCGCTTCCAGGTGATGCAGGTCTGGGACCTGGCGACCGCGCGCTGCCGCTTCGGCAAGTTCCTGCGCGTGGCCGTCAACGGCAAGGCGCCGGACATCGCGAGGCTGGTGAAGGACTTTCCGCCACGCACGGAGCAGAGCGAGCATGGCGAGCTGTTGCAGGGCCTCGGTGTTCGACTGTCGATGGCGCGCGGCGGCGCCCAGGTCGAACTGCAACTCGGCGAACGCGCGAAGTTCTTCCCGACGGACGCGGCGCTTGCGAGCTGGATGGCCCAGGCGGAAGCGGGCAAGGCCGCGGTGGTGTACGAATAGCGCGTGGAGTGCGGCAGAGCGCTTGCGCGCTCGGACCGCAGCCTTTGCGGGGAATCAGACGGCGGGCCTTCGGGCCCGCTACTGTTTCGGCCGCAGCGAGATCAGCGGGAAGGGCGAGGGGACGCGTCCGTCGACATCGCGGGGCATGACTTCGGTCTTCTGCACGGCGCGCATCGCGGCTTCGTCCCAGGCCGGGTTGCCGCTCGACTTGACCAGGCGCGGCGTGCCGACGATCGTGCCGTCGGGCGAGGTCTGGATCTGGATCTCGGCCTCCGGATTGCCGCTGACCGATTCGGGATCGAAGATGACGTTGCGCTTGATGAGCGCGGCGACGCGCCCGAAGTAGCCGGCGGAAATGCCCGTCCCGGCGCCCTTGCCGGAACGAGGCCCGGAATTCTGCTCGCCGGTGGCCGAGGCTTGGCCGAGCATGCGGCGGATGTTGTCCTGCCGCGCCTTCTCTGCCGCCACCTTGTCCGCGGCGGCCTTGGCGTCGGCCTCTTTCTTCTTGGCCGCCGCATCAGCGGCCGCCTGCTTTGCCTCGGCTTCCTGCTGCTTCTTCTTGGCGTCCGCCAGCTTCTGCTGCTGTTCCTTCTTGCGCTCGGCTTCTTCCTCGGCGCGCTGACGGGCTTCCTGTTCCTTCTTGTCCTGAGCAGCCTTCCTGGCGGCTTCCAGCTTCTTCTGCTGGGCCTGCTGTTCTTCCAGTTCGCGCTGAAGCGCCTGCTGTTCCTTCAGCTTCTTTTCGCGTTCGAGCGCGATGTCCGGAGCGCGCGGTGCCGGCGTGGGTTCGGGCGGCTTGACCGCCTGCGGCGGTGGGGGAGGCGGGGGCGGCGCGGGGGTGGGCGCCGGCGCGGGCGGCGTGGGCACCGGCGGGGGGGTGAAGCGCGGTGCGGCCTGCTGGACGGTGGAGGACCACAGCTCCGCTTCGACTGCGTCGTCCTCGGCTTCGCGCCGCCAGTTCACGCCCCAGGTGAGGGCGGCGATGAGCAGCGCATGCGCGATCAGCGCGAGCAGCACGGCGCTTGGCGTGCCGCGCTGCGGCGGCGGCGCGAACTCGGGGCGTTCGGCGACGAGCGGCATGCCTTACTTCGCGCCCGTGGTCTGGACCGACAGGCCCACGCGCTCGATGCCGCCGCGCTTGAGCTGGTTCATGGCCTTGACCACGGTTTCGTACTTGACGGTCTTGTCGGCGCTGATGACCACCGGGCGGTTGTCATCGCCACCCTGCGCAGTCTTGGCGGCCGCGCCGATCTGCGTCATCGGGATCGAGACCACGCCGGTGCCGGTCGACGCGTCCTTGCGGATCTGCACTTCGTCGTCGCTCTTGATGACGATCTCGATCGGCTTGTCGGGCTGCTTGTTGGCGCGGTCGACCGTGGGCAGGTTGATCACGCTGGGCGTGATCAGCGGCGCCGTGACCATGAAGATGATCAGCAGCACCAGCATCACGTCGATGAACGGGACCATGTTGATCTCGTTGATCGTGCGGCGACCTCGGCCGCGGGAGGAGATGGCGGGCATGGCGGGATGCTCCTCGGGGCGTCAGCGGCCGGTCGCCGGCGTCATGCTGGTCGGGCTGACGTGGGCTGTCAGGTTGCGCTGCAGGATGTTCGAGAACTCCTCGATGAAGGTCTCGAGCGCGATGGCGATCTTGTCGATCTCGCGGGCGAAGCGGTTGTAGGCCACGACCGCCGGGATGGCGGCGAAGAGGCCGATGGCCGTGGCGACCAGCGCTTCGGCGATGCCGGGCGCGACGGTGGAGAGCGTCACCTGCGCCAGGGCCGCGAGGCCGGTGAAGGCATGCATGATCCCCCACACCGTGCCGAAGAGGCCGACATAGGGCGAGACCGAGCCGACAGTGGCGAGGAAGGAGAGGTTCTGTTCGACCGCATCGAGCTCGCGCTGGAAGCTCGCGCGCATCGCGCGGCGCGCGCCGTCGAGCAGTGTGCCGGCGTCGGACACATGGCGCTCGCGCAGCTTCTGGTACTCGCGCATGCCGGAGGCGAAGATGCGTTCCATCGGTCCGGCGAACTTGGCGTTCTGCGCGGCCGAGGAGAACAGCTCGTTGAGGCTGGTGCCGGACCAGAAGTCGCGCTCGAAGTCATCGTTCAGGGCGCGCGTGCGCTTGAGCGAGAAGTACTTGCGGAAAATCGCAGCCCAGCTGGCGACCGATACCACGATCAACAGCATCACGACGAGCTGCACCGGAAGACTGGCGTGAAGGAGCAGGGAGAGGATCGACAGGTCTTGGTTCATGGCGTGAAAGGTTGAGACATGGAGCCGGCGCGGCCTTCAAGGGTTCCCGACAGTTTTGGCGGCAGTCGCGCGGGTCGCAGGGAATCGGCATGGACCCAGCCGATGCGGATCGTTCCCTCGCACAGCGGGGCCGGATCGACGGCAGGGTGGCCGGTGGACGGATCGCTCGCCACCGGCAGCACGCGTTGCGCGATTATGAGTGAGGCAGAGCCGAGCTGGCGCAGTTCGGCGGTGACGAGCAACTGGTCGTCCAGCCGGGCCGGACGGTGGTACTTGAGCTGCGTCTCGCTGACGACGAAGATGCCGCCGGTTTCCTCGCGCAGCCGGCGCTGCTCGATGCCCATCGAGCGCAGCCACTCGGTGCGGGCGCGCTCCATGAACTTGAGGTAGTTGGCATAGAACACGATGCCGCCGGCATCGGTGTCCTCCCAGTAGACGCGAATCGGCAGCGAGAAGGTCATTGCGCTTCCTCCCCCGGGCCTGCCGCTTCGCGGGCCGCACCAACCTTCACGCGAAGGAGGGGGCGGGGACGTTCGGGCGGCCGGATGCTGCTCATGCCTTCGTCGACGTTTGCGCCCATGCGCGCAGGCGTGCGACCGATTCCTCGAGATGCGCCATCGAGCTGGCGGTCGAGAAGCGCACGAAGCGCGAGGTCTCGGCCGTGCCGAAATCGCGGCCGGGCGTGATGGCGACATGGGCCTTCCGCATGGCTTCGAAAGCGAAGTCCCAGCTGCCCTGCACGCCCAGGCGTTCGCCGAAGGCGGAGCAGTCGGCCCAGGCGTAGAAGGCGCCGTCGGGCACGACCGGCACGGGCAGGCCCAGTGCTTCGAGCTGCGGTATGAACCAGTCGCGACGTGCCTTGAATTCGGCGCGCCGGCGCTCGTACTCGGCAATGCTCTCGGGCTCGAAGCAGGCCAGCGCCGCGTACTGCGAGACGGTGCTCGCGCAGATGAAGAGGTTCTGCGCCAGGCGCTCGATCGCCGGCACCAGCGCTTCGGGCACCACCAGCCAGCCGAGCCGCCAGCCGGTCATGTTGAAGTACTTGCTGAAGCTGTTGATGCTGATGACCTGGTCGTCGAGCGCGAGCGCCGTCTGGCCGAAGGCGCTGTCGTAGGACAGGCCGAGGTAGATCTCGTCGATCAGCGTGATGCCGCCACGCCGCGTCACGACTTCATGGATGCGGCGCAACTCGTCGGGCGCGATCGAGGTGCCGGTCGGATTCGAGGGCGAGGCCAGCAGCACGCCGCGCGTGCGTTCGGTCCAGGCCGCTTCGACTTTTGCCGCGCTGAGCTGGAAGCGTTCGGCGGCGGTGGTCGGCACCAGGACCGGCTGGCCGTCGGCCGCGGTCACGAAATGCCGGTTGCAGGGATAGCTGGGATCGGGCAGCAGGATCTCGTCGCCCGCGTCGATCAGCGCAAGGCAGGCCAGTTGAAGCGCCGCCGATGCGCCGGCCGTGACCACGATGCGCCGAGCCGGCACATCGACGCCGAAGCGCGAGGCATACCAGCCGCTGATGCGCTCGCGCAGATGATCGAGGCCGGTGGCCGGCGTGTACTGCGTCGCGCCGCTTCGCACGGCGCGTGCCGCGGCTTCCTGCACCAGCGGCGGCGCGGTGAAGTCCGGCTCGCCGATGTTCAGGAAGATCATCGGCCTGTCGGTGTGCGCGACTTCGCGGGCGAGCGTTGCGGCCGCCTTGGCGACCTCCATGACGTAGAAAGGCTCGATGCGTTCCGCGCGTCGGGAAATCCTCACGGCCGGGCCTTTCCGGCGGCGCGGTCGGCTTCCACTTCCACGGGGCGCAGCTGCGGCGCAAGGCCGTTGAGCACGGCATTCACGTACTTGTGGCCATCGGTGCCGCCGAACTCCTTGGCCAGCTCGATGCACTCGTTGAGTACCACGCGCCAGGGCACGTCGGGGCAGTGCTGGAACTCGTAGACGCCGATCCACATCGCGGCGTGCTCGATGGGCGAGATCTCCTCGAGCTTGCGGTCGAGCAGCGGAACGATCAGCGCGTCGAGGCTGGGGGCGGATTCGATCGTGCCGTGCAGCAGCGCGTCGTAGTGGGCCGAGTCGGCCTTGTGGAAGCCGGAGAGGTCGCGTGTGAAGGCATCGATCTCGGCCGCATCGTTGCGACCCACCAGATGCTGGTAGAGCGCCTGCAGGGCGAATTCGCGGGCACGGCTGCGCGCGGACTTGGCCGACGCCTTGCGCACGCCGGTGCTGGTGAGGCCGGTGCGGGACTGGCGGCGCTTGCCGTCGGTTGGCTGGGGCTTGTCGGTCATGACAGCGAGGCCAGCAGTCGCGCCATCTCGACCGCGACGCGGGCCGCGTCGCGGCCCTTGTCGGTCTGCCGCGCGATGGCCTGTTCGAGGTTTTCGGTCGTGAGGATCGCGTTGGCGATCGGGATGCGGTAGTCCAGCCCGACGCGGCTCACGCTCGCGCCCGATTCGTTGGCCACCAGTTCGAAGTGGTAGGTCTCGCCGCGGATGATGCAGCCCAGCGCCACCAGCGCGTCGTAGCGTTTGCAGTGCGCCAGGGCCTGCAGCGCCAGCGGCACTTCGAGTGCGCCGGGCACGCTGACATGGTTGATGTCGGACTCGGCCACGCCCAGCGCGGCCAGTTCGGCGCGGCAGGCGCGCGCGAGCGCGTCGGTGATGTCTTCGTTGAAGCGTGCCTGCACGATGCCGATGCGCAGGCCCTTGCCGTCGAGCGCCCGATCAGCGCCCTTGTTCGCGTGTTGCATCAGCAGGCTCCCCTTGACCCGGTCGATGGGTTCTTCGTCATTGTTCGTCTTTCGATACGTAGGCGGCGATTTCCAGGCTGAAGCCGGCCGCCATGCTGGGCATGCGGCGCGGCGAGCCCAGGAGATTCATGCGGTGCACGCCGCATTCGCGAAGGATCTGCGCACCGATGCCGTAGTTGCGCAGATCCATGTGGCCGCGCTCGGGCGCCTGGGCGGGGCGGGCGGTGCCTTCGAACTGCGCGAGCAGCTCGGGGCCCGTTTCGCCGCAGTTGAGCAGCACGGCCACGCCCTTGTTCGCGGCGGCGATGTGCGAGAGGCTCGCGTCGAGGCTCCAGCTGTGCATGGGCCGGTTGAGCTCCAGCGCGTCGAGCACCGACAGCGGCTCGTGCACGCGCACGTCGACGGCCTCGTCGGCGGCCCAGGTGCCGCGCACCAGCGCCAGATGCACGCCGTGGCTGGGCTTGTCGGTGAAGGCGTGGGCGGTGAAGGTGCCCCAGGCGGTCTGGATCTTCCGGCTGCCGACTTTCTCGATCAGCGATTCGTGGCGGCTGCGGTGTTCGATCAGCGCGGCGATGGTGCCGATGCGGATGCCGTGCTCGGCCGCGAAGAGCTGGAGGTCGGGCAGGCGCGCCATGGTGCCGTCCTCGTTCATGACTTCGCAGATCACCGCCGCCGGCGAGCAGCCGGCCATTGCCGCGAGGTCGCAGCCGGCCTCGGTGTGGCCCGCGCGCATCAGCACGCCGCCGTCCACTGCCTGCAGCGGGAAGATGTGGCCCGGCTGCACCAGGTCGCTGGCCACCGCGTTCGGCGCCACGGCCGCCTGCACGGTGCGTGCGCGGTCCGCTGCGGAGATGCCGGTGGTGACGCCCTCGGCCGCCTCGATGGAGACGGTGAAGGCCGTGGAATGCTTGGCGCCGTTGCGCGCCACCATCGGCGGCAGATGCAGGCGTTCGCACATGGCGCGCGTGAGTGTGAGGCAGATCAGCCCGCGCGCATGCCGCGCCATGAAGTTGATGGCCTCGGGCGTGATGTGGTCGGCGGCGATCACGATGTCGCCCTCGTTCTCGCGGTCTTCCTCGTCGACCAGGATGACCATGCGTCCGGCGCGCATGTCGGCGACGATCTCTTCCACCGAGGAGATCGGCGCCGGCGCGCGGCCTTCGCGTGGTGCGGAGATGGGCGTGACGGTTGCGTTCATGGATGCTTGTCTTTCTGTGGTGCGCTCAGCACGCCGGCCTGGAGCATGCGCTCCACGTAGCGCGCAACGGTGTCGATTTCGAGGTTCACGCGGCTGCCGGCGGCCAGGCTGCCGAGGGCCGTGTTCTCCACGGTGTGCGGAATGATGTTGATGCTGATCTCGCTGCCCTCGGGCCCGTCGCTCACGCTGTTGACGGTGAGGCTCACGCCGTTGATGGTGATCGAGCCCTTGTAGGCGAGGAAGCGCGCGAGCGCGGCAGGTGCGAGGATGCGCAGCTCCCGGCTTTCGCCCACGGCCTCGAAGCGGCTGACGGTTCCGATGCCGTCGACATGGCCCGAGACGATGTGGCCGCCCAGCCGGTCGTTGGCACGCAGCGCCTTTTCGAGATTGATGCGCGCCGATGGCTGGTCCAGGCCCGCGGTCTTGTCGAGCGATTCGGCCGAGATGTCGATGGTGAAGCGCTGCTGCGCGGGATCGATGGAGGTGACTGTCATGCAGGCGCCATTGAGCGCGATGCTGTCACCGAGGCCCACGTCGTCGAGGTAGCCGGCGGGCACCTCGATGCTGAGACGCTTGCCGTGCGATGAAGAGCTGCCGAGGTCGTGGACGGCGGCGATGCGCCCCACGCCGGTGATGATTCCGGTGAACATCGCCGCATTTTCGCAGAGATGCGAGGAGGCATCGGTTCGGCGCCTAAAACCGGTCGCGTCCGGCCACCCGGGCCACGATGCGCAGGTCGGGTCCGACGCGCTCCACGGAGCGGAATTCGAGCGCCAGCGCCTTGTCGAGCGTGTCCAGCGGGCCGCCGGCGAAGGCGCGGCTCGCGATGCCCAGGCCCTCGCCGATGAAGCGGGGTGCGAGGTAGAGGAGCAGTTCGTCGACCAGGCCCTCGCGCATCAAAGAGCCGTTGAGCTTGTGGCCGGCCTCCACATGCAGCTCGTTGACTTCGCGCGTGGCGAGGTCGCGCAGCATGGCGTTCAGGTCGACCTTGCCCTGGGCGTTCGAGAGGCAGGTGATGGTCGCGCCACGGGCTTCGAGTGCACGCGCCTTCGCCTCGTCCCGCGTCGCGGCGTAGATCCAGACCGGGCGCTCGATGTCGAAGAGCCGCGCGTCGGGCCGTGTCTGCAGGCGGCTGTCGACGATGACGAGCGGTGGCTGGCGCTCCGTCTGCACGTGGCGGACATCGAGGCGCGGATCGTCCTCGAGCACGGTGCCCACGCCGGTCAGCACGGCGCCTGCGCGCGCGCGCCACGCATGGCCGTCCGTGCGCGCGGCTTCGGAGGTGATCCACTGGCTGACGCCGTTTTCGAGTGCCGTCTTGCCGTCGATCGACGCCGCGGCCTTGAGCCGGACCCAGGGCGTGCCGCGAACCATGCGGCTGAAGAAGCCGAGGTTGAGCTCGCGCGCCTCTTTGGCCTGCGGCCCCACTTCCACCGCGACGCCAGCGGCGAGCAGGCGCTCGATGCCTTGACCGCCGACCAGCGGGTTGGGGTCGGTGATGGCGGCGACCACCTTGGCGATGCCTGCTGCAATGAGCGCGTCGCAGCAAGGCCCGGTGCGGCCGTGATGGGAGCAGGGTTCGAGCGTCACGTACGCGGTGGCGCCCGCGACGGCACGGCCGTTCGCCTGGGCATCGCGCAGAGCCATGATCTCGGCATGCGGGCCGCCCGCACGCTGCGTCCGGCCGCTGCCGAGCAGATGTCCGTCCGCTCCCACCAGCACGCAGCCCACGGCGGGATTCGGCGGCGAGGTGCTGGCCGCGCCGCTTGCGAGCGCCAGGGCGAGTTGCATGGCCTCGCCGGGTTGAAGCGGCGCGGATGACTGGGGGGATGGGGTGGTGGACAGGGGCGTGCCTTCAGCGGTTCCAGCACTCCTTGGCGAGATCGTCCGAGGCGCCGGCAGGAATCAGTCCCCGGGCGCCGGTGTGATCGAGCGTGAGCGCGCCGCACTTGTCGCCGGCCTGCGCGTTCCGGGGGGTTGCGATCAAAGTGTAGCGTCTGCCCTCGGGGTCGGATTCGAGTCGGATGCCGTAGCTGCCGGATGGCGTGCCCTTGAGCGACTCCGGCAGGACGTCGGCCTCGGTCGGGTAGGTGCCGGCGGCCGTGGCCACCCGTTCGAGCCACTGCGCCGCTTGCAGCAGCGCCACGCGTGCTTCCGCGCGCTTGCCGCGGCGCAGCTGTTCGTCATGGCGCGGCAGGGCGAGCGAGGCGAGGATGGCGATGATCGCGAGCACGATCAGGGCCTCGATGAGCGTGAATCCCGCATGCGATGGATGCCGCCGCGCCTGCATGTGCGGCGCGCGGGAAGCGGGGCGCGTCATTGAAGTTGCCGCCAGCTCGGACGCTTCATGACCCGCCCGAGCAGGTTCACGGGCTGGGACGTCCGCCCGCCCGGCACCGTCACGCCGAACTCCATGCGGTCGCTGCGCAATCCGACCGTGTGTCCGACTTCGAGGCGCGAGGCCTGCGGTGCGTCGGCGGGCGCCTGTGCATAGATGCGGGATGTCGGCGCCGACCCGCTCAGGATGTCCAGCGTGGTGCGCAGGAAGATGTCGCTTGCGACGTGCGGTTCGCAGCTTTCCTTGGGTTGGCTTGCGCTGGTGGCGGGCACGGTGCTCCAGACGTCGATCAGGTTGCCGTCGAACCAGCCGGGGTTCTGCAGCACGCGTTCGCGCGGGATGGGCAGGTCCAGGTACCAGCCCTGCTTCGGATCGCGGCCCGCATCGGAGACGGGGTGCGAGGACAGTGTCCACAGCGTGCTGCTTCCCGAAGCATCCGGCCTGCCGGATGCATTCACCTCCTGCGCCACCAGTTGCTCGCGCCCGCCACGGATGTGCAGTCCGGCATCGTCCAGCCTGACGATGGATCCGCCGGTGACTGGATGCGCAGGCTTCCGCTCGATGCCTGTGCGGTCGCGAATGCCGTAGATCGTCTGCGGCGAGGCGTCGTCACGATCGGCGTCGCTCAGGTTCTGGCCGGTGCCGAAGGCGATCATCAGGCCGCCGTCGGGATGCGGCTTCCAGACCGGCGCGGATGTGACCGGCTGCGGCTGGCCCTTCGCATTCCTGGCCACGAAGAGCGGGTTGCCGCCGAAGGCGAGTTTCCAGTCGCGGGAGGACGGGGCGCCGAGGTCGAACTTCCACAGCCGGCCCCGCAGGTCGCCGGCATAGGCGACATCGGGAATGCGGTCGCCGTTGAGGTCGATGAGGCGTGGCGGCCCGAGTCCGTTGGCCAGCCCCGGCTTCGTGTCGGCCGCGAGTTTCAGCAGTTCCTTCGCGCCATCCAGGTACTGGACCAGGAGCACGGCCTTCTCGTCGATGCTGCGATAGCCGTTGCCTGTCACGAGCGCCCAGCGGCCATCGTTCAGGCGCGTGATCTGCCGGCTGAGGGTGGGATCGCCGGCTTCCGTGACCGGATCGCCCGTGATGTGGCCGATGTCCCTGTCGCCCTGGGCGAGGTGAGTGCGGTCGAGCACGACCAGATCGGCGGCGCGCTGCGCGACGAAGGATTCGGGATCGGTCACATCGAGGACGAAGTAACCCTTGCCGCCCGCGCCGGGGAAGCCTGCGAGGTAGGTCTTCCAGCGTGCCGCGTCGCCGTTGCCCGGTCCGCCCAGGTAGACGTCGCCGGTCAAGGGCGAGCCGTCGACATAGTAGGCGTGCGTGTAGGCCGGGCGCGTGAGCTCCGCGAGCTTCGGGTGCAGGCCTTCGGGGACGTAGGCGAAGCGTTCCTCGCCGGTCGCGGCATCGAACGCATGCAACATGCCGTCGTTGGCGCCGACATAGAGCATGGAGGGGCGTGTGCGGCGCGCAGCGCGGAATTCGGCGTGGTCCTTCGTCCCGTAGGCGCCGGTGGGCTCGCCGGGCTGGTACCAGAGCTTCGAATGGACGATGTCGCCCAGGCGCGATCCGCGATCGCGGAAGGGGCCGTTCGGCATGCGCGACTGTTCCAGGCGGCGGTCGCCGCGCAGATAGGCCAGGCGGTCTTGCGCGGTGCGCGCCGCGTCCTTGCCGGTGTCGAGCACGCCGCCGAGGCTCATGAGCGCGGTCTTCGACGCGTCCGACAGATGGCGCCATTCCCAGGAGATGCCAACGCTGGGCGACGCGGCATCGGATGTCCTGGCGGACAGCACCTGCCGCGCCTGCGGCCATGCGTCGTCATGGGCGTCCATGATGGACGCGGCGGTCCTGGGGGCAGGTTGCACGGAGCTGCCATTGGCGCGGCCGGCCGCCGCGTCCTCGCCCCACGGGCCGGCGCTCTCCAGCGCCGCGGTGCCAGCGCGAAGCCTGTGGGCCGTGATCGTGCCGCTCCAGTCGCCGGCGTTGTAGGCGGCCGCGAACAGCACGGCATCGGAAGCCGTGGATCGGGAACTGGCCGCCAGCGAGGCGAGCTGCAGGCTGCGGCGGCTGCCCTGGATGTCGTCCATCAGTTGCCGCAGTGCGGCGTCCAGGCTGTCGGGGTCGGTTGCGGGAATGAAGCGCCCGCGGCTGTTGAGCGCCATGTGCCACAGCTCGGTGATTCGTTCCTGGTCTTCGCTGCCGGTGATGGGATTGGGCCAGTGCAGCTCGCCTGCGACGAGCCGGGGATAGTCGCCGTCCGTTTCGCCACGATGGCCGAAACGCGGCGGGATGCGCCAGTCCGCCGCTGGCCCCAGGCCCACTGTGTGGGTCGTCATGTGCTGCCAGGTTGCAGGATCGTTCTCCGGATTCCAGGCGCCGGGCCGGATTTCTCCGGGCCTCGGGTGCGGACTTCCGGCGATGCCGGCATCGCCGTGCGTGCGCATGCGTGGTCTCACGTCGTCGGGCAGCGCCGGCTGCAGGTCGGTTGCCCAGTAGTGGAATGCGAGATCGGAGAGCGTGGTCCGGATGGCGGGCGCATCCATCGAGGGCTGTCCGCTGTGGCGGCCCTGGTAGATGCGCATCGCATCGGCATCCGGGTCGAAGAGGGTGCCGTCGGGCAGCGTGCGGCGTGTTGCGTCCGCATCGCCGACGCTATCGTCCGCGGGCAGTTGAAGCGCGTTCCAGCCGCCACGGGTCACGAAGACGTTGTAGGCCCTGCGGCATCCGAGGAGGGGCGCGACCTGTCGGCCGGGCACGCCGGCCCAGGCGCTGTCGGCGCCGGTCGGCGGCAGCCGCAGGTACTCGCCTGCGCTGCGCATGAGGCGGTGCGAAGGCGAGTCGCCCGAAGCGCGCAGGCCCTTCAGCCAGGCGGTGAACTGGGCGCGCCGGCGACTGTCGAGCACGCGCACGCCATCGAGCGTGCTGCACGCCGCGTCGGGGCAGAGGGGGGCGGTGCTGCTTTGCCAGCCGAGGCGGACGGCGCCGTCGGGTGTGGCGGCGATGGCGGCCTGCAAGGCCTGACGAAGCGCGTCCATGCCGGCCGCGCCCATTCGCTTCGAGTTGTCGATGGACAGGATCACGTTCGGCGCGGGTGCCTTGAATGCGCTGCCGGCCGGCGCGGTACTGAGTTCCTGCGCCCCCGGCGGGCTTGCCGGCGCGAGCAGCGACAACGAGACCGCCGCACCGAACGTGGAGCGTGCGAGCCCCCTTCGTTTTCTGCTTTTCATTGGTTCCTGTTGCTCTTTTCTTTATCTGCCGCCCCGGGTTGCGGACTCAGGAGTTCAGCCTCTTCCAGACCACGGTGGTCTGGATGACGGCTTGCGTGGCGGGCTTGAGACCCTGCGCCACGGCGGTGATCCGGTAGAGGAAGGGAGCCGCGCTGTCGGGCGCGAAGCCTTCCGCGGGGCCGCCGGCGATCGCGGCGCTCATGTCGTAGGGCAGGATCTCCACCCAGTACCAGGCATGCAGTCCGCCGCTGGTCGACAGAAGCGGATTGCCGCTCTTGCCGGTCATGGCGCCGGTATGGGCGCCGTAGGCGGCGGCGAGCGGCTTCATCGCCGCGAGGGTCGCGTCGTCGGCCCAGAACTGCGCGGGCACCCTGTCGCTCACGCAGATGCCTGCCGCGCAGGAGGGAGATCCCGCCACGAGGATGCCGTGCAGGATCTGGAACTCGGACTCGCTGCGCGGAAAGACGGCGCTTGCGCCGGCCGCGCGGCATGCGTACGGTGAACAGGGCGAGCCGTCGAAGCGTTCGCCCCGGATGTCCAGCTCGGCATCCCGCACCATGGCGTGCGCGGCCTCGACGGCGCGCTGATGGTCGCTGTCGTTGCCGGCGAGCTTTTCGTTCAATAGGGCGACGCGCGCCGCCCACACGGTCAGGAGCGTGATGAGCAGGACCACGACCATCACGACGAGGAGCGACACCCCGCGTTGATTGTCCCGGTGAGCGGTACGCCTCATGTTCAGCGGCCCCGGGTGCGGAGGTCGAACACGTTGCGGAACACGAGGTGGATTCGCTGGTCGAGGGCCTGGTCCCGGCCTTGGCAATCCGTATAGGACGCAGCGGCATCCGGCGTTCTCTCGCTGCCTTGCAGGTCGAGGCAGATCTCGATGGCTTCGATTGCATCCCATTGGCGGGCCGCGTCGACCTCGTCGGCGCGCATGAGTTGCAGCCCCTCCGCGATCCGGACCCGGTAGCCGACCTGGAAGTCGGCCACATTGCCAATCAGCGCCGCATTCCGCCGCTGGCTGGTGCAGGTCAGCTCGGCCGCCGGACCGAGCGCGAAGGTGGCGTCCATGTCGGCGCCGGCCTTCACGGTGTTGCCCAGGCAGTCGCGAAGATGGTCGGCGAGTGCCGGTGCCTGGCGTGCGATGAGGGACACCGTGTCCGATCCGCGGCCGGGACCGTCGGTGCCGTGGACGAGGGCCATGCTTCTTGCGTGCGCCGGGTAGCTGCCTTCGAAGGCGTGGAGGCCGGTGCCTTGATCCCGGAGCGGATCCATTGAACCCGCCTGTCGGAACTGCATGCCCATGACGCGCAGCGCATACGAGCCTTGTTGCTGCAGCTGGGCGAATTCGGCGGTCGTGCCCGTCAGGGTGCGCGAAGCGATCAGGGCGCTCATGGCGGCGGCAATGACCATCATGCCGACCACCAGACCCGCGAGCAGTTCGACCAGGACCGCGCCCCGAGGTCGTCGTGCCTCGATCCGACGAGGAGGCCGTGCGCAGTCACGGCGCGCTCCTGCAATGCCGGAGAGCCGGGCCAGCGGGGCCTCCGGCATTGCCCGCTTCAGGGGGCTGACCGGCCACGTCGAATGGGCATGCCTTCGAGGGTGTTTCATCGTTCAGGGATGCACATGCACGAAGTGGCAGGTGAGTCCTTCGGGGCAGTCGATGCCGGCGCCGGACGCGTCGATGGCGGGGGCGGCGGCGGCGGCCGCAGCGTCGTGTCCGCGTGCCTGCGCGTTGCTGTGCCAACCCACCACCACGCCCAAATGGCGCCCGGCGCCGGAGCCGGCATCGAAGACCCGCGCCCGGCCCAGCGGCAGGGTGGCGGCCACCGAGCGCTTCCATTCGGCAAGCTCCCATCGCGCCAGCTCTGCCGCCATGCAGGGCCTTGCGCGACAGTCCTGCGCAGCGGGCACGGGCTCCCAGCCGCTCGTGAAGTCGGATGCGTGCATGAAGCCTTCGGGATGCGTCTTGATCCGTTCGGCGAGATCCTCGATGAGACGCACCGCCTGTGCGTGGCGGACTCCGGTTTGCGTCTCGGCGAGGGTGCGCAACTGCGCGCCGAGCATGCCGAGCACCGCGACCGCGAGGAGCAGCATCGACACGAGGGATTCGAGCAGGCTGATGCCCCGCTGCCGACGAGCCGCGCCATGCGGCGGCGCTCGGCGATGGCGAGGCAGGCTCAACGCTGGCATGCGTCCGTCCCCTGAAGTGACTTCAATCGCCCGCCGGCCGTCACGCAGAGGGTGCGCGCCGCTTCGGGGTCGGGATTGTTGCGGGGGCGCAGGACGATGCTGAACGCGCCAAGTCCATTGAGCTGGCCCCACCGGTCCACCTTGAGGTAGGCGCCGGAACCGCCGGCGCGGAGGGTCGTCTCCACCCCTTCGGGGATCGGCGATGTCCGGATCTCTTCTTCGCCCGCATCGCGCGTGCCGTTGTCGTTCGTGTCGGCGAACACGGCCCAGCCGCAGCTCCAGTCCTTGTTCCGGCCCGTTGCGCAACCGGCAGGCGAAGTCTTGCGGAGTGTCACCCGGCCGCCGCGGCGGATCGCTTCCGAGCGGGCGAGGTAGATCGATTCGCTCAGGTCCTGCGTTGCGCGCAGCAGCCGGTATCGCTCGACGATGCCGCCGAAGCCGGGCGCGGCGAGTGCGGCCAGGCTTGCGATGATGGCGAGCGCGACCATCAGTTCGGTCGCGCTGAATCCCTGCACGGGGATCAGCGAAGTCCCGGGAAGACGGATGGTGGGGAGCGACGCAGTGGCCATGGCGGGCCGGATGCTAGGTTCCGGGCCGGCAGGGCCGAAGCTCGAGTCGCCCGGTGGTTCGTCCGCGGCGATGAACGGCCGCGCGCGGGGGCGCTGTGAGATTTACGGATGAATGTGACGCATCGCGCGTCCCGGGGGCAGGACAGGCGGCGTGGAGGTGTCCCCGGAACGCCGGTGGTCTTGCGCCTCGGGCCTCAGATGTCGCGCAGCAGTTGCCTGAACTCGTCGACGTCCTCGAAGCTTCGGTAGACCGATGCGAAGCGCACGTAGGCCACCTTGTCGAGACGCTTGAGTTCGCGCATGACGAGTTCGCCCACCTTGGTCGAATCGATCTCGCGCAAGCCGCTGGAGAGCAGCTTCTGTTCGATGCGCAGCAGCGCGTTGTCGATCTGCTCGATACTCACGGGGCGCTTGCGCAGCGCCAGCATCATCGACGCGCGGACCTTGCTGGTGTCGAAGTCAGCGCGGCTGCCGTCCTTCTTGACCACCACCGGGAAATTGACGTCCGGACGCTCATACGTCGTGAATCGCTTGTCGCAGGCGCTGCACTGGCGGCGGCGGCGGACGAATTCGGCGTCTTCGGAAACGCGGGTCTCGACGACCTGCGTCTCCAGGTGGCCACAGAAGGGACACTTCATGGGGCCCCCGACTTGCGCGCTTCCCGGCCGCGTCGCATCTCGGGCCGCCGCGGCGGCCCGAGGCCGAGGGAGGGAACGGCGCGCGCGTGGCTCATGCCTGTCGACCTAGCCGTAGACCGGGAAACGGCTCGTGAGTGCGTGAACCTTGGCGCGCACTGCCTCGATGGTGGCCGGATCGCGCGGGTTCTCGAGCACGTCCGCGATCAGGTTCGCGGTGGCGCGCGCTTCCTCGTCCTTGAAGCCGCGGGTGGTCATGGCGGGGGTGCCGATGCGCACGCCGCTGGTGACCATCGGCTTTTCGGGGTCGTGCGGGATGGCGTTCTTGTTGATCGTCATGTGGGCGCTGCCCAGCACGGCCTCGGCTTCCTTGCCGGTGATGCCCTTGGCGCGAAGGTCCACCAGCATCACGTGGCTTTCGGTCCGGCCGCTCACGATGCGCAGGCCGCGCTGCGTCAGGGTTTCGGCCACGATCCGGGCGTTCTTGACGACCTGCTGCTGGTAGGTCTTGAACTCGGGCGACAGCGCCTCCTTGAAGGCGACGGCCTTGGCCGCGATCACGTGCATCAGCGGGCCGCCCTGCAGTCCCGGGAAGATGGCACTGTTGATGGCCTTCTCGTGCTGCGCCTTCATGAGGATGATGCCGCCGCGCGGACCGCGCAGGCTCTTGTGGGTGGTGGAGGTGACGACGTCGGCATGCGGCACCGGGTTGGGGTAGACGCCCGCGGCCACCAGGCCGGCGTAGTGCGCGATGTCGACCATGAAGATTGCGCCGACATCCTTGGCCACCTTGGCGAAGCGTTCGAAGTCGATGCGCAGCGAGTAGGCCGACGCGCCCGCGATGATGAGCTTGGGCATGGCCTCGTGGGCCTTGCGCTCCATCGCGTCGTAGTCGATCTCTTCCTTGTCGTTCAGGCCGTAGCTCACGACGTTGAACCACTTGCCGCTCATGTTCAGCGGCATGCCGTGCGTGAGGTGACCGCCTTCGGCCAGGCTCATGCCCATGATGGTGTCGCCCGGCTTGAGGAAGGCAAGCATGACGGCCTCGTTGGCGGAGGCGCCGCAATGCGGCTGGACGTTGGCGGCATCTGCGCCGAACAGCTGCTTGACGCGGTCGATGGCCAACTGCTCGGCGACGTCGACATGCTCGCAGCCGCCGTAGTAGCGCTTGCCGGGATAGCCCTCGGCATATTTGTTCGTGAGTTGCGAGCCCTGCGCGGCCATGACCGCGGGCGATGCGTAGTTTTCGCTCGCGATGAGTTCGATGTGGTGTTCCTGACGGGCGTTTTCGGCCTGAATGGCGGCCCAGAGCTCAGGATCGGTCTGTTCGACCAGGATGTCGCGGTGATACATGGCAGTCCTTCAAAGACGATGGTCCTTGTTTATCAACCAAACAAGGGCTGCCCAGGCGAACGGCGGAACGCCTGCCCGGAGCGCAGGCGGCACGCTTCCCAGTGGTAGTCCACGTCAGCGCCAAGCACCTGAAAGAGGGCTGCGCCTATCGCCAGTCGCGTGCCCGCCGAGTTTAGCCGACGGCGAGCCCTGGCGCGCCGTCGACGCGGTCAGGAGTCCGAGAGCAGGGCGATGCGTTGCGGTGCCGGTTCGCTCTTCGGCGCAGGGACCGTCGGCGCGGCCTGGGTTCGCGGTGCGGGAGCCGGCGCCCGGCCGTTCGCGACTTGGCGAAGGCGCTCGTGCTCGGCCATGACCTTGCTGGCGTATCCGCCGTCATCGTTCAGATTGGCGGCGCCGACGTAGTAGCGCAGGCCGCCTTCGAGCGAGCCGCCCGCCCGGGCGATGCATTCCTGCAGCACCTTGACGCCGACGCGCATGTTGGTGACCGGATCGAAGGCTGTCATCGTGCCGCCGGCGCTCTCGTATTTCTCGCCGTGCACGCGCGTCATCACCTGCATCAACCCCTGGGCTCCGACCTGGCTCTGGGCGAATGGATTGAAACTGGACTCGACGGCCATGATGGCCAGGATCAGGGTCGGGTCGAGCTTGGTGCGCTTGCCGATGTCGAAGGCTTCCGACACGAGCACGCTCAGGGGCTCCACCGCCACGCGGTATTTCTTGCTCAGCCAGTACGCCACAGCCGCCTGCGGACGCGGCAGGTCCAGCGGATCGGCCGCTGTCGTGCGCTCGATCGCGGTGGGCTCGAGGCCCGTCGGCTCGGATTCGGGGGCGGGCTTGCGGGATTGCAGCCAGCCGATCAGATGCTCTTCGCCGGACTCGCGCAGGTCCGGCCGTGCCACGAGGGCCAGGGCAGCGAACACGATCGCGAGCCCGAGCAGGGCGAAGCTGTTGTGGGTCACGTCGAAAAAACCATCGACCACATCGGACACGAAAGTTCGCATTCCTTGTGAGACGGCTTCTAGTGCCTTGTTCATCGTTCTTCCTTTCTGCGACGCTGAATCCCGACGCCTGAAAGGCGACCAAGAAAGACAGCGGCGATGGGGTGGATACGAATCAGGACCCGCGCAACGTGAAGAAGGTGCGTGGCGACCTGACAAGCCGAGGCATTCGGCAGCGGATTTGAATGGCCCGCGACGTGGCAACTGAGCGGGCGTGGCGCATTCTAGGAGGCGCTAAATATCAGGTCAAGAATTACAACTCCAATTTATATTATTTAAAAGTATAAATGCGAGCTGCGGGAATGCGCATATCGCTTCGCGCACGCCCATTGAAAAGCTCATTTGCATTCGCTCTGCGGGACGCCTAGGCTCTCACTGCCTGAAGTCATTCAGGTGGTTCACCGAGGTCCATGAGCCTTCGGAGTCACTCCCGGAAGTTCAGCGGCCGAGGTCCTATGGTGGCAATCTCTTGCCGCCAGCCTGATCGGAACGATTGAACTTCCGGTCGCGCGAAAGATGGCATGGGTGTTACATCCGCCATCGAGCCCGGAGGCCCGACCCCGCGTCGAGCGTCCGGGCTTTCTGTTTTGTGGGAACAGATGCGTGTTTCGTGCACACTCACCCCCCGATGAATGCTGCTTCGCTGATACATAACAAGTGGGTGCGCCGGGGAGCTTGGGCGCTGGTTGCGCTTCTTGGCATCTGGCTCATCGGCTGGCTGATCGTGCCGCCGATCGTCAAGGGACAGCTCCAGAAGATCGCGACCGACAAGCTCGGCCGCCAGGTCACCGTCGGGAAGGTCGACTTCAAGCCCTGGACGCTGGAGCTCACGCTGAATGACCTGCGCATCGCGACCGCCGATGGCAAGGGAGCGCAGGTGTCCGTCTCCCGCATCTATGCAGATGCCGAACTCGAATCGGTCATCCGTCTCGCACCTGTGGTCGATGCCCTGACGATCGAAGGGCCGGCGATTCAGCTGACCCACCTGGCGGACGGCAAGTACGACATCGATGACATCCTGGCAAAGCTGACTGCGCCCTCGGACACGCCCAAGGGCGAGCCGCCGCGCTTTGCGATCTACAACATTGGCATCCTCGGCGGTGCGGTCGACTTCGATGACCAGGCCGTCAAGCGCAAGCACACGGTCCGTGATTTCGTGCTGAAGGTGCCTTTCATCAGCAATCTGCCTTCGAAGCGCGAAGTCAAGGTCGAGCCCAGGCTGGACTTCGTCCTGAATGGCAGCCGCTTCGATACGGACGCCCAGAGCACGCCATTCGCCGAAAGCCTCAAGACCAGCGCGCAGATCAATTTCAAGGACCTGGACCTGGTTCCTTATATAGGCTATGTGCCCGGTGGTCTGCCGGTGGCCTTGCAGTCCGGCAAGCTCGATGCCGACCTGAACATCAATTTCGAGCGCGCGCAGACGGGCAGTCTGCGGATCACCGGCAGCATTGGCGCGCACGGGATCAAGCTCGCGGATTCGAAAGGCCGCGATCTGCTCGGCTTCGATGCGCTGCGGATCGGACTTGCGGACGTGCGGCCGCTCGACGGCGTGGTGCATCTCGACGAAGTTTCCGTGGCCGAGCCTCGTGTCGTCGTGGCGCGTGATGCGGCGGGGCAGCTCAATCTGGTGGCGACGGACCACCGCACGGGCGCCGAAAGGCCGGGACCGGCGTCGCCGCAGCCCGAGGAGGTTCCCGCAGGAAAGCCGGTCGGCCAGCCCGCGTGGCGCATCGCGATCGACAAGGTCGCGCTCTCGGGCGGGGAAGTCGGCTGGCGCGACCAGACCACCGCACCTGCGGCCGCCATCGATGTGAAGAAGCTGGATTTCGAGGCCCGCGGCGTGACTTGGCCGATGGAGAAACCGGCGAGCTTCAGCGGCTCCAGTTCGGTCAGCGGCGCCCCGCTCAAGTTCAGTGGCGAGGCGACCGACAAGGTCGCACAGGTCCGGACGGAGCTGGAGGCCCTGCCGCTCTCCATCGCCGCGCCGTACCTGGCCCAGAGTCTCGAGCCCACCCTGGACGGAAAGCTCAGCGGCCAGGTCGATGTCGCCTGGAACAATTCCGAGCTCAAGTTCAAGGCACGCAGCGTCACGGCCGATGGTCTGGCGCTGACACAGGCCAAGACCGCGCTTGCGAGCGTGGGCCGCTTCGAACTGCGTGATGCCGAGGTGGACATGACCCGGCACACGCTGGCGATCGGATCCGTCAGTGCCAGCAGCCCCAAGGTGCGCGTCGAGCGGGACAACGAAAAGCGCTGGATGTATGAGCGCTGGCTGAAGTCGCCGCCGAGTGCCGGCCCGGCAGACGCACCGGATGCGAAGCTTGCCGCTTCCGGGAAGCCCAAGGCCAAATCCAAAGCCAACGTGGCTGCTGCCCCGTCAGGGGCGGATGCCGGTGCCAAGCCGTGGGCCTTGACCATCGCCAGCCTCGCGGTGGACAACGGCGCCTTGTCCTACGAGGACCGCTCGAGCGCCACGCCTGCGGCCTTCGAAATCAGCGCGCTGAAGCTCGAAGCCCAGAAGATCGCGCCTGACACCGACACGGCATCGATGATCAAGCTGTCCGGCCGCATCGCCGCGGGCCGCGCCGAGCCGGGGCGTTTCGAATACGACGGACGCGCTGTTCTCAAGCCGCTGTCGGCCGAAGGCCGCGTGCTGGTGGCTTCGCTGCCGGCGCATGCATTCAAGGCGTATTACGCGGACGCGCTCAACGTCGACATTCGACGCGCCTTCGCAAGCTATCGCGGGACCGTGAAGTTTGCGACTGCGCCTTCGGGGGGAATTCAGCTGCGCCTCGCCGGCGATAGTGCGGTGGACGATCTTCGCGCCAACAGTGTGACGCTCACCCAGGCGCAGGCGCCGGGGGGTGTGCGCAACAACCAGTTGCTGAGCTGGAAGACGCTCGGCTTGCGCGGCCTGCAGGTCAATATGGCGCCCGGCAAGCCGCTGGCTGTCGATGTACGTGAAACCACGCTCAGCGATTTCTTCGCCCGCGTCATCATCGATCCGACCGGCCGCCTCAATCTGCAGGACCTGACCAGAAAGCCGGGGCAGGAGAGCGTTCCGGCACCGCAGCCGCCGGTGCAGGTGACGAGTCGCCGGAGCCTGTTCAGCGGCAAGACAACGACGACCGCCACGCCGGTTCCCGCGCCAGCCGTCGCTGCCGCGCGGCCGGCCGAATCCACCGGCCCCGAGCCGGTCATCAATTTCGGCCCTATCAGCCTCGTCAACGGACGTGTCGATTTCTCGGACCTGTTCATCAAGCCGAACTACTCCGCCGATCTGAGCGAACTGACCGGCAAGCTCAGCGCCTTCTCGTCCCGACCCCAGGGGGACAAGCCGGCCCTGGCCGATCTCGAATTGCGGGGCAAGGCCCAGCAGACAGCTGCCCTCGAGATCATCGGCAAGCTCAATCCGCTGGCGAAACCGCTCGAGCTGGACATCACGGCCACGATAAAGGACCTGGAGCTGCCGCCCCTGTCCCCGTATTCGGTGCGCTACGCCGGCCACGGGATCGAGCGCGGCAAGCTGAACATGAATGTGAACTACAAGATCGCGCCGGATGGCCAGCTCACGGCCACCAACAAGCTCGTTCTCCACCAGCTTCAATTCGGCGAACAGGTCGAGGGCGCGCCGGCAAGCCTGCCGGTGCGGCTGGCGGTGGCGCTGCTGGCCGACCGCAACGGAGTGATCGATGTCGATCTGCCGCTGCGCGGGTCGATCAACGACCCGCAATTCAGCATCGGGCCGCTGATCCTGAAGGCCATCATCAATCTGATCGCCAAGGCAGCCACGGCGCCCTTTGCCCTGCTGACCGGCGGCTTGGGCGGCGGCGAGGATTCGAGTGCCATCGCATTCGCGCCCGGCAGCGCCGAGCTGGGGGCTGACGGCAAGGCGAGCCTCGACAAGGTGGCGAAGGCGCTCACGGATCGACCGGGCCTCCAGATGACGGTGGTCGGCACCGCCAGCCTTGAAAAGGAACGCGACGCCTACCAGCGTGTGCGCCTGCGCCAGCTGGCGCTGGCCGAGAAGCGCCGAGCCGCCGTGCGCAAGAACCAGGACGCTGCCGGAGTCACGGCGGTCACCGACGCCGAATATCCCGAGCTGCTTGCCGCGGTCTACAAGCGCTCGGAGGTCGCCAAACCGCGCAATGTGATCGGCCTCGCCAAGGAAATCCCGACCAAGGACATGGAAGACCTGCTGCTGGCCAGCATTCCGGTCGACGAGGAGTCGATGCGTCAACTGGCCGTCGATCGTGGCGCGGCGGTGCGCGACTACCTGATGGAGCAGAAGGTTTCGAACGATCGATTGTTCCTCGGCGCGGTTCGCACGAGCGCGGGTGACGCCAACTGGAAACCGAGCGCCGAACTCAAACTCGCCACCCGTTGACCGGTCCGGCCGCAAGTCGGCGAAAATGCGCGCGTGCGCCGGCAGTTGCCGGCGCCTTCCATTTCCACTCAAGACAACGACATTCGCGCAGTGACCTCAACTTCCTCCAAGCCTCACGACCTCCAATCCCTCGACGCGATGACGGGAGGCGCCTTCACTGCACCCACCTCCGGAGAGCGGGCCCAGCGCATCCGCGACTGGCTGGCCGCCCAGCCGTCCCAGGAACAGATGCAGGAGGTATTCAAGGAGCTGAGCGGGCGCGACAAGGGCGCCGCACGCCTGCTGCGAGAAAGGCTGGACGAACTCAAGCGCGCCAAGAGCCAGGAGACGATCGCCGTCGAATGGGCGCACAAGGCCGAGGCGCTGCTTGCTCAGCCCAAGCTGAACATTGCCGATGCGCTGGCCTGGCAGCGCGATGCCGCCAAGGCGGGGGCACCGCTCTCGCGTGAGCCGCTCACGGGTTTCAAGGCGCGCCTCGCCGAGCGCGTGAAGGGCATCGAGGACCTCCAGCACCGCGCGCAGGTCCATCGTGAGGCCGCGGTGCTGCTCGCGCAGCGCTTCGAGGTGCTCTCGACCAAGAACTGGCGCGACGCGCAGGCTGCCGAGGAGGCCCTGCGCGCCGACGTGTCCAACTGGCAGCGGCAGGCGGCCGACATCGTCGAGGATTCCAACTGGAGCAGCCTGGACGCGCGTTTTGCGCCCCAGCTCGAGTCGTCCAAGGCTCAGTTGCTGGTGGTGTCCGACGCCTTCCACGGCGCCTTGGCGCAGGCGGTGGCTGCCGCCGCCGATCCGGCCGCGCCGCTCCCGCCCGTGCCCGTGTGGGCCGACGAGTTGCGTGTGGCCCGGGGTGGCGCCCCCGAGGCTGCGGCCCCCGCCGTGGCGCAGAAGGCTGCCGCGGCGCCGAAGGTCGATGCCGAAAAGCGTGCCGCAGCCCACGAAGCAGTGCAGGCTGCGCTGGCGCGCCTCGAAGAGGAAACCGCGCAAGGGCACGGAAAGGCCAGTGCGGGCGCGGCGGCGGCCCTGCGCGCGGTGCTCAAGGAACATGGCCGGCTGGTCGATGCCCCCCTGGAGGCCCGGGTGCATGCTGCACTGGTCGCTGCCGGTGAACTCGAAGGCTGGCAGCGCTGGAGCGCGGACAAGCTGCGCGAGGAACTCGTTGCCAAGGCCGAGGGCCTGATCAAGCGCCCCGAGGGGCAGGCGCTGGGTGGCCGGAAGATGCAGGAAACCCTGCGCAGCTTGAGGGAGCAATGGAAGCAGGCCGACCAGGGCGGCGTTCCGAACCACGCGCTGTGGAAGCGCTTCGACGAGGCCTGCAATGAGGCCCACAGGGTGGTCGAGGCCTGGCTCGAGAAGGTGCGTGCCGATGCGGCGGAGCATCGGGCTCACCGCATCGCGCTCATCGAGGAGGTGAAGGCCTGGGCTGTGGAACACGCCCCGAACCCTGACTTCAGGGTGCACAGCCGGGCGCTGCGCCAGTTTGCCGATCGCTGGCGCGAGGCCGGCCATGTGGGCGAGAAGGTCTTCGCTGAACTGCAGACCTTGTGGACCGAAGCCTTCGGCGCTGCGCGCGCGCCCTTCGACGCCGCGCAGAAGGCCAGCATCGAGCGTCGCCAGGCGATGATCGCCGAGGCGGCAGAACTCGGCGCCGCGCCCATGCTGCGAATCGATGCGGTCAAGGCCCTCCAGCAGCGCTGGCAGGCCGAAGCCCAGACCGTGCCGGTCGACCGCCGTCAGGAGCAGAAGCTGTGGGACGCTTTCCGCGCGCCGATCGACGAGGCCTTCAATCGCAAGAGCGCCGAGCGCGAGAAGGCCTCCTCCGCCATGAGCGAGCGCGACCGGTTCGTGCTCGAAGCATCGAAGGCGCTCGATGCCGCGAACAGTTCCGGCGATGCGCAGAAGATCCGCGCGGCGATCGCGCGACTGGAGGCCGCATTGCGCGGCGAGGTACCATCGGCCGCAGCGCCGGCTGCCGCCGCACCGGCCGCACCGGCGGCGGCGTCGGATGGGCCCCCGGTCGGTGCCACCGAGGTGGTGGCGCCGGGCCAGGCCGCGGCTGAATTCGGCGAGAGTGCGGAACAAGAGCCTGCGCCCAGCGATGCGGATGTGAGTCCGGCGCCTGCAGCGGCCGAGCCCGAGGCCGCTCCCAGTCTTGTGGCACCTGCCGACGGCGCGGATCCCTCCGCGCTCTCCGATGCAGCCTCGTCCGAGGCAGCTGCTGCTGCGCCGGCCGTGCCGGCCAAGCCGGCGCCCAAGCCTGTGATCGCCGTCCGCGGTGACGACAGGCCTGGCGCAAGAAGGACCGAGGCCGCGCCGGCAGCCCGCGGGGGGCGCTTCGGTGATCGGCGCGAGGGGCGGGGCGGGCCCGGCGAACGGCCTGCGCGGCCCGGAGATCGCGGTGCGGAGTCCCGGGGCGGGCGCTTCGGCGATCGTCCGCCACGCTATGAAGAGCGCGGCCCGCGTCTGGGGGATACCGCTTTCCGCGCCCAGCGCGATGCACTGGAGCGAGCGGATCAGGCGCTGCGCAAGCTCGCGGCGCAGGCCCACGGGGAGGCCCTGTCGCAGCTCATGAACGCGTGGGAGAAGCGCGACGCCTCGCAATTGCCGAGCGTCCATGAACTGGGCCGTGCCGTCACGCCGGCTGTGCGCGGCACCTGGCTGCAGTCGCTCAACACGCCGGCATCATCCTCCGGCGGCGATGTGGCCGAAGCTCTCCTGCGGCTCGAGATGGCGGCGGAGGTGCCGACGCCGGCCGAACAGCTCGATGCGCGCCGTGCGCTTCAGCTCAAGCTGCTCACGCGGCGCGGCGATCCGGCGCCTGCGGAGACCTGGGGCCGGGATGCGGGCAAGGTGCTGTCTTCGGCGCATGACGCTGCTTCGGCGCGGCGCTTGCAGAACGCGCTGAAGGTGATCCTGCGCAAGTGAATTGGGGGCCGGCGTACGTGCCGGCCACCACTTATCGCTTGCCCGGCGGCACGAAGAAATCGTCGAACAGCGTGACCAGCTCGGGCATGTCGAGCTGCAGGCGCGCGCGGTTGACGAAATAGGCCTCGCACGCGACCGCGAAGAACTCGCCGGGTGACTGGGCCGCGTAGGCGTCGAGCCAAGTCGGCTCGCCGCCGAAGCGCTCTGCCATGATGGTTTTCTCGCGGAAGTCCTCGAAGGTCGGCTGGAACACGGCGAACCAGGCGATCCGGGCATCGCGTGCCGACCGGATGCCACGAAACCCGGGGGGCAGCGGCGGGCAGCCATCGGCCGCGCCGCCGCGCATGTCGATCTTGTGGGCGAACTCGTGGATCACCACGTTGTAGCCCCTATCCTGCGTGATGCTGCTGGCCAGCACGTCCTGCCAGCTGAGCATCACCGGACCGCGATCCATCGCTTCTCCGGCCACGACTTCCTTGTATTCGTGGACCACGCCGGTCTCGTCGACTGTCTTTCGCGGCGCCACTGCTTCCGAAGGATGGATCACGATGCCGACGAAGTCGTCGTACCAGCTCAATCCGCCCCTGAGATGCAGCACCGGGAGCACGGCCTGCGCGGCGACCGCGAGTGCGACCTCGTCGGTGATGACGAAGCCATGTGCGCCGTGGAATTGTTTCTTGTGCAGGAACTGCGCTGCGAGGCGTCGCAGCGCATCGATGTCCTCGACCGGCCGTTCGGCCAGGAAGCGGTAGCGCGCGAGCGTTGCCTGCCAGGCGGCCTCGGGGATCCCCGGCGGTCTGCGCAGGCTGCGCAGCCAGTCGAACATCAGCGCAGATCGACGCGCTTTGCGCCGGTGGAGGACAGGCACAGCACCTGGACGCGGGGCGGGTGGGCACTCGCGTCCCAGTCGCTCAACACGAGGCGCTCCATGCCTTCGCCCAGCGCGTGCGTCGCCGGCTTGTGCGTATGGCCGTGCACCAGGGTACTGGACTCAGCCTGGCGTAGCCAGTCGCGCGCGGCCCCCGCGTCGACGTCGGCCCAGACGACGTCCGGACTGTGCTTCCGATCCTCGCTCTCGGCCCGGACGGAGCGCGCCAGTGCACGCCGCTCCTCGATAGGCCTGGCGAGGATCGCCGCTTTCCATGCTGCGGTGCGCACCTGGGCGCGCATGCGCAGGTACTCGGTGTCTTCCAGGCACAGGGCATCGCCATGGCTCAGCAGCCAGCGCCGGCCGTGCAGGACCAGCACGGTCGGATCCTCGATCAGCTGGAGCCCGGTGCGTGCAGCGAATGCGTCGCCGACCAGGAAGTCGCGATTGCCGTGCATGAAGAAGACAGGACGGCGCGCGCTGGCTGCGCGCAGGATCTCTGCGCACTGCGCCTCGAATCCCGGCGACGCGGCGGCATCGTCGCCGACCCAGACCTCGAACAGGTCGCCGAGGATGAATACGGCATCGGCCGGCGTGGTCTGGAGGTAGCCCTGCCAAGCCTCGAAGGTCGCTGCGTCCGAGGCCTGCAGGTGGAGGTCGGAGATGAGGTCCACCGTGCGCCAGCCTGCGGGCGCGACAAGTTCGGCGAAACCTGCCATCGAAGGCCTCAGGCCTTGACCACGGCCTTCTCGATCACCACGTCTTCGAGCGGCACGTCGTCGTGGAAGCCCTTGCGGCCGGTCTTGACCGCCTTGATCTTCTCGACGATGTCCTGCCCGCCGACGACCTTGCCGAACACCGCGTAACCCCATCCCTGCGCCGAGGGGGCGGTGTGGTTGAGGAAGCTGTTGTCGGCGACATTGATGAAGAACTGCGCGGTCGCCGAATGCGGCGCATTGGTGCGCGCCATCGCGACCGTGTACTTGTCGTTCTTGAGGCCGTTGTTCGCCTCGTTCTCGATTTCGGCGCCGGTGGGCTTTTGCGACATGCCGGGTTCGAAACCGCCGCCCTGGATCATGAAGCCGTTGATGACGCGATGGAACACCGTGTTGTCGTAGTGGCCCTTGTTCACGTAGTCGAGGAAGTTCTGGACCGACTTGGGCGCCTTGTCCTGATCGAGGTCGAGCGTGACGACGCCATGGTTCTTGATGTGCAGTTCGACTTGGGGATTGGCCATGAGAGCTCCTTTTCTTACTTCGCCACGGTGGCAGATTGGATGGTGATGGGGTCGAGCGGCACGTTCTGCATGCCGCCCTGCGTGCCCGTGCGGACGGCGCGGATCTTGTCGACCACGTCCATGCCCGCGACGACCTTGCCGAAGACGGCGTAGCCGTGGCCGTCGGGATTCGGCGCGTTGAGGCGTGCGTTGTCCGCCACGTTGATGAAGAACTCCGAGGTGGCCGAGTTGGGGTCGGAGGTCCGCGCCATCGCGATGGTGTACCTGTCGTTCTTCAGGCCGTTGTCCGCCTCGAGCGGAATCGGCCCCCGCGTCGGCTTCTTGTTGAGCTCGGCCGTGTACCCGCCGCCCTGGATCATGAAGCCATCGATCACACGGTGAAAGACCGTGCCGTCGTAGTGCTTGTCCTTGACGTACTGGAGAAAGTTGGCGACGGTCTTGGGCGCCTTGTCCGGGGCAAGCTCGATCACGATGTCGCCGGCCGATGTCTTGAGCCGCACGCGCGGGGCGTTGCGCTCCGCGTCCGAGGCGTCGGATGCCGTGGCGGACAGGGCGAGCGTTGCAGCCAGCACCAGGGCGGCGCGGCGGGAGAGAGACGACAGATTCACGGCGAGATGGCCTTCGGTGCAGTGTGGCGGGGCGAGTGCGTGCGGGACGCCGGCGACTATCGGCGCACGGCCTTGCGGGCTTCGGGCGCGTTGGACGGCAGGTCGCCGTTGGTCGGCTTGCTGAAGAGCTGCCGGATGAGCGTGAGTTTCGGCGGGACCGTCGCATTGCCCGGCTCGAGCTGCTGTGCGCGCCCGTAGGATTGAGCGGCGAGGCGGGCGTACACGTCGCCCAGGTTCTCGTGCGCGGTGGCGTAGCCGGGATTGAGCTTGATCGCCATTTCGAGCGCGGCGCGTGCCTTGTCGAACTGGCTTTGCGCTGCGTAGATCGCGGCGAGATTGTTGTAGGGCTCTGCGAGCTCGGGGTAGTCCTGCGTGAGCTGCGTGAAGACCGACTGGGCGTCGGCCTGCTTGCCCTGCTCGGTCAGGATGACGCCGCGCAGGAAGCGCATCTGCGGGTCGCGCGGCTTGCCGGCGATGTAGGCGTCGGCCTTTGCGAGTGCTTCGGCGGACTTGCCCTGTCGCAGCAGCGCGTTGACGTCCCCGTAGTCGTCGGCATGGGCGACGCCGACCAGGAGCGCGAGGACAGGCGCGATGATGAATGCGGGGAGAGCGCGGAGGAGGGCGGAGGGTGAGAAGGCGGCGTGCTGCATGAAGCCTCGAAGGAAGAAGAGGATGCGGGCCTCGAAAACACCCGGAAAACATCCGGCGGCGGCCGTTTATACTGCGCGGAATTGTAGCCGAGGGGTTCCCGTGGAATCGCTCGCTGCCACACGCATTCACCCCCTGAAAGATCCGCCGTCCTTCGCCCGTTGACGCACGAGCGCGAACCGGCGTTTTCAACGCTTCATGAGTCTTCGCATCTACAACACGCTCACGCGTGCACTGGAGGATTTTTCGCCGCTCGAGCCTGGCAAGGTTCGCATGTACGTGTGCGGGATGACCGTCTACGACTACTGCCACCTGGGCCATGCCCGCTCCATGATCGCCTTCGATGTGGTGCAGCGCTGGCTCAGGCAGTCGGGATTCGCGGTCGACTACGTTCGCAACATCACCGACATCGACGACAAGATCATCCGCCGCGCAGTCGAGAACGGCGAGAGCATCCGCACGCTCACCGACCGCATGATCGATGCGCTGCACGAAGATGCCGACGCGCTGGGCATCGAACGGCCGACGCACGAGCCGCGCGCGACGGCCTTCATTCCGCAGATGCTGTCGATGATCGCCACGCTCGAGAAGAAGGGCCTGGCCTATCGCTCGTCCAACGGCGACGTGAATTATTCGGTGCGCAAGTTCCCCGGCTACGGCAAGCTCAGCGGCAAGACGCTCGATGAACTTCATGCCGGTGAACGGGTCGCCGTGCTCGAAGGCAAGGATGACCCCCTGGACCCCGTGCTCTGGAAGAGCGCCAAGTCCACGGAGCCGGACGAGGTGAAGTGGCCGAGCGAATTCGGACCCGGGCGGCCCGGCTGGCACATCGAGTGCTCCGCCATGGCCTGCGATCTGCTGGGAGCGACCTTCGACATTCACGGCGGCGGTGCGGATCTGCAGTTCCCGCATCACGAGAACGAGATTGCCCAGAGCGAGGGCGCGACCGGCCAGCCTTTCGCGCGCGTCTGGATGCACAACGGCTTCATCAACATCGACGACGAGAAGATGTCGAAGAGTCTCGGCAACTTCTTCCTCATCCGCGACGTGCTGAAGAAGTTCGATGCGGAGACCATCCGTTTCTTTGTCGTGCGCACGCACTACCGCAGCCCGCTCAACTACAGCGATGTGCATCTGGCCGATGCGCGGTCGTCGCTGAAGCGGCTCTACACGGCCTTGCAGCTCGTGCCGCCCGCGGATGCGGCCGCTGCGATCGACTGGAGCAATCCGTACGCTGCACGCTTCAAGGGCGCGATGGACGAGGACTTCGGCACGCCGGAGGCGGTGGCGGTGCTGTTCGATCTCGCGGGCGAGGTCAATCGCACGCAGTCCCGTGAGCTCTCCAGCCAGCTCAAGGCGCTGGGGGGCAGTCTCGGGCTGCTGCAATCCGATCCGCAGGATTTCCTGCGCGCGGGGGCGACGCTCGACGACGCCACCATCCAGGCGCTGATCGCACGCCGCGCCGAAGCCAAGGCGGCAAAGGACTTCGCCGAGGCCGACCGGATCCGCAGCGAGTTGCTGGCCCAAGGCATCGTGCTGAAGGACTCCCCCAGCGGCACCACCTGGACTTCGGCTCAGTGAAGGACTCGACCTCGACAATGTCCGCAGCCAAGAAACCGGAAGTCCCCCAGACCCCCCAGACTTATACGCCCGACTACTGGGAGGAGGCCTGCAAGCACCTCGCCAAGAAGGATCGCGTGATGAAGCGCCTGATCCCGCGCTTCGGCGACGCCTGCCTCGAATCCCGCGGCGATGCCTTCACCACGCTCGCGCGCAGCATCGTGGGCCAGCAGATCTCGGTGAAGGCGGCGCAGTCGGTGTGGGACCGCTTCGCGAAGCTGCCTCGCAAGATGACGCCGGCCAATGTGCTCAAGCTCAAGGTCGACGACATGCGTGCCGCAGGCCTGTCGGTGCGCAAGGTGGAGTACCTGGTCGACCTGGCGCTGAACTTCGATTCTGGCGCGGTGCATGTCGCCGCCTGGGAGAACATGTCCGACGAGATGATCATCACGGAGCTGGTCGCGATCCGCGGCATCGGGCGCTGGACTGCGGAGATGTTCCTCATCTTCCATCTCATGCGGCCCAACGTGCTGCCGCTGGACGATCTCGGGCTGATCAACGGGATCAGCCAGAACTATTTTTCGGGTGATCCGGTCAGCCGCAGCGACGCGCGGGAAGTGGCTGTCGCCTGGGCACCTTTTTGCAGTGTCGCGACTTGGTATATTTGGCGATCGCTCGACCCGTTACCGGTCGCATATTGAGAACAGGAGAAGACGTTGGCGAAACGAACCTTCCTCGACTTCGAGCAGCCCGTGGCTGAACTCGAAAGCAAGATCGAAGAATTGCGTTATGTCCAGACCGAATCCGCGGTCGACATCTCTGAAGAAATCGATCAGCTGAGCAAGAAGAGCCTCCAGCTCACCAAGGACATCTACAGCGATCTCACGCCCTGGCAGATCACCAAGATCGCCCGGCATCCCGAGCGGCCCTACACGCTCGACTATGTGCACGAGATCTTCACCGACTTCGTCGAACTGCACGGCGACCGCCATTTTTCGGACGATCTTTCGATCGTCGGCGGTCTGGCGCGCTTCAACGGTACGCCCTGCATGGTGATCGGCCACCAGAAGGGTCGCGACACGAAGGAGCGTACGGCGCGCAATTTCGGCATGAGCAAGCCCGAGGGCTACCGCAAGGCCTTGCGGCTCATGAAGACGGCCGAGAAGTTCAAGCTGCCGGTGTTCACCTTCGTCGACACGCCGGGCGCCTACCCAGGCATCGACGCCGAGGAGCGTGGTCAGTCCGAGGCCATCGGCCGCAACATCTACGAGATGGCGCAGCTCGAAGTGCCGGTGATCGTCACCATCATCGGCGAGGGCGGCTCCGGCGGCGCGCTGGCGATCTCGGTGGGGGACCAGGTGCTGATGCTGCAGTACTCGATCTACTCGGTCATCAGCCCCGAAGGCTGCGCTTCCATCCTCTGGAAGACCAGCGACAAGGCGCAGGAAGCCGCTGATGCGCTCGGCATCACTGCGCACCGCCTCAAGGCGCTGGGTGTGATCGACAAGATTGTCAGCGAGCCCGTAGGCGGCGCGCACCGGGACCATCGCCAGATGGCCGCCTTCCTCAAGCGCGCGCTCAATGATGCCTTCCGCCAGGTCGGTGACCTGACGACGAAGGAACTGCTGAACCGGCGCTACGACCGGCTTCAGAGCTACGGCCGCTTCGCCGACACCAAGGCTGACGGCACGAAGTAGGGCGCCGCGTGCGGGCTGGGCCCGCCGCAAGTCCCGCCCCCCCGATGGACAATCCCGCCGCCCGAGCACTGGCATCCTGGGCGGCGGTGCCGTTGCCGCTGGCCATCGCTTTCAGCGGCGGAGCGGATTCGACCGCGCTGTTGCACGCGGCGGCGAGCCTCTGGCCCGGGCGCATTCACGCTCTGCATGTGCACCACGGATTGCAGGAGGCGGCCGATGCTTTCGAATCCCACTGTGTCGCGGTCTGCGCGTCGCTCGATGTGCCCTTGCGCGTGGCACGGGTGGATGCGCGGCACGCGCCGGGCGAGAGCCCCGAAGACGCGGCCCGACGTGCACGCTACAAGATCCTCGCGGAGTTGGCCGGCGCGAGCGGACTGCGCGACATCGCATTGGCGCAGCATGCGGACGATCAGGTCGAGACCCTTCTCATCGCACTCGGTCGGGGCGCGGGGCTCGACGGCCTGTCGGGCATGCCTCGCGAGATGGAGCGCCATGGGGTCCGCTTCCATCGTCCCTTGCTCGATGTGCATGGCGACCTGCTGCGCGAGTGGATTTCAGGCAGCGGCACGCTCTGCATCGATGACCCGAGCAACAGCGACCTGCGCTTCACGCGCAACAGGATCCGTCGTCAGGTGCTGCCCGCGCTCGCCGAGGCATTGCCTCAGTTCCGTGAGACCTTCGCGCGCTCCGCGCGCAATGCGGCACGCGCTTCGACCGTATTGAACGAGCTGGCGGCCGACGATCTGGCAGAGGCCGGAATCCCGCCGCGCATCGCTGCCCTGCAGGCGCTGTCGCGCGAACGGCGCGCCAACGCCTTGCGGTTCTGGCTCAAGCGCTCCCATGGGGCGGTGCCCAGCGAAGCGCAGCTCATGCAGTTGCTCGATCAGATTGAAGCCTGCCGCACGCGCGGCCATCACATCCGACTCAAAGTCGCGGCCGGGCGAGTCGAACGGGAGGGCGATGCGCTGCGTTGGTACAATGCTTCGCCCTTGCCGTAGCCCCCAGTTCTCGAGTCCTCGAGGACTTGCACCGGGACCGGCTCGCAACAGGCGCAAGGTCGCCGCCACTGCGGCGTCCATCGAATCCTTCTCCTTGAATTCACCCATGGCATTGATCGTTCACAAGTACGGCGGCACGTCGATGGGCTCCACCGAGCGCATCAAGAATGTCGCCAAGCGCGTCGCCAAATGGGCGCGCGCCGGCCACCAGATGGTGGTGGTCCCAAGTGCCATGAGCGGCGAGACCAATCGCCTGCTCGGCCTCGCCAAGGAGCTGGCACCCAGCAAACCCGGCGACGACCACAACCGCGAACTCGACATGCTCGCCGCCACTGGCGAGCAGGCCTCCTCGGCCCTGCTGGCCATCGCGCTGCAGGCCGAGGGCATGCAGGCCGTCAGCTACGCGGGGTGGCAGGTCCAGGTGCTGACCGACAGCGCCTACACGAAGGCCCGCATCGAACGCATCGACGACGAGCGCGTGCGTGCCGACCTCGATGCCGGCAAGGTTGTGGTCGTCACCGGTTTCCAGGGGGTGGACGAGGGCGGCAATATCACGACGCTGGGACGCGGCGGCAGCGACACATCGGCGGTGGCGATCGCGGCGGCGATGAAGGCCGATGAGTGCCTGATCTACACCGACGTGGACGGCGTCTACACCACCGACCCGCGCGTCGAACCCGAGGCCCGCCGGCTCGCCACGGTCAGTTTCGAGGAAATGCTCGAGATGGCAAGCCTGGGTTCCAAGGTGCTGCAGATCCGCTCGGTCGAGTTCGCGGGCAAGTACAAGGTGCCACTGCGCGTGCTGTCCAGCTTCACGCCCTGGGACATCGACATCGAGGAAGAAGCCAAGTCGGGCACGCTGATCACTTTCGAGGAAGACGAAAACATGGAACAAGCCGTCGTATCCGGCATTGCGTTCAATCGCGACGAAGCCAAGATCTCCGTCCTGGGCGTGCCCGACAAGCCGGGCATCGCCTATCACATCCTCGGCGCCGTGGCCGACGCGAATGTCGAAGTGGACATGATCATCCAGAACCTCAGCAAGGATGGGCGAACCGACTTCAGTTTCACGGTGCACCGCGGCGAATACGCCAAGACCATGGACCTGCTCAAGGCCAAGGTTCTGCCCAGCCTGGGCGCGGCGGAGGTCGTCGGCGACACCAAGATCTGCAAGGTCAGCATCGTCGGCATCGGCATGCGCAGCCACGTCGGCATTGCGAGCAAGATGTTCCGCGTACTGAGCGAGGAAGGCATCAACATCCAGATGATCTCCACCAGCGAGATCAAGACCTCGGTCGTGATCGACGAAAAGTACATGGAGTTGGCGGTGCGTGCATTGCACAAGGCCTTCGATCTGGACCAACCGGCCTCCTGAACTGGCATAATCTCGGCTTCCAGGAAACGTGACCGAGTGGCCGAAGGTGCTCCCCTGCTAAGGGAGTATGGGGTGTAGAGCCTCATCGAGGGTTCGAATCCCTCCGTTTCCGCCAGCACAATCTTGCAGACGATGGATCTGCAAACAGAAAGGCCACCGAAAGGTGGCTTTCTTGTTTCCGGCCCGTGGGCCGTGTATCCACTGTGCTGAAGATGCGGACGCGGCGAGCCATTTTGAATGGCGTTTGTCGCTTATCCAATTCCCGTGTAGACTCCGGCAATCGCCAAACCATGCTTTCCTGTTTGGCGTTTGTTGTTTGACACGGCCTGCGGCTCCTCTCGCCGCACTGCGCTCCAGCTGGCTGACTTTTACCAGCCCTCCGGTCGTCACACTCCCCCGTTTGCGGCGAGCTCCATCCCTAGACCTGCTTTCCTTTCGAAGTCTGGGTATTTCTCATTGCGGCTTTTTGCCGCCCCTCCTCGAGCCGGTAACTCCGGGCCTCGTTTTCCACGCTTCTGAGGCGCATGACCGATCTCCGGCCATGCGTCATGCATATGGCCACCACACTAGAAAAATCATTTCCGGTGGGCAAGTACCTTGTCACACCGCTCTCCAAGATCACAGACACCGGCGACTACGCCGCATCCGTATCGATTCGCCGGGGAATGCACGATCGAATCTTTCGCTTCATTCCTCGGTTTGACAGCCACGACGGAGCTGTGCAGTACGCACGCGACCAAGGCCAGATCCTCGTTCAACACAGGTGCCTGGCCTGATGAGGATGCGCCACGGGGGTGGCAATCCGATTTCCATCGCAAGACGCGTCGATTTCGCTCTCTTGCAATTCTCATCACCAATCAACCCGCCAGTTCTATCCAGAACTCAATTCACTTTCTAGAAAGATCCAAGATGGATAACAAACTCTACGTCGGAAACCTGTCGTACACCGTTCGCGACGAAAGCCTGCAAGATCACTTCTCCGCCTTTGGTGGTGTTATGTCCGCCAAGGTCATGATGGACCGGGACAGCGGTCGGTCCAAGGGATTCGGATTCGTTGAAATGACTACAGCCGACGAAGCGCAGGCAGCAATTCGCGGTCTCAATGGCCAGGAGCTCGATGGACGAGCCCTGACAGTCAACGTCGCTCGCCCGAGGGAAGAACGCTCGGGCAGCTTCAACGCGAGATAGCCAATGTCTCGCAGCGGAATGCTGCGAGAGGCGACAGGCAGGCCGAAATTCATTCGGATTGCAGGACAGGATGGGAATCACGCCGTTCCGCCAGCAGTCGCTTCCGGATCACTTCGCCGTGCGGCCAGGAAGCGCCCGCAAGAGCCCCGCCAGCCGGGGCTTTTTTTCGTGCGCACACCTTGCACGGCCGTTCGTCGCCTTGTCGCAGCGTTTTCCCGTCGGTCGATTGCGACCGTGCCGGATGCGCAAAGGCTTTGCAGAAGACGGCCCTTCAGGCGCCCACTGCAATGAAGCGAGAACCTGAATATCCGCGCGGATTCTGCCTACAGGGCCTGCCACCTGCCATCCTACGTTGCGACGTCTCCTGCAACGCATGTGCAGCACCGCATCGAGCGCATATCTTTGAGGTTCTTTTTCGAATTCCTCAAAGGAGTCAGCATGACCCTGGAAAACATGATTGCAGGCATCGTCATCGCGGCAGTGGGATTCAGCTCCACCGCGTCTGCGCAGATGATGCATCCCCCGGGCCCCGGCCCGGGTCACTACCCGCCGGGTGCAGGTCACATGCAGGGCCCGAGACACGATCTCAGGCAGGGCTATGCTCCTGCGCCGCCGATGGCCTATCCTGAATATCGTCGGTTCGACAGGGGGGATCGTCTCCCGCCCCAGTACCGCAGCAGCCAATACATCGTCAACGACTGGCGCGCCCATCATCTCAGGCCGCCGCCTCCTGGCCATTACTGGGTGCAGAACGGCTCTGACTATGTTCTCGTCGCGATTGCCACTGGCCTGATCGCAGCGGTCGTGATCAACGCGCTCAATCAGTAGCGGCAGGGCGGCTGATCACGCCGCGGCCGGCCTTCGAGGCCTTGTCTCGTCCGACAGGGGGAAAGGATGGAACTTCGGAGGCATCGCCGGGCATGCCGGCTGGGGGCGCGGCTTCGCTGAAAGGCTCAGCGACGGATCGAGTTCTCGAAATCGTCGATGACCGCCGTCGACTGCTTCAGCTGATGAGCGATTTCGTCGTGCAGGTCCTTGGGGGAGCGGCTGGTTCCGATGAGGAGCATGACCAGCGTGACGACGCCCACGAGAAGTGCTGCGATCAATTCCAGTTGGGTCAGGGCGTTCATCAGGCTCTCTTGTTTGGCTTTGCTGGCATGGCAGCGGGAGGCCTGGAGTCTCGTTGTTGCGGGCAACGCCCTCAATACGCCATTTGGGGGAGGGCGAACGGCGAAGGCCCCCATTCCCTGCCTACCTGACGAATTCGGATAGCAGCACGGCGACGCCGCCGAGCGAGATGCCATATCCGATCCATTGACGCATGCGCTTCATGTCAGCCTCCGCGAGGGTGTGAAAACAAGGCATCGATGGTGCCAGCGCAAAGCGCCGGCGGCGCATCGTCGTTTCTATGGTCGCGATGGGGATCGCCTATACCACCACGAGGCCTTCGATCCGCGGATCGGACGGCGGCAGCTGGAGCTTCATGTCCTTCAGGCTCTTGACCAGAAGCCGCGCGATCATCAGGTTGCGATTGAGCTTGCTGTCCGCGGGTACCACATACCACGGGGCATAGGGCGTCGAGGTCGCGGTCAGCGCGGTTTCGTACGCCCGCTGGTAGTCCTCCCACTGCTTGCGTACAGCGAGGTCGTCCATGCTGAACTTCCATCGCTTGTCGCGTTCGTCGATCCGTGCCTGGAGCCGGGCGCGCTGCTCATCCTTGCTGATGTGCAGCATGCATTTGATGACCACCGTGCCGGTTTCGGTCAGAAGCCGTTCGAAGTCGTTGATCTGGGCGTAGCGGCGCTTGGTTTCCGCCTTGTCGATCTGGCCGTCGACCACGGGCACCAGCACGTCCTCGTAGTGGCTGCGATTCCAGACCGCCAGTTCCCCGCTTCGCGGCACCACGGCGTGGCAGCGCCACAGGAAGTCGTGCGCGCTCTCGTTTTCGCTCGGCACCTTGAAGGCGATCGCGCGCACGCCCAGCGGCGACGTGCGCGAGAAGACCCAGCGGATGGTTCCGTCCTTGCCGCTCGTGTCCAGACCCTGCAGCACCAGCAGCAGCTTGCGCCGGCCTTCGGCATGCAACTGGTTCTGGAGGTCATCGAGTTCGAGCGCGAGTTTGTCGAGCAGGGCGCGTTGCTGCGCCTCGGGGCCTTCGAGAAAAGGCGTGTCGGCGGGATTCACGTCGGAAAGCCGGAACTTGGGGCCGACGAGGTATTTGTCGAATGCGGACATGGGCGATGACTTCCTTGCTCGAAGCTGACGAGTACGCAGCGTAAGCGAAGAGGCGGCAGGCAATCAAACGCCCGGCGGGTCGGCCGGGATGTTTGCATTCATTCGTCCTCGGGATCCAGCGATGCACTCCAGCGGCTGTCCCATTGGCCGCGCCGCGCGCCATCGAGCGCACGGCGGTCGCGCTTGGTCGGGCGGCCCTGCTCGATGCTGAGCGCCGGTTCGCTCCCCATCCGGCGCATGTCGCGCGCTGCCGCATTCGCGGCGATGCTTTCGGCCGTCTCCTGGTAGAGCTGTTGCGCCACTGGCGCAGGCCCCCGGGTGCCGCTGACTCCGAGCACTTCCACGACGCGCGTCACCGCGCCGAGGCGGACGGACACCATGTCCCCGGTCTTGACTTCGCGCGAGGCCTTGGCAATGTCGCCGTTGACCTGCACCCGGTGCTTGCCGATTTCCTCTGCCGCGAGCGAGCGCGTCTTGAAGAAGCGCGCGGCCCACAGCCATTTGTCGATGCGTAGACGGTCCATCTGGCTAGAGATTGTCGCGCGCCAGCGGGAGCCGGACTACTGCGTCGAGTCCGACGACCCGTGCGCCGGATTCCCGGTTGTCGAGGGCGATGCGGCCGCCCAGCGCCAGCACGATCTCCCGGCTGATGGCGAGGCCCAGCCCCGATCCGCTGGCGACGTCGCCGATTGCGAAGGGCGTGAAAAGCCGCTGGCGCAGCTCCTGCGTGATGCCCGGCCCGTGGTCGCTGACGATGAGCAGGGCCGTGTCGTCCTCGGCGGCGACACGCACGGCGAGCGCTCCGCCGCGGGGGCTGTGCCGGATGGCGTTGTGCAGCAGGTTGCGGGCGAGTTCCTGCAGCATCCAGCGGTGGGCGCGCACCGGAACCGGCGCCGCGCCGGCCGAGAGTTCGAAATCCAGTTCCTTGTCGGCGATCAGCGGCGAGACATCGAGCGCAACCTGCCTGACCGCCTCCACCAGGTCCAGCCGATCCCATTCCGGCTGCTGCCGCAGTTGTTCGACCTTGGCAAGCGACAGCATCTGGTTCGCGAGCGTGGTCGCGCGCTCCACCGTCTGGCTGATCTCGCCGAGCGCCTGCGCGGCCGGCACATCGCCGCGTCGAGCCGATTGCACCTGCGCCTTGAGCACGGCCAGCGGGGTGCGCAGTTGGTGGGCGCTGTCGCGCACGAAGCGCTTCTGGTGGTCGAGCAGGCCGCGCAGCCGGCCCATGACGGCGGTGGTCGCGTCGATCAACGGGCGGAGTTCGCGGGGCGCGTCCGGCGCGTCGATGGGCGACAGGTCGTCGGCCGCACGGGCGCCGATCGTCTCGCCGAGCGCGCGCACCGGGCGTGTGGCGCGCTGCACCACGATCACCGTGACCAGCGCGATCACGCCCAGCAGCACCAGCTGCCGCCACAGTGTGTCGACCAGCAGCTTGCGCGCCAGCGTCTCGCGGATCTCCAGCGTCTCGGCCACCTGCACCACGGCCATGCTGCGCCCGCGCTCGCTCGCCACCGGCTGCAGCAGCACCGCCACGCGCACCGGCATGTCGCGAAAGCGAGCGTCGTAGAAGTCAACCAGCGCCGCGTACGGCGGCCGGTCGGGCAGCGTGCCATGCCAGAAAGGGAGGTCGTCGAAGCCGGAGACCACCTCGCCGCCGAGCGTGGAAACCCGGTAGTACATGCGGCTCTTGTTGTCGGCCTCGAAGGCTTCCAGCGCCGAGTAGGGGACGATGGCCCGCAAGGTGGCGCGTTCGTCGTAGCCTTCCACGTCGAGCTGCTCGCCGATGGTCTTGGCTGATGCGAGCAGGGTGCGGTCGTAGGCGGTGGTAGCGGCCGCGAGGCTCTGGCGATAGAGGCTCGCGCTGTTGACAACGATGAACAGCGCCACCGGCGCGAGGATGCCCACGAGCAGCCGGGCGCGCAGCGAGCTCGCGCGCATCATGCGTCTTCGCGCAACAGGTAGCCTAGGCCGCGCAGCGTCATCAGCGATGCGCCGGTCCCGGCGAGCTTCTTGCGCAGGCGATAGACGACGACCTCGATGGCCTCGTATTGCACGTCCGTCTCGCCGGGGAACACCAGCTCGAAGAGCCGCTCCTTGCTCACCGCATGGCCGGGCTTGACCATCAGCGCCTTGAGCAGCGCGAGCTCGCGCGGGGTGAGTTCGAGCACCTCGGCGCGGTGATAGACGGCTCCGCTGTCGGCTTCGTAGCGCAGGCTGCCGACCTCGGGCAGGCGTGCCGGCGTTTCGGGCCCGGCGTTCCGATGTCGTCGGTTCAGGGCGCGGATGCGTGCCTCGAGCTCGTCCAGGTCGAAGGGCTTGGGCAGGTAATCGTCGGCGCCCGCATTGAGCCCCACCACCCGGTCGCCCACCGTGCCGCGGGCGGTCAGCAGCAGCACCGGTGTGCGCAGCCCTGCCGCGCGGGCCTGCGCCAGCACCTGGAGGCCGTCGAGCCCGGGCAGGCTCAGGTCCAGCGCGACCACGTCGGGCTCGATCGCACGCCACAGGGCCAGCGCCTCGCTGCCATTGCCGCACAGGCGAACGTCGATCAGCCGCCGCCCGAGCGTGCGCTGAAGGGTGGTTTGCATCGAGGGATCGTCTTCGACCAGCAGCAATCTCATGGCCGGATTTTCGGTGTTTACCCCAGTCCGACGGACAGCCAACTGACAGCGGGGCGGCGCATCATGGCGAAGTCAGGTTCTACTCAGCTTTCAATTCGAAGGAGACATGATGCGTCGAGACACCTTTCTGAAGTCGCTGGCCGCGCTGGCTGCCGCGGGTTCGCTGCCGCTGTCGGCCTGGGCCGGGCCCAATATCAAGATGATGATCCCGGCCAATCCGGGCGGCGGCTGGGACACCACGGGCCGGGCGCTGGGCAAGGCGATGACCGACGGCAAGCTCGCCGACACCGTGACCTACGACAACAAGGGCGGCGCCGCCGGCGCGCTGGGGCTCGCACAGTTCGTCAATGGCGCCAAGGGCGACCCGAACGCGCTGATGGTCATGGGCGCCGTAATGCTGGGCGGCATCATCACCGGCAAGCCGCCGGTCAATCTGTCGCAAGCCACGCCGATCGCCCGCATTACCAGCGAATACAACGTCTTCGTGCTGCCGGCCAATTCGCCGCTGAAGTCCATGAAGGACGTGATCGACCAGCTCAAGAAGGATCCCGGCAGTGTCAAGTGGGGCGGCGGCTCGCGCGGTTCGACCGAACACATCGCCGCGGCCATGATCGCGCAGAAGGTCGGCGTCGATCCTTCCAAGATCAACTACGTCGCCTTCCGTGGCGGCGGCGAGGCGACCGCGGCCATCCTGGGCGGCAACGTCACCATCGGCGGCAGCGGCTACAGCGAGTTCGCCGAATACATCGCCGCCGGGAAGATGAAGGCGATTGCCGTCACCTCGGGCTCGCGCCTGGCGGGCGTCAATGTGCCGACGCTCAAGGAGCAGGGCATCGATGTCGAGATCGGCAACTGGCGCGGCGTGTACGGGGCTCCGGGCATCAGCGCCGAGCAGCGCAAGGCTCTGACCGATCTGGTGCTCGCCACCGTGAAGACGCCGGCCTGGAATGAGGCGCTGAAGAAGAATGACTGGACGCCCGCCGTGCTGTCGGGCGAGGCCTTCGCCAAGTTCGTCGACGACGAGTTCGCGAGCCTGCGCGCGACGATGGTCAAGTCCGGCATGGTCTGAGGGCGCCGATGCGCAGCCTCGCGCCTGCCCATTGGGCGGGCGTCATTTCATCCTGGCAAATCGAGATCCGGAACAATGCCCTACATTGACCCCCGCGCGGGCGGCCCTGCGCCGCTCGCGTCTTCCATCGTGCCGCCCGCGGACTTGCCTCAGACGCTGGTCGGCATCGGCGTGCTTCTGACCGGCATCGCGCTCGGCTGGGGCGCGCTCGGCATTTCCTCCGAGGCCGGCTATGGCGGCGTCGGCCCGAACTTCCTGCCCTGGCTGGTATCGATCGCGCTCACGGTGTGCGGCGGCTGGATCGTCTGGGAAGCCCGCACCGGCGGCTTCCGTGCGATGGAAGAACCGGCCGGCGATGCGCGTGCCTATTGGGCCGGCTTCGTGTGGGTGTCGGCGGGCCTGCTGCTCAACGCGGCGCTCATCACCACCATCGGCTTCATCCTCAGCTGCAGCCTGTGCTATGTGCTCGCCGTTCAGGGATTGCGGCGCGCGAACGGGCAGGCGGGCGTCAATTCGCCGCGCACCTGGCTCGTCGACTTCGCGAGCGGTGTGGCGATCTCGGCGCCGGTGTTCTGGATGTTCACGCAGTTCCTGGCCATCAACCTGCCGGGCCTGACCGCAAGCGGCTGGATCTGAAACATGGACATCTTCAACGCACTCCTGCATGGCTTCGCGGCGGCGATCACGCCGGCGAACCTTCTCTGGTGCCTGGTGGGCTGCGCCCTGGGCACGGCGGTCGGCGTGCTGCCGGGCATCGGCCCCGCGGTCGCGGTCGCGATGCTGCTGCCGATCACCGGCAAGGTCGACGTGACCGCGTCGATGATCTTCTTCTCGGGCATCTACTACGGTGCGATGTACGGGGGCTCGACCACCTCGATCCTGCTCAACACGCCGGGCGAGACCGCGAGCATGGTGACGGCGATGGAGGGCAACAAGATGGCGAAGAGCGGCCGCGCGGGCGCGGCGCTCGCCACGGCGGCCATCGGCTCCTTCGTGGCCGGCACCATCGCCACCGTGATCGTGACGCTTTTTGCGCCATACGTGGCCGACTTCGCGGTCAAGCTCGGCCCGCCCGAGTATTTCCTCCTGATGCTTCTGGCCTTCACGACCGTGAGCGCGGTGCTCGGCAAGAGCACGTTGCGCGGCATGACGGCACTCTTCGTCGGCCTGGCGGCGGGTTGCGTCGGGCTCGACCAGATCTCGGGCCAGGGGCGCTACACCGGCGGCATCCCCGAGTTGCTCGACGGCATCGAGATCGTGCTGGTCGCGGTGGGCCTGTTCGCGGTCGCCGAGGTGCTCTATGCGGTGCTTTATGAGGGCCGGATGGTCGAGCACCAGAACAAGCTCAGCCGCGTGCACATGACGTCGCGCGACTGGAAGCGCTCGATCCCCGCCTGGCTGCGCGGCACCGCGATCGGCACGCCCTTCGGCTGCATCCCTGCCGGCGGCACCGAGATCCCGACCTTCCTGAGCTACGCGGCCGAGAAGAAGCTCGCGAAGGATGCCGACGCGAAGGCGGAGTTCGGCACCGCGGGCGCCATCGAAGGTGTGGCGGGCCCCGAGGCCGCCAACAACGCCACCGTGACGGCTGCGCTGATCCCGCTGCTCACGCTCGGCATTCCGACCTCCAACACCACCGCCATCCTGCTCGGTGCCTTCCAGAACTATGGCATCCAGCCGGGGCCGCAGCTCTTCACCAACTCGGCGGCGCTGGTGTGGGCGCTGATCGCGTCGCTCTACATCGGCAACGTGATGCTGCTGGTGCTGAACCTGCCGATGGTCGGCATGTGGGTCAAGCTGCTCAAGATCCCGAAGCCGCAGCTCTATGCCGGCATCCTGATCTTCGCCACCGTCGGCGCCTACGGCATGCGCCAGAGCGCCTTCGACCTGCTGCTGCTCTACCTTATCGGCGTGCTTGGCGTGATCATGCGGCGCTACGACTTTCCGACCGCGCCGGTGGTCGTGGGCATGATCCTCGGGCCGCTGGCCGAAGCGCAGCTGCGCAACGCGATGTCGATCGGCGAAGGCAGTGCGGTGGTGTTTGTCCAGCGGCCGATGTCCGTGGCGCTCATCGTCGTCGTACTCGCGGTGCTGGTGCTGCCGCGCATCGCCAGGCGCCTGAGCGAGCGAAGGCTGCGCCGCGCCGTCATCGCGGGCTGAAAGCAGCGCGCGGGCCGCCCATCAGTGCGGGTCGTGCGTGCCGGAGCGCCAGTACGGAAGCCGCCAGCCGAACAGCATCGCCAGCACGCGCAGCAGCGTCGCGGTCGCCGCTGCCATGACCAGGCCCACCCAGGGCGGTCCGCCCCGCGCGTCGACCAGCACCACGATCCAGGCTCCGGCGAAGGAGCAGATCGCATAAGGCCGGTGATCGTTGAAGGCGCGCGGAATCTCGTTGCACACGATGTCGCGCAGCACCCCGCCGAAAGCCGCCGTGACCATGCCCATCAGCACCGCCACGATCGCAGGCATCGAGCTGTCCAGCGCGATCTGAGCGCCGGTGGCGGTGAACAGGCCGAGGCCGAGCGCGTCGGGCCACTGCATGGCGCGCTCTGTGGGCGCGAAATGCCGCGCCCGCAGAAACAGCATCGCGCCGGCGCACAGCGCGAGCAGCACCCACAGCCACCCGGCGTGCTCGACCCAGAAGAAGGGCCTGCGGTCCAGGAGAACGTCGCGCAGCGTTCCGCCGCCGAAGGCGGTCAGGCCCGCGACCACGACCACGCCCACCGGATCGAGCCGCTTGCGCGCCGCTTCGATCAGGCCGGAGAGAGCGAAGGCCACGGTCGCCGTCGACTCGATGGCGATCTGCGCGTTCGAGAGCGACAGGACATTGGAAAGCGGCAGGCTTGGCATGGCGGACAGACTCCGTGGCGGGTGCAGCGGCGTTGCATGGAACCCGAACCAGGCCCGAATGGTAGAGGCGGAGGCGACATGTGCCCCGGCACGGACGTCAGGCTTACCGTGACGGCGTCGGGGACTGGTCGGCCGGGCGGACGATCGTGGCACGGCCGTCGGGTGAGCGCATGATGTCCGAGCCGCCGGGCGGCACCGCGGCGCCATCCGGGGTCACGATGGTGGCGCGGCCATCCGCCGAAGGCGCGACCACCTCGGTGCTGGGCGGCCCGCCGCGTGCGCGGTCCAGTGCGAGCCCGGCATTGCGGACACAGGCCTCGCGCTCGGGTGCGGGCAGATCGCCGCGATTGCACATCGCGATCTGCTGTTCGTAGCGCGCCCGGGCGGTGGCCAGGTCGGGTGAGGCCTGCGGCCACGCCGCGAATGCGGCTGCGCAGGCAGCCGTGCCGATCAGGCCCGCCCGAAGGCGGTGGTCAAGACGGTTGTGGCGATGTCTCATGCGGTGTCTCCATCGAAGTCGCACATCAGGCGCAGGGGCACAGCATGACACGAAGCCGCGCTGTCGCGCCGTCCGATGGCGCGATGCGCGGGCCGGTATTTCAGTGCGCCGCCGGCTGCCGATCGTGCCCCGTGGGCGGCGGCCCTTCCCGGGCATCGGCCGGATTCGCCGGCAGGCCGCGCAGGCGGCGCACGGTGCGCTTCAGCCAGTGCTCGATGTCGTCCACGTAGGTGAAGACCGCCGGCACCACCAGCAGGCTCAGCAGCGTGGAGGTGATCAGGCCGCCGATGACCGCGATCGCCATCGGCGAGCGGAAGCTGGCGTCCGCCGCGCCGAGCCCGATGGCGATCGGCATCATGCCGGCACCCATGGCCAGCGTGGTCATGATGATCGGCCGCGCCCGCTTGTGGCAGGCATCGCGCAGCGCGTCCCAGCGGCTCAAGCCGTGTTGGCGCCGCGCGACGATGGCGTACTCCACCAGCAGGATGGAGTTCTTGGTCGCGATGCCCATCAGCATGATCAGCCCGATCAGCGACGGCATCGAAAGCGCCTTCTGGCCGACCAGCAAGCCGACGAAGGCGCCGCCGAGCGCGAGCGGCAGCGCGCAGAGGATCGTGACCGGATGCAGGAAGTCCTTGAAGAGCAGCACAAGCACGATGTAGATGCACAGCACGCCGGTCAGCATCGCCAGGCCGAAGCTCGCGAAGAGTTCGCCCATCACCTCCGCATCGCCGACCTCCGCGACGCTCACGCCGGGCGGAAGGCTGCGGATGGAGGGCAGCTTCATCGCTGCATCCTTGGCGTCGCCCAGTCCCACGCCCGAGAGTTCGATCTCGAAATTGACGTTGCGCGAACGGTCGTAGCGGTCGATCACGGCCGGGCCGCCCTCGACCGACAGCGACGCCACCTGGCCCAGCATCACGGGTCCGCGCGAACCCGGCACGGCCAGCCGCTCGAGCAGCCGCAGGTCCTGGCGCGCCGAGTCCTCCAGCTTGACCACGATCGGCACCTGGCGCTGGGCCAGGTTCAGCTTGGGCAGGGACTGGTCGTAGTCGCCGAGGGTCGCGACGCGCAAGGTGTCGGCGATGGACGTGCTGGTCACGCCCAGGTCCGCGGCGCGCGCGAAGTCGGGCCGCACCGCGATCTCGGGCCGGATCAGGCTTGCGGTCGAGGTGATCTCGCCGAGTCCGGGGATGGTGCGCAGATCGCGCTCCACCGCCCGTGCGGCGGTGGTGAGCGCGACTGGATCCTCGCCACTGAGGGCGAGGATGTATTTCTCCCCGGAGCCTCCCAGGCCCACCGTGCTGCGTATGCCGGGTTGGGATTCGAGCGCGGCGCGGATCTGGTTTTCGACCACCTGCTTGCGCGGCCGGCTGCCGCGCGGATCGAGCTGGATGGTGAGGGTGGCCTTGCGGGTCTCCGGCGTGCCGAAGCTGGCGAAAGGGTCGCCGCCCGCGTTGCCGCCGCCGACCGTGGTGTAGGCGCTTCGCACATGCGCCACGGCCATCACGCGTCGCCGTGTCTCTTCCGCGGCTGCGGTGGTCTGCGCCAGCGTGGCGCCGGGCGCGAGGGAGAGGTAGACCTGCGTCTGCGAGTTGTCGTCGGGCGGAATGAAGCCGGTCTTCAAGAGCGGGATCATCGCGACCGAGCCGAAGAAGAACAGCGTCGCCAGCACCATCGTCGTGAAGCGGTGCCGTACGCACCAGCCGGCCATCCGCATGTAGAGGGCGAGCCAGAGCGGGTCTTTCTCGACGCCGCTCGCGGGCTTGAGGAGGTAGGCAGCCATCATCGGCGTGAGCATCCGCGCCACCACCAGCGACGCGAAGACCGCGAGCGAGGCGGTCCAGCCGAACTGCTTGAAGAACTTGCCCGCGATGCCGCTCATGAACGCCGTCGGCAGGAAGACGGCGATCAGCGTGAAGGTGGTGGCGATCACCGCGAGCCCGATCTCGTTGGCCGCTTCCATCGCCGCGTGGTAGGGCGACTTGCCCATACGCAGATGGCGCACGATGTTCTCGACCTCGACGATCGCGTCGTCGACCAGAATCCCCACCACCAGCGACAACGCGAGCAACGAGACCACGTTGACCGAAAAGCCGAGCAGGTACATGCCGACGAAAGCCGGGATGACCGACATGGGCAGCGCCACCGCCGAGATGAAGGTTGCGCGCCAGTCGCGCAGGAAGAACCACACCACCACGACGGCCAGGATGGCGCCTTCGTAGAGCAGGCTCAGCGAGCCTTCGTATTCTTCCTTCACGGGCTGGACGAAATTGAAGGCTTCGGTGAGCTGGAGATCCGGCCGCTCCGCCCGCAAGGCGTCGAGCGCCTTCTGCACGGCGGCACCGACTTCCACCTCGCTCGCGCCGCGACTGCGCGCGACCTCGAAGCCGACCACCGGCCTGCCGTCGAGGAAGGCGGCCGCGCGCGGCTCGGCGATGGTGTCGCGCACCCTCGCGACCTGATCGAGCCGGATGCGCCGCCCGTCGGACAGCGCGATCTGCATGTCCTCGAGTTCGCCGGCCGATCGAACGGTGGCCAGCGTGCGCACCGGCTGCTCGCTGCCGCCCACGTCGGTGCGGCCGCCGGCGCTTTCGGTCTGCACCTGCCGCAGTTGCCGCGAGATGTCGGCCGCCGTCGTGCCCAGGGCTTGCAGCCTGGCGGGATCGAGGTCGATATGCACCTCCCGCGTCACACCGCCCACGCGGTTCACCGCGCCGACGCCGGGCAGGGCCAGCAGCTTCCTCGTGATGTCGTTGTCCACGTGCCACGAGAGCGCCTCGGCATCCATGCGCGGCGATGCGATGGTGAACGCGAGCACAGGCTGCCCGGCCAGGTCGAGCTTGGTGACCACCGGATCGCGCAGGTCGGCCGGCAGGTCCGCGCGCACGCGCTGCACGGCCGAGCGCACGTCGTCCACCGCCTCCTGCACCGGCTTTTCGAGCCGGAATTCGACGATGAGGGTCGCCGCGCCGTCCTGCACCTTGCTCGTAATGTGCTTCAGGCCCTGGATGGTGGCGATGGCGTTTTCCAGCTTGCGCGCCACGTCGGTCTCGAGCTGCGAGGGCGATGCGCCGGGCAGCGTGGCCGAGACGGTGACGGTCGGCAGGTCGATGTCGGGGAAGTTCTGCACCTTCATTGCGTTGAAGGACAGGAAGCCCGCGAAGGTGAGCAGCACGAACAGCATCACCGCCGGGATCGGATTGCGGATGGACCAGGCCGAGACGTTCATGGCGATCTTCCCTTGATCCTTATTTCGCGGCTTCCGAAGCCGCCTTGCCGGCCGCGGGCGCGGCGGCCGGGTCCACCACGCGCACCAGATCGCCGTCGTTGAGGAAGCCCGCGCCTTGAACGACCACGCGCGCATCGGGCGGCAGCGGCGTCGTGATCTCGACGCGGTCGCCGACGCGCCGGCCGGTCTCGATCTTGAGCTGCGCCACGCGCTGGTCCTGCTGCAGCAGCATCAGGTGATTGAAGCCGTCGCGCGGCACCACGGCCGCCTGCGGCACCGTGATCGCGCCGCTGCGCCCGAGCTGGAATTCACCGCGCGCGAACATGCCGGCCTTGGTGCCGTTGCTTCGCTCCAGGTTCGGAATGTCCACGTAGACCAGCGCCATGCGCGTCTGCGGATCGACGGTCGGCGCCACGCTGCGAACCGTGCCTCTGACCTGCGCGCCGCTCGCGCCCGTGATGACGGCCAGCGTGCCCGCATGCACCTGGCCCAGTTCGGCCGACGTGACTTCGGCCCGCCATTCGAGCCGGCCCTGGCGGATCAGCCGGAACAGTTCGGTGCCCGCGTTCACCACGCTGCCCACGGTCGCGGTGCGCGAGGAGATCACGCCGTCGTCCGGCGCCAGCACCTGCGTATTGCGGCCGCGCACCTGCTGCGCCGCGAGGACGGCCTCGGCCGCCTCGACGCGCGCCCTGGCGGTCTGCTCGGCGGTCTGGTATTGGTTGATCTGCTGCTGGCTCATCGCGCCGGTGGCCTCCAGCGTGCGGGCGCGTGCGGCGGTGCCGGCCGCATCGGCCGCGGTGGCGCGGGCTTCGGCCAGCGCAGCGCGCGCCTGCGCGACATCGGCCTGTACCGTCTCGCCCGAGAAGATCGCGAGGACCTGGCCTTTGCGGACCGTGTCGCCGACGTTGATCCGCACTTCGGCCAGCCGCAGTCCGTTCGATTCCGAGCCGACGCTGGCCTCCTGCCATGCGGCCACATTGCCGTTGGCCGCGAGCGAGATGTTCAGTTCGCTGGTTTCCGGACGGGCGACCGTGACCGTCAATGTCGGCTTCGCGGTGGCGGAGGGGTCGACCTTGGCCGGCGCGTCGCCGCCGGCGCGGCCCCGCGCGATGAAGAAGAAGGCGGCGGCGAGTGCCAGCACGACCGCCAGCGCGAGGATGATGAGGTGGGAGCGCTTCATGCTTTTCATGGAGACGGGGCGACGGACGAGGTCCGGGTTGTGGCGGCGGCGTCCGGCCGTGACCAGCCTCCGCCCATCGATCGGTAGAGGGACACCCAGGCCTGGGCGCGTTCGCGCTGGAGCGCGACGCGGGCGGTCTGCGACGCGAACAGGGTGCGGCGCGCCTCCTCGAGCTCGAACAGGCTCGCGAGCCCGCTGCCGTAGCGCGCTTGTGTGGCGTTGAAGGAGGCCTGGTAGTTCTGCACCGCGAGGTCGGCATCGGCCGCGCGCTCGTCGGTGCTGCGGAGATTGATGAGCGCCTCCTCGACTTCGCGCACGGCCTGACGCACGCTGCCGCGGTAGAGCGCGACGGCCTCCTCGTAACGCGCCTGGGCGGCCGCTTCATTGGCGGCTCGCGTGCCTCCGTCGAAGATCGGCACGGTGAGCGCCAGCGGGCCGATGGTCCAGGTGTCGAGCGTCGAGCGGGCGTTGCCGGTGCGCAACTGCGCGGTGTCGATCGAGCCCTGCAGCGTCAGCTTCGGAAAGCGCTGCGCGAGCGCGGCGCCCGCGTCGGCGCTGGCCGCCGCGACGGCCAGTTCCGCTGCGTACACGTCGGGTCGCTGGGCCAACGCATCGGCCGGCACGCGGTGGATCGCTCGCACGGCGGCCGGAGCGGCATCGACGGGCGCGGCATCCAGCTTCGCCTGCAAGCTTGCGACGTCGAGGCCGGTCAGTGCGACCAGTGCCTGAACCTGCACGGCGCATTGCGCGCGCTGCTGGTTGAGCCGTGCCGCGGCCTCTGCCGCGCTGGCGCGGGCGAGCGCGGCATCGGCGGCCGAGGTGAAGCCGGCGCGCATCGACAAGCCGGTCAGCCGCGCGGTCTCGGCGCGCGAATCCGCGTCGGACACCGATACCGCCAGTTGACGCCGGCAGGCGCGGTCGCCGAAGTAGGCATTGGCGGTTTCGGCGGCCACCGAGATTCGCGCGTCGTGCCATCGGGCATCTGCGCCGGCGAGCCGTGCGTCGCCGGCTTCGCGGGTTGCGCGCAGGCCGCCGAACAGATCGATCTCCCAGCTCGACTGAAGGCCGGCCTGCAGGGTGGTGACGACTGGCAGATCGGTGGATGCCTGGGTTGAACTTGTGCCGGGCGTGCCAGTCGAGGGAGCGTTGCTGCGGCTTGCCGACAGCGATGCATTGAGCGTCGGCGCCAGCGCCGCGCCTGCCGCGACACGCGATGCCCGGGCCTCCTCGATGCGTGTCCTTGCGCTGGCAGCCGTCGGACTGGCGGTCTCGGCCGCCTCGATCAGACTGACGAGCACCGGGTCATCCAACTGCCGCCACCAGTCGGCCATCAGGGCCAGCGAGCCGCCGTGCGGCAGGAGCGCGGCGCTGGCGGGCAGGGGCGCGGACCATTGCCCGGGTGCGCCCGGGTCCACCTGCGCCGGAGGGCGGGGGAGCGAGCACGCCGGCAGCAGCGCGCAGAGGGCGAGCCAGATGGCGGAGAGCGGGGGAGTTCTCATGCGTTCGGTGGTCCGAATTGGAGAAGGGGAAGAAGTCGGTGCGGCGCGGTGATCGGGTCATCGCCGCCTCGCCGTCGTGCAGGGGCGGGGTGGTGTGCGCCGCGCAGCATAGCAAGCGATCCCTGCGTATCGCGGGCATGCGCCGGGTTCCGGAAAGGTCTTTGCCGATCACGAGAAGACTTCCGTTCCATCGGCATCGTCGCGGTCGCGGCGCCGGCGGTTGTGTGGCAAGGAGGCAACGAGGCCAGGAGGCAATGAGGCGACAAGGCCACGCTACGATGCCCGGATGTCCGCCGTCACCCCCGTCCTGCCGCTCGATGCCGAAGGCATTCTCTCGCTCGCCGCGCGTTCGATGTTCCATCTGTTCTCAAGCATCAGCCAGGGCATGTTCCTGGTCGATCGGAGCGCCCGGATCGTGTGGGTCAACGAGGGCTACCGGCGCTTCCTGCCGGCGCTCGGCTTCTCGTCGATCGACCAGTTCCTCGGGCATCCGGTGGAGGACGTGATTCCCAACACCCAGATGCGCCGCGTGCTCGAAACCGGTGAGCCGATCCTCATCGACTTGCTGACCAACAAGGCCGGCACCTTCGTCGTCAGCCGCATTCCGTTGCGCGAGGAGCGCGCGGGCGGCGCGGGCGCGGGCGAGGTGATCGGTGCGATCGGCATCGTGCTGTTCGACCATCCGGAAACCACGCTGCAGCCCCTGATCAGCAAGTTCGCGCTTTTGCAGCGCGACCTCGACGACGCGCGGCGCGAACTGGCGAGCCAGCGCAACAACCCGCTCTACCAGCAGTCGGCCGACGGCCAGCGACGCTCGAAGTACACCTTCGCGAGCTTCATCGGCAGCAGCCCGGCGGCCGTGGAGGTGAAGCGGCATGCGCGCCGCGCGGCCCAGTCCTCGAGCCCGGTGCTGTTGCTCGGGGAGACGGGGACCGGCAAGGAACTCCTCGCGCATGCGATCCACGCGGCCTCGGCGCGTGCTGGAGGGCTCTTCGTGAGTGTCAACATCGCGGCGGTGCCCGACACCCTGCTCGAAGCCGAGTTCTTCGGCGTTGCGCCCGGCGCCTTCACCGGCGCCGACCGCCGCGCGCGCGAAGGCAAGTTCAAGCTGGCCGATGGCGGCACGCTGTTCCTCGACGAGATCGGCGACATGCCGCTCGGCTTGCAGGCCAAGCTGCTGCGCGCGCTCCAGGAAGGCGAGATCGAGCCGCTGGGCTCGAACAAGCTGGTCCCCTTCGATGCCCGCGTGATCGCGGCGACCTCGCGCGACCTCGCGGCGCTGGTGCGCGAGGGGCGCTTTCGCGAAGACCTGTACTACCGGCTCAACGTGCTGCCCGTGCGAGTGCCGCCGCTGCGCGAACGGCGCAGCGACATTCCGGCGCTGGTCGAGGCGCTCGGCGAGGACATGGCGCTGCGCAGCGGCGAGGCGCCGCCCGAACTCACGCCGGATGCGCTGGCGCTGCTGGCCGCGCAGCACTGGCGCGGCAACATCCGCGAGCTGCGCAACGTGCTGGAGCAGGTGACCATGCGCAGCGATTCGCAGCGCATCGACGCGGCCCAGCTCGAACGCATCCTGCGCGAGGCCGGGCAGGAAACGATCGCGCCGGCCGAAGCAAGCGTGTCGACGGCGGGTGGCGACGAGGCGAGCCGGGAGCGCTCGCTGCTGCTGCGGCCATTGGCCCAGCAAGTGGCGGAAGTCGAGCGCAGGGCGATTGCCGCCGCCATGGCCGCCACCGGCGGCAACAAGCTCGCGACCTCGCGCCTCCTCGGCATCTCGCGCGCGACCCTCTATGAACGTCTGGAAAACCCTGACTGAGAAACGGGCATGTGTTCAAAATCAAGGCAATTGATCTGCCTTGATTTCAGGCGTTGGCTGCGAGATACAAGGGAAAGTCCTTTGTTTTCAGGGCTGTGGCGATTGGCATGAACTGTGCAATATTCATCCATCACTTCCTGGAGACATCTATGCATCGTCGTCACCTCGTCGCCTTGGCGGCGCTCGCCACCGTGGCTGCATCCACCGTCGGCGTTCCGGCCTGGGCCCAGTCCGGCGAGATCCGCATCGCGCACATCTACAGCAAGACCGGTCCGCTCGAAGCCTATGGCAAGCAGACGCAGACCGGCTTGATGATGGGTCTGGACTACGCGACGGGCGGCACGATGACGGTCAACGGCAAGAAGCTGGTGGTGATCGAGAAGGACGACCAGGGCAAGCCCGACCTCGGCAAGTCGCTGCTCGCCGCGGCCTATGCGGACGACAAGGCCGCGCTCGCGGTCGGGCCGACTTCCTCGGGCGTGGCGCTGGCCATGCTGCCGGTGGCCGAGGAATACAAGAAGATCCTGCTGGTCGAGCCCGCGGTGGCCGATTCCATCACCGGCGACAAGTGGAACAAGTACATCTTCCGCACCGGCCGCAACAGCTCGCAGGATGCGATCTCCAATGCGGTGGCGGTCGACAAGGCCGGCGTGACCATCGCCACGCTGGCCCAGGACAATGCCTTCGGGCGTGACGGCGTGAAGGCCTTCAAGGACGCGATCAAGAAGGCGAAGGTGGTCCACGAGGAATACCTGCCGCCGGCCACCACCGATTTCACCGCCGGCGCCCAGCGCCTGATCGACAAGCTGAAGGACCAGCCGGGCCGCAAGATCATCTGGATCGTGTGGGCGGGCGCGGGCAATCCCTTCAAGATCGTCGACCTGGACCTCAAGCGCTACGGCATCGAGATCTCCACTGGCGGCAACATCCTGCCGGCGATGGCCGCCTACAAGGCGCTGCCCGGCATGGAAGGCGCCGCCTACTACTACTTCGGCATCCCGAAGAATCCGGTCAACGATGCGATGGTGGCGGCGCACTACAAGGAGTTCAAGGCGCCGCCGGACTTCTTCACGGCCGGCGGATTCTCGGCCGCGATGGCGATCGTGACCGCGCTCAAGAAGACGGGCGGCGACACCAGTACCAACAAGCTCATCTCGACCATGGAAGGCATGAGCTTCGACACGCCCAAGGGCAAGATGACCTTCCGCAAGGAAGACCACCAGGCGATGCAGAGCATGTACCACTTCAAGATCAAGGTGGACCCGGCCTTCGCCTGGGGCGTGCCGGAACTGGTGCGCGAGATCAAGCCCGAGGAAATGGACATTCCGGTCCGCAACAAGCGCTGAGCCGGTCGATGCTGGAGACGCGCGGACTCACCGTTCGCTTCGGCGGCCACATTGCAGTCAACGATGTCAGTTGCAGCTTTGCACCTGGCACGCTGACCGCGATCGTCGGGCCGAACGGGGCGGGCAAGACGACTTATTTCAACCTGATCTCGGGGCAGCTCAAGGCCACGTCGGGCGAGGTGTCGCTCGACGGCCAGTTGCTCTCGGGCCTGTCGGCCTCGGCCCGCACGCATGCCGGCCTCGGCCGCGCGTTCCAGTTGACCAACCTCTTTCCGCATCTCACGGTGCTGGAGAACGTGCGTCTTGCGGTGCAGGCGACGCAAGCGGGGCCGCATCGGCGGGGGCTGAACCTCTGGAGCATCTGGAGCGACCATCGCGCGCTGATCGAGCGGGCCGATCGCATCCTGGCGGACGTGGCGCTCAAGGCCAAGGAACATGCGACGGTGGCGAGCCTGCCGCACGGGGACCAGCGCAAGCTGGAGGTGGCGCTCCTGATGGCGCTCGAACCCAAGGTCTTCATGTTCGACGAGCCGACGGCCGGCATGAACGCGGCCGAGGCGCCGGTGATCCTCGACCTGATCCGCGCGCTCAAGAAGGACCGCAGCAAGACCATCCTGCTGGTCGAACACAAGATGGACGTGGTGCGCGAGCTGGCCGACCGCATCATCGTGCTGCACAACGGGCAACTGGTGGCCGACGGTGAGCCGGCGGAGGTGATCGCCTCGCCGGTGGTGCAGGAGGCCTACCTCGGCGTCGCGAAGGAGGCCGCATGACGACAGCGGTGACAAGCGCCCCGGACCTGCTGATGCTCGAAGGCGTGCACACGCACATCGGCGCGTACCACATCCTGCACGGCGTGGATCTCGCCGTGCCGCGCGGGCAGCTCACGATGCTGCTCGGGCGCAATGGCGCCGGCAAGACGACGACGCTGCGGACCATCATGGGCCTGTGGCATGCCTCGTCGGGGCGCGTGCGTTTCGACGGGCGCGACATTTCGGCGCTGCACACGCCGCAGATCGCCGGCCTCGGCATTGCCTACGTGCCCGAGAACATGGGCATCTTCTCGGACCTCACGGTGAAGGAGAACATGCTGCTGGCGGCACGGGGCGCGAAGAGCGTGGAGCAGATCGACGAAAAGCGGCTGCTCTGGATATTCCGCCTGTTCCCCGCGGTGGAGAAATTCTGGAACCATCCGGCCGGCAAGCTCTCGGGCGGGCAGAAGCAGATGCTCGCGGTGTCGCGCGCGATCGTCGAGCCGCGCGAGTTGCTGATCATCGACGAGCCCAGCAAGGGCCTGGCGCCGGTGATGATCAACAACATGATCGACGCCTTCGCCGAACTCAAGAGAAGCGGCGTCACCATCCTGCTGGTGGAACAGAACATCCATTTCGCGCAGCGCCTGGGCGACAGGGTCGCGGTGATGGACAACGGGCGCGTGGTGCATGCCGGCACCATGGCGGCCTTTTCGGAAGACGAGGCCCTGCAGCGCTCGCTGCTGGGGCTGGCGCTGTGAGCCGCACGATGAACAAGTTCGACCTCGACTGGAAGCCGCTGGCGCTCGTGCCGGTGCTCGCGCTCATTGCGCTGCCGCTGACGGGATCCGTCTCCACCTGGCTCACGCTGACCGTCGCGGGCCTCGCGATGGGCATGATCATCTTCATCATCGCCTCGGGCCTGACGCTCGTGTTCGGCCTGATGGACGTGCTCAACTTCGGCCACGGCGTGTTCATCGCCATCGGTGCTTTCGTCGCGAGCAGTGTGCTCGGCGCCATGAGCGACTGGACCGGATCGCAGGAACTTTGGCGCAACCTGGTGGCGGTGTTTCCCGCGATGCTGGTCGCGATGGCGGTGGCGGGGGCGCTGGGGCTGGCCTTCGAGCGCTTCATCGTGCGGCCGGTGTATGGCCAGCACCTGAAGCAGATTCTCATCACGATGGGCGGCATGATCATCGGCGAGGAACTCATCAAGGTGATCTGGGGGCCGGGCCAGATCCCGCTGCCGTTGCCCGATGCGCTGCGTGGTTCGCTGCTCGTCGGCGATGCCGCGATCAGCAGGTACCGGCTGCTCGCGGTGGCGGTCGGCGTGGGGGTGTTCTGCCTGCTGGCCTGGACACTGGGGCGAACCAAGATCGGGCTTCTGATCCGTGCGGGCGTGCAGGACCGCGAGATGGTCGAGTCGCTGGGCTACCGCATCGGGCGGCTGTTCGTCGGCGTCTTCGTGACCGGCAGCGCGCTGGCGGGACTGGGCGGCGTGATGTGGGGTCTGTTCCAGCAGAACCTCATTCCGCAGATGGGCGCGCAGGTCAACGTGCTGATCTTCATCGTCATCATCATCGGCGGCCTGGGCTCCACCACCGGCGCGCTGATCGGTGCCTTGCTGGTCGGGCTCATGAACAACTACACCGGCTTCCTGTTGCCCGCGGCGACGCAGTTCGCCAGCATCGCGCTGATGGTGGCGGTGCTGCTGTGGCGTCCGCAGGGCGTCTATCCCGTCGCGAGCAGCCGTTGAAGAAGCCCGCCATGCTGAGTCGTCTTCTTTCCAATGACCTGCCGCGCAGTCGCGTGCTCGCGCTGCTCCTGGCCTTCATCGTGCTGGGCCTGGCCTTCGCGCCTTTCCTCTTTCCGGGGGTGAAGGCGCTCAGCGTCGCCGCCAAGATCCTGGTGTTCGTGGTGCTGGTCGCCAGTTTCGATCTGCTGCTGGGCTACACCGGCATCGTGAGCTTCGCGCACACCATGTTCTTCGGCATCGGCGCCTACGGCATCGCGATCGCCGCGACGCGCCTGGGGGCCGGCTGGGGTGCCATGCTGGTCGGGCTGGGATCGGCGCTCGTGGTCTCGCTGCTGCTGTCGCTGGCCATCGGGCTTTTCTCGCTGCGCGTGCGCGCGATCTTCTTCGCGATGATCACGCTGGCGGTCGCCTCGGCCTTCCAGACGCTGGCCTCGCAACTGTCCGACTTCACCGGCGGCGAGGATGGCCTGACCTTCAAGCTGCCGGAGCTGATCTCGCCGAGCTTCGAATTCGCGGACGAGCCCTTCCTCGGCGTGTCGCTCGACGGGCGCCTGCTGTGCTACTACCTGCTCTTCGTGTGCGCGGTGGTGCTGGTGCTGGCGCTGCTGCGCATCGTGAACTCGCCCTTCGGCCGCGTGCTCCAGGCCATCCGCGAGAACGAGTTCCGCGCGGAGGCCATCGGCTACCGCGTGGTGGTCTACCGCACCACGGCTTCGGTGCTGTCGGCGCTCTTCGCCACGCTTGCGGGTGCGATGCTCGCGATCTGGCTGCGCTACAACGGGCCCGACACCTCGCTGAGCTTCGAGCTGATGATCGACGTGTTGCTGATCGTGGTGATCGGCGGCATGGGCACGATCTACGGCGCCGTCATCGGCGCGGTGGTCTTCGTGGTGGCGCAGAGCTACCTGCAGGACCTCCTGCGCCTCGGCAGCGAGGCTGCGAGCGGCCTGCCATGGCTGGCGGCCCTGTTGTCGCCGGATCGATGGCTTCTCTGGCTGGGGGTGCTGTTCGTGCTCTCGGTCTATTACTTCCCGACCGGCATCGTCGGCCGGCTTCGTGCGAGGGCGCTTCGATCATGACCACGCCGACCTCCAACTACCTGCGGCTTGCCGGCCGTGAAATCCACTGGATGGACTGGGGCCGCAAGGGCGATCCGGTGATCATCGCCTGGCACGGCCTGGCGCGGACCGGCCGCGACATGGACGAACTCGCGGCGCACTTCGCCGAGCGGGGTTTCCGCGTCATCTGCCCGGACACCATCGGCCGCGGCCTGAGCCAGTGGAGCCAGGCGCCGGACGACGAGTACCAGTTGTCGTTCTACGCGCGCATCGCCGCCTCGTTGTGCGATGCGCTGGCGCTCTCGCGCGTGCATTGGATCGGCACCTCGATGGGCGGTGCCATCGGCATCGTGTGCGCCTCGGGCCTGGTCGAGCCGGGCATGAAGCCGCGCATCCTGAGCCTGGTGCTCAACGACAACGCGCCGCAGATCGCGGACGCCGCGGTCGAGCGCATCCGCGCCTACGCGGGCCAGCCGCCGGCCTTCGACACGGTGGTCGAGCTCGAAGCCTTCTTCCGCACCGTCTACAAGCCTTACGGCTGGCTGAGCGATGCCCAGTGGCGCCGCCTCACGGAAAGCTCCACCCGCCGATTGCCCGACGGCCGCGTCACGCCGCATTACGACCCGGCGATGGTGCGCCAGTTCACGGCGCATCCGCAGGATTACCTGCTCTGGTCGCACTACGACGCGATCGAGGTGCCGGTGCTCTGCCTGCGCGGCGCCGAGTCCGACCTCGTGCTGCCCGACACGCTCGATCGGATGCGGCAGCGCGGTCCCGGCGTGGCGGGCCGGTTGCAGATCATCGAAGTGCCGGGCTGCGGCCATGCGCCGGCGCTCAACGTTCCCGAGCACCTGGACCCGATCGAGGCCTTCGTGCGCGCCGCCGGCGTCTGAGGCCGGGCGAGGCCACAATCGCAGCCTCGCCCGTTCAACCGGAGACATCACGCCATGGCCCTCTCGCTCTACGACATTTCCGTTCCCGTATTCCTGCGCGGACTCGCTCAGCTTTCGCACATCCTGGACAGGGGCCTCGAGTACGCGGAGACCTCCGGCATCGATCCGACGGTGCTCGTCAACGCCCGGTTGGCGCCCGACATGCTCACGCTGGCAGGGCAGGTGCAGGCCGCCAGCGATGCCGCGAAGCTGGGCACGGCGCGGCTGGCCGGGATCAAGGCGCCGAGCTTTCCCGACACCGAGACCACCTACGAGGAACTGCGGGCGCGCGTGGCGAAGACGGTCGACTTTCTCAACAGCGTCGAACGTGGGCAGATCGAAGGCGCGGAGGAGCGCGCCCTGACGATGACGGTACGCGGCTCGGAACTGCACTTCACCGCTCAGCGCTACCTGTTGCAGTTCGCACTGCCCAATTTCTTCTTCCACGTCACCACCGCCTACGACGTGCTGCGGCATACCGGCGTGCCGCTCGGCAAGCTGGACTACCTCGGGCGCTTCTGATTCCGACTGCCCCTCGGCCGCATCCTGTTCAGGGTGAACACCGCGCACCGGCTTCGCCGGGCCGCTGGTGTCGCTCCGGCGGGCGGGAAGCGAGCGACACGCGTAGTGCGCGCGGCCTGGAGCGCCTTATTCCTTCCAGCCGCCGAGATGGCGCTCGGCCAGCGAGGCTAGCGCAGATATCCAGGCCGGGCTGTCGTTCAGGCAGGGGATGTAGCGGTAATCCTTGCCGCCGGCCCCGAGGAAGGCCTCCCGGCCTTCCATCGCGATTTCCTCCAGCGTTTCGAGGCAGTCCGTGGGGAAGCCCGGGCACATCACGTCCACGCGCCCCACGCCCGAGGCGCCCAGTTCGCGCAGCGTCGGCTCGGTGTAGGGCTCCAGCCATTTCGCGCGGCCGAAGCGCGACTGGAAGGTCACGCGGTACTGAGCGTCGGTGATCTGCAGCCGCGCCGCGAGCAGTCGCGCGGTGGCCAGGCATTGCGCCTGGTACGGGTCGCCCAGGCGGATGTTGCGTTCGGGAATGCCATGGAAGCTCATGAGCAGCATGTCCGGCCGGTCCACGCGCTTCCAGTGCTGCAGGACGCCTTGGGCGAGTGCGTCGATGTAGAGCGGGTCGTCGTGGTAGTCGTTGACGAAGCGGAATTCGGGCACGCGGCGCGCGCCGGCGCTCCATGCGTTGACGGCGTCGATCACGCTGGCCGTCGTGGTGGCCGAATACTGCGGATAGGCCTGCAGCACGAGTATGCGGGTCACGCCTTCGGCCTTGAGTCGGTCGAGCTGTTCGGCGATGGAGGGCTTGCCGTAGCGCATCGCCTCGCGCACCGTCACGCGGTGTCCGCGTTCCCCGAGCCAGCCGGTCAGCAGCATCGCCTGCTTGCGCGTCCAGACCTTGAGCGGCGACCCGTCTGGCGTCCAGATGCTCGCGTACTTGGCGGCGGACTTCGCCGGCCGCGTGCGCAGGATGATGCCGTGCAGGATCGGCAACCAGAGCGCGCGCGGAATCTCGACCACGCGCGGGTCGCCGAGGAAGGCGGCGAGATAGGGCCGAACGGCATCGGCCGTTGGCGCGTCCGGCGTGCCGAGGTTGCACCAGAGGATGGCGGTGCGCTCTTGCGCGGGGTCGGCGAGGGGCGGTTCGGCTCTGAAGGGCATGCGCTATTCTCGGCCATGCCTCCTGCGATCCCCGATACCCCGGGCCTCGACCTGAGCCGCATTGCCGCGATCTCGCTCGATCTCGACGACACGCTCTGGCCGATCTGGCCGACCATCGAGCGTGCCGAACGTGCGCTGCACGCATGGCTCCTGGAACAAGCGCCCCGGACCGCGAATCTGCTCATGACGCCCGGCGTCCTGAGGGAACTGCGCGAAGCCACCGCGAAGGAGCGTTCCGACATCGCGCATGACCTGAGCGCGCTGCGCCGCGAATCGATCCGCGCCGCACTGCGCCGCGCCGAAGAGGACCCGGCGCTGGCCGAGCCGGCCTTCGACGTCTTCTTCGCCGAGCGCCAGCGCGTGACGCTCTACGAGGATGCGCTGCCCGCGCTCCAGTGGCTCAGCGAGCGCTATCCGCTGGTGGCGATCAGCAATGGCAATGCGGACATCCACCAGACCGGGGTGGGCCGCTGGTTCCGCACCGCGTTCAGCGCGCGCGCCTTCGGCAGCGGAAAGCCGCACGCGCCGATCTTCCGTGCCGCCGCGGCCTCGGTCGGGCTGCAGCCGGAGGACGTGCTGCATGTCGGTGACGATCCGACGCTCGACGTGGTGGGCGCGCTTGACGCGGGCATGCAGGCCGCATGGTTGCTCCGCGACGAGCGGCCCTGGGAGCACGATGTGCGCCCGCACCTGATCGTGCCTGATCTCCGCGCGCTGTGCGTTGCGCTCGACGCGCACTAGCTGCAGCCGCGCCCGGCGAGCGAAGCAGGCATGCATGCTGCGGCGCGGCATTCAGCGTGAGCCGACCGCGCGCGCGATGCCGTCGTTGATGGTGGACTGCATGTTCAGGTTCTTGATCATCCCCGCGGCGTTGCTGGTCGCGTTGATGACGGTCTCGTTCACGATGTGCTGGTTGTCCAGCGTGTTCTGGATCACCGTGCCGAAGCTCGTGCCGTTTTGCTGCGGCTGGAAGCTGTTGCCCGGCCCGTTCTGGACCAGGTTGAGGCTCGCGAGTTGCTTGCTGATCTGCGTGGCCTGCGCGGGCGTGAGGTCGGTGAGCCGGCCGAAATCGAGCGTGGTCTGCGTCACGAGGTCGCCATTGATGTAGACCACGCGCGAGATGCCGAAGCTCACGAGCAACCCGTTGCCCGGATCGAATCCGCCTCGCAGGTCGTCCAGCTTGTGATCGCTGACGGCCAGCCACACGCCTGCACTGCGCAGTTCAGGGTCGCCGGTCGCAGGCGTGGGGACGAGCAGCATCGCGCAGGCGGCGGCGACAAGCGCGCACGTGGTGCGGCCGCGCGGCGCGATGGTGGGACGAGGCGCATCCATCAGAAGTCTCCCGGGCCCAGCTTCGGGAGCGTGATGTCGCCGAGGCCTTCGCGGCTGAGGCCGCCTGCCAGGGGCGCCCGCGGCGCGACGCGCCAGTCGGCCGCCAGGTTGAAGTGGGCCGACTCCATGTGGTTGTGGATGACGAACAGGAGGCCGTTCTTCCAGTTCGCCTCGAAGGCCTTGCGGGGCAGGACCCGGGTGCCTTGTGCCGGATCGCCGATCAGCACGCGATCCTCGGTAAGCCCCTTGACGACCACGAAGTGGTGATAGCCGCCCTCGTTGATCAGAACGATCGCGGGAATGCGCGCTTCGTTGAGCTTGTCCAGAGGCTGCTCGAAGCCGTCCGCCGCGAAGCCGTGCGCTTCGAGGTAGCGCTTCATGTCGAGCAGCGAAAAACCTTCGCGATGGATCTTCGTCTGGTCGCCGCGCGCATACATCTCCTCGAACACCGCCTGCTCCGTCACCGGATAGCCGTAGTGGTGCGTGAGCAGGGTGGCGACCGCGGCCGAGCCGCAACTGAAGTCGTACTTCTGCAGGAGCGTGCGCGCCATGCGCGCCTGCCGCATGCTCGTGATCGGCATGATCACGTCGCCCGAGCCGATCCCGGTCAGGTACGCGCCGCCGGCGGAAGCCGTGCCGGCGGAGGCGAGGAACGCGATGAACAGTAGGAGGCCGCGCATCGCGTACATCCTCAATCCATCTGCAGATGGAGGATGACCGCGTTCTGGATCAGCACGTTGGCGCCCGAGTTCTGGATCACGATCGGCAGGCCGTTCATGTTCGCGAATGCCCCGGAGCCGATGGAGTTGCTGCCCGTGTTGACCTGGAACGCGCTGTTGTCGGCGGTGGTGCCGCTGAGCGTCATGTCGTTGCGCGCTTCGCTGCCGCCTCGAAAGGTGGACAGCCTGTCGGCATCGACCGGTCGGGCGACGAAGGCCGTCGCGCGGTCTGGTGCGGGCGTGCCGGCGGCACCTTGCGGTGTCGTCTGGGCGCCCACTGGCGAAGGGGCGAAGGCCGCCAGCGCCAGGCAGAGAATCCCGCAGAAAGTGATGGAATTCATGGCGTCTTTCCTGGGGCGTGGCAGCGCCGGCCGGCGGCTGCCGAAGCGCCCGCGAGAGGCCTCGCGGAGTCCGCCTGCGGCAGCTGTCGGTCGCGCGGTCGGTCAGCGTCCCACCGAGAGGTTGGCCTGCACGTTCACGCTTTGTTGAACCAGCGAGGAAATGCCGCTGTTCTGGTTCGCGAGCATGATGCCGGCCGCAGACTGGCCGACGCTGGTCATCGTGTTGGCCATGCTGAAGCTGCCGGCGTTCACGACCGGGCTGCCACCCGCACCGCCGGAGCCGCCCTGGCCGGTGCCGCCCGTGCCGCCCTGGGCCGTGTTGGTGCCGCCGCTGCCTGCGCCGCCCGCGCCACCCGTGCCGCTGCCGCCATTGCCGCCATTGCCGGCCGTGTTGCTGCCGTTGCTGGCGCTGCCGTTGGTCGCGCTGCCGTTGGTGCTGGTGCCGCCTGCGCCGCCGGTCCCCGCGCCGGCCGTGCGGGTTCCGCCGCCGGTACTGGTCGCGGTGCCGCCTGCACCACCCGCGCCGGCACTCCCGCCTGCGCCCGCGTTCCCGCTGTTGCCACCGGCACCTGCCGTACCCGTGATTCCGCCGTTGCCGGACAGTCCGCCGTTGGCGCTGCCGCTGGCGCCGCCATTGCCGCCGCCGCCGCCACCGCCGCCGCCACCGCCGTCGCCGCTATAGCCGCCGCTGGCGCGCGCGACGCCGCCCGCGTTGCTGCCGTTCGAATCGCCGCCGTAGCCGTTGCCCCCGTTACCGGCGGTGGAGCTGCCGTTGGTCGCGCTGCCGTGCATGATGGATCCATTCGAAGCGCTGCCGCCCGCCGCGCCCACCGCGCCGTTGCCCACGGCGCCATTGCCGCCATAGCCGGTGCCCGTGGCCTGACCACCGCGTCCCGTGCCGCCATAGCCGCCGTTGCCTGTACCGCCCGCGGCGGAGCCGCTGTTGTAGGCGGAGTTGCCGATGCCCGAAACGCTGTTGCCCGTGACCACGCCGCTCAGATTGCTGCTCGCGGTGGCGTTCGTCGTGTTGAACGCATTGGTGAAGGTGCCTGCGGAACCGTTGTTCAGCGCTGCCGAGCGCGCCGCGCTTGCATTCGCCGCACCCGAGTTGCGATTCGTGCTGCTGTCGGTGTTGGTTGTGGTCGTCGTGTCTGTGCTGGTGCTCGTACTCGTACTGGTACTCGTACTGGTGTTGTTGCCCTGCTCGGTCGATTGATCCGTGGTGTTGGCAAACGCCGCCCCGCTCAGGCCGAATGCAACGGCGATGGTGGAAGCCAGAATTGTCTTCTTCATGAGCCCTCCGGAAAGTTGAGTGTGATAACGAGTGGTGACGAGTTGAGTTGCGTTTGAGCAAATCGAGGCTGCGAGTGCAACTTCGGTGCCAGCGGCCGGCGCGGTGTGCTTGCCACCGAGGGAGATCGCATACGCACGGAGTGACTCGGCGGCGTGGATTCGCGATGGCAGTGCTCACGATTCGCCTCGGGGAGGCTGTGTTTGTCACGTTCTCGTGACAGCTGTGGAGCCGAAAGCGAGGTGCCGATCCCTGGCTTGTGGCGTGTGCGCTTGGCAAACCTGCGCGGTGTTGCATGAAGCGCGATCTGTCTCGGGCCTGTGACAGGCCTGCGGTGTCGCTCAGGTATCCGCAGCGACTCGTCGACTCGCAAACCGGGGCTTGTCACTCGCATGCTGCCTCATCGCGTTCGGCAATGTGCCGGTCGGATCTGCGTCGGTTCTGTGACATCGGGGCGCTTCGCAAGTGTTGGATACCTTGCTACTCAAGTTTCAATTTGCATTGACTTGATGAACCGTATACGCTGGCGCGGCTCCTCAAACGAAGAACACAAGAGACAAGGGACGAGAGGGACCTCATGCAGACGATCCAGTCTTACAGGACACTTGCTTTGCTCGCCTGTTCGTCCATGACCTGCCTAGGGGTCGCGGCGCAGCAGACGCAAGCGACACCCGCTTCGCGCAGCGCGAGCAAGCGAATAGAGGCCCTGCAACAGCAGGTGTCCGAGCAGGGGCGGCAGATCGAGGCCCTGCGTCAGCAGGCGACCGAACAGGACGCGCGCTTCCGCGATCTGCAGGATCGCCTCGCAACCCAGGAGGCGCGCAGCGCGGGCACGCCGGCAACGACTGCCACTGCCGGTTCCACCGCGCCCGCGGCCGAAGGCGCGACCGCAGAAGCTGCAACGCGTCCGGTGCAGGTGGGCGTGGCGCCGAGCGAGGACAACGCGCGGCCGCCGGTCGCTCAGTTGTTCGACGAGCCGGGCATCCTCACGCCGCGAGGCAAGTTCGTCTTCGAGCCCTCGTTCCAGTACGGCTATTCGTCGAGCAACCGCGTGGCGCTCGTCGGCTACACCGTGATCCCTGCGTTGCTGATTGGGCTGGTCGACGTTCGCGAATTCAAGCGCAATACCTTCGTCGGTGCGTTGACTGGCCGTTGGGGTGTCACCAATCGGCTGGAGCTCGAAGCGAAACTGCCGTACGTGTCGCGTTCGGATTCGACGATCAGCCGCGAGATCTTCACCGGCTCGGCTTTCGACAATGTGTTCGACACGCACGGCAAGGGCATTGGCGACGTCGAACTCGCGGCACGCTACCAGCTCACCGACGGCAAGGAAGGCAAGCCTTACGTGGTGGGTGGATTGCGCTTCAAGTCGCGCACCGGCAAGGATCCCTTCGAGGTGGTGACGGACTGCGTGACGCGCTGCATCGGCAACGCCACCGGCACCGGGCTGCCGCTGGACCTGCCTACCGGTTCGGGCTTCTATTCGCTGCAACCGAGCCTGACGTGGCTGCTGCCTTCGGACCCGGCAGTCTTCTTCGGGGGCATCAGCTACACCTACAACTTCGGGCGCGACAACGTGAGTCGCCTGGTGCTGGACAACCAGAGCGAGTTCATCGGGCGGGTCAAGCCGGGCAACATCTGGGGCCTGAACTTCGGCATGGGCCTGGCCCTCAACGAACGCTCGTCCTTCAGCATCGGCATGGAGCTCTATTCGATCGGCAAGACGCAGCAGAACGGGCAATCGGTCGCAGGCTCGGTGCGCACGCAACTCGCGTCGCTCCTGCTCGGCTATTCCTACCGCTTCAGCGACAAGACCACGATGAACGTCACGGTGGGCGCCGGGCTCACGCGCGACACGCCGGATCTGCAACTGACGGTCAGGTTGCCGATGTCCTTCTGATGCGCATCTGCCATGAACACCGAGCACGTCCTCTGTGTGACTCCGGGGGGCGGGCCGGGCGAGGCTGAGGCATGCCTGGTCGCGGCTGGCTGCCAGGTGATGCGGGCGACGAGTCTGGTGGCCGCCGGACGACTGCAGGTGCAGCAGCATTTCGGAGTCGGAGTGCTGGAACTGGATGCGCATGCAGGCGTGCCGGTGGCGGAGATGGAAGCTTGTGCCAATGCCAGCCCGGAGACGGAATGGGTGCTGGTGTGCGACGCGCAAGCGCTCGATTCCCCTGTGCTGCGGGAACTGGTGCTCGACTTCTTTTTCGACTACCAGTTGCTTCCGCTCGATTGCAGTGCGCTGTTGCTGATGGTTGAGCATGCGAACCAGCGCGCACTGCTGCGCAGACGCCAGGAGGCCGGGCGCCGGCTCGCAGTGGACGCCATGGGCATGGTCGGGCGGGGACCGATGATCACGCGCCTGCGTCAGCAGATTCGCAAGGTCGCGGCTGCTGAGGCGCCGGTGCTGATCGGCGGCGAAAGCGGCAGTGGCAAGGAATTGGCCGCGCGCGCCATCCACCAGTGCTCTCAGCGGTCGACAGGGCCCTTCGTGGCCGTCAATTGCGGCGCCATCGCCCCCACACTGATCCAGTCCGAACTCTTCGGTCACGAGCGCGGCGCATTCACCGGCGCGTCGTCGGAGCGGCGCGGCCTGATCGAGGTCGCCAACGGCGGAACTCTGTTTCTGGACGAAGTGGGCGACCTGCCGCTGGAACTGCAGACCAACCTGCTGCGCTTCCTCCAGGAAAAGACGATCAACCGTGTCGGCGGGGTGCGCAGCCTGCAGGTGGATGTGAGGGTCCTGGCGGCTTCGCATGTCGATCTGGCCGAGGCCGTGGCGGTGGGGCGTTTCCGCGACGATCTGTTCTATCGCCTCAATGTGCTGTCGCTGGAAGTCGCGCCGTTGCGGCGCCGCATGGAGGATGTGCCGATCCTGGCCGAGTATTTTTTCCAGCGCTGCGTGGCGAAGATCCGCACGCGGGTGCGTGGCTTCAGCCGGCAGGCGATCGGGGCGATGCTTGCCCATTCCTGGCCCGGCAATGTGCGCGAGCTTTTCAACCGTGTGCAGCGCGCGGTCGTGATGACCGAGCGGCGCCTGATCGGGCCCGCGGATCTCGGCCTGCCGATCGCCGAAAGTTCCGGCCTCCTGGGCCTCGATGCGGCCCGCACGCTGGCCGAGCGCGACGCGATCAGCCTGACGCTGACGCGGGTGGGTTGCAACATCACGCATGCGGCGCGCGAACTCGGGATCTCGCGCATGACGCTCTATCGGTTGATGGACAAGCACAGCATCGCGCCGGAGTCGGATACGCGCACGGGTCCGGCGACCTGGCCCACCAATGCGCGGGGGCTGAAGCCGGAACTGACGGGCGCATCGCCCAAGCCATCCATCGCTCGTTGACGCGGCCGGCGCGGGCGGTCGAGCCGAATGGGTCCTTGACGGAATGCCGGCCCCGGCGTGGGTTGCGAGAGTGTGGTCAGTGGACCCGCAGGGCATCCGCCGCGGCGCGCCCGCTGCGCACCGCGCCTTCGAGCGTGGCCGGGTACGGGCCCGCGACATAGTCGCCGCAGGCGAGGAGGCCCTCGGCGGCTCGCATCGCGGGGCGGGCCAGGCCCGGCGTGCAGGCGAAGGTGGCGCGTCGCTCGACCACGGTCGTGACGGGCTTCAGATCCGGCATGTCGAGCTGGGCGCGCGCCTGGGCCAGCACTTGTTGTTGCAGCAGCTCGCGCTCGCCGCTGCTGGCGCTGACCACGAAGGCGAGCAGGCCCTGCGGCCCGCCGAGCTGTCCGCGATCGAACACGAACTGCGCGGGTGCATCCGCCGCGCTGCGCAGTGCAAGCAGCGGCAGGTGCAGTCCGCCTTCGCCCTGAAGGTAGGTCGTGGCTATCGCCTCGTGCGGCAGGGAGTCCGCGATGGCGGACCACTGAGGCGCGTGGTCGGCCGCGAGGCGCGCCGCCTCCCAGGGCGCGCAGGCCAGCACCACCCGATCGAAACGCTCGCCGTCACAAAGCCAACCGGCGCCATCGGGTTGCAGCGAGCGCACGCGGCGGCCGAGTTCGGCGCGTGCGCCGGCGGCGAGCAGCGAGCGCGCCGCCGCGGCGGGAAAGAGGGCGCTCAGGTCGACGCGGGGCAGCAGCAGCTCGGAACCGCCGGGCGTGCGGAAAAGCGCGTCGGCGAGCACGCGCAGGAAGACCGCGCCGCTGGCGCGCCCGGCCGGCGTATTGAGCGCCGAGACGCACAAGGGTTCGGTCAGCTCGGAACGCACGCGGGGCGTCAGCGTGGCGCACAGATCGGCCACGGTGTCGGCCTCGGCGCAGGCGAAGCCCATGCGCTGCCAGCGGGTGGAGGTGGCGAGCAGCGAACGCTTGTCCTGCCACGACCAGCCGCGAGCGCCGAGGACACCGGCCAGCACGTCGAGCGGCGCGATGCGCCGTGTGGCCCGGTCCAGCCAAGCGGGCAGCGAGGGCAGCGAGAGGCCGCTGCCATCCGGAAAGCGCAAGGCCAGCGGCAGGCGGTGCAGGGCGCGCTCGACGTCGATGCCGACCTGCCGCATCAGGTCCAGTGTCTCGGTGTAGGCGCCGATCAGGATGTGCTGGCCGTTGTCCAGCGTCACCTCGCGGCCGTCGGGGAGCGTGGCGGCCAGCGCGCGCGCGCGTCCGCCCCAGGTGCGTGCGGCTTCGAACACGGCGGTGTCGTGGCCCGCGCGCGCGGCTTCGACCGCACATGCCATGCCGGCCCATCCGCCGCCGATGACGGCGACTTTCATGAGCAGCGTGTGGCGTTCATAGCTTGCCGAGCGCCTGCACGCGCCACGCGATCCACAGCTTGCGCAGCGGCGTGAGGCTCACGCGCTGGTCGAGCACGCGGAAGCCGTCGCGCTCGATCTCGCGCAGCAGGGTGCGATAGATGCTGGCCATCATGAGTCCCGGCTTCTGCGTCCGGCGGTCTGCCGGCGGCAGCAGCGCCAGTGCTTCATCGTAGGCGGCGTGGGCGCGTTCGGCCTGGAAGCGCATCAGCGCCGCGAAGCGCTCGGAGTGCACCCGGTTCAGGATCTCATGTGCCTTGACATCGAACTGCTGCAACTCGTTGACAGGCAGATAGATGCGTCCGCGCATCGCGTCCTCGCCGACATCCCGGATGATGTTGGTCAACTGCAGGGCAAGACCCAGCTTGTGCGCGTATTCGGTGGTCTGCGCATCGACCTGGCCGAAGATGCGCGCAGCCGATTCGCCGACCACGCCGGCCACGAGGTGGCAGTAGCGCCTGAGTGCGGCGAAGTCGAGGTAGCGGGTCTGGTCCAGGTCCATCTGGCAACCCTCGATCACTTCCTGGAGCTGGCGCTCCTCGATGCCATAGTCGGCGGCATGCGGCATCAGGGCCTGCATCACCGGGTGGTGCGGCTGGCCTGCGAAGGATTGGGCGACCTCGCTGCGCCACCAGGCCAGCTTGGTCGCGGCGACGCCCGGGTCGCTGACTTCGTCGACCACGTCGTCCACCTCGCGGCAGAAGGCATAGAAAGCCGTGATGGCGGCGCGGCGCGGCTTCGGCAGGAAGAGGAATGCGTAATAGAAACTGCTGCCCGATGCTGCGGCCTTGTCCTGGACGTATTGATCGGGAGTCATCGTGGCGGCCTTGTCATGCGGGCGATTGTCTCCGCATCCGAAGGGCTCGCCAGGCGAGCAGTGGCGCATCGGCCTTGCCGATGGTCGGGCGCTGCGAAAAGGTGTCGCAGCGCAAGGCCACGATCTTGTCGAGGATGCGGCTGCCGCCCTGGACCACGAAGCGCAGTTCCCATCCGGCGCGGCCCGGGATGCGGTGGACCAGCGGGGCGCCTTGGCGCATCAGTGCGCGCGCCCAGGCGACTTCGTCAGCGACCAGCGCGAGGGCCTGTGGCGGAGCTGCCGCGGAGCCGAGCGGCGCGAAGTTCCTGAAATCGCCGGGCGCGAGTCCATGCGATGCGCAATCCTGCCTTGGCAGGTAGCAGCGCCCGCGCCGCAGGTCGACGCTCAGGTCCTGCCAGAAATTGATGAGCTGCAGAGCGCTGCAGATGGCATCGCTCCGGGCCAGGGCCTCGGTATCGGCAATGCCATAGAGATGCAGCAGCAGACGGCCGATGGGATTGGCCGAACGGCGGCAGTAGTCCAGCAGCTCGGCCCGGTCGGCGTAGTCCGCGCCGTCGCGGGTCTTCTCGATGTCCTGAATGAAGGCGGAGAGCAGGTCGGCGAGCAGGAATTCGGGCAGCGCGAAGGCGCGGAAGGCCTCGGCAAGCGGACCGAACACCTCGGGCCAGCGCCGGGACGGCGTCGCGCCACGCGCGGTGGCTTCGAGGTCTGCCCGGAAGGCCCGCAGGTCGTCCAGGCGCTGCGCCGCGCTGGCATCGCCTTCGTCGGCGATGTCGTCGGCCGTCCGTGCGAACGCATAGATGGCGGCGATCGGCGGCCGCAGCCTCGGCGGGCACAGCCAGGAGGCGACCGGGAAATTCTCGTAATGCGACGGCTCGGCGGCCAGCGCCGGTGGAGGTGTTGTTTGCACGCGGCGGATTGTGCTTCACGACACAGTACGATCCGCCTCGAACGCCCAGCCCATCATGCAAACAAAGACACCGACGCTCAATTCCGTGGACACGGCAAGACACCCGCACGCGGGGCCGGCCCTGATGCTGGCGGCGCTCGGCGTCGTCTTCGGCGATATCGGAACCTCGCCCCTCTATGCCTTCAAGGAGACCCTCAACCCCGAGCACGGCGTGGCCTTCGCGCCGGACGTGGTGCTGGGCCTGCTGTCGCTGATCTTCTGGGGACTGATGTTCGTGGTGACGCTGAAGTACGTCGTGTTCGTGCTGCGGGCCGACCACGACGGCGAGGGCGGCATCCTGGCCCTGCAGGCACTGGCGCGCCATGCCGTGGGCGGGGAGACGGCGGCGCGGCCCTGGGTCTGGAATGCGATCGCGGGGCTCGGCCTGGTGGGCGCCGCCATGTTCTACGGCGACAGCCTGATCACGCCGGCCATTTCCGTCCTGTCCGCGGTGGAGGGCCTGGAAGTGGAGGCGCCGGGGCTGCAGCCCTTTGTGATCCCGGTCACGATCGCCATCCTGGTGGCGCTGTTCGCGGCGCAGCGCAAGGGGACCGGCGCCGTCGGCAAGGTGTTCGGACCCGTGATGCTGCTGTGGTTCGTCGTGATCGCCGCAGCCGGCTTGTGGCAGGTGATGAAGCAGCCGGAGGTGCTGGCCGCGCTCGATCCGCGCCACGCCTTCGGCTTCCTGGTGGCTCATCGGGCGCAGTCGCTGGGTGTGCTGGGCGCGGTTTTCCTTGCCTTCACGGGCGGCGAGGCGCTCTATGCCGACATGGGGCATTTCGGCGCCAGGCCGATCCGGCTGGCCTGGATCTTCATCGCCTTGCCTGGCCTGGTGCTCAACTATTTCGGCCAGGGCGCGCTGGTGCTCGCGAATCCGGCCGCGGTCGACAATCCCTTCTTCCGCCTGTATCCGCCCTGGGCCGTGGTGCCGATGGTCATCCTGGCCTCGATGGCTACCGTGATCGCATCACAGGCCGTGATCTCGGGGGCCTTCTCCCTCACGGCGCAAGCCATGCGCATGGGCTACATGCCGCGCACGCGGATCGTGCAGACCTCGGGAGAAGCCATCGGCCAGATCTATCTGCCGACCATCAACTGGTTGCTGATGGCGGGCGTGCTGTTGCTGGTGCTGGGATTCCGCAGTTCCAGCGCCCTGTCGGCGGCTTACGGCATCGCCGTCTCGATCACGATGGTGACCACCACGCTCCTGGCCGCCGTGGTGGCCTACCGCCTCTGGCGCTGGAACCGGGTGGCGGTGGTGCTGGGCGGCCTGATCTTTGTCATCGTGGACCTCACGTTCGTGGTCGCCAACAGCCTCAAGATTGCCGAGGGCGGCTGGCTGACGCTGGCGGTGGCTGTGCTTGTGATGGTTGTGTTCACCACCTGGGCCAAGGGGCGGCGGCTGGGGCTCGAGGCGGCCGAGGCGGAGCGCCTGCCGCTCGCGCCCTTCATGCAGTCGCTCGAAGGGAGCATGCCGCACCGGGTCAAGGGCACGGCCGTGTTCCTCAATGCCGATGCCGATGCCGTCCCGCACGCGTTGCTGCATAACCTGAAGCACAACCAGGTGCTCCACGAGCAGGTCATCGTGCTCAGGGTCCTGGCATGCGACACGCCGCGCATCGAAGCGCGTCACCGGATCGAAGCCAAGTTCCTCGGGCACGGCGTGTGGGTGGTCACCGCACGTCACGGTTTCATGGAGCGGGCCGACGTGCCGGAATTCATCCGCATCCTGGCCTATCAGAAAGGCCTGGCCTGTGACTCGATGACCACCTCGTACTTTGTCTCGCGCGCGTCCATCGGCGACGAGCAGTTGCCCGGCATGAATCCGCTGCGCAGGGCATTGTTCGGCTGGCTGCAGCGCAATGCCGGCCGCGCATCCGACTACTTCGAATTGCCGGGCAATCGCCTGGTGGAGATGGGGCAGAGGGCCTGAGTCCTGCCTCGCGGGCGGCTTGCCCGCGTCGAAGCGGCCCGGCTGCGAGCGGCTGTTTTCGTTGACACCGATAGGCGATTACCCTAGATTACTAACCCGCCGGTCATTAATGACCTCGTCTGCTTTTTCAAGGGTGCTCCATGTCGGCGTTGTCCATTTCCCCGTTCCATCGCCGTGCGTTGGTGTTGATAGCCGTTCTCGGTCTCGCCGCTTGTTCCCGTCCGGCGGTGGTCGAGGACCCGGTTCGTGCGGTGAAGGTGATGACCGTCGGCGCAGGCACCTATGACGCCGAGCCCGAGTTCGCGGGCGACGTCCGCGCGCGGATCGAGTCGCGGCTCGGCTTCCGCGTGGCCGGCAAGATCACGAAGCGGCAGGCGGAACTGGGCCGGCATGTGGGCGCCGGCGAATTGCTGGCGCAGCTCGACGCGCAGGACTACCGGTTGGCCGCCGATGCTGCCCGGGCACAACAGGCCGGGGCCCTGACCAATCGGGATCTGGCTGCGGCCGACCTCAAGCGCTACCGCGAGCTGCGTGAACAGAACTTCATCAGCGGCGCGGATCTCGAGCGGCGCGAGACCACTTTCAAGGCCGCGCAGGCGCAACTGGAACAGGCCCAGGCGCAACTTGCCTCGCAGGGCAATCAGGCCAACTACACCTCGCTGGTGGCGGATGCTCCGGGTGTCATCACGGCGATCGAGGCCGAGCCCGGACAGGTGGTGACCGCGGGCACGCCGGTCGTCCGCATTGCGCAGGACGGCGCGCGCGACGTCGTGTTTTCGGTGCCCGAGGATCGGGCGGCGCTGGTCACGCCCGGGTCGGCGGTGGCCGTGCGCGGCTGGGCCGGCGGCGAGTTCGAGGGCAAGGTACGGGAGGTGGCGGCAAGTGCCGACGCGGTGACGCGGACCTTCACCGTCAAGGTCGCGATCGATGCGGCGACGGCGCCGCCCTTGGGCACGACGGTCTATGCACGCCCGCGCGCGTTGTCGCGCGCCGGCTCCCCGGTGCTGAAGCTGCCGACCAGCGCACTGCGGCAGGAGGGCCAGGGTTCCGCGGTCTGGGTGCTGGACAAGGACAGCATGACCGTCCGCTCGCAGCCGGTAAAGGTGGTGACGGCCGACGGGAACGACGCCGTGATCGAGAGCGGTGTCAGCCCCGGCATGGTGGTGGTGGTCGCGGGCGTTCATGTGCTTTCGCCGGGCCAGAAGGTGACGATCTACCAGCAGCGCACGGCCGCATCGGCCGGATCCCCCGGCAGCGACGCGACCCCGGTCCAGGCGCCCGTTGTCCCCGTGGCCACGCGCTGAGGTATCCGGATGAGCTCGCAGACCGCCGGTGCCGGCAAGGCCGGATTCAACCTGTCCAAATGGGCGCTCGACCACGCGGCGCTCACGCGCTACCTGATGCTGGTCCTGATGCTGCTGGGCTTCGTGTCCTACTTCCAGCTCGGACAGGACGAGGACCCGCCTTTCACGTTTCGCGCGATGGTGGTGCGCACCTACTGGCCCGGAGCCACGGCCCAGCAGGTGGCCGAACAGGTGACCGACAAGCTGGAGCGCACCCTGCAGGAGGCGCCGTACGCCGACAAGATCCGCAGCTACTCCAAGCCCGGCGAGTCGCAGATCATCTTCCAGATCAAGGATTCGTCGAAGCCCGGCGAAGTCGCCAACGTCTGGTACACGGTGCGCAAGAAGATCGGCGACATGCGCTACACGCTGCCGGCCAACATCCAGGGGCCGTTCTTCAATGACGAATTCGGCGATGTGTATGGCGTGATCTACGCACTGGAGAGCGACGGCTTCAGCTACGCCGAACTCAAGACCTTCGCCGACGACGTTCGCCAGCAGCTGCTGCGAGTCAAGGACGTGGCCAAGGTCGAGCAGTTCGGCGTGCAGGACGAGAAGATCTTCATCGAGGTGTCGCAGAAGCGGCTGGCGCAGCTCGGGCTGGATTTCAACGCCGTGCTCGCGCAACTCGGCTCGCAGAACGCGATCGAGGGCGCCGGCACCATCCAGGCGCCACTCGACGTGATCCAGCTGCGCGTGGCCGGACAGTTCACCAACGTGGACCAGCTGCGCGCGATGCCGATCCGTGGCAGCTCGGGCAACCAGATGCGGCTGGGCGACATTGCGGAGATTCACCGCGGCTATGTGGACCCGCCATCGGTCAAGGTGCGGCACGAGGGCAAGGACGTGATCGCCTTGGGCGTCTCGATGGCCAAGGGCGGCGACATCATCGCGATGGGCAAGGCGCTGCGCGGCACGGTCGCGGACATCGGCAATCAGCTTCCGGCCGGTGTGAAGCTGGTGCAGGTGCAGGACCAGCCGGTGGCCGTGTCGAAGTCGGTCAACGAATTCATCGGCGTGCTGATCGAGGCGGTGGCGATCGTGCTCGCGGTGAGTTTCATCTCGCTGGGCCTGCACAAGGGCGGACGCTTCGGCTGGTACGTGGACATCCGGCCGGGACTGGTGGTTGCGATCACGATCCCGCTGGTGCTGGCCGTGACCTTCCTGGCGATGAACTATTTCGGCATCGGCTTGCACAAGATCTCGCTGGGCTCGCTGATCATCGCGCTGGGTCTCCTGGTCGACGACGCGATCATCGCGGTCGAGATGATGGTGCGGAAGATGGAGGAGGGCTACGACAAGGTGCGCGCCGCCACCTTCGCCTACGACGTGACGGCCAAGCCCATGCTGACCGGGACCCTGATCACGGCAGCGGGTTTTCTTCCGATCGGGATCGCGAAGTCGGTCACCGGCGAGTACACCTTCGCGATCTTCGCCGTGACGGTGATCGCACTGGTGCTGAGCTGGATCGTCTCGGTGTACTTCGTGCCCTACCTGGGCACGCTGCTGCTCAAGGTGAAGCCGCACGACCCCGATGCGCCGCCGCATGAATTGTTCGATTCGCCCTTCTACAACGGCTTCCGGCGCATGGTGAACTGGTGCGTGGAGCACCGCTGGCTGACCATCGGCGCCACTCTGCTGGTGTTTGCGCTCGGCATCGTCGGCATGGGCAAGGTGCAGCAGCAGTTCTTTCCGGATTCGAGCCGGCCGGAGATCCTGGTCGACTTGTGGTTCCCGGAAGGCACCTCCATCGCGGCCAATGAAGAGGTCGCCAAGCGTGTCGAGATGCGGCTGCAGCGGGAGGAGGGGGTGGCCAGCGTGACCAGCTGGATCGGCTCGGGCGTGCCCCGCTTCTATCTGCCGCTGGATCAGGTGTTCCCGCAGACCAACGTGTCGCAGCTCATCGTGCTGGCGAAGGATCTGCATGTTCGCGAAAAGCTTCGGCTGAACCTGCCTGCCATCCTGGCGCAGGAGTTCCCGGAGGTGCGCGGCCGCGTCAAGCTGCTGCCCAACGGGCCGCCCGTGCCTTATCCGGTGCAATTCCGGGTGATCGGCACCGATCCGGCCGTATTGCGTGCTCGCGCCGACGAGGTCAAGGCCGCGATGCGCGAGAACCCGAACATGCGCGGCGTGAACGACAACTGGAACGAATCCGTCAAGGTGGTACGGCTGGACGTCGATCAGGACAAGGCGCGCGCGCTCGGCGTCTCGAGCCAGGCGATCGCGCAGGCTTCGCGCACCATGTACAGCGGCACCACGGTCGGCCAGTATCGCGAGAACGACCTGCTGATCGACATCGTCCTGCGCCAGACGCCCGACGAGCGCGCCGCGATCTCGGACCTCGGGAATGCCTACCTGCCGACGAGCTCCGGACGCTCGATTCCGCTCGCGCAGATTGCCAAGCCCGTGTTCGGCTGGGAGCCGGGTGTCATGTGGCGCGAGAACCGTGACTATGCGATCACGGTACAGGGCGACATCGTCGAAGGGCTCCAGGGCGCGACCGTCACCGACCAGTTGCTGCCGAAACTGCGCGAACTCGAGGCCAGGTGGCATGCCGCGGGGCAGGGCGCCTACCGCATCGAGGTCGCGGGGGCCGTGGAGGAGAGCAGCAAGGGATCAGCATCGATCGCAGCGGGTGTGCCGATCATGCTGTTCATCACCTTTACCTTGTTGATGCTGCAGTTGCACAGCTTCAGCCGCTCGGTTCTGGTCTTCGTGACCGGGCCGCTGGGCATCGTGGGCGTGGCCGGCGCCCTGCTGGCGTTGAACCGTCCCTTCGGCTTCGTCGCACTCCTGGGGGTGATCGCCCTCATGGGGATGATCCAGCGCAATGCGGTAATCCTGATCGACCAGATCGAGGCCGACCGCGCGGCTGGCGTGCCGACCTGGAATGCGATCGTGGAATCGGCGGTGCGCCGGCTGCGTCCGATCGTGCTGACAGCCGCCGCCGCGGTTCTCGCGATGATTCCCTTGTCGCGCAGCGTGTTCTGGGGCCCGATGGCGGTTGCGATCATGGGTGGATTGATCGTTGCGACCGTGCTTACCCTGCTGGCGCTGCCGGCCATGTACGCAGCCTGGTTCCGCGTGAAGCGCGAACCGGAGGTCCGGGCCGGAGAGGTGCCGGTTCGCGCATAAAATACGCGGTTGACCGATTTCAGGCAAAGGGCGCCTTGGGAAGCCGAGGGCGCCTTTTGCTGCAACTGCCCGAGGCGGCCTAAAGGCCACCTTCGGTATTCACCTGAGAACAACTGGAACCGCGCGGGTGGCGAAATTGGTAGACGCACCAGGTTTAGGTCCTGACGCCAGCAATGGCGTGCCGGTTCGAGTCCGGCCCCGCGCACCAGCACAAGACCCCTCACAAGGAACAGAGAAATGACCGTGAACGTTGAAACCCTCGAGAAGCTCGAGCGCAAGATCACGCTGACGCTGCCCGTCGGCACGATCCAGTCCGAAGTCGACTCGCGCCTCAAGAAGCTGGCCCGCACCGTCAAGATGGACGGGTTCCGTCCGGGCAAGGTGCCGATGACTGTCGTGGCCCAGCGCTACGGCTACTCGGTCCACTACGAGGTCATGAACGACAAGGTGGGCGAGGCCTTCTCGCAGGCGGCCAACGAGGCCAAGCTGCGCGTGGCCGGCCAGCCCCGCATCACTGAGAAGGAAGACTCGCCCGAAGGTCAGCTCGCCTTCGACGCGGTGTTCGAAGTGTTCCCCGAGGTCAAGATCAACGACCTCGCGAATGCCGAGGTCGAGAAGCTCAGCACCGAAGTGGGTGAAGACGCGATCGACAAGACGGTCGAGATCCTGCGCAAGCAGCGCCGTACCTTCACGCAGCGCGCCCAGGATGCGACCGTCGAGGACGGTGATCGCGTGATGGTCGACTTCGAAGGCAAGATCGACGGCGAGACCTTCCAGGGCGGCAAGGCCGACGACTTCCAGTTCATCGTCGGCGAAGGCCAGATGCTGAAGGAATTCGAGGACGCGGTGCGCGGTCTGAAGGCCGGCGACAGCCGTACCTTCCCGCTGTCCTTCCCTGCCGACTATCACGGCAAGGAAGTGGCGGGCAAGCAGGCCGACTTCCTGGTCACCGTGAAGAAGATCGAGGCCTCGCACCTTCCCGAAGTGAACGAACAGCTCGCCAAATCGCTCGGCATCGCCGACGCGACGGTCGAGGGTCTTCGCGCGGACATCCGCAAGAATCTCGAGCGCGAGGTCAAGTTCCGTCTTCTCGCGCGCAACAAGAACGTCGTGATGGACGCACTCATCGCGAATGCCGAACTCGACCTGCCCAAGTCCAGCGTCCAGGCCGAGGTCGACCGCATGATCGATGGTGCGCGCGCCGAACTGAAGCAACGCGGCATCAAGGACGCCGACAAGGCGCCGATTCCGGACGACGTGTTCCGTCCGCAGGCCGAGCGCCGCGTGCGCCTCGGCCTGGTGGTCGCCGAACTCGTCCGCGCCAACAATCTGCAGGCCACGCCGGAGCAGATCAAGGCCCACATCGACGACCTGGCCGCCAGCTACGAGAAGCCGGCCGACGTGGTGCGCTGGTACTACGGCGACAACCGCCGCCTGGCCGAGGTCGAGGCCATCGTCATCGAGAACAACGTGACGGACTTCGTGCTCGGCAAGGCCAAGGTCACGACCAAGTCCGTCGGCTTCGACGAGCTGATGGCCCAGCAGGGCTGAGGCGCCGGCCAGTAGCCATTCATGGGGCTTGTGCTTCGATGCACGAGCCCCATTTCACATGGGTACAGTACAACCCTCTCTGGAGAGCAACTATGAGCGCACAGGAAATTCAGGGCCTCGGCATGATTCCGATGGTCATCGAGCAGTCGGGCCGTGGCGAACGGTCCTACGACATCTACTCCCGCCTGCTCAAGGAGCGGGTGGTCTTCCTGGTCGGCGAGGTCAATGACCAGACCGCCAATCTGGTGGTGGCCCAGCTGTTGTTCCTCGAGAGCGAGAACCCGGACAAGGACATCTCCTTCTATATCAATTCGCCGGGCGGCAGCGTGAGCGCCGGGATGGCGATCTACGACACCATGCAGTTCATCAAGCCGGACGTGTCGACGCTGTGCATCGGCTTCGCGGCCAGCATGGGGGCATTCCTCCTGGCTGCGGGCGAGAAGGGCAAGCGCTTCTCGCTGCCCAATTCGAAGATCATGATCCACCAGGTGCTGGGTGGTGCGCGCGGTCAGGCCACGGACATCGAAATCCATGCGCGCGACATCCTGAAGACGCGGGAGCAGATGAACCGCATCCTTGCCGAGCGCACGGGCCAGACCCTCGAGAAGATCGCCCGCGACACCGAACGGGACTACTTCCTGACTGCCGACGAGGCCAAGGACTACGGTCTGGTCGACCAGGTGATTTCCAAGCGCGGCTAAGACCCTCGGCGCCAAGGCGCCCGGGCAAGGACGGCGTTTTCCCACACGGAGAACGCCGTTTTTGTTTCGCTATCATTGACGATCCCCCTGTTAAGAGGCATTTGCCCATGGCCGACAAAAAAGGCTCCTCCAGCGAAAAAACGCTTTACTGCTCGTTCTGCGGGAAGAGCCAGCACGAGGTCAAGAAGCTGATCGCCGGACCGTCGGTTTTCATCTGCGACGAGTGCATCGACCTGTGCAATGAAATCATCCGCGACGAGTTGCCGGCTGGCGAGGAAGCGCGCGAGGCGCGCAGCGACCTGCCGACCCCGCTCGAGATCAAGGCCAACCTCGACAACTACGTCATCGGGCAGGAGCCCGCCAAGCGGATGCTCTCGGTCGCGGTGTACAACCACTACAAGCGGCTGCGCCACAAGGACAAGGCGAAGGGCGACGACGTCGAACTCAGCAAGAGCAACATTCTTCTGATCGGCCCGACCGGTTCGGGCAAGACCCTGCTGGCGCAAACCCTTGCGCGAATGCTGGATGTGCCTTTCGTGATGGCCGATGCAACCACGCTGACCGAGGCGGGCTACGTTGGCGAGGATGTCGAGAACATCATCCAGAAGCTCCTGCAGAGCTGCAACTACGAAGTCGAGCGCGCCCAGCGCGGCATTGTCTACATCGACGAAATCGACAAGATCTCGCGCAAGTCGGACAACCCGTCGATCACCCGCGACGTGTCGGGCGAAGGCGTGCAGCAGGCCCTGCTGAAACTCATCGAAGGCACGATGGCGAGCGTTCCGCCGCAGGGTGGACGCAAGCATCCGAACCAGGACTTCCTGCAGATCGACACGACCAACATCCTGTTCATCTGCGGCGGTGCGTTCGCGGGCCTCGAGAAAGTGATCGAGAACCGGACCGAGGCCTCGGGCATCGGTTTCGGCGCGTCGGTCAAGAGCAAGAAGCAGCGGAGCCTGACCGATGTGTTCCGCGAGGTCGAGCCGGAGGACCTGATCAAGTTCGGCCTCATTCCCGAACTTGTCGGTCGGATGCCCGTGGTGGCGTCGCTCGCCGAACTCACCGAAGACGCGCTCGTCCAGATCCTGACCGAACCCAAGAATGCGGTGGTCAAGCAGTTCACCAAGCTCCTTCAGATGGAGGGGGTGGAGCTTGAAATCCGTCCCGCCGCGCTCAAGGCGATCGCCCGCAAGGCGCTGGCCCGCAAGACCGGCGCGCGTGGACTGCGCTCGATACTGGAGCAGTCGCTGATCGATACGATGTTCGAGCTGCCCAATACCTCGAACGTCGCCAAGGTGGTGGTCGAGGAATCGACCATCGACGAGAACAAGCCGCCGCTGCTTGTCTATCGCGAAGCAGCCAAGAAGGCATGAACGCGATGGCCTCGCGGCGCTCGGCTTCCTGTGTCACGCGACTCCATCGCGCGGAGGCCCGGCCGCCCTGGGGCGGCCTGGCGGCGGGCTAGTGGCTTCGGAAGCCGACCTTTCGGATTGCGCGCATCGAGCGCGCCGGGGCCTTTTTGAACGCGGCGGACTTGAAAAGCGCTCGCGGCCGACCATCTCCTCATGATCAACCAAAGGATTTCCATGTCCGGTCATACCCCCCTGCCTGCCACTGAGCTCGATCTGCCGCTGCTTCCGCTGCGCGACGTGGTCGTGTTCCCCCACATGGTCATTCCGCTGTTCGTGGGACGACCGAAGAGCATCAAGGCGCTGGAGCTTGCCATGGAGGCGGAGCGCCGCATCATGCTGGTGGCGCAGAAAGCCGCAGCCAAGGACGAACCCTCGGTCGAGGACATGTTCGAGGTCGGTTGCATCTCGACCATCCTGCAGATGCTGAAGCTGCCGGATGGCACCGTGAAGGTGCTGGTCGAAGGCCAGCAGCGTGCCCGCGTCAACCGCATCGACGACGGCGAGACCCATTTCTCCGCGAGCGTGACGCCCGTGGAAGTCGCCGAGACCAGCGCGCAGAAGAGCACGGAGATCGAGGCGCTGCGCCGCGCGGTGATGCAGCAGTTCGACCAGTACGTCAAGCTCAACAAGAAGATCCCGCCCGAGATCCTGACCTCGATTTCGAGCATCGACGACCCGGGTCGCCTGGCCGATACGATTGCGGCACACCTGCCGCTCAAGCTCGAAAACAAGCAGGCGGTGCTCGACCTCGACGACATCAAGTCCCGGCTTGAGAACCTCTTCGGCCAACTGGAGCGCGAAGTCGACATCCTCAATGTCGACAAGAAGATCCGCGGACGCGTGAAGCGCCAGATGGAGAAGAATCAGCGCGACTTCTATCTGAACGAGCAGGTCAAGGCCATCCAGAAGGAACTGGGCGAAGGCGAAGAGGGCGCTGACATCGAGGAGATCGAGAAGAAGATCAAGCTCGCCAAGATGCCCAAGGACGCGCTCAAGAAGGCCGAGGGCGAGCTGAAGAAGCTCAAGCTGATGTCGCCCATGTCGGCCGAGGCGACCGTGGTGCGCAACTACATCGACGTGCTGATCGGTCTGCCGTGGAGCAAGAGGACCAAGATCAAGCACGACCTGGCTTATGCCGAGGCCGTGCTCAACGAGGACCACTACGGGCTCGAGAAGGTCAAGGACCGCATCCTCGAATATCTCGCGGTCCAGCAGCGGGTGGACAAGGTCAAGGCGCCCATCCTCTGCCTCGTCGGACCGCCGGGGGTTGGCAAGACCTCGCTGGGCCAGTCGATCGCGAAGGCGACCGGCCGCAAGTACACGCGCATGGCGCTGGGCGGCATGCGTGACGAAGCCGAGATCCGCGGCCATCGGCGTACCTACATCGGTGCCTTGCCCGGCAAGGTGCTGCAGAGCCTGAGCAAGGTGGGTACGCGCAATCCGCTGTTCCTGCTCGACGAGATCGACAAGCTGGGCACGGATTTCCGTGGCGATCCCTCGAGCGCGCTGCTCGAGGTGCTGGACCCCGAGCAGAACCACACCTTCGGCGACCACTATGTCGAAGTCGACTTCGATCTGAGCGACGTGATGTTCGTCGCCACCTCGAACTCGATGAACATCCCGCCGGCGCTGCTGGATCGCATGGAGGTCATTCGCCTGTCGGGCTACACCGAGGACGAGAAGACGCACATCGCGCTGAAGTATCTGCTTCCCAAGCAGATGAAGAACAACGGCGTGAAGGAAGAGGAACTGCTCATCACGGAAGCGGCTGTGCGCGACATCGTGCGCTACTACACGCGTGAAGCGGGTGTGCGCTCGCTCGAGCGCGAGCTCTCCAAGATCTGCCGCAAGGTGGTGAAGGGCCTGCTGCTGAAGAAGATGCAGCCGCAGGTCGTCGTCGATGGTGGAAACCTCAACGATTTCCTCGGCGTGCGCAAATTCAGCTTCGGTCTGGCGGAGAAGCAGAACCAGGTGGGTCAGGTGGTCGGTCTTGCATGGACCGAGGTCGGCGGTGACCTGCTGACCATCGAGGCCGTGACCATGCCCGGCAAGGGCGTGGTCAGCCGTACGGGTTCGCTTGGCGACGTGATGAAGGAGTCGGTCGAGGCGGCACGCACCGTGGTGCGCAGCCGGGCGCGCAGGCTCGGTATCAAGGACGAGGTGTTCGAGAAGCGCGACATCCATATCCATGTGCCTGATGGCGCGACGCCGAAGGACGGGCCGAGCGCGGGTGCCGCGATGACCACCGCCATGGTGTCGGCGCTCACCGGCATTCCGGTGCGGGGCGATGTCGCGATGACCGGCGAGATCACGTTGCGCGGCGAGGTGACCGCGATCGGTGGCCTGAAGGAAAAGCTGCTCGCCGCCTTGCGCGGTGGCATCAAGACGGTACTGATCCCGGAAGAGAACGCGAAGGACTTGCAGGAGATCCCCGAGAACGTGAAGAACGGGCTCGAGATCGTTCCGGTGAAGTGGATCGACAAGGTGCTCGAGGTCGCGCTGGAAAAATTGCCCACGCCTCTGTCCGACGAGGAGGTCGCGGAGTCTGCTGCAGCGCTTGCCGAGCTTGCGAAGAAGCGTGCGACGGAATCCTCCGAAGGCTCGATCAAGCATTGACCTGCGACGGGTTGCGTAGCCTCTGAAAACTGCTATATAATTTGAGGCTCGAAACGCGGGAATAGCTCAGTTGGTAGAGCGCAACCTTGCCAAGGTTGAGGTCGAGAGTTCGAGACTCTTTTCCCGCTCCATTTCTGAAAAAGGGAAGCTCAGGCTTCCCTTTTTTTCGCGAGTCCAAGGACTTCGAAAGAGCGCGGCGCGATAGCAAAGCGGTTATGCAACGGATTGCAAATCCGTCTAGCCCGGTTCGACTCCGGGTCGCGCCTCCATCAATCACTGTGCCACTGTGCCGTCCAGACAGCCCCGCCAACCATGGTTGTCGGGGCTGTCTTCGTTTCAGGTATCGTCAACGTCCGACCGTATGCCCGGATGGTGAAATTGGTAGACACATCGGACTTAAAATCCGCCGCTTCCTGCATAAGGGGCATACCGGTTCGATCCCGGTTCCGGGCACCACCACACTACAAGGGAGCAAGACATGCCTCGCTATAACGCTCCGTTCGAAATCCATGTTCACGGCGACGTGCCGCTGCGTTCCGACGTGAATTTCGAGCAGATCCAGGAAGCGCTCAAGCCGCTTTGGAAATATGCCGGCGCGCGCTCGCTTGCCGATGGCGCGGGCAGCGTCTATGAAGAAGAGCCCGGTATCCGCTTCGAGCAGAAGGATCACATGCTCCAGATCTGCTGGACCGTCGCCGGCGACGAGGACTTCCGTCAGGCGCTCGACGAGATGTGCATGGGCCTGAACGAGTTGGCCGAGCAAGGCGCGGCACTCGAAGTCACCTTCTACGACACCGATTTCGATGAGGAAGAGGGCGATCCGGAGGAAGAGTCGCGCGACGATTTCCTCATGCTCTTCGTCGGCCCCAATCCCGCGGCCATCATGCAGGTGCAGCGCGACCTGTTGGTGGAAGACGTCGTGAACCTGATGGAGCGTCACTTCGATGGCGCCGAACTCGGCGGCGTCGTGGCCGAAATCGACAAGCTCTTCGGTGAACGCTTCGATGCGTTGGTCAACTCGCTCGAGATCGGCAAACGCCCCCGCGGCGGCACCGGTGGTGCCGGCAGCGGTGGCCATGGCGGCGGCCGCCGCCCGCGTCATCTGCACTAGCCAGCGCGTGTGACACGGAGCGGTCAGCCCGCTCCGATATGCTCGGCGGCGTTTTGTTTTGGAGACGTCGCTTGGCCCTATTTCCCCAGTCCGCCCTTCAGCCCGGTGTGCGCATGCGCGAGGTGTTCGGCTGGGCGATGTACGACTTCGCCAACTCGGGCTACACAACGGTCGTCATCACGGCGGTGTTCGCGGCGTACTTCGTGGGAGGCATTGCCCACGGGGCGCCATGGGGCGCGTTTGCCTGGAGCGTCGCCTTGAGCATCTCCTACGCGATCGTCATGTTCACCATGCCAGCGCTCGGCGCGTGGGCCGATCTCCATGCGGCCAAGAAGAAGACACTGATGCTCGCCACCGTCGGCTGTGTGGTCGGTACGGCGGCGCTGGCCGTTACGCCGCGTGTCGAAGGCGCCTATGGCGTGGCCTTGGCGATGGCGCTCGTGGTCGTCTCCAACACTTTTTATTCCTATGGAGAATCGCTGACCGGTGCCTTCCTGCCTGAGTTGGCCACCGCGGACGGGATGGGCAGGGTCAGTGGCTGGGGCTGGGGCTTCGGCTACATCGGCGGCATGCTGGCGTTGGGGCTGTGCCTCGCCTATGTGCTGGCGGCGCAGGCGGCCGGCCGGCCGGCCTCGCATTTCGTGCCGGTCACCATGCTTATCACCGCGTTTCTCTATGGACTCGCCGCTTGTGCGACTTTCGTCCTGCTGCCCGAGCGCGCACTGCCGCAGCCTGCGGGTGCCGCGCAGAGTGCATGGCGACAGTTGCGCAACACCTTTGCCGAGGCACGCGCCTACCGCGATCTGATGTGGCTGCTGGTCTGCACGGTCTGCTACCAGGGGGGCGTGGCCGTCGCCATCACGCTGGCGGCCATCTACGCCGAGCAGGTCATCGGTTTCAAGGCGAACGAGACCATGGTGCTGATCTTCGTGCTCAACATCGCGGCCGCGCTGGGCGCATTCGGCTTCGGCTATCTGCAGGACCGGCTCGGCCACAAGCGATCCCTCGCCGGGACACTGGTGGCCTGGATCGCGGTGTGCCTGATTGCCGCCTCTGCGACGACGAAGGGCGGCTTCTGGATCGCTGCCACCATCGCAGGTCTGGCAATGGGCTCCAGCCAGTCCGCCGGCCGGGCGATGACGGGCATCCTGGCGCCGCCCAGCCAGCTGGCCGAGTTCTTCGGGCTGTGGTCCTTCGCGACCCGCCTGGCAAGCATCGTGGGTCCGCTGGGCTACGGGGCAATCACCTGGATGACGGGCGGCAACCAGCGCGTCGCCATCCTCGCCACCTCCGTGCTCTTTGTGGCGGGTCTGCTGCTGTTGATTCCGATCGACATGCGACGCGGACGCGAGGTGGCACTACGCACGGCATGAGACATGCCCCGGGCCACGCCGCCGCTTCAGTCGACCGCAGGCCGCCTGGAGATGCGATAGACGCTGCCGTCGTAGCGCAACAGGATCGACCTGAAGGTGGCCGGCTGCTCCTGGGTCACGCATCCCTCGCCCTGGAGGCTCGAGCGGGTTTCCGAGCGCGTCTGCCGCAGTGTCAGGTCAGCGAAGCCTGCGCTCTCCGTGTGCGCGATCGCGAGATTGCCGCGCACCGTTTCGAAGGCGCCGGTGCAGCTGGAATCCCAGTTGCCCTGTTCGAGCAGCAGTTCGAGACTGTCGAGCACCTTGGCGAGCTTCGGTCCCCGTGGCACGTACAGGGATAGCGTTTCGTTCGAATAGGGCGCTTCACGCGATGCCCCCTGCCGGGCGATGCGAAGGCCGAATGCGCGCGTGTCGGGTGCGAGCGCGTAGCGCGCCGTGTCGACCCTGATCTGGCTGATCCGCACGGCGTCCTCCTTCAGCGCATCGGGCTGGAACAGCCGGCTCACGATCTTCGCCCGCTCTGTGTTGCCGTTGTCGGCCTGCTGGACGAGAAGCACATCGAGGTCGAGGCGCGTCACGCCCTGTGTGGTCGAGGTCGTGGGCATCGGCAGGACGACGATGAAGCGGCCCGGATTGCCGCGCCATGGCTCGCACACGGCGAGCTCATGGTCCAGCGCCCGATCCGGGTGCAGCTTGGCGTGCATTCGCTCTGCGAGGCCGGTCTCGCAGGCTGCGTGCGCCAGCGCTCCGGAGCCCCAGAGCAGCAGGCACGCCAACTGTTTGCGGCCCATGCCGGCGCTCAGACCTTTGCCAGGACGGCGCGCGCGAAGGGCCGATCATCGCCCTGCAAGGGCAAGAGCCAACGCGCCGCGGCGGCATCGAGCGAGGAGGGGGCGGCGCTGCACAGCAGCAGGACCGAACCGACGCCCTCGGTCCTGTGTTTCTTCGAATGCTCGAGCAGCCTGCGCGCGTGCTGCGCGACGGGCACTCCGGTGTCGATGAAGTTCACCGCCTCGCCGGTATGCCGACGCAGCTCGTCGACGATGAAGGGATAGTGGGTACAGCCGAGCACCAGCGTGTCGATGTCGCCGTCCGCGTTGCCGAAATGGCCGGCCGATGCGAGATATTGCGCGCAGAGTGTCCGTATGGCCCCGGCGTCGGAACGCTCGATGGCGCCGGCAAGGCCGTCGCACGGCACGATGCTGAATCGGGCCTGGTCCGCGAGCGAGGCATGCAGCGCCTGGAACTTGCGGCTCTCCAGGGTTCCCCGTGTCGCGATGACTGCCACGTGGCCGGTGCGGGTGATCGCCGCCGCGGGCTTGAGGGCAGGCTCGACGCCGACGACCGGCAGGTGAGGATGAGCGGCGCGCAGGTCATGGATCGCCGCCGCTGTCGCCGTGTTGCAGGCGACGACCAGCGCCTTGATGCGATGCTCGGCGAGCAGGTAGCTCGCGGCCCGCCGGGTGCGCTCGGTCACATAGGCATCGCCGCGTTCCCCGTAAGGATTGTGGCCGGTGTCGCCGAAATACACGAAATGCTCATGCGGCATGGCTTCGCGCAAGGCGTTCAGCACGCTGAGGCCGCCGACACCGCTGTCGAAGACGCCGATCGGCAGGTCAAGCGCCTGGTCGGCGCTCGATCCCGTGGCGGTGGTGTTCGCTTCCATTGCGCTTGTGTGGTCCGCTGACAGTTCATCGTCTGCGCGAAGGACGCGAAGGCGGTCGAAACCAGGGGCGGACGTTGCCGCCCTTTCGAGCCCCGTGGTTCCCACGCTTCGCACGACGCTCAGACCGCTTCCATCATGATGGTCTTGAACTCGCCGCTCGCGATCCGCTTCTGCCATTCGGCCGGCCCAGTGATGTGGGCGCTCGTGCCGCCCGCGTCGACCGCGACGGTCACCGGCATGTCCACGACGTCGAACTCGTAGATGGCTTCCATGCCCAGGTCCTCGAAGCCCACCACCTTGGCGGTCTTGATGGCCTTGCTGACCAGGTAGGCGGCACCGCCGACCGCCATCAGGTAGGCGCTCTTGTGCTTCTTGATCGCCTCGATCGCGACCGGACCACGCTCGGCCTTGCCGATCATGGCGATCAGGCCGGTCTTGGCGAGCATCATCTCGGTGAACCCGTCCATGCGGGTGGCGGTCGTCGGGCCGGCAGGCCCCACGGCTTCGCCCTTGACCGGATCGACCGGTCCCACGTAGTAGATCACGCGATTGCTGAAGTCCACCGGCAGCTTTTCGCCCCGGGCGAGCATGTCGGCAATGCGCTTGTGCGCCGCGTCGCGGCCGGTGAGCATCTTGCCGTTGAGCAGCAGCGTGTCGCCCGGCTTCCAGCTCGCGACCTCGGCGGGCGTGAGCTTGTCGAGATCGACGCGCTTGCTCTTGTTGTAGTCCGGCGCCCAGTCGATCCTGGGCCACAGGTCCAGCGAAGGCGCCTCGAGGTACACCGGGCCGGAGCCGTCGAGCACGAAGTGCGCATGTCGCGTGGCGGCGCAATTCGGGATCATCGCGACCGGCTTGCTGGCGGCATGCGTCGGGTACATCTTGATCTTGACGTCCAGCACGGTCGACAGGCCGCCCAGGCCCTGGGCACCGATGCCGAGCGCATTGACCTTCTCGTAGAGCTCCAGGCGCAGTTCCTCGACCTTGCTCAGCTTTTCCTTGCGCGCGGCCTTGGCCTGAAGCTCGTGCATGTCGAGGTCTTCCATCAGGCTTTCCTTGGCGAGCAGCGTGGCCTTTTCGGCGGTGCCGCCGATGCCGATGCCGAGCATGCCCGGCGGGCACCAGCCGGCGCCCATGGTCGGCACCGTTTTCAGAACCCAGTCGACCACGCTGTCGCCCGGGTTGAGCATCACCAGCTTGCTCTTGTTCTCGCTGCCGCCGCCCTTGGCGGCGACGGTCACTTCCACCGTGTTGCCGGGGACGATCTCCGTGAAGATGACGGCCGGCGTGTTGTCCCTGGTGTTCTTGCGCTCGAACTGGGGATCGGCGACCACCGAGGCGCGCAGGGTGTTGTCGGGGTGGTTGTAGCCGCGGCGCACGCCTTCGTTGATGGCGTCGTCAAGGCTGCCGGTGAAGCCGCCCCAGCGCACGTCCATGCCGACCTTGAGGAATACGTTGACGATGCCCGTGTCCTGGCAGATCGGCCGATGGCCCGTCGCGCTCATCTTGCTGTTGGTCAGGATCTGCGCCATCGCATCCTTCGCCGCCGGACTCTGCTCGCGCTCATAGGCCTTGGCGAGATGCGCGATGTAGTCGCTCGGATGGTAGTAGCTGATGTATTGCAGCGCGGCGGATACCGACTCGATCAGGTCGGCCTGTTGGATGATGGTCATGGAATGTTCGTGGGAGGATGGCGGACAAACCCCGCGATTATCTGCGGCGAGCGGACCCGGCGTCGCCCACCGGGCCGGATGACCATGTGCTATCGTCATTTTCCGGTTGAAACGTCCCTCTGCCGCCAATCAACATATGGGACGCGCCGCCGGCCGCCGCCTTCGGGAGGCGGGCCGGTTCGTTTCTTCATCGCCGGATGCAGGCACTCATGACGACCACTTCCAGAACGCGCACCGAACGCGATACTTTCGGTCCCATCGAAGTCCCGGCCAATCGGCTGTGGGGGGCGCAGACCCAGCGATCGATGCACAACTTCCACATCTCGGGCGAACGGCAGCCGCGCGAGATCATCCATGCACTGGCGCTCGTCAAGCGGGCCTCGGCGACCGTGAACCATGCGCTGGGCCTGCAGGACGAGAAGAAGACCCGCGCCATCGTCGAGGCGGCCGACGAGGTCATCGCGGGCAAGCATCGCGAGGAGTTCCCGCTCGTGGTGTGGCAGACCGGATCCGGCACGCAGACCAACATGAACATGAACGAGGTCATCGCCAACCGGGCGAGCGAACTGCTCGGCGGCGAGCGCGGCGAGGCACGGCTGGTGCATCCCAACGATGACGTGAACCGCAGCCAGTCCTCGAACGACGTGTTCCCGACGGCGATGCATGTCGCGGCGGTCGAGGCCATCACGCGCCGGCTTCTGCCCGCTATCGGCAAGCTGCGCGCGACGATGGATGCCAAGACCAGGGACTTCGCCGGCATCGTGAAGATCGGCCGCACGCATCTGCAGGACGCAACGCCGCTCACCCTGGGCCAGGAATTCTCGGGCTACGCGGCGCAGCTCGCGCACGGCGAAGCCCATGTGCGTGCGGCACTGCCCCATCTCTGCGAGCTTGCCCTGGGAGGCACCGCGGTGGGCACCGGCCTCAACGCCCCCAAGGGCTATGCCGAGCAGGTGGCGGCCGAACTCGCGAAGCTGACGGGCCTGCCCTTCGTGAGCGCGCCCAACAAGTTCGAGGCCATGGCCTCGGTCGATGCGCTGGTCCACGCGCATGGCGCGCTCAAGACCCTGGCGGCCAGCATGACCAAGATCGCCAACGACGTGCGCTGGCTCGCCAGCGGGCCGCGCAGCGGCATCGGCGAAATCAGCATCCCGGAGAACGAGCCGGGCTCGTCGATCATGCCCGGCAAGGTCAATCCGACCCAGAGCGAGGCGGTCACCATGCTTGCCGCGCAGGTCTTCGGCAACGATGTCGCGATCAACTTCGGCGGCGCTTCCGGCAATTTCGAGCTCAATGTCTTCCGGCCGATGGTGGCCCACAACTTCCTGCAGAGCGTGCGCCTGCTGGCCGACGGCATGACCAGCTTCAACGACCACTGTGCGGTCGGTATCGAGCCGAACCGCGAACGCATCCAGGAACTGGTCCAGCGTTCGCTGATGCTGGTCACGGCGCTCAACACGCACATCGGCTACGACAAGGCCGCCTTCATCGCCAAGAAGGCGCACAAGGAAGGCACGAGCCTGCGCGAAGCGGCGATCGCCTCGGGCTACCTGACGGCGGAGCAGTTCGACCAGTGGGTGGTGCCGGAGCACATGATCGGCTAGCGTCCGACGCTGTCCGCGTGACGCCCTTCCTGACTTTCACGGCCGACCATCAGTGCTCGGAGGGCGGGGACATCAGGCGATCGGTGAGGGCGATCGCCAGGGCGGACAGCAGGAAGGTGATGTGGATCGCGGTCTGGGCGATGAGCACGCGGTCCGTGTAGTTGTCGGCGTTGATGAAGGTCTTGAGCAGGTGGATCGAGCTGATGCCGATGATGGCGGTGGCGAGCTTCACCTTCAGCACGGACGCGTTCACATGGCTGAGCCATTCGGGCTGGTCGCGGTGGCCTTCGAGGTTGAGGCGGCTGACGAAGGTCTCGTAGCCGCCGACGATCACCATGATGAGCAGGTTGGAGATCATGACCACGTCGATCAGCGCGAGCACCACCAGCATGATCACGGTTTCGTTGAGCGTGGTGACCGGGGCCGCGGTCTTGTAGCCGATGCTGGTGATGAGCGCCTGCAGCGCGTCCTGGCTGCCGGAGGCGGCCTGCACGAGGTGCAGCAGTTCGAGCAGGAAGTGCACCACATACACGCCCTGCGCCACGATCAGCCCCAGGTAGAGCGGCAGCTGAAGCCAGCGGCTCGCGAAGATCAGGCTCGGCAGCGGGCGCAGCGGCGAGGTCTTGCCGGCTTCTGGAAGTGGGGAGGGGGTGGACATCGAGGCGTTGCGCAGCAGATTGATCGAATTGGGAACGCGTGATTCTAGGATGGCAATCAGCGCCCGACCCGGACGAGGCGCCGCGCTGTCGTTACCATGTTTCGTCAGTGACCCGTAAGTGCGGGCACCGACATTAGCCCCCGCAACATCACGTTGATTCAGGAGACAAAGAATGAGCAGTGCTTCCAAGATCGAATCCGTGCTGGTCGAGAACCGGGTATTCCCTCCCGACGAGCGTGCGATGAAGGGTGCTCGCATTTCGGGCATGGCCGCCTACGAGGCGCTTTGCAAGGAAGCGGCGGATGACTTCGAGGGCTTCTGGGCCCGCCAGGCGCGCGCCAACGTCGTCTGGACGCGGCCTTTCACGCGCACGCTCGACGAATCCAATGCGCCTTTCTATCGCTGGTTCGATGACGGCGAGCTCAATGCCTCGGCCAATTGCCTGGACAAGCACATCGGCACGCCGGTCGAAGACAAGACGGCGATCGTGTTCGAGGCCGACGACGGTGCGGTCACCCGGGTGAGCTACAAGGAACTGCTGGAGCGCGTGTGCCGCTTCGCCAACGCGCTCAAGGCCCACGGCATCCGCAAGGGGGATCGCGTCATTGTCTACATGCCGATGACCATCGAAGGCGTGGTCGCGATGCAGGCCTGTGCCCGCATCGGCGCCACGCACAGCGTGGTCTTCGGCGGCTTCTCCGCGAAGGCGCTGCAGGAGCGCATCATCGACGCCGGCGCCGTGGCGGTGATCACCGCCAATTTCCAGATGCGCGGCGGCAAGGAGCTGCCGCTCAAGTCCATCGTGGACGAAGGCATCGCGCTCGGCGGCTGCGAGTCGATCAAGACCGTGTTCGTCTATCAGCGCACGGCCACGCCATGCAACATGGTGCCCGGCCGCGACAAGACCTTCGACGAGGCGCTGCAAGGGCAGGGCAGCGAATGCGCACCCGTCCCCGTGGGCGCCGAGCATCCGCTGTTCATCCTCTACACCTCCGGTTCCACCGGCAAGCCCAAGGGCGTGCAGCATGCGACCGGCGGCTATCTGCTGTGGGCCAAGCTCACGATGGACTGGACCTTCGACATCCGGCCCGAAGACGTCTTCTGGTGCACCGCCGATATCGGCTGGATCACGGGCCACACCTACGTCGCCTACGGTCCGCTGGCGGCCGGCGCGACGCAGGTAGTCTTCGAGGGCATTCCGACCTTCCCGCACGCCGGGCGCTTCTGGCAGATGATCGAGAAGCACAAGGTCAGCATCTTCTACACGGCACCCACCGCGATCCGTTCCCTCATCAAGGCGGCCGACAGCGATGAGAAGGTGCATCCGAAGAACTGGGACCTGTCCTCGCTGCGCATCCTCGGCACCGTCGGCGAGCCGATCAATCCCGAGGCCTGGATGTGGTACTGGCGCCATGTGGGCGCGGAAAAGTGCCCGGTTGTCGACACCTTCTGGCAGACCGAGACCGGCGGCCACGTGATCACGCCGCTGCCCGGTGCCACGCCGCTCGTGCCCGGCTCCTGCACCTTGCCGCTGCCCGGCATCATGGCGGCGATCGTCGACGAGACCGGCAAGGAGATGCCGAACGGCTCCGGCGGCATGCTGGTCATCCAGCGGCCGTGGCCCTCGATGATCCGCACCATCTGGAATGATCCGGAGCGCTTCAGGAAGAGCTACTTCCCCGAGGAGATGGGCGGCAGGACCTACCTGGCCGGCGATGGCGCGGTGCGCAGTGCCGACCGTGGCTATTTCCGCATCACCGGACGCATCGACGACGTGCTGAACGTGTCCGGCCATCGGCTCGGCACCATGGAGATCGAGTCTGCCTTGGTCGCCAAGACCGATCTCGTGGCCGAGGCGGCGGTGGTCGGCCGGCCCGACGATCTGACCGGTGAGGCAGTCTGCGCCTTCGTCGTGCTCAAGCGCGGCCGGCCCAGCGGCGACGAGGCCGCGAAGATCGCCAACGACTTGCGCAACTGGGTGGCCAAGGAGATCGGCCCCATCGCCAAGCCCAAGGACATCCGTTTCGGCGAGAACCTGCCGAAGACGCGCAGCGGCAAGATCATGCGTCGCCTGTTGCGCAGCATCGCGAAGGGCGAGGCGATCACGCAGGACACCTCGACGCTCGAGAACCCCGCCATCCTGGAGCAACTGGGCCACACCTACTGAGGTGGCGCGGGCGCGCCGGGACTTGTCCCGGCCGCGCCGTCGTCCGACAGGTGAGCGCCTGCGGATGAGTTACAACCGGCCCATCGATCGTTGCGGAGAGCGCGCCATGGGACTGAGAACGGGTGTATTGCTGGTGGTCGTGCTGCTGATCGCGGCGCTGGCTGCCTTGAACTGGAACCTGATCGCCGCGCCGGCGACCATGTCGATCGGCTTCATGCAGGTCACGGCGCCGCTGGGCCTGGTCATGCTGGGGCTGACGGCGCTCCTCGGCATCATCTTCGTGGCCTACGTGGTGTACCTGCAAAGCTCGGTGCTGCTCGAAACCCGTCGCCATACGAAGGAGATGCAGTCCCAGCGCGACCTCGCCGACAAGGCCGAAGCCTCGCGTTTCACCGAGTTGCGCAACTTCCTGGAGACGCGGGAGAACGTGCACATGGCCCGCAATGCCGAACGGCATGCCGCGCTGCTCGTGCGCCTGGAACAGCTCGAAAGCGCGGTCAAGCTGCGCTCGGACCAGACCGACAACACGATCGCGGCCCATATCGGCCAGTTGGAGGATCGCTTCGACCGACGTGCCCTGGAAACGCCGACGGGCATGCCGCCGGCGGTCTGAGCGCGCGCTACGGCTTGATCGACAGCACCCAGGCGGCGAGCTTGCGCGCCTCGGCTTCGCTCACCTGGTTGTTCGCAGGCATGGGCACCGGCCCCCAGACGCCCGAACCACCCTTCATGATCTTGCCGGACAGCTGATCGACCGCGCCCTTGTCGTCCCTGTACTTCGCGGCGACATCCTTGAAGGCCGGGCCGAGGACCTTGCGATCCACCGCATGGCAGCTCATGCAGTTCTTGGACATCGCCAGTGCGAGGTCCGCCATCGCCGGAGCGGCAGTGCCGAGGCAGAGCATGGCAAGCAGAAGCGCTTTTTTCATGGGGTGGGCGGCGGGCGTGCGTTAAAGTCGTTGAATCGATTGTAGGCAGGCGGCGACTGGCCGCCGATGCGTTCAACCAAAAGGACCGAGGGACTTGCGATGTGGTTTCTGATGCTGGGCCTGCTTGGAGTGGCCCTCAAAGTTCTCGAGGTGGGCTTCGTCGCGAACCTGAGCTGGTGGATCGTGCTCACCCCCTTTGCGCTCGCCGTCGCCTGGTGGGCCTGGGCGGATTTCTCGGGCTACACCAAGCGCAAGGTGGTCGAGAAGGAAAACGCAAGGCGCCAGGATCGCATCGATCGCCAGCGCAGCAGGCTCGGCACGCTCACCGGCCGATCGGGTCGCCGCCAGCGTGGGGGGCGTTGAGCCGAGACCGGCGCCGCGCAGCCGGGTCTAGCCGAATTCCACCTCGTTGTCGCCTGTCCTGCGCCGACGCGGCATCGATGATGGATCCTGCGTCCCTCGTTCGGCCATTTCGATGGCCGACGCATTCGACGCGGCTTCATCGCCGCGCACCGCCCGCCTGACGCAGTTCATCAACCCCTCCAGGCAGACCTGATCGGCTGCGCGTCCGACCACATTGCCCACGGCGGTAGCGCCGCCCGCGAGACCTGCCATGAGGGTGGTGCTGATGAGCGCCTTGACGAGGTGTTCCGCCGCGAGGATGGGCAGCTCAGCCGCCTGGGCCGGAGTGGTCATGCCGTCCGGCGCCGTGGACGTCAGCACGCCGTAAATCCGCTTGCCCATGTCCACTGTCACGCCGAGGCCCGGGGGAATGGCGCCTTTGTTGATGCCGATCAGCAGGCCGACCATGGGTGTGATGACGCCCAGGGTCACCGCCATGGTGGAGGGTGCGACCAGTCCTGTGAGTGCGCCCTTGCCGTACTCCACCAGCGCATTCCTGATGTCCTGTGCGTCCAGGGGCTTGTGCATGCGTTCGAGGACTTGCACGAAATTGGTCTGGGAGAGCAGCTTGAAGGCCGTGGATTCCCGTGAATCAAGCGCGCGCCGCTTCATCACGTCCGCGATGCCGCCGGAAATGAAGGCGCCGCCCGCATCGCCCGCGAAGTCGATGCCGTCGCGCACGTCACGCGACACGCCTTGCGGAAATGCCGCCGCATAGACGACGCTCGGAATGGCGGCACGCAGGATGAGATTCTTGACGAAGGTCGAGCCGGCCGAGATGCCGGTCGCCGTCCCGATCTGTCGGGCCGTGCTCAGGTGCATGTCGCGCGCCGCGAGGTTGTCGGGCGCGCCGCCGCCCTGGTAGGTCAGCGCCGCGCGAAGCCGGCTTGCCGCCGAACCTGCCACCGAGTCGAGGTAGCCGACCAGCAGGCCTGCCACCGCGCCGAAGCCGCTCGAGCCCAGAAAGTCCGACGGGAACTGGCGCACGATCTTCGGCGCCAGTCCGTAAGCGAAGCCACCCATGCCGGCGCCGTATCCCAACTGCCCGACGGCGCCTGTGGCCATGGCAACCTTGTCGTCGTGCCGCCGCGCGTCGGCAAGGAGTTTGTCCGCTTTCGATGGTGTGTCGATGCCGTAGGCGACCAGCGCCACGGCCGCTTTCTGCAGGCCTTCCATGTGGGGCAGTCCGTAGCGCGAGGGTTCGAGCTTGAACTGCTGCAGCGCGCGCTCGGTCACCCGTTGGAGATGCTGCGCCAGGTGCTTCACCTTCTGATGCGAGTCTGCCGGGTCAGTCTCGAACCGGGCCAGGTGAGGAGGGTTGACGTCGTCCTTGCGCAGCTGTTGGAGAACGCTGGCGACCAAGGCTTCGTCCAGTCGTCCGTCGGGAACCGGACCGAAGCGCATGCCGAAGGCCGGCGCTTGGGGCGACGCAGGGTGCGATGTCGAACCGCTTGCCCGGGAGCTCCAACTCGAGATGGTGGATGCCGCATCGTCCCAATCGTCGAAGCTGCTGGAACGCGGCGAATCGCTGCTGGGGAACGGGACGTCTCGAATCTCTGTCGAAATCGAGTCCCACGAAGCCGAACTGAGCGAAGCGTCGTGCTGCCCGTGATGAGGCTGTCGCGCCAGGGCCCGAAGCTCGTCGGGGTCGAGGGTTTCCAGGGACCGGCTGACCTGCGCCGCAGCCTGGGAAATACCGACGACCAGACCGGTCTTCAGTGCCGCCATGTGCGCGACCGCGCGTTCGACGCTTTGCCTGGCGGCCTCGGTGATCCGGGCGCGGATTTGTTCCGGATCCCCGCCCGTGAGGTTCGCGATGTCCAATGTGGCTTGTTCGAGCAGGTCTTCATAGACCTCTCGCAGGTCCGGGAGGCTTCCTGACAGGCGCGTAACGGCCAGTCCGCCGGAGTCCGACCTGCGAATCGCGGCAATGGCGTCGTCGGCCGATCGGGAGACTTGCGCGCGCCAGTCGGCGGCGATGGCCGAGGCATCCTGATCGGCGCCCGCCTGAGTGGACCCGGTCGGCTGCAGGGCGAGAAGCGGCTCCGAGCTGCTGTTTCGAACGAGAGGCATGAATCCCTTTCATGAAGCGGGCCGATCCAAGGTGCCGGCCTCGCCAGCCCATCAGTGACCCTCCATGCGTTCGGGGTTCGCTTCGCGCTTCGAGTCGCTGTTGCGAACGAAAGGCGCCAAAGCCGTGGGCGAGGCGGCGCCAGGCGGCGTCCGCCCCGCAACCGCCGGGACTCAATACTTGTCGAGCACCGCGCCCGAACTCGCGCTCGACGCATTGAAGGCGAACTTCGCGAGCACACCCCGCGAGTAGCGCGGAGCCGGCGCCTTCCAGCCTTCGCGGCGCTTCGCGATCTCCGCCTCGGGGACGTTGAGTTCCAGCTTCAGTTGATGCGCATCGATGGTGATCGAGTCGCCCTCGTGCACGAAGGCGATGGTGCCGCCGGCCGCCGCCTCGGGCGCGACGTGGCCCACCACCATTCCCCAGGTGCCGCCGGAGAAGCGGCCGTCGGTGATCAGGCCAACGCTTTCGCCGAGGCCGGCGCCGATCAGCGCGCCCGTGGGTGCGAGCATCTCCGGCATGCCGGGGCCGCCCTTGGGGCCGAGGTAGCGCAGCACCATCACGTCGCCGGGCTTGATCTTGCCGTCGAGAATGGCTTGCAGTGCCGACTGCTCGTCGTCGAACACGCGGGCCGGTCCGGTGATGACCGGATTCTTCAGGCCGGTGATCTTCGCGACCGCGCCCTCGGGCGACAGGTTGCCCTTGAGGATCGCGAGGTGGCCTTCGGCGTACAGCGCCTTGTCGATGGGGTGGATCACGTCCTGGTCCGCGCGCGGCTGGTCCGGCACGTCCTTCAGCACTTCGGCCACCGTCTGGCCGGTGATGGTGACGCAGTCGCCGTGCAGAAGGCCGGCGTTGAGCAAGAGCTTCATGACCTGCGGAATGCCGCCGGCCTTGTGCAGGTCGACCGCCAGGTACTTGCCGCTGGGCTTCAGGTTGCAGATCACCGGCACCTTCTTGCGCATGCGCTCGAAGTCGTCGATGGACCAGTCCACGCCGGCCGCATGCGCGATGGCCAGGAAGTGCAGCACCGCGTTGGTCGACCCGCCCGTCGCCATGATCACGGCGACCGCGTTCTCGATCGACTTCTTGGTCACGATGTCGCGCGGCTTGAGGTCCTTCTTGATGGCCTCGATCAGCACCTTGGCCGATTCCTTCGCCGAATTCACCTTCTCCTCGTGCGGATTGGCCATGGTGGAGGAGTAGGGCAGCGAGATGCCCAGCGCCTCGAAAGCCGAGCTCATGGTGTTGGCGGTGTACATGCCGCCGCAGGAGCCGGTGCCCGGAATCGCGCGCTTCTCGATTTCCTTCAGGTCCTCGTCGCTCAGGTTGCCCGCGGCGTTCTGGCCGACGGCCTCGAACACGCTCACGATGTTGAGGTCTTCGCCCTTGTACCTGCCGGGCAGGATGGTGCCGCCGTACACATAGATGGCCGGCACGTTCGCGCGCAGGATGCCCATCAGGCCGCCCGGCATGTTCTTGTCGCAGCCGCCCACCACGAGCACACCGTCCATCCATTGGCCGCCGACGCTGGTCTCGATGCAGTCCGAAATGACCTCCCGGCTCACCAGCGAGTACTTCATGCCCTCCGTGCCCATGGCCATGCCGTCGGAGATGGTCGGCGTGCCGAACACCTGTGCATTGCCGCCGGCTTCCTCGATGCCGGCGATCGCCGCGTCCGCCAGGCGCTGCAGGCCCGAATTGCAGGGCGTGATCGTGCTGTGGCCGTTCGCGACGCCGACCATGGGCTTCTTGAAGTCCTCTTCCTGGTAGCCCATCGCATAGAACATGGAGCGGTTGGGCGCGCGCGACTTGCCTTCGACGATGTTGGCGCTGCGGCGGTTGATTTTGATCGGTTTGGTGTCCATCGTGAGTCTCTGGTTCGGTATCGGGGTGACAAGTATCCGACGATTGATTGATTCGTTCCAATCCATTTCGAGAGGCTGATTGATATGCTTGGCGAATGAATGAAGCGTCGATCGAACTCAGAAGCTGGCGCCAGTTCCTGGCCGTGGCCGAAGAACTCCACTTCGGCCGCGCGGCCGCCCGGCTGCACATGACCCAGCCGCCGGTCACCCAGGCCATTGCCCAGCTCGAAAAAGCGCTGGGCGTGACGCTCTTCGACCGGACCCGCCGCCGTGTGGCGCTGACGCCGGCCGGCGAGGCCCTGGTGCCCGAAGTGCGCGAGCTGCTCGCGCGTGCGCAGGCGCTGCCCGCGCGCGCTCGCGCCGCGGCGGCGGGCGAGGTGGGGCGCGTGCGGCTGGCCTTTGTCTCCACGATCGGCTTCGAACGTCTTCCGGCCTGGGTGCGCGAATTCCGCTTGCAGTGTCCCGAAGTGGCACTCGAGCTGGTCGAGGCCACCGGTGACGTGCAGCTGGAGGCCTTCGCCCGCGGGGAAATCGACGCCGGCCTGATGCTGCATTCGCCGGGCATCGCCCCGCCGGGCCTGGCGGCGCTCAAGGTCGCCGAGGAGCCTCTGGTGCTGGCGCTCCCCGCCGCGCATCCGTTGGCAAGGGCAGCGCGTCTGACGCTCGCGCAGGTGCTCGACGAAGCGCTCGTGATCTTTCCGCGCCGCATCGTGCCCTCGCTGCACGACGCGATCTTCGGCCTCTACCACGCGGCGGGGCGTGCGCCGAAAGTCGCGCAGGAAGCCATCCAGATGCAGACCATCGTGAACCTGGTGTGGGGCGGCCTGGGCGTCGCGTGGGTGCCGGCGAGCGTCATGCAGTTCCGCCGTTCGGGCGTCATCTATCGTGCCGCGGATGCCTTCGCGCCGACGGGCCGTCGACGCGCCGCATCCGCGTTGCCCGGATGCGAAACCAGCCTCGTGTGGCCGGGCGACGACCGGCCCGCCAACCCCGCGCTCCAGCGCTTCGTCCGCTTCATCGAGGCGCAGGTCAGCCGGCCGTTGGCACAATAGCCCGATGCTCATGTACCCGCAGATCAACCCGGTGGCCTTGCAGATCGGCCCCGTGGCCATCCATTGGTATGGATTGACGTATCTCGCCGCCTTCGCGCTCTTCTACTTCCTGGCCACGCGCCGGCTGCAGCACGAGCCTTTCCGTTCGATCACCGGTGTCGGCGCATGGACGCGCAAGGATGTCGAGGACATTCTTTTCCTGGGCGTGATGGGGGTGATCGTCGGCGGCCGCCTGGGTTACTGCCTGTTCTACAAGCCGGGCCATTACCTCACCCACCCGCTCGAGATCTTCTTCGTCTGGCAGGGCGGCATGAGCTTCCACGGCGGGCTGCTGGGCGTGATCGCATCGATGTTCTGGTTTGCGCACTCGCGCACACGGCCTTTCTGGCAGGTGATGGATTTCGTCGCGCCCTGCGTGCCTACCGGGCTGGCGGCGGGCCGTGTCGGCAACTTCATCAACGGCGAGCTGTGGGGGCGCTTCAGCAGTCCTGATCTGCCCTGGGGCATGATCTTTCCGCAGAGCGGCTCGATGCTTCCGCGCCATCCCTCGCAGGTCTATCAGTTCCTGCTCGAAGGTCTGCTGCTGTTCGTCCTGCTCTGGCTGTATGCGCGCAAGGAGCGCCGCGAACGCCGGGTTTCCGCCGTGTTCCTGATCGGCTATGGACTGATGCGCTTCATCGCCGAGTTCTTTCGCGAGCCGGATGATTTCCTCGGGCTGCTCGCGTTGAACATGAGCATGGGTCAGTGGCTCTGCGTGCCGATGATCGTGGCGGGCATCTGGCTCTATCTGAGCGCGCCTGCCTCGCGCGGCATGGCCGCCGCGCGCGGCTGAGCCGGCGCGCCTCGGGGCAGGGTAAATACGGGGGTCTCGGCTTTGCCGCCGAGTGGCCGGGTTCCCATAATTACGCGTAATTAGCCAAAATCACCGATCACCCCTGCCGCCACATGCGCCTCGTACTCAATTCGCTGCACGACGAAGTCGCCGCCACCTTGCGTGAGGAGATCTTCGCCGGCACGCTGGCCCCGGGCAGCTTCGTCGACGAGGCCGCGCTGTGCGAACGGCTGCGGATCTCGCGCACGCCGTTGCGCGAGGCGCTCAAGGTGCTGACGGCCGAGGGGCTCTTGCGCCATGAGCCGCGGCGAGGCTGCTTCGTGGCCGAGGTCACGCAGCGCGATCTGGACGAGATCTTCCCGGTCATCGCCCTGCTCGAAGGGCGCTGCGCCTGGGAGGCCGCGCGCAACGCAAGCGATGCCGATCTCCAGGCGCTGGAGGCCTTGCACGACAAGCTCGCACGCAGCGCGAGGGCACGCCGCATCAACGACTACTACGCGACCAACCAGGCGATCCACGAGGCGATCATCCTGCTGGCGGACAACCGCTGGCTGGCGCAGGTCATCGGCGACCTGCGCAAGATCCTGAAGCTCGCGCGATTGCAGCAGCTCCATGCACCGGGCCGGCTCGACCAGAGCCTGTCGGAGCATGTCGCGGTGTTCGCCGCACTCAAGGCGCGCGACAGCGACGGCGCCGAGGCCGCGATGCGCACCCACCTGAACCGCCAGCGCGAGGCGCTGCGCGCCATTGCACTTCAACAGAAGGCCAGGCTGATCTCATGAATGCCGGCGACTGGATCACCCGCAGTGTTTCTCGCCTGCGCCCCGGTCTCGGCGCGGACAAGGCCCGGTCGACGCGTGCCGCCAGGCCGGCTGGCGCAGGTCAGGCCCGGTCCTTGTCCGAGCGCCTCGCGGCCACCCTGCGTCGCCCCGGCGAGGCGCTCGCGCCGCGTGCGCTGCGGCGCGCGCTGGCCGAGCTTCAGACGGTCGTCGATCCGAGCCTCAGCGAAGTCGAGGCCGGCCGTCGCGCCCATGCCGTGGTCCAGTGGTACGCCGGGCGCGGCCCGGACGAGCGGCACGACATCTGGCTCCTGATGAGCGAACGCTTTGCACCGGATGTGCAGAAGCTCAGCACTGCGCGCGAGCAGCACGAAGCCGCCATCGGCACGCCTGACGAGGGCCAGGCCGAAGTGGATCTCCGCCGCGCGCTCGTCTCGCCCCGCGCGCGTCTGCTCCAGCGTTTCGCGATCGATCCCGACGGCATGCGCTTCCTGGTGGAGCTGCGCGCCGAACTCCTGCCGCAGCTCAAGAGCGACAGGCGCCTGCTGACGCTCGATGCCGAGCTGGAGCATCTGTTCTCGACCTGGTTCGATGTGGCTTTCCTGGAGCTGCGGCGCATCAGCTGGGACTCGCCGGCCTCGCTGATCGAGAAGTTGATCCAGTACGAGGCCGTGCACGACATCAAGAGCTGGGCCGATGTGAAGAATCGCCTCGACAGCGACCGCCGCTGCTATGGCTTCTTCCATCCGCGGCTGCCCAATACGCCCCTGATCTTCGTCGAGGTGGCGCTGGTCGATCGCATCAGCGACGGCATCGTGCCGCTGCTGGACGAAGCGGCGGCGCCGGCGCGCGTCGACAAGGCGAGCACCGCCATCTTCTATTCGATCAGCAACACCCAGGCCGGCCTGCGCGGGGTGAGCTTCGGCGATTCGCTGATCAAGCGCGTGGTGGAGACGCTGCAGGAAGAACTGCCGCGGCTCAGGACCTTCGCCACGCTGTCGCCGATTCCCGGCTTTCGCGGCTGGCTGGCGAAGAACATGGCGGCGCTGATCACCCGGCTCGACGACAAACGCAGCGCGGAACTGGGCCGCGCGCTGGGCGTCATGCCACCGACCGCCGAGCGCATGCTCGCGGCGGCCGAAGAGACGACCACACTCGATGCCAGATCGCCGGTGCGCCAGATGCTCATGAGCGCCGCCGCCGAATACCTGGGCCGTGCCACCGCCGACGGCAAGCCTGTCGACCCTGTGGCCCGCTTCCACCTGGGCAACGGCGCGCGTGTCGAGCGGCTCAACTGGGCCGGCGATCCATCGCCGAAGGGGTTGCGGCAGGCCTACGGGCTCATGGTCAACTATCTGTACGACCTCAAGCGGCTGGACAAGCATCGGGCCTTGCTCGCGCAGGGCCGGATCGCGGTGTCGGGCGAGGTCGACGACCTCTTTCTCAAGGCGTGATGGCGCAGGGCCGAAGTGGCATGTGCCGATGGCCCCGGCCCACGAGAGTTTTCAACACGAGGGATCACATCCATGACAACACAGCCGGGGACCACGCAGGAATGAGTGCCTCTGTTCGACTTGAACGCGAAGACCGGATCGCGTTCCTGACCTTGTCCAATCCGGCGCGCAAGAACGCGATGACCCGCTCGATGTGGCTCGCGCTGCGCGCCGCTTTCGAATCGCTGGCCGCAGGCGCCGATGGGAGTGCGGATGCGCGCTGCGTTGTCGTGCGCGGGGAGGGCGATGCCTTCTGCGCCGGCGGCGACATTTCGGAATATCCGGACTTCCGCTTCGACGAAGCCCGCCTGCGCGAGTTTCACGAATCGGAGGTCTGGGGTGCGCTCGCGGCGATGCTGGCCTGCGAACTGCCGCTGGTCGCGCAGATCACCGGGCCCTGCATGGGCGCCGGGCTTGAAATCGCAAGCTGCTGCGACATCCGCCTGGCCGGCGAATCGGCGAGCTTCGGAGCGCCGATCGCGAAGCTCGGCTTCCCGATGGCGCCGCGCGAGGCCGCGCTGGTGCACGGCGCGATCGGCGACACGCTGGCGCGCGACATGCTCCTGTGTGCCGGCGTGCACGACGCGCGCCGCCTCTACGAGGCCGGCTTCCTCCTGCGCGTCGTACCCGATGCCGCGCTCGCCGGCGAAGCGCTGGCCTGCGCGCGCCGCATCGCCGTGCTATCGCCCGGGGCGGCGCGGCTCAACAAGCGCACCTTCGCCGCGTTGCGGCAAGGTCCGGGTGCGGCCGACGCCCAAGCCGCTGACGCGGGTACCGATCCGCGCATCGCCGGCCTGCTGCCGACGGCCTACGACTATGCCGACTCCGCGGAGCATCGCGAAGGCATCACCGCTTTTCTCGCCAAACGCACTCCTCGTTTCTGAACCGACCCATGACCCACACCACCAACGCCAATCTCTTCGCCGCGTTGCGCGCGGCCTTCCCGACCGACCTGGATGCCATCGCCGTGGAGACCGACGACGGCCTGGCCTATTCGTGGCGCGACCTCGATCGCGCGAGCGCGATGATCGCCAACCTGCTCGTCGCGCTCGACCTGGAAGAAGGCGCGCGCATCGCGGCGCAGGTCGACAAGTCGGTGGAGGCCATGCTGCTGTATCTCGGCACGCTGCGCGCCGGCTACGTCTTCCTTCCGCTCAATACCGCCTATCGCGGCGCCGAAATCGAATACTTCATCGGCAACGCGGAGCCCGCTGTGGTCGTGTGCAGCGGTGCCAATGCCTCGTGGGTGGCGCCGATCGCGACCGCAGCGGGAACCCGCCACGTGTTCACGCTCAATGACGACCGCACCGGCACCTTGCTGGAGGTCGCGGCGCGGTGCAGCGACCAGCACGAGATCGCCCCGCGCAAGGATGACGACCTGGCCGCGATCATCTACACCAGCGGCACCACGGGCCGAAGCAAGGGGGCGATGCTGACCCATCTCAACCTGCGCTCCAATGCCGAGGTGCTCAAGGACTACTGGGGCTGGCGCACGGCGGAGCAGGGCGGCGATGTGCTGATCCATGCGCTGCCGATCTTCCATGTGCACGGCTTGTTCGTCGCCATCCACGGCGCCTTGATCAACGGCAGCAAGATGATCTGGCTCGACAGGTTCGATCCGGCCCGCGTGGTGGCGCACCTGCCCGAGGCGACTGTCTTCATGGGCGTGCCCACGCTCTATGTACGCATGCTTGCCGAGCCCGGACTCACGCGCGAAGCCTGCCGCAACATGCGGCTCTTCATCTCGGGTTCGGCGCCGCTGCTCATCGAGACCTTCAACGAATGGCGCGAGCGCACGGGCCACACCATCCTCGAGCGCTACGGCATGAGCGAGACGGCCATGCTGACCTCCAATCCCTACAACCCGGTGCAGGGCGAGCGGCGCGGCGGAACGGTGGGCTTTCCCCTCCCGGGCGTGCAACTGCGCGTGCGCGACGACGAGGGCCGGATCTGCGGGACCGACGAGATCGGCCACATCGAGGTGGACGGCCCGAACATCTTCGCCGGCTACTGGCGCATGCCGGAGAAGACGCATGAGGAATTCACTGCCGACGGCTTCTTCAAGACCGGCGACGTCGGCAAGATCGACGGGCTCGGCTACGTGACCATCGTGGGCCGCAGCAAGGACCTCATCATCAGCGGTGGCTACAACGTCTATCCGGCGGAAATCGAGGGCTACATCAACGACATGCTCGGCGTGGCCGAGAGCGCGATCATCGGCGTGCCGCATGCGGACTTCGGCGAGGTCGGCATCGCCATCGTGACGGCGAAGCCGGGCGTGGAGCTCGATGCCGAGCTGATCATCATCGAACTCAAGCAGAAGCTGGCCAACTTCAAGATTCCGAAGCGCTGCTTCGTGGTCGACGAGCTGCCGCGCAATGCGATGGGCAAGGTACAGAAGGCCTTGCTGCGCGAGCAGCACAAGGCCCTGTTCGACTGAGCATCGCCGCGCGACCGCGCAGCAAAAAAGCCACGGCCCCGATCAGGGGGCCGTGGCCATTGGAAAAAGGTGTCTGCGAGTGGGGCCGGACTCGCATCCTGAACCGGGGTTCAGGTGGGCGAGGGCAGCAAGGCTTCGGGTTCATCTGACGCGAGATGATCACACCCGCCAAGCGATATACCAAGCCCTGCTCCGTAGAGCATTGGAACAAGGACATATAGAGCCCGACGCACACCGCAGACGATGTGGATTCTACGCCCGCGCTGGGCGGCGGCGCGGGGAAATCAGAGCAGGAGACCGTCGCCTGCGAGTGCCTGGTCGAGGCGCTGGATCAACTGCGCCGCGCGCGCGTCGTCCTGCGTGCCGTCCGCGCCGGCCGTGCCGTCCGCGGCCTCGGGTGCGCGGGCCGGCGGCGGCGGCGCGGGCATGGCCTCGCGCTGCACCAGGTCGAAGGCGAGATTGAGCGAGGCGAGCACGGCGATGCGGTCGCGGGCCTTGACCTTGCCTGCGTCACGGATCTTGCACATGGCCGAATCCACCCGTTCCACCGCTTCCCGCAACTGGGACTCGCCGCCTTCGGGGCAACCGAGCAGATAGGTCTGGCCCATGATCTTGACTTCGATCTGTTTCATCAGGTGGTGGGTGCGTCTTGGGAGGGATCGGCGGGCAGTTGTTCGAGCAGCGCGTCGAGCCGCGTGCGTGCCGCGCCGAGGCGCGACTTGAGTGCATCGCGCTCGCGCGTCAGGGCCTCCACCTGGGCCTGCAGCAGCGCATTGGTGCGCTGGACTTCCTCATGGCGCACGAGCAGGCGTTCGACGCGCTCGGCGATCTGGTCAAGGCGGCTCGGTGCGGGCATGGGACGCGATTGTAGTTTCCGCCGCTCCGGGCTTTACAAACATCTAGAATCCGCGCGTTGGTGCTCGCGCCGTGGTTCACGCGGCGCAGTTCAACGGGAAGCAGGAGTCGACGCCCCCGGGCCGAGCCAGCCTGCGCTGCCCCCGCAACGGTCAAGCAGATGGCGCCTTTTGGCGCCGCCATCGTCAATCAGCCACTGGGCGCCGTGAAACAGGTGTCTGGGAAGGCGACGAGGGTGGGTCTGCCAGCCCGGATACCGGCCAACGAGGCGGCTGCCGCCTGCGCACAGCAGGCAGCGGCCATGACGTCCACCCACTGGCGGGGAAGCCGGTGACGGACATTGATCCTTTCCGTTCCCATGAAAACCTGCGTTTCTTCCATACGCGCACAAACCCCCGCGCGGCGCGAGCTCGCGCGTCTTCCGTTCGCCATCGCTTCGGCATTCGGTGCCGCCGCCCTGGTCCACTGGCCGTCGGCGCTCGCCCAGGGCCTTCCTTCGCTCCAGGAAACGGTGGTCACCGCGGCCCGTGTTCCGCAGCCCCTGTCGGATGTGGTGAGTGATGTCTCCATCATCGATCGCGCCACCATCGAGCGTTCCGGCGCGGTCGGCGTGGCCGATGTACTGGCGCGCCTGCCCGGCGTGGAAATCACGCGCAACGGCGGAACGGGCAATACGGCCAGCGTGTACCTGCGCGGCGCCGAGACGCGTTTCACGGCGGTCTATCTGGACGGCGTGCGCGTCGATTCGCAATCCACCGGCGGCGCGACGTGGGAGGCCATCCCGCTCTCGCAGATCGATCGCATAGAGGTGCTGCGCGGCCCGGCCGCGGCGGTCTACGGCTCGGATGCCATCGGCGGCGTGATCCAGCTCTTCACGCGACGCGGCGAGGGCAAGCCGGCGCCTTACGCGGGCATCGGCTTCGGAAGCTACGGCCTGCGCCGGGTCGAGGCCGGCGTGAGCGGCGCGGCCGGCGAGGGCGGAGCCTTCGATTACTCGATCGGCGTCGCGCACGAGGAGAACAAGGGCTTCAACATCCAGCCGCTGGAGAAGCGCACGCCGTCGAAGGACGGCTTCACCAGTCCGGACAAGGATGGCTACAACAGCACTTCCGGCAATGTGCGGCTCGGCTACCAGATCAACGCCGTGCATCGGCTCGAAACCTCGCTGCTCTACAGCGACACCGAGGCGCGTTACGACGTGGCGAAGTTCGGCAGTACGCCGCCGGCCGTGTTCCCGGACGACATCAGCACCAACCGCCTTCAGACCGTCGGCGCGGCCTGGATCGCGAAGTGGAACGAGATCTACACCTCGCGCGTGCAGGTGACCGACAGCGACGTGCTGTTCAAGACCCGGCCTTCGATCTATCAGACCGAAACGAAACTGCGCGGCTACCTGTTCCAGAACGAGTTCCGCTTCGGGCCGCACCTGCTGACCGCCGCGCTGGAGCGGCGCGAAGACCATCTGGACAACCCGGCCACCCCCAGTACCAGCACGGAACTCGACCGTCACCGTTCGCAGAATGCGGCCTCGGTCGGCTACGGCTTCGCGCAAGGACCGCATACGCTGCAACTCCATGCACGGCATGACGACGACAGCGAGTTCGGCGGCAAGACCACCGGCAGCGCGGCCTATGGCTATGCGATCACGCCGACGCTGCGCGCCACCGCCTCGGCCGGCTCCGCCTTCCGGGTGCCGACGCTCTTTCAGCGCTTCAGCCAATACGGCGTGCCGACCCTGAAGCCCGAGGAAAGCCGCAACTACGAGCTCGGGCTGCACTACGCGGATGGTCCGACCACGGCCGGCATCGTGGCCTATCGCAATCGCGTGACCAACCTGATCACCTTCGATGGTTCCGCGACCGGCTGCGCATCGGGCCCGGGCTGCTATGCGAACACGGCGCGCGCGGTCTACGAGGGCGTCACGCTGAGCGGCGGGCATCGCATCGGCGACGTCACCTTGCGCGCCTCCGTGGACGTCCAGAACCCACGCGACCTGGACACCGGCAACCAGCTTGCGCGCCGCGCGCGCCGCCATGCGAGCCTGGGCGCCGACTGGCGCGTGGCCGGCTGGACGCTGGGCGCCGAAGTCCTGTCCTACAGCAGGCGCTACGACGACGCCGCGAATACCCGGCCGCTCGGCGGCTACACGCTGCTGAATCTCGTGGCGAGCACCCAGCTGACGCGCGACATCAGCCTGATCGCCCGCATCGACAACGCGGGCAACAAGGACTACATGCTCGCGCGCGGCTATGCGACGGCGGGCCGCAGCGGCTATGTCGGCATCAAGTGGACGCCGCAATAAGGTCGACGCCGTGCATCCCGGCTCGCGGTCGCGGGCCGGGATGGGTGGCGGCATGATGGCGGTCCCTTCGGAGTCCCTGCATGGCGGAGCGTGAATTCATCCTTGGCGGCCAGCGAAGCGGCAAGTCGCGCCGTGCGGAGCAGCGCGCGGCGGACTGGCTGGCGGCCGCGCCGGGGCACGGCGCGGTGCTGATCGCGACCGCCACGGCCCATGACGAGGAGATGCGTGCGCGCATCGAGCGCCATCGCGCCGATCGCGCCCTGCGCGTGCCGGCGCTCCGGACGGTGGAGGAGGCCGCGCGGATCGACCTGGCGATTGCGCGCCACAGCACGCCCGCGACGCTGGTGCTGGTCGACTGCCTGACGCTGTGGCTCACCCATCTCGCGATGCCGGCCGATGCTGCGGCGGCCCGGCCACCCGCCGAGATCGAGGCCGCGACGCGGCAGCTGTCTCGCGCCATCCGGACGGCGCCCGGGCCGCTGGTCCTGATCGGCAACGAGATCGGCCTCGGCGTGATTCCGATGGGCGGCGAGGTGCGCGCTTTCGTCGACGCGCTCGGCCGGCTCAATCAGGAAGTTGCCGCGGCCTGCGATCGCGTCACGCTGATGGTGGCCGGGCTGCCGCTCAGCCTGAAAGGGCCGGCATGACGGCCATCGCGAGGCGCGCGGTCGCCGCACTGCTCGGCCTGCTGGCCTTTCTGGCCGGTGCCGCGCAGGCCGGCACCGTGATCGACGAGCGCGGCGTGCGCGTGGAACTGCCGAAGCCGCCGCAGCGCATCGTCAGCCTCCTGCCTTCGCTGACCGAATCGGTGTGTACCCTGGGCGCCTGCGCACGCCTGGTCGGTGTCGACCGCTATTCCAACTGGCCCGAGTCGGTGCGCGCGCTGCCGCAGGTGGGTGGCGGGCTCGATCCCAACGTGGAAGCGATCGTCGCCCTCAAGCCCGATGTGGTGCTGCTCGCGAAATCGTCGCGGGTGACGGAACGCCTCGAGGCCCTCGGCCTGAAGGTGCTGGTGCTGGAGCCGAAGAGCCATGCCGACGTGCGCCGCGTGCTCGAGGCCCTGACCCAGGCACTCGGCACCGGCGATGCCGGACAGGTCTGGCGCGAGATCGACGCCAGCGTGTCCGCGGCCGCGCAGTCGCTGCCGCCCGGTGTGCGCGGCACGCGGGTTTACTTCGAAGTCAATGTGGCGCCCTACGCGGCGAGCGAAAGCTCCTTCATCGGCGAAACGCTGGCGCGGCTCGGCGCGAAGAACGTGGTGCCGGCCGCGCTCGGCCCCTTTCCCAAGCTCAATCCCGAATACGTGGTGCGCGCCAATCCGGACCTGATCATGGTGAGCGATCGCAGCGGGCAGAACCTGGCGCAGCGGCCCGGCTGGGCCGGCATTCGCGCGCTGCGCGAAGGACGCATCTGCCGCTTCAGCGCCGCCGAGTCCGATGTGCTCGTGAGGCCCGGACCGCGCATGGGCGAGGCGGCCCGGCTGATGGCGCGTTGCCTGCAGGAGAAGGCCCCATGAGCGCCGCTCGCGACGCCACCCGACCCCAGGGAGCGCGGCCTTGAAGAGCGAACATCGCCGCGCGTTGGCGCTGGGTGTGGTGCTGCTGCTGCTCGGCGGCGCGCTGCTGCTCCTCGGTGCGGGCGTCGGCAGCACCGGATTCGACAGCCTGGGTGCCGCGCGCCGCGATCCGGTGGCATGGCAGATCGTCCGGGACATTCGCCTGCCGCGCACCCTCGGCGCCTGGCTCGCCGGCGCCTTGCTGGGACTGGCTGGCGCGGTGGCGCAGGGTTTGTTCCGCAATCCGCTCGCCGACCCCTACCTGCTGGGCAGTGCCTCGGGCGCTTCCCTGGGCGTCGCGCTGGCGCTGTGGGCCTTCGGCATCTCGCCGCTCAGCGTGCAATGGCTGGTGCGCCTCGGCCTGACCGGCGCGGCCTTTCTCGGCGCAGTGCTGGCCGTGCTGCTGACACTGATGCTCGCACGCGGCGTGCAGCAGACACTGCGGCTGTTGCTTGCCGGCGTGATCGTCGGCGTGGTGCTCGGCGCGGCCAAGGACCTGATCACCATCGCCTCGGCGGACATCCTGCAGGCTCTCCAGGGCTTCATGCTCGGCAGCACCGGCCTCGTCGGCTGGAGCGCCTGCGCGGTGATGGCGGGCCTGGGCGTCGTGTGCCTTCTTCTTGCCTGGATGCTCGCGCCGATGCTCGATGCGCTGGCGCTCGGCGAATCGACCGCCGGCAGCCTCGGCCTGCCGCTGGGCGTGATGCGCGCGGCGCTGGTTGCCGTGCTGGCGCTTGCGACCGGCACGGCCGTGGCGCAGACGGGCCTGATCGCCTTCGTCGGACTGGCGGCGCCGCACCTGGTGCGCTCCGCCGTCAAGACCACGCACGCGCGGCTGATCCTGCTGTCCGCGGCGATGGGCGGCCTTCTGCTGATGGCGGCCGACCTGCTCGCGCGCTGGCTGATCGCGCCGCAGGAACTGCCGGTGGGCGTGCTGACCGCGGTGCTGGGCGGCAGCTACCTGTTGTGGCTCATGCATCGTCGCGGCGCGCGGAGGGGCCTGTGATGGCGGCCGGCGAAGCGACTGTCGCACTCGAAGCCAGGGGGCTGGTGGCGCGCCTCGGCGCGGCGGAGATCCTGCACGGCATCGACCTGCGCCTGCCCGCGGGCGGCTGGACCAGCATCGTCGGGCCGAATGGCGCGGGCAAGTCGACCCTGCTGAGGGCGCTGGCGGGGCTGTTGCCGCACGGTGGCGAAATCCTGCTGCTTGGCCGGCCGCTCGGGGCATGGTCCGGGCGCGCGCGCGCGCGCCGGCTGTCATGGCTGGGGCAGGGCGGCGCGGGCGAGTCGAGCGCCGACGACCTGCTGGTCTACGACGTCGCGATGCTCGGCCGACTGCCGCACCAGCGCTGGCTGGCGTCGCCCAGTCCGGCGGACAGGGCGGCGGTGGAAAGCGCGCTGCGCAGCACACAGGCCTGGGACTGGCGCGAGCGGCCGCTGGGCCAGCTCTCGGGCGGCGAGCGGCAGCGCGTGCTGCTGGCGCGCGCACTCGCGGTCGAGGCCGAGGTGCTCCTCATGGACGAGCCGCTCGCCAATCTCGATCCGCCGCATCAGGCCGACTGGATGCAGACCGTACGCACACTGGTGCGCGAAGGGCGGACCGTGGTCAGCGTGCTGCACGAACTCAATGCCGCCCTGGCCGCCGATGCGATGGTGATCATGTCCGGCGGACACGTGGTCCACCACGGTCCGTGCGACGACGCCGCGACCCATCGCGCACTGGAAGAAGTCTTCGACCGCCGCGTGGCGGTCCACCGCGTGGCCGGCCAGTGGCTGGCCCTGTCCTGCTAGCACCTCGCCATCCCGGAAACATCACCACCATGCAGATCGAAACACCCCCCAGCGAAAAGCCGTACGACAAAGCCGAGGGCGAACGCCGCGGCCTCGTGATCGTGAACACCGGCGACGGCAAGGGCAAGAGCACGGCCGCCTTCGGGCTGGCCCTGCGCGCCCACGGACGCGGCAAGGCCGTGAAGATCTTCCAGTTCATGAAAGTGCCCACCGCCCGCTTCGGCGAACACCGGATGTTCGAGCGCATCGGCATCCCGGTCGAAGGCCTGGGCGACGGCTTCAGCTGGAAGAGCCAGGACCTCGAACACTCCGCGCAACTGGCCCGCGACGGCTGGGAGCGGGCCAGCGCGGCCATCCTCTCGGGCGAGTACTTCCTGGTGGTGCTGGACGAAATCACCTATCCGCTCATCTACGGCTGGCTCTCGCTCGACAAGGTGCTCGCGACCCTGCGCGCGCGTCCGCGCGACGTGCACGTGGTGCTGACCGGGCGGCGCTGCCCGCCGGAGATCATCGAGATCGCCGACACGGTGACCGAGATGCAGATGGTCAAGCACGCGTTCAAGGCCGGCATTCCCGCCCAGCGGGGCATCGAGGACTAGGCTTGGCATGGATGCGGGCGGATCAGGCGCATGGGGCGCTTGCGCCATGACGGCGATCGCGGTGTTGTGGCTCGCGCTGGTCATCGACCGTTGCGTCGGCGAGCCGTCCGCGCGCTGGCATCCGGTGGTGTGGATGGGGCGCTGGCTCGGGGCGACCGGCCGATGGATCGCACCGCCCGCAGACAGCTCGCCGATGCCTCGGCGCGAGCCCTTTGTCGGCGGCGCCGCCGCGTGGTGCGCCGGCGCTGCGTTGGTCGTCGCCGCGGCGTGGGGCGTCGAGGAACTGACGCGACGGCTGCCGGTGTGGCTTGGCGTGCCGTTCATGGCATTGCTGCTGAAGCCGATGCTGGCCTTTCGCATGCTGCGCGACGAAGTGCAGGCCGTCGAACAGGCCTTGTCGACGTCGATCGATGCGGGACGCGAGCGCTTGGCCTGGCTCGTCAGCCGCGACGTGCGGGCACTCGATGAGCACCAGGTCCGCGAAAGCGCCATCGAATCGCTGGCGGAGAACCTCAACGATTCGCTTGTCGCCCCTGTGTTCTGGTTCGTCGTTCTCGGCTTGCCGGGCGCTGCCCTTTATCGTTTTGCGAACACCGCCGATGCGATGTGGGGTTACCGCGGCGAGCGGGCAGGGCGCTGCTGGGAATGGGCGGGCAAGTGGGCGGCGCATGCCGACGATGTGCTGTCGTGGCTGCCGGCGCGGTTGACCGCCTTGCTCCTCGTTGCCTGCGCGCCGCGCGATGCGGGGCGCATCGGCTTCGCGACATTGCGTGAAGAGGCGCGCGCCACGCCGTCGCCCAACGGCGGATGGCCGATGGGCGCCATGGCGCGCGTGCTTGGCATTCGCCTCGCGAAGCCGGGCGTCTATGTGCTCCACCCCGGAGGACGCGAGGCGGCAGCAAGGGACACGGCAGGCGCGCTGGCCCTGGCGACACGCGCCGCGCGCGCGCTGGCCCTGGGTGCGGCTTGCGTGTCGGGCGGCCTTGCGTGGCTGGGCGCCTCGTGATGACGCTCACGACCCCTGGCCCTCTCGTCCATGGCGGGCCGGATGCCCAAGGCGCGGTACCGCACGACTTCTCGACCAATGGCAATGCCTGCGGTCCCTGTCCGGCGGCGTTGGACGCGGTTGCGGCGGCCGATGCGGCCCGCTACCCCGATCCGCTCCACACCGTCCTGCGCGAGCGACTGGCGCGCTTTCATGGCGTCGATCGCGAGCGCATCCTGATCGCCGCGAGCGCCAGCGAGTTCATCGGTCGCATCACGGCCGCGATCGCGCGAGCAGGCGGGCGGCGCGTGCGGATTCCCGAGCACGCCTATGGCGACTACGGCCGCGCGGCGCAGGCATGGGGGCTGGAGATCGAGCGCGAGAGCGCGGATTCGACATCGGCCGCGGCGACAGCATCCTCGGCGCATCTGGTGTGGGGCTGCGATCCGTCCAGCCCGCTCGGGCTGGCATCGATCGATGACGCGTGGATCGACCGCGCCTGCCGCGCCGGCGCGACCTGCGTGCTCGATCTCGCCTATCACCCCTTGCGCCTCGAAGGCCGGCCCGGATGGAGTGCCGGCGCGCTGGATCGCGTCTGGCAGCTCTGGACGCCGAACAAGGCGCTCGGACTCACCGGCGTGCGCGCGGCCTACGCGATCGCGCCCACGAGTGCGCCGCAAGCCCTGATGGACGGGCTCGCGCTGCTGGCGCCTTCCTGGCCGCTGGGTGCGCATGGCGTGGCGCTGCTCGAAGCGTGGGTTGGGGACGAGGCGCAGCAGTGGCTGAGCGGCAGTCGCACAACGCTGGCTGCGTGGAAGGATGAACAGCGTGCGGTGTGCGAATCCCTGGACTGGCGCTGCCTGCCCGGCGTTGCCAATTTCTTCTGCGCGTGGCCGGATGTGCAGCCCGCCGCGCGGAACGCGCGGCTCCGGTCGTTCGGTGTCAAGCTTCGCGATACCGGCTCCTTCGGTTTGCCGGGAGGCGTCCGGCTGGGCGTGCTGGCGCCTTCAAGTCAGTTGGCGCTGCGGAAGGCGTGGCTCGCGATGGGGTATGGGCGCTGAAGCCCCTTTCTTTCGTCCAGCTCAGAAGCTGTAGTTCAGGCTGAACCCCACCGTGACGCGGGCGGTCTCGAATCCATCGGGCTTGCTGATGGGGGCGCCGACGAAGAGGTCGTAGTTCAGGCCCCGGAGCGCACCGCGCAGCCCGATCACGCCGCCCGCGAGATGGCGACCGGCCAGTTGTTCGGTGAACTTGCCGGCGACTTCGCCGTAGTCGATGCCGACGTACAGCTCTGCGCCGCTGGGGCCGGCGCTCGCCGGGATGCCCCAGCCGATGTCATTGCGCACCAGCCAGCCGCGATCGCCGGCGAGGCTGGCTTCGCCGTCGAAGCCGCGCACGGTGTAGCGCCCGCCGATCGCGAACCGGTCCTGCGGCGTGAGCGTGTTGAGGTTCCATTGCCCTCGCCACAGTCCCGAGTAGCGCAGCGTCTGCTCGCCGAGCTTGAAAGGGAGGTTCAGGCCGAGGTCGGCCGTGACGATCCGCATGCGGGAGCTGCCCTCGTCGAAGGGTTCCTCGGGTGCGCGGATGGCGCCGAAGGCGCCGGTGCCGCGCCTGTAGGCGAGGTTGCCGTCGAGCGTCGCCTCGCCGATGAACTCGCGGTGGTTCAGGCCCAGTTCCCAGCCGCCGACGACGCGGTGCTGCACCCCGATCTCGGTGTCCTCCGTGAAATTGCGGGACTCGCGCCGGAAGCCGCGCAGGCTCATCGTGGTCTTGCGCTGCCGGTCGCGGTAGATCAGGCGCGAGAGCTTCGCTTCGGCGTTGTTGCTCTTGCCGGCGTAGACATAGTCTTCGTTGAATCCGGCCACGGTCTGGCGGTGCCGGTTGCTGGAGGCGGTCAGGCCCAGCAGCCAGTTGCCGTAAGGCAGGGAGTAATGCAGGACCTGGCCTTCGGTGCCGCGCTGCGGATTGGCGAGCAGATGGCTGCCGTCGATGCTGTGATTCGCACTGACGTAGAACAGGTCGTTCAGCCCGAGCGGGTTGTCGACGGACACCGTGGCGCCGGCCTGGTGGCGGCCGGTGACCTCGGTGCCGCTGTCGTCCAGGCTCAAGGTGGCGCGCACGCGGCGAGGCTGGGTGTACTTCACGACCAGGTCGCTGTCGCCGGGCCGGGCGTCGGGTGCCTTCGAGGGCTCGATCTGGATGTCGGCCTCGGCGGTCGGCGCGCGCTTGAGGTTTTCGAGGCCTTGCTCGATGTCGCGCAGGTTGAGCAGGTCACCCGGTCGGGCGGGGATCGCGGTGCGCAGGCTGGTGGCCGCCGTCGCGTCATCGAAGCGGATGGCGGCGATGCGGCCGGGGACCAGGGTGAGCGTGAGCACGCCGCCTGTGAGGTCCTGCGCGCCCGCGAGCACGCGGGTGGTGACGTAGCCTCGGGCGATGATGGCCTGCTGCACGCGTCCCAGGACGAGGTTGACGCCTTCACCGCCCAGGCAGCGGCCGATCGGGGTGTCGTCGCCCTGTGGTCCGGCGGCCGAACCCAGGGCCCACTGGAAGTCTTCCGCTTGAGGGCCCGCCAGGGCGAGCCGGTCGATGCGAAAGCAGGGCGCCTCGTTTCCAGGGAGGCGATGCGTCTGTGCGGGAGGCTGTGCCTCCAGGCGGCTGTCGACGCTGCGCTCCTGCTGTGCGCGCAGGGCGTCTTCGCGCTCGCGCTGACGCAGTTCTTCGACGAATGGACGGGGCGCCGCAGGCAATGCCTGCCCCATCGAACTGCCGGCGACGCCCAGCAGGACGCCCAAAGCGAGCGCGCGCGGCGGCGCCGTGCGGAAGCCGACGCGCGGCTCCGCGGAGATCTTGACTGCCATCCCTGAGGTGTTTTTACTTAAAGACGCGCGATTCTGACTTCAGCAGTCAGAAATTAGGCTGCGTTTTCGGTGCAATGCCCCAGGACAAGAAATGCCTGTCAGAAATCCTTCACGGGATGGATTCCGGACGGCTCATGCCGCTCATGTTGCTCGTGCAGGCGTTGTCCATGCGACTGCCCGCGCAGGGGGCGTTCGCATGGTCGGGCAGCGGTGCGGCCGGTCAGGCGCGCTGCAGGCGGGGATGCTTCGCGAACAACTCAGCCGTCCAGTCCACGAAGGCGCGCACCTTGGCGCTCAGGTGGCGGTTGGGCGGGTAGACCACATGCACCGGCAGCGGAGGGCGGATCCACTCCGGCAGGATCTGGACCAGCTCGCCGCTGGCGAGATAGGGCTCCGCCACGTAGGTGATGACCTGCGACAGGCCATAGCCGCCCAGCACCGCCGACGTGTGCGCATTGCTGTCGTTGACCGCGACGCGGTAGGTCCCGTGGATCTCGAACTGCTCGTCGCCGCGCTGGAACTCGTGCGGAAAGACCCGCCGCGTGCTGCCCGAGAAGAAGCCCACCACCAGGTGGCGCTTCTCGATGTCCAGCGGATGCTGCGGCGTGCCGTAGCGTTTCAGGTAGGCCGGCGATGCCACGGTCATCCACGGCAGGTTGCCGATGCGGCGGGCCACGAGCGACTGGTCCGCCAGGTCGCCGCCGCGGATCACGCAATCCACGTTGTCCGAGATCAGGTCCACGGTGCGGTCGCTGACACCCAGGTCGACCTGGATGTCCGGATAGCGGTCGCAGAAGCTGTGCAGCGCCGGAAGTATGACCAGCCGGGCCATCGAGGAGCCCACGTCCAGGCGTAGTCGTCCTGTCGGATTCGCCTGGGCGTTGGTCATGCTGGCCTCGATGTCATCGAAGTCGTTGAGCAGGCGCGCCGTGCGCTCGAAATAGGCCGCGCCGTCGGGCGTGACCGTGACGCGCCGGGTCGTGCGGTTGAGCAGCTTCACGTGCAGCCGCGATTCGAGTGCCTGGATCTGCTTGGTCACGGTGCCTTTGGGCAGGCCGAGCGAATCGGCCGCCCGTGTGAAGGTGCCTGCTTCGACGACGCGGACAAAGATCCGCATGGCCTGGATCTGGTCCATGGGTGCTGCTCCTGAGCGGGGGGAACCGGCCGGGCCGGGGGAGCGGGATTCTCACACGCTGATTCGAACCGATTGTTGGCCGGATGGAAACAGAGTAGGGCCCGACCCCCCGTTGCCGGCGGCGGATGGCGACTTATATTCTGCCCATCGTCCATCCCCAGAAGGTCGTCCATGGCATCCAGCCCCACCGTGCAACCTGCAGCCGCCCCCAGTGCGGGCATGCAGGGCGCCGAAACCGACATCAGCATCGCGCTGCCCGGGCGCGATCCTGTGCGGGCCCGCGTCTACGGCGAGCGTGCCAAGGGCGCGACGGTGCCGCTGGTGCTTCATTTCCATGGCGGCACATTCGTGTGCGGCTGCCTGGACAACGGCCGCAATGTGGCCCGCCTGCTGGCCGGTGCCGGCGCGCTGGTCGTCTCGCTCGACTACCCCCTGGCGCCGAAGGCGCCGTTTCCCGAGCCGATCGAGGTCGGTTTCGCGGCGCTCGAATGGCTTTACAAGCAGCGCGTGAAGATGGCGGGCAAGGGGGCGCGCGTGTTCCTGGCCGGCGAGGAAGCGGGAGGCAACCTGGCGGCGGCCGTCGCGCTGATGGCGCGCGACCGCGCCCATCCGCCGCTGGCCGGGCAGATCCTGCTGTCGCCGATGCTCGACCCCTGCACCGGCACCGCCTCGCTGCGCAAGGCGACCGGCGATGCGGTCCAGTGCCGCTGGGCCACGGGCTGGCAGGAATACCTGAGTGCCCCGGGCAATGCCATTCATCCCTATGCGGTGCCGGGTGGCTCGCTGCGGCTGGCGGAACTCGCACCCACGCTGGTGCTGGTCGGGCAGGACGACCCGATGCGCGACGAGGCGCTGGGTTTTGCGCGGCGCCTCGGTGAAGCGGGCGTTGCGGTCACCGGCAAGGTGCTGCCCGGCGCGGCGAACTGGCCGGCTGCGTTGTACGAGACCGAAGGACGCGGCTGTGCGGCCTGCGAGGCGGTCGTGCAGCAGCACTTCCGCGAGTTCTTCAGCGTGACCCCGCCGCCTCACTAGGCCGCAAGCCGGCGACGGCGCTGGCGAAGGCCCCCGAGCCCCCGATCCCGCAGCGCGGGATCACCCCGAAGGATGAGGTGAGCGCACCTCCGTCCGTGCGGCGACACGATCGCCGCACGGGAGATGCCTTCGCGTTCGCGCTGCCCGATTGACGGTGGCTGGTGCCTCGCCGCAGCCGGTTCCGGTTCGGCTCGTTTTTCATGTGTTTCCGCTGTCCTGCGCCATTCGCGCGGGAGGGCCCTTTGCATCTCAAAGTCACCAAAAGGACCTTGCATCATGTCGAACTCCAAGCTTTCTTCCCTTGCGCGGCGCAGCCTGTGGCCGGCCGTCACCGGCGTGACCGCCGTGCTGGCCATCGTGTCGGCCGTGCTCGGGCTGCATGGTTTCAATGCCCAGGCCAGCGATGCGCACGCGGCAATGCAGCCGAGCGCCATGCCGGTCTCGGTCGCCACGGTCGCAGCGACCGAAGTCAATACCTGGGACGAGTTCTCGGGCCGCCTCGAAGCCGTCGAGCGCGTCGATGTGCGCTCGCGCGTGGCCGGCGCCGTGCAGTCGGTGCACTTCCGTGAGGGCGCGCTGGTGAAGCAGGGCGACCTGCTGATCACCATCGATCCCGCACCCTATGCGGCCGAGGTCGAGCGCACCGAAGCGCAGGTCGCGTCCGCGCAGGCCCGGGTGTCCTTCAGCCGTGGCGAGGTCGAGCGCGCGCGCCGGCTGTGGGCCGAACAGGCGATCGCCCAGCGCGAGCTGGACGAGCGCATCAATGCAGGCCGCGAGGCCGAGGCCAACCTGCGCGCCGCGCAGGCCTCGCTGCAGAGCGCGCGGCTCAACCTGGGCTACACGCAGGTGAGGGCGCCGGTGGCCGGCCGCATCGGCAGGCTCGAAGTGACGGTAGGCAATCTGGTCGCGGCCGGTCCGGGCGCGCCGGTGCTGACCACGCTGGTGTCGGTGAGCCCGATCTACGCCAGCTTCGATGCCGACGAGCAGGTCATCGTGCGGGCGCTGCGCGATCTGCCCGGCGGCACCAGCGCGCGCTCGCGCATCGAGGGCATCCCGGTGCAGATGGGCACGGCCGGCATCGACGGCACGCCCTACGAAGGCCGCCTGCAGCTGATCGACAACCAGGTCGACGCCAGGAGCGGCACGGTGCGCGTGCGCGCCGCCTTCGACAACAAGGACGGCACCCTGATCCCCGGCCAGTTCGCACGCATCCGCATGGGCCAGGCGCGCAGCGACACGGCCTTGCTGGTCAACGAGCGCGCGGTGGGCACGGACCAGAACAAGAAGTTCGTGATGGTCGTCGGCGAGGACAACAAGGCCGAGTACCGCGAAGTGACGCTGGGCGCGCCGGTCAACGGCCTGCGGGTGGTCACCAAGGGCCTGAAGGCCGGGGAGCGCGTGGTCGTCAATGGGCTGCAGCACATCCGCCCGGGTGCGCTGGTCGCGCCGCAGGTGGTGACCATGGATGCCAAGTCGGAACTGCAGCCTGCGCAGCAGCGGCTGGCCTCGGCCAAGTCCTGATGCTCCGAATCATGGATCAAGGGAATCCTCATGAATCTATCCAAGTTCTTCATTGACCGGCCGATCTTCGCCGGCGTGCTGTCGCTCCTGATGCTGATCGCCGGCCTGATCGCGCTGCAGGGCCTGCCGATTTCCGAGTACCCGGAAGTCGTGCCGCCCTCGATCGTGGTGCGGGCCAACTATCCCGGCGCCAATCCGAAGGTGATCGCCGAGACGGTGGCGACGCCGCTGGAGGAATCCATCAACGGCGTGGAAGGCATGCTCTACATGGGCAGCCAGGCCACGACCGACGGCCTGCTCACGCTGACCGTCACCTTCAAGCTCGGCACCGATCCGGACAAGGCCCAGCAGCTGGTGCAGAACCGCGTGGCGCAGACCGAGCCGCGGCTGCCCGAGGAGGTTCGGCGCCTGGGCGTGACCACCGTCAAGAGTTCGCCCGACCTGACGATGGTGGTTCACCTCCTGTCGCCCAACGGCCGCTACGACATGACCTACCTGCGCAACTACGCGCTGCTCAACGTCAAGGACCGGCTGGCGCGGGTGCAGGGCGTGGGCGACGTGCAGCTCTTCGGCTCGGGCGACTATTCGATGCGCGTCTGGCTCGATCCGCAGAAGGTGGCGCAGCGCGGCCTGTCGGCCAGCGACGTGGTGCGCGCCATCCGCGAGCAGAACGTGCAGGCGGCCGCCGGCGTGGTCGGCGCCTCGCCGGGTCTGCAGGGTGTGGACATGCAGATCTCGATCAATGCCCAGGGGCGGCTGCAGACCGAGGAGGAATTCGGCGACATCATCGTCAAGACCGGCAACGACGGCGCGGTCACGCGGCTGCGCGACGTGGCGCGGCTGGAACTCGGAGCCTCGAGCTACGCGCTGCGTTCTCTGCTGGACAACAAGGACGCGGTCGCGGTGCCGATCTTCGCGGCGCCGGGCTCGAACGCGATCCAGATCTCGAACGAAGTGCGCGCCACCATGGCCGAGCTGAAGAAGAACATGCCCGATGGCGTGGACTACAGCATCGTCTACGACCCGACGCAGTTCGTGCGCGCCTCGATCGAATCGGTGGTGCACACGCTGCTCGAAGCCATCGCGCTGGTGGTGCTGGTCGTCATCCTGTTCCTGCAGACCTGGCGCGCGTCGATCATCCCGCTGCTGGCGGTGCCGATCTCGGTGGTGGGCACCTTCGCGGTGATGCATCTGTTCGGCTTCTCGATCAATGCACTGAGCCTGTTCGGCCTGGTGCTCGCGATCGGCATCGTGGTGGACGACGCGATCGTGGTGGTGGAGAACGTGGAGCGCAACATCGAGGCGGGCCTGAGTCCGCGCGACGCCACCTACCGCGCGATGCGCGAGGTCTCGGGGCCGATCATCGCGATCGCGCTGGTGCTGGTCGCGGTCTTCGTGCCGCTGGCCTTCATCAGCGGGCTCACCGGGCAGTTCTATCGCCAGTTCGCGTTGACCATCGCGATGTCGACCGTGATCTCGGCCATCAATTCGCTGACCCTGTCGCCGGCCCTCGCGGCGCTGCTGCTGCGCGGCCATGATGCGCCCAGGGATGCGCTGACACGCGGCATGGATCGCGTGCTGGGCCGCTTCTTCGGCGCCTTCAACCGGCTCTTCCATCGCGGCGCCGAGGGCTACAGCACCGGCGTGAAGGGCGCCATCTCGCGCAAGGCGCTGATGATGGTGGTCTACCTCGCGCTCGTGGGCCTGACCTTCGGCCTCTTCAAGGCGGTGCCGGGCGGCTTCGTGCCGGCGCAGGACAAGCAGTACCTGATCGGCTTCGCGCAACTGCCCGACGGCGCCACGCTGGACCGCACCGAGGAGGTGACGCGGCGCATGAACGAGATCGTGATGAAGCAGCCGGGCGTGGAACACGCGATCACGTTCCCGGGCCTGTCGATCAACGGCTTCACCAACAGCTCGAACTCCGGCATCGTGTTCGTGAGCCTGAAGGACTTCGACCAGCGCAAGTCGCCGAACCTGAGCGCGGGTGCCATCGCGGGACAGCTCAACGGACAGTTCAGCCAGATCCAGGACGCCTACATCGCGATCTTTCCGCCGCCGCCCGTGCAGGGCCTGGGCACCACCGGCGGCTTCAAGCTGCAGCTGGAGGACCGCGGCTCGCTCGGCTATGCGGCGATGGATGGCGCGGTGAAGGCCTTCATGGCCAAGGCCGCGCAGACGCCGGAACTCGCGGGCATGTTCACGAGCTGGCAGGTCAACGTGCCGCAGCTCTACGCCGACATCGACCGCACCAAGGCGCGCCAGCTCGGCGTGTCGGTGACGGACGTGTTCGACACCATGCAGATCTACCTGGGCAGCCTCTATGCGAACGACTTCAACAAGTTCGGCCGAACCTACAGCGTGCGCGTGCAGGCCGATGCGCCATTCCGCGCGCGCGCCGAGGACGTGGGACTGCTGAAGGTGCGTTCGGCCAGCGGCGAGATGGTGCCGCTGGCGGCGCTGATGAACATCCAGCCCAGCTACGGCCCCGAACGTGCCATGCGCTACAACGGCTTCCTCTCGGCCGACATCAACGGCGGCCCGGCGCCGGGCTATTCCTCGGGCCAGGCGCAGGAAGCGATCCAGCGCATCGCGGCCGAGACGCTGCCGCCGGGCATCAGCTTCGAGTGGACCGAGCTGACCTACCAGGAAATCCTGGCCGGGAATTCGGCGACCTGGGTCTTCCCGCTCGCCATCCTGCTGGTCTTCCTGGTGCTGGCCGCGCAGTACGAAAGCCTGACGCTGCCGCTGTCGATCATCCTGATCGTGCCCATGGGCCTGCTGGCCGCCATGACCGGCGTGTGGATCTCGGCCGGAGACAACAACGTCTTCACCCAGATCGGGCTGATGGTGCTGGTCGGCCTGTCGGCGAAGAACGCGATCCTGATCGTGGAGTTCGCACGCGAGCTGGAATTCGCCGGACGCACGCCCATCCAGGCCGCGGTGGAGGCCAGCCGGCTGCGCCTGCGGCCCATTCTCATGACCTCGATGGCCTTCATCATGGGTGTGCTGCCGCTGGTGCTGTCGACCGGTGCCGGCGCCGAAATGCGCAAGGCCATGGGCATCGCGGTGTTCTCGGGAATGATCGGCGTGACGGCCTTCGGCATCTTCCTGACGCCGGTGTTCTACGTGCTGCTGCGCCGCCTGGCCGGCAACCGCACGCTGAAGCTGCATGGCGAGGTGCCGCACGCGGAGGCCTTCGTCTCCGCCGACCATCCCGCCGGGGGGGCGGCCGGCGGTGGCCTTCGGCCGCAACCCGCCTCGCCGCTGAAGGCACATGAATAGGACCCCGGACGTGATTCCGGTTCCTTCTCAAGGAAAGACCCACATCATGACTACGACCCCACACGCAATGCGTACGCCGTGGACGGCGGCGCTTGCGCCCCTGCTGGCCGCGCTGGTGCTCGCCGGCTGCGCCACCGCGCCTGCCGGCCTGCCCGAAATCGCCGCGCCGGCGCAGTTCAAGGAACAGGCCGCCGCGCAGCCCGAGGGTGCATGGAAGCGCAGCACGCCTGCCGAAGCGCAGCCGCGCGGCGAATGGTGGCGCGCCTTCAAGGATCCGGTGCTCGATGCGCTGGTCGCCAGCGCCGATGCGCACAACACCAGCATCCAGGGCGCGGCGGCGCGGCTGGCCGAGGCGAGGGCGTTGGCCCGAAGCGCGGATGCCGACCGCTCGCCGCAGGTCGGCCTCGGCGCGGGCGCCTCGCGCAGCGCCGGGCTCGACCGCACCTTGAGCCCGAAGGCCGCGACGCTGCTCACCACGGGCGTCGATCTGTCTTACGAAGTCGACCTCTTCGGCCGCCTGTCGCGTGCCAGCGAAGCCGCGAAGCTCGATGCCGATTCGCGCGAGGGGCTGCTGCAAAGCACGCGGCTGCTGGTCGAAGCCGAGGTGGCGCAGACCTATCTGTCCTTGCGCGCCCTCGATGCCGAACGCGTGCTGGTGCGCGACACCGTCGAGGCCTACCGCGTCACGCTTCGGCTCACGCAGAGCCGCCAGCGCGCCGGTGACATTGCCGAGCTGGACGTGGCGCGCGTGGAGGCCGAAGTCGCCGCCACCGAATCCGAAGCGATGACCCTGGATCGCCGCCGCGCCGAGCTGGAACATGCGCTCGCGGTGCTGACCGGCGAGCCGGCCTCTGCCTTCAACCTCGGCGCCGATGCCTGGACCACCGCCTTGCCGGTGATTCCGGCCGGCGTGCCGGCCACCGTGCTCGCGCGCCGGCCGGACATCTCGGCCGCGCAGAAGGCGGTGTTCGCGGCGCAGGCGCGGGTGGGCGTGGCGCAGGCCGCGTGGTTCCCGGACATTGCGCTCACGGCCGGCGGCGGCTTCGCCTCGTCGGACATCGGCGATCTGTTCAAGTGGTCGGCGCGCTCCTGGGGCATCGGCGCCTTGCTCTCGCTGCCGCTCTTCGACGGCGGCCGGCGCGAGGCGGGCGTGGAAAGCGCGAAGGCGCAGCTCGACCGCACGCTGGCGGACTACCGGGCTCAGGTGCTGGGTGCGTTCAAGGACGTGGAGGATCAGCTCTCGTCGCTGCGCATCCTCGACCAGCAGTCCGAGGTGCAGGCCCGGGCGGTCGCATCGGCCAGCCGCGCGACCACGTTGTCCGACTCGCGCTATCGCAACGGCTTCGTCAGCCAGCTCGACCTGCTCGATGCGCGCCGGCAGGAACTGCAGAACCGCCGGCAGGCCTTGCAGGTGCGTTCGGCCCAGTACCAGGCGACCGTGGGCCTGATCCGCGCGCTGGGGGGGGGCTGGGAGACGCCGGCAACCGATGCCGCCTCGGCGGACGGCGCCAAGGCACAGCTCGCCGCGCGCTGAGCCGGAGCCGGGGCCGGAGCCGGGGCGCCGCCGGACGCTCCGGCCCCCTGCGTCACAATCGGCGCATGGCTTCGAACGTGCAAAGCGCCAGGGCGCGATGCGTCATGGTGCTCGGCACGACCAGCGGCGCGGGCAAGAGCTGGCTCGCGACGGCGCTGTGCCGCTGGTATGCGCGGCAGGGCCTGCGCGTGGCGCCCTTCAAGGCGCAGAACATGAGCAACAACGCGCGCGTGGTGGAGGGCGGCGAGATCGGCAGCGCCCAGTATTTCCAGGCGCTCGCGGCGCGCGCGATGCCCGAGGTCCGCATGAATCCGCTGCTGCTCAAGCCGGAGCGTGACACGCACAGCCAGGTGGTCCTGATGGGGCGCGTCGACGAAGAACTCGGCGCCATGCCGTGGCGAGGCCGCAGCGAACGTGTGTGGCCGCAGGTCGCGCAGGCGCTCGATACCCTGCGCGACGAGAACGAGGTGGTGGTGATCGAAGGCGCGGGTTCGCCGGCCGAGATCAACCTGATGGCCAGCGACATCGTCAATCTGCGCGTGGCGCGCCATGGCGACGCGCGCTGCCTGCTGGTGACCGACATCGACCGCGGCGGCGCCTTCGCGCATCTCTACGGCACCTGGGCGCTGATGCCGCCGGAGGATCGCTCGCGCCTCGCCGGCTTCGTGCTCAACAAGTTCCGGGGCGACCCGGCGCTGCTGGCGCCCGCGCCGGAGCAACTGCGAGCCCTGACCGGGGTGCCGACGGTCGCGACCCTGCCCATGTGGTGGCAGCACGGCCTGCCCGAGGAAGACGGCGTGTTCGACGATCGCGGCAGCGCGCGCGGCGAAGTGACACGCACCATTGCCGTGGTCGCTTATCCGCGCGTGAGCAATCTCGACGAGTTCCAGCCGCTGAAGACCGTCGAGGGTGTGCGGCTGCGCTGGGCGCGCACGCCCGCCGATGTGGCGGATGCCGACTGGATCATTCTTCCGGGCTCCAAGAACACCAGCGGCGACCTCGCCTGGCTGCGCGCCCAGGGGCTGGATCGCGCGGTGGCTGCGCATGCGGCAAAGGGCGGCGCGGTGCTGGGCATCTGCGGCGGCCTGCAGATGCTGGGCGAGGCCCTGATCGATCCGCACGGCATCGACGGCAACGGGCCCGGCCTGGGCCTGTTGCCGGTGGTCACCGAGTTCGCGATCGACAAGACGGTACGTCGGCGCGAGGCGAGTTTCTCCTCGCTGTCCGGACCCTGGGCCGCCTTGTCGCATGTCGCCGTGAGCGGCTACGAAATTCACCACGGCCAGACGGCGCCGCATGCCGCGATGGCGGCGGCCGGCGATCGCGCCCGGGCCGTCATGCCCGAGGGGCTGGCCTGGCAGAACGCCGGCGGCCAGGTGCTGGGCCTGTATCTTCACGGTCTGTTCGAGGACCCGGCGGCGCTGCGGGCGCTGTTCGGCGTCGAGGCGCGCACTCTCGATGCGGTCTTCGACGGCCTGGCCGATCACATCGATTCCCACTTTGATGCGGGCGCTCTGCGCTCCCTGATTGAATGACGCTTGAAATTCCTTCCATCGACGCGCTCGACGATGCGGCGCTGGCTGCCCGGTTGCAACACCGGATCGATAACAAGACCAAGCCGCTGGGCGCGCTGGGTCGCCTCGAAGCCGTGGCGCTGCGGCTGGGGACCATCCTGGGCACCGAGTCGCCGAAGCTGATCGCACCCCAGATGCTGGTGTGCGCCGGCGATCACGGGCTGGCTGCGCGCGGCGTGTCGGCCTTTCCCAGCGACGTGACCTGGCAGATGGTCCAGAACTTCCTCGGCGGCGGGGCGGCAGTGAGCGTGCTCGCGCGCCAGCACGGGCTGGCATTGACGGTGGTCGACTGCGGCGTGCGCCACGACTTCGAAGCGCGCGAGGGCCTGGTGATCCGCAAGATCGCCCCCGGCACGGCCGACGCCTCGGTCGGTCCCGCGATGAGCGCGGCGCAGTGCGAAGCGGCGATTGCCAACGGCATGGCGCTGGTGCGCGATCTGCCGGGCAATGCCTTGCTGTTGGGCGAGATGGGCATCGGGAATTCGTCGTCGGCGGCCTTGCTGCTCGCGCGTCTTGCGCAGCAGGACATCGATGTCTGCACCGGGGCCGGCACCGGCCTGGACGATGCGGGCCGTGCGCACAAGCGCAAGGTGCTGCGCGAGGTGCTGGAACTGCATTCCGATGCCGCCACGCCGCTGGCCGCGCTCGCGGCCTTCGGCGGCTTCGAGATCGCGACGCTGGTGGGTGCCGTCCTGCAGGCCGCGCAGGAGCGCCGTGTGATCGTGCTCGACGGCTTCATCGCCAGCGCGGCGGTGCTGGTTGCCCAGCGGCTGCGGCCGCAGGTGGTGGAGCGCTGCGTCGCGTCACACGAATCGGCGGAACCCGGCCACCGGATTCTCCTGGGCGCGCTGGGCCTCGAGCCGCTGCTGCGCCTCGACTTGCGGCTGGGCGAAGGTTCGGGCGCTGCGCTGGCCTGGCCGATGCTCGAATCCGCCTGCCGCATCCTCGACGAGATGGCGAGCTTCGAATCGGCGGGCGTGTCCCGGCAGGATGAGGCATGAGCGTCGCCCGGCCACCCGGCGCCGTTGGCCCGGAGGAGACGCCGCGATGAACGGCGTGCGCCACTTCCTGCTGGCGCTCCAGTTCTTCACGCGCGTTCCCGTGACCGGCACGCTGGCCGAGTGGGTGGGCTTCAGCCCGGCGATGCTGCGCGCGAGCGTGGCGCATTTCCCGGGTGTGGGCTGGGTGGTCGGCGGCGTCGCGGAGGCCGTATTCGTCCTCACGCATATCGGGCTGTCGGGACCGGCCGGGGCGCTGGCGGCGGCGGTGTTGTCCACCATCGCCACCGTGATGCTGACCGGCGCCTTCCACGAGGACGGACTGGCCGATCTGGCCGATGGCCTGGGCGGTTCCTACGATCGCACGCGGGCGCTGCAGATCATGAAGGACTCGCGCATCGGCGCTTTCGGCGCGATCGCGCTCGTGCTGGCGCTGGTTCTCAAGATCACGCTGCTGGCCACGCTGGCGTCGTACGGCTCCGCGGAAGTGGTGGCGGCGCTGCTGTGCGCGCATGTGCTCTCGCGCTTCGCCCCGATGCTCCTGATCCGCTCGCTGCCCCATGTGGGCGATGCCGATGGAAGCAAGTCCAAGCCGCTGGCGGATGCGATCAGCGGCCGCGCGCTCGGGGTGGGGCTGCTGTGGTCCTTGCCGGCCGTCGCGCTGCTGCTGAATGGTCACGGTGTCTGGCAGGGACTCTTTGCCGTGCTCATGGGCAGCCTGGCCACGTACGGCATGGCCCGGCTTCTCGCGCGTCGGCTCGGGGGCTTCACCGGCGACGGATTGGGTGCGACACAGCAGGTGGTCGAACTCGCGATCTACTTCGCGCTCGCATGGCGCTTCTGAAGGCATGAAACTGCGGCTGCTGCGCCATCCCCGGACCTCGGCATCGCCGGGGCTGTGCTACGGGAAGACCGATGTGCCGGTGCCGCCCGAGGCGACCCGCGAGGTGGCCGAGCGCATGGCGCTGCAATTGCCGGACGACATCGCGATGGCATGTTCGCCGCTCGCGCGCTGCGCCGAGCTCGCGCAGGCCATTGCCGGGCTGCGGCCGGCCTTGCGCGTGGTGAAGGATCCGCGGATTGCCGAGATGGATTTCGGCGCGTGGGAGGCCCGCCCCTGGTCCGCCATCGAACGCGGCGACTTCGACGCCTGGATGCGCGACTTCGCCGATGCGCGCCCCGGAGGGACGGGTGAGAGCACGCGCGAATTCATGCACCGGGTCGGCCTGGCCTACGACGACTGGCGAAGCGCCGGACGCGATGCCTTGTGGCTCACGCATGCAGGAGTCATCCGCGCGGTCTGGCTGCTGGCCGGGGGCACGCGCTACGTGGAGCGTGCGGACCAGTGGCCGTCGCAGCCGATCGCCTTCGGCGAATGCGTGACCGTCGAGCTGTGATCCGCGCCTGACGGAGGGCTTCGGCGGTTCGGCGCCGCGTGTTCAGGGCGCCGGCGTCTTGGGCTTGTAGCCGCAGTAGGGTGCCACGGCGCACTTCCAGCACATCGGCTTGCGCGCCGTGCACACGTAGCGGCCGAGCAGGATCAGCCAGTGGTGGGCATGCAGCCGGAACGGCTCCGGCACGCGCTTTTCCAGCTTGAGTTCGACTTCCAGCGGCGTCTTGCCCGGCGCGAGGCCGGTGCGGTTGCCGACACGGAAGATGTGCGTGTCGACCGCGATGGTGGCCTGGCCGAAGGCCACATTGAGCACCACGTTGGCGGTCTTGCGGCCCACGCCCGGCAGTGCCTCGAGTTCGGCGCGGGTGGCGGGCACCTCGCCGCCGTGGCGCTCGACCAGGATGCGGCAGGTCTCCATCAGGTGCTTTGCCTTGCTCCTGTAGAGGCCGATGGTCTTGATGTAGCTCTCGAGGCCTTCGAGTCCCAGGTCGAGGATGGCCTGCGGCGTGTTCGCCACCGGGAACAGCAGGCGCGTCGCCTTGTTCACGCCCACGTCGGTGGCCTGCGCCGAGAGCAGGACGGCGGCCAGCAGCTCGAAGGGTGTCTTGTATTCGAGTTCGGTCTCTGGCGTCGGATTGGCCGCCTGAAGGGTGGCGAAGAAGGGCTCGATCTGGGATTTCTTCATGGCGGCGGGCAGTGTAGGGCTTGCGCCCGGACCTCGGCAGGCCGGGCGGCCGATCTTGCGACAATGGCAGGCTCAACTCATCGACAGAAGGTAGGAACTCATGCAATTCGCTTCACGTCTGGACAACGTCGAAACCTCGGCCATCCGCGAGCTGTTCAAGCTGCTGGGCAAGCCCGGCATCATCAGCTTTGCCGGCGGCTTTCCCGATAGCGCGATGTTCGATGTGGTAGGACTGAAGGAGGCGAGTGCCCGGGCGCTGACCGAAGAGCCGGGCGCGGCGCTGCAGTACGGCGCGACGGAGGGCTACGACCCGCTGCGCGAACAGCTGAGTGCCTTCATGAAGAGCAAGGGTGTGGAGGTGCAGCCCTCGGGGCTCATCGTGACCACGGGCAGCCAGCAGGCGCTGGACCTCATCGGCAAGACCCTGGTATCGCCCGGCGACAAGGTGATCGTGGAAGGGCCGACCTTCCTGGCCACCATCCAGTGCTTCCGCCTCTACGGCGCGCAGGTCATCAGCGCTCCCATCGACGCGAATGGCGTGAAGACCGACGAACTGGAAAAGCTGATCGCCGAGCACAAGCCGAAGTTCGTCTACCTGATCCCGACCTTCGGCAATCCGAGCGGTGCGATGCTGAGCCTGGAGCGGCGCCGCAAGGTGCTGGACCTGGCGCTCAAGTACAACACGCTGATCGTGGAGGACGATCCCTACGGCGATCTCTATTTCGACCAGGCGCCGCCGCCTTCGCTGATGTCGCTCACCGCGCAGGTGCCCGGAAGCCGCGACCTGGTGGTGCACTGCGGCAGCCTGAGCAAGGTGCTGAGCCCGGGCCTGCGCATCGGCTGGATGATCGCGCCGGCCGAGCTGCTGGCCAAGGCCACCATGTGCAAGCAGTTCAGCGATGCCCACACCAGCACCTTCGCGCAGGCCACGGCGGCGCAGTACCTCAGGAGCGGGCGCATGCCGGACACGCTGAGGAAGGTGCGCAAGGTCTATGCGGAACGCGCGCAGGCGATGGGCGAGGCGCTCACGCGCGAGCTGGGCGACGCCATTTCCTTCACGCAGCCGGGCGGCGGGCTCTTCTTCTGGGCCCGGCTCACCGGCGCGAACGGCAAGATCGCCGATGCCAACGTGTTCGCCCAGCGCGCGATCGAGAAGCTGGTCGCCTTCGTTCCCGGCGCGCCTTTCTTCGCCGAGAAGCCCGATGTCGCGACGCTGCGCCTGAGCTTCGCGACCGCGAACGTCGAGAAGATTCAGGAAGGCATCGCGCGCCTGGGCGCGGCACTCTAGGGCAGCACGACGTCGAGGAGGCGGTCGAGCCCGCCTTCCTCGATCGCGAGCATGGCCTGCTCGCGCACCTTGGGCTTGGCGTGGTAGGCGACCGAGAGGCCCGCTTCGCCCATCATCGGCAGGTCGTTCGCACCGTCGCCGACCGCGATGGCTTCGGCGGGCGAGATGCCCAGCAGCGAGACCACTTCCAGCAGCGTGCGGCGCTTCTCGGGGCCGTCGCAGATGTCGCCCCAGGATTGCTGCACCACCCGGCCGGTGAGCTTGCCCTCGGCCTCGTCGAGCAGGTTGCTGCGCGCGAAGTCGATGCCCAGGCGGTCCTTGACGCGGTTGGCGAAGTAGGTGAAGCCGCCCGAGACCAGCAGCACCTTGAGGCCGGCCGACTTGCAGGCGTCGATGAGCCGCTCGGCGCCCGGGTTGAGGCGCAGCCGCTCCTCGTAGACCTGCTGGAGCGCCGTGACCGGCACGCCTTCGAGCAGCGCGACGCGCCGGCGCAGGCTTTCCTTGAAGTCCTTGATCTCGCCGCGCATCGTGGCTTCGGTGATGGCGGCGACCTCGGCCTTCTTGCCGACGGCGTCGGCGATCTCGTCGATGCACTCGATGTTGATCAGGGTCGAATCCATGTCGAAGGCGATCAGCCTGAAGTCGCCGAGCCGCAGGGGGGGCGTGAATCGTTGCACGACGAGGCCGGGGGGCGTCTTCTTCGCGGGGGTCATACGGGAGTGGCTTCCTGTTGCTTGGGTTGTCCGAGGCTGCGCAGCACGTCGCGCACCATCTGCGCGCGGTCCTTCGGCTCGGTGAGTTCGCGCTCGATGCGCAGCTTGTCGTTGCCAGCGAGCTTGATGTGCCGGTTCTTCTGGATCAGGCTGATGATGTTCATGGCATCGACCGGCGGGTCCTTCTTGAAGGTGATGCTGATCACGCCCGGCGCGGCGTCGACCTTGACCACCCCATAGGGCCGCGCGAGCACGCGCAGGCGATGCACGTCGATCAGCGTCTGGGCCTGCGGCGGCAGCTTGCCGAAGCGGTCGACGATTTCTTCCAGCAGGCCGTCGATCTGTTCGGGCGTCCTGGCGGTCGCCAGTTTCTTGTAGAAGGACAGGCGCAGGTGCACGTCGCCGCAATAGTCGTCGGGCAGCAGGGCCGGGGCGTGGAGGTTGATTTCGGTGGTCACGCTCAGGGGCGCGAGCAGGTCGGGTTCGTGGCCGGCCTTGAGCGAGCGCACGGCCTCGGCCAGCATCTCGTTGTAGAGCTGGAAGCCGATTTCCATCATGTTGCCGCTCTGGTTCTCGCCCAGCACCTCGCCGGCGCCCCGGATTTCGAGGTCGTGCATCGCGAGATAGAACCCGGAGCCCAGCTCCTCCATCTGCTGGATGGCGTCCAGGCGCTGCGCGGCCTGCTTGGTGAGGCCGTCGATGTCCGGCACCATCAGGTAGGCATAGGCCTGGTGGTGGCTGCGGCCGACGCGGCCGCGCAGCTGGTGCAGCTGGGCCAGGCCGAACTTGTCGGCGCGGCTGATCACGATGGTGTTGGCGCTCGGCACGTCGATGCCGGTCTCGATGATGGTCGAGCACAGCAGGAGGTTGTAGCGCTGGGCGACGAAGTCGCGCATCACGCGTTCGAGTTCGCGCTCGGGCATCTGGCCGTGGGCCACGGCGATGCGCGCCTCGGGCAGCATTTCCTCGAGCTTCTGGCGGCGGTTCTCGATGGTCTCGACTTCGTTGTGCAGGAAGTAGACCTGGCCGCCGCGCTTGAGCTCGCGCAGCACCGCTTCGCGGATCACGCCGGTGCCTTCGTTGCGCACGAAGGTCTTGATGGCCAGGCGGCGCTGCGGCGCGGTGGCGATCACGCTGAGGTCGCGCAGCCCTTCGAGAGCCATGCCCAGCGTGCGGGGGATCGGGGTGGCGGTGAGGGTGAGTACGTCGACTTCGGCGCGCAGGGCTTTCATCGCTTCCTTGTGGCGCACGCCGAAGCGGTGTTCCTCGTCGATGATCAGGAGTCCGAGGTTCTTGAACTTGACGGACTGCGAGAGCAGCTTGTGCGTGCCCACGACGATGTCGATGGTGCCGTCGGCCAGGCCCTTGGCGGCGCCGCTGATTTCCTTGGCGGACCGGAAGCGGCTCATTTCCGCCACCTTCACCGGCCATTTGGCGAAGCGGTCGACCAGGGTCTGGTAGTGCTGCTCGGCCAGCAGGGTGGTCGGCGCGAGGAAGGCGACCTGCTTGCCGCCGGTGACCGCGATGAAGGCGGCGCGCAGCGCGACCTCGGTCTTGCCGAAGCCGACGTCGCCGCAGACCAGCCGGTCCATGGGCTGCGGCGAGATCATGTCCTGCACGACGGCGTGGATGGCCGCCTTCTGGTCGGCGGTTTCCTCGAAGCCGAAATCGTTGGCGAAGACTTCGTAGTCGGCCGCGGAATACCGGAAGGCGTGGCCCTCGCGTGCCGCCCGGCGGGCGTAGATGTTGAGCAGCTCGGCGGCCGAATCGCGCACCTGTTCGGCCGCCTTGCGCTTGGCCTTCTCCCATTGGCCGGAGCCCAGCCGGTGCAGCGGGGCCTCGTCGGCGCTCACGCCGGTGTAGCGGCTGATGAGGTGCAGTTGCGAGACCGGCACGTAGAGCGTGGCCTTGTCGGCGTACTCCAGGTGCAGCATCTCCTGCACCAGCGGCTTGCCTTCGGCGTCCACGCCCTGGCCCAGGTCCATGTTGACCAGGCCGCGGTAGCGGCCGATGCCGTGCGCCGAATGCACCACCGGATCGCCGATGGCGAGTTCGCTCAGGTCCTTGATCAGCGCTTCGACATCGCTGACCTGTTCCTGCTTCCGGTTGCGTCGCCGGACGGCGGGCGCGGCGGCGAAGAGCTCGGTCTCGGTGACGAGGTCGATGCCCTGTTCGTTCCACGCAAAGCCCGCCGCCAGCGCGGCGGTGGCGATGCCGATCTTCTCGTCGGCCGAGGCCTGGAACTCGGCCAGCGAGTCGAAGGCGGGTGGGCTGACGCCGCTCGCGCGCAGGAAGTCGAGCAGGCTTTCGCGCCGGCCGTCGCTCTCGGCGAGCAGGAGCACGCGGTGCGAGGTGGTGCGGATGTGCGCCTTGAGCTGCTGCAGCGGGTCGTCGGCGCCGCGCACGGCGGCGAAGGGCGGCAGCAGGTCGAATTCGGCATAGGGCGCATCGGTCGCGGCGGCGATGCGCACCGCGAGCTGGGCGTGCGGCTTGGCGCGCTGGTAGAACTGCTCGGCGTTGAGGAACAGCGTCTCGGGCGGCAGCGCGGGCCGTTCGGGATCGCCGCGCACCAGGCGAAAGCGCTCGCTGGTGTCCTGCCAGAAATGCTGGAAGGCGGGTTCGAGTTCGCCGTGCAGCACCACGGTCGCGTCGGCGCCGAGGTAGTCGAACACGGTCGCCGTTTCCTCGAAGAAGAGCGGCAGGTAGTACTCGATGCCGGCGGTGGCGACGCCGTTGCCCATGTCCTTGTAGATGCGGCTGCGTGTCGGGTCGCCTTCGAGCAGTTCGCGCCAGCGGTTGCGGAATCGCGCGCGGGCGTCGTCGTCCATCGGGAATTCGCGGCCCGGCAGGAGGCGTACCTCGGGCACCGGATACAGGCTGCGCTGGGTGTCGGGATCGAAGGTGCGGATCGAGTCGATCTCGTCGTCGAAGAGGTCGACGCGGTAGGGCACGGGCGATCCCATCGGGTACAGGTCGATCAGGCCGCCGCGCACCGCGTATTCGCCCGGGCTCACTACCTGCGTCACATGGCTGTAGCCGGCGAGGGTGAGCTGCGCCTTGAGCTTCGATTCCTGGAGCTTCTGGCCGCTCTTGAAGTGGAAGGTGTAGCCGGCCAGGAAGGCGGGCGGCGCGAGCCGGTAGAGCGCGGTGGTCGCGGGCACCAGCACCAGGTCGGCCTCTTTCTGGCTGATGCGCCAGAGCGTTGCCAGGCGTTCGCTGATCAGGTCCTGGTGCGGGGAGAAGCTGTCGTAGGGCAGCGTTTCCCAGTCCGGAAAGAGCGCGCATCGCAGCTCGGGAGCGAAGAAGGCGATCTCGTCGATCAGCCGCCGCGCATCGTTGGCGTCGGCGGTGAAGACGGCGGTGGCGCGACCGGCGGATTTCTCGCGCTGACCCAGTTGTGCGATCAGCAGCGCGTCGGCCGAGGAAGGAGGGCGCGGCAACGCATATCGCTTGCCCGCGGTGAGATGGGGGAGATCCATGAAGTGCCCGGGAAATGCAGAACACCCCGCGCCGGTCGGCGAGGGGTGTGCGAACCGCGATTCTAGAATGGCTGCCCTGTCGCCGCTCACCATCCTCGCGTCCTCATCTTTCATGACCGCTCCTCGCCTCTACGTTCTGATTCCCTGCGCGGGTTCGGGCAGCCGCGCCGGCGGCGCCGGGCCCAAGCAGTACCGGCGCATCGCCGGCCGGCCGATGGTGGAGCACACGGTCGAGGCGTTCCGCTCGCTGGCCGGCCTGTTCGCCGGCATGGCCCTCGTGGTCGCGCCCGACGATGCGGAGGTCGATGCCGTGCTTCCGCGCTTTCCGTCGCGCGGCGAGCATCTGCTGCGGGTGGGCGGACCGACCCGGGCCGCGAGCGTGCGCAACGGGCTGCATGCGCTGCGCCGGGTGGGCGCGGGCGCGCACGATTGGGTGCTGGTGCACGACGCGGCGCGCTGCCTCGTGACGCCTTCGCAGATCGAGGCGCTGATCGCCGCCTGCGAGCACGACGCCGTCGGCGGCCTGCTGGCTCAGCGCCTGTCGGACACGCTCAAGGTCGGCTCGCCGGAGGGCCGCGTGACCGAGACTCTCATTCGCGCCGACAAGTGGCTGGCCCAGACGCCGCAGATGTTCCGCATCGGCATGCTGCTCGATGCGCTCGAACGGGCCGGCGAGGCGGTGACGGACGAGGCCGGTGCGATCGAGGCGCTCGGGCTGGCGCCTTTGCTGGTTCCGGGCAGTGCACAGAACCTGAAGATCACTTATTCCGAGGACTTCGCGCTCGCCGAAGCGATTCTTCGCAGCCGCAAGGCGATGCCATGAGCGCGCCGTTCCATGTTCGCGTCGGCGAGGGCTGGGATGTCCATCAGCTCGTCGAAGGCCGCAAGCTGATCCTCGGCGGCGTCGAGATCCCGCATCGCACCGGCCTGCTGGGCCATTCGGATGCCGACGTGCTGCTGCACGCGATCACCGACGCGCTGCTCGGCGCCGCGGGACTGGGCGACATCGGCAGGCACTTTCCGGACACCGACGCGCAGTTCCGGGGGGCCGATTCGGCCGTGCTGCTGGCCGAAGCGGCGCGACGCGTGCGGGCGGCAGGCTGGCAGATCGGCAACATCGACAGCACCGTGATCGCACAGGCGCCGAAGCTGGCGCCACATATCCCCGCGATGTGCGCCCGCATTGCGCAGGCGCTCGAAGTGTCGGTCGAGCAGGTGAACGTGAAGGCCAAGACGGCCGAGAAGCTCGGCCCGGTGGGCGAGGGCCGGGCGATGGAGGCCCGCGCTGTCGCGCTGATCCATCGCTGACGCGGTCCGGCTACTTGGTGGTCGAGGCCTCGGGCTTCACCGATGCGGCGCGCGGCATGCGGATGTGCGCGGCCAGGCCGCGCCCCGGGGTGCTGGTGAGCGCGAAGGTGCCGCCCATGCGTTCGATGTTCTTCGTGACGATCGACAGGCCGAGCCCGGCGCCGGCGGCCGAGGTGCGCGCGACGTCGCCCCGGAAGAAGGGCTTGCTCAGCTGCGAGAGCAGGGCCGGCGCGACGCCCGGTCCATGGTCGCGTACCTTGATGAGCACCGCGTCGTTGTGCGCCTGTGCCTGGATCGTGATGTCGGCGACGCCGGTGGCCGGCGTCTTGCCGTAGCGGCGCGCGTTCTCGACCAGGTTGGCGATCACGCGCTGCAGCTCGACCTCGTCGGCCATCACGCGCAGATCGGTGGGCACGTCGACGGTGATCTTGATGTCCTCGTGGTCCTGCACCGCGTAGACGCAGGCGTCGATCACGTCGCGCAGCAGCACGGGCTTGAATTCGACATGGTCGGGCCGTGCATAGTCGAGGAACTTGTCGATGATCGCGTCGAGCTGGGCGATGTCCGCGGCCATGTGTTCGCGCGCGTCCTCGTCGGTCACGCTCATTTCGGTTTCGAGCCGCAGCCGTGCGAGCGGCGTGCGCAGGTCGTGCGAAATGCCCGCGAGCATCACGGCGCGGTCCTGCTCGATCTTTGCGAGCTGGTCGGCCATGCGGTTGAAGCCGACGTTCACGGCCCGGATCTCGTTGGTCCGCGCGCGTTCGTCGAGCCGGTGGGCCTCGTATTCGCCTTCCCGCACCTGCATCGTCGCCTGGGACAGCTGCTTCAGCGGGCGGTTGATGAGGCGCGTGATCAGGGCGGCGCCGGCGAGCGACAGCGCCATCGTGGTCGCGAGCCAGATCAGCCAGGTACGGCGGTCGAGCCGCGTGAAGCGGCTGGGATCGACGAGCAGCCAGTAGGTGTCGCGCTCGATCGTGAAGCCGATCCACAGGCCCGATTCGTCGTTGACACGGCTCGCCACGGTGGTGTCCGGCCCCAGGCGGGCGATCAGCTCTTCGGTCACGCGCTTGTCGAGTTCGCCGTCGGTGTAGGGCAGGTAGCGGTCACCCGGCTCGCGCGGCAGGATGCGCACGCCTTCCTGGTCGGCCAGGGTCTTGATCAGCGAGACGCGCGTGATGGCATCCGAATACACCAGCGCGGCGCGGGTGAGGTTGACCAGCGAGGCGATCTGGTGCGCGGTCTGGATCGCGCGCGGCTCGTATTCGAGCGCGCGAAAGGTCTGCAGCCAGGCGACCGTGCAGCCGACGAGCAGCAGCACGAGCAGGAAGAAGGTCCGCCAGAACAGGCTGAGACCGAGCTGCAGCCTGCGCTGTCGCTTGCGCACGCCCAGACCTTCCAGCGGGCTCGGCAGGGTGACCTGGGAGCTGTCTTCGGCCAGAGGGCTGGGCTGGGTCGTGTGGGGGCCGATGGCGGCCACGGTGTTCAACGGATCAGGTCGTGCCGTCCGGCACGAACACGTAGCCGACGCCCCAGACGGTCTGGATGTAGCGCGGCGCCGCGGCGTCGGATTCGATCAGCTTGCGCAGCCGCGAGATCTGTACGTCCAGGCTGCGATCGAAGGGCTCGAACTCGCGGCCGCGCGCAAGCTGCGCCAGCTTTTCGCGCGACAGCGGTTGCCGCGGGTGGCGCACCAGCGCCTTGAGCATCGCGAATTCTCCGGTGGTGAGGGAGAGTTCCTCGCCGTCCTTCTTGAGGGTGCGCGACCCGAGGTCGAAGCTGAAGGGACCGAAATTGACGGTTTCGTTGTCTGTCGACGGGGCGCCGGGCGCTTCGAGCGGCGGACGCCGGCGCAGCACGGCGTGCACGCGCGCCAGCAGTTCACGCGGATTGAAGGGTTTGCCCAGGTAGTCGTCGGCGCCGACTTCCAGGCCGACGATGCGGTCGACGTCCTCGCCCTTGGCGGTGAGCATGATGATCGGCGTGCGGTCATTGGCGGCACGCAGCCGGCGGCAGACGGACAGGCCATCTTCCCCGGGCATCATGAGGTCGAGCACGATGAGGTCGACGGTGTCGCGAAGGAGGATGCGGTTCAGGGCCTTGCCGTCTTCCGCGACGATCACCTCGAAGCCTTCCTGGGTGAGGTAGCGGCGCAGCAGGTCACGAATGCGGGCGTCGTCGTCGACGATCACGATCTTGTCTGTGCGAGCGGGAGCTTGATTCATTTCTACAACGCTGAATTTGTAACAGCGCCAATTTTGAAGGTGTTGAGAGGCATTGAGACGCTTTTCCTGGTGCTTTGCACTAAGTTACACAACTTGCGGGCGTTCGCCGTACGGTTCTTTTCCTCTTGCGCAGTGATGGCACAGTCAGTCGGCCACTCATTGATGTAGTCCCTCATGAAATCCCTTGCACCATTCCTGCCCATGCTGCTTGTTGCCTTGCACCTTCCTGCCGTGGCGGGAGGCACCGCACTGCGTGGGGACGATGGGCGCGGCGAACTGAGGAATGCCGTCGAGGCGCCCCTCTCCGCGGCTCGGGTGCAACAAGTCCGGCACGAGGATGCCGCTGCAGGCCGCCGGCTGACGCCGGCCGAACTGGCGGAGTTGCGTGAACAGGTCCGGCGGCAATGGACGCCGCGGCAGGACGCCGTCCGGTCAGCGGAATCTCAGCCCACGGGGCGGATGATGCCCGGTCCGGTGACGGATGATCGCGCAATGGGCTCGACGGGTACGACGCGCCCCTGACGCATCGCTCCCTGGCGGGCGAATCGCTTGTTTGTCCTAGATCGGAAATCCATGGCTCCTAGAAGTTTGTCTGCAATCGCGGCGTGGGCTGCATTGATGAGCGCCGGCATCGCGTCGGCACAGGGATTGCCCGCGCCGCAGCCTCAGAATGTGCTGCAGCTGTCCGCGACGGGCACCGTGGAGGCGCAGCAGGACCTGCTGAGCATGACGCTCAATACGACGCGCGAGGGCGCGGATGCGGCGACGGTGCAGTCCCAGTTGAAGACCGCGCTCGATGCCGCGCTCTCGGAGGCTCGCAGGAATGCGCAGGCGGGCCAGCTGGATGTGCGCACCGGAAACTTCAGCCTGTCGCCGCGCTATACGCGGGACGGCAAGATCACGGCCTGGCAAGGCACCGCCGAACTCGTGCTCGAGGGCAGGGACTTTCCGCGCATCACGCAGACGGCGGCGCGGATCAGCACGCTCACGGTCGGCAGCATCGGCTTCGGCCTCAGCCGCGAGGAGCGCGCGCGAGTCGAAACGGAGGCTCAGACCCTCGCCATCGACAACTTCAAGCAGAAGGCCGGCGAGCTCGCCAGGAACTTCGGATTCGCCGGCTACACGCTGCGCGAGGTGGCGGTGAATGCCAGCCAGGGCGGACCGATCCGACCGCGCATGATGGCGATGGAGGCCTCGGCAAAGCTGGCCTCCGATGCGCCCGTGCCGGTCGAGGCGGGCAAGACCACGGTGGTGGTCAACGTGTCGGGTTCGGTGCAGTTGAAATAGCGGCCTTCCTGCCTGACGGCCGCCCCGTCGTGGCAGGGCCCTGGCACGACTGCCGGCGGCTTACTGGGCAGTCCAGCCGCCGTCGACCTGCCAGGCGACGCCTCGCACCTGATCGGCTGCGGGCGAGCACAGGAATACAGCCAGTCCGCCCAGTTGCTCGACCGTGGTGAACTGCAGCGAAGGCTGCTTTTCACCGAGCAGTTCGTTCTGGGCCTGCGTGAGCGAAATGCCTTCGTGCTCGGCGCGTGCATCGATCTGCTTCTGCACCAGCGGCGTCAATACCCAGCCGGGGCAGATCGCATTGCTCGTGATGCCGGTGCGTGCGGTTTCGAGCGCCACGGACTTGGTGAAGCCGACGATGCCGTGCTTGGCCGCGACATAGGCCGACTTCTGGGCCGAGGCCACCAGGCCATGCGCCGAGGCGATGTTGATGATGCGGCCCCAGTTGGCTTCGCGCATCGCGGGTATGGCGAGTCGCGTCGTGTGGAATGCGCTCGTCAGGTTGATTGCGATGATGGCGTCCCAGCGTTCGACGGGGAAGTCCTCGACGTTCGCGACGTGCTGGATTCCGGCGTTGTTCACGAGGATGTCGATGCGGCCGAACCTGGACGCCGCGAACTTCATCATGTCCTCGATCTCCGAGGGCTTGCTCATGTCCGCGCCGTGATAGTCGACCTTGACGCCCGTCGCAGCCACTTCGGCAATCGGGCCCTTCGCGTCGCCGAAGCCGTTGAGAAGGATGTTGGCGCCTTGCTGCGCGAGCGCCTTGGCGACACCGAGGCCGATGCCACTGGTGGACCCCGTCACAAGCGCGGTTTTGCCTTTGAGCATGATGACTGTCTCCGAATCAATTAGGATGCAACGACCCGATTATCTTCATCGCGATTCCGCCTTTCCCATGACCGATCCCGTCTTGCGTTCAGTCGCCTGGAAAGAACACGGGCGCATCAACGGGGAGTCGCATTCCGGCGATTGAGGCAGTGAAGCGCGAACAATCCAATCTGCATCCCTCCGGCGCGTCCGACACGCTGGTGGTCGACTATCCACTGTCCGCCGCGACCGCCGAGCGCACGCCGGTGATGGAAAACATGCTCGCCCGCGCGCGCGCCTTCGCCGAGCCCTTGATCGCCGACGAAACGCTGGACACCGGCGAGAACACGCTCTCGCATGCGGATGCCGTTGCCGCCATCGTCGCGGGGATGGGTGGCTCGGAGGCCATGCAGGCGGCGAGCTATCTGGTCTATTCCTGCCAGCACCTGAACCGGCCGCAGGAGGTCATTGCAAAGGTCTTCGGCGACAACTTCGCGGCACTGGCCGTCGAAACCACGAAGCTCGTGCAAGTGCAGAAGCAGGCGCGCTCCGCGACCGCGAGCACCTTGCCCGACGGCGCCGGCGTGCAGACCGAGAACGTGCGCAAGATGCTGCTGGCGTTCTCGCGCGACCTTCGGGTGGTGATGCTGCGTCTGGCCTCGCGACTGCAGACCCTGCGCTATGCGGCGGCCAGCAGGAAGCCTCTGCCCGAGAACGTGGCGCGCGAGTCGCTGCAGGTGTTTGCGCCGCTGGCCAATCGGCTGGGCATCTGGCAGGTCAAGTGGGAGATCGAGGATCTCTCCTTCCGTTTTCTCGAACCTGACACCTACAAGCTCATCGCTCGCCTGCTGGACGAGAAGCGGGTGGAGCGCGAGGGCTATGTCGAGCAATTGCGCACCCGGCTCGAGCGGGAACTCGCGGCCGAAGGTGTGAAGGCAAAGGTGCAGGGGCGGCCGAAGAACATCTACAGCATCGTGAAGAAGATGCGCGGGAAGTCACTCGATTTCGCGCAGGTCTTCGACATCATCGCCTTGCGCGTGGTGGTGGCGGACGTCAAGGACTGCTATGCGGCGCTCGCGTGGGTGCATTCGCATTTCCAGCCCATCGTCGAAGAGTTCGACGACTACATCGCCAGACCGAAACCGAACGGCTATCAGTCGCTGCATACCGTAGTGCGCGAAGTGGTGGACGGCCATGCGGGCAAGCCGATCGAGATCCAGATCCGGACCGAGCAGATGCATGAACATGCCGAGCACGGCGTGGCGGCGCACTGGGCCTACAAGGAGGCGGGCCACAAGGGCTATGCCGGCGTCTGGGCGAGCGGCGAATACGACGCGAAGATCGCGGTGCTGCGCCAACTGCTGGCGTGGGAGCGCGATCTGTCCGGCAGCCAGCAGGGCACAGGTCTGTTCGACGACCGCATCTACGTGCTGACGCCTGATGCGGCGATCGTCGAACTGCCGCAAGGCGCGACGGCGGTCGATTTCGCCTACACGGTGCACACGAGCCTGGGCCATCGCTGCCGCGGCGCGCGCGTGGATGGCGTGATGGTGCCGCTGAACACGCCGCTGCAGAACGGGCAGACAGTCGAGATCATCGCTGCGAAGGAGGGCGGGCCGTCGCGCGACTGGCTCAATGCCGAGCTCGGCTATCTCGCAAGTCATCGGGCGCGGGCCAAGGTGCGGGCCTGGTTCAATGCGCAGATCACGCACGAGACGGTGGCGCGCGGACGCGAAGCCGTCGAGAAGCTGCTGCAGCGCGAAGGCCGGACGGCACTGAAGCTCGAGGACCTTGCATCGCAACTGGGCTTCAAGTCCGCCGACAACCTGTTCGAAGTGGTGGGCAAGGACGAGTTCTCGCTGCGCAACATCGAAGTGCTCCTGCGGCCACCGGAGCCGGTCCCGACGTCGGATGACGGCGTCGTCATCAAGAAGGCGAGGGGAAGCGAGCAGTCGGGCCGTGGAGGCGTGCTCGTGGTCGGCGTGTCGTCGCTCATGACGCAACTGGCCAAGTGCTGCAAGCCCGCGCCGCCGGATGCGATCCGGGGCTTTGTCACCAAGGGCCACGGGGTGAGCATTCATCGCGCCAGCTGCAGCAACTTCAGGATGATGGCGGCGCGCGATGCGGAGCGCGTGATCGATGTCGAGTGGGGCGCACAGAAAGGCGAGGCTGCGTCGGTCTACGCGGTGGACGTGGCGGTGGAGGCGGCCGACCGTCAGGGCCTTCTGCGTGACATCTCGGATGTATTCGCTCGCGAGAAGATGAACGTGATCGGCGTGCAGACGCAATCAGTCAAGGGCACGGCCTGGATGACCTTCACCATCGAAATCACCGATGCGACCCGGCTTGCGCAGGTGCTTGCAGTCGTGGGCGGAGTGACCGGTGTGCGATCTGCGCGACGTCGATAAAAAGTGGGCCTCGCAGCCTGCTACAATTGCGGCTTCTCGAACACATCCTTAGGCGCGTAGCTCAGCTGGTTAGAGCACCACCTTGACATGGTGGGGGTCGTTGGTTCGAGTCCAATCGCGCCTACCAACTTTCTTTGAAAGAGATGAAGGACTTAGCAGAACTGCTAAGTCCTTTTTTCTTTTCCTCATCTTCTTGAAGAGGCACGTGGAATCTGCGGGGCGGATTCTGCGGCCATGCTAAAGCGCGCGGATCAGCCACGTGATCGTCTCCAGGCCAATCGAAGCGTGGCGGGTCGGCCGGATGCAGCAGGATCCCGCTGCCTCCAGGACTCGAAGATCAGGAGCGGGACGAAGCGTCCTGCAGGATCTGGAGCGTGACGGCCATCGCGCTCTCGTAGATCTGATCCACCGGCCGTCGAGTGGGTGAGGGCCCCGTCGCGGCACTCGTTGCAAGCTCCTCCTTGTCCAGGTGCTCGCGTAGCCGGGACGGTGTGAGGATGTCATCAGTCCTGGGCGATTGGACATCAGGGAATGCGACGCCGATCCAGCGGCCGCCCTGATCGAATACCGGGCCGCCGCGCGGACCGATCGGCATGTCGATTCCCAATGATCTTTGCCCGTCGTCCCCGGCGCGTCCCAGAAAGCCGGGGTAGAGGCATGGCCATGCAGGTGTTTCGTCTGCCGTCGGGGCGTATTCGGCAGCGAATGCCGGTGAGCCCGGGAACGGATCGCGTTCGGCCAGCGCGGCATCGCTGGCGCTTGCATCGGCTTTCTCGTCTGTCTCGACGGGCGCCATGTGGAGCACGACGAGCCGTACCGCGTCAATGCGCCGCATCGTTCGGGCAGCAAAAGTCATTCCCATGCCGTCGCGCAGCCATGCCGGCCTCTGCGGATCGATGGACGGCGTGGGCGCGATCGCGAGCCTGGAGCCGGGTAGCCGGGTGGCTGTGCCGACCACGCGAACGCCCTGCGGCAGTTGGACGGCACTGTATGGTGCGACGCGCAGCGGGGCTTCCAGCAAGGGCTTCGACGGGCGCGCCGGCGTCTCCGCAAGAGCCTGCCGCACCTGGATCAGCAGGGGGTCTCCCGGCAATCGGAGTTCAGCCTGGGTCAGCAAGCGCGCCGCAATCGCCGCCTGGCCGCCCATGTGCAGCAGCCAGGCATAGAGCACCGCCCCTTCCGGCGCGGCGTCGTGGGCGCCGGCTGCATGTGCAGCGAAGGCCAGGGCGCGCCGGTATTGGCCGGACTGCATGTGGCTGCGCACGATGCCCAGCTCGATGTCGAGCGCATGTTCTTGTTCCGCCGCGGCGCCGAATGCGCGCATGGCGGCCTGCCCGTCACCGCGCGCCAGTGCTGCTTCGGCATCGCGTACCAGTTGGACTCGCTCCGGAGGTCGAATCAGAAAGGTCTCGCGGCTGCGGGCGGCGGCGGCCCAGGTTGCGGCAGCCGCCGCCAGCAGCGTTCGGCGATGCATGCTCAGTTCAGGCGCACGATGCGGGGCTTCAGGCGCGCGGGCGAGGCGGGGTCATAGGCTGGGAACGACGGCAGTCTGAATCCGCCCAGGAAGGCCGTGAGTGCATCGATATCCTGCGCACCGCCCAGTGCAGCCGTGCCTGCGGCGAAGGTGGCGAAACCGTCGCCGCCGGTTGCCAGGAAGCTGTTGACCGTGACGCGGTAGGTCCTGGCCGGATTGGTGACTGCACCGGCCGCACTGACGATCTGGTCTGTCACGGCGGCGTTTGCATTCACCAGGCGCACGTCGCTGATCCGCGCATCGCAGCCCTTGCTCGCGTCCCACGTGTACCTGAGGCCCGCCGAGGGAATGAGGATGCGCGTTGTCGTCTGTCCCCGGCAACCCGAGAACTGCTGTTCGAGCACATCCTTGATCTGCTGTGCGGTCAGTGTCATTGTGACGAGCGAATTGCCGAAGGGCTGCACGGTGAAGGCAGCGCCGTAGGTCACGCTGCCCGCGCCGGACGGACCGGGGACATAGGGAAAGCCGGGGCTGCGCACGCCGCCCGGATTCATGAATGCGATCGTGGCGCCACCGAAGTCGGCTGGCGCCGTGGCCGACAGTTGCGCGTCTGCGATGAGTTCGCCGGCTGGCATGTTGCCCGCGGCGTCGGCCGTGTTGGGCAGCGCGGCCGTGATCGAGCCGATGACCTGGCTGGCAATCGGTGACACAAGCTTGCTGTACCCGTCGACGATGTTGGCCACCGCCGGATCGGCAGCCACGGCGAGCTGTATGTCCGGGTCATTGCGATCGACGAGCCGGTTGACGGCGGAGACCCTGCTGACGCGTCTTGTCTTGCGGTCGATGTCCAGGTCGATGTCGGTGAGAACGCGGCCGAAGGCGCTGGCGCTGGTGACCGGAACGAGGCGTCCCTTCGCGTTGGGCAGGCCGGTCGGGCGAGATGTGGTGGTCACCACGCCATTGGCGTTCTTCACGTCGACCGTGTTCGACGAGCAGTTGTAGGCTGCATGCGTATGGCCGCTGATGACCAGGTCCACGGCGTCGTCCAGCCGCGAGACGATGCCGGCAATGTCGGTGCCTGCCAGGTTGCCGTCGCAGCCGTTGATGTCGGACAGTCCTTGCGATTGGAAGCCGCCCTGGTGGACGAGGACGACGATGGCGTCTGCGCCTTGCTCGCGCAGGCGGGGCACCAGGGCATTGACCGTCTCCGCTTCGTCGCGGAACTCGAGTCCGGCCACGCCGCTGGGCGTGACGATGCCCGGCGTGCCCTTGAGCGTCATGCCGATGAAAGCGACGCGCGCCCCCTTGAATTTCTTGATGCCATAGGCAGGCAGCAGGGTCTTGCCGGTCGCACTCCGAAAGACGTTGGCCGACAGCCACTTGAATCGTGCGCCTTCGAATGGCACCGGGGTGCCGACCAGCGCACCCTGGCAACTGTTGGGATCCTGAACGCCCTGGGTGATCTTGCACCCGCCCTTTTGCAGCCGTTGTAGCTCGTCGACCCCTTTGTCGAACTCGTGATTGCCGACTGCATTGAATTCGACACCGATGCGATTGAGGGTCTCGACGGCAGGCTCGTCGAAGAACAGTGCAGACACGAGGGGTGATGCGCCGATGAAGTCGCCGGCGCCCACCACGACGTTCAGCGGGTTCTCGCGCTTGAGGCGCGCCACGTACGCGGCGATGGCATCGGCCCCGCCCACTGGCGGCCGCTGCGCCGCGGGAACGGCGGTGTTCTGGCCGAAGGTACCCGGCGATTGGAGATTCCCGTGATAGTCGTTGAAGCCGATGATCTTGACGCGCACGCTGTACCGAGGCGAGTGCGCATCGGACGTGACGGACGCGTCGTTGTCGTCGTCCGGGTCCTGCGAGTGAGCCCAGACGGTGCCGGCATGCTGCGCGGCGATGATTCCGAGGGCCGTGATGATCCATGCGAATTTCATTGCTCTCTCCGGGGAGGATGGGATGGGATGAAAGACAGGGAAGCGATCGGTGATCGTCCCTTTGGTGCGTGAAGCCTCCGTGACTGTGGTGTCACGAGACGGACGCTGACAGGCCGGAATCGCCTCAGGCCTCCATTCAGCCCGGGGTTCGTACCCGGGCATCGCGGAATCAGGTCTATGGCCTTCGGCAGGGTGGCTGATGTGAGGTCAATTGTGGTACCTTGACCCCACCGTCACCTTCAACGCAGCGCCCGCAGGGATTTGATGACCAAGCCCGTGACAGAGATCGACCCTTCGCTCGAAGAGCTCCGCATTGCGGCCCTGGTCCGCCAGGCGCCGCTGGAATTCGCTCGCGTGGTCTATGGGCTGAACGACCGCGCGAACGGGCGCGCCGGTACCATGGCAGCGGAGGATGTGGCGCGCACCGAGCGCCAGGGGGTGCCGGTGACTCGCGAGCGGGCCGAGCAGCGAGCCCGCGGCTACTTGCCGGTGGCGGGGCAGGAGCACTGCCCCAGATGCTGGGTTTTCAACGGCATCAAGAGTCCGCTCCATTACCGCGAGGCGACGGACGAGCGTCCCGAGTCCGCGACCTGCAAGGTTTGCGGGGCCGAATACGCCACCTCTCTGGACTGAGCACCCGGCGCTCAGGGTAAACCTTGGCGGGCGCAGCAATGCCGCTCCCTAGAATCATTCGCTTACGCCTTGGTGCGAGACCTGAAGGAGTTCCCAGTGCAGAGCAACAAGTCCGGTGCAAAGCCGGCCCAGCGGGTCATCAAGAAGTATCCGAATCGAAGGCTCTACGACACGGAAACCTCCAGCTACATCACACTTGCCGAGGTCAAGCAACTGGTGATGAACAAGGAATCCTTCGTGGTGCGCGATGCCAAGAGCGGCGATGACCTCACGCGCAGCATCCTGCTCCAGATCATTCTGGAAGAAGAAGCCGGCGGGGCTCCGATGTTCACCGAGCAGGTGCTCGCCAGCATCATCCGCTTCTATGGCCAGGCCATGCAGGGTTTCATGGGGCCCTATCTGGAGAAGAACATCCAGGCCATGTCCGAGGTCCAGGCCCAGTTGGCTGAAAGGGCCGAAGGCTTGTCGCCCGAGACGTGGTCCAGGTTCCTGAGCATGCAGTCACCCGTCTTGCAAGGCTTGATGGGCAGTTATGTGGAGCAGTCCAAGAATGTGTTCCTGCAGATGCAGGAGCAGATGCAGAAGAACACCGAGCAGGTTCTGGGCGCATTTGGCATCAAGCGCCCTTGAGCGAAGCGGGTTGCCCGATCCCTGGGACAATAGGCCGCTATGAGCGACCTTGCCTCCCCTGAACGAACTGCCCCGGCGGCCGCACCCAAAGTCGGTTTTGTGAGCCTCGGCTGCCCGAAGGCTCTGACGGACTCCGAGCTGATCCTGACGCAGCTCAGCGCTGAGGGCTACCAGACTTCCAAGACTTTCGAAGGCGCCGACCTGGTGATCGTCAACACCTGCGGCTTCATCGACGATGCGGTGAAGGAAAGCCTCGACACGATCGGCGAGGCACTATCCGAGAACGGTCGGGTGATCGTGACCGGCTGCCTGGGGGCGAAGACCGGCCAGGAGGGCAAGAACCTCGTCCGCCAGATGCACCCCAGCGTGTTGGCCGTGACCGGACCCCATGCGACGCAAGAGGTCATGGATGCGGTGCACGCCAACCTGCCCAAGCCGCACGATCCTTTCATTGACCTGGTCCCGCAGGCCTTCGGCGTAGCCGGGCTGAAACTCACCCCGCGCCACTATGCATATCTCAAGATCAGCGAAGGCTGCAACCATCGCTGCACCTTTTGCATCATTCCTTCGATGCGCGGCGACCTGGTGTCGCGGCCCGTCGGCGACGTGCTGTCGGAGGCCAAGGCGCTGTTCGAGGGTGGCGTCAAGGAGTTGCTGGTCATCAGCCAGGACACCTCTGCCTATGGCGTCGACCTCAAGTACCGTACCGGCTTTTGGGACGGAAAGCCCGTCAAGACGCGCATGCTCGAACTGGTGCGCACGCTCGGTGACATTGCCGAGCCGTATGGTGCCTGGGTGCGGCTGCACTATGTCTATCCCTATCCGAGCGTCGACGAGGTCATTCCGCTGATGGCGAGCGGGCGGATCCTGCCCTACCTCGACGTGCCGCTGCAGCACAGCCACCCCGATGTGCTGCGGCGCATGAAGCGGCCGGCCAGCGGAGAGAAGAACCTGGAGCGCATCGCGCGGTGGCGCGAGATGTGTCCTGAACTCGTGATCCGCAGCACTTTCATCGCAGGCTTTCCAGGCGAAACAGAAGAGGAGTTCGAGCACCTGCTCGACTTCATCCGTGAGGCCGGTATCGATCGGGCCGGCTGCTTTGCCTACAGCCCTGTTCAGGGCGCCGCGGCGAACGACATTCCGGGCATGCTCCCCGAAGCAGAGCGCGAAGCCCGGCGTGCCCGCTTCATGGAAGTGGCGGAAGGAGTGTCCATTGCCAAGCTGCGCCGCCGCATCGGAAGCTCGATGCAGGTCCTCGTCGATTCCGCGCCCGCTCTCGGGCGAAAGGGTGGCATCGGTCGCAGCTATGCGGATGCGCCGGAAATCGATGGTGTCGTGCGTCTCTTGCCGCCGGAGAAGATCAGCAAGACGCTGAAGGTCGGGGAGTTCACGCGTGCCCGGATCGTCGGCGCCGAGGGGCATGATCTCGTGGCGCTGCCCGTGTGATGCGGATTGCGCCCATGAAAAAAGCCACCGGAGACCGGTGGCTTTGCTTCAAGAATCCGCAGGGGGATTATCTAAACTTGGTGCCCAGAAGAGGACTCGAACCTCCACGATGTTACTCGCTAGTACCTGAAACTAGTGCGTCTACCAATTCCGCCATCTGGGCCCACATGTTGCAAGGAATGAATCCCTGCAACGTGTTTTGAATTTCAGGAAAGAGAGAATCATATCAAAAATATTGGCCATCCCAGCAGCTTGCTGGATGAAATTGAAGGCACTGTTCAAGGACATCGCGACGGACACGGTTTCGTGCAGCGCGACGACGGCGAGGCGGACATCTATCTGCCCCCCAACGAGATGCGTGCCGTCCTGCACAAGGACCGCGTCAAGGCGCGCGTCGTACGCCTGGATCGCCGTGGCCGGCCGGAGGGTCGCGTCGTGGAGATCATCGAGCGGCCCGAGCAGCCGATCATCGGCCGCCTCTTGCATGAAGGGGGGGTGTGGCTCGTTGCGCCGGAAGACAAGCGCTATGGCCAGGACGTCCTGATCCCGAAGGGCGCCACCGGAACGGCCAAGGTCGGCCAGGTGGTGGTGGTGCAGTTGACCGAGCCGCCGGCGCTCTTCGGGCAGCCGGTGGGCCGCGTGACCGAGGTGCTTGGAGAGATCGACGATCCGGGCATGGAGATCGAGATCGCCGTGCGCAAGTACGGCGTGCCGCACGAGTTCTCGGAAGCTTGTCTCGCCGAGGCCAGGGCCTTGCCGGACAAGGTGCGTGCCGCCGACAAGAAGGGCCGCATCGACCTGACGGACGTTCCGCTCGTCACCATCGACGGCGAGGATGCGCGCGATTTCGACGACGCGGTGTATTGCGAGCCCGCCAAGGTGGGGCGCGGAAAGGGCTGGCGCGTTCTTGTTGCGATTGCCGACGTCAGTGCGTATGTACAGACCGGCTCCGGAATCGACATCGATGCCTACGACCGCGCGACCAGCGTGTATTTCCCGCGGCGCGTGATCCCGATGCTGCCCGAGAAGCTGTCCAACGGCCTGTGCTCGCTCAACCCCGAGGTCGAACGGCTGTGCCTGGTGTGCGACATGCTCATCGCAGCGGACGGCGAGATCTATGCCTACCAGTTCTACCCGGCGGTGATGTGGAGCCATGCTCGCTTCACCTATACCGAGGTGGCGGCCATTCTCGCCAACACGCGGGGCCCGGAGGCGCAGAAGCGCAAGGAACGGGTCAAGGACCTGCTCAATCTTCATGATGTCTATCGCGCTCTGCTCAAGCAGCGCGGCAAGCGCGGCGCCGTGGATTTCGAGACGACCGAGACCCAGATCATTTGCGACGAGGCCGGACGCATCGAGAAGATCGTGCCGCGCGTGCGCAACGATGCCCATCGGCTGATCGAGGAAGCCATGCTGGCGGCCAACGTCTGCAGCGCGGACTTCATCTCCGAGGGCAAGCATCCGGGCCTCTACCGCGTGCACGAAGGCCCTACGCCGGAGAAGAAGGAAATCCTGCGCGGATACCTGAAGGCCATGGGCGTCGGCCTGTCGATCACGGACGAACCCAAGCCCGGGGAGTTCCAGGCCATCGCCGATGCGACCAAGGAGCGACCGGATGCACAGCAGATCCACACCATGCTGCTGCGCTCGATGCAGCAGGCGATCTATACGCCGATCAATGTCGGCCACTTCGGTCTCGCCTACGAGGCGTATACGCATTTCACGAGTCCGATCCGGCGCTATCCGGATCTTCTGGTGCACCGCGTGATCAAGGCCATCCTGGGCGGGACCAAGTACGAGCTGCCGATGCTGCCGACCCCTGGCGAGGCCCAGATCAAGCTGGCGAAGCGACTTGCCTCGCGCGTGAAGGCGCCGACCGGCAAGCCGCAGAAAGCCCGCATCGCACCGAGCAAGGAGACGCTGGCGTGGGAGGCGGCGGGCCTGCATTGCAGTGCCAACGAGCGGCGGGCCGACGAAGCCAGCCGCGATGTCGAAGCCTGGCTGAAGTGCAAGTACATGCGCGAGCATCTCGGCGAGGAGTACGGCGGCGTGGTCACCGCTGCGACGAGCTTCGGCATCTTCGTCACGCTGGACGCGATGTACGTCGAGGGACTGGTCCACATCACGGAGCTCGGCGGCGAGTACTTCAAGTTCGACGAACAGCGGCAGGAACTCCGCGGCGAGCGCACCGGTATCCGCTATGCCATCGGGACGCGCGTGCGTGTCCAGGTCAGTCGCGTGGATCTCGATGGTCGTCGAATCGACTTTCGTCTGGTGCGCGAAGGCGAAGAACTCGCTTCGCGCGCCATGCGCGACAAGGGTTCGGCGGGTGGCGGCGTGCCCGCGAAAGCATCGACCAAGCGCAGCGCGCGCAGGAAGCCCGAGACGGAGGCCGAACGGCCGGCCCGGGGAGCGACTGGCGTGTCCTCGCCCATGCAGGCGCTCCGGTCCGCAGTCAAGAAAGCCGCCAACAAGATGAAAGGGCGCAAGACGCGCCGTTGAAGGAGATCTGAATGAGCGTTGAAGAAAAGGGCCGCACTGCCATCGTCACGGGGGCGGGCACCGGAATCGGTCGAGCCGCCGCGCTTGCCCTGCTGGGCGATGGCTGGAGCGTGGTCCTGGCCGGTCGTCGGCTGGAGCCGCTGGAGCAGGTCGCGGAAGAGTCCGGCGCGGGTGCGCGCGCGTTCGCGGTACCGACCGATGTGGCCCATCCGGAGTCGGTTCAGGCGCTGTTTGCCGCAGCGGTCGAGCGCTTCGGCCGTGTGGATCTGCTCTTCAACAACGCGGGCGTCGGCAATCCGCCGGGTTCCTTCGAGGATTGGACCCCCGACCAATGGCGCGGCGTGGTCGACATCAACCTGAGCGGCATGTTCTATTGCATCCAGCAGGCGTTCCGCACGATGAAGGCCCAATCGCCGATGGGCGGCCGAATCATCAACAACGGCTCCATCTCCGCCACCACGCCACGACCGAACTCGATCGCCTATACCGCGACCAAGCACGCGGTGGCTGGCATGACCAAGACAGCGTCGCTGGACGGGCGCAAGTACGACATCGCGGTCGGGCAGATTGACGTCGGCAACGCGATGACCGAACTGGCGGCCCGCATGACCAGGGGAGTGCCGCAGGCCAATGGCGAGATCGCGATCGAGCCTGTCATGGATGTGTCGATCGTCGGCCATTCGGTGCTCTACATGGCGAACCTGCCGCTGGAAGCCAACGTTCTCTTCCACACGGTCATGGCGACGAAGATGCCCTTTGTCGGGCGTGGTTAGCGCTTCGCGCGTCTCACCCGAGGCTATGTGGCAATCCGCGGGCGAGCGCGCCTGCGGTGAGCGGAATCTCTGCTGGCCAGCGGTCGGCCAGGTTGCCATGCCGCCAGACGGCCTCGCTGGCGGCGGCGATCGTCGATCGACCTGAGGCGAGTGCAGCACCGATCATGCCGGCGAGCACGTCGCCGGTGCCGGCGGTCGCCAGGCGGCCATTGCCCGAGGGATTGATGATGGGCGGCTGGGCGGCATCGGTGATGACCGTACCGGAGCCCTTGAGCACCACCGCCGCGTCCAGTTGTTCCGCCAGCCGGCGTGCAGCGCCGAGGCGGTCGCCTTGGACGGCAGTGGTCGTGCTCCCGAGCAGGCGCGCCGCCTCGAGCGGATGCGGGGTCAGGATGCTGGCTTGGCCGCGTTCTGCGCGTGCTCGCAGCAGCGCCTGCAGTTCGGCGCTTTCGGCCACGGCGTTCAGCGCGTCCGCATCCAGCACCAGGCTGTGCGCGTCCCGGAGCACGCGCGGCAAGCGGGCCCGGATGGCCGTACCGCCGCCGCAGCCACAGACGACGGCCATCGTGGCGAGATCCAGGGTATCGGATCGGCGCAGCATCAGTTCCGGGTGGAGCGGGTCGAGGGCGGCAAAGCCGGGGTCCAGGGCCGACAGATACACCCGACCCGCGCCCGCGGCGAGCGCCGCCGATGCCGCGAGAAGCGCCGCACCTGCCATGCCGGGCGCTCCGCCGATCACGGCAACATCGCCGTAGCGGCCTTTGTGAGAGGCGTGCAGCCGGGTTTGATCGATCGGCGGGCCGGGCAGCCGGGCCGCAGGCGGTTCCCCCCTGGATTCGACGCCCAGATCGTCGAACCAGAGCTCGCCGACCGCGTCGCGTCCCTGGGCGGTGAACAGGCCGGGCTTGAGTGTCAGCAGCGTCAGGCAGACGCGGCGCGTGTGGGGTCGGGGCTGGATCGCGGAGCCGAGGAAGTCGAATGCCAGCGTTCCGGTATCCGCATTCAGGCCCGAGGGAAGGTCCAGGCTCAGCACGATGGGGGCCTGGGCATGCATGCGCTGAAGCCAATCGCGCATCAAGCCTTCCGGCGGCCGGGTCGCTCCGATGCCGAGCAGGGCGTCGATGGCCAGATCGCACTGGGCGGGAGGCTGGGCGGCGAACCGTACACCGGCATCGCGCGCCCGGCGCAGCGATGCGAGGGCGTCCGCCGGCAGTCGGGCTTCCTCCCCAATGTGCGTGACCACCGGTGTGTGGCCGCGTGTCTGCAGCTGAAATGCCGCTTCGAGGCCATCGCCGCCGTTGTTGCCGGGCCCGCAGGCGATCCAGATCGTGCGTGCGCGCGGGGCGATGGCCATGGCGAGCCGCGCAACCGCGAGGCCTGCGCGCTGCATCAACGCATGGGCAGGGAGATCTGCCGCGGCCCTCTGCTCCAGCCGGCGTGTCCCGGCGACGTCGAACAGATCGGCGACGGTGGAGGAGGTGATGTGCTTCATGTCGTTGACCCTCGCCGGTGGAGTTTTCAGTCGTGCAGAAGACGCTCGACGCCCAGGCCCTCGAGATCCACGCCGGGGTCTCGTCCGGCCATCAAGTCCGCGAGCACCCGCGCGCTCCCGCACGACAGCGCCCAGCCGCTCGATCCGTGGCCCAGGTTGAGCCACACGCCCGGCACACCGCTGGCGCCGATGATCGGCGGCCCGTCGGGAAGCATCGGCCGCGCGCCTTTCCAGCGCTGCACGCCTGACTGCAGCGTCGCGGCGCCCGGAAACCAGTCCTGGAGCACCTTGTACAGGGTCTCGAGCGCGGCGGGGTGAATGGTGTCGAGGGCGCCGCCGATCTCCGCACTTCCGGCCACGCGCACACGCATCCCGAGTCTCGAGATCGCCACCTTGTAGCGCTCGTCCATGACGGCGCTGCGTGGCGCGTTGAGCGGCTCGCGGATGGCGGCGCTGATCGAATGCCCGTACACCGGGGCGAGGGGGATCCGCAGACCCAGGGGGCGAAGCAGCGCGGCGGAGGCGACGCCGGCGCAGACAACGATCGCGTCGAAGCGATGCGCTTCCGAACCCTTGGCGAGCGAAAGTGCCGTGGGCGCCGTGCGGCTGAGCGGGGCCAGGTCGCAATTGAAGTGGAATTGGACGCCCAGCGCCTCGGCCTCCCACTTGAGCAGGAGGGCGAACTGGCGGCAATTGCCGACCTCGTCCTCGGGCAGATGGATGGCGCCGGCAAGCGGCGTGTCGGCGTTCAGCGCAGGTTCGATCCGGCGCGCTTCGTCCGCGTCGAGCTCGTGGAATGTGCTGCCGGCCGCGCGGAGGACTTCGAGGCCGGCCTGCACCAGCTTCTTTTCCCGCTTGGAGCGCAGCAGCACCAGATAGCCGTCGCTGCGCTCATAGTCCAGTTCGCAGGCGTCGGTGATCGCATGCAGCCGCGCCCGACTGTAGAAGGCGAGCCGCTGCATGCGCGTGCGGTTCGCCAGGTAGGTTTCAAGTGCGCAGGCCCGCTGCCAGCGGGCCATCCAGCGCATGTCACGCAGCCCCAGCGGCCAGCGCACTTTGACCGCGCCGTGCGTCGACAGCAGCGACCGAAGCACCTTGGTTCGCATTCCGGGCGCCGCCCACGGCGTGACATAGCCGGGCGCGACCACCCCGGCGTTGGCGAAACTGGATTCCTCGGCGGCGGCTCCGTGCCGGTCGAACACCATGACTTCGTGCCCGTCGCAGGCCAACTCCCAGGCGGTGGTGACGCCGATGATCCCGGCGCCCACAATAGCTATCTTCATTCGATTCTTTGCCTGAGTGACTTTCTGTTCGCCGGCCGGTCAGGCCGGACGCCCCGCCTCGCTGAACTGCAATGCGCGCTCGGCCTGAAGTGCAATCGCGAGCACTGCGTCGTCGTGCAGACCCGCATGCCACAGCATCATCCCGACGGGCAATTCGTCCGGCGCGTGACAGGGCAGGGATAGCGCACACCCGTCGAGCATGTTCACGACCGAAGGGTTGCGCAGCAGAAGCGCATTGATGCGAAAGAACTCCTCGTCCCGATCTTCGCCGGGGGCGACGCTCGCGATCGGCGGCGCCGTGATCGGGACGGTGGGTGAAAGCACGGCGTCGAAGGGGGTGAGCGTGGCCTCGATGCGGGCGATCCAGTCGCGGCGGGCGTGGACGAGATCGATGTACTCGTAGGCCGTCATCGTCGCCCCCTTGAGAATGCGTTGCGCCACCCGCGGGTCGTAGCCGGCGCCGCTTTGCTCCAGCAGCAGCCGATGCCAGGCATAGGACTCGGCCGCCGAGAATCCTCCGGTGGCGTTGATCGTGCGCAGCTCGGCGAGTTCGGGAAGCGCAATTTCCACGAGGCGGGCACCGGCGTCGCGCAGCGTCCGCAGGGAGCGGTCGAAGGCCCGGGCGACCACGGGGTCCAGGGCATCCAGGAGGAGATCTCGCACCACGGCCAGGCGGTAGGCCGACAGCGGCGCAGCGCCAGGTGTGACTCGGCGCGCTGCAAGGATTTCGTGCACGCTGATCGCATCCCTGACCGAGCGTGTCATCGCGCAGACGGTGTCGAGGGTCGTCGACAAGGGGAGGGCGCCTGCCGTTGGCACCAGCCGCGCGGTGTTCTTGAACCCGACGATGCCGTTCAAGGCGGCCGGAATGCGGATCGAACCGCCGGTGTCGGAGCCGAGCCCGATGAAGGCCGCGCCGGTGGCGACGGAAATCGCGGCTCCGGACGAAGAGCCTCCCGGGATGCGCGGGATCCGTGGATCGCTGGCATTGGCCGGCGTGCCGTGGTGCGGATTGATCCCGACTCCGGAGAACGCGAATTCGGTCATGTTCGTGCGGCCGATCAGCGCGCCTCCGGCGGCCAGCAGGCGTGCGACAGCCGGTGCGTTCGCCCGGGCGGCATGGCCGTGCGACAGCACCACCGATCCGGCCGGCGTGGGCTGGCCAGCCACATCGAACAGATCCTTCACCGAAAAGGCCAGTCCCGCCAGGGGCTGATCCGGCCTCGCGGCCGCCGCCGCTTGCCTTGCCTCGTCATGCATCGGGCGGATGAAGACGTGCTCGCAGGCGGGCGATCGTGCTGTCGCGATGGATTGCGCCATCTCGGTGCGCGCGTCGGTGGCGCCCGCCTTCAGGGCGAGGCGGGTGGCGTGCAGGTCTGGGCGCATGGTGTGGGTGCCTTGGCAATAGGGGGGAAGGGGGTGGTGCGTGCTATACTTCGCGGGTTTCGCCCGGGGTGCTTTCCGGGTGCAAGCACATTCGCAAACCAGCCCATTCAAGGTGTTGTGGCGCCTCCTTCGAAGGCACGCAAAACGGGCTGGATTTTAGACCCAACCTTTGGAGTTATTCCTATGTCGACCACCATGCGTGAAATGCTGGAAGCCGGTGTCCATTTCGGTCACCAAACGCGCTTCTGGAACCCCAAGATGGCTCCCTACATCTTCGGGCAACGCAACAAGATTCACATCATCAACCTGGAAAAGTCGCTCCCGCTGTTCCAGGAAGCGATGAAGTACGCAAAGCAGCTCACCGCCAACCGGGGCACCATCCTGATGGTCGGCACCAAGCGCCAGGCCCGTGAGATCGTGGCTGCCGAGGCGCGCCGCGCTGGCGTTCCCTATGTCGAGACCCGCTGGCTCGGCGGCATGCTGACCAACTTCAAGACGGTCAAGACCTCGATCAAGCGTCTGAAGGACATGAAGGCCCAGCAGGAAGCCGGCCTCGACAGCCTGAGCAAGAAGGAGCAGCTCACCTTCACCCGCGAAATCGCCAAGCTCGAAAAGGACATCGGTGGCATCCAGGACATGACCGCGCTGCCCGATGCCATCTTCGTGATCGACGTGGGCTTCCACAAGATTGCCGTTGCCGAAGCCAAGAAGCTCGGCATTCCGTTGATCGGGGTGGTGGACTCGAACCACTCCCCCGAGGGCATCGACTACGTCATCCCGGGCAACGACGACTCGTCCAAGGCCGTGACCCTGTACGCCCGCGGCATCGCCGACGCGATCATTGAAGGTCGCGCCAGCGCCGTCAGCGATGTCGTGAAGGCCGTGGCCGAAGGCGGTGGTGACGAGTTCGTCGAGGTCGAAGAGGGCGCTTCCGCCTGATTCGCTCTTCCATGCGCCTGAAGAAGGGGCTTCGTTGCCCCTTTTTTTTAATCTGATTTTTGGGGTCGCCGGTGGCGGCCTCCACTGACAAACCGAACGGAGAACACACATGGCAACAATCACCGCAAGCATGGTCGGCGAACTTCGCGCGAAGACCGACGCCCCGATGATGGAGTGCAAGAAGGCGTTGACCGAAGCCGATGGCAACATGGAGAAGGCCGAGGAACTCCTGCGCATCAAGCTCGGCAACAAGGCCGGCAAGGCGTCAAGCCGCATCACCGCCGAAGGCGTGGTGACCGCATTTGTCGACGGCGACACCGGCGCCATGATCGAGATCAACTGCGAAACCGACTTCGTTTCCAAGAACGACAGCTTTCTGGCCATGGTCAACGCCGCAGCGATGCTGGTGGCGAAGCACAACCCGGCGGATCTCGCGGCTCTCGGCGCGTTGCCGTACGAGCAGGACGGTTTCGGCCCCACCCTGGAAGATGTGCGCAAGGGGCTCATCGGCAAGATCGGCGAGAACATGAGCTTTCGCCGTTTCAAGCGCTTCTCGGGCAATGGCAAGCTGGCGTCCTACCTGCACGGTACGCGCATTGGCGTGATGGTCGAGTTCGAGGGCGACGATACGGCCGCCAAGGATGTCGCGATGCACGTTGCTGCCATGAAGCCGGTGGCAATCTCCAGCGGTGACGTGCCGGCGGACCTGATCGAGAAGGAGCGCGCTGTCGCGGCCGGCAAGGCCGAGGAGGACCGCAAGGCCGCCGAAGCCGCCGGCAAGCAACCGCAGCCTGCCGACATCGTCGCCAAGCGCATCGAGGGCGGGGTTCAGAAATACCTGAAGGAAGTCTCGCTGCACAACCAGCCGTTCGTGAAGAACGACAAGCAGACCGTCGAGCAGATGCTCAAGGCTGCCAACACCACGATCAAGGGATTCACGCTCTATATCGTCGGTGAAGGCATCGAGAAGAAGGTCGACGACTTCGCGGCCGAGGTGGCTGCGCAGGTCGCTGCGGCCAAAGCCGCGGCCTGAGCCGCAACCCGAAGCGGCGGCGCGCCACGCGTGCCGTCGCTTTCTTGCATTCACGTTTTACACTCGCCCCCGCCAACCCCAAGGAAACCACCTATGTCAGACGCCCAGCCAGCCCACAAGCGGATCTTGTTGAAGCTGTCGGGTGAGGCGCTGATGGGGGACGATGCCTTCGGCATCAACCGCGCCACTATCGTGCGCATGGTCGGCGAGGTGGCAGAGGTCGTGAACATGGGGGTCGAGGTCGCCGTGGTGATTGGCGGCGGCAACATCTTCCGCGGTGTCGCCGGCGGCTCGGTCGGCATGGATCGCGCCACGGCGGACTACATGGGCATGCTCGCCACCGTCATGAACGCGCTGGCGCTGGCGGATGCCATGAACAAGCAGGGGCTCATCGCCCGCGTGATGTCGGCCATCGCGATCGAGCAGGTGGTCGAGCCTTATGTTCGTCCCAAGGCGCTGCAGTACCTGGAAGAAGGCAAGGTCGTGATCTTTGCGGCTGGCACCGGCAATCCCTTCTTCACGACGGATACGGCGGCCGCCCTGCGTGGCGCCGAGATCGGGGCGGAGCTCGTTCTCAAGGCCACGAAGGTCGATGGCGTCTATACCGCCGATCCGAAGAAGGACCCGAGCGCAACCCGCTATGCGCGCCTCACCTTCGACGAAGCCATCGCGCAGAATCTTGGCATCATGGACGCCACGGCCTTCGCGTTGTGCCGCGACCAGAATCTGCCGATCAAGGTGTTCTCGATCTTCAAGAATGGCGCGCTGCGGCGCGTCGTGATGGGCGAGGACGAAGGCACGCTGGTGCATGCCTGACAGGAGTAAGGATCAATGACCATCGCCGAAATTCGCAACGCGACCGACGCCAAGATGAACCAGTCGATCGCGGCGTTCCAGAACAACCTCACCAAGATCCGCACGGGTCGCGCCAACCCGGCGCTGCTGGATGCCATCCATGTGGAGTACTACGGATCGTCCGTGCCGCTGTCGCAGGTCGCCAACGTGGCCTTGCTCGATGCCCGCACGATCAGTGTCCAGCCCTGGGAAAAGGGCATGGGTGCCAAGATCGAGAAGGCGATCCGCGAAAGCGACCTGGGGCTGAATCCCGCATCCATGGGCGACCTGATCCGTGTGCCGATGCCTCCGATGAGCGAGGAGCGTCGCAAGGAAATGACCAAGCTGGTCCGCAACGAAGGCGAAGCCGCGAAGGTCGCGACCCGGAACCTGCGCCGCGACGCCAATGACGCGATCAAGAAGCTGGTGAAGGACAAGCTCGCCTCGGAGGACGACCAGAAGCGTGCCGAGGCCGAGATCCAGAAGGTCACCGATCGCCACATTGCCGAAATCGACCGGCTGGTGAGCGCCAAAGAAGCCGAGATCATGGCGGTCTGAGATGAGCAGCGCGCGTGCCGTCCCCCATCACATCGCCATCGTCATGGATGGAAATGGGCGCTGGGCCACGCGTCGTTTTCTGCCGCGCGTCGCCGGGCACAAGCAGGGGGTTGAATCGCTGCGTCGGTGTGTCAAGGCATGCGTCGCGCGCGGCGTCGGCGTCCTCACGGTGTTTGCCTTCTCTTCCGAGAACTGGAATCGACCGGTGGAGGAGGTGTCCGGCCTGATGGACCTGATGGTCGGAGCGCTCGAGCGGGAGGTGCCGAAGCTGAGTCAGGACGGTGTGCGCCTGCATTTCGTGGGCGAGCGCGGGGGGCTGTCGGAGAAGATGACCGCCGGTCTTCGCAATGCCGAAGCTGCGACATCGCAGAACACGGGCCTCGTTCTCAACGTGTGCTTCAACTATGGAGGCCGCTGGGACATCGCACGTGCGGCCTCCGATCTGGCCGCGCGCGGCATTCCGCTGACCGAAGCCAATCTGGACGGTGCGATGGCGCTGTCGCATGTTCCTGATCCGGACTTGTTCATTCGGACGGGCGGCGAGCAGCGGCTATCGAACTTCCTGCTCTGGCAAAGCGCTTATGCCGAGCTGTATTTCAGCGACCGGCTTTGGCCTGAATTCGACGAGGCAGCCCTCGACGACGCGATTGCCGCCTATCAGCGCCGCGAACGCCGTTACGGCCAGACCTCGGGGCAGATCGAGGCGCGCGCTCGACGCGACCAGCGAGCCGCTTGAGCGCATGCTCAGACAACGCATCATCACTGCGGTCGTCTTGCTGGCGATCCTGTTGCCCGTGCTCTTCTATCCGTCGCCTGCTCCTTTCGCCTGCGTGATGCTGGCGCTTGTGGCTGCCGGTGGATGGGAGTGGGGACGCCTCAACGACGTGGGTTCCGGCCTATCCCTGTTGCTCGGCCTCGGAACGATCGTGCTCTGCGTCCTTTCCTGGTGGCTTGGCCTGTTCGGTGATTCACTGCTTCCGCTGTGGATCATCGCAAGTGCCGCGTGGGTGCTCGGCGGAGCCGCGCTTCTGCGGGTCGAAGTGCAGGGGTGGCCACGCGTGCCCAAGGCGCTGCGTCTTGCCGGAGGCCTTCTGGCGCTGTGGGTGGCATGGCTTGCCGCGGTCAAGGCGCACATGGTCGGCGTCAACTTTCTGCTTTCCATTCTCGTGCTCGTCTGGGTTGCGGACGTGTTCGCGTATTTCGCCGGCCGCGCCTTCGGCCTGAAGTTCACCCGCAACAAGCTCGCCCCTGCCATCAGCCCCGGCAAGAGCTGGGAAGGCGTCTGGGGGGGAATGGCCGGCGTGGTCGTGCTGGCGCTCGGCTGGGTCTGGAGCGATGCGGCCGCACAGGCGCATGTGGCGAGCCTCTACACCCGGCTGGCCGCGCGTGGATGGTGGTTGATGCTGATCGGCGTGATATTTCTCGCAGCGATGAGCGTGGTGGGCGATCTGGTCGAATCCCTCATCAAGCGCAGCGCCGGCGCCAAGGACAGCAGCGGCTTGCTGCCGGGCCATGGCGGCGTGCTCGACCGCGTCGATGCACTCCTGCCGACGCTTCCCATTGCCATGATGCTGGCCTTCCTGTGAATACACCCAGACAACGCGTTACCGTGCTCGGCTCGACCGGGTCCGTCGGCGTCAACACGCTCGATGTGATTTCGCGCCATCCGGAGCGTTTCGAAGTCTTTGCCTTGTCGGCAGCCACCAAGGTGGACGAACTGCTCGCGCAGTGCGCGCGCTTCCGGCCGCGCTTCGCAGTCATGGCCAGCGCGCCGCATGCCGAGCTCCTGGCAGACAAGCTCAAGGACAACAACCTTCCGACGCGGGCCCTGGGGGGCGCCGGTGCGATCGAAACCATCGCGGCGCACGAAGACACCGATACGGTGATGGCTGCCATCGTCGGTGCGGCCGGCCTGGCGCCCTGTCTTGCGGCCGCGCGGGCCGGCAAGCGCCTGCTGCTCGCGAACAAGGAAGCGTTGGTGGTCGGCGGCGAATTGTTCATGAGCACGGTGAGGGAGGGGGGCGCCACCCTTCTGCCAATCGACAGCGAGCATTCGGCGATCTTCCAGTCGCTTCCCGAAGACCCCGCCACCTGGGCGCGTCGCATCGACAAGATCATTCTCACCGCATCGGGCGGGCCGTTCCGAACACGTGCGCCCGGGACGCTGTCGGCGGTCACACCCGAACAGGCCTGCGCGCATCCCAATTGGGTCATGGGCCGGAAGATTTCGGTCGATTCGGCGACCATGATGAACAAGGCGCTCGAAGTCATCGAAGCCCGGCATCTCTTCGGTGTGACGCCGGACCAGATCGAGGTTGTGATCCATCCCCAGAGCGTGGTGCATTCGATGGTGCAGTTCACCGATGCCTCGGTGATCGCTCAGCTCGGGACGCCGGACATGCGCGTGCCGATCGCGGTGGGTCTGGCGTGGCCGGAGCGGATCCAGAGCGGCGCCGAACGGCTCGATTTCCGCCGCATGGCGAGCTTGAGCTTCGACGCCCCGGACCCGGCCCTCTTCCCGGGGCTGGACCTCGCCTGGCAGGCGCTTCGCGCGGCGCCGGGGACCACGGCGGTGCTCAATGCCGCCAACGAGATCGCTGTCGAGGCCTTTCTCGACCGGCGCCTGCGTTTCGATCGCATTCACGCGATCAACATGGAGACGCTTGAGGCGGTGCATCCGTCCAAGCCCGTTTCGCTCTCGGACCTGCTGGCCCTGGATGCCAGCGCACGGCTTGCCGCCAATGCGGCGGTGGCGCGCTTCGCGGCCTGACACTTTCAACTTCAGGACAACCGATGCTCACAGTCCTTGCCTTCATCGTCGCGCTCGGTGTGTTGATCACGGTGCACGAATACGGTCACTATCGCGTCGCGGTCGCCTGCGGCGTCAGGGTGCTGCGTTTCTCGGTGGGATTCGGACACATCGTCTACCGCTGGAAGCCGAAGCGGCAGCATCCGGGACAGGACACCGAGTTCGTCATCGGTGCCTTCCCGCTCGGCGGCTACGTGAAGATGCTCGACGAGCGCGAAGGTCCTGTTGCGGCCGAGGAGCGTTCGAGGGCCTTCAATAGGCAGTCTCTGCGGGCGCGCGCAGCCATCGTTGCGGCCGGACCGATAGCCAATCTGCTGCTCGCCGTCGTTCTCTACGCGGCGGTGAGCTGGATCGGTGTGCAGGAGCCCGTGGCGAAGCTGGCCCGCCCGGTGGCTGCGTCGATCGCCGAGCGCGCGGGTCTTGTCGGTGGCGAGCGCGTCGTTCGCGCCGGCTTCGACGGCGAGCTCGAACCGGTTCAGTCATTCGAGGATCTGCGCTGGCGCATCACGCGCGGCGCTCTCGACGGCCGCGATCTCACACTCGAGATTGCGGGAGGCGGGGAACGTCCTTCCCGTCAGCTCGTGCTGCCGCTCAGCAGCGTCGAGGCGAAGGATGCGGACGCGCAGATGTTCCGCAAGATCGGCATCGTTGCGCCGCTGACCAGCCCTCGCATCGGCGAAGTCATGGCAGGAGGTGCGGGACAGCGCTCGGGACTGCGAAGCGGGGATCTGGTTCTTGCCGTGGGGACCACGACCGTCGTCGACGGCCAGCAGCTGCGCGAACTCATTCGAGCCTCGATCGATGACGGGGGGCGCGCGCTGACACAGGTCTGGCAGATCGACCGCGGCGGTCAGCATCTGAAGATCGAGGTCGCGCCGGAGGTGCGCGACGAGGGCTCGCACAAGATCGGGCGTATCGGCGCCTACGTGGGCGCACCGCCCGAACTGGTGCTGGTCCGCCAGGGTCTTGTCGAAGGTGCCTTGCACGGCGCGGTTCGAACCTGGGAGGTATCTGCACTGACCTTGCGCATGATGGTCAAGATGCTCGTCGGCGAGGCGTCGCTGAAGAACCTGAGCGGACCCCTGACGATCGCTGACTATGCGGGCAAGTCCGCAAGCCTCGGCCTCACCCAGTACCTCGCGTTTCTCGCATTGATCAGCGTCAGCCTCGGCGTGTTGAACCTCATGCCGTTGCCCGTCCTCGATGGAGGACACCTGATGTATTATCTTTGGGAGGGCCTCACTGGTAGGAGCGTGTCCGAAGCATGGATGGAGCGTCTCCAGCGTGGCGGAGTCGCACTGCTGCTGGTCATGATGTCGATCGCGCTCTTCAATGACGTCACGCGGCTCTTTGGTTAACTTTCTGCCGGCCTCTCTCGCGTCGGCTCAATTCACAGATGAACACAACATTCAGTCGCTTTCGCCTGCGTAGCGTTGCCGCGATGGTGGCCGGCGCATTCGCAGCAACGGCAGCCTGGGCGATCGAGCCTTTCACGGTTCGAGACATTCGTGTCGAAGGTCTTCAGCGCGTGGAGCCCGGCACGATCTTCGCCTCGCTTCCACTGCGGGTCGGCGACACCTACACCGACGATCGCGGCTCGGCCGCGATCCGTGCACTGTTCGATCTGGGACTGTTCAAGGACGTGCGCATTGACGTCAGCGGCAATGTGCTCGTGGTGATCGTGGAAGAGCGGCCGACCATCGCCGATGTCGATTTCGCCGGCACCAAGGAGTTCGACAAGGCTGCATTGCAGAAGGCGCTGCGTGATGTCGGCCTGGCCGAAGGTCGCCCCTTCGACAAGGCATTGGCCGACCGCGCGGAGCAGGAGCTCAAGCGCCAGTACGTAAGCCGCAGCCTCTATAACGCGCAGGTCGTGACCACGGTCACGCCGATCGAGCGCAACCGAGTCAATCTCACCTTCACCGTGACCGAAGGCGAGCCAGCGCGTATTCGCGAAGTTCATATCGTCGGCAACAAGGCATTCAGCGAGTCCACCTTGCTGAGCCTGTTCGATCAGGATGCCGGTGGCTGGCTCAGCTGGTACACCAAGTCCAATCAGTATTCCAGGACGAAGCTCAACGCCGACCTCGAGACTCTGCGCTCCTACTACATCACGCGCGGCTACCTCGAGTTCCGGATCGACTCGACCCAGGTCGCCATCTCCCCCGATCGCCAGGATCTTTCGGTCACGGTGAACGTCACCGAAGGCGAGAAGTTCGTCGTGGCGGGTGTCAAGCTTGCGGGCAACTATCTGGGCCGCGATGACGAGTTCAAGTCCCTGATCACGATCGAACCCGGCCAGCCTTACAACGGCGAGCAAGTCACGGCGACGACCAAGGCCTTCAGCGATTACTTCGGCTCCTTCGGCTACGCCTTTGCACGCGTCCAGGCCGAACCGGAGATCGACCGGACCAACAACCGTGTGACCTTGACCCTGACCGCCGAGCCCCTGCGGCGTGTCTATGTTCGTCGCGTCTCCGTCGGAGGCAACAATCGCACGCGAGACGAAGTCATCCGTCGCGAGTTCCGGCAATACGAGGCCGCCTGGTACGACGGCGATCGAATCAAGCTGTCGCGCGATCGCGTCGATCGGCTCGGCTTCTTCACCGACGTCAATGTCGATACGCAGGAAGTTGCCGGTTCGCCCGACCAGGTCGACCTGACCGTCAACGTGGTGGAAAAGCCGACAGGCTCGCTGCAACTCGGCGCGGGCTTCTCCAGCTCCGAGAAGGTCACGCTTACCTTCGGCATCTCGCAGGAGAACGTGTTCGGCTCGGGCAACTACCTCGGCGTGCAGGTCAACACCAGCAAGTACAACCGCACGATTTCGCTGACGACGACGGATCCCTACTTCACCCAGGACGGGATCTCGCGCAGTTTCAGTCTTTATCACACGACCACCACGCCTTACTACGCCGTGGACGGGAGTTACAGGCTGGTGAATGAGGGCGGAACGATCCGTTTCGGCGTGCCGTTCAGCGAGGTCGACACGGTCTTCTTCGGCGCCGGTCTGGAGCGCTTCAAGTTCGATCCGGGTACCAGCCTCTCCTTCCTGACACCCCAGTCCTATCGCACCTACTTCGGCTGCACGACCGATGCAACCGGCCTGTTTGTCAATTGCGCCAACGATTCGGTCTGGGGCATTCCGCTGACCATCGGCTGGGCCCGAGACGATCGCGACAGCGCGCTTGTGCCCACCCGCGGCCGCCTCCAGCGCGCCAACCTCGAGGTGGGGGTGGGCGGTGACATGAAATATTTCAAGTCGAACTACCAATACCAACAGTTCTTCCCGATCAACAAGCAGTACACCTTCGCCGTCAATGGCGAACTCGGCTACGGCAAGGCCTTTGGTGGCAAGGCCTATCCGATCTTCAAGAACTTCTATGCGGGCGGCCTGGGTTCGGTGCGCGGTTTCGAGCAGAACTCCCTCGGGCCGCGCGATGTCCCGCTTTTCGGGCAGACCGAAGGCGGCGCACTGGGCGGGACCAAGAAGGCGATCTTCAATGCGGAATTGAGCACGCCGTTCCCGGGGGCCGGCAACGACCGCACCCTGCGTCTCTATGGCTTCTTCGACGTCGGCAATGTGTTCGGCGAGCGGCAAAGTTACTTCACCGATGCGCAGTGGAGCTCGATCAGGAAGCTGCGCGCCTCCGTCGGCCTCGGGATCAGCTGGATTTCGCCCCTCGGGCCGCTGCGCATTGCGTATGCGATCCCGGTCAAGTACCAAAAGGAAGACTTGAGCGATCCGTTGAACCCGATCCCGAAGGATAGAATCCAACACCTCCAATTCCAGATCGGAACCTCGTTCTAATGACCCACTTGTTCCGTGCCGCCGGTGCCCTGCTGCTTCCTGCTTTCATGCTGGTCGCAGCGCCTGTCCAGGCGCAGGAAACCTTCCGCATCGGTTTCGTCAATCCTGACCGGGTGCTGCGCGAGGCGCAGCCGGCCAAGGCTGCGCAGGCCAAGCTCGAGGCCGAGTTCCTCAAGCGCGAGAAGGATTTGACGGCGCAGGGCGAGGCGCTCAAGGCTGCATCCGAGAAGTTCGAGCGCGAGGCGCCGACGCTCTCCGAAAGCCAGCGCATGACGCGCCAGCGCGCCCTGATCGATCAGGATCGCGACTTCCAGCGTCGTCGCCGCGAATTCCAGGAAGACTTGAACGCCCGCAAGAACGAAGAACTCCAGCAGGTTTACGAACGCGCGAACCGCGTGGTCAAGCAGGTGGCCGAAGCGGAGAAGTACGACGCCATCCTCCAGGAGGCGATCTACATCAATCCGAAGCACGACATCACCGAGAAGGTGATCAAGGCGCTCAACGCTTCCAGTCCCAATCCTCCCGCCAACAACGGCAGCAGCGGCAAGTAACGCCGCGAATCGGCGTGGCACTACGGCTAGGCGCAATCGTTGAAGCCCTGGGCGGGGAACTGCAGGGCGACCCGGCGATGTCGATCGAGCGGCTTTCGCCGCTTGGGAGCGCGCAGCCGGACGCTCTGAGCTTCCTGAGCAATCCCAGGTACCGCCAGGAGCTGTCCGGCTCGAAGGCCGGTTGCGTCATCGTGTCGCCCGCGGTGCGCGAGCTGGCCGAACAGCGCGGTGCATTCATCGTCACGCCCGACCCTTATCTTTATTTCGCCCGGCTGACCCAGCTCTGGAAGCGCAGCCATGCGCGGCCGAGTGCGTATCGCATTCATCCAAGTGCGGTGATCGATCCCGAGGCGGTGGTCGACCCGAGCGCGCAGATCGGAGCCCTGTGCGTGGTCGAGCGCGGGGCATATATCGGCGCAGAGACTGTTCTCAAGTCCAACGTCACAGTCAGTGAAGGCTGCATCATTGGCGATCGTTGCCTCCTGCACCCGGGCGTGGTGATCGGGGCCGATGGCTTCGGACTGGCGCCGCATCAAGGCACGTGGGTCAAGATCGAACAGCTGGGTGCGGTGCGCATCGGCAACGACGTCGAGATCGGCGCCAACACCTGCATCGACCGCGGTGCGCTTGAAGACACTGTCATCGAGGACGGCGTCAAGCTCGATAACCTGATCCAGATCGCCCACAACGTGCGTATTGGCAGGAATACCGCGATCGCAGCCAACACGGGCATTGCGGGCAGCGCCAATATCGGGGCGAACTGCACGATCGGAGGCGCCGCGAACATCAACGGCCATCTGACGCTGGTCGAGGGTGTTCACATCTCGGCCACCTCGATGGTGATGCGATCCATCCTCAAGCCGGGACACTACACCGGCTTCTTCCCCATCGACGAGAATGCCGCGTGGGAGAAGAACGCTGCCACGCTCAAGCAATTGCACAGCCTGCGCGAGCGCCTCAGGGCGCTCGAAAAAGCAGTGATGCAGGACAAGAAATCATGACGCTCGACATCCATCAAATCCTCAAGCTGCTTCCCCACCGTTATCCCTTTTTGCTGGTGGATCGCGTCCTGGAGATGGAGAAGGGCAAGCGCATCACGGCGCTCAAGAACGTGACCATGAATGAGCCGTTCTTCAACGGCCACTTTCCTCATCGGCCGGTCATGCCCGGCGTACTGATGCTCGAGGCGATGGCGCAGGCGGCGGCACTGCTGTCTTTTCACTCGCTTGATATCGAGCCCGATGAGAACGTGATCTATTACTTTGCGGCCATCGACGGCGCCCGCTTCAAGCGGCCGGTCGAACCGGGTGACCAGCTTACGCTGGAAGTCGAGATCGAGCGCATGAAGGCCGGCGTGTCCAAGTTCAAGGGGCGCGCGCGCGTCGGCGAGGAACTCGCCTGCGAAGCTTCGTTGATGTGCGCGATGCGGCAGATCAACTGAGTTCGCGCCGGCATGACGCAGATTCATTCGACGGCCATCGTCGATCCCCAGGCTGAACTCGACGCCACCGTCAGTGTCGGGCCTTATGCCGTGATCGGTCCGCACGTGAAGGTCGGCGCCGGAACGAGCATCGGGGCGCACTGCGTGATCGAAGGCCGCACCACGATCGGCCGCGACAACCGGATCTTCCAGTTCGCGTCCGTCGGCGCCATTCCGCAGGACAAGAAGTACGCCGGCGAACCGACCGAACTGGTGATCGGCGACCGCAACACGATCCGCGAGTTCTGCACTTTCAATATCGGCGTTCCGGGCGCCGGCGGCATTACGCGGGTGGGCAGCGACAACTGGATCATGGCGTACACCCACATCGCCCACGACTGCCGGGTCGACAACCACACCACGCTGGCCAACAACACCACCCTTGCCGGTCATGTGCACCTGGCCGACTGGGTGACCATCGGCGGACTCACGGGCATTCACCAGTTCGTCTCGATCGGTGCGCATGCAATGGTCGGTTTTGCCAGTGCGGTGTCGCAGGACGTGCCTCCCTTCATGCTGGTGGACGGCAATCCTCTCGCAGTGCGCGGCTTCAATGTGGTCGGCCTGCGCCGGCGCGATTTTTCGCCGGAGCGCATCGCCGCGGTGAAGCAGATGCACCGGCTGCTGTACCGGCAGGGGAAAACCCTGGACGAGGCCACCGCCGCAATCGCGGCGCTTGCTGCCGATGTGCCGGAGGCGGCGGAGGACGTTGCGCTGATGTGCGGCTTCCTGGCCCATGCCACGCGCGGCATCGTGCGTTGATTGACCCATGACAGGGACGCAGCGGCAGTTCGCGCTGGTCGCGGGCGAGCCATCGGGCGATCTGCTGGCCGGTCTGCTGCTGGATGGCCTCCAGGCCCGCTGGCCGGCAATGAAGGCGGTCGGCATCGGTGGTCCGCAGATGCTCGCCCGCGGCTTCGAAACCTGGTGGCCGCAGGAAAAGCTCGCCGTGCGCGGCTATGTCGAAGTACTCCGGCACTATGCGGAGATCGCCGGCATACGCCGGCAGCTCAAGGCGCGCCTTCTGGGCGAGCCGCCCGAGCTCTTCATTGGCGTCGACGCGCCGGACTTCAATCTCGACCTCGAAACCGCGCTGCGCGGACGCGGGATCAAGACGGTGCACTTCGTCTGTCCGTCGATCTGGGCCTGGCGACCGGAGCGCGTCCACAAGTTACGCGCTGCCGCCGACCATGTCCTGTGCATCTTTCCCTTCGAGCCGGCCCTGCTTGCCGAGCACGGCGTTGAGGCCAGCTACGTCGGACATCCGCTCGCCAAGGTGATCCCGATGGAGCCGGATCGCGCCGCGGCACGCGCTGCGCTCGGCCTGAGGGACGACGTCCCGGTGGTGGCGATCCTTCCGGGCAGCCGTCGGTCGGAAGTGCGATACCTGGCCGCCCGCTTCTTCGAGGCCGCTGCCATCATGGCGCGCAGGGGCGGGCCGCTGCAGTTCGTTGCACCGGTGGTGCCCGGGCTTCGGCCGGAGATGGAGCGACTCCTGCAGGCGAGCGGCATGGCCGGCCAGGTCACCTTGCTGGACGGGCGCTCGCATGCTGCCCTGGCTGCTTGCGACGTGACACTGATTGCCAGCGGTACCGCCACACTCGAAGCTGCGCTTTTCAAGCGCCCCATGGTGATCGGATACAGCATGAACTGGCTGTCGGCGCGACTGATGCGCCGCATGCAACTTCAGCCCTGGGTCGGGCTGCCGAACATTCTTTGCCGCGACTTCATCGTCCCTGAACTGCTGCAGGAAGCCGCGACCCCCGAGGCGCTTGCAGAGGCTACGCTGGCGTGGCTCGCAGCGCCCGACAAGATTCACGCCTTGCAACAACGTTTCGCTGCACTGCACGCGGAGTTGCTGCGAGATACCCCGACACTGTGCGCCGATGCGATCCAGAAAGTTCTTGAAGGCTGAGCAGGTCCGCCTGCCATGGGATGTGCCGGGCCTGATCGCCGGTGTCGACGAGGCGGGACGCGGCCCGCTGGCAGGGCCAGTGGTTGCCGCCGCCGTGATCCTCGATGACCAGCGGCCCATCGATGGCCTGGCCGATTCGAAAACCTTGACCGCTCGCCAGCGCGAGCGGCTCCACGACCAGATTCTCGCCAGGGCGCTGTGCTGTTCGATCGCACAGGCCAGCGTCGAGGAGATCGACACGCACAACATCCTGAGGGCCACCATGCTGGCGATGCGGCGGGCGGTCGAGGGACTGCGGCTGAAGCCGGCCAAGGTGCTGGTGGATGGCAACCGCCTGCCCGCGCTCGACGTGCTGGCCGAGGCGATCGTGAAGGGCGATGCCAAGGTGAAGGCCATCTCTGCCGCCTCGATACTCGCCAAAGTGCACCGTGATCGCCTCTGCGAACAACTGCATGCCGAGTTTCCGCACTATGGCTTCGCCAGCCACAAGGGCTATGGCACTCCGGAGCACCTCGAAGCGCTTTCGCGCCACGGCGCCTGCGTGCATCATCGCCGCACTTTCAGCCCGGTGGCGGAGGCTCTGGCGCGCGCGGCTGGGGAGCCGGCCCCTGTCGGCGCCAGACCTGCATCACGGGTCGAGCCGATACCCGTTGTGGTCGGACGGATCTTTCCATGAGTTCGGACGAGATCAGCCATGTCAGCTCGCGGGACAACCCGCTGCTGAAGGAACTCCGGAAGCTGGCACACGACCCCGCCGCGTACCGCAAGTCCGGGCGCGTCTGGCTCGAAGGGGACCATCTCTGCCGCGCGGCGCAGGAACGGGGTGTCCGGGCCGCCATCGCTGTGTTCGCTGCGTCCTTCCCGGCGTCGGCGCGCGACGAATGGGCCGAAGCCGCCGCACGGACGGTCGTGGTCGAAGATGCCCTCCTGGCCGGGGTGAGTGGCCTGGAGTCGCCGGCGCCGATGGGTTTCGTGGTGGATCTTCCTGCCAGGCCGGCCATCGTGAGTGACGCGCCCACGGTGGTACTCGACCGATTGCAGGATGCCGGCAATGTCGGCTCGATCCTCCGCAGCGCGGCGGCCTTCGGCTTCCGCCAAGTCGTCGCCATCAAGGGGACTGCTGCGCTCTGGTCGTCCAAGGTGCTCCGCGCTGGAATGGGGGCGCATTTCGGCCTGCGCCTGATCGAAGGCGTGGATGCCGACGCACTCGAGGCCTTGGATGTTCCGTGGATTGCCACCAGCTCGCACCGCGGGGAATGGTTGCACCGCAGCGTGCTGCCGTATCCCTGCGCCTGGCTGATGGGCCACGAGGGCCGAGGCCTTTCGGAGGCCCTGGAGGCACGTGCGGCGCACCACGTGCGTATCGCGCAGCCGGGCGGTGAGGAGTCGCTCAACGTCGCTGCCGCCGCGGCGATCTGCCTGCACGCGAGCGCGGTGACGGCGCCAGGATCCTGAGCGGCCGACAGCTATAATTCAGAGCTTTCCCGCTCATACCTCGCCCACAGCGCACGCAAGCCAACCTTTCGACGAAAGTCGCGACGCCAAGTCACATCTTGGGTTCGCTCTGGGCGTCATCCATCCGGAGATCCCAGTGCTTTTGTCTCTCAAGGGAAAATTCCCTCCCGCCATCCTGGCGCTTGCAGACGGCACGGTCTTTCTAGGCAACTCGATCGGCGCCGCCGGCGTCACGACCGGCGAAGTGGTGTTCAACACTGCGATGACCGGTTATCAGGAAATCCTGACCGATCCGAGCTACTGCCAGCAGATCGTGACCCTCACGTATCCGCATATCGGCAGCTATGGCGTCAACGAGGAAGACATCGAGGCCGACAAGATCCATGCCGCCGGCCTGATCATCAAGGACCTGCCGCTGATTGCGTCCAACTTCCGCAAGACCGCAACGCTCAACGAATATCTCGTGCGCGGCAATACCGTGGGTATCGCCAACATCGACACCCGCAAACTCACCCGTCACTTGCGCGCCCACGGCGCCCAGAACGGTTGCATTCGCGCGCTGGCCGAGGGTGAATCTGTCACGCAGGCCGTGATCGACCAGGCAGTGGCCGCGGCCAAGGCCGCACCCAGCATGGCCGGGCTGGATCTCGCGAAGGTGGTTTCGGTCAAGGAAACCTATGAGTGGACGCAGACCGAGTGGAAGCTCGGCACCGGCTATGGCGTGCAGATCACGCCGCGCTTCCATGTCGTGGCCTACGACTACGGCGTGAAGAAGAACATCCTGCGCATGATGGCTCAGCGGGGGGCGCGCATCACGGTCGTGCCGGCCCAGACCCCGGCCGCCGATGTGCTCAAGCTGCGTCCTGACGGCATCTTCCTGGCCAACGGTCCCGGGGATCCGGAGCCTTGCGACTATGCGATCGCGGCGGTGCGCGAGCTCATCGAGACCGGCATCCCGGTCTTCGGCATCTGCCTGGGGCATCAGATCATGGCCCTGGCCTCGGGTGCCAGGACCTTCAAGATGAAGTTCGGCCACCACGGCGCGAACCATCCCGTGAAGGACCTGGATACCGGGCGCGTGAGCATCACGAGCCAGAACCACGGTTTCGCGGTCGACGAGAAGAGCCTGCCCGCCAACCTGCGTCCTACGCACGTCAGTCTGTTCGACGGCACGCTGCAAGGCATGGCCCGCACTGACAAGCCGGCGTTCTGCTTCCAGGGCCATCCCGAAGCCTCCCCCGGGCCGCACGACATCGGTTATCTGTTCGATCGCTTCACGGCGCTCATGCAAAGTCACAAAGAAGGGCAGAAGAATGCCTAAGCGCACCGACCTCCAGAGCATCCTCATCATCGGCGCCGGCCCGATCATCATCGGCCAGGCCTGCGAATTCGACTATTCCGGCGTGCAGGCGTGCAAAGCGCTGCGCGAGGAGGGCTACAAGGTCATCCTGATCAACAGCAACCCGGCGACGATCATGACCGACCCGGCCACGGCGGACCGGATCTACATCGAGCCGATCACCTGGCAGACGGTCGAGAAGATCATCGCCAAGGAGCGCCCCGACGCGATCCTGCCGACCATGGGCGGCCAGACCGCCCTCAATTGCGCGCTCGACCTCTGGCGCAACGGCGTGCTCGAGAAGTACAAGGTCGAGCTGATCGGCGCCACCCCCGAGGCCATCGACAAGGCCGAGGACCGCCTGAAATTCAAGGACGCGATGACCAAGATCGGCCTGGGTTCGGCGCGTTCGGGCATCGCCCATTCGCTCGAGGAGGCCTGGGCGGTCCAGAAGGTCGTGGGTTTCCCGGTCGTCATCCGGCCCAGCTTCACCCTCGGCGGAACGGGCGGCGGCATCGCCTACAACCCGGAGGAGTTCGAAACCATCTGCAAGCGCGGACTCGAAGCCTCTCCGACCAACGAGCTGCTGATCGAGGAATCACTGCTCGGCTGGAAGGAGTACGAGATGGAGGTGGTGCGCGACAAGGCGGACAACTGCATCATCGTGTGCTCGATCGAGAACCTCGATCCGATGGGTGTGCACACCGGCGACTCGATCACCGTCGCGCCGGCCCAGACCCTGTCGGACAAGGAATACCAGATCCTGCGCAATGCCTCCCTTGCGGTGCTGCGCGAGATCGGTGTCGACACCGGCGGCTCGAACGTGCAGTTCTCGATCAATCCGAAGGATGGCCGGATGGTCGTCATCGAGATGAATCCTCGTGTGTCGCGTTCGTCCGCGCTGGCCTCCAAGGCCACCGGTTTCCCGATCGCCAAGGTGGCGGCGAAGCTGGCCGTCGGCTACACGCTCGACGAACTGCGCAACGACATCACCGGTGGCACCACCCCGGCGAGCTTCGAGCCGAGCATCGACTACGTGGTGACCAAGATCCCGCGTTTCGCCTTCGAGAAGTTCCCGCAGGCCGATTCGCGCCTGACGACCCAGATGAAGTCGGTCGGCGAGGTGATGGCCATGGGCCGAACCTTCCAGGAGTCCTTCCAGAAGGCGCTGCGCGGTCTGGAGGTCGGCGTCGATGGCCTGAACGAGAAGACGCAGGACCGCGAAGTCCTTGAAAAGGAACTCGGCGAGCCCGGCCCCGAACGCATCTGGTACGTCGGTGACGCCTTCGCCATGGGCCTCAGCGTGGACGAGGTCCATGCGCTCACCAAGATCGACCCCTGGTTCCTGGTGCAGATCGAGGAAATCGTTCAGATCGAACTCGAACTCGAAACCAAGTCCCTGGACGACATCGACAGGGACACGCTGCTCGCGCTCAAGAAGAAGGGCTTCTCCGACCGTCGCCTGGCGCGTCAGCTGAAGACCACCGACACCGCGATTCGCGAGAAGCGCCGCGCACTCGGCGTGCGTCCGGTCTACAAGCGGGTCGACACCTGCGCGGCCGAGTTCGCGACCAACACCGCGTACATGTATTCGACGTACGACGACGAGTGCGAAGCGGAGCCGACGAGCCGGAAGAAGATCATGGTGCTCGGCGGAGGCCCCAACCGGATCGGGCAGGGCATCGAGTTCGACTACTGCTGCGTGCACGCGGCGCTCGCGATGCGCGAGGATGGTTACGAGACCATCATGGTCAACTGCAATCCCGAGACCGTCTCGACCGACTACGACACCAGCGATCGCCTGTACTTCGAGCCGCTCACGCTGGAAGACGTGCTCGAGATCGTCGACAAGGAAAAGCCGACCGGCGTGATCGTGCAGTACGGCGGGCAGACGCCGTTGAAACTCGCGCTCGACCTCGAGGCCAACGGCGTGCCGATCATCGGCACCTCGCCCGACATGATCGATGCGGCGGAGGATCGCGAGCGCTTCCAGAAGCTGCTGCACGAGCTCAAGTTGCGGCAGCCGCCGAATGCGACCGCGCGCACCGAGTCCGAGGCACTGGAAAAAGCCACCGAACTCGGCTATCCGCTGGTGGTCCGCCCGAGCTACGTGCTCGGCGGCCGCGCGATGGAGATCGTGCACGAGCAGCGCGACCTCGAGCGCTACATGCGCGAGGCGGTGAAGGTCAGCAACGATTCGCCGGTTCTGCTCGACCGCTTCCTCAACGACGCCGTCGAATGCGACGTCGACTGCCTGCGCGATGCCGAAGGCGGCACCTTGATCGGCGGCGTGATGGAGCACATCGAACAGGCCGGCGTGCATTCCGGCGACTCGGCCTGCTCGCTGCCGCCGTACAGCCTGAAGCCCGAGACGGTGGCCGAGCTCAAGCGCCAGAGCGCGGCGATGGCGAAGGCGCTCAACGTGGTCGGGCTGATGAACGTGCAGTTCGCCATCCAGGAGGTCGGCGGGCAGGACGTGATCTACGTGCTCGAAGTCAATCCGCGCGCCTCGCGTACCGTGCCCTTCGTGAGCAAGGCCACGGGCATCCAGCTCGCCAAGGTCGCTGCGCGCTGCATGGCCGGCCAGTCGCTCGCGTCACAAGGCGTGACGAAGGAGGTCACGCCTCCGTACTTCAGCGTCAAGGAGGCGGTGTTCCCCTTCGTCAAGTTCCCCGGCGTGGACACCATCCTCGGCCCTGAGATGAAGTCGACCGGGGAAGTCATGGGCGTGGGCAAGACCTTCGGCGAGGCCTTCGTGAAGTCGCAGATCGGTGCCGGCACGCATCTGCCAAAGTCCGGGAAGGTCTTCATCTCGGTCAAGAACCAGGACAAGCCGCGCGCGGTGGAGGTCGCACGAGGCTTGGCGGCGCTGGGCTTCGAGCTGATCGCCACCAAGGGCACGGCTGGCGCGATGCACGCGGCGGGGATCGCCTGTGCAGTGGTCAACAAGGTGACCGAAGGCCGGCCGCATATCGTCGACATGATCAAGAACAACGAGATCAAGCTGGTCATCAACACGGTCGAGGAGCGCCGCAACGCGATTGCCGATTCGCGCGCGATCCGTACCTCCGCGCTGCTCGCGCGCGTGACCACCTTCACGACGATCTTCGGCGCGGAGGCCGCGGTCGAGGGCATGCGCCACATGAACGAGCTGAACGTCATCTCCATTCAGGAAATGCACGCCCAGCTCGCGGCCGCCTAGACGCACGGTCGATCGATGGAAACGCAGCTGGTCGAACTCGATCTTGCCGACTGGTCGGCAGCGACGCCGAACGAGGCGTGGATCGCCGCACTCGAGGCGGGCAAGGTGCTCTACTTTCCGCGGCTAGGCTTCGACGTCCGGCCCGAAGAGCGTGCCTTGCTCTCGCCTTCGGTGCTGTCGCCCGACGTGCGCAACATCAGCCTGGATGCGAACGGCAAGCTCAAGGGCGTGGCGGGTGACGAATCCACCCAACGTGCCGTCGCGGACATGGTGGGGCGCTTTCGGGTGCAGGCCCGGCAACTGGTCGACGGCCTGCTGCCGCACTACACGCCTGCGCTGCGCGTGGCGCCGACGAGCTTTCGGCCGGCCCAGGTGGAGACCCGGGTGCAATCGTGGCGGGCGGACGATCGCCGCATGCACCTCGACGCATTTCCCTCGCGTCCCAATTACGGCGAGCGCATCCTGCGCGTCTTCACCAACGTCAATCCGGAAGGCATCCCGCGTGTGTGGCGCGTGGGTGAACCCTTCGAAGACGTCGCGCGGCGCTTCCTGCCGAGGGCCAAACCCTATTCCCGCTGGCAGGCCCGCCTGTTGCGGGTCCTGCGCGTCACCAAGTCGCTGCGCAGCGAATACGACCATCTGATGCTGCAACTGCACGATGGCATGAAGTCGGACCTGGACTACCAGAAGAATGCGCCGCAGCAGACCGTCCCCTTTCCTGCGGGCTCGGTGTGGATGTGCTTCTCCGATCAGGCGTCGCATGCGGTCATGTCCGGCCAGTACATGCTCGAACAGACGCTGCATCTGCCGGCCGGCAGGCAATACAATCCCGCCTCGAGCCCGCTCGCCATCCTGAGTCGGCTGACCGGACGCAAGCTCGTCTGATTTCCTTTTCTTGATAGAACCAACCGCCGAACGGCAGCGTTCGGCGGTTTCGCTTTCTGGAGCAAGCTAGTGGCCACCATTCCCATCACCAAGCGGGGCGCAGAGAAGCTGCGCGGAGAACTTCAAAGGCTCAAGACCATCGACCGTCCCGCAGTCATCAATTCCATCGCGGAAGCACGCGCCCAGGGTGACATCAGCGAAAACGCCGAGTACGAGGCGGCCAAGGACCGGCAGGGCTTCATCGAAGGTCGCATCCAGGACATCGAGGGCAAGCTCTCGGCCGCCCAGATCATCGACCCGGCCGAGCTCGATGCTGGCGGCAGGATTGTCTTCGGATCGACCGTCGAACTGGAGGACGAGAACACCGGCGAGGCGGTCAAGTACCAGATCGTGGGTGAGGACGAGGCCGATCTCAAGCTGGGCCTGGTCAATGTCTCCAGCCCCATCGCACGTGCGCTGATCGGCAAGGAAGAGGGCGATACGGCGGAGGTCCAGGCGCCCGGGGGCGTCAAGCGCTACGAGATCGTCGCCGTCAAGTATCTCTGAGCCCATCTCACGTGAAGGACCGCATCGCCTTGCTCCTGGCTGCCCTCTGGTGGGGCAGCCTGACCACGATCGGCTTTCTCGTCGTTCCCTTGCTGTTCGCCCGCCTTGGCAACCCTTCCGTGGCCGGGAATTTCGCAGGACAGCTCTTTGCCGCGCAGAGCTGGATCGCGCTGGCCTGCGGGCTGGTGCTGCTGGTGCATTTCCGGTCGCGGCTCGATACGCTCGATGCCGGCGATGGGCGGACGGCCATCTATCTCATCGTCACCGCGCTGCTCCTGGCCTTGTTGCAGGAATATGCGGTCGCGCCGCGCATCCTGGCGCGCGACAACCTGAAGCTCTGGCACTCGCTCGGGAGCGCCATGTACGTCGGCCAGTGGCTTTGCGCGGGCGCCTTGCTGTGGCGCATGGGGCGCCGCGCGGGCTGATCTCAGGCCTGCCAGTACTGCTTGATCCAGTGCGCCGGTCGGATGAACCGGAAGCGCCGGTTCCGCCGGCCCGCCAGGGCATCGGGTGGATTGCACTCCCCATGGAAGACCATGATGCGTGCGCCTTCGGGCACGAAGGGCTCGCGCCAGTAATTTGACGGCCAGGTGGGGATGCCGTGGTACTTGAAGCTCGGGCACCAGGCCTCGGGCCAGTACGAGAGCTTGCCCTGCCTGTGGAGGAAGTCCGACAGATAGGTCTGCTCGTTTCGGAATTCGGCCTGGACCGCGTCCATGTTCTCGCGGAAATGGGCCAGTACGTCGGGATGGGCGCCGAGCTCGAAGCGATAGACCGACGAGTTGCCGGTAATGCGCCGGCGCCGCCAAGGACGCTCGTAATCGTGAATGATCAGGAACTCGCCCGGCTGTTCGAAGAAGGCGTCGAGGCTGCCGACGATGACCACGTCCAGATCCACGAAGAGCGCGGTGCCGCGAAGTCCGTAGAGATCCTGTTCGAAGGTCGTCAGCTTCTTCCATGCGCGATCCGGCGCCCCGGGGGGCAGTTCGAGATCCAAAGGCGGAATCGGGAAGCACTGCACTTCCTTGCGGATGCCTCGCGAGTCATCGGTCAGGCATACAAACCTGAAGTGGCCGCTCAGGTGCCGGCGAACCATCGCATAAAGGCGATTGACGTAGTCGGGACCGTACTTCGTGCCCCATTTCATGCACAGGACAACGCGATCGCGTCCCTGGGTCGGCTGCTTCGGCATATCAGTTGCTGTTCGTTCGGGAAACACCGCGAAACCGGCCTTGCCGGCCCGCTGATGTTGCCCCCTGAAGGGGGGCGGGCGGCCACACGAAGTCCTGGGCAGGCCAGGGGGTGTGCATCATTTCAATCTGCCTGCCGCCGCTTCTTGACCGACAGCGTCTTCCGGGCCTTGGCTCGTTTGATGTTGCCGCCCGGGGTCAGCCGCTGATTGCCGAGCACGCGCAAGGTCTTGATTTCGGGCCGCTGGCCGCCGCGTTTGCTGTACTTGATCACGCGGACGTCGCGCGGTCCTGGCATGCGGTCGTCATCGAGCGCGCGCGCCTTCTCGGGAATGGGGCGCCAGAGCACCAGCAGCTTGCCGATGTGCTGGATCGGCGCCGCGTCCAGTTCGTCTGCCAGCGTCTGGAGCATGGCTTCGCGGGCGGTGCGGTCGTCGGAGAAGACGCGGATCTTGATGAGGCCGTGTGCCTTGAGTGCGGCGTCGGCCTCCTTCTTGACCGCCGGGGTCAGACCATCGCCGCCCACCATCACAATGGGGTCGAGGTGGTGCGCGTCTGCGCGGTGCGCCTTGCGCTGGGCAGGGGTAAGTTGAATGGCGGGCATGCCCGTATTATCGAGCGCCGATGAATCCCAAACCCAAAGGCAAGAAAGTCAATCGCGCGTGGCTCCACGACCACGTCAACGATCCCTACGTCAAGCTGGCGACGCGCGAGGGCTACCGGGCCCGCGCCGCCTACAAGCTCAAGGAGATCGACGAGGCGCTGGGGCTCATCAAACCCGGCAATCTGGTGGTCGACCTGGGGTCCAGTCCGGGCGCCTGGAGCCAGTATGTGCGCCGCAAGCTGTCGCCCGCGGGCGCGGCTGCAGGCGAACTGGCCGGCACCATCATTGCCCTTGACCTCCTGCCCATGGAGCCGATCGAAGGCGTCACCTTCCTGCAGGGGGACTTCCGTGAGCAGGAGGTGCTGGAGCGCCTGGAGGAGGCCATCGGAGGCCGGCTTGCCGACGTCGTGGTATCGGACATGGCGCCCAATCTTTCGGGCATCGCGTCGGTCGATGCGTCGCGTGTCTCGCACCTGATCGAACTCGCGATCGATTTCGCGCGCCACCACATGAAGCCTGAGGGCGCCTTGGTCGCCAAGCTTTTCCATGGCAGCGGCTACGACGATCTGGTGCACCTTTTCAAGTCCAATTTCCGCGTCGTCAAGGCCTTCAAGCCGAAGGCGTCGCGCGACCGTTCGGCCGAGACCTTCATGGTGGGGATGGGCTTGAAGCCGGGGGACACGAATTGATACTCTTTCCCAAGGGGCTTTTTCCCAGGCAAGACCGTGCGTCGTCCATGGCTGATTCAGGGAAATCCCGGTCTTCTCAGGATTGAAAAGCCTAAAATGGCCGCCAATTGCGTGCCATCAGCGCGTCTATTTCTTTTGTGCCACGCGCTTTTCGACTGGAGCTTCGTTTGAACAATCAGTGGTTTTCCAAGGTCGCCGTCTGGCTGGTTATTGCGATGGTGTTGTTCACTGTGTTCAAGCAGTTCGACACCCGCGGCGTTGCCGGAGCCGGCAGCATTGGCTATTCGGACTTCCTCGAAGAAGTTCGCAACAACCGGATCAAGAGCGCCACCATCCAGGAAGGCCAGGGCGGCAGCGAGATCGTCGCCATCACCACGGACGATCGCAAGATCCGAACCACCGCAACCTATCTCGATCGCGGTCTGGTCGGCGACCTGATCGCCAACAACGTCAAGTTCGATGTCAAGCCGCGCGAAGAGGGCTCGCTCCTCATGACGCTGCTCGTGAGCTGGGGCCCGATGCTGCTGCTGATCGGCGTGTGGGTCTACTTCATGCGGCAGATGCAGGGCGGTGGCAAGGGGGGCGCCTTCAGCTTCGGCAAGAGCAAGGCGCGCATGCTCGACGAAAACAACAACCAGGTCACCTTCGCCGATGTGGCCGGATGTGACGAGGCCAAGGAAGAGGTCAAGGAAGTCGTGGACTTCCTGAAGGATCCGGCCAAGTTCCAGAAGCTCGGCGGTCGTATTCCGCGTGGACTGCTGCTGGTCGGGCCACCCGGTACCGGCAAGACGCTGCTGGCCAAGGGCATCGCCGGCGAAGCGAAAGTGCCGTTCTTCTCCATCTCCGGCTCCGACTTCGTCGAAATGTTCGTCGGCGTGGGTGCCGCCCGCGTGCGCGACATGTTCGAGAACGCCAAGAAGAACGCGCCCTGCATCATCTTCATCGATGAAATCGACGCCGTGGGCCGGCAGCGCGGCGCTGGTCTCGGTGGCGGCAATGACGAGCGCGAACAGACGCTCAACCAGATGCTGGTCGAAATGGACGGCTTCGAGACCAATCTCGGCGTCATCGTCGTCGCGGCGACCAACCGCCCGGACATCCTCGACGCCGCCTTGTTGCGTCCGGGCCGCTTCGACCGCCAGGTCTACGTGACGCTGCCGGACATCCGTGGCCGCGAGCAGATCCTGAACGTGCACATGCGCAAGGTTCCCCTCGGCCAGGACGTCAATGCCAGCGTGATCGCGCGCGGTACGCCTGGCATGTCGGGCGCCGATCTCGCCAACCTGTGCAACGAAGCCGCGCTGATGGCTGCGCGCCGCAATGCGCGCGTGGTCGAGATGCAGGACTTCGAGAAGGCCAAGGACAAGATCTTCATGGGCCCCGAGCGCAAGAGCATGGTGATGCCCGAGGAAGAGCGCCGCAACACGGCCTATCACGAGTCCGGTCACGCGCTCATCGGGAAGCTGTTGCCGAAGTGCGATCCGGTGCACAAGGTGACGATCATTCCGCGCGGCCGTGCCCTTGGCGTGACCATGAGCCTGCCCGAGCAGGATCGCTACAGCTACGACCGCGAGTACATGCTGAATCAGATCAGCATGCTGTTCGGCGGCCGCATCGCGGAAGAAGTCTTCATGCACCAGATGACCACCGGTGCCAGCAACGATTTCGAACGCGCAACGCAGATTGCCCGTGACATGGTGATGCGCTACGGGATGACCGAATCCCTGGGGCCGATGGTCTATGCCGAGAACGAGGGCGAGGTGTTCCTCGGCCGTTCGGTCACCAAGACAACCAACATGAGCGAATCGACCATGCAGAAGGTCGACGCGGAAGTGCGCCGCATCATCGATGAGCAATATGCCCTGGCGCGCAGGCTCATCGAGGAGAACAGCGACAAGATGCATGCCATGGCGAAGGCCCTGCTCGAATGGGAAACCATCGACAGCGAGCAGCTCGACGACATCATGGCCGGCCGGGCGCCGCGCCCGCCCAAGGATTGGACGCCGCGTATTCCGCCGTCCAATAGCGGCGGCGGCAGCGGCGGCACGCCGGCGGTCAATCCGGATCCGACGCCGACCGCAGCCTGAGGGATGGCGCTCAGTCCGTCAACGGGGCCTCGCGCCCCGTTTTTACTTGGAGCCGCAGCATTGTGAGCATCTGGCGCACCACGCGCTTCGCCATCGACTTGGCCGAGCCGCGCATCATGGGCATCGTCAACGTCACGCCCGATTCCTTCTCGGACGGCGGTGCCCACGACACGGCGGCCGCGGCCCTGAGGCACTGCGAGCGGTTGATCGTGGAGGGTGCCCACATCCTCGACATCGGCGGCGAATCCACGCGGCCGGGCAGTCCGGCGGTCCCGCTGGAGACGGAACTTGCCCGTGTACTGCCGGTGGTGCGCGAGGCAGTGCGTCTCGCCGTGCCGGTCTCGGTCGACACCTACAAGCCCGAAGTGATGCGCGCCGTCCTGGACCTGGGTGCCGACATCGTCAATGACATCTGGGCGTTGCGTCGACCTGGCGCGCGGGAGGCTGTTGCAGCCCATCCCTCGTGCGGCGTCTGCCTGATGCACATGCATCGCGATCCTCAAAGCATGCAGATCTCGCCGATGGAAGGCGATGCGGTCGCGGCAGTGGGGGCCTTTCTGTCGCAGCAGGTGCAGGCCCTTGCGGCGATGGGGGTCGAGCCCGCACGCATCGTCCTCGATCCTGGCATTGGCTTCGGCAAGACAGTCGAGCAGAACTTCGCGCTGCTGGCTCGACAGGCGGAGCTGGTGGGCGCTGGCCGGCCGATTCTGGCCGGCTGGTCGCGCAAGTCGTCGCTCGGCGCGGTGACTGGCATCGAGGCCGCAGCCGGACGTATGGTGCCCAGCGTGGCGGCTGCCCTGCTGGCGGTGGAGCGTGGTGCATCGATCGTGCGTGTGCACGACGTGCGCGACACGGCAGCGGCGCTGTCGGTCTGGCGTGCGATGAGGCAGCAACAACAATGAGGACAGGAGCGACTTCCATGACGAGAAAGTATTTCGGCACGGACGGCATCCGCGGAACGGTTGGCCAGCCGCCGATCACACCCGACTTCGTGCTGCGGCTCGCGCACGCGGTGGGTCGTGTGCTCAAGAGATCCCAGGCGCGCCCCAGTGTGCTGATCGGCAAGGACACGCGCATTTCGGGCTATATGCTCGAATCGGCGCTCGAATCGGGCTTCAACTCCGCCGGCGTCGACGTGGTCCTGCTCGGTCCGCTGCCGACCCCCGGCGTGGCTTATCTGACACGCGCCCAGCGCGCAAGCCTTGGCGTCGTGATCAGTGCCAGCCACAACGCCTATCCGGACAACGGTATCAAGTTCTTCAGTGCACAGGGCACAAAACTCAGCGACGAATGGGAACTCGCCGTCGAAGCCGCACTGGACGAGCCGCCTTCGTGGGTCGACTCGGCTCAGCTCGGCAAGGCCCGGCGTCTCAACGACGCGCCGGGCCGCTATATCGAGTTCTGCAAGAGCACCTTTTCCAACGACCTGACCTTGCGCGGCATGAAGCTCGTGGTGGACGGAGCGCACGGCGCCGCCTACCAGGTGGCCCCGCAGGTCTTCCACGAATTGGGCGCCGATGTGGTCAGCATCGGCTGTGCGCCCGACGGGCTCAACATCAACAAGGGTGTCGGCGCCACGCATCCGCAGGCCTTGATCGATGCCGTGCGCGCGCAGGGCGCTGACTACGGCATCGCCCTCGACGGCGATGCCGACCGGCTCCAGCTCGTGGATGCCACGGGGCGCCTTTTCAATGGAGACGAGCTGCTCTACCTGATGGTGATGGAGCGCGTCGCCCGGGGCGAGAAGCCGCAAGGCGTGGTGGGCACGCTGATGACCAACAAGGCCATCGAGATGGCGCTGCGCCGCCAGGGCATCGAGTTCGTGCGTGCCCGCGTCGGTGACCGCTATGTGCTCGAGGAACTGGAAAAGCGGCACTGGCTGCTGGGCGGCGAAGGCTCGGGCCATCTGCTGGTCCTCGATCGCCAGACGACAGGCGATGGCATCGTGAGCGCGCTGCAGGTGCTGCAGGCCTGCGTACGCAGCGGCCGGAATGTGGGCGAACTGCTTTCCGGCGTGACGCTCTATCCGCAGACGCTCATCAACGTCCGCATCGCCGAAGGCCAGGACTGGCGCTCGAACGAGGCGCTGGAGCGTGAAAGTCGCCGGGCGGAGGCCGAACTCGGCGACTCGGGCCGAGTCCTGATCCGTGCCAGCGGTACCGAGCCGCTCGTGCGCGTGATGGTGGAGGCGCGTGACGCCACCCAGGCCGAGACCTGCGCGCGGCGTCTCGCGGCCACGTTGACGCCGGCGTGATGCAGGCAAGAGCGGCGATGAAGGACGCGCCCGGCATCGAACTCATCCTGGCGGACTATCGCAAACCTGCCCATGCCGAGGCAGTGGTGGCGCTGCTCGACGCCTACGCGCGCGATCCCGCCGGCGGCGGCACCGCGCTCGCACCCGAGGTGCGCGCCGGCCTGCCCGATGCGCTGGCGGCGCGCCCGCAGGCCTTCAGCGTGCTGGCTTGGGAGGACGGCCAGGCGGTCGGATTGGTCAATTGCATCGAAGGGTTCTCGACGTTCGCCTGCAAGCCGCTCGTCAACATCCATGACGTGGTCGTGCTGGAGGGCCATCGTGGGCGGGGCATCGCGCAGCAAATGCTGGCTCGTGTCGAAGAGGAGGCGCGTGCCCGCGGCGCGTGCAAGCTGACGCTCGAAGTGCTCTCTGGCAACCACAGCGCACTGCGTGCCTATGCGCGCAACGGTTTCGCCGGCTACCAGCTCGACCCGTCCTTCGGTTCGGCGCTCTTCTTGCAGAAGAAACTCTGAGTCCCATGAAAAAGGCCGCCGGACAGGGTCCGGCGGCCTCGGTCAAGCAAGTGCCTCGACGGCTCAAAAGCGGGTGACGGGCATCTCGTCGCTCGGCTTCACGGCGGAATACTTCCCGAGTTCCCACTTGGCGATCGCATTGCGATGCACCTCGTCCGGGCCGTCGGCAAAGCGCAGCGTACGTGCCCCGGCGTAGGCATAGGCCAGCGGGAAGTCGTCGCACATGCCGCCGCCGCCGTGCACCTGCATGGCCCAGTCGATGACCTGGCAGGCCATGTTCGGGGCCACCACCTTGATCATCGCGATCTCGGTCTTGGCCACCTTGTTGCCGGCCACGTCCATGAGCCATGCGGCCTTCAGCGTGAGCAGGCGCGCCATGTCGATCTTGCAGCGCGCTTCGGCGATGCGTTCCTGCGTCACGGTCTGCGAGGCAACGGTCTTGCCGAAGGCCACCCGGGAGGATGCACGTCGGCACATCAGCTCGAGCGCGCGCTCGGCCAGGCCGATCAAGCGCATGCAGTGATGAATGCGACCGGGGCCGAGGCGCCCTTGTGCAATCTCGAATCCGCGACCTTCGCCGAGCAGGATGTTGCCCACCGGCACGCGCACGTTCTCGAAATACATCTCGACGTGGCCGTGCGGCGCATCGTCATAGCCCATGACATTGAGCGGGCGCACGATGCGGATGCCCTTGGCATCGGATGGCACGACCACCATGCTCTGCTGCGAGTGGCGCGGCGCGTCCGGATCGGTCTTGCCCATGGTGATGAAAATGGCGCAGCGCGGATCGGCGGCACCCGAGATCCACCACTTGTGGCCATTGATGACGTATTCGTCGCCCTGGCGTTCGATGCGGGTCGCGATGTTCGTGGCGTCGCTGGAAGCGACCTCGGGCTCGGTCATCGCGAAGGCCGACCGGATTTCGCCTTCGAGCAGCGGCTTGAGCCAGCGCGCCTTGATCTCTTCGGAGCCATAGCGCGCGATGGTTTCCATGTTGCCTGTGTCCGGCGCCGAGCAGTTGAAAACCTCGCTGGCCCAGGGCACGCGGCCCATGATTTCCGCGAGAGGCGCATATTCCTGGTTGGTCAGGCCGGCGCCCGAGTAGCCCGAAACTTCCGCGCTGTCCACCGGCAGGAACAGATTCCACAACCCCTCGGACTTCGCCTTCTGCTTGAGCTTCTCGATGGTATTGAGCGCGCTCCAGCGCTTGCCGGCGGCGGTGTTGGCTGCCAGCTCCGCCGCATACTCGGCTTCCGCCGGGTAGACCTGCTCATCCATGAAGGTGCTGACGCGCCGTTGCAGGTCTTTGGTCTTGGCCGAGTAGTCGAAATCCATGGGTGTCTCCTGGGAGGGTGAGGAATCGGGCAGCCGGACTCACGCCTTCTGCGCGAATTCCCAGGCCATTTCTGCCATCGGCCGCGCCCCGCGGCCGGAAGCCACAGCTTGCTCGCTCGATGCCGTGCCGGCTTCGACGCGCTTTGCGATGCCTTGCAGGATCGCCGCCATTCGAAACAGGTTGTAGGCCTGGTAGAAATTCCAGTCGGGCGCCAGCGCTTCGGGCGTGGTGATGCCGGTCCGGTCGCAGTACTTGCGGATGTACTCGGCTTCGGTCGGAATGCCGAGGCTCTGCAGATCGAGGCCACCGATGCCGCGGAAAGCACCCGGCGCGATGTGCCACGACATGCAGTGGTAGCTGAAGTCGGCCAGCGGATGGCCGAGGGTCGAGAGTTCCCAGTCGAGCACCGCGATCGCGCGCGGCTCGGTGGCATGGAACATCAGGTTGTCGAGACGGAAGTCGCCATGCACGATGGAGACCATGCTCTCGTCGCGCGCGCTGGCCGGCATGTGCGCAGGCAGCCATTCCATGAGCCGGTCCATTTCGGGAATCGGCTGAGTGATGGAGGCCACATACTGCTTGCTCCACCGGCCGATCTGGCGCTCGAAGTAGTTGCCGGGCTTGCCATAGTCGGCCAGTCCGCGCTCGGCAAATTTCACGGTGTGCAGCGCGGCGATCACGCGGTTCATCTCGTCGTAGATCGCGCCGCGCTCGGTCTTGCTCATTCCGGGCAGGGACTGGTCCCACAGCACGCGCCCCTCCATGAACTCCATGACGTAGAAGGCGCGACCGATGACGGATTCGTCCTCGCAAAGGCAGTGCATGCGCGGAACGGGCACGTCGGTGCCGGCCAGGCCCCTCATGACCTTGAACTCGCGATCGATGGCGTGCGCCGAGGGCAGCAGCCTGGCTGCCGGGCCCGGCTTGGCGCGCATCACGTAGTTGCGTGATGGCGTGAGGAGCTTGTAGGTCGGATTCGACTGCCCGCCCTTGAACATCTCGACCGTGAGCGGCCCCTTGAATCCGTCGAGGTTCTTGTCGAGCCAGGCACTCAGCGCCTCGACATCGAAGAGGTGCTGCTGGGAGACGGCGCGGGTGCCGACGAAATTGTTGAAGTCCTGGGTCATGTCTCGCTGTTCGTTCTCTATTGGTCGTCGGCTTCCGAAATGCGCATGAGCGCGGCCCGGTCGAGTACGACCAGGCCGGCCGGCTCGATGCGAATGGCCTCTTCGCGCTCCATGGCTTTCAGCTCCTGATTCACGCGCTGGCGCGACGCGCCCAGCAACTGCGCGAGTTCCTCCTGCGCCAGGTGAAGCCCGATCCGCATCTGGCTCCCGTCGGCCAGGTTGGGCACACCGTAGCTGCGCACCAGGTGAATGAGCTGCTTGGCCAGACGTGCGCGCAGCGGCAGCGTGTTGAGGTCCTCGACCAGTCCGAAGAGCTGGCGAATCCGCCGGGCCTGCAACTGCATCAAGGCCTCGTAGAGCTCCACATGGTTCGCGAGGATCTTCTTGAAGTCGGCGCGCGACACGCAAAGGATCGTGGAATCGCCATGCGCATAGGCATCGTGCGTGCGGCGATCTCCGTCGAATATCGCCACATCGCCGAACCAGATTCCCGGCTCGACGTAGGCCAGGGTGATCTGCTTGCCGGACACCGCTGTGGAGCTCACGCGCACCGCACCTTTCGCGCACGCGATCCACTGTTCGGGCGGATCGCCTCGCGCGGCGATCAGTTCGCCGTCCTTGTAGCGTTTGACGAAAGCGCATCGGAGGATGTCGTGACGTAGCGAGGGAGAAAGTGAAGAGAACCAGCGACCGCCATTGATGGCTTCACGTTCTTCGATGGTAAGAATGGGATCGTCCATGAACTGTCCTGTCGGTGACTGGGAGTCGACCAAAATGTCGCCGGCGCGACCCGCCTTCACTCGTAGCGAGGCGTTTCCTTGGCGAGAAAGGCGGCGATGCCGATGCCCGCATTGGCGTGATGAAGGTTGCGCACGAAGTGATCGCGCTCGTGTGCCAGGTGCGAGACCAGGGTCGCGCCCCGCGCCTCGTTCAACAGTTCCTTGATGCTGGCCAGTGCATTCGGCGCGCGCGCATTGAGCGAGGCCGCGAGGGCGAGCGCCGCGTTCAGTGCCTGGCCGCTGTCGGTGACCTGGTTGACGAAGCCGAGCGCATGCAGCCGTTCGGCCTCGATGCGCTCGCCCTTCATCAGCCACTCGCTCGCCAGTTGGCGGGGCAGTGTGCGTCCCAGTTGCCAGCTCAGCCCGCCATCCGGCGACAGCGCAATGTTGCTGTAGGACGCGGCGAAGATCGCATCGCGCGCGGCGACGACGAAATCGGAGGCGAGCACCAGCGAGAAGCCGGCGCCGGCCGCCGCGCCTTCGACGGCCGCGATGACGGGCTTGGGAAATGCGCGGATCGTGTCGATCCATGTGTGGAGCATCTCGATGCTCTCCGCCTGTACCGAGGGGTCGCGTTCGCGGTTGGCCGACAGGCGCTGGAGGGAGCCTCCCGCGCAGAACCATTTGCCGTCACCCACGATGACGACGCTGCGGACGTCGGCATTGTTCTCGGCGCCATTGAGCGCCTCGATCCCGGCTGCGTACATCTCCGGTCCGAGCGCGTTGCGCTGCGACGGGTTGGAGATCGTGAGCACCATCGTGGCGCCATCGCTCGTGCTTTTCAGTTCTGCAGTCATGGTCTTCTCGGCTCAGTCTTCTTGGTGGGTCAGGCTCAGGCCCAGCGCGCCGCGGCGGCGCAGCCAGGGGCTGGGGCGATAGCGCGGATCGCCATAGACGGTCTGCAGGTTGAACAACACCTCGAGGATGTTGGTCGGACCGTACAGGTCGCCCATCGCGAGCGGGCCCTGGGGGTAACCGAGGCCAAGGCGCACGGCGACGTCGAGGTCCGACGGGGAGCACACGCCTTGCTGGCACATGTCGCACGCGATGTTGACGATGGTCGCGATCACGCGCTGCGTGACGAAGCCGCCGCTGTCGCGAATCACGCTGACCGCCTTGCCGTCTCGTGCGAAAAGCGCATGTGCCGCGTCGCGCATGTCGCGCCGTGTCGCCGGATTGGTCGCGAGTACACGCCGCTTGGTCGCGGCATCGTCGACCAGCATGTCGATGCCGACCGTGCGCGAGGCGTCGAGGCGCTCGACGGCTGCGACTGTGGTGACGTCGAAGCCCAGCGGTGCGACCAGGATCAGCGCGGACGGCGAGGGCGCCGCGCCGCTCTCGAGCTGGGCGCCCAATGCATGGACGAGCCGCAGCAGCTCGGGACGACGCGTCGCGCGCGTCGGCACCCATACCGGCGGCAATGTGCCGACCTCGGGCACCGGCGGCTCGGCGACCTGCTGCTGGACACCTTCGACGTAGCGATAGAAGCCTTCTCCCGTCTTGCGCCCGTAGGCACCGGCGGCGAGACGCTGGGCCGTGATCACGCTGGGGCGATAGCGCGGCTCCTCGTAGTACTGATGGTAGATCGACTCCATGACGGGGTGCGACACATCGAGGGCCGTCAGGTCGAGCAGTTCGAAGGGGCCGAGCCTGAATCCAGCCTGGTCCTTGAGGATGCGGTCGACGGTCGCGAAGTCCGCCACGTTCTCGCCGGCAATGCGCAGCGCCTCGGTGCCGTAGCCCCGGCCCGCGTGGTTGACGATGAAGCCGGGCGTGTCCTTCGCCTGCACTGCGGTGTGGCCCATCTGCCTTGCGTATTCAGCCAGCCGCTGGCAGACGGCCGTTTCGGTCTTGAAGCCGGCCACCACTTCGACGACCTTCATCAATGGGACCGGGTTGAAGAAGTGGAAGCCCGCCATCCGTTCGGGCCGCGACATGGCGGCGCCGATGGCGGTGATTGAGAGGGACGAGGTGTTGGTCGCCAGGATCGCATCCGCACCGACCACTGATTCGAGTTCGCGGAACAGCTTGCGCTTGACTGCCAGATCCTCGACGATGGCTTCGATGACGAGACCACAAGCCGCGAGCCCGGCGATCGAATCGACCACGTGGACGCGCGCTGCAAACGCATCGCGTTGGGGCGCGTCGAGCTTCCCCTTTTCGTGCAGCTTCTGCCACTGGGACAGGAGCGCCTCGCGTCCGCGTGCCGCCGCACCATCGAAACTGTCGTACAGGAAGACGTTGCTCCCTGCTTGCGCCGCGATCTGGGCGATGCCTCGGCCCATGGCGCCGGCGCCGATGACGCCTGTGTTGGAAAAGTTCACGCTCATTTGATAATTGTCTCTCGTCAAAAGCCCCCCTCTGGCCGGCATGTCAGAATGTGTCAACTTTCGATTGCTTTCAAAATCCATTTTGCAATCTCCACGCCTCGCAGCAGGCCTCGTTCTTCTCGGGGTCGCCCTTGAATCTACCGCGCTGACCATCGGTCGGCCGCAAGGGCCTGTCTGGATTGGCAAGCCCCTCGACCTGACCATTCCGGTGTCGCTGGAGGCGGGTGAAGGTGGCGGTTCGCTGTGCGTCGACGCCACGGTGCTGCAAGGCGACAACGCGCAGCCCGAGCGCCGCGCCACGGCATCTGTGGAGTCGGGTGCAGGAACCGGCAATCCTCGCCTCCGTATCCGGTCTGCTTCGGCGATCGAGGAGCCGGTGGTCCATGTCACGGTGCGTGCCGGTTGCGATGCCAAATCCACGCGCACTTATGTGCTGCTGGCCGACATGCCTACCGAGGTCACTGCGCCCGAAGTGTCATCGTCCAGGCCGCAGGCTCCCGCTTTTTCCGGCGCCGAGAGGGTGCGGCCCGCGGTCCGCTCGGAGATGGGGGTGGACAGTGGCGGGGCTGCAACAGGGGGCTCTGATCGCAATGGCGCGGGGGCGACGCGCCGCAGCGCCTCGATGGCGCCCGCAGCACGCAGCCAGGAGACGCCATCTCAGGCAGCGCGTCGACCGGCAGCGGCCACGACACCGAAGCGGCCCGCTGTTGCCAGATCCGCGCCCGTCGTGCCTCGGCCCGAGGCGCAGCCGCCAGTCGTTCAGGCGCAGGAGCCCCGCCGCGAGGCGGCCACCGGCGGCTCGCGGCTCCAGCTCGACGCCCTGGAGCCGGTCGCCACCGTGGATGCCGGACTCAAGACCTCGGGCCAACTGACCCTGCCCGCGAGCGAAGATCCTGCGCGCCGTGCCGCGGCTGCCGCCGATTGGCAAGCGATGAATGCGGCGCCTCCTGACGCGCAGCGCGAGTCGCAGCGATTGCAGGCGCTCGAAGCCACGCTCGCCAGCTTGCGTGAGCAGACGGCCCAGAACCAGCGCACGCTCCTCGCCTTGCGAAACGAGCTCGCCGAAGCCCGCGACAGCCGCTATCAGAATCCGCTCGTCTACGCTCTCGCCACCCTCCTGGTTCTGGCGCTCCTGGGCATGCTGATCCTCTGGCGCATGGCGCGTCGGACGGTGGCGCCAGCGTGGTGGGGCGAGGGCGCCGCCGCGCCTGCTGATGCGGAACGCGGCCAGCGTCGCTCCGGCACGGCCAGGGGGCTCCTCGACGACGAACTCGACATGGATGCCGACATCGAGCCTGCGCACCGCGCTGCGCCGCCGACAACCTTTTCGCCGCCGCCGTTGGGTTCACTCGTGGAGAGCGACGACACCGGCTTCGATGCGCCCACGGCGCATTCGCCGCGCGGCGCCGACAACACGCCGACCCGGATGGTGAACACCGAGGAGCTGTTCGATGTGCAGCAGCAGTCCGATTTCTTCCTTTCGCTCGGTCAGCAGGAACAGGCCATCGCCGTGCTTAGGGAGCACATCGCCGACAACCCGGGCACGAGTGCCTTGGCGTATCTGGATCTTCTGCGCATCTATCACTCGATGGACCGCAAGGCGGACTACGCCCGACTCGCGAGCGAATTCGAAACCGCCTTCAATGCCGATGTGCCGTCTTTCGAGCATTTCAACGAGACGGGCAAGGGCCTCGAGTACTACCGCAGCACCTTGGCGCGGATCGAGGCGCAGTGGCCCACGCCGGGCACGCTGGCGCTGATCGAGGAACTGATTTTCCGCAAGCCGGGCATCCACGAGGAGGGTGCGTTCGATCTCGCGGCGTACCAGGAGCTCCTGTTGCTCTATGGAATCGCGAAAGAGGTGATCGATCCGGACAGCGCACCGCCTGCGCCCCTCACGCCAAGCTCTTTCCTGGATACCGACAGCGGTGAACAGGCGCTGACGGCCATTGCGCCTCTGGAATTCGGGCGAGCCGCTGCCAACACCCAGCCTGCACCCATGGAGACGCAGCCTGCCCCTGTCGAAGCGCATGAGATGCCCGCGGCTGGGCTGCGCGGGGCCATCGATACGCAGATCGCTTCCTTCGAGGCATCAGCGGCACCGCTGCAATTGACGGAGGATGTTCCGCTGTTGCCGCCTTCGATCTACGGATCGATCGATGACGGCATGGGGCACGAAACCGTGCTGGTTCCCGATGCGCCGGCAGCCAACAAGCCCGGCAAGGATCAACCCGCCATCCGAAAGAAGGCCGAGACGGGGCCTGATTTCGCCGAGTTCGACCGGACGGCGTACGAAACAATGCCTTCGCCGCTCGAGATGCCCAAGGCGTCGCCATCGCCCTCGATTGATCCTCACGTCATCGATTTCGAACTCTTCGATCCCGCCACCGAGGAGGAGATCGCGCCCCGACCGCTCAAGAAGAACTGAGGCCGCGAGCCGGGCCCCAGTCTTGTCGACTGCGAGAATGAGCGTCACGGTGACCAGCACGGACGCCGGGCCGACGCAGTTCAGCCAACCGATCGCGCCTCGCGCAAGCAGCCAGCCACCTGCCGCCGCGAGCAGTGCGCCCCACAGCGCCGCCGGAAGCGCGGGGCCGACTCAACGGCGGACCTGCAAGGCGCCGGGGTTCACGATGTTCGTGGGATTGCCCTTGATGAAGCTGACGACATTGTCGAAGGCCTGACCGAAGTACATCTCGTAGCTTTCCTGCTCGACATAGCCGATATGGGGCGTGCAAATGCAGTTCTCGAGGCGCAGGAGTGCATGGCCCTGCAACGGCGGCTCGCTTTCAAAAACGTCGATCGCCGCCAGGCCCGGGCGTCCCCGATTGAGTGCCGCGAGCAACGCGTCAGGCTCGATGAGCTCGGCGCGCGAGGTGTTGACGAACAGGGCCGTCGGCTTCATGCGGGAGAGATCCTCCAGTGTCACGATGCCGCGGGTCTCGTCGGTGAGGCGCAGGTGGACCGAGAGCACGTCGGCCGAAGCGAAGAAGCTCTCCCGGTTCGGTGCGACCTGAAACCCGTCCGAGCGGGCCTTGGTGCAACTCTGCTCGCGACCCCAGATGAGAACCTGCATCCCGAAGGCTTGGCCGTAGCGCGCAACGAGCTGGCCGATACGCCCGTAACCCCAGATACACAGCGTCTTGCCCTTCAGTACCGACCCAAGACCGAAGTTGGGGGGCATGGAAGCGGACTTCAGCCCCGATTGCTGCCAAGCTCCATGCTTGAGATTGCTGATGTATTGCGGCAGGCGACGCATGGCCGCCATGATCAGCGCCCACGTGAGTTCGGCAGGCGCCAGCGGCGACCCCGAGCCTTCGGCCACGGCGATGCCATGTTCCGTGCAGGCATTGACGTCGATGTGGCCGCCGATGCGGCCGGTTTGGGAAATGAGCTTCAGCTTCGGGAGCTTTTCGATCAGCTGTCGCGAGATATGGGTGCGCTCGCGGATCAGCACGATTACATCCGCATCCTTGAGACGTACCGAGAGTTGGCCGATGCCCTTGACCGTGTTCGTATAGACCTTGGCTGCGTAAGCGTCGAGCTTGGAGGCGCAGTGCAGCTTGCGCACTGCATCCTGGTAGTCGTCGAGGATCACGATGTTCATGGCGTGCCATTGTGCCTTGCACTGCCGGCATGATGTGTCGGAGCAACACCTGATGTGACACCGTAACAGGCGCAAGACACTGGCTGCCTCCATTGGAGGTCGGAGCCATGAGCGAAGCCGAACCCTGAGCGGGAGCCTCAAGCGCGAGGCACCCGCTCCTGGTCAAGGCATTCCGTGCCCGATCAAGCCGAGTGTCCGGCGTGGGCGATGTAACCGGACGCCTCGATTTCTGCGAGTCGGTCCAACTCCGCACAGACATCCGCCATTCGGCCGGAGATCACCACGCGTCCGGTCCGGCAGCCTGGCTGCTGGCGTTCGATGGTGCGCACGACGCGCAGGGGGCGGGCCGATGCGACTCGGTCGGTGGATGCGAGACTGCCCGCGCGTGCAGTGCAGCCGGGCTTGATGCCGACGTAGCGCAAGTGCGACGTGCCTGCACGGCGTGAACGGCTCCAACGGCGGGCGAGAGACTGCAGCGGCATGAACAGGTCGGCGAACAGAGCGATTCCCATGTGAAACTCCAGAAATTCAGAGGTTGAACACTGGCAGGATTCATGAAGGAGGGCTTCGACAGGGTGATGGCTTTTCGCCATACGCCCGCCACCTGTCGCAGCCCGGATGTGTCGCACATGCGTCCGCACGTGCGCAACCTTGGTCTACATCAGCATCGTGTTGCGAATCAGGCCGACAGCCAGGCCCTCGATTTCGAAAGGCTCGCCCGGCTGCACGATGATCGTCGGGTAATCGGGGTTCTCTGCATGCAGCTCGATCACCTGCTTGTTGCGCTTGAGCCGCTTGACCGTGACTTCGTCGCCGAGGCGGGCAACCACGATCTGCCCGTTGCGTGCCTCCTTGGTGGCCTGAACGGCGAGCAGGTCTCCGTCCATGATGCCGGCGTCACGCATGGACATGCCGCGCACCTTTAGCAGGTAGTCGGGCTGCCGTTGAAACAGGGTGTTCTCGACGTAGTAGGTCTGGTCGATGTGCTCCTGGGCCAGGATGGGCGAGCCTGCGGCCACGCGACCGATCAGCGGCAGCGCCAACTGGGCCATGCCCGGGAGCGAGAGGGAATACTGGTTGTTGCGCGATTCGTTCAGCGAGCGCAGCGCTTCACCCTTGAGACGGATGCCGCGCGAAGTGCCGCTCACGAGTTCGATGACGCCCTTGCGTGCCAGCGCCTGCAGATGTTCTTCGGCTGCATTGGCGGACTTGAAGCCCAGCTCGGCGGCGATTTCGGCGCGCGTGGGCGGCGCGCCGGTGCGCGCGATGGCGCTTTGGATCAAGTCCAGAATCTGTTGCTGGCGGGCGGTAAGCTTGGCGGCGAACTGCATGAGTGGGCTCCTGGTTACTGGTTGCATATCCAGTACCTGTATTTTTAATCAGTTTCCCGGGAATTGGCAAGCAATGACTCAAACGGGCGGCGGAAATCGGCGGTGCATCGTGGTTCTCGGGACTGGGGGCACGATCGCGGGGCGTGCCGGATCGGCGAACGACAACATTGGCTACGCCGCGGCGCAAGTCGGTGTTTCGGAGCTGATCGATGGCATCGACGCGCCGGAGGGCGTGGAACTCGTGTCCGAGCAGGTGTCGCAGATCGACAGCAAGGACATGTCCTTTGCCGTCTGGCGCGGCCTTGCCGAGCGTTGCGCGCACTGGCTGCGGTCACCGGAAGTGGCGGGCATTGTCATCACGCATGGCACTGACACCCTCGAGGAGACCGCCTTCTTCCTGCATTCGATCTTGTCTGCGGTGAAGCCGGTTGTGGTCACGTGCGCGATGCGGCCTGCGACGGCTCTGGCGCCGGATGGGCCACAGAACATGCGGGATGCGATGGCGGTCGCCGCGATGCCTGGCGCGCGCGGCGTGGTCGCCGTCTGCGCGGGAACCATCCATGGCGCGGCCGACGTCCGGAAGGTCCACACGTACCGCCTGGACGCCTTCGGATCAGGCGATGCGGGCCCGCTCGGCTATGTGGAGGAGGGGGCCCTTCGCATGCAGCGGGATTGGCCCGCGGTGGTGGCGGGCGCAGGGCATCGTTTCGAACGGATGATCGCGGCAGCTGTGCCGTGGCCCCGGGTCGAGATCCTGACGAGCCACGCCGAATCCAGCGGGCGTTTGATCGATGCCTTGTTGCGCGAACGCGCCTCGGGTGTGGACGAACCGGTTCGCGGACTGGTGCTGGCGGCCACCGGGAACGGCACGCTTCATCACGCCTTGCGGGAGGCCGCATTGCGCGCGCAGAACCATGGCGTACGTGTGCTGCGCGCCACGCGATGCGCGGAAGGACGGATTCTTTCCAAGGCCGAAGAGAGTCTGCCGGACGCCGGGAGCCTGACACCGGTCAAGGCACGCATCGCGTTGATGCTCGAACTCCTGGCCGACGACGAGCGCCGGGGCACCTGAGCGGGGGCGAGCCCCCGGTGCGTGCTGTCCGTGTCGTTCAGCTGCTCAGGGCAGCGAGAGCACGCTGGGTGATTTCATCGACGGTTCCCACGCCGCTGATGGAGCGGTACTTCGGAGCCGACGCCGCGTCGGACCTGGCCCAGTTGGCGTAGTAGTCGACCAGCGGTCGAGTCTGCTGGCTGTAGACCTCCAGACGCTTGCGGACCGTTTCTTCCTTGTCGTCCTCGCGCTGGATCAGGTCTTCGCCGGTGAGATCGTCCTTGCCTTCGACCTTGGGCGGGTTGAACTTCACGTGGTAGGTGCGACCGGAGGCCGGATGCGAGCGGCGGCCGCTCATGCGCTCGATGATGTCCGAGAAGGGCACGTCGATCTCGAGCACGTAGTCGAGCTTGACGCCTGCAGCGCGCATGGCCTCGGCTTGCGGAATGGTGCGCGGGAAACCGTCGAACAGGAAGCCCTGCGCGCAGTCGGGCAGAGCGATGCGCTCCTTGACGAGATTGATGATCAGGTCGTCGCTGACGAGTGCGCCGGACGCCATGACGGCTTGCGCCTGAATGCCAAGCGGAGTACCCGCCTTCACCGCCGCGCGCAGCATGTCACCGGTGGAGATCTGCGGAATCCCGTACTTCTGGCAAATGAACGCGGCTTGCGTGCCCTTGCCCGCCCCGGGGGCGCCCAGCAATATGAGTCTCATGGTGTCCTCGGACGTTTATTTGATTCTTGTCGCGCTTTGGTCAGCACGAATGCGCCCGCAGCGTAGTGAGGTCGAGGATAGCACGCGGCCCTCGGGGGGAACGCCGTGGCCGCCCCCGGAGGTAGCCAAAGGAACTACTCCGCGGCGAACAATGCGCGCACTCGGGCCAGGTCTTCGGGGGTGTCGATGCCCGGTCCGGGTGCGTGCGTGGTGACGTGCACCGCGATCCGGTGACCGTGCCACAGCGCACGAAGCTGCTCGAGCGCCTCGCAGTTTTCAACCGGTGCCGGCGGCAGGTGGGGAAATCGCCGGACGAAGCCGGCGCGATAGCCATAGATGCCGATGTGGCGGAGTGCCGCGGGCGAGGCCGGCAGCGCTGCGGCGCCGGTCGCGGCGGCAGCGTCGCGCCACCACGGAATCGGTGCCCGGCTGAAATAGAGGGCGTGGCCGCTCGCATCGAGCACTGTCTTCACCACATTGGGATTGGTGAATTCTTCGAGCGAGTCGATCGCATGCGCCGCGGTGCTCATCGCCGCATCAGGACGGTCGGCCAGCATGCGCGCGACCGCGTCAATGAGCGCGGGTTCGATCAGGGGCTCGTCGCCTTGCACATTCACGACGATCGAGTCGTCGGCGAGTCCGAGAAGTGCGCAGGCTTCAGCGAGCCTGTCGCTGCCGCTCGGATGATCGTTGCGTGTGAGCAAGGCGTCGACACCGTGTGCTTCGCAGGCAGCGATGATGCGCGGGTCGTCGGCCGCCACCACGACGCGTTCGGCTGCCGATGCGCGCGCGCGCTGGGCGACGCGCACCACCATCGGCAGGCCGGCGATTTCAGCCAGGGGCTTGTCGGGCAGACGCGTCGATGCGAGCCGGGCGGGAATCAGGATGCTGAAGGCGGGGGCGTTCAAAGTCCGAGCTCTTCGTCGGTGAGTGTGCGCGCTTCATTCTCGAGCAGCACCGGAATACCGTCGCGAACCGGGTAGGCCAGACGCGCGCTGCGCGAGACGAGCTCCTGCTTCTCGGGGTTCCACGTCAGAGGGCCCTTCGTGACAGGGCAGACGAGTAGTTCAAGCAGCTTGGTGTCCATCGAGGGATGATAGCTTTGCGTCGAGTGCGGCGAAGAAGGCTGGTTCGGGTTCGAAGCGAAGCGGGATCGCCAGCGCGTCGGGGGCCTTCGGCCACAGCTTGAGCGCGTCCTTTTCGGTGCACACCAGGATCTCGTCTTCTCCGTTCGGCCGGCTCCAGTTCGCGAAATCGTCATGATCGGGCAGGGCGATGCAGAGCCGCGGCGCCACGACCTGCTCGCGCAGCATCTGGAAGAAGCCTTCGGGCTTCGCGATGCCTGCGACGGCGACCAGCGATCGAGACGCCAGGGAGGCCAACGGAATCCGGCGGCCATCGCTGCGCCGAGCGTGGTCTGCGAGCGTCCGATGGGCTGTATAGCCGGCAAACGCCGGCCGGCTGCCGGTGTGCAGGACGATGTCGCAGGCGCGCGGCCAGCGCTCGCGCAGGGGCCCGGCCGGCAGAAGCCAGCCGTTGCCGGCGCCGCGATCGTCGAACACGCAGATCTCGATGTCTCGCGCGAGCGCCAGATGCTGCAGGCCATCGTCGCTGACGATGACCTGCGTTGCCGGATGGCGGGCGAGGAGGGCGCGTGCGGCGTCGAGGCGTCGGCGCGCGACGAATACCGGCACGCCGGTCGACTGGCGGATCAGTGCGGGTTCGTCACCCACATCGAGCGGATCGCTGTCGTTGTCGACCTCTCGGCAGTCGTCCGTCCTTCGGCCGTAGCCTCTGGAGATGACGCCAGTACGTATTCCGCGCGCCTCGAGGTGTCGCACGATCGCCATCACCACCGGGGTCTTGCCGGCGCCGCCGGCGACCACATTGCCCACCACGATGACCGGCACCGCCACCCGCGAAGAGCGAAGAATTCCAGTGCGATAGAGTGCGCGCCGAAGGGCCGTCAAGCCGCCGAACAGGGCCGCCAACGGCCACAGAACCCGCGCAAGTGCGCCGCGTTGCAGCCAGGCGCGCTGCAGCCGGTCCAAGCTCAGTGACCCGCCCGCGCGGTCGATTGCGTGGCGAATGTGATCTGCATCAGACCGGAACGGCGGGCGGCTTCCATCACCGTGATCACGGATTGATGGGTTGCGTTCGCGTCGGCACTGATGATGACGACGTTGTCCTTGGCGTCGCCAGCGGCGGCGGCGAGCGCGGAAGCGACAGTCTCCACACTGCGATCGGGCAGGACGGTCTTGTTGATCGAATACCGGCCGTCCGCCGAGACCGCGACGATCAGTTCCTTCGGGTAGTCGCGCTGCGCGTCCACATCCGCGACCGGCAGCCGCAGCTGCATTTCCGTGAACTTGCTGTAGGTGGTCGAGAGCATCAGGAAGATGAGCACGACCAGCAGAACGTCGATGAACGGGATCAGGTTGATCTCGGGCTCGTCGCGCGAGCCGTGGCGAAAGTGCATTCTCATCGGCGCAGCGTGTTCAGGTGGCGGGCGAAGCGCTCACCGGCGAGTTCGAGATTGAGCAGGTATTCGTCGACCCGGCTGCGGAAATAGCGCCAGAACACCAGCGCCGGCACCGCGATGATCAGCCCGAAGGCGGTGTTGTAGAGCGCGATCGAGATCCCGTGGGCCAACTGTGCCGGATTTCCGGAGCCGACCGCGCCACTGGTGGGTGACTGCGAGCCGAAGATTTCGATCATGCCGATCACCGTGCCGAGCAGGCCCAGCAACGGCGCGGCGGATGCGATGGTGGCGAGCGCCGGAAGATAGCGCTCCAGCCGGTGCGCGACCACGCGTCCCGCCGCTTCCATCGATACCCGAAGATCATCTTCGCTCGACAAGGGGTTCGAGTTCAGAGCTCGGAAGCCGGCGGCCAGGACCTCGCCCAGCCCCGAATTCTTTTCGAGCTTGCTCACCACGTCCGGGGCAGGGACGGCGGCGCGAGAAACCGTGATGGCTTCGTCGAGCAGCTTGGGCGGAAGCACCTTGGAGGTCTTGAGGCTCACGAATCGCTCGATGACGAGCGCAAGTCCGATGATCGAACATGCGAGCAGTGGCCAGATCGGCCAACCCGCAGCAACTATGATGGAAAACAACTGTTCCTCCGGCCCGTGGACTGCAAATGCGCGGCGATTATCCATCGACCGGGCCTGCTCCGAATCACCGGCGAGACTGTAGGCACTGACGCACAGAAATTGTGGATAACTTTGTGGTTAATCCATGGAGCAAGTTGCCAGAGCCAGCACCGGCGGGGCCTTTCACTAGATCGACTCAAAATTGAGCAGCGCTTTTTTCAATCAAATCAATAACTTGCACGGCAACTCGCGCCCAGGTCGCGTGCAATCGCCGATGGATCCGCGACCTGGAGCGTCCAGCGTGCTTGTGGACGATCACGACAGGTCCGGGGCTCTGGCATGACCGGCAATGAACGTTTTCCCGCCTCGAATGTGCGAGTCTGGCCGGTCGGAGCGCTCTGCCGCGCGATCGCGGATGCGCTGGAGGCGCGCTTCAATCCGGTTTCGGTCCGGGGGGAGATTTCAGGCTATTCGCGGGCGGCCAGCGGCCATTCGTATTTCTCGCTGAAGGACGAAAGCGGTCAACTGCGATGCGCCATGTTCCGCCGCGCCGCCAGCCTTCTTGACTTTTCACCCCGCGACGGCGACCAGGTGGAGGTAAGAGGGCGACTTGCTGTCTACGAGCCACGTGGCGATCTCCAACTGGTGGTCGAGAGTCTTCGACGCGCGGGTCAGGGTGCGCTGTTCGAGCAGTTCCTGCAGCGAAAGGCGCGTCTTGAAGCCGAAGGCTTGTTCGATTCGGCGCGCAAAAGGCCTGTGCCTCATTTGCCTCGAGCCATTGGCCTCGTGACATCAACTGGCGCCGCCGCCTTGCATGACGTGATCACGGCCCTGCGCCGGCGCGTTCCGCATATCCCGGTGGTCTTCGTCCCTGCCGCCGTGCAGGGAGCATCGGCGCCTGCCGAACTGGTTCGTTCCCTCGAGACGCTCTACGCGATGGAGCCGCCTGCGGATGTCATCCTGCTGGTTCGCGGAGGCGGGTCCATCGAGGATCTCTGGGCGTTCAACGACGAATCGCTGGCGCGCACGATCGTTCGCAGCCCCGTGCCGGTGATCAGCGGCGTTGGGCACGAGACCGACTTCACCATCGCGGATTTCTGTGCGGATCTGCGCGCGCCCACGCCGACCGCTGCTGCCGAACTCGCGGCATCGCCCCGAGATCTCTGGCTCGGCGCGCTGCAGCTGCTGGAAGACCGCCTGGGCGCGGCGACCTCGGCTCGGCTCGATACGCTGGAGCAGCGGATTGATCTGGCGGCCAGTCGTCTCGGCCGGCCATCCGGACTGGCTGCAAGGCAGCGCCTGCTGCTGTCCCATCACGCGCAGCGCCTGCACTATGCGATGCGATCCGAGACAGAAAGGCTGGGGCGCCTGCAGCGAGAGTTCGAGGACGCGTTGCCGCAGGTTTTCAGCCAGGCCTTGCGGCGCGACCATGAGCGGCTCGACAGGATCGGCATCCGGCTGCAATTGCTCGATCCGGGGCTGGTGCTCCAGCGGGGCTACGCGTGGTTGACCGACGCGACAGGTCGGGCGATCACCAGTGCCCGGGACATGACTGTCGGCGACAAGGTCCGCGCCCAGCTTTCGGATGGGTCGGTCGACATGAAAGTCATGCAAGCCGCGCCGACGGACGGGGATCCGACGCGAGGCTCCTGATTCCTTTCTAGAATCGCTCATCCCACAACCAACCCGCGAGATCAAAGCATGGAACATGTTCTTCCTCCTCTGCCGTACCCGATGGACGCGCTGGCGCCCGACTATTCGAAGGAGACCCTCGAATATCACTACGGCAAGCATCACAACGCTTACGTCGTCAATCTGAACAATCTGCAGAAGGGCACGGAGTTCGAGAACATGACGCTCGAGGAGATCGTCAAGAAATCGAGCGGCGGCATCTACAACAACGCTGCTCAGATCTGGAACCACACCTTCTTCTGGAATTGCATGAAGCCGCAAGGCGGCGGCGCACCCAGTGGCGCGTTGGCGAAGGCCATCGAGGCCAAGTGGGGTGGCTTCGATGCGTTCAAGGAAGCCTTCGTCAAGTCCGCCGTCGGCAATTTCGGATCGGGCTGGACCTGGCTTGTCAAGAAGCCGGACGGCACGGTCGACATCGTGAACACCGGCGCCGCCGGCACGCCGCTGACCACCGCGGACAAGGCCTTGTTGACGGTCGACGTGTGGGAGCATGCCTACTACATCGACTATCGCAATCTGCGTCAGAAGTTTGTCGAGACCTTCCTGGCGAAGCTGGTCAACTGGGACTTCGTGGCCAAGAACTTCGGCTGATCCGCTTCAGCAAAGAAAAAGCCGACCTGCGGGTCGGCTTTTTTTTCGCCTCCGCTGGCTTCAGCGCGCGGCCTGAAACGGGGGGCCGCCGAGCTTGGCGCCCTTCTTGATGTTCTTCTTTGCGAACCAGCCCTGGTTCATTTCGAGTACGTACCGCACCGGCTCCTCGGAACAGTGTGAATCCGTGGTTTGCGGCTTCATGTCGGCCAGATTCACGATGCGCCCATCGTCGGCGACAAACGCGGCAGTGAGCGGCAGCAGCGTGTTCTTCATCCAGAAACATTGCGTCGCCGGCTGCTCGAAGACGAACAGCATGCCCTCCTGCTGTGGCATCTCCTTGCGGAACATCAGGCCCGTCTGTCGCTCGATCGGGGCCAGCGCGACCTGAGCGTCGATCTGGTACATGCCGGCCGAAAGATGAACGCGCTGCAGGTTCAGTTGCGGCTCGGCCTGGGCCGCTGCGTTCGCGCCGGCGAGAAGCGAACTTGCCAATAGCGAGAGTGACAAGAGAGAGCGCAAGCGCATGGATGAAGCTTCTTTCTGATCAGGAAACTCAATGAAAAATGCCCGCTGTACGAGCGGGCATCCGTAGGCAGCGCTGAAGCTTACATCGGCTTGGCGGTCGATGCCTTGTGCTTGCGCTTCGAGTGGTGCTTCGACTTCTTGTGAGCGGTGGATGCCGCCGGCTTTTCAGCGGCCGGGGCCTTGGCTGCGGGGGCTGCAGCAGTTGCCGGGGCCGGCGCCGCAATAGCGGGTGCCGGGGCGGAAGGCGCGGTGGTCTGAGCGAATGCACCTGCCGCGAACAGGCCGGCGATGAGTGCAGCAACGAGTTTATTCATGAGAAATCCATTGAGTGAGCGATCTTGCGGGCCTTCCCCATGGGAAGGCTACCCTTCAACGCGATTGCGAATTGCTGGTTGACTTCAGGCGCACAAAATACTGCGAGCGAAATTGCGTGCGCAAAAAAAAAGCGCCCCTCGGGGCGCCCTTCTCGACATGGGTCGGATCGACTTTACTTCGCGCCCGGCATGTCGGGCGTACCGCCCTGCGTGCTCTTGCGCTTGCCCGGACGACGCTGGTCGCGCGTGGAGCGACGCTTCTCGCCAGACACCGCAGCCTTGTCGGTGCCGACAGCACCACCCTCGGCCGTCTTGGCATTGTCACCCGCTGTGGGAGCGACCTTGCCCGCCGGCTTGGCTGCCTTCTTGGCCTCGGCCCGCACCTGCGGCTTGGTGTTCGTCACATTGCCTTGCTCGGGCGACGTTCCCGTCGGGTTTTGTGCATAAGCCCCAGCGGCGAACAAGCCGGCGATCAGGACGGCGAGAACTTTGCTCATTACGAATTCCTCTGTATAAATGGTTTCGATACGCCTCCCGGCGTGCAGAAGGTCTGCCAACAACGAGGCGGACTTGACCTTGGTTGACAGCTCCTCTTCCCCCGGTTGCGTCTAAAATTCTAGGGCTATTCGATAGCGCGCTGGGACAATGTGTTGTCCCCAGCCATCACATTTTTCCGGAGCCACTCCTCTCATGTCCAGCTACCAGCACATCAAAGTTCCGGCCGAAGGCCAGAAGATCACGGTCAACGCCGACAATTCTCTCAATGTGCCCGACCAGCCGATCATTCCCTATATCGAGGGGGATGGCACCGGCTTTGACATTACGCCGGTAATGCTCAAGGTGGTGGATGCGGCAGTGGCCAAGGCTTATGGCGGCAAGAAAAAAATTCACTGGATGGAGGTCTATGCCGGTGAAAAGTCGACCAAGATCTATGGGCCTGACGTTTGGCTGCCGGAGGAAACGCTGGCTGCAGTGCGCGATTACGTGGTGTCCATCAAGGGCCCGCTGACCACGCCGGTCGGAGGCGGCATCCGTTCGTTGAACGTGGCCCTGCGCCAGGAGCTCGACCTGTACGTCTGCCTCCGTCCCATTCAATACTTCGAAGGCGTTCCGAGCCCGGTCAAGGAACCGCAGAAGACCAACATGGTGATCTTCCGCGAGAACTCCGAAGACATCTACGCGGGTATTGAATTCGAAGCGGAAAGCGAAAAGGCCAAGAAGCTCATCAAGATCCTGCAGGAGGATTTCGGCGTAAAGAAGATCCGCTTCCCGAATACGTCCGGCATCGGCATCAAGCCTGTTTCGCGTGAAGGTACGGAACGTCTGGTGCGCAAGGCGATCCAGTACGCCATCGACAATGACAAGCCCAGCGTGACGATCGTCCACAAGGGCAACATCATGAAGTTCACTGAAGGCGGGTTCCGTGATTGGGCCTACGCCCTGGCGGCCAAGGAATTCGGCGCGCAGCTGATCGACGGCGGCCCGTGGATGAAGTTCAAGAATCCCAAGACCGGCAAGGAAATCATCGTCAAGGATTCCATCGCGGACGCCTTCCTGCAGCAGATCCTGCTGCGTCCGGCCGAGTACAGCGTGATCGCTACGCTGAACCTGAACGGCGACTACGTGTCCGACGCGCTCGCCGCGCAAGTGGGCGGCATCGGGATTGCGCCTGGCGCCAATTTGAGCGACACGGTGGCGATGTTCGAGGCCACGCACGGCACCGCGCCCAAGTACGCGGGCAAGGACTACGTGAATCCCGGTTCCGAGATCCTGTCGGCCGAGATGATGCTGCGCCACCTCGGCTGGACCGAGGCGGCGGACCTGATCATCAGCTCGATGGAGAAATCGATCGCCAGCAAGAAGGTCACTTACGACTTCGCGCGCCTCATGGAAGGTGCTACGCAGGTCAGTTGCTCCGGCTTCGGGCAGGTGATGATCGACAACATGTAATTGCCGCCGCGGCGTCCTCGGGCGCCTTGCCGGTCCAGCCCCGGTGTCGCAAGGCACCGGGGCTTTTTCGTTGGCAGTTGTCGGACGGACCGTCGGGCCGTTGGGCGGCGCCGTCGCGGCCGGGAGTGTGGCATCGGGCTTGCTTGGCCTCCTTTTCCACTTGCGGACGCCCTTTGACCTTGAATGTCACAAAGCCGTCACCAGTTCTGCGATTCCGGCGCCTGCAAGAGGCGGCTGCTCTATAAAATGAATTTCATGGCTACCAGAATCCCCTCGACACCCAAGCAGCCGCCTGCCGCGAAGCCGGCGGGGGACGATGGCGATGCGGTCGTTCTCGAACGACGACCGCAAAAGACAGCGCCGCCTCAGATGTACCAGGTGGTGATGCTCAACGACGACTACACCCCGATGGAGTTCGTGATCGTCGTGATCCAGGAGTTCTTCAACAAGGACCGGGAGACGGCGACGCAGATCATGCTGAAGATCCACCTGGACGGCCGTGGCGTCTGCGGGGTCTATTCCCGCGACATGGCGGCCACCAAGGTCAATCAGGTCATGGAGGCCGCCCACCAGGCCGGTCACCCACTTCAGTGCGTCAGTGAACCGGTTGAATAAACCGGATTCCAACCCATCTGAGACTTTATTTACAGCAAGGCAAAAGGAAATCACATGATTGCCCAGGAACTGGAAGTCAGCTTGCACATGGCTTTCGTCGAAGCCAGGCAGCAGCGCCACGAGTTCATCACGGTAGAGCACCTGCTGCTCGCTTTGCTGGACAACCCGAGTGCCGCGGAAGTTCTGCGAGCCTGCTCGGCCAACGTCGACGATCTTCGCGCGTCGCTCACCAATTTCATCAAGGACAACACGCCCCAGGTTGCGGGCACCGACGACGTCGACACCCAGCCGACGCTCGGTTTCCAGCGCGTGATCCAGCGCGCCATCATGCACGTGCAATCCACCGGCAACGGCAAGAAGGAAGTGACGGGCGCCAACGTGCTGGTCGCGATCTTCGGCGAGAAGGATTCGCACGCCGTCTACTACCTCCACCAGCAGGGTGTGACCCGCCTCGACGTGGTGAACTTCATCGCGCACGGCATCAAGAAGAGCGATCCGCCGGAAGCCGCCAAGGGCGGTGGCGAGTCGACCTCTGGCGAGGGCGAAGAAGGCGGCAGCGAGAAGAACGAGAAGTCCTCTCCGCTCGAGCAGTTCACGCAGAACCTCAACCAGTTGGCCAAGGAAGGCAAGATCGATCCGCTGATCGGCCGCGAGTACGAGGTCGAGCGCGTGATCCAGATCCTGTGCCGCCGGCGCAAGAACAACCCGCTCCTCGTGGGTGAGGCTGGCGTGGGCAAGACCGCGATTGCCGAGGGACTGGCATGGCGCATTACCCAGAACGACGTGCCGGAAATCCTGGCCGAGTCGAATGTGTACTCCCTTGACATGGGCGCGCTGCTCGCGGGCACCAAGTACCGCGGCGATTTCGAGCAACGCCTGAAGGGCGTGCTCAAGTCGCTGAAGGACAAGCCCAACGCGATCCTGTTCATCGACGAGATCCACACGCTGATCGGCGCGGGCGCGGCCTCGGGCGGAACGCTGGATGCGTCCAACCTGCTCAAGCCGGCCCTGTCGAGCGGCCAGCTCAAGTGCATCGGCGCGACCACCTTCAGCGAATACCGCGGCATCTTCGAAAAGGATGCGGCACTGTCGCGGCGCTTCCAGAAGGTCGACGTGGTCGAGCCGACCGTGCAGGAAACCGTCGACATCCTGAAGGGCCTGAAGTCCCGCTTCGAGGAGCACCACGGCGTCAAGTACGGCGTGGCGGCCCTGCAGGCTGCGGCGGAGCTGAGCGCCAAGTACATCAACGATCGTCATCTGCCCGACAAGGCGATCGACGTCATCGACGAGGCCGGCGCGGCCCAGCGCATCCTGCCCGCGAGCAAGCGCAAGAAGACCATCAGCAAGAGCGAAGTCGAGGAAATCGTGGCGAAGATCGCGCGCATTCCCCCGGCCAACGTCTCGAACGATGACCGGAGCAAGCTGCAGAACATCGAACGCGATCTCAAGAGCGTGGTGTTCGGGCAGGACAAGGCGCTCGAAGTGCTCGCGTCCGCCGTCAAGATGGCGCGCTCGGGGCTGGGCCGCGAGGACAAGCCGATCGGCTCCTTCCTCTTCAGCGGTCCGACCGGCGTGGGCAAGACCGAAGCGGCAAAGCAGCTCGCCTACATCATGGGCATCGAGTTGATCCGCTTCGACATGTCCGAGTACATGGAGCGCCATGCGGTGAGCCGCCTGATCGGCGCGCCGCCCGGCTATGTCGGTTTCGACCAGGGCGGTCTGCTGACCGAGGCCATCACGAAGAAGCCGCACGCGGTGCTTCTGCTCGACGAGATCGAGAAGGCGCATCCGGACATCTTCAACGTGCTGCTGCAGGTCATGGACCACGGGACGCTGACCGACAACAACGGGCGCAAGGCCGACTTCCGCAACGTGATCATCGTGATGACCACCAATGCGGGTGCCGAGACCATGAACAAGTCGACCATCGGCTTCACCAACCCGCGTCAGGCGGGCGACGAGATGACCGACATCAAGCGCCTGTTCACGCCGGAGTTCCGTAACCGTCTCGATGCGATCGTGAGCTTCAAGGCGCTCGATGAGCAGATCATCCTGCGCGTGGTCGACAAGTTCCTGCTCCAGCTCGAAACGCAGCTCGCCGAGAAGAAGGTGGATGTCACCTTCTCCGACGCCTTGCGCAAGTACCTGGCGAAGAAGGGCTTCGATCCGCTGATGGGTGCGCGGCCGATGCAGCGTCTGATCCAGGACACGATCCGTCGCGCCCTGGCCGACGAACTGCTCTTCGGTCGACTGCAGGACGGCGGCCGCCTGACCGTCGACATCGACGACAAGGACGAGGTGATTCTGGACATCCAGCCGGTGCCCAAGAAGGAAGGCCGCTCGAAGCCTGAAGCCGAAGAGGCAGCCGCGGGCTGATCGTCCGCCTGGCTGACTGACCGAGCCAGTCCGACGCGGTGGATTCGTCCACCCCAAGAGGCCGGTAGCATTGCGGTGCTACCGGCCTTTTCCATTCATCGATCCGCCACCGCCTTGATCCTCCCCGAACTCAGCCAGGACTGGAAGACCGGCCTCTCCCTGGCGTGGAGCGGCTACCTCGCCGTTCTTTCCGTCTGGATCGTGATGCAGAAGCGCGCGCCGCTGTCGACGATGAGCTGGATCCTCTCGCTGGCGCTGCTGCCGTTCGCGGGATTTGTCATCTACTACTTTCTCGGCCCGCAGCGTCTCAAGAAGCAGCGTCTGAGGCGACTGCGAAGCCGTGCCAATGCGCAGGCCGTCGCCGACATGGCGTTTCTGCGCGATTCGCACGAAGCCGCGCCGCCCGCCTTGCGCCAGATGGCGGCGCTGGGCGCCGCGGCTTGCGGCCTGCCGGTATCGAGCGCGACATCGGCGGAGTTGCTGTCGGGCGGCGCGTGCACCTTCGATGCCATCTTCGAGGCCATTGCCCAGGCCCGTGATCACGTCCACCTCGAGTACTACATCTTCGAGCCCGACAGGATCGGCACCTCGCTGCGCGACCTTCTGATCGAGCGGGCAAAGCAGGGCGTGACGGTGCGCCTGCTGCTGGATGCGCTCGGTTCGAAGCGGGTGGGCCGCAAGTTCATGGCCCCGATGCTGGCGGCCGGCATTCGTGTGGGTCTGTTCCACGACACGCGCATCGGCCGCCGCCTTCGACCCGTGACCAACTACCGCACGCACCGCAAGATCGTGGTGTGCGACGGGCGCGTCGGGTTCACGGGCGGGATCAACATCACCGACGAGGAAGACGAGCGCACCCGGTCCGACGCCTACCATGACGTGCACTTGCGCATCGAGGGGAGCGCGGTCCGCTGGCTGCAGACCGTCTTTCTCGAGGACTGGAGCTATGCCACCGGCGAAAGCCCGCAGGTCATGGGCACGAGCATCGACAGCCTGCTGCCGGACGGCGGGCCGGGCGAGATCCCGGTTCAGATCGTCACCAGCGGTCCCGACAGCCCGCTTGAAGCCATCCACCGCATGCACATCGCGGCGATCGATGCGTCGGTCCAGCGCGCCTGGCTCACCACGCCTTACTTCGTGCCCGGCGAACCCGCACTGATGGCGCTCACCAGCGCGGCCCTGCGCGGCGTGGACGTGCGGGTCATGGTGCCGCGCCGCAGCGATTCGCTGATCGTCAGCGCCGCCGCGCGCTCCTACTTCGACGAACTCATTGCCGCCGGAGTCAAGGTCTGGGAATACAAGGCGCGCATGCTGCACTCGAAGACCCTGCTGGTCGACGACAACTGCGCCATGATCGGGACCGCCAATTTCGACAACCGCAGCTTCCGGCTCAATTTCGAGGTCTGCGCCGTCATCTACGGTCCCACGCTCGCGCGGTCGCTGGCCGCACAGTTCGAGACCGACCTCCGCAGTGCCTCGCCCGTCCGCGGTCGCCGGCGCCAGAGTTTCCTCGGCCGGCTGGGCGATGCCACGGCCCGGCTGTTTTCGCCCCTACTATGACGATGAACTCTCACACCTTCCTCTGGCACGACTACGAAACCTTCGGTGCCGTGCCTCGCCGCGACCGGCCCTCGCAGTTCGCCGCCATCCGGACCGATGCCGAGCTGAACGAGATCGGCGAGCCGATCATGATCTATTGCAAGCCGGCGTCCGACTATCTGCCGAGCCCCGAAGCCTGCCTGATCACCGGCATCACCCCCCAGGTCTGCCTCGAACGCGGGTTGCCCGAGCACGAATTCGCGGCCCGCATCGAACAGGCTTTCAGCCAGCCGGGCACCATCGGCGTGGGCTACAACACCATCCGCTTCGACGACGAGGTCACGCGATTCCTCTTCTGGCGCAACCTCATCGATCCCTATGCGCGTGAATGGCAGAACGAGTGCGGGCGCTGGGACCTGCTCGACGTGGTTCGCCTCTGCTACGCATTGCGGCCCGAGGGCATCGAATGGCCGAAGCGCGCCGACGGCGGCCAGAGCTTCAAGCTCGAGGACCTCTCCCGCGCCAACGGCCTGGTGCACGAGGCCGCCCACGATGCGCTCTCCGACGTGCGTGCCACCATTGCGCTCGCGCGCCTGATCCGCACGCGCCAGCCCCGGCTCTTCGACTTCGCCTTCTCGCTGCATCGCAAGGACCGCGTCGCCGCCGAGCTGGGCCTGCCGGCCTCGCGCGATTCGGCCAGGCCTTTTCTGCATGTCTCGGGCATGTTCCCGGCCGAGCGGGGCTGCCTCGCGGTCATGTGGCCGCTCGCAAGCCATCCGACCAACAAGAATGAATTGATCGCCTGGGACCTGGCCCATGACCCGAGCGAGCTGCGCGACCTGGACATGCCCACCCTGCGCCAGCGTCTCTTCACACGCAGCGCGGAGCTGCCCGAAGGCGTCGTCCGCCTGCCGGTCAAGGGCGTGCATCTGAACAAGTCGCCGATGGTGGTCGGCAACCTCAAGACCCTCGCGCCCGAGATGGCCGAGCGCTGGGGCATCGACCTCGCGGCCGCGATGCGCAATGCCGCGCTGGCGGCCGCATTGCCCGACATGAGCGCCATCTGGCCGCAGGTCTACGAGCGTCCCAGGGAGGCTCCGGTCGACGTGGACGAAGACCTCTACGGCGGCTTCATCGGCAATGGCGACCGGCGCCGGCTCCAGCAGCTTCGCGCGCTCTCGCCGGCCGACCTGGCGCACACGCGCACCGGCTTCGACGATCCGCGGCTGGAAGAACTCCTCTTCCGCTACCGGGCGCGCAACTTCCCCGATACCCTCGATGCCGAAGAGACCGAGCGCTGGGAGGCCCATCGCGCCGCGCGCCTGCTCGAAGGCGAGGGCGGTGCCCGCAACGTCGATGCCCTGTTCGCGGAGATTGACGTCCTGGCCGAAACGGCCGACGAGCGGGGCGAGGCCATCCTCGGGGCCCTGTACGAATACGCCGAAGCGATTGCGCCTGCCGTCTGAATGAAGAAGGCGGCCGTCGCGCCGCCCTCGTTCACTCGATCGACGATTCAACTCCATTCAAGGCCTGCCCATCATGACCATCCGACGCCTGACCCCCGCCGATGCGGCAGCCTATCGCGCGCTGATGCTCGAGGCCTATGCGCGTCATCCCGATGCGTTCACCTCCACCGCGTCGGAGCGCGCCGCGCTGCCGCTCGGCTGGTGGCAGGCCCGCCTCGATCCGTCCACGCAGGCCGAACAGATCGTGCTCGGCGCCTTCGATGACGACTCGCTCGTCGGCGCCGCAGGCCTGCTCTTCGAGACGCGCGAGAAGTCGCGCCACAAGTCGACTCTCTTCGGCATGTACGTGGCATCCGGGGCGCGCCAGAGCGGCCATGGACGCGGCCTGGTCGACGGCCTGCTGCACGAGGCCGCCGCGCGCGAAGGCGTCAAGCTCGTGCAGCTCACCGTCACCGAGGGCAACGTGGCCGCGCAGACTCTCTACGAATCGTGCGGATTCCGCCCCTTCGGCGTCGAGCCCTTCGCGGTCGCGCTGGGGCCGCGCTTCCTCTCGAAGGTGCACATGTGGTGCCCGGTGGCGCCGCTCGCCTGAGCCGGGACTGCGCGCGCGCTCAACGCGCCGGCGCCATCCAGGCGGTGGCGTCCGGACGGCCCGGCAGATGAAGGGCCGCTGTCGAGGCCGGTGACTCCGCCAGCAGGCGGCCCCTGCGATACACCTTGAGCCGCGCGGCGCGCAGCCGGATCGCTTCCACCGGATCACGGGCCTGCAGCAGCACGAAGCTCGCATCGCAGCCCGCTTCCAGGCCGTAGTGCGCGAGACGGACCATGCGGGCCGCGTTCACCGTGACCGCATCGAAGCATTGGCGAATACCGCCCTGGCTGGTCATCTGCGCCACGTGCAGACCCATGTGCGCCACCTCCAGCATGTCGCCCGATCCCATGCCGTACCACGGGTCCATCACGCAGTCGTGGCCGAAGGCGACGTTGATGCCGGCGGCCATCAGCTCCGGCACCCGCGTCATGCCGCGCCGCTTCGGGTAGGTGTCGTGCCGGCCCTGCAGGGTGATGTTGATGAGCGGATTGGCGACGATGCCGACGCCCGCTTCGCGGATCAGCGGCAGCAGCTTGCTCACGTAGTAGTTGTCCATCGAATGCATCGAGGTGCAGTGCGACCCGGTCACACGGCCCTGCATGCCGAGCCGCTGCGCCTCGAAGGCCAGCGTCTCGATGTGGCGCGAGAGGGGATCGTCCGACTCGTCGCAGTGCATGTCCACGGGCAGCCCGCGCTCGGCCGCGATCTCGCACAGAAGGCGAACGCTCGCGGCGCCGTCGGCCATCGTGCGTTCGAAGTGCGGAATGCCGCCGACCACGTCCACGCCCTTGTCGAGCGCGCGCTTCAGGTTCTCCACGCCACCGGGCGTGCGCAGCACCCCATCCTGCGGAAAGGCGACCAGCTGCAGGTCGAGGTAGGGCGCCACGCGGCGCTTGACCTCCAGCAGCGCATCGACCGCGAGCAGGCTCGCATCGCTCGTGTCCACGTGGCTGCGCACCGCAAGCAGGCCCTTGGCCACCGCCCAGTCGCAGTAGGCGAGGGCGCGCTCGATCAACGCCTCGGCCGTCAGCAAGGGCTTCAGCTCGCCCCACAGCGCAATGCCTTCGAGCAGGGTGCCGCTCTCGTTGATGCGTGGAAGGCCATGGCTCAAGGTCGCATCCATGTGGAAATGCGGATCGACGAAGGGCGGCGAAACCAGCAGGCCCGCGGCATCCAGCCGCTCGCGTGCCGGCGCCTGCAGGCCCGGCGTGACTTCGACGATGCGGCCGTCCTGTACCGCGATGGACATGCCGGTGCGCCCGTCGGGCAGCGCGGCGTCATGAACCAGCAGATCGAGCATGTGGGAGCTTGCGCCTTCTCGGTTCGACCGGGGTTCGGCTCCCGGTACGGAGATTACTTGGTGCCGAAGATGCGATCGCCCGCGTCGCCCAGGCCCGGCAGGATGTAGCCGTGGCTGTTCAGCTCGCGGTCGATGGCGGCGGTGTAGATCGGCACGTCGGGATGCGCCTCCTGCATGGTCTTGACGCCTTCTGGACAGGTCAGCAGGCAGACGAACTTGATCGACCGCGGATTGAGTTCCTTCAACCGTTCGACCGCCGCCACGGCCGAGTTGCCGGTCGCGAGCATCGGGTCGACCACGATCGCGTCGCGCTCTTCCATGCCGCCCGGCATCTTGAAGTAGTACTCCACGGCCGTCAGCGTCTTCGGATCGCGGTACAGGCCGATGTGCCCCACGCGCGCGCCGGGCACCACGCTGAGCATGCCGTCCAGGATGCCCGTGCCCGCGCGCAGGATCGACACCAGCACCAGCTTCTTGCCGTCGATCACCTTGGCGTGCATGTGTTCGAGCGGCGTCTCGATCTCGATGTCCTGCATCGGCATGTCGCGCGTGACTTCGTAGGCCATCAGCATGCTGATCTCGTTGAGCAGCCGGCGGAAACTGTTGGTGCTGGCCTCCCTGCGGCGCATGAGCGTGAGCTTGTGCTGCACGAGGGGGTGGTTGATGAGGTGGACGTTGTTGTTCATGGGTGAAATGCAAAGCGCTCGGGCGCTCTTCTCGTTGTGGCCGGATCCGCAAGTCTAGAAGACCGTGCCGTCGCTTTCGATCCGCAGGGGCGGCGTACCGTCACGCAAGCGTTGTGCCAGCACCCGGCCGGCGGCCCAGGTGCCGCCTTCGAGCACGCGCGCCAGCGGCAGCTCTTCCTCGCTGCGGCCGAGCACCTTGCGCACCCGCGGCGCGAGCTCGTCCATCAACGCGACGGTGAGCGCGCGCCATTCGACGATGAACTCGTCACCCACCTTCCAGGTGCGCTCCAGAAAGGCCGGATCGCGGGGCACGATGAGGCCGCTGTCGATGAGCAGCCCGCCGTTGCGGTATTCGGGCAGCGCCGTCAATGCATCGAGATGCCGTACCTTCACGCCGGCCCATTCGAAGGGCTCGATCAGCGAATAGGTGAGCCACTGCGACAGCTTGTGGAAGGGCATCCAGCCCTGGGTCAGCCCCGGGCCGTCCACGGCGCGGTGGCGCCAGCAGTCCCCGAGGGCGAGGGCCCGGTCGCCGGAGCCGATGCGACCGGCGCCGTCGCTGCCATCCGCGGCGAGACTGTCGATGGAGTTCGACGCGGGCCAGATGCCCGACAGCGAATCGAGCAGCAGCGACAGGATCTCGTGCGCCTGGATTTCCGCCGTCGGCGGCACCGCCGGGCCATAGGGGCCGACCAGCGCATCGAAGATGCCGCCGGGGCGGCCGTCTTCGCCGAAGACCTCGGGCTGTTCGCTCATCGCCTCGCCGAGCCGGCGCAGCAGCAGGGCGCGGCCCGGAAGGCCGATCAGCCGGTTGACCGAACTCACCTGGAAGGCGTCGCCGAGCCGGTCGGTGACCAGCGCCCGAAGTCCGGCCGCATCGACCTGCAGGGGCCGGTTCGGCTTCGAGGAGAACAGTCCGCTGGTGAACGCATGGAAGCTCGCGACACCCAGGCCTTCCGAACGGGTGAAGCGCAGGCCGGTGGCGGCCTCGACGTAATGCCAATCGGGGCCGGCACCTGCGTCGAGCAGCACGCTGACGAGCGCAAGGTCGATGTGCGCCCGGGCGCGCTCCGCCGCGTCGAGCGTTCCCAGCTGCTCGTCGAGCGCTTCCAGCCGGCGGGCGCCGCCGGCTTCGAAATGCCGCCAGCGGCTGTGATAGGGAATCGGGTTCCACGGATAGCGGTCGCGCGTCACCTCGGCCACTTCGCGCGCCGTGTCCTCCATCGTGTCGTCCGAGCCGATCGTGAACCATTCCGATGCCCCGGCTCGCGCGCGAGCGAGCAGGGCCGCGGCGCGCCTGCGCACCGCCTGCGTGGTGCGAAGCAGCGCCACGGCGCCGGCCGGGTCCTCGGCATCGGGACTGAACTCGACCGCCGGGTCCACATGGCCCTGCGCGTCGGCGCTCTGCACCGCGGGGTTGTGCGTCGGTCGTTCGGGATCGAGTCCGTAGTTGTCCTTGCTCATCGGGCGTCCTTTCGGGCTGTCGGTGGTCGTGCGGGCGGACACTCAGGCGTCCAGCCCGCGACCCTTGGCCTTCTTCAGTTCCTCGGCATCGGGCACCGCGCCCGGCGTGAAATAGCCGGCCGCCATCTTGGCGTCCATCTCCACGCGCGCATCGGCGGGAATCAACTCGTCGGGAATGTTGACGCGTTCGCCGATCTCGATGCCGGACTTCACGATCGCGTCGAACTTCATGTTGCTCATCGAGACCAGCCGGTGGATCCTGCGGATGCCGAGCCAGTGGAACACGTCGGGCATCAGCTCCTGGAAGCGCATGTCCTGCACGCCGGCCACGCATTCGGTGCGCGCGAAATACTGGTCGGCCGTGTCGCCGCCCACCTGGCGCTTGCGCGCGTTGTAGACCAGGAACTTGGTGACCTCGCCCAGCGCCCGTCCTTCCTTGCGCGAATAGGCGATCAGGCCCACGCCGCCGCGCTGCGCGCCCTGGATGCATTCCTCGATCGCGTGCGTGAGATAGGGGCGGCAGGTGCAGATGTCGGAGCCGAACACGTCCGAGCCATTGCATTCGTCGTGGATGCGCGCGGTGAGCTCGACCTCCGGATTCGCCAGATCGCGCGGGTCGCCGAAGATGTAGAGCGTCTGTCCGCCGATGGGCGGCAGGAAGACCTCGAGGTCCGAGCGCGTCACCAGCTCGGGGTACATGCCGCCGGTTTCCTCGAAGAGCACGCGGCGCAGGTCGGTCTCGGAACAGCCGAAGCGCTCGGCCACCCCCGGCAGGTACCACACGGGCTCGATCGCGGCCTTGGTCACCACCGCCGCGCCGCCCGGCATCAGGAAGTGCCCGTCGGCCTTGAGCCGGCCGCGCTGCAGCGCCTCGATCACCTCGGGAAGGATCACATGCGCCTTCGTGATCGCGATGGTCGGGCGGATGTCGTAGCCCGCCGCAAGCTCGGCCGAGAACACATCCGCCACCACCGCACCCCACGGATCGAGCGAGACGATCCGGCCCGGCTCGCTCCATTGGGGGTAGGGGCCGATCACATCCGTCGGCGCCGTGTTGGTGAGGTCCGCGCGATGGTGCGGCGACAACGCGCCGGCCGCCACCGCGAGCGCGCGGTAGACGCTGTAGGAGCCGCTGTGCGTGCCGATCACGTTGCGGTGCCCGCGCCGCGTGGTGGTGCCCACCACCGGGCCGCGCTCGGCCGGGGTGGCCGCGCCCCAGTGGACCGGCAGCGCGCCGAGACCCCCGGCATGCGAAGTCAGCCGGATGTGCTTGCGCTGCGGCGGCGCGGCGCTCGGGTGTGGCGCCACCGCAGCGGGCCCGTCGGGCGAGGCGTCGGAGGAGGGCTCGGAAGCGGGCTCGGAAGAAGCGGAGGCGGGTGAGGAAGAAACGGTTGTCGAAGCGGAATCAACGGACATTGCGGGCCCTCAAAAAACAAAATGTATCGAGGGCTTCCGCAACTGGCAAGCCGGGCCCTGCGCCAATTGCCGCAGGGCCCGGGCGCCCGAGCTTCTTCTCATCCCCTCGCCGTGTATCTCACCTGCACGATCACATCGGTCAGGTTGTCGAGCAATTCCTTGGCCGGGTTGCCGTTCACATTCCTCCACCCCGGGAAGGCCAGCTGCCACTGCGAAGTCACGCCCGTGCCCTCGAAGGGCAGATAGCGCGCATCGTTGAATTCGAGCTGGAACAGGCCGCTGTCGTCGAGGCCGCGCGACAGCGCCACTTGCTGGTAGGCGCGCAGGTTCGTCACCGCACCGCGCTCGTCGTCCAGGCTCTTGGCCGGCGTCAGGAACAACGTGTTCGACAACTGCGTGAGGCTGGCACCCACCGATTGGTAAGGCCCCAGCAACGCAGGGAAGGTCACCGACACGGTCTTGATCTGCCGCAGGAAGTGGCTGGGATAGTCGGCATCGAACTGCTCCTCGGTGAAGCCGAACTCGATGGCGCCATTGGCCTTCAGCTCCGCGATGTAGTCCTTCGCCGGCGACGCGGATTGGCCCAGGGACTTCAGCGAGAAGATCTTCGCGATTTCCAATCGGCGCTCGTGGCGCTGCTGATAGCCCAGCTCCATGCGCTGCAAGTCGAGCATCATCGATTCGCCGGCCAGCAGGCCGCGGAATTGGTCATTCCACGCCGCCTGGGCATTGATGAAGCGCAGCTCGAAGTCGCCCAGCTCGTATTGGCACGCCGCTTCCACTTGCCGGCACAGGCTCATCGTGGCGTCGTAGGCCTGGTAGTAGAGGCTGGAAATCCTGCCCACCATCCAGCGGTACATCGCCTCGTTGCCGAAGCGCTGCTGCATGAGTCTTTGCACCGCCTGCGCCTGTGCGGTCTGCACTTCCTGCAGATGCAGATTGCGCCGGGCTTGCGCGATGCGCTGTTTCGCGGCGTTGATCTGCTCGGCCAGCGACTGGTTGTCCAGCTCGGCCTGCTGGAACTGCAGTTCGTAGTCCTCGCGGCGCTGGCGGTAGCGCTCGATGTCCGCCACCCGTTCGCTCGTCAACTGGAGGACCTGTACCGCGGCCGTCATGCAGCGCGACGCCGCGAACGCCACCTGATCCGGTCTCTGGCCGCCGATGGCAACGCCGTAGATGTTCGGAATGCATGCGAAGGCACCGCCGAGGATTTCGGGAATGAAGGTAAATGCCTGAATCAGTCCCGCGGCGGTCGACATGGCCATCACCGCTGCCTCGGACGGCGTGACGTTCGCGTCGTAGCGCCGCCGGTAGAAGTCCCGCCGCTCCCGCGCCGCCTGCTGGCTCACCTGCAGCCCGGCGATTCCATACTCCTCCATGGCGATCTGGTCCATCTGGATCGCCTGGCCCAGAGACAGCAGCTCCACCTGATGGCCCTGCTGCACGAGCGAGAGCGATTCCGCGTCCTGCCGTTCCAGCGCGCCCTGCAAGGCGTTGCCGAGCTGGCTCAACTGAGCCACGTAGCCGCGTGCACGTTCGAGCAGCACCGCGAAGCGGTAGTGCGGAAGCAGCGCCCCACTCATCTGCGCCGCCAGCACCGACACGCCGCCGCTCATTGCAGCCAGCTGCAGCAGCCGCGGGTTGATGGGCGGCTCCAGCAAAGGCAGCGCCAGGGGCTTGCCGTCGATCGAGAGGCTATGGCGAATGTTGTAGAGCCGCTCGTCCACATGGTCCCAATAGGAGAGCTGGGTTTCGTTGACGGGCATCTTGAAGTGCGACTCCTGCGCCGCGCCCAGGCTCGGCGAGGCCCAGTCGTCGACCTGCAGCAGCATGGGCTTGTCGCCCAGCAGGTTGCGCGCGGCCACGTACCACATCTGCGCGCGGCGCATCGTCTCGCGCGTGGGGTTGCGGTACAGCGCATCGCCGGCCGCCATCAGGTTCTCGTAGTACTGATGAATGATGGCGTCCTGGTAGTGCATGGGCTGCAGCCGGGCGACGGCATCGGGGTCGGTGATGTAGCTCACCGCATCGGCTTCGCGCAGCGGGCGGCATACCCAGTAGCCCCGTCTCTCGCCGGCCTCCAGGGTCGGGTCGAACAGGTAGTGCAGCCAGCGTCTCGCGCTTTCATAGTCGCCGCCTTCCATGAAGCGCTTGGCGATCAGCCACGGCATGTAGAAGAACACCTCCCAGCCGTAGCAGCCGTCCCAGCCGTAGAAGTCGAAGACGTCCTTGGGCTCGCGATCGAGCACATGGAACTTCTCGGCGAATGTGCCGACGAAGTTGGCGCTGTCCTTTTCCGGCAACGATTGGAGGGCCGCATAGTTCGTGCTGTCGTAGAGAAAGTCGGCGCGCGCGTGCTCCAGCAGCTTCGCAGATGTTTCCGAGTACATGCGCACCCCCACCGACTGCGATTGCCGATAGAGCTTGTGCACTTCGGTGGCGGACAGGGCCTTGTTGAAAAGCTTGACTCCGGCGATGTCGCCATTGGGCTCACCGGCGATGGGACTGCGGGCGCCGAAGCGCAGTTCATCATGATCCGGCTCAATGGACGCTATCGCGGCACCGGACGCCACGAGCGCTCCATCGACATACAACCTGTGCGCGGTGATGCTGCTCACGGTGTGTGCCGCGTGGTGCCACTTGCCGTCGGCATAGTCTCTGCCTGCCGGCGACGAAATGACGTCTTCCGGGGCAGTCGAGCCTCCGAGCCAGATCCAGAGCCGGCTGCACACGCGACCTGTCGTGTCGATATACAGCTCACGGTCGTACTGATGGTTTTGCAAGACCGTGCCGATCAGGATCTGGTTCTTGCTTGTCACCTTGAACCACAACGACAGCGAGTAGTTCGTCCCCGAGATGCCACCAACCGGCCTGGCCCGGAGGTTGTAGCCGGCGCTGCCGTTGAACCGCAGTGCCGAGGCGATGCCGGGTGTCGGGCCGCCGACGAACTCAGGCATGGGCTGTGCGGCACGCTGGTCATCGTCGGCGCCGAGCGGCACCGGCGGCAGGGCGGCCTCCGCCGCCAGCGCCGGGTAGACGAAGGGCGAATCGTGTCCCCGCGCATACAGGTCACCCCTGAAGTCCCATGCGCGCTGGAAGGCGAGCGGCGCTCCTTCCAGGCTGAGCTGTTCGACGTCGCTGGCCGTCAATTCGCGGTCGAAAAGACGCAGCGCGGCGAAGTCGCCGTTGGGGTGTGCCCCGACGCCGCCGATCCAGGTGAAGATGATCAGCGCCAGTTCGTGATTCGGCGTCGCGTTGACCGTTCCGCTCTTGACCAGAAGTCCGTCGATGTACAGCTTCTGCGGCGTCGCTTTTGCATTGAAGGTGTGAACCAGATGATGCCAGTTGCCATCCGCGTAATCGATGCCGGACGGCGTGACCACGGTCTCGGTGCCCACCGACGCGGCCACGCAGCCGTTCAAGTCGATCCGGATGAAGCGGTCGTATTCCGAATGCTTGTTCCCGCCCCGATACGGTGACACCAGCATTGCGCCCTTTGCGCTCGTGCGGAACCAGAACGACAGGGCATAGCCGCCCGTGGCGGATATGCCGCCATAGGGTCTGGCGTTCGCGTAGGCGCTGCGTCCATCGAATCGAATGGCCGAGGGGATTTCCTCCGAGGGCCCCGCCACGAAGGGCTGCGTGGCGTAGAGGAAATTCGAATCGCCGTCGCGCGAGTTGTAGTGACCGTTGAAGTCCCACGCTTCCCGGGGCAGCGGGAGCATAGTCTCGTACGCGGTGCTGGTCATGCCGCCGATGTAGTAGGGATCATCCGCCGCCGGTGTGATGGGTGTGGCCATCATGCCCGCTGTGTAGAGGTCGTCATGATGCGGTGAGTCGAGCGTCAGGTGAATGTTCTTGGAGACACCGTTCACTCGCATATCGATGTCCACCAACATCCTGGGGTCGTGTTCGCCATAGAGGCTGGCCGCAAAGCCTCTGGGCGAGGTCGAGGTGTATGGATAGTAAGTGCCCGATCTGAAAGTGAGACTATGGAAGACGACGTTGGCGCTGCTCTTCTTGATCTCGATGGCATACGCCACGACGTGGGAAAGAATGCCGATGTCCCGGTCGTGGAATCGGGTCACTTCCAACCTGGCCGTGATCCCATGTTCAGCGCCGATTGCGCCGCTGTAGCTCGCGTACAGCGACTTGCCCATGCGTCGCCTCGATGCCACATAGGACTTGAACGGAATCTCCAGGGGGGCTTCGGGCGGTGCCGTGTCATAGGACATCGCGATCTGATGGCGATCCAGCCACACCGCCACTTCGGCAGCTCGCTGGGTGCCGTTCTTGTCGACCGTCGTGAACCTCGACATCAGCAGCCATTGGTCTTGCGCGATCTTGCGGTGGCGCAGGGTCAGCGGGCTGTTCACCTGCCCGGCCACGAAGAATCGCTCTTCATCGCTCGTCCCCCAGTAGTCCTGTATCAACCTCCAGGATATGCGCCCCCTGATGGTCTTCGGCTCCGACCATTCCCCCTGCCCGATGCGATGCGCGCGCTTCACCCTGATGAAAGTCTGCTTCGCGCCGCTCGCGTCGGCGTCCTGTTCGATTTCGCACCACACGAGGTGGATGCGCCCCTGAAAGCGGATGGGCGTGGGAATGAGGAACTTGTTCTTCGAGAACGTGACACTGATCCTTTCCCAGGGCCCCACTCCCTGCGGGCCGTCGAGTGTGATGCGCAGCGTGCGCAGGAACCATTCGCCGCCGTCGCCCGCCGAGCGTGCGGCCACATAGACCTCGACGGTCTCGTCGTCGATCACCGCCTCTGAAATGCCGCCGATGGTCGCCTGCCCTTGAGCGGCGATTTCCGCGAGATACGGATTGAGCGCCGCCCGCACCGTCTTGTCGCCGAGCTTGCCCTGGCGCAGCGCGTCGCTGAAGTCATAGTACGACGAGCTGGCATTGCGCAGCAGATTGGGGTCGACGTATTGCCCCGGGTAATAGAAGAGCTTCTTGTTGGCCTCCCACACCCGGTATTCCTTGTCGGTCTCCCAGGCCTCGAGCAAGAGCGGCTTGTCCAGAAAGTCGGCCGGCTCGATGCCGTCCACAGCCCGGTTGATGTAGAGCTGCACGCTGCCGACGGCTTCGAGCAGGCGCGTCGTGTGCATCTTGGCGGAAACGTTGACATCGAGCAGCAGGTATTCGTACAGCTTCTCGGCGTTGACGACCTCCTCCAGTCCGGTCCTGGCCGGCAGCACGTGGCCGAGCATGTAGTCGACCAGCGCATCGCGTCCGCGCTCGTCGACGCGATCCTTCACGGCCGTATTGGAAGGTTCGGGCAGCACGCCGCTCCACACGCTGGTGTCCCAGAAGTAGACATAGGCGGCACCGGAGGCCTCCATGCTGTTGTCCGCCGGATTGCCGTTGATGGTGTTGGCGGCGCTGTCTTCGCCCCATGCGCCCGCGACCAGCGTGGTGCCGTCGCGGCTGAGCGCCACCGCGCTGCCGAAGCGGTCGTTCGCCTCGGTGTTGGACGCCTTCACATAGGACACCTGGGACCAGTAGCTGCCTGCGCGCGTGTAGAGGTACACGGCGCCCGAATCGGTCGCGCTGTTGTCCGCGGCGTTTCCGTCGAGGCCGGTCGCCGCGCTGTCTTCCATCACGGCGCCAACGGCCAGCGTGTTGCCGTCCTGGCTCAGGGCGACGCAGCAGCCGAACTGATCGTTGCCGTTGGTATTGCCGGCCTTGACGAAGGACTGTTTCGTCCATTGCGTGCCGGTGCGCACGAACACATACGCGGCGCCCGAGTCGCTGGCCGACGCGTTGGCTTCGTCGCCGTTGGTGCCGGTGGCGTTGCTGTCCTCGCCGATGGCACCCACCGCCAGCGTGTTGCCGTCCGCGCTCAAGGAGATCGACCTCCCGAACAGGTCCCCCTGGCCGAGGTGGGGAGTGGCCACGCACGCCTGCTCGGTCCACACGATGCCGCTGCGGGTGAAGAGATAGACGGTGCCCGTCTGGACGCCGGTCGCGCCGTCTCTCCGGTCCGCCGGTGCGCCGACCGCGAGGGTCGTGCCGTCTTCGTTGAGCGCGACGGCGTATCCGAACTGGCCGCCTGCATCGAGGGTGGACCCCTTGACGTAGGCCTGCTGCGTCCAGGTGCTGCCCGAGCGCATGAATACATAGGCCGCACCGGCTTGGGCCGCGCTGTTGTCGGCCTGGTCGCCGTTGATGGTGTTGGCGGCGCTGTCTTCGCCCGAGGCGCCGACGGCCAGCATGTTGCCGTCGCCGCTCAGGGCCACCGAGCAGCCGAAGCCGTCGGAGGCTTCGGTGTTCGATGCCTTGATGTAGGCCTGCTGCGTCCAGCTCGTGCCGGTGCGAACCAGCACATAGGCGGCGCCGGACAAGCCCGCGCTGTTGTTGGCGGCGTCCTTGTTCACGCCGGTCGCGGCGCTGTCTTCGCCGATGGCGCCCACCGCCAGGGTATTGCCGTCGCTGCTGAGCGCCAACACGCAGCCGAATTGGTCACCCCCGCCCGTCGAGGCGGCGTACAGGCACGCCTGCTCGGTCCAGCCATCCCGGGTGCGCACGAAGACGTACACCGCACCGGTGTTGCCGATCATGCCGCAGGCGAGCGTGTTGCCGTCGGCGCTGACAGCCACCGCGGTACCGAAGCGGTCGGCCGCTCGGGCGTTGGACGCCTTCAGATAGGTCAGCGTGTGGGTCGGGCGGGCCTGTGCGCCGGCCGAGAAGCCGCGGTAGATGTACACCGCGCCCGCATTCGAGGCACTGTTGTCGCCCGGGTCGCCGCCGGTGCCGATGCCCGCGCCGTCTTCGCCCACGGCGCCCGCGACCAGCATGGCGCCGTCGCTGGTGAGCGCCACCGCGCTGCCGAAGCGGTCGTTCACGCCGGTGTTGGACGCCTTCACATAGGCCTGCTGCGCCCAGGTTCCGTTGCTTTGCGCGAAGAGATACACCGCGCCCGAATCCGAGGCGCTGTTGTCGCTCTCGTTGCCGTTGATGCCGGTGTCGGCGCTGTTCTCGAAGACCGTGCCGACGGCCAGCTTCAGGCCGTCGCCGCTGAGGGCGAGGGTCCAGCCGAAGCGATCATTGACCGTGGTGTTGGACGCTTTCACATAGGCCTGCTGGGCCCAGGCGTTGCCGCTGCGCTTGAACAGATACACCGCGCCGGCATCGGCCGCGTTGTTGTCGGACTCGCAGTCCACGCCGGTGCCCGCGCCGTTCTCGTAGGGTGCGCTCGCCGCCAGCGTGTTGCCGTCGCTGCTCAGGGCCACCGCGGCGCCGAAGCCGTCGTTGATGTCGGCGTTCGAAGCCTTGATGTAGCTCTGCTGTATCCACTGCGTGCCTGTGCGCGTGAAGACGTACACCGCACCGGAGTCGGTCGCTGCTTCGCTGTTCTGCGGGCCGTCGATGACGGTGGTGGCGCTGTTCTCGCCGGTCGCGCCGACGGCCATGGTGCTGCCGTTCTGGCTCAGGGCGATGGCGCCGCCGAAAAGATCGTTCACGTCGGCGTTCGATGCCTTGACGTAAGCCTGTTGCGACCAGGTGCTGCCGCTGCGCACGAAGACATAGACCGCGCCCGCCTCCGAGGCGGCGTTGCTGGCCTGGTCGCCGTTGATCGCCGTGGAGGCGCTGTCCTCGCCGGTGGCGCCGACGGCCACGGTGCCGCCGTCCCCACTCAGGGCCAGCGCGCCGCCGAAGCGGTCGTTGACCGCCGCGTTCGAGGCCTTGAGGTAGGCTTGTTGCGTCCAGTTTCCGGCGGTGCGCGCGAAGATGTAGGCGGCCCCGGCGTCCGAGGCGCTGTTGTCGGTGGCATTGGTGCTGGCGCTGTTCTCGCCGGGCGCGCCGACGGCCAGCGTGTTGCCGTTGTCGCTCAGGCACACCACGTGGCCGAACGCGTCCCCCGCGTCGGCATTCGCGGCCTTCAGGTAGGCCTCCTGCACCCATCCTGTGGAGCCGCGTGTGAACACGTAGACCGCGCCCGCATCGGCGGCGGTGTTGTCCGTCTGGCTGCCGTTGATGGTGCGCGTGGCGCTGTCTTCGCCGGGCACGCCCACGGCCAGGGTGCCGCCGTCGGCGCTGACCGCGACCGACCAGCCGAAGCCGTCGGACGCATCGGTGTTCGAGGCCTTGAGGTAGGCGTCGAGCGTGGCGGGCGCCGTCGTCGCCGCGGCGGTGATCGCGAGCGGAGTTTCCTCGGTCGATCCGTAGTTGGACAGGCCGATCAGCACCGCCTCGGCCGCCTTGCCGCGTGTCGCCCATGTCAGCGGCGGCCCGAGCTGGCCGCCGGCCAGTGGCTTGATGGTCTTGAGATCCTTGTAGCTCATCGCGATGGCCTTGGCCTGCCGCAGATGACGCGCCAGCAAGTCGACCTGCGCGACCTCCCTGGGGGGTTGGCCTCCGAGCAGGTCGCGCACCATGTCGCTCAGCTCCTGCGGGTCGCAGTTCAGCAACTTGGCCAGCACGGCGCGCAACTCCGCCTGGGGCACGGGCGGAAAGGCGTTGGCCTTGTCGAGGTAGGCGACCCAGTCGGCGGCCTTGGCGGATGCGTTCTGCAAGCCCTTGAGACGGCCGACGAAGTACTGCAGCCGGAAGCCGAGCGCACCGGTGACGTTGGCGGCCAGCCTTGTCGGGTCCGCCGCGATCATGGCGATCTCGAGTTCCTCGAGATGGAGATCGCGAACGGATTCCAGGTAGCGGCCCAGGTCGTAGAACAGCTCCAGAACCGCGCTGTGCTCGTTCAGGCGAGCCACGTCGGTGGCACCGTTCGCTTCGAAGTTGGCCGCCATCAGCGTGACGAGCACGTAGTACTGGTCGATGCGCGGGTCGATCCAGCGCATCCACCTGAGCAGCGGTGCAATGCTGCCGCCGCCCACGCTCAGGTCCTTGCTGAGCACCTCGGCGAGCGTGTAGCGTGAATTGCCCTGAGCGGTGACAACGATGGCCGTGACGCCCTCCATCACATCGGCTGCCATCGCGGCGCCGTGGGCGGCCAGGATGGACTGCACCACCTGCGCGATGAGCGGCGTGTCGTAGCCGCGCACCAGGCCGTGGCTGTCGACCACCGGCTCATTCACCGCGGGGATCACCGGGGAGGGCAGCTTGCTCAGCTCCGCCAGCCATTCGATCCGCACCGACCCGGCAGTGCTGCTGTCGCTTGGCACCTTCTCGTAGCTGTGGAAGCTCGCCGTGGTGAGCAGCGCGGGCTGCAGGTCGCGATACAGGCCATTGACGCGGTTGACGGTTTCCTGCGTCGCGCCCAGCGAAGACGCCGGGGGCTGATACAGCATGGCCACGGCCTGCAGCGGTGTGAGCTGCATGGCCGCCAGGGTCTCGGACAGCCAGGCCATCTGGTCGAGCGCGGTGAGCAGCGCGGCGGTTGGCGCGCCGGCCAGTGCCGTGAGCAGGCTCGGCGCCAGCACCTCGAGCATTGCGATGCCGTTGGTCACGCCCCAGCCGAGCAGCGGCAGCACGCGTGCAAAGCGGTACAGCGTGGACAGGCACTGCGCGTCGAATGGCAGGACGCGCTTCGGGTCGATCTCCGCGGTGATCGTGTCCCACTCCTGGAGCGTGAGCTTCAGTCCGTGGCGCACCCCTGCAATCTCCTGCGCCGTCAGATCAGAAAGCCGCTTCTGGGCTTCGGCGACGTACGATGAAATCCATCGGGCCTGATTGCCGAAGAGCTTGCGCATCAGCGAGGTCTCTTCGTGATACTCGCGATGGAATTCATTCAAGCGCCCGATCAACGCGCAGTACTCGTCCACACTCAGTCCGAAGCGCGACTGCCATTCCACGCAGCGCGCCAGTACCGACAAGGTGCGCTCGGAGATTGTGGGTACGCTCAGGCCATGCAGCGTGCTGGCCAGGCCGATCAACTGGTTCAGCGCCACGAAGCTCAGGCCCGTGGCCTTGTTCAGCCGGATGAGGTGGGCGATGCGGACCAGGTCGGCCTGCGATGCCGAGGTGCCGCGTCGAGCGATCGCCAGCGTGTCGCTGCCATGCAGCCCGTCACGCACGAACTCGGTCGGCGTCGAGGCGCCGTTGGCGATGTAGCGTGCATTGGCATGCGATGCGAGCGGTTCCGATTCGGCCAGCAGACTGCCATTGCTCGTGTCGCGGATGATTCCGTCTTCCCAGCGGAACTTGACCGCGCGAGCCTTGTCTGCCTTGGCTTCGTACTCGCCGGCGGCTTCCGCCAGCGGGACGATGTATTCGCCGCTGCTTTCGGCCAGCCGGATGTAGAAGCTGCCGTCGGCCAGATACTCGAAGACGAACTCCTTGGGCTGGAACCCGGTGTCGGAAGCCGTGGCCAGCCGCTTGCGGCTCGCATTCCAGCTCGTGCTGATGCCCCATTGCCGCGCCATGCCGGCCACGCCCACATTCACCTGCGTCGGCCAGTTCTCGCAGCGCAGGTGAGGCGCCGTGTTGGCGTTCACATAGCTGGCCAGTGTGGTGTCGGGCGGGTTCATCCGCCCCTGCTCGTCGAGCACATTGACCGCGCACAGCAGGTCGGTCAGCTCCGCATATTCGATCGAGGCGTACTTGAGGAATGCCTTGACCTCGTGCGGCAGGTTCAGATCGGTGGGCAGATTCGACAGGATCTGCATGTGCTTGTCGAAGAGATCGAGCTTGTCGACCGTGTTGGGCACCAGGGTGTAGTCCGCCTGGTCCAGCGCGTAGGCGGAGGGCGCCGTGTTGCGCGCGATCGCGTTGAGCTCGGTCTTCATCGCGGCCAGGCCCTCGCGGGCCGTCGCGTAGTTCACATCGAAGGGCAGATGGAACGGATGCGTCAGTTCGGCGAACAGTTCATACAGCCGCTGCTCGTTCGTGTTGCCGGGGTGCTTCAACGCGTACTGCGTCATGACCTCATTGGCCAGCGACAGCGTCGTCACCTCGCGATTCATGTTGTCCTCGCTGAGGGCGAGGCCACCGAGGTCCGGGCGGCGTGTGTTCAGCGCGTAATGCGGGCTGAAGGGCGTGATGCGCGAAGCGGCCAGATGATAGATGTCGAACAGGTACCTGGCCGGCGAAAGCATGGATTGCAGCGATGCCGGGTCGCAATATTCGCTGTCGTCCACGACCATGGCGTTGAGTTCGGGCGATGGCTGGAAGCTGTGCCGCAGTGCCCGGCGCGCCGGGTCGTGCGTGAGCGTGATGTCGCGCAGCGTCTCGCGCAGCGCCCGTGCCGCCTTGCGGATCGCCCTGCGATGGGGGCGCAGGCTGTCCGGGAGGACGCCATTGTCCAGCGCGCGTGCCGCATCGAGGACCGAGCCGATGCCCGCCTCGGCCAGCGCGGCACGCAGCCGTGCATCGACGCGGGATTCCTGCAATTGCCTTGCAATCTCTTTGAGTTTCATGACGCCCGTCCCTTGCGCTTGTGTTCAGACACCGGGCGAGGCCAAGCGCGCGTGCTGGCGACATCTTCAAGCCTCACCTGCCGAGGACAAAGATAGGTGAATCGGCGCGCGAATCAAAGAACAAAAGTTCCGCGCAAGGGTCGCGCGTGTCCGGTGGCGGAATGTGACGCACGCGCATGTGCGTGCGTCGTGCGGTGCGGCCCGCGCTATGCGATACCGAGCCGCCGGTCCAGCGACAGCGCACCGCCGCCTCGCCCCAGCAGGTACAGCAGCAATGCGGCCCAGGAGAGATGCGTGGGCCATGCCTCCGGATAGACGAAGACCTCGATCACCAGCGTCATGCCGAGCAGCGCGAGAGCGGACAGTCGCGTGAAGAGGCCCAGCACCAGCAGCACGGGGAACAGGTGCTCCGCATAGGCCGCCATGTGCGCCGCGATCTCGGGCGGTAGCAGCGGCAGCTTGTAGTCGGTGCGGAACAAGGCGTAGGTGCTCTCTGTCAGCGTGAGAATGCCTTCGACCTTGGTGCGTCCGGACAGGAAGAAGATCGCCGCGATGCCGAAGCGGCTCGCCAGTGCCAGCACATCGTGCGAGACGATGCGCGTGAGTATCGAGGCCAGCCGGTTCCAGAGCGCGCGCACGCCCTGTCCTGTGTGCCTGTCTTCATCGATGGACAAGGATCCGGAGGGGATGGAGTTCATGGTGATCTTTCCGATGTAGGAGGCGCGGGGAGGGATGCGAAAGCGCCGGAGCGCAGCAGGCCTTCGAGCAGGGCTGCAAGGTCGGCGCCGGGGTCGGCGGCCAGCGCGCGGTCTGCCGCGTCGGCCAGGGGCAGGCCGGCGGCGCAGGCATCGAGGAACACGCAGTCGGCCTTGCCGACCGCGCGAAAGATGACGGCATCGCGGGGCCGGGTGATGAGTGCGCCTTCGGCATGCCAGGCGATTTCTCCCGCGTCCGTCATGTCGTCATCGGGCGTTCGATTGCGCCGCCAGATGGTGAAGACCGGCTGGTCGTCGAACCAGGCCCAGCGTGCGGCAGGGTGGGGCGCAAGCACCAGTCCGGCGAGCCGATCGGGCGTGCGCGCTGCGAGCCAGGCGACGTCGAGCAGGTCCGCGTCAGCGGCCGCATGAGCCTCGCACCACATGGCATCGAGCCGTGCGACCCCGGGCAGATACGCGAGCTGCGAGGCCGGCTCGAAGTTCGCGAGGAAGGCCGGAAAGGCGCTGCCGTAGTTCATCAGCCGACCGTCGCGCGGCGCTTCGATCGCGACGTGCAGCGCAGCCGCGGCGCGGAACCAGTCGGAGCCGACCAGCCGTGCCACGGCCGGAAAGTTGGCTTCGAGCGCGTCGATGCAGCCTTTCATCACGGTGTTGCGGTACACCGCGAAGGCCGGTTGCGCGGCCAGGCTTCGCATCGCCGGGTCGGCGATGTCCTGTGATGCGAACAAGGCCTGGGCGAAGGCGGCCTGGAACAGCCCGAGCGATGCGCTCATTGCACATCCTCCGCCAGGCTTGCCAGGGCGTGTGCCGCGCCGGCCTCATCGGGTCGCGCGATGTGCCGCAGCCCGGCATCGGCCTGCGCGCGCTCGGCCATCAGCGCGTCGAACGACGGCACGTTGCCGTCGCGCTCGATCAGCGTGGGGCGGGCGCCGGCGCGCTCGATGAAGCGGCGATACAGCCGCCAGACCTCCGGCGCGATCGGCGCGTCATGCGAATCGATGAGGAGCGTGTCGCCGAGTGCCGGATCGGCCGTGTGTCCCGCCAGGTGGATCTCGGACACGACATGCGCGGGAAAGCGGTCGAGCCATGCGTCGGCCGCGTAGCCCAGGTTGCGGGCCGACACATGCACGTTGTTGATGTCGAGCAGCAAGGTGCAGCCGGTGCGGCGCGCCAGCTCGCGGAGGAAGTCGATCTCGTCCCATGCGTGGCCATCGAATCGCAGGTAGTGCGAGGGGTTCTCGATCGCGATGCTTCTCTTCAGCGCGGCCTGCGTGCGCTCGATGTTGGCCGCGATGCGATGCAGGGCCTCCGTGGTGCGAGGAAAGGGCAGGAGGTCGGGGAAGTGAAGGCCCTTCCAGGCCGACCATGCCAGGTGTTCCGAAATCAGCGCGGGCTGGATGCGGTGCGCGAGCGCGACCAGCCGCTGGAGATGGGCCGCATCGGGCTCGGCATCGCCCGCGAGCGACAGCGACACCCCATGCAGCGACACGGGATGGCTGGCGCGAATCGCCTCCAGCCACCTGAGGCGGGGGCCGCCCGCCACCATGTAGTTCTCGGGATGCACTTCGAACCACAGGCCTTCGTCGCGCGCCGCGACGGCGCTGTCGAAGTGCTGCGGCTTGAGGCCCAGGCCGGCGGTGAGCATGTCCGGCATGTCGGTCATGGCAGCGGGCAATGCGGTGGTGCGCGATCGATCAGGACTTGATCGGCGACAGCGAACCCATGCCCTTGGGTGTCTGGATCGTGGTGCAGGTGCCGACCGGGACGTTCTTCCAGGAGTTGCCCTGGTAGTCGGCCTTCGACGTGCCGGCGCAGGTGGTGCCGGGGCCGGCGGCGCAGTCGTTCTTGCCGGCCATCGAGACGCCGTAGCATTTCTCGAACTTGGCGGCCATCGAATCGGCCATCGGTTTGTCCTGGGCCATGGCGGAGCCGGCGGCGAGTGCGCCGAGGGTGAGGGCGGCGATGGCGAGGGAACGAGCGGTCATGGAAATACTCCTGTGAGTCATGGGTTTGAAGGTTCAACCGCGCCGCATGGCGCAGTCGTTCCTACTTCGCCGCCCGTTCGCGCCGAGTTACAGCGCACGGCACAATTCGCCGGATTTCTTTTTTTTCATGCGGCTGTAACCGAGAGGAGCCCAGGCACGAATGTCCACAGGAAGCGCGATGGCAAGAAGCGACACGGAGCTCGAACTGCACGACCTGTTCGTGCGCGGGCTGGCCGGCGACGCGAAGGCCTATCACGCCTTTCTGCAGAAGCTCAGCGCGCACCTTCGTGCCTATCTGGCCCGGCGCCTGTTCGGCTGGCCCGATGAAGTGGAAGACCTCGTGCAGGAATGTCTGCTCGCCATGCACAACCAGCGCCACACCTACCAGAGCGACCAGCCCCTGACGGCCTGGGTGCATGCGATCGCGCGCTACAAGATGATCGACCTGCTGCGCGCCAAGTCCAGCCGCGAAGCCTTGCACGACCCGCTCGATGACGACCTGGCGGTGTTCGCCGAATCGGCCACCGAATCCAGCGATGCGCGCCGCGACCTTGCGGGCCTGCTGGGCAGCTTGCCGGACCGGCACCGGCTGCCGATCGTGCATGTCAAGCTCGAAGGCCTGTCGGTGGCCGAGACCGCGCGGCTGACCGGCATGTCCGAGTCGGCGGTGAAAGTGGGCATTCATCGCGGACTCAAGGCGCTCGCGCTCAAGATCAAGGAGTCGTCATCATGAAGACCGACGACCTGGTGGCCCTGCTCGCCGCCGACGCCGCACCGGTGCCGCGGCGCGCCGCCTCGCACCGCCTCGTGATCGCGCTGCTCGCGGGATTGCCCTTTTCCATCGCGCTCATGGCGACCGAATACGGCGTGCGCAGCGATCTGATCCAGACCCTCTTCTGGCCCATGTTCTGGATGAAGCTGATCTTTCCGATCTGCATCGGCATCGCCGGCTTCGTGATGGCCCAGCGCCTCGGGCGACCGGGCGTGCGTGTGCGCCATGCCTGGCTGGGCGTCGCCCTGCCGGTCCTGGCGCTGTGGGGTCTGGGCCTCATCGTCTATGTGTCGGCGGCGCCGGAGCAGCGCGCTCCGATGGTGTGGGGCCAGACCTGGCGCACCTGCGCGTTCAACATCGCGCTGATCGCGGCGCCGGTCTTCATCGCCGTGCTCGCCGCCCTGAAGAGCCTCGCGCCGACGCGGCCGGCCCTGGCCGGTGCCGCGGCGGGCGCGATGGCGGCCGGGGCCGGTGCGGCCGTCTACGCCCTGCATTGCCCTGAAATGACGGCGCCCTTTCTTGCGATCTGGTACGTGCTGGGCATGTCGCTTCCGGTGCTCGCGGGTGCGCTGATCGGTGCGAGGCTGCTGCGCTGGTGAGGAGCAGCGCCGTCATCGATTTCAACGCGCCGTCCCATGAGGTCGCGCGGCGGCTCATCGGCGTCACGCTGCTGGTCGACGGCGTGGGCGGGCGCATCGTCGAAACCGAAGCCTACGATCGCGACGACCCGGCCTCGCACACCTTCGTCGGGCCGACGGCCCGCAACGCCGCGATGTTCGGTCCGCCCGGGCACGCCTACGTGTACCGGTCCTATGGCATCCACTGGTGCCTCAACTTCGTCTGCCGCGAGGAAGGGCATGGCGCCGGCGTCCTGATCCGCGCGCTCGAACCCACGCAGGGACTGGAACGCATGCGCGAGCGCCGCGGCGTGGAAGACATCCGCCTCCTGTGCGCCGGTCCCGGCCGAGTCGGCCAGGCCCTGGGCATCGATGCCGGCTTCTACGGCCTCCCGCTGGATGCGCCGCCCTTCCAGTTGCTCGCCGCACCCGGGGACCATCCCGACATCGCGGTCGAAGCCGGCCCCCGCATCGGCATCTCCAAGGCCATCGCCGTGCCCTGGCGCTTCGGCGAACGCGGCTCACGCTTCCTCAGCAAACCCTTCAAACCCCCCGCACCACACACCCCTCGTCCGAAACCAGCCCCTTCCCACCGCTGACCCCCAAGCGTGGAACACCGCGGACCGGCTCCGCCGGGCCGCCGGTGTTGCCCCCTGCAAGGGGGTGGGCGAAGCGACACGCAGTGCGCGCAGCCTGGGGGTGTGCCAGAAACACCGCGGACCGGCTCCGCCGGGCCGCCGGTGTTGCCCCCTTGAGGGGGTAGGCGAAGCGACACGCAGTGCGCGAAGCCTGGGGGTGTGCCAGGATCACCGCGGACCGGCTCCGCCGGGCCGCTGGTGTTGCCCCCTTGAGGGGGGAGGCGAAGCGACACGCAGTGCGCGCAGCCTGGGGGTGTGCTACCTCCTGCCTCCGAAGATGCCGCCGAGGACACCGCGCAGGATCTCCTTGCCGACGGCCGTGCCCATGGTACGTACCGCCGACTTGGCCATGGTCTGGGCCAGGCCGTCGTGCTTGCCGCCGCGCGGCCCGGTCGTGCCGAAGAGGATCTCGTTGAGGCTGCCCACGAGTCCGCCCGATCCCTGCTGGGTGGCCGTGCCGATCGGAGCACCGCCCATGCCGCCCGTTGGCGCCGCTGGCGCGCCGGGTGCGCCGGCGCTGCGGCTCCTGAGTTTTTCGTAGGCCGATTCGCGGTCCACCGACTTCTCGTACACGCCAGCCACCAGCGAGCCGGCCATCAGGGCCTGGCGCTGCGCGCTCGTGATCGGGCCGATCTGGCTGCCCGGGGGCAGCACATAGACGCGCTCGGTCATCGTCGGGCGGCCCTTCTCGTCGAGGAAGCTCGCCAGCGCCTCGCCCACGGCGAGTTCGGTGATCGCGCTTTCGATGTCGAGGCCCGGCTTCTGCCGCATCGTCGTCGCGGTGGCCTTGACGGCCTTCTGGTCGCGCGGCGTGAACGCGCGCAGGGCATGCTGCACCCGGTTGCCGAGCTGGGCCAGCACGCTGTCGGGGATGTCGAGCGGGTTCTGCGTCACGAAGAACACGCCCACGCCCTTGGAGCGCACCAGGCGCACCACCAGCTCGATGCGCTCGACCAGGGCCTTGGGCGCCTCGTTGAACAGCAGGTGCGCCTCGTCGAAGAAGAAGACCAGCTTGGGCTGGTCGGGGTCGCCGATCTCGGGCAGTTGCTCGAACAGCTCCGACAGCAGCCACAGCAGGAAGGTGGCATAGAGCCGCGGCGAATTCATCAGCTTGTCGGCCGCCAGGATGTTGACCACGCCCTTGCCGCCCTCGGTCTGCATGAAGTCGGCGATGTTGAGCATCGGCTCGCCGAAGAACTTGTCGCCGCCCTGGCTTTCGATCTGGAGCAGGCCGCGCTGGATCGCGCCCACGCTGGCGGCGCTGATGTTGCCGTACTGGGTGGTGAACTGGCTGGCGTTCTCGCCCACGTACTGGAGCATCGCGCGCAGGTCCTTGAGGTCCAGCAGCAGCAGGCCGTTGTCGTCCGCGATCTTGAAGACCAGGTTCAGCACACCGGCCTGGGTCTCGTTGAGATCGAGCATGCGGCCCAGCAGCAGCGGACCCATGTCGGAAATGGTGGCGCGGACCGGATGGCCCTGTTCGCCGAATACGTCCCAGAGGGTGACGGGGCAGGCGAGGGACTCGGGCGCGTCGAGGCCGCGCTCCTTCAGGGTGGCGGCCATCTTCTCGCCGATGCCGCCTTTCTGGCTGATGCCGGTGAGGTCCCCCTTGACGTCGGCCATGAAGACCGGCACGCCGATGGAGGAGAGCCTCTCCGCGATGGTCTGCAAGGTGACCGTCTTGCCGGTGCCCGTGGCGCCGGTGATCAGTCCGTGGCGGTTGGCGAATCCCGGCAGCAGCGTGCATTCGGTGGCGCCGTGGCGGGCAATCAGGAGTGGGTCAGCCATATCGTGGTAGCGCAATCTCGTAAAGCCGGCAGTCTATCGAAGGAGGCGAGGGGGTGCCTTCTATAATCGCGACCCGTGAAATAGTTCCTCACATTCCCGGAGTCCTGTCTTGTCATCGAGTGCCACTTTCTCTTCCTCCGCTGCGGGCGACGCGTCCGAACAGTCCCCCCTCGAGAACGAACTGGCAGTCCTGCTGGTCGAGTCGCTGAACCTCGAGGTCGCACCCTCCGAGATCGTTCCGACGGCACCGCTCTACGGCGAGGGGCTTGGCCTGGATTCGATCGACATCCTCGAAGTCGCGCTCGAAGTCTCGCGCAAATACGGCTTCCAGCTTCGCTCGGACGACGAGCGCAACCAGCAGATCTTCGCGTCGCTGCGCAGCCTTGCGACCCACGTCGCGCAGCACCGCGGCGCTTCCTGATCCATGTCCCGATGGCGCATGGCGCTCCTGCTGATCGCGGGGGTGAGCTATGCCTTGGTTTCGCACTGGATGATGACCCGCCACGCGGCCGAGCCGTGGGCGCTCGTGGTCCTGCTCGGTCCGCTGTGGCTCACCGCCATGGGGCTGGCCGGCAGCCGCTTCGGCGCGTGGGGACTGGCGCTCGCCGGGCTGGCCGGCGCGGCGCTGTTCGTGCTGGTGCTCCACGGCGAGGCCGGCGACCCCAACCGCCTGTACGTGCTGCAGCATGCGGGCATCAACATCCTCTTGTGCGGCTGGTTCGGCGGCAGCTTGCGTCGGGGCCGGCTATCGCTGATCGGCCAGTTCGCCGAGCGCGTGCATGCGCTGTCCCCGGCGATGCGTCGGTACACGGCGCAGGTCACCCGCGTCTGGACTGCCTACTTCGCGGCGATGGCCGTGGCTTCGGTCGTCGTGTATGCGAGCCTGCCCTTCACCGCCTGGTCGGTGCTCGCCAATCTTCTGACGCCCTTGCTGGTCGCGGTTCTCTTCGTCGGGGAATACCTGCTGCGCTACCGGCTCCATCCCGAATTCGAGCGCACCCGTCTGAGCGACGCGGTGCGCGCCTTCTACAGCACGCCGGCCAATTCCTCCGCCGGCCGCCGATGAGTCAAGGAGCGTGGTGAGACCCGACAACCGACTTCCGCTGCTGGCGGATCGCGACCTCGATCAACCCCTTGCGTGGCGTGCCGGCGTGCCGGTGAGCGCGCGCGAGTTTCTTGCCGACGTCGCACGCTTCGCGCCGCTGTTGCCGCCGGGCGGTCCGGCCGTCAACCTGTGCAGCGACCGCTACGCCTTCACGGTCAGCCTTGCGGGCGCACTGGTGCGCGGGGAGGCCAGCCTCCTGCCGCCCGACGCCCGGCCCGACACGCTGGCCCGGCTGCACGAGACGAACGATCCCACCTATGCGGTGACGGATGACGAGAGCATCCGGACGCCCGATCTGCCCCGCGTCCTGTTTCCCGGGCAGCCCGCCACCGGGGAGGCTGCGGATGCCGCCGTGCCGATGATCGGCGCCGACATGCACGCGGTGAGCCTGCTCACCTCGGGTTCGACCGGCGCGCCGCAGCCGCACGCCAAGCGCTGGCGCACGCTGGTGGGCGATGTCGCCGCCGCCGTCGAGCGCCTGTCGGCCCTGCTCGGACGACCCTCGCTCGCCGGCCTGACACTGGTCGCGACGGTGCCGGTGCAGCACAGCTACGGCCTGGAGTCCTCCGCATTGCTGGCCTTGCTCGGCGGCGCCGCCTTCGACAGCGGACGGCCTTTCTTCCCCGCGGATGTCGCCGCGGCGCTGGCCTCGGTGCCGCAGCCGCGCGCGCTGGTCACCACGCCTTTCCATCTCAAGACCCTGCTGCTGTCGGGCATCGAACTGCCGCCGGTGGACCTCATCCTGTCGGCGACCGCGCCGCTGTCCCCGCAACTGGCCGCGCAGGCGGAGCAGGCGCTGGGCGGCCAGCTGATCGAGATCTACGGCAGCACCGAATCCGGCCAGGTCGCCACCCGTCGACCGACGCAAAGCGAAGTCTGGGAAACCTTCGGCCAGATCCGCGTGCGCGCCGAGCACGATGCGGCCGGCGCCGAGCGCTTCGTCTTCGAGGGCGACTTCATCCCCGAACCCACGCCCATGGCGGACGTCCTCGAACTGCTCGATGCGCGCCGCTTCCGCCTGCTCGGACGCGCCAACGACCTGATCCACGTGGCAGGCCGGCGCAGTTCGCTCGGCCATCTGAACTACCACCTCAACAGCATTCCCGGCATCGAGGATGGTGCCTTCTGGCTGCCCGACGACGTGGCCGATGCCGTGGTGCGCCCGGTGGCCTTCGTGGTCGCGCCCGGCCTGGATGCGCACGCCATCATCGAGGCGCTGCGCCAGCGGCTCGAAGCCGTCTTCGTGCCCCGGCGCGTCGTGCACGTGGACGCCTTCCCGCGCGAAGGCACCGGCAAGCTCACGGCGCGCGCGCTGCGCGAATTCGCGCTCGCCCACCTGGCGGCGGACGGCGCGCCGGTGCGCCTGACGCGCGAGGTGCCGAAGGACCATCCGGCCTTCCCGGGGCATTTTCCGGGGCAGCCGCTCATGCCCGGTGCCTTGCTGGTCGCCCAGGTGCTCGAAGCGGCGCAGGGCGTTCCCTCGATCGCGGCGCGCATCGGCACCCAACCCGTGCTTGCCGCCGCGAAGTTCCTCGCGCCGGTGCGTCCGGGCAGCCTGCTCACCATCGACCTCGTGCCTGAAACCGGCACCTCGCGCGGCCTGCGTTTCGACGTGCGCTGCGGCGAGGTGGTCGCCGTGACCGGCCGCTGGACGCCCGGAACCGGCGCGGCGCCATGAGCGCCCCCGCGCCCGAGGCCGGCGACGCGAAGACGCGCCAGGCCGACTGGTCGCGTGCGCCCGAGCGCAGCAACATGCTCGCGCTGCGCGTGATCTGCTGGATCGCCATCTGGTGCGGACGGCGCGTCGCGCGGCTCGTGCTGCATCCCGTCTGCATCTACTTCCTGCTGTTCGCGCCGACGCCGCGCCGCCACATCAAGCGCTACCTGTTCCGCGCCATCGGGCCCGAGGCCGGATGGGGCGACGGCTATCGCCTCCTGCACGCCTTCGCATCGACGGTGCTCGACCGCATCTACTTCCTGCGCGGCCGCATGGACCTCTTCGACATCCGGGTCAGCGGCCAGGAGCCGGTGGAAGCCGAGATGGCGGCGGGGCGGGGCGCGTTCATGGTCGGCGCCCACATGGGCAGCTTCGAGGCGCTGGGCGCCTGCAAGAACCACAGCCCGAATCCGGAGGCGCTGCGCCTGGCGATGCTCATGTACCCGGACAACGCGCGGCAGATCAATGCGGTGCTCAACGCGATCAGCCTGCCCGAACTGCGGCCGCACATCATCGCCCTCGGCCGGCCGCACGCCATGCTCGCACTGCGCGACTGGCTCGACTCCGGCGGACTGGCGGGCATGCTGGCCGACCGCACGCTGAGCGGCCCGGACGAAACTGGCCAGCAGCGCGGCAGCAGCATCTCGCTGCCCTTCCTCGGCCAGCCCGCGCTGTTCAACGACGGCCCCTTCCGCCTGGCCGCGCTGCTGCGCCGCAAGCTCTATTTCACGGCGGCGCTCTATGCGGGCGGCGCCCGTTACGATGTGCTGTTCGAGCCGCTGGCCGACTTCGGCGAGCGGGTGGCCGATCCCGCCGAGCGCGAACGCCGCATCCGCGCCGCGCTCGAAGCCTATGTCGCGCGGCTGGAAGCGCTTTGCCGCGCGTATCCGTACAACTGGTTCAACTTCCATGATTTCTGGCTCGAAGATCCGAATTGAGCGCTGGTGCCGTGGGCTGCTGGTGATGCTCGCGCTCTGCGCCGGGCCGGCCTGGGCGTTCGATCTGAATGAACTCATGACACTGCTCGGCCAGCAGAAAAGCGGCGAGGCCCGCTTCACCGAACAGCGCTTCGTGCGCGGAATCGAAGGCCCGCTCGATGCCAGCGGCGAACTGAGCTTCACCGCCCCCGACCGCCTGACGCGACGCACGCTGACGCCGCGCCCCGAGACAATGGCCGTGGACGGCAACACCCTGACCCTCTCGCGCGGCGGGCGCACGCGCACCATGACCCTGGACAGCATGCCCGAGCTGCTCGGCATGGTCGAAGCCATGCGCAGCACGCTCAACGGCGATGCCCGCAGCCTCCTGCGCTATTTCCGAGGCACCGTCTCCGGCTCGGCCGATCGCTGGTCGCTGGAACTCCAGCCCATCGACGACCGCCTCGCGGCACAGGTACGCACCGTGCGTCTCAGCGGACGGGCCGGCGAAGTGCTCGGCATCGAAATGGAATTCGTCGGCGGCGACCGGTCGGTGATGCAGATCACCCCCGAGCGCGGTGCGGCCGGCGTCGCGAACCGCGCGCCCACCCCTGCGCGCGCCACGCCGTGACGGGCCGCAGCGCCGCCGCGATGGGCCGTGGCCGGGCGCTCGCGGCGCTCGGCCTCTGGCTCCTGCTGCTCCTGGCCGGCGCGGTGCTGATCGCGCGCACCCATTTCAGCGCCGACCTCTCCGCCTTCCTGCCCGCGAGCCCCGATGCGCGGCAGCGCGTGCTCATCGAGCAGCTCCAGAGCGGCATCGCCTCGCGCACACTTTTCATCGGCATCGAAGGCGGCCAGGATGCGGCGCAACGGGCGGGCGTGTCGCGTGCGCTGGCCGGCGCGATGCGCGCGAGCGGCCTGTTCGACCAGGTGCAGAACGGCGATGCCGCCGACTGGAAGGACGCGGGCACCTGGGTCTTCGATCACCGCTACCGGCTCGCGCCCGGCATCGACGCCGCGCACTTCACGGCCGAGGGCCTGCGCGATGCGATCGGCGACACGCTCTCGATGCTCGGCACCCCCACGGGCCAGGCGCTCAAGCCCCTGCTCGAACGCGATCCGACCGGCGAGACGGCGCGCATCGCCGAAAGCCTCATTCCTTCCAGCGCACCGCGCAGCGGGGAGGGCGTGTGGGTCTCGCGCAGTGCGCCGCGCGCGGTGCTGCTGGCGACCACGCACGCGGCCGGCAGCGACCTCGATGCGCAGGCCCGGGGCATCGCCGTCGTGCGCGACGCCTTCGAGGCCGCCACGCGCGGCATCGCGGGCCCGCGCCCCCAGCTGCAGATGAGCGGCGCGCCGGTGTTCTCGGTGCAGAGCCGCGACCAGATCAAGAGCGAGGCGACCCATCTCGCCCTCGTGGGCGGCATCGTCATGGGCGCCTTGCTGCTGCTCGCCTTCGCCTCGCCGCGCGCGCTGGTGATCGCCGTGCTGCCCGTCGCGACCGGCGTCGTGGCCGGCACGGCCACCGTCAGCCTGGTGTTCGGCGGAGTGCACGGCCTGACGATGGGATTCGGCAGCACGCTGATCGGCGAGACCGTCGACTACGCCATCTACTACCTGATCCAGGCGCGCGGCGCTGCCGTGCCGGGCACCGGCTGGCGGCGCTGGCGCGACGTCCACTGGCCGACGGTGAGGCTGGGGCTCCTGACCTCCGTGTGCGGCTTTGCGGCCCTGGTCTTCTCGGGCTTCCCGGGGCTGGCGCAACTGGGCGTCTTCTCCCTCGCCGGGTTGATCGCGGCGGCCCTGGTGGCGCGCCATGTCCTGCCGGTGCTCGCGCCGGACGGCGCCACCGGCATGGGCATGCGGCACCACATGGCGCGGCTGGCCGGCCTCGGCGTGCGCGCGTTGCCGAGGCTGCGGCTGGTGTTCGTCGGCCTCGGCATCTGCGCCCTCGGCCTTGTGCTGTGGCAGGGCGGCTACCTGTGGCGCGCCGATCTGGGGGCCATGAGCCCGGTGCCCCAGGCCGCGCAGGCGCTCGACGCGGAACTGCGCAATGACATCGGCGCCAGCGATGCCAGCACGCTGGTCGTGATCCGCGGCAATGACGAGCAATCCACCCTGCGCGCCACCGAGGCCGCCGGCGCGCGCCTCGACACCCTGGTGGACCGCGGCGAGCTGGCCGGCTACGAAAGCGTCTCGCGCGTGCTGCCGAGCGAAGCGGCGCAGGCCGCGCGCATCGCCAGCCTGCCCGATGCGGACACCCTCAGGACGAACCTGGCCGAAGCCCTGCGAGGCCTGCCGCTCTCGGCCGCGCGCCTCGACCCCTTCGTGGCCGACGTGCAGGCCGCGCGCAACCAGCCCATGATCCGGCGCGCCGAACTCGAAGCCGGGCCGCTGGGCGCGGTGATCAACGCCCTCATGTTCGAGCGGCCGGACGGCGGCTGGTCTTCCCTGATCTCCCTGCATCCGGGCGCCGGCTTCGACGCGAAGCGCCTGGCCGCGACGCTGGGCGACCTGCCGGACGTGCAGGTCGTCAACGTCGGTGACGAACTGCGCGGGCTCTACCAGCGCTACCTGCACGAGGCCTTCGTCCAGGTCATGCTGGGCGCGCTGGCGGTGGTCGTGCTCCTGGGCCTTTACCTGCGATCGGGCACGCGCCTGCTGGCCGTGTGCCAGCCGCTGCTGTTCGCGGTGGTCCTCACCCTCGGCGGGCTGGCGCTGCTGCAGGTGCCGCTGGGCATTCTTCACCTCATCGGCCTGCTGCTGGTCGTCGCGGTCGGATCGAACTATGCGCTCTTCTTCGACCAGCTTCGCGTCACCGGCCGCGCGGACGAAGACACGCTGGCTTCGCTGATGCTTGCCAACCTCACGACCGTGGTGTCCTTCGGCCTCATCGCGATCTCGAACATCCCGGCGCTGTCGGCCATCGGCCGCGTGGTCGCGCCCGGCGCCTTGCTGGCGCTGCTGCTGTCGGCGGCCTTCGCGCGTGCGTCCGCACCCGCCGCATCCGCCGCACCCGCCTGGCCCTGGCCGCCGTTCATCCGTGCGAGCGCGGTCCTGCATGTGGCGGCGATCGTCGCCGGCGTGCTGATCCCCGGCGCCGTGCCCTGGGCCATCGGCGCCATCGTGCTGAACCACGTGCTCATCACCGCCGCCGGCCTCACGCCGCGCAGCAGCCTGCTCGGCCGCAACATCACGCGCCTGCCCGAGGCGGCGGCAGCACGCGGCGAAGTCGCGCTCACCATCGACGACGGGCCCGATCCCGAAGTCACGCCCCAGGTGCTGGACCTGCTCGATGCCCACGGGCAGCGGGCCACCTTCTTCTGCATCGCGGAGCGCGCACAGGCCCAGCCCGCGCTGGCGCGCGAGATCGTTGAGCGCGGCCACAGCATCCAGAACCACACGGCACGGCATCGCCACAACTTCTCGCTGCTCGGGCCGCGCGGATTCGAGCGCGAGATCTCGCAGGCGCAGCGCGAGCTGCAGGCCATCGGAGGCCGGCGCCCGACCTGCTTTCGCGCGCCGGCCGGGCTGCGCAATCCATTTCTCGCGCCGGTGCTGCATCGGCTCGGGCTCACGCTGGTGAGCTGGACGCGACGCGGCTTCGACACGCGCGAACGCGATCCGGCCATCGTGCTCTCGCGTCTCACACGCGGCCTGCGCGCGGGGGACATTCTTCTTCTTCACGACGGCCATGCGGCGCGCACCGCCGACGGCCGGCCGGTGGTGCTGGAAGTGCTGCCGCTCCTGCTGGCACGCATGCGCGCCCAGGGCCTGCATTCCGTGACGCTGCCGGACGGATTGGGACAATGACCGGATGACCGGACACCAGATCCCGACCGACGCCGCCTGGCGCGCCCTGCATGAATCCGCCAGCGCCCCCTACCGGAAGTCCGGCCGCTTCGCCTGGCATTTCGCGCGCGGCAAGCTCGGCCGCGACCCGGTCTTTCGCGGCCTGATCGAGCGCGGCCTGATCGGGCAACACCGCGCGCGCGTGGTCGACATCGGCTGCGGCCAAGGCCTCCTCGCGAGCCTTCTCGCCTCGATGAGCGACATGCAGGCGCGACGACCCGCCCAGTGGCCGGCCGCCTGGGCGCGCACGCCCGCATCCGCCAGCTACACCGGCATCGAACTCATGCCCCGCGATGTCGCGCGCGCCCAGCAGGCCACCGGCCATCTGAAGCCCGCGCCGCGATTCGTCTGCGCCGACATGTGCAGCGCCGCGCTGCCGCCCTGCGACCTCGTCGTGATCCTCGACGTGCTGCACTACGTGGACCTCGATGCGCAGGAAGGCGTTCTGCGCCGCGTGCGCGACGCCCTGCTGCCCGCAGGCCGGCTGCTGCTGCGCGTTGGCGATGCGTCGAGCCGGCGCGGATTCGCCATCAGCCAGTGGGTCGATCGCACCGTCACCCGCATTCGCGGCCATCGCGTCTCGCCCACCTGGGGCAGGCCGCTGGCCGAATGGACGGTGCTGCTGCGGCGCCTCGGCTTTTCCTCCGTGCACAGCATTCCCATGAGCCAAGGCACGCCATTTGCAAACGTGCTGCTCGTGGCCGACCTCGAACAAGACAAGAAAGCATGACCGCACCCCAGACCCTCGACGCCGCCGGCATCGCACGGCGCATTCCCCACAGCGGCACCATGTGCCTGCTGGAGCGCCTGCAGTCGTGGGACGAGCAGGCCATCCACTGCACCACGGCCACCCATGCCTCGCCCGGCAATCCCCTGCGCACGGCCGACGGTCTCCTGGCGCCCACCCTCATCGAATACGCGGCCCAGGCCATGGCGCTGCACGGCGGCCTGCTGGCGCCGGAAGACAGCGAGCCCTCGGCGGGATTCCTCGCCAGTGCGCGCAACGTGCGCTTCGGCGTGCTGCGCGTCGACGACATCGCGGGCGCACTGAACGTGCATGCGAACCGAATCTCCGGCGACACCAGCCAGGTTCTCTACGAATTCGCGGTCAAGGATTCAGGCGGCCGCATGCTGGCCGAAGGCCGGGCGATCGTCGTCCTCAACACCCCGCTTCCCAAGGAATGAAGTCCATGCCATCGATGTCCTCCTCCCTTGAAGGCAAACGAGCCCTCGTCACCGGCGCCAGCGGCGCGCTCGGCTCCGCCATCGCGAAACGCCTCGCGCGCGACGGAGCGACCGTGCTCCTGCACGCCAACTCGCGCCCCGAAGCCGTCGAGCAACTGGCGGCCGAGATCGCCGCGGCGGGTGGCCGCGCCGAATGCCAGGTCTTCGACCTGCGCAGCGACGATGCCGCCCGCGCGGCCTGCGAACGCATGCTCGCCGGCGGGCCGGTGCAGATCGTCGTCAACAACGCCGGCGTGCATGACGACGCCGTGCTGCCGGGCATGCAGCCCGCGCAGTGGCACAAGGTGATCGACGTCTCGCTCAACGGCTTCTTCCGCGTGACGCAACCCCTGCTGCTGCCCATGCTGCGCACGCGCTGGGGACGCATCATCAACATCTCCTCGGTGGCGGCGCTCGCCGGCAACCGCGGGCAGGTCAACTACGCGGCGGCCAAGGGTGGGCTCAACAGCGCCACCAAGGCCCTGTCGCTCGAAGTCGCGGCGCGCGGTGTCACGGTGAATGCCATCGCCCCTGGCATCATCGCCTCGCCCATGGCCGATGGTGTCTTCGACGCCGCGATGATCAACCAGATGGTCCCGGCCAGGCGCGCCGGCACGCCCGATGAAGTGGCCGCGCTCGCGGGCTTTCTGGCGAGCGAGGAAGCTGCCTACATCACGGGGCAGGTGATCTCGATCAACGGCGGAATGATCTAGGCGCCGTGCGGCGCTCCCTTGTGTCTGCGTTTGTGAATGAAATGAGGTGCATATGGCGTCATCGCTGAAACGTGTCGACAACGCATTGGATGTCATCGAGCAGGTCTGCGGCCCGGATGAACGCGCGATGGTGGAGAACAAGCTCGGTTCCGCCGCCGTGGCGCAGGGATTCGGCAGCGCCCTGCATATCGGCGGCAATCGCGGCGGCATCGGCATCTTCAAGTCGGATGCGGAGACCTATCGCCGGAACCTCGCGCGCGCCGTCGTGCTGACCATGTTGTCGCAGGGCAAGATCACCGCGACGCAATGCGACACGCAGTTGACCGCGCTGATGACCCGCGGCGCGGGCGACCTGGAAAAGCAGCTCCGGGCCCTGTTTCCCTACAAGGCGTTTCGCGGCCAGTTCGCCGGGCGTGCCGAATGGCAACCCACGTACTTCACCAACCCGAGCACCCACTCCGAAACGCGATACCGCTACATCGTCCACACCATCCAGGCCGCGGCCTCGAATGTGGCGGACGCGATGAAGGGCAATGTGTCCGACGCGCAGAAGCTCGCCAAACTCCATGAGCGCTACATCGGCTACGGAAAGATCGACAACTCCAATCCGCTGAAGGCGAAACTGCTGGTGCGCTTCTATGAGGAGTACCTTCACAATCCGAACGTCATCCGCCACAACATCATCAGCAGCTCCGTCATCAGCGAGGCGAAGCATTCGACCTACTATCCCTTCGGCTTCATCATGCGCGTGCCGCCGGAGTGCATCTACATCACCTCGCCGAAGGATGTCTCCGTCAAGAACCGCACCAGCGACATCATCTTCGAGCTGAACGACAAGAAGCGCGGCGCGATCCTGAGCCCGCAGCAGATCCTGGACCAGACCACCGGCGCCGACGCGGATACCGGCTACAACGAAATCGTCATCGTCGGCACATCGCCCGAAGGCAAGCAGGTGGACGTCATCGGACTCTTCGTGAAGACCGACGGCATGGGCAATCTCTACATGCGCCCGGGCAAGGCCGGCGAGCCCTACGTCAATGCGGAGGTCCAGAAGCTCATTGCCGAATGCTCCCGCCAGCACAACCTGCCCATCGTTCCGATCGCCGACACCAGCTCGGACCCGTCGGTCACGCCGTGGCCCTTCGACCTGAACGAGCGGGCCCATCTCTTCGGGCCCAAGGTGCTCAACCGGAATCGCCGCAACTCGTTCTGAGTTGCCGGCGCATCGCGTTGCGTTGCGCCGCGCGTCGTCGGCGATGACGATCGATGCGCGCCTACTGCGTTGCGGCCTCCCTCAAGGCCTCTTGCGTCGACCGGATGGCGGCGGCGAGCCTGTCGACACGCCGATCCAGCTCCTCATGCACCAGCCGCACCAAGGCGCCGAGTTCGCTGCGGGTCGCGTGGACTTCTTCGCCTTCTTCCAGGTGGACGGGCGCGATGAGCTTCTCGATGCAGCGCAGGGCGTGCTGCACCTCGCGCAGGCTGGTGGCTTCGTCGCAGGCGCGCAGGGCGAGCGAGGCGGCGCCGGACGGACCCGCCGGCGGCGGCCCGGCAGCGGCCTCGATGGGCACTGAATCGCGCGAGAGCGCAGCGGGTTCAAGAGAGAGGGCGGGGGAGTGGGATTGCGCCAGCGCGCGAGCGGACCTTGCCATGAATGGCCTCCAAGATGTCGTCGCAGAGCTGCATCGGGACGCCAATCCCGTTCACGTCGATTCCTGACGTGAGCGGGCAGTATATGGCCGCTGCATGCGCTTCCAAATGAGGGCGGCGACTCGAACAGGTTGGAAGACCGGGGCACCGCTTCCGCGAACCGGCGAGCCTTTGCGGCTCCCTGTCCGAGTCGCCAAAAAAAGGAGACCCGAAGGGCGAGGCTGCTGCCCTCTGCGGCAGAAACTGCGGCCTTCGTCGCAGAGCTGCATCGGGGCGTCAATCCCGTTCACGTCGATTACAGACGTGAACGGGCAGTATAGGTAGGCGCACGCCCAAGTTCCTGTCAGGTCGGGATCGGAAGGCATCGGCCCGCGAGCGCGCGAAGCTCGACCTCGGCACCTCGACCGTGCTATCTTTCCCCGGCTCGGACATCAACGCGATCCATCGATCGGCCTCAACCGGCCCGGAGGATTCATATGCCTTTCCGACCCCTTGGACCCGGCGACCCCGCGCCCGACTTCACGCTGCCGGCGGTCAATCGCGAAGGCAGCATCTCGCTTGCCGACTACCGTGGCAAGGCACCCGTGCTGGTGGCGCTGTTTCGCGGCCTGCATTGCCCCTTCTGCCGCCGCCAGATCACCCGTTTGTCCGCCACGCAGGGGACGCTCGCCAGCGAGGGAGTGGACACCGTCGCGGTCGTGAACACGCCGCTCGATCGTGCGCGCCAGTACTTCCAGTACCGGCCGATGCGCATCGCGCTCGCCGCCGACCCCGACGTGCACACGCACCACGCCTTCGGACTGTTCGAGGCACAGGTGCTCCCCGACGACGCCGATCCGAACGATGTGCATTGGCCGGCGACGACCACGATCGCCCGTTTCGCCGAAGCGACGACATTGTCTCGACCCGAAGTGCCGCAGACGATGAGCATCTTCGCCGCCATGGAGGTGCTGAACAAGGAGGATGCCTTCGTCGCGACCGAAGCCGACCAGCGCATCGCGCAGGCGCACGGCTTCCAGGGCACGGGGCACTTCCTCATCGACACCGAGGGAATCATCCGCTGGGCGTTCATCGAAGCCGCCGAGCGGGAGGCGCAGGCCTGCCAGTTCTTCAGTGACGACGAGCTGATTGCGGCGGCGCATGCGATCGGGCGGCATTGAGCGTCGCGGGGGAAGGGGACCGGGCCGGTATCGAAGGATCAACCATGGCGACTAACACCATCCGCCTGCACCGCGTGCTGCGCACTTCACCGGACCGGCTCTACCGCGCCTTCGTTGAGCCCAGCGCATTCGAGCGTTGGCTGCCACCCTTCGGATTCACCGGCGAAGTCCATGGCATGGACCCCGTGGTCGGGGGTGCCTGGCGCATGTCCTTCACCCACTTTGGCACCGGCCACAGCCATTCGTTCGGCGGGAAGTACCTGGAACTCGTCCCCGGCGAGCGCATTGCCTACGACGCGACCTTCGACGACCCCAACTTGCCGGGGACGATGAAGACGACCGTGACGCTGACTCCAGTGTCCTGCGGCACCGAGATGTCGGTCGTGCAGGAAGGCATCCCCGATGTGATTCCTGCCGAAATGTGCTACCTGGGCTGGCAGGAATCGCTTGTCGCGCTGGCCCAGCTGGTTGAGCCGGATATTCCGGGCTGAGGGGCGATGGCCAATGGTTTGCCATCGCCGATGGGCCAGGTCAGGTCAGGTCAGGTCGAGCCGATCCGGTCCGGTCCGGTCCTTAACAATGGAGTTCCAGTATGAAGAATCGTTTTGCGCTGGCGGTGGCGCTCTTGATTGCTGTGCTGTGCATCACCAATGCGGGAGCGCAGCCGGCGTTCCCCGGTAGCTTCAAGACCCGGAACGTCGCCGTGGCGGATGGCGCGAGCATCTTCGTGCGCTCCGGCGGCTCCGGCCCCGCCGTGGTGCTCATCCATGGGTTCGGCGACACGGGCGACATGTGGGGCCCGCTGGCGCAAGAGCTCGCGAAGACGCATTTCGTCATCGTGCCGGACCTCCGCGGCATGGGGAAATCGTCGAAGGCAGCCAGTGGCTACGAAAAGAAGGCGCAGGCTGTCGACATACGCGCGGTCGTGACCGCGTTAGGGCAGGACCACGCCGCCGTCGTCGGCCATGACATCGGCACGATGGTCGCCTATGCGTATGCGTCGAGCTACCCCGACAAGGTCGACAAGCTCGTCGTGATGGATGCACCCGTTCCCGGCATCGCGCCGTGGGACCAGATCATCTTGTGGCCCGCGCTCTGGCACTTCAACGCCGGCGGCCGCGATTTCGAGCGGCTGGTGGCCGGCAGGGAGCGCATCTATCTCGATCGCTTCTGGAACGAGTTTGCAGGCACGCCTTCGAAGATCGACGAGGCCACGCGGCGCCACTACACCAAGCTCTATGCGCAGCCGGGCGCCATGCGCTGCGCCTTCGCGCAGTTCAATGCCATCGCCAAGAGCGACGTCGCCGACAACATCGCCTTCTCCAAGGCCAAGCTCGCCATGCCAGTGCTCGCCATCGGCGGAGAGAAGTCCTTCGGCGACAACATGGCGATCGTCATGCGCAACGCGGCAACCAATGTGCGCGGAGAGGTCGTGCCGGGGGCAGGGCATTGGTTGATGGAAGAGAGCACCGGCGCAACGGTCGAATTGATCGGCAGGTTTCTGGCGACTTCGCAGTAGCCTGTCGATGGGCATGTGCTGACGAACGTCAGCGTCAGAAACGCGCGAAGGACCGCAGCGGGCGGCCGCGACCAAGGCCGGCCTGCGACGGTAGCCTCGTGAGCGAGGCGCCTGAGGGTCTGAACAGTTCGGCCATGCGGCGCATGGATTTACCCACTAGAGTTTGATTTTGTTGGGTAACTTCCGCGATGCCGTCCCCGCGACCCCTCACTTTCGCCTGCAGGAACTGGCCTTTCGAACGCAGTACGCGGAACTGAAGGAGCGCAGTTCATCCGGCGCACCTCTGTTTTCTGGCGCGCCGGGTGTGGCACGCCGAGGCCGTGCCGCATTTTGACTATCTGCTCGAGCAACCGCGGCCTGGCGCCGTCTTGGCGGGTGGCCACTGTATTCCCTTGATGCTGCCTCGGGCCGAGCGCTTCGTCTGGCACAAGCTTTTCTCGAGTTCGTCGCGCAAGGGTTTTCCAGAGAAGGCAGAAAAGGACTTGATTCAGGCCGCCACGCTAGCGGCCATCTTGGTCGAGCAGCAAGACGAGGCGATGGTCGAATCGTTTGAAGAGCTACCAGGTGGCATGAAGACTGTCGTGAGGAAGCGATTGCCCGCCCTGCGCCGAGCGCTCGTCGGTCATCCGCAAACGCTTGAGCAGTTCGAGATGGTGCTTGATTCGTGATGTCGGGAGCAAGTCCCCGACAGGCAGAATTCGGCCAAGTGCGGTCGTTGGCCGTTGTGGCAGCATCGCGCAATCGCCGCAGCAGGGTGGCCAACCGCACCTGCGTGATTTCGCCCGCAGGCTTGCCCGACCTTACATTTCACGACGACCCATGAGCGACATCCAAGAGCGAATCGCCGACAGCTTCAATGCGCAGGGCTTCATGGCCAGCATCGGCGCGCGGCTTGTCCTCGTTGCAGACGGTGAGGTTCATATCGCGTTGCCCTTCTCGGCCGGTCTCTCACAGCAGCATGGGTATCTTCACGCCGGAGCGACGACAAGTATTGTCGACAGCGCATGTGGTTACGCGGCATTGACGAAGGCGCCGCCCGGTTTCGAGGTGGTCACCGCGGAGTTCAAAATCAACCTCATGCGACCTGCGCTCGGCGAGCGCTTCTTGGCCATCGGACGCGTGCAGAACTCGGGCAAGCTCCTGACCGTCTGCAGCGGTGAGGTCCGAGCGTTTCCAGGTGCCGGGGAGGCTTACAAGGTGGTCGCCCTCATGCAGGCCACCATCGTGAACGTCGGACGCTGAAGCGCAATGGCAACCGCCGACCAGAAGCGGCCGTAGAGGCGATCCAGACGCGCAAGCGCAACCGAAAGGCTTCTCGATGAACTTCGGCATCTTGGTTTTTGACGACGTGGAGGAACTCGACTTCGTCGGGCCTTGGGAGGTGCTCACCATGTGGAGCAAGGTCGCCGAGGGGCCGAGCCGGTGTTTGGTGGTTGCCCAATCCCCCGGGCCGGTCACATGCGCCAAGGGCTTGTCCGTCAACCCGCACTTCTCGTTCGCCGACTGCCCGCCGTTGGACTATCTGTTGGTCCCTGGCGGTCAGGGTACGCGCAAGGAGGTCGGCAATCAGGTCTTGCTCGACTTCGTCTCTGCCCAGGCGAGGACTTGCAAGGCTGTGCTGTCCGTTTGCACCGGGGCCTTCGTCCTCCATGCGGCCGGGCTTCTTTCGGGCAAGAGAGCCACGACTCACTGGGGTTCACTCGACCGGCTGCGCGCGCTCGGTGACGTGGAGGTTGTCGAAGAGCGGTATGTCCAGGACGGAAGCGTTTGGTCGTCCGCGGGTGTCTCGGCCGGCATCGACCTCATGCTGGCCTTTGTCGCAAGCGTTGCTGGTGACGATGCCGCCGGGAAGGTGCAGTTCGCTGCGGAGTACTACCCTTCGTCCGTTCGATACGGAGACTATGAAGGCCATGTGGGTGCGCCCGCGTATCTCAAGTCAGCGGCTTGAGTTGGCCGGAAGAGCCGACGGCTCAGTCGCGGTCAATGAACACACCCACGCAGAGTGCCGCGCCCACGACGTAGAGCAGCCAGGTCTGTGGAATCGCGTAGGGATAGAGCATCAGGGCTACGCCGAGCCATTTGCTTCGCGGGCGACCGGCGCGCTTTCCGTAGCGGTAGACGGCGATTCCGATGAGGCCGAATAGAACGGCGCCAATGATGTAGGCGGGGCTTGGGAGCGAGATCCCGAGCGACTGCAGTGTCTGCAAACTGTCCATGGGAGCTTGGGCCAGGAATAGAGGGGTGCTCCTCTGAACGCCACCAGCACGGCCTGGAACGTAGACCGAGGTCCGATTGTCCGTCGTAGCTTGCCAATCTATCAACCGTTTGCTGGCTATCGGTATGCGAATCCGAGTCCTAGACTTCTCTTCACGCCGAGATTCGGCCCGCGCTTGCATATCCCTTCAACTACTTCGGGCCTCTCAGGCCAAGGAGCACACATGCAACACGTGACTTTGAACAACGGCATTCAGATGCCCATCCTCGGCTTTGGCGTTTTTCAGATTGCCGATGCCAGGGAGTGCGAGCGCAGCGTCATCAGCGCTCTCGAGGCGGGCTATCGACACATCGACACGGCGGCGTCCTACATGAACGAGGAGGCCGTGGGCCTCGGCTTGCGCGGTAGCGGGCTGCCCCGCGAAGAGGTTTTCGTGACGTCCAAGCTTTGGGTCCAGGACGCGGGTTACGAGAAGACGCGCCTCGCTATCGACAAGTCGCTTCGCAAGCTCCAGCTCGACTACCTGGACCTCTACCTGATTCACCAACCGTACAACGACGTGCACGGGGCGTGGCGAGCCATGGAGGAGGCCTGCAAGGCAGGCAAGCTTCGAGCCATTGGCCTCAGCAACTTCCAGCCCGACCGTCTGATGGACATCAAGGCTTTCAACGAGGTGCCGCCGGCGGTCAATCAGATTGAAATCAATCCGTTCTACCAGCAGGAAGAAAGCGTGGCGTTCATGCGCGAGAACGGTGTCCAAGCCGAAGCATGGGCGCCCTTCGCGGAGGGCAGGAACAACCTCTTCACGAACCCGGAACTTGTGGCCATTGGCGGCAAGTACGGCAAGTCGGTCGGTCAGGTCGTTCTGCGCTGGCTTGTTCAGCGTGGTGTTGTCGCTCTTGCAAAGTCTGTCCGCAAGGAGCGCATGGAGGAGAACCTGAACGTGTTCGACTTTCAACTGGACGACGCCGACATGGCTCGCATCGCGAAGCTGGACACGTCGACGAGCAGCTTCTTCTCGCATCGCGACCCGGCCATCGTCAAGTGGATGGCCGAGCGGCGACTGGGTGCCTGAGTACGCAGCTGCGCTGCCGAAGGAGAGGTGGCTGTGGTGCTATGGAGCGAGCCCGTAGACCACGATCTTGGCGGTCTTCTTGTCGACCGGCCAGATCGGCGAATTGGTCCCCGCGACAAAGGCGACGTACTGCTGGCCGCCGACCATGTAGGTGATGACGCCACCGCCCGCTGCGCCTTCGAGTCGGGCGCGCCAGAGTACCGTTCCGTCGTTGGCATCGAAGGCATAGGCGTTGCTGCCCATGTCGGCCGCGAACACCACGCCGCCGGCGGTCGACGTGACGGCCGCCAGCACGGGCGCGGGGGTGCGGAAGCGCCAGCGCACCGCGCCGCTGTCGGCGTCCGTCGCCGTGACCCAGCCGTTCCAGCGCTCCTTGGGGTCGAACTTGCCGAAGTCGCCGGTCGGGGTGCCGGCCCACGATTGTCCCGGCGCGGTCGCGGCCACCTTGTCCGGCGGCGCGATCTGCACGGTCGCGCACCAGTCGACGCTGCCGGTGTAGATGAGGTTGGTCTGCGAGCTGTACGACGGGCCGTTCCACTCCGAACCGCCCTGGCTGCCCGGGCAGAAATGCGTGCCTGCCGCCGTCAGGGGCGCCTTGTCGTTCTCGATGGTCGTGATCGGTGTCGCGTACATCTGCGAGCCACTGGCCAGGTCGTAGCCATAGAGATGGCCATCCTTCGGCGTCACCGCCATCAGGCGCTTGCCGCCGCGCGTGGTCACCAACGCCGGTGCCGCCGACACGTCCCAGTCGTGGAAATCATGGGGGACGACCGAGAAGTGCCGGCTGTACGCGCCGGTCTTGGCGTCGAGGACGACGACGCTGTTGGTGAACAGGTTGGTGCCAGGGCGCATCGAAATGACGAAGTCCGGCGCCGGATTGCCGGTCGGCACGTACAGCAGCCCGCGCTCGGCGTCCAGCGAGTAGGACGTCCAGGTGGCGCCGCCGCCGATGGGCACGCTCGCCGGGTTGCCCCAGGTTCCCACGGCCATTCGCGCCATCTCCGAGCCGGGGTTGGCGCGCTCCTCTTCGCGCGGCACGAGGTTGGTCTGCCAGAGCTGTCTGCCGGTGGCGGCATCGAGGGCGTACATCCTTCCCTTCACGGCGTAGTTGTCGCTTCCGGCCTGCCCGATGAAGACCATGCCGTTCCATGCGATCGGCGCTGCCGGAACGCTTTCGCCACGCTTCGCGTCGGCGATGCGTGCTTCCCAGAGCTTGCGGCCGGTGGCCGCGTCGTAGGCGAGCACGCGCCCATCCTGCAGGCCGCGGAACACCCGGCCATCGAGGAACGCGAGGCCGCGGTTGGTCTTCAGGTAGCTGTCTTCGACGTCCTCACGCATCCGCCATTTGGGCTGGCATGTGGCCGCGTCGATCGCGAAGGTCTCCTTCTCGCTGGTGGCGTAGAGCGTGCCGCCGACGACGAGCGGCCCGGTCTGGAAGCTGGTGTCGAGGCCGAGGTCGTAGGTGCATCTTGGCTTCAGTCCGGCGACGTTGTTGCGGTCGATCGCTGCGGAAGCGAAGAAGCGCTGCGAAGACAAGCTGCCGTTGTAGCTGGGCCAGTCGCCGGCATCTCGTGGGCCCCCTGGCATGGATACGCTGGTGCATCCGATCAAGGCCAGGCAGGCCGCGGCGGCAATGGAGGTTTGTTGAGTCCGGGATGACATGGTGTTTGGCTCCTTGTTGTCAAGGTCGTCCTCCCGTTCTCATGCACCGGCGTTGACTCGCTCGCTTCGAACGCCCCTGCGCCTTTCGCGCGCAATTCGAGCGCCGTGCGGGAATCTGTGGTCTGGCGGCGGACTTTCGCCGTGGCAACCTCCGGTTCGCTCCCGCTTGGCGGCCGGAGCGTCAATTAGGAGCCGAAACGTATCGTTGGGCAAGGTCCACCTCAAGCGACCGCTCCGCGATATACGTGTATGGACGTGCATGGATGCAGGCGTCTCACGATGTGCAGATGTGGCAGTTCACGTGCGCGCGGTTCCGCTTCGCTGGCCCAGGCGCTCCTGCAGAAACTCGATGAAGCGTTGCACCTTGGCGGGCAGCAGGCGCGTCTCCGTCAACGCATAGACCGGCGTGGGCTTTCCCTCCCACTCAGGCAGGATCCTCTGCAGCCGGCCAGCCGCCACGTCATCGGCCACGATTTCCTCGGGAAGCAGGATCACGCCCAGGTCCAAGGTGGCCAAGCGACGGAACATGCCAACGCTGTTGGCCAGGAAGCGTCCTCCTACTTGGACTTGGACGGTTTCGCCGCCGCGGTGCAGTTCCCAAGTGCCTGCCTTTGCGAAGCCGAGGCACTCGTGCCGGGACAGTTGCGACGGGTGGGTGGGCTCGCCTGACACCTTGAGGTAGCCAGGCGACGCATATGCCTGAACCGACAGGCGGGCCAGCTGGCGCGCGATCAGGCTCGAGTCGCCGAGTTCACCCATGCGGATGGCCACGTCAAACGGCTCGGAGACCAGGTCGACGCGCCTTGGTGTGAGGTCGAAGTCGAAGGTAATGCCGGGATAACGGCGTGCGAAGTCCGCAATCAGCGGCGCCATGTAGATGGTCGCGAAGTCAACCGGTAGCGAAGCGCGCAGGACACCACTGGGCTGGGCCAGCATCTCGCCCAACTGCTCGTGCGCGATACGTGCCTCGTCAACGATTCGTCGGCAGCGCTCGTAGTAGATCTGCCCGGCCTCCGTCAGCTCGACCTTGCGCGTCGTTCGATGCAGGAGCCGCAGGCCGATGGCCTTCTCCAGCGCGCTGATCCTTCGGGACAGCGTCGAGTTCGGCACCCCTGTCGCCTCAGCGGCTCCTCTGAAGCTGCGGGCGTGGGCCACCTCCACGAACAGCGCCATGTCGTTCAACAGCTCCACGCTTATTGCTCCATTTTTGAATCAATGATTGCCATTTTTCATTATTTATCTCTTCAGGGGAATGATCCAAGATACCCACATCGCATTCAACGGAGAGATTCGATGTCCAAGAGAGCTGCAGTTATCGCGGGGTCCGCAAACGGTATTGGCCAGGCGTGCACCCAACGGTTGGCCGCAGATGGCTTCGACATTGCTGCCGGCTACCCGCTTCGCTTCTATCCCCCAGTTTCAAAGGATTGACCATGAACCAACTGCTCACCCCCGTTCGCATCGGCCGGCTCGTTGCGCCGAACCGCGTCGTCATGGCGCCCATGACCCGCTCCCGCGCGAGCGACACTGGCGTCGTCGGCGACATGACGGTGGCGTACTACGCGCAGCGTGCCAGCGCCGGACTCATCATTTCCGAGGGCGTGTTCCCCTCTGCAATGGGTAAGGGCTACGTGAACACCCCGGGCATCGAAACCGAAGCACAGGTTGCCGCGTGGAAGAAGGTGACCGAGGCGGTGCATGCTCGCGGTGGCCGCATCTTCATGCAGGTCATGCACTGCGGCCGCGTCTCGCATCCCTCGCTGCTGAATGGCGCCACCCCTGTCGCTCCTTCTGCCATCAGGCCAGAAGGGCAGGCCTGGACCCCGATCGGCCAAGTCGACTTCGTCACGCCGCGCGAACTGAGCCTGGGAGAGATTGCCGGCGTCATTGACGACTACCGCCAAGCGACCCGGCGGGCCATCGGTGCAGGCTTCGACGGTGTCGAATTGCACGCGGCCTCGGGTTACCTGCCCGAGCAGTTCCTGTCTTCGGGAAGCAACCGTCGGCAGGACGTGTACGGCGGCTCTGTCGAGAATCGTGCCCGTTTCGTTCTGGATGTACTGGACGCCATGGCGTCGGAGGCGGGTGCCGACCGCGTCGGCATCAAGATTTCGCCGGAGATGAACTACAACAGCATCACCGATGCGGCTCCGGAAGCGACCTACACCTACCTGGTCCATCAACTGAATGGTCGGGGTCTGGCCTATCTTCACGTCGCCCTGTTCGGAAGCCCGAAGTTCGACTACCACGCCGCGCTGCGACCGCTGTTCGACGGCGCCTACCTGATTGGCAGCGGTCTGACGCAAGGCGGCGCCGAGGCGCTGCTGCAAGAAAGGAAAGCCGACGCCACCGTGTTTGGCGCGTCCTTCCTCGCAAATCCGGACCTGCCTGAGCGCTTCCGCGTGGGCGCCGCGCTCAACACGCCGGACCGCGGCACGTTCTTCGCACCGCCGACCGCCAAGGGGTACATCGACTACCCAACGCTGGTCCCCGCCGAGGTTGATTGAGTTGGCGTCACGCCACAAGGAGCCTGCAGCCATGACGGCCACCATCGCTCGCATGCAGCGCGCCAATCGAGGAACGCAGTTCCGCGCGTACCGCCTGCATGGCGCTGACCCCGCGCAACTCGACCCCTTCATGGGAATTGACCATGCCTGGATGAGTGCGCCCACGTTCCCGCCGCATCCGCATGCGGGATTCTCTGCGGTGACCTACCTGTTCCTCGATTCCGAGACGGGCATCGCCAACCGCGACTCGCAAGGCAACAGGACGTTGATCGAGCCCGGTGGTCTGCATTGGACGGCGGCGGGGCGCGGGGTGGTTCATGAAGAGAACCCTGCGGTGCTCGGGAGCACGTCGCATCTGCTGCAAATCTTCGTCAACTTGCCCGATGACCGCCAGAACGCGGCACCGTTCGCGTTGACCTTGGGTCCGCAGGACGTTCCCGTCGTGCGGAGCCCTGGTGTACGGGTGCGCGTGCCCCTGGGCAGTTTCGGCGGCGTCCGTTCGCCTTTGACACCGCCGACCGACGTCACTTTGCTGGACGTCACGCTGGAGGCCTCGGCCGAGCTCGAAGTGCCGGTGCCTGCGGGGGAACGCGCGTTCTTCATGCCAGTCTTCGGCAGCGCGGAAATCGACGGCGAGAGCTTCGGCCTCGATGACCTCGGCGCGCCAGTCATGCCGACCGTCAAAGATGCGATCACGCACAAGCTTGTGGCCGGGACTGGCGGCGCCAAAGTTGCCGTGTTCATCGGAAGGCCGCTTCACCAACCCGTTCTTTCGAACGGACCGATGGCCTTCGCGAGCCAGGAGAGCCTGGCCGCGGCGACCGCCGCCTATCACCGTGGCGAAATGGGGAGCCTGTGACGGCGCGCCACGCACTCCAGGGCAAGTGGCCCATCTGCCCCATTCACTGCAAAGGAGCCATGTCATGAAAGCTGAAAATCTCACCGCCGACAACTCGGCCTTGTTGCTCATCGACCATCAGGTCGGAACCATGCAACTCATCAAGAACATCGACAAGGACCTCGCTGCGAAGCAGTCGATTGCCCTGGCCAAGATGGCGAAGATTCTGAACATGTCGGTCGTCATCACGTCGAGTCAGGAAGACCGTGCGCAGGGCCCCATCCTTCCCGGGATTGCCCAAATCCTGCCGGAAGCGCACGCGGCGCGTGTCAAGCGTCCGGGCGTGGTCAATGCCTGGGCCTATCCGGACTTCCACAAGGCCGTGCTCGCGACCGGCCGCAAGAATCTCATCATGGCCGGTGTGACCACCGACGTTTGCCTCATCTTCCCTGCCATCGACGCGGCGAAGGAGGGCTTCGGCGTGCAGGCGGTGATGGATGCTTCGGGCTCGCCGAGCATTCTTTCCGAAGAGTTCTCTCGCCAGCGGATGCACGACGCCGGTGTCGTTCTCACGGCCACCAACACGCTCATGGCTGAAATCGCGCAGGACTGGTCGACCCCCACTGGCCAGCAGTTGATTGGCCTGTTGTTCTCCGACGTCTTTCCGGCGCTTGGCGCGGGCATCGCTTGAGAATATGAGCCAGCGTCCGCGAGCCAGAGCGTTCCCCGCCTTGGCTCGCAGAGCGTGCGGCCAGGGACGTGTGGGGCCCGTCAGGAATGCGGCCCGGAAGTGGAATGGGCGCACAGCCTCATAGCGGAAGTTCCAGCGTCTCCCATTGACGCAGCATGGCGGCCTGTCGACGGAGGTAGTCAGTCGGAATGGCCTGAGATCCCCAGACCGGAACCCGGCCTGCGTATTCCCCCAGCAGCCAGAATTGCCGCACCGCCATGAAGCGAGCGATGGCGACGAGGTCGACGTCGGCGACAGGCTTCCTGTCGCGATAGGCGGAGATGAAGTGTCGCCACTGGGTCTTCGCTTTTTCGCTCGCCATGCCGTCGGGCGTGCGCGGAAACAGGTTCCACGGGTAAACCGCCAGCTCATAGGCCAGGTACCCGGGCCCTGCTTCGTCGAAGTCGAAGAACACCGCCTCGCGTTGGCCCTGCGCACTGGTCACGATGAAGTTATTGCTGCCGTGCGCGTCGCCGTGGCAAAGCACGCGGCTGAGTTCGCCGAGTGCCACGATGTCGTCATGCAGGCGGCGACCCAGCGCTTCGAAGTGCGGGCGCAGCTCGGCGGTCATGGACGGAGCGCGAAGCAGGCCCTCGAGTGGCCGCAAGAGCAGGTAGTCCAACTCCAGGCAATAGGCGCTGGCCGGTCCTTGGTAGCTTTCGCCTCCCATGTGCAACGCGGCCAGCCCGTGCGCAAACGCCTTGATGTCTTCGGGCGAGTCGCTCGTGAATTCGCCGTCCAGGTGCTCGAAGAGCATCAATGCCCGAGGGCCCTCGGGCAGCGGCACGTGTATGGCAGCCTGGCCGTCCGCGGTCGGCAAGCAACGAGCGACAGGGCATCCGACCTGTGCCCAATGCTCCAGCGCGCTTGACTCGAACAGGACGTTGGGGCCGCCCCGAGGACGTTCGGCACAGAGTCGTGCCACTACTCGTTGTCCGCTGGCAAAGCTCAGTCGATAGACCTGATTGAAGCTGCGCCGCAGGAATTCACTCTCGACGACTTCGCCCAGGTGGTAGTGCTCCTGCACGAGCATCGCGATGCTGGCGGCTGTCGGCGTGGACTGAGCGATCTCCAACTGCATCGTGCCTCCGAGGAAAAAGGGCGCGATTATGCCGCGCGAGGGCCAGGCATTGATTCGGCTGACTCCCGGCTGCAAAGATGTGCGGTGCAGTATCCTGCGTGAGCATTGATGGGGAATGAATGATGTCAAGCGATTGGAAAAGCAGGGTCTGGCTGTTTCTCCAGCGTTTCTGGCAGCCGGCCAGCGCGTGCATGACTTGCATGCCGGGCAGCTGGGGCAATCTCATGAGCTTTACCCATTGGACGATTGCACTACAGACAGGTCTTGCCACAGGAATCCTGGCCGTGCTCTTGACGTTCACGCCGGGGGCCAAGCTCTACGCGAACCGATACGGCAACTCACTCGTCGTCGGCTGCCTGACAATATTGGGCGACGCCTACTCGCACGCGAATCACTACAACATCCCCTTTGCTGAAGCCATCGTGACAGGTGTGGTCTCGGGCTTGCTGACGCTGGCCGGCTCGTACCTCTTCGAAGACCGTGCCAGGCGCCTTCGGGCAGCATGGGCGAGGATCTCCGGTTAGCCTGTCCGGTCCGCCGGACTTCGCGTGCATGATCACGGGCCGCGATGCGCAACTCATGAGTGATCGCATCGCGTGTCACGCGGAAGCAGGCTCGGGCGGGTTGCAGTAGTCGCGCTGACCGCATGCGCGTGCGGCGGCGCTCAGCCGGAAGATCGTGGAAGGATGAGTTCATGCATATGTTGTCGGTGATGGCCGGAGGGATCGTCCAGTTGGGGATATTCATCCTCTTCGGATGGCTGTGGGGCAACAACGCCGCGGCCGTGACGCTTGCCGCAAAGGTCTTCGTGCCTTTCTGGCTTGTCGTGGCCGCGATGAATATGTGGGTCGGCGTTGCGCATGCCGGCTACAGCGTGAAAGACGAACTTCCGATCCTGGTGTTGAACTTCCTGGTTCCGGCAGTTGTGGCGGGGATCCTTGCCTGGCAGCTTTCACGTGGCTGAAACTTCCAGCATTGCCCAGCGGTCGCCGCTGCGACATCGCGATGGCCGCCACGCGCGCGTCACCTACGAAGAGCTTTTCTTCGATCTCGTCTACGTCTTTGCTGTCACGCAGATCAGCCACGAGCTGCTGCATAACCTGACGCTGGCCGGGGTGCTTGAAACCTTGATCCTGTGGTTCGCCGTATGGCTGGGGTGGCAGTACACGTGCTGGGTCACCAACTGGTTCGATCCGGAAACGCCGCGTGTTCGAGGGATGATCTTCGCCACGATGCTGCTGGCATTGATCATGGCTTCCAGCATCCCCGATGCCTATGGCGCGCGGGGATTGATATTTGCGGTGGCCTATGCCGGCCTGCAGATCGGGCGCACCGCATTCATCGTGTGGATGCTTCCGCGGGGCCATGCCTTGATGAGCAACTATGCACGCATGCTCGGCTGGCTCCTGATCTCCGGCGTGTTCTGGATCGGCGGCGGCCTGGCCGAGCACGAGCTGCGCATCGGCCTGTGGATCATTGCTGTCCTGTGCGAGTACCTCTCGCCGATGTTCGGGTTCGCGCTGCCCGGTCTTGGGCGGTCAAGCACTCGGGACTGGACGATTGAAGGCGGCCACCTGGCGGAGCGATGCCAGCTCTTCGTGATCGTCGCGCTCGGCGAGACCCTGCTGGCGAGCGGAGCAAGCTTTGCATCGGCTGAGTGGAGCACGCCGATCGTTTCTGCACTGCTGGCGACATTCGTGGGCACGCTGGCGATGTGGTGGCTGTACTTCGGCACCACCAGCAGGGACGCTAGCGAGAAGATCGTGCGATCAGACGATCCTGGCCGCATCGGCGCCTATTTCCACTACGTGCATGCCATCCTGGTAGCGGGAATCATCGGTAGTGCGGTTGCGAATGACTTGGTGCTTGCGCATCCGCATCAGGGGTTCTCTCCGGCCTACGTGGCGGTGTTGATCGGCGGGCCGGCCGTGTACCTACTCGGCAGTGCGATCTACAAGAAGATGGTTTATGGGCGTCTGGCTGCCTCCCACATCGTCGGGGCCCTGGCGCTGGTCGTCCTCATACCTGTGTCATTTCGGACAGATCTTCTGGCGATGGGTTGGCTGACGACCATCGTGCTGCTCGTTGTCAGCTGGTGGGACTTGCGGACGAAGCGCTCACGGGGGACATCGCCGCACTGACAAGGCACCGGATCAGGACCTTGATTCGTCGATGGACCTTCTCAGGCGGGGCCCGTGCTCATAATGCAGGCGAAAAAGCAAATAACGCGCATGGACATCACTTCTATCGTCGAGGCCATCCAGCGTGAGGGTGTCTGGGTCGTCTTCCTGAATGTGCTGCTGCAGCAGCTGGGGCTGCCGATCCCGGCTGTATCGACCCTCCTGGTCGCAGGCAGCCTCGCGGTGTCTTCGAGTCAGGCCGGGGAGATGCTCGCCGCGGCGGTGCTGGCGTCGATGCTGGCGGACTGGACCTGGTACATGGCCGGGCGTGCCTTCGGCTATCGCGTGCTGTCCGGCTTGTGCAAGCTGTCGATCAATCCGGGCTCCTGCGTGTCGGAGACGGAAGGGCGCTTCATCCGGTGGGGCCCCTGGTCGCTGATTGCCGCCAAGTTCATTCCCGGTTTTTCCACCGTGGCACCGCCGATCGCGGGCTCGCTGCGGATGCCATTGCCCAGCTTCCTCACGGCAGCGGGCATTGGGGCGGCGCTGTGGGCGGGCTTGGCTATTCTGGCCGGTTGGCTGTTGCGCGACCAGGTGAGGAGCGCAATGGAAATGATGAGCCGGCATGGCGTCGAGGCGATCGCCGTGATCGCGATCGTCCTCGGTGCCTGGGTCCTGTGGAAGCTGTGGCAGAAATATCGCTTCGAGCGCCTGGCGGCCATTCCTCACATCACGCCCGTGGAGTTGATGGAGGCGCTGGAATCGAACGAGCCTCCCTTGCTGCTGGACTTTCGTGGCGCGGCGCTGGTCGCGCAGGACGGGCCCATTCAATGCGCGACGCAGGCCAGCGTGGACGACTTGCCTCAGGCGGCCGGCGAGTGGTCGAAGGAGCATCCGATCGTGACTCTGTGTGCCTGCCCTGAAGACGCCACCGCGATCAGGGCGGCGCAGCTCTTGATGAAGCTGGGTTTCAAGTCTGTCCGCCCGCTCAAGGGTGGGTATGAGGCTTGGATGAAGCACGCGGGGGATGAGCAGCGCCCCGCGACTCCACACGCAGCGGGCGGCTGAGCGCCGGAAGCGGGTCGGGCGTCGGCCGGTCCGCCCGATCGTTCGCCTAGTGGTCAGGCGTGCCCGCGGGCAGGCTCAGCGCATGCAGTCGCCACCGGCCCGGTGGCTGCCCGTGGTGCCGGCGGAATGCAGTGGCGAACGCATACAGGGACGAGTACCCCACCCGGTCGGCGACTTCGGTCAGTGGAACATCCTGAGTTCGCAAGAGATCGCGCGCAACCGTCATTCGCCATTCCGTGAGGTACTTCATCGGCGTCTGGCCAAGGACCTCATGGAATACGCGCGCAAACGCCGCGCGGGACATATTGCCAAGCCTTGCCAGCTGGTCGACAGTCCACGGTCTGCCTGCATCCTCATGCATCGCCTGCAAGGCACGTGACAGACGCGGGTCCGAGGCAGCTCGGAACCAGACGGGAGCGTTCGCACTGCAGGCAAGGCCGGTTCGAAGTCCCAGCACGACCAGGACGTCCAGCAACCTGTCGAGGACTGTCTGGCGACCCGGCTCGACATGTGCGAGTTCCCTGGACAGGAGGGCGACCACTCCATGGATCGGATTGTCAATGCTCGAAGGAAGCAACAGCACGGGCGGCAGGGCGCTGACGAGCCCGGCACCAATATCCCCGGCGAAGCGATAGGCGCCGCAGAGGAACACTGCCGCCTGCGCATCGAGCTTCGCCTCGTCCGCGGCATGCAGGGAGCGGAAGTCCTCCGGCGAGACGCAGCGTGCGTCCGGCTCGTGGGCGACAAAGTGGTCCGGGCCTCCTCGAACGAGGGCCAGGTCGCCCGGTTTGAGCGCTAGCCGGTTGTCACCACCGTCCGTCCACAGACAGGCGTGGCCTTGGATCATTGCGTGAACGGTGAGCTGGATGGTGCCTGGCAGTTGGAGCCCCCACGGTGCGACGGCGACAGATCGCGCGAACACGCCTCCCGATGCGCGCGCCCTGACCAGATGCTCCTGCAATACGTCCATGGCGTGAGCGTATCAAACAAAATATTGAGCGTAGTGATTATTGAGACATTCGCGAGCGCCGCCCAGAATCGCTGCATGAAAGAAACGACTGAAAACTGCATCCTTGTGCTCGGGGCCACAGGCAAGACGGGGGCCCGGGTCGCCCGCAAGCTGGCGGACCGAGGGATCCCCGTTCGCCGGGCCGCTCGTACGGGCGCGGATTTCCATTTCGACTGGAATGATCCGACGACATTCGAGCCCGCCTTGCGCGGAGTCACGGGTGTCTACCTCGTCTCCCCTGTGATGCGTGTCGACTTCGCGGGCGTGGTCTCGCGCTTTCTCGACGAGGCTGAACGGCTGGGTGTCCGAAACGTCAGCTTCCTCAGCGCGTACGGCGTGGAGCACGCGCCGGCCGAGTCGGCGCTCCGCGCCGTGGAGCTCGATCTCGCCGCGCGTGGGTCGCTCTCCCACTCGATCCTGCGCCCTGCGTGGTTCATGCAGAACTACAGCGAGACCTTCCTCAAACCCGTGAATGACGAGATCGTTGTGCCCTGCGGGACCGGAGCCGAGGCCTTCGTGAGCGCCGAGGACATCGCTTCGGTCGCCGTGGCGACGCTCGGCGACCCTGAGCGGCACGCAGGCCGTGCGTACGCTCCGACGGGGCCTGAGGCACTGACATTCGACGATGCCGCGAGGCTCATCTCCATCGCAGTCGGCCGGAAGATCAAGTACCGGGACATGGATCGCAACGAGTGGCTCGACGCGATGGTCCTGGCCGGCGTGCCTGCCGAGTATGGCGAGGTCCTTCGCTCCCTGACCGAGACGATCGCAAGCGGTCATGGCTCTCGACCCAATGGCGATGTGTTCGCGGCGACCGGCGCGGCACCGACCCGCTTCGCGGAGTTCGCCGCCAGGACCGCGCCAGCATGGAGATAGCGGAACAGTTGCGGACAGCAAGTGTTCATTTCATCGTCGTCCCGAACATCCACAAGGCAAGAGGACCCGGACATGCCGAACAAGAAGTACGCGATATACAAGCCTGTCGGACCTTATTTCGATCTGGTGCGAGGCGCGCTGGGAGAGCTCGTCGACGGGGAGCACTTCTTCGACGTCGTCGCTGAAGACATCGTCTACGAGGTTCTCTACGACTTCCCCGGATGGCCTCGCATCATCCGGGGCCGAGCCAACCTGCAGGACAGTTTCCGCGGCTATGGCGACCACATCGAGATCCACTCCGCGGATCATCTGCTCAAGCACACGACTGACGATGGGCAGGTCGTGGTGATCGAGTACGAAGTTCACGGGACGATCCTTGCGACGGGCGTCGAGTACCACAACCGGTTCTGCTCGCTCATCAAGATCGAGAACCGGAAAATTGCACGCTGGAGGGATTACATGGACTCTCTCGCCGCCTGGAACGCGTTGACCGCCGGTGCCCGTCAGGGAATCGCCGATCAATGAACCGTGCCGTCGGATTCGAGGACATCAACGCCGCGTGCCCGGCCTTCTCCAGCAGCCGCGCCTGCCTTCGCATGCACGGGGGCCGTGCCTGCCCGCCGCGACTATCGGCGCTTTCCTAGGGCTGAAAGGGCGGTGCACGCCGCAGCCGCCGCCACAGGAGGTTCGGCAGCCGCAGCACGAATTCGATCACCAGCCGCGCGTGCATCCAGGTCAGCAGCAGGTTGTCGCGCCCGTAGCGGAAGTGCGAGACGCCGCCTTCCTCGGGGCTGAGGTACTTCACCGGCGCGTCGATGTTGATTGGCTTGACGCCGCGCCAGGCGAGGCGCACCACGGCTTCGGTGTCGAAGTCGAAGCGGCGCATCCAGTGCTGGCGTGTCATGGTGGCGATGAGGTCGGCAATGGGGTAGACGCGAAAGCCGTAGAGGGAGTCGCCGATGCCGGCGAACAGGGTTTCGAGCTGGGTCCAGCCGTTGGAGATGCGTCGCCCGCGCACGCGCAGCAGGGGCGCACTGGCATCGAAGACGGGGCGGCCGAGCACCATGGTGTCGGGACGCGCGATGGATGTCTTCATGAACGCGGGGATCAGTTCGGCCGGATGCTGGCCGTCCGAATCCATGGTCAGCACATGCGTGTAGCCGGCGTCAAGTGCGGCCCGCAGACCGTGCAGCACGGCCGCGCCCTTGCCCTGGTTCTGCGGCAGGACCCAGACGCGCAGGCCGGGGTCGTCCGCCGCCATCTTCCGCAGGCGTTCGCCGGTGCCGTCGGTGCTGCCGTCGATGACCACCCAGACCGGATTCCATTGCGCACGTGCCGCGCTTACCGTCGAGAACAGGCGCTCGCCCGTGTTGTAGCTGGGGATCAGGACAAGGTGGGTGCGCGATAGGTCTGGCATGCGGGCTGCGCGTCGTTTGCGCGCTTTTCCGTGGGATGGCGAAAGTAGTGTTCGAGCTGCGCCAGCAGTGCGTCGCTGTCCTGCGAGGGTGCGAAGCGCTGGCCGAGCCGCAGTGTGAAGACGATGGGCAGCGGCGGCAGGCGCCACAGGGGCCAGCCCTTGGCGAGGTAGGGCGAGTCGGTCTCGATGAAGACGGTCTGGATGGGGGCGCGCGCGAGCTTGGCGATCAGGGTCACGCCGGGCCGGAAGCTGTCGAGCGGCGGCGTGACGGTGCGCGTGCCTTCGGGAAAGATGACGAGCTGGCCGCCGTTCCTGAGGTCTTCCACCGCAAGCCGCACCATGGTGCGCGCGGAATCGTTGCGGATATAGCGCGCCAGCCTGGCGCCGGCACCGAGGAAGACGTTCCTCATGAGGTCGGCCTTCATGATGCAGGCGCTGCGCGGCAGCCGCGCGACGAGCAGCAGGGCGTCGAGCATGGTGGGATGGTTGGCGACGAAGATCAGCCCGCGCTCGTTGCGCATCGCGTCGAGGCAGGAGGCGTCGATGCGCATCATCCCGGTGAGCGACGCGCCGGTCCAGAAGAGGCGGTAGGCGTAGGCGATGACGCGGCGCCCGAGCGCGCGTCCCCAGTCCGCCGGCAGCACCGGATAGAGCAGCATCGCGATCAGGTTCCAGCTCAGCGACATCGTGCCCAGCAGCAGGAGCTGTGCGTACAGCGCCAGTGCGAGCGGGATCGACAGTCCCAGGCGGATCAACCGGTGCATGGCGGGTTCGGGATTCTCAGGCACGCAGGGCGCCGTTCGCGACCGCATGGGCTTCGATTTCGACAAGCAGGTCCTGGCGGCAGACGTCGGCATGCAGGTAGACGGCATGGCGCGAGGTCGCGGCATCGTGGTTCAGTTCGGCTTCGATGAGCTGTCGCACGCGTGGTGCATCGTCGACATGACGCACGTAGACGATGGCGTCGACTGCCGCGAGATCGAAGTTGGCGGTGGTGCGATGGTTCGCGGCGGCGATCACGGCGCGCAGGTTGCGAAGCGTTTCGCGCGTCTGTTCGGCGAGGTCGCCGACGTGCACGGTTTCGTGGCCGACGATGCTCGCGGTTCCGGAGATGAAGAGCGCCACCTGGCCGCCGCCGAGGTCGGCCAGCGCCGCGCGGGAGAAGGTCGGCGCGCGCGGGCCGTAGGCGCTTGGATAGCGGTAGGCCGAGACCTGGCGCGGGTTCTCGACCGGGAGCGGCGCATGCCGGCCGGCCAGGAAGCGCACGCGCAGTCCGCCGTGGTGCACGCCGAGCGCGCAGGCCGCGGGTGCGCCTTCGAAGGCGGGCATGCCGGCGTCGACGAAGGCCTGTTGGCGTCCGACGTTGAACTGGCGGTAGCGCTCCAGTCCGCCGCCGTCCTGGTTGATGCGGGGCAGGTAGTTCCACACTCGCAGCAGATGCGTGCAGCCGGTCTGCCGCAGCAGGCCGAACAGGTCGCGATAGGCGCGATGGGCCAGGGCGGCGAGGCCTTGCTGCTCGGTGCCTTCGTCGAGGTCGATGGCGCCGAGCAGCCAGTGGCCGTCGCTGCGCCAGCGGACCGTGCCGGAGGTGCCCGAGACCGTGGCCTCGCTCGAATGCCAGACGTCGACCATCGGGCCTGCGGCGGAGAGCACCCGTGCTTCGACGGCCGGCATCCAGGCCAGGTCGTCGGGCGTGCCGTAGCCGAGGGCGCCGAAGGGCGGGCGCGTGCCGGCGGCGAGGGCCAGGCAATCGGACAGCGGGAGGCGCTGGACGCGCAGCGGCGGCGCCTGGATGGATTCGCGCACGGTCACTTGGCCTCGACGATGTTTTCGCCGGCGAGCGGCCCGAGATCGCGGATGTTGCGCCGCCGGCGCTGCCACGCATTCCAGGTGCGGCGGGGGTGGGCGGCGGAGACGGCGTAGTAGATCGTCTTGAGGGCGCGCAGCGATGCCCAGATGGGCGTCTTGCCGAAGATGTCGCCTGCCAGCAGCGACATGAGCGCTTCCTTGACGCGCAGGGGATTGGTCGGATACATGAAGAACTCGCGCATCGTCGGATTGGTGACGCGGAAGATGAACCACGAGAACTCGCGCGGCCCCTTGCGCATGTACCGTTCGAAGCGCTGCCGCGCCGCGGCGGCTGCGGCGCGCGACTGGTCCAGCGTGGCCGCGACCACGCCGACGCCTTCGAAGGCGCTGTGCATGGCGAGGTACACGCCCGAGGAGAACACCGGATCGATGAAGGAAAAGGCATCGCCCAGCAGCAGGTAGCGGTCGCCCGTGCATTGCCTGCCCGAATAGGAGTAGTTGCCGGTGGCATGGACCGCATCGTCGACCAGCGAGGCGTGTTCGAGCCGTTGCGCGAGCGGCTGGCACATCGCGATGGTGTCGGCGAAGAACTCCTTGAGCGGCTTGGTGCGCGACTTCAGGTAGTAGGGCCAGCAGACGGCGCCGACGCTGGTGGTGCCGTCGGCGAGCGGTATGTACCAGAACCAGCCGTGGTCGAACCAGAAGATGGTGATGTTGCCTTCGAGCCTGCCTGGCTGGCGCTCGGCGTTCCTGAAGTGGCCGAACAGGGCGGAGCTGCTGTGGCGCGGGTTCTTCTTCTTGCTCTTGAACTTGTTGGCGAGGAAGGTGTCGCGGCCCGAGGCATCGATGACATAGCGCGCGCGCCAGGCGCGTCGCGCGCCGTCGTCGAGTTCGACGTCGACGGTGGCGCCTTCCTGGTCGAAGCGGACGTCGCGCACGCGGCAGCCTTCGAGGGCTTGCGCGCCGCGCGCCGAGGCGTTGCGGAACAGGATCTCGTCCATCTCCGAGCGGCGCACCTGCCAGGCATAGGGCATGGTCTTGTCCCAGGCCTCGGAGAATTCGAGCCGCATCGTGTGGTCGTGGTCGGGCGAGACGAATTCGACGCCCCACTTGGGCATGCCGATGCGCTCCAGCGCATCGCGCACGCCGAGCCTGTCGAACAGCTCGACGTTGGCCGGCAGGAGGGATTCACCGATGTGAAAGCGCGGATGGTGCGCCTTTTCGACCAGGACCACCCGGCGGCCCTGAGCCGCGAGCAGGGCCGCGGCGGTCGAGCCGGCCGGGCCGCCGCCGATCACGAGCACGTCGCAGCTTTGGTCGGGGGTGGCGGGTCCGGGGGCAGGTTCAGGGAAGTTCATGCGCCTTGGCTGGAATGGATTCCGGGGAGATGCCCGATTGGATGTCCGTTTGCCCGTCTTGAGAGGGCGGGAACGGATCCCGGCGGGATTATCCCAAAAAGCATCTGTGGTCAGACCGCCCGGTCGGCGGCGTCGTGCGCGCCGGACAGTAAACTCTCACCTTGATTTGAATACACAAGACTACGAGAGATCGAGCCATGGCCGGACACAGTAAATGGGCGAATATTCAACACAGGAAGGGCCGGCAGGACGAGAAGCGCGGCAAGCTCTGGACCCGTGCCATCCGTGAAATCATGGTGGCCGCGCGCGCCGGCGGCGGGGACCTGAGCGGCAATCCGCGTCTGCGGCTGGCGGTCGAGAAGGCCAAGGCGGTCAACCTGCCTGCCGATACGGTCAAGCGCAACATCGACAAGGCCACCGGCAACCTCGAAGGCGTGAGCTACGAGGAAATCCGCTACGAGGGCTACGGCATCGGCGGCGCGGCCATCATTGTCGACACCATGACCGACAACCGCGTGCGTACCGTCGCCGAAGTGCGGCACGCCTTCGCGAAGCACGGCGGCAACATGGGCACCGAGGGCTCGGTGGCCTTCCAGTTCAAGCACTGCGGCCAGCTGATCTTCGCGCCCGGCACGAGCGAGGACAAGGTGATGGAAGTCGCCCTGGAGGCCGGCGCCGAGGACGTGATCACGGACGACGATGGCGCCATCGAGGTGCTGACCTCGGTCGCCGATTTCGAGGCGGTCAAGAACGCGCTGGAGGCCGCCGGCCTCAAGCCCGAGGTGGCCGAGGTGACGATGCGGGCAGAGAACACGGTCGAACTGTCCGGCGAGGACGCCGCGAAGATGCAGCGGCTGCTGGATGTGCTGGAGGACCTGGACGACGTCCAGGAGGTCTATCACAACGCGGAGCTTACCGAATGATGGCGCGCATGACGGTCATTCCGGCCGCGCGAACGAAGGTCCGTCCATGAAGGTACTGGTCATTGGCGGCGGTGGCCGCGAGCATGCGCTGGCCTGGCGGCTCGCGCAGGCCGAGAGGGTGAGCCGGGTGTATGTGGCGCCCGGCAATGGCGGCACCCGCTCGGATGCGCGCTTTGAATGCGTCGACATCACCGAGCCCGCCGCGCTGCGCGCCTGGGCGCAGAAGGAAAAGATCGTCCTCACCGTGGTCGGGCCGGAGGCCCCGCTGGCGGCCGGCGTGGTCGACGAGTTCCGCGCGCACGGCTTGCGCATCTTCGGCCCGACCAGGGCGGCGGCGCAGCTCGAAAGCTCCAAGGCTTTCTCGAAGGCCTTCATGAAGCGGCACGGCATTCCGACGGCGGAGTACGAGTCCTTCACCGACGCGGCGGCGGCGCATGCCTATGTGAACGAGAAGGGCGCGCCCATCGTGATCAAGGCCGACGGGCTGGCGGCCGGCAAGGGCGTGGTGGTGGCAATGACGCTGGACGAAGCGCACGAGGCCATCGACTTCATGCTGCTCGACAACAAGTTCGGCGTGTCCCACAACGAGGGCGGCGCGCGGGTGGTGATCGAGGAATTCCTGCAGGGCGAGGAGGCGAGCTTCATCGTCCTGTGCGACGGCCGCAATGTGACGGCGCTCGCGACCAGCCAGGACCACAAGCGCCTGCTCGACGGCGACCAGGGGCCGAACACCGGCGGCATGGGGGCGTATTCGCCGGCGCCGGTGGTGACGGCGGAGGTGCATGCGCGCGCGATGCGCGAGATCATCCTGCCCACCATCCGGGGCATGGAGAAGGACGGCATTCCCTACACCGGCTTCCTTTACGCCGGCCTCATGATCGACGCGGGCGGGCATCCCAAGACGCTGGAGTTCAACTGCCGCATGGGCGATCCGGAGACGCAGCCGATCATGCTGCGCCTGAAGTCCGACTTGTTCGAGGTGTTCCTGCACGCCACCGACGGCACGCTCGACCAGGTGGAGCTCGAATGGGACCGCCGCGTGGCGCTGGGCGTGGTGATGGCCGCCCACGGCTATCCGCTCGCGCCTCGCAAGGGCGATCGCATCACGGGCATTCCGCCCGAAGCGCCGGATGCCGTCGTCTTCCACGCGGGGACGACGCTCGATGGCGGCGAACTCAAGACCAGCGGCGGCCGGGTGCTCTGCGTGACGGTGCTGGCCGACAACGTGAAGCTGGCGCAGCAGCGTGCCTATGGCGTCGCCGCGCGGATCCAGTTCGATGGTGCGCAGTACCGCAAGGACATCGGGCACCGGGCCATTCAATCGCGTGGAGGGCAACACTGATGCAGTCCAATCCTGAAGCGGTCAGCGAGTACCTGCGAGGTCTGCAGCAGCGCATCATCGCGGCCATCGAAGAGGCCGACGGAAGCACCTGTGTGCGTGACGCGTGGCAGAAGGAACCGGGCGAGGCGCTGCAGGGCAGCGGGCTCACCTGCATCATGGAGCAGGGCCCGCTCTTCGAGCGCGCCGGCTGCGGCTTTTCGCTGGTGAGCGGCCCGAAGCTGCCGCCGTCCGCGACACAGCACCGGCCGGAGCTGGCGGGTGCGCCCTTCGAGGCGATGGGCGTTTCCCTGGTGTTCCATCCGCGCAACCCCTATGTGCCGATCGTTCACATGAACGTGCGGATGCTGGCCGCGATGCCGCCCGGCGAAGAGCCGGTCTGCTGGTTCGGCGGCGGCATGGACCTCACGCCCTGCTACGGCTTCGAGGAGGATGCGGTGCATTTCCACCGCACCTGCCGCGACGCGCTGGCCCCCTTCGGCGAGGACAAGTACCCGCGCTTCAAGACCTGGTGCGACGAGTACTTCACGCTCAGGCACCGCAACGAGCAGCGCGGCGTCGGCGGCATCTTCTTCGACGATTTCTCCGAACTCGGCGTGGAGCGCGGCTTCGACATGCTGCGAGCCGTGGGCGATGCCTTCCTGCCGGCCTATCTCCCGATCGTCGAGCGGCGGCGCGGGATGGCCTACGGCGAGCGCGAGCGCGAATTCCAGCTCTATCGGCGCGGGCGCTATGTCGAATTCAACCTGGTCTGGGACCGGGGGACGCATTTCGGCCTGCAATCCGGCGGCCGGACCGAATCGATCCTGCTGTCCATGCCGCCGCTGGCGAGCTGGGCCTATCGGCGTGAGCCGGAACCCGGCACGCCCGAAGAGACGCTCTACCGAGAGTTCATCATTCGCCGCGAGTGGCTGTGAGCGCTTCGCGCATCGGCGTTTTCGGAGGCGCCTTCGATCCGCCGCACAATGCGCATCTCGCCCTGGTCCGGGCGGCGCTGGCGCAGCTCGGATTGGCCGAGCTGCGCATCTTTCCGACGGGCCAGGCCTGGCACAAGCAGCACCCGCTGAGCGGGGCCGATGACCGGCTCGCCATGGCGCGGCTGGCCTTCGACGGCATCGAGAACGCCGTGGTGGACGCGCGGGAGCTCGCGCGACTCGGTCCCACCTACACCCTCGACACGCTGCGCGAGCTGCGACGGGAGCATCCCGCGGCCGAGCTGGTGCTGATCATCGGCGCCGACCAGGCGATGTCGCTGCCGAGCTGGCATGGCTGGCAGGAGATCCTGGCGATGGCCGTGATCGCGGTGGCACAGCGCCCCTCGCCTGCGGGGGCCAGCCTGCCCTTCGATCCGGCCTTGCTGCATGCGCTGCCGGGCGGCGCACGCTTCGAAACCGTCGAGTTCGAGCCGATGCCCATCAGCGCGACCGAGATCCGCACGCTTGCGGCCCGTGGCGATGCGGTCGACCGGCTGGTTCCGCCGGCGGTTGCACGCTATATTGAACAACATCACCTCTACCAATCCACCTGATGAGAACTGAAGCCGCCGCCAAGAAAGACACCCAGAAACTCCAGAGGGCCATCATCGACGGGCTCGAGGACGTCAAGGCGCAGGACATCCAGGTATTCGACACCGAGCACCTCTCTCCGCTCTTCGAGCGCGTGATCGTGGCTTCGGGCACCTCCAACCGGCAGACGAAGGCGCTCGCGGCCAGCGTGCGCGACGCCGTGCGCGAGGCCGGTTTCAACAAGCCGCGGGTGGAGGGCGAGGCCAACGGCGAGTGGATCATCGTGGACTGCGGCGCCGCAGTCGCGCACATCATGCAGCCGGCGATCCGGCAGTACTACCACCTCGAGGAAATCTGGGGCGACAAGCCCGTGCGGGCCAAGCTCGGCGGTGCCAAGCCGGCCGCGCCTGCGAAGGCAGCGAAGACGGCGGCCGAGCCGGTGAGCGCGAAGGCACCTGCTTCGCCGGGTCGGGCAGGTGCGAAGAAGGCGGCCGCTCCGGCAGCGCCCAAGGCCGCCGCGAAGAAGGTCCCTGCGAAGAAGGCCCCCGCGAAGAAGACCGCCGCCGGGAAGGCGCCGCCCGCCAGGAAGGCCGCCAAGACGGTGGTCGTGAACAAGGCGGCACCCGGCAAGGCGTCGGCGGCCAAGAAGGCCGCACCGGCCGCGAAGAAGGCGCCGCCGCGCAAGACCGCTTCCACCAGGTCATGAAGCTCCTGGTGGTCGCCGTCGGGCAGCGCATGCCCGACTGGGCGCAGACCGCCTGGGACGATTACGCCAAGCGCTTTCCGCCGGAGCTCAAGCTCGAGTTGCGCGCGGTCAAGACGGAGCCGCGCGGCTCCAAGACCGTGGAGACGCTGTACGCCGCGGAGCGCGAGCGCATCGAAGCCGCCATCGCGAAGGGCATGCGCATCGTGGTGCTCGACGAGCGCGGCACGGCGCTGACCACCAAGGCATTGGCCGCCCGGCTGAAGGCCTGGCAGGAGGAGGGTGATGACGTGGCCCTCGTGATCGGCGGACCGGACGGACTCGACCCCGCATTCAAGGCGGCTGCGCATGAGCGCATCCGTTTGTCGGACCTCACGCTGCCCCATGCCATGGCGCGCGTGCTGCTCGTCGAGCAGCTGTACCGCGCATGGTCGGTCAACGCCGGTCATCCCTATCACCGCGAATGAGCCGCAGCCCCGATTTCAATTTCATCTACCTGGCCTCGCAAAGTCCGCGCCGGGCGCAATTGCTGGAGCAGCTCGGCATTGCGCACCGCTTGCTGCTTGCCGCGCCGCATGAGGATGCCGAAGCGCTGGAAGCCGTTTGTCCGGGCGAAAGCCCGACGGCCTATGTACAGCGCGTGACGGCGCTCAAGCTCGATGCGGCCGTGGCGCGGCTCGAGCGGATGGGCCTGCCGGAGGCGCCGGTGCTGTGCGCGGACACGACGGTGGCGCTCGGCCGCTCCATTTTCGGCAAGCCCGGGGACGCGCGCGATGCCGCGCGGATGCTGGCTTTGCTGTCGGGACGTACGCACCGCGTCATGACCGCGATCGCGCTGCAGGTCGGTCGCCGGCGCCATGCTGCGCTCAACGTGTCCCACGTGCGCTTCGCCGCAGTCTCGAAGGCCCGCATCGCCGCGTACGTCGCCACCGGCGAGCCGGTGGGCAAGGCCGGCGCCTATGCGATCCAGGGGCGGGCGGCGGCTTTCATCGAACACATCAGCGGCTCGCATTCGGGCATCATGGGGCTCCCCATGTTCGAGACGGCCGAGTTGCTTCGGCGAGCCGGCTTCGCCACCTAGCCATGCAAGACATCCTGATCAACTGGTCACCGCAAGAGACTCGCGTCGCCCTGGTGGAGCATGGCGCCGTTCAGGAGCTCCACCTGGAGCGCACCCTCGAACGCGGGCTGGTCGGCAACATCTACCTCGGCAAGGTTCAGCGCGTGCTGCCGGGCATGCAGTCCGCCTTCATCGACATCGGCCTGGACCGTACCGCTTTCCTGCACGTGGCCGACATCGTGGCGCCGTTCACCCCCGGCTCGCGTGCGAGCGCGCCCGCGCCCGAGCGCGACCCGCGCGGCGGCGGGCCCGTGGTGCCGATCGAGAAGCAGGTGTTCGAAGGGCAGTCGCTGCTGGTGCAGGTCATCAAGGACCCGATCGGCACCAAGGGTGCGCGGCTGTCCACGCAGATCAGCATCGCCGGTCGCCTGCTCGTGTTCCTGCCCCAGGACAACCATGTCGGCGTTTCGCAGAAGATCCCGGCCGACCTGCGCGATGCGCTGCGCACACGCATGCAGGCGCTGATCGAGGCGGCCGCCAAGGCGGACAACGGCGGGGTCCTGCCCGAGAACACCGGAGGCTTCATCCTGCGCACGAACGGCGAGGATTCGAGCGATGCGGAACTGGCCGAGGACATTGCCTACCTGCGCAAGACCTGGTCGCGCATCCGCGAGCGCTCGATGCGCCTGCCGCCGATGTCGCTGCTGCATCAGGACCTGAGCCTGCTGCAGCGCGTGCTGCGCGACATGACCAGCGAGGACACGCAGACGATCCGCATCGATTCGCGCGAGCAGTTCGAATCCCTGCTCAAGTTCGGCCTCGAATTCATGCCGCAGGCGGCGGGCAAGCTCCAGCTCTACAGGGGGGAGCGGCCGATCTTCGATCTCTATTCGATCGACGAGGAGATCGCGAAGGCGCTCGGCCGGCGCGTCGACCTGAAGTCGGGCGGCTACCTGGTGGTCGACCAGACGGAGGCGCTGACCACGGTCGACGTGAACACCGGTGGCTTCGTCGGGGCACGCAACTTCGACGACACCATCTTCAAGACCAACCTCGAAGCCGCCCAGGCCATCGCGAGGCAACTGCGGCTGCGCAACCTCGGCGGCATCATCATCGTCGACTTCATCGACATGGCGCGCGACGACCATCGGGAGCAGGTGCTGGCCGAATTCCGAAAGCAGCTGGCTCGCGACCGCGTAAAGACGACAGCCGGCGGCTTCTCGCAGCTCGGCCTGGTCGAGATGACGCGCAAGCGCATGCGCGAGTCGCTGGCGCACATGCTGTGCGAACCCTGCCAGGCCTGCGGGGGGCAGGGCATCGTGAAGACGGCGCGCAGCGTGGCCTACGACGTGCTGCGCGAGATCCTGCGCGAGGCACGGCAGTTCACGCCGCGCGAGTTCCGCATCGTCTCTTCGCCGCAGGTGATCGAGCTGTTCCTCGACGAGGAAAGCCAGCATCTCGCCGGCCTCAGCGATTTCATCGGCAAGCCGATCTCGCTGCAGGCGGAGCCGGCGATGGGGCAGGGGCAGTACGACATCGTGCTGCTCTGACCACCGCCGGGCTTGCCCGCGGCGTGTGGGCACCTGGCCTCTTGCGCCTCGGTGGAGCCGGTTCCGCGCTTGTTCGCGAAAGAGGCGGGCTGGGGCTCAGAGGGTCGGGTCCTGGCCTTCGGTGGCGGATCTGACGGCGAGTGATTGCAGGCGGGCGTAGAGGCCGTCGAGGGCCATGAGTTGTGCGTGGCTGCCTTGTTCGGCGATGCGGCCGTGGTCCATCACGATGATGCGGTCGGCATGCTGGATGGTGGAGAGGCGGTGCGCGACGATGATCGTGGTGCGGCCTTGCATGAGGCGTTGCAGGGCGTCCTGAACGAGCCGCTCGGATTCGGTGTCCAGCGCGGAGGTGGCTTCGTCGAGCAGCAGGATCGGTGCGTTCTTGTAGAGCGCGCGCGCGATCGCGAGCCGCTGGCGCTGGCCTCCGGACAGTTGCGTCGCGTTGTGGCCCAGCACGGTGTCGATGCCGTTGGGAAGGCCTTCCACGTGCGCCGCGAGATTGGCTGCCTTGATGCAGTCGAACACGCGCTGCCGATCGATGTCCGCGCCGAGCGCGACATTGGCGGCGAGGCTGTCGTTGAGCATCACCACGTCCTGGCTGACCATCGCGAACTGGCTGCGCAGGCTTGCGAGCTGCCATTCCCCGAGTTCGTGTCCGTCGAGCAGGATCCGGCCGGCGCTCGGCAGCACGAAGCGCGGCAGAAGATTGACCAGCGTCGTCTTGCCGGACCCCGAGGGCCCGACGAGCGCGACCACTTCACCGGGCTCGATGGCGAGGCTGACGCCGTCGAGCGCGCGAGCCTCGTCGTCGCCGCGGTAGTTGACCTGCACGTTGCGCAGTTCGATGCGGCCCTTGGCACGGTCGGTCTCGAAATGGCCCTGCGTCTCCGAGGGCACGGTGTCGATCAGCGTGAGCCCGCGTTCGAGCGCGGCCAGTCCGCGGGTGATCGGATTCGCCATGTCCGCCAGCCGGCGAATGGGCGCGATCAGCATCAGCATGGCCGCGATGTAGGCGACGAATCCGCCGACCGTCAGGCCCTGTTCTCCGCTTTGCCAGAGGGCGATCATCACGACCCCCGACAAGGCCACCGCGGCGAGCAGTTGCGTCAGCGGCGTCATCGCGGCCGATGCGATGGTCGACTTCACCGCGAGCCGGTTGAGGCTGTGGCTCAGGCGATGGAAGCGATCGGTCTGGCTGGCCTGGGCGTTGTGAAGACGGACCACGCGGTGCGCGAGCACGTTTTCCTCGACCACATAGGCGAGTTCGTCCGTGGCTTGCTGCCCGAGTCGTGTGAGGTGATACAGCCGCTTCGACAGCACCTTCATGATCCAGGCGACGCCCGGTCCGAGGATGCCGATGACCATCGTCAGCTTCCAGTTGAGATAGAGGAGATAGATGAGCAGCGCGATCATCGTGAAGCCATCACGCGAGACGCCGAGCAGCGCTTGCACGAGCAGCATGGCGCCCGTCTGGATTTCGTAGACGACAGTGTTCGACAGCGTGCTGGCCGACTGGCGCGAGAAGAGGGCGAGCTCCGCCACCAGCAAGCGCTGGAAGAGGCCGCGCCGCAGCTTGTGCATGCCCTCGTTGGCGATGCGCGCAAGAGCGTATTGCGATACGAATTGTGCGAGCCCGCGCACCAGGAACAGCAGGATGATCGCCACCGGCACGGTCCATAGCGCGAGCTGTCCGCGCGAGAAGCCTCGATCGAGGAGCGGCTTGACGAGTGCCGGCATGAGCGGCTCGGTGAGAGCCGCGACCATCGCCGCCGAGACGCCGATGGCCCACCAGCGCCGCGACCCTCCGAACCAGGTCATGAGTCGCGCGAGTCGGCGGGGCAGGGAAAGGCGCGCGGCTTCGGCGGCGGGGATCGGTTGCATGGCGGCGCATTCTACGTTTGCGTTTCTTGTAGGACGCCGCCTGCATAATCACGTTTTGTGACGCCGCGCGCATTGCAGTGTGTACCATGTGGCCTCTTTCGTCCGAGACAAGAAACTAAATCCTCGGAAAGCTCTCCGAACTGCATGAAAAAGCTGTTGCAAGATTTCCCCTCAACCCCTTCTTCATCGTTCATTGCACGCCGCACGCTGATCGCGGCACTCGCCGGCTCCCCCCTTGTACCCGCACTGGCCCAGTTCAAGGTCGAGGTGTCGGGTGTGGGGCTGACGCAATTGCCGATCGCGCTGGTGCCGTTCAAGAGCGAGGACGCCTCGCCGCAGAAGATCTCGCAGATCGTGCAGGCCGACCTGGAGCGAAGCGGGCAGTTCCGTGGTGTCGACGCGTCCGGACAGCCGATGGACGAAGCCTCGCGTCCCGACCTCAGCCTCTGGCGCCAGCGTACGGCGGACTCGCTGGTCGCCGGCAGCGTGACGCGTCTGGCCGATGGCCGCTACGACGTTCGTTTCCGCCTGTGGGATGTCGTCCGGGGCCAGGATCTCGGGGGCCAGAGCTACACCGTTCCGCAGGGTGACCTGCGCCTCGCGTCGCACCGCATCGCCGATTACGTCTACGAGAAGCTGACCGGGGAGAAGGGCATATTCTCCACGCGCATCACTTATGTGACGAAGGCCGGCAATCGCTACAGCCTCTGGGTAGCGGACGCCGATGGTGAGAACGCACAAGCCGCGCTCACCAGCCCGGAGCCGATCATCTCGCCGCGCTGGTCCTCGAACGGCTCGCAGCTGGCATATGTCTCCTTCGAATCGCGCAAGCCCGTGGTCTACGTGCACAGCGTGGCGAGCGGGCAACGCCGCCTGGTGGCCAATTTCAAGGGTTCCAACAGCGCGCCGGCCTGGTCGCCGGACGGTGGCAGTCTCGCCGTCACGCTGAGCCGCGACGGCGGCTCCCAGCTCTACACCATCTCGTCGAGCGGCGGCGAACCGCGCCGGCTGACCCAGAGCAGCAGCATCGACACCGAACCGATGTATTCGGCCGACGGCAGCTCGATCTATTTCGTGAGCGACCGCGGCGGTGCGCCGCAGATCTACAAGATGAGCGCGAGCGGCGGCAGCCCGACACGCGTCACCTTCAGTGGTTCCTACAACATTTCTCCGTCAATCAGCGGCGATGGCCGGTGGTTGGCCTACATATCTCGCGTGGGCGGTGCATTCAAACTCCATGTGATGGAGTTGGCGACCGGCAACGTCGCCGCGATCACGGATACCACAGCCGATGAGAGGCCCAGCTTCGCTCCGAACAGCAAGCTGATCGTCTACGCCACGAAGCTGCAAGGGCGCGAAGCCCTGATGACCACCACCCTGGATGGAAAAATCAAGGCTCGACTGGCAGGGCAGGCGGGAGACATACGTGAACCGGACTGGGGTCCGTTTCAAAAGCAATGACTAACCTGAGGAGTTTGGAATGTTGAAACGTACGATTTATTCGCTTGCCATCGTTGCCTTGATCGCCGGGTGCTCATCCGGCACCAAGCTGAACGAGGCACCGGTCGCCGACCGTGGCGGCGCGGGTCAAGGAGGAGCCAGCAGCGTCGCGCCGGTCTCCATTGACGCGAATGCCCAGACCGCCCAGGGCCCGGTCGGCGTGGCACGAATCGTCTATTTCGATTTCGACAGCTATACGATCAAGCCGGAGTACCAGTCCCTGATCGACGGCCATGCCCGTTTCCTCAAGGCCAACCCGCGTCGCCATGTGTCGATCGAAGGTCACACCGACGAGCGCGGTGGCCGCGAGTACAACCTTGCGCTGGGGCAGAAGCGTTCCGAGGCCGTTCGTCGCGCGCTGACCCTGCTCGGCGTGTCCGACAGCCAGATTGAGGCGGTGAGCTTCGGCAAGGAAAAGCCGGCAGTGCAAGGCACGGGCGAAGACGTGTGGGCGCAAAACCGCCGCGCCGAAATCACCTATCGCTAAATGATGCGCGGCCTTTCCCTGCGGGGCGCAGCCCTTGCGGCCGCGATGCTGTGCGCCTCGCTGGGCGCGCAGGCCGCGCTGTTCGAGGATGACGAGGCGCGTCGCGCCATCCTCGACCTGCGCCAGCGCGTCGAGACGATGCGCCAGCAGAGCGAGCAGCGCCAGTCCGATGAGAACGCGCAGTTGCGCCGCAGTCTGCTCGATCTGCAGAACCAGATCGAGCAGATGCGTGCCGACCTCGCGCGCATGACCGGACAGAACGAGCAGCTCACTCGCACCGTCACCGAACTGCAGCAGCGCCAGACCGAGGTCGACGACCGGCTCAAGAAGAACGAGCCGTCGAAGGTTTCCGTCGACGGACGCGAGTTCAATGCCGATCCCCGCGAGAAGGCTGATTTCGATGCCGCATTGGGCATCTTCCGATCGGGCCAGTTCGCGCAGGCGCAGACCGCGTTCGCGGACTTCGTCAAGCGTTATCCGCAAAGCGGATACAACCCCTCGGCGCTGTTCTGGCTCGGCAACGCGCAATACGCGACCCGGAACTACAACGAGGCCATTGCCAACTTCCGTTCGATGCTGTCGCTGGCGCCCGATCATGCCAAGGCGCCCGAGGCCGTGCTCTCGATCGCGAACTGCCAGATCGAGCTGAAGGACATGCGGGCCGCTCGCAAGACGCTGGAGGATCTGACCAAGGCCTATCCCCAGTCCGAGGCGGCGCAAGCAGGTCGCGAGCGGCTGTCGCGTCTTCGCTGACGCCGGAACTGCCAATTGATCACCGCGCCTTCCCTCGTCGCGGCTCCGGATGCCGGCGCCGATCTGGCCCGCCGCTTCGGCGGGTTGGATCGGCTCTATGGTGTCGAGGGTGCCGCCCGCATACGACAGGCCCATGTGCTGGTCGTGGGGGTCGGCGGTGTCGGCTCCTGGGCGGTCGAGGCGCTGGCACGCAGCGGGGTCGGACGGCTCACGCTGATCGACCTGGACCATATCGCGGAATCCAACATCAACCGTCAGATCCACGCGCTCGAACAGTCGATCGGACAGGCCAAGGTGGAAGCCATGCGCGAACGCATCGCGCAGATCAACCCCGAATGCAAGGTGCTGCCGATCGACGAGTTCGTGGAGCCCGACAACTGGACGTCGCTACTGGCGACGGCGCAGGCTGCGAACGGCCCCGTCACTGCGGTGATCGATGCCTGTGATCAGGTGAAAGCCAAGGTGGCGATGGCCGCCTGGGCTCTCGATTCGAAGACCGGCGTCGATTTCGTCGCAGCAGGGGCCGCGGGCGGAAAGAGGCTCGCGCACAAGGTGGACATCGACGATCTGGCGCTGGTCACGCATGACCCCCTTCTCGCCCAGCTCCGGCAGCGGCTGCGCAAGGTGCACGGCGCCCCTCGCGAGGGCCGCAAGATCGGCATCGCCTGCGTTTTCAGCCGCGAGTCGGTGGCGCCGCCGGATGCGTCGTGCGGAATCGAAGGTGAAGGTGATGGTTCGCTGAGCTGCCATGGCTACGGCTCGGTGGTCAGCGTGACGGCCACTTTCGGACAGTGCGCGGCAGGTTGGATCCTGGACCGGATTGCACGCCGCGCGACGCTATAATCTCGGGCTTTGCCGGAATCGACGCCGGCTCGGAATGAGCGAAAAAGGCTAAGAAGGCCAAGAGAACGAAAAGAGCTAAGAGCCGAATAACAAGGCTTCGAGGCTCGGGAGGATCTGAAGAAAGTGCGAAGAGGAACTCAAGACAGGCCGTCGAAGATTCGACAATCGGTCGACGGGGTCAGGAAAGAAAGATTCAGTCTCTTCGCATAAGCAACACACCGGGACGTTAGCTCAGTTGGTAGAGCAGCGGACTTTTAATCCGTTGGTCACTGGTTCGAATCCAGTACGTCCTACCAGACCCATAAAAAAGGCCGCTAAATGCGGCCTTTTTTATTAACTCCTGGAATCGGATATTCAGATTTCTGGATGCGTGGGCGAGGTTGACGCCGGGCCGGCAGGGACTGGCCGGTCGAGGGGAAAGGCCTGGTGGGCAGGCCGATCGGGGGAAAGGCCTAACGGGCAGGCCGCTCGTCTTCGTTCAGGATGGGATGAGGCGTTGAAATTGCGGAAACGACGCCGATTGCACTTGCGCGCATCAGCTCTTGCCGCAATGCCGCTTCCAGCAGCCGTCGGGCCGTGTCCGGACGGTCGTGGTCGTACTCTTCGTCCAACTCGCAGTGCAGGTAGTAATCGACCCGTGCCATCAGCCGTTCTACCGCAGCTGCAATATCTGCCTCATTCATCTTCCGCCCCTCCGAATTCGGTCGCCGCTGCCGACCATAACTGGATCCCTGACTTTCGTTCTAGGTACTGACCCCATTATTGGGGTTAATTTGAATTTCGACGATTATGAACCCGGCTCGCAATTGCGTCGCGCGCCATGTCGCGATGGGCTGACAGGTCACATGGCGACGCCGGCGTTCAATGCAACCCCGGGCCGTGGGAGTCGCCGGCCTCCGGGGATTCGCCGCGGTATTCGACGGAGCCCGGTGCGCCGCTGCTCGCTTCGGCGGGCGGCAGCGCAAATCGGATGGCGCGGGCGACCTGCACGCAGTCGCGGATGTGCAGTTCGCCGAGCGCACGCACGGCCGCATAGCCGATGGCGGCCGAAAGCACCTGGCCGGCCACGGGTACGTACTTGGCGGCTTGTTGCGCGGTCAGCCGGATGCCGGCCCTGCGGGTCAGTGCGAGCAGCAGTTCGCGCGTGACCACCCTGCCGACCAGGAGCGCGCCGACCGCAGCCGCCGCCTTCTGGATGCGATCGCGCTGCTCGGGCGCGAGGCGGTCGACCTGCGCCACCGACAGTCCGAATTCGGCGCTGATCTGCGGCACCAGTCGCGACAGAAGCGCCGCGTCGGCCACCCAGTCGATGCCCGGCAGCGGCACGGCCCCCGCCACCGCGGCGATCAGGGCCCTGCGGCCGAGCAGGCGACGGCTGCGGCGTATCGCCGCGATCAGCTGCGGATCACCTTGGGCGAGTTCGATGGTGGAGGGCATGCGGCCGCCCGCTGATCATCAAGCAAGTGCTTCGAGCTGGTCCGACAGGCTCAGCCAGCGTTCCTCGAGCTGGTCGATCTGGTCGTTGAGCGCCTTCAGGCGCTTGCCCGCTTCGGCGATGTCCGCCGGTGCGAGCGGTTCGGCGAGGCGTTTCTCCAGCAGCGCCTTTTCGCTGCCGGCGGCCGCAAGTTCCTGGTCGACCTGCGCCAGTTCGCGCTTGAGCGGCTTGGCACGCTCGCCGCGCAGCTGCCGCTCCTGGGCGTCCTGCTTGCGCTGGTTCTTGCCGTTCGTCGCTGGCTCGGCGGCTGGCGCGGAAGGGGCCTTGGGGCTCGGCGAGGCGGCGGCCTGGGTGGCTGGAGCGGCCGGCGCGCTGCTGGCGGCAGCATTGCTGTCGTCGCGCGCAAGACGTGCCTCTTCGCGCAGCCGCTTGGCTTCGTCGAGCAAGTAGCGCTGGTAGTCGTCGAGGTCGCCGTCGAAGTCGACGACCCGGCCTCGCCCCACCAGCCAGAATTCGTCGCACACGGACCGCAGCAGCGCACGATCGTGGCTGACCAGCATCAGGGTGCCTTCGAATTCATTGAGCGCCACGGCCAGCGCTTCGCGCGTCGCCAGATCCAGGTGGTTGGTCGGCTCGTCGAGCAGCAGCAGGTTCGGGCGCTGCCAGACCATCATGGCCAGGACCAGCCGCGCTTTCTCGCCGCCGCTCATGGTCCCCACGGCTTGCTTCACCATGTCGCCGCTGAAGTTGAAGCTGCCCAGATAGCCGCGCAGGTCCTGCTCGCCGGTGCGCTCGCGCACGCGCGATCCATGTTCACGCGCCAGTCGCACCATGTGTTCGAGGGGCGTGTCCTGCGGGCGCAGGACGTCCAGCTCCTGCTGGGCGAAATAGCCGATGTCCAGTCCCTTGCCTTCGGTGATCGTGCCGGCCAGCGCGCCCATCTCACGGGCAATGGTCTTGACCAGCGTGGATTTGCCCTGGCCGTTCGCGCCCAGGATGCCGATGCGCTGGCCCGCGAGCACCGAGCGATTGACGCCCTGCAGGATCAGCTTGGGCGGCGCGTCGTCCGAGCGGTAGCCGAAGCTTGCATCGCTGATCGTCAGCATCGGATTCGGGATGTTCGCGGGCTCCTTGAACTCGAAGCTGAATTCGGCTTCGGCCAGCAAGGGCGCGAGCTTTTCCATGCGTTCCAGCGCCTTCACGCGGCTTTGCGCCTGCCGGGCCTTGCTGGCCTTGGCCTTGAAGCGGTCGATGAACTTCTGCAGGTGCGCGATCTTGTCCTGCTGCTTGGCGTAGGCCGCCTGCTGGAGCTCCATCTGCTGCACGCGCAAGGTCTCGAAGGCGCTGTAGTTGCCGCCGTAGCGGGTCAGCTTGGCATGCTCGATGTGGACGGTGACGTCGGTCACCGCGTCGAGGAACTCGCGGTCGTGGCTGATCACGACCATGGTGCCCGCGTATCGCTGCAGCCAGGATTCCAGCCACACGAGTGCATCGAGGTCCAGGTGGTTGGTGGGCTCGTCGAGCAGCAGCAGGTCGCTCGGACACATCAGCGCGCGCGCCAGCTGCAGGCGCATGCGCCAGCCGCCGGAGAAGCTGTCGACCGGGTGGTCGAGTTCGTGCGCCTTGAAGCCGAGCCCGAGGATCAGCGCCTGCGCGCGCGGCACGGCATCGTGCTCTCCGGCGTCGGCCAGGTCGGTGTAGGCGTGGGCGAGGGCCATGCCCTGGTCGGGGTCGTCCGGATCGGCGGCATGGGCGGCCTCGGCCAGTGCCAGCGTCTGGCGCAGTTCCAGCAGGCGCGTGTCGCCGCCGACCACGAAATCGGTGGCTGATTCGTCCGTTTCGGGCATGTTCTGCGCGACCTGCGCCATGCGCCAGTGCGCGGGCAGCGAGAAATCGCCTGCATCCTCGTGGAGCGAGCCGTTGAAAAGCGCGAACAGGGTGGACTTGCCAGCACCGTTGCGCCCCACCAGCCCGACCTTCTCGCCGGGGTTGATGGTCAGGTTGGCGCCGTCGAGCAGCACTTTGGCGCTGCGACGCAGGGTGACGTTCTTGAGGATGATCATGAAAGAAGGGATTCGCGCGACACCAGCAGAACCTGGTCGCCGCCGGCGCTTGTTTCCAGCCAGACCACTTCGAGCCGCGGGAATGCCGCCTCGAAATGTGCGCGTTCATTGCCGATTTCAAGCACCAGCACGGCGCTCTCGCTCATGCGGGCCGGCGCCTCGGCCAGCAGCCGGCGGACGAAGTCCATGCCGTCGGTGCCGCCGGCGAGCGCCAGTTCGGGCTCTGCGCGGTATTCGGCGGGAAGCTCCGCCATGCTCTGTGCGTTGACATAGGGCGGGTTGCAGAGAATCAGGTCGTAGGGTCCGCGCACGGCGTCCAGCCCGTCGGACTGGATCAGGGTGATGCGCTCGTCGAGCTGGTGCCGCGTGACGTTGATGGCTGCGACTTCCAGCGCCTCGGCCGAGAGGTCGGCGGCATCGACGACGACGTCGGGATAGGTCATGGCCGCGAGCACGGCCAGGCTGCCGTTGCCGGTGCACAGGTCGAGCACGCGCCGCGTGTATTCGCCGAGCCATGGGTCGATGCTGCCGTCGGCCAGCAGCTCGGCGATGAGGCTGCGCGGCACGATGGCGCGCTCGTCGACGTAGAAGGGCACGCCCTGCAGCCACGCCTCGCGGGTGAGGTAGGCCGCGGGCCGACGCGTGCCGATGCGCTTGTCGATCAGATCCGCGACGCGCGCCGCATCGGCCGGGGCCACCGGGCGGTCGGCGACTTCATCCAGCGCATCGAGCGGCAGGCCCAGGCGCCAGAGGACGAGCCAGGCCGCTTCGTCGAAGGCGTTCGTCGTCCCGTGGCCGAAGAACACGTCCGCGCCGGCCAGGCGATCGGCGCTGGCCTCGATCAGTTCGATCACGGTGCTCATGCAGAAAGCCGTGCTTCGAGCGTGTCCAGGGTCCGCCGGTAGATGTTCTTGAGCGGCTCCAGCTCTTCCACCGCGATGTGTTCGTCGATCTTGTGGATGCTCGCGTTGACCGGGCCCAGTTCCACCACCTGCTTGCAGAGGGTGGCGATGAATCGTGCGTCGCTCGTGCCGCCGCTGGTGGAGAGTTCCGTTTCGATGCCGGTTTCGTCGCGGATGGCCTTCTGCACCGCCGCCACCAGTTCGCCCGGCGTGGTGAGGAAGGGCAGGCCGCCGACGGTCCAGTCGAGTGTGTACTCGAGCCCATGGGTGTCGAGTACGGCGTGCACGCGCCGCTGCAGGGATTCGGGTGTGGACTCGGTCGAGAAACGGAAGTTGAAGTCGATCACCGCCGCGCCGGGAATGACATTGCTCGCACCCGTGCCCGCGTGGAAATTGCTGATCTGCCAGCTCGTGGGCTGGAAGTAGGGATTGCTCGCGGCATCCCAGCCGCCGGCGGCATTGATGGCCACCAGTTCCGCCAGCGCCGGCGCGAAGGCATGGACCGGGTTCCTCGCCAGGTGCGGATAGGCGATATGGCCCTGGATGCCCTTGATCGTGAGCCGGCCGCTCATGGTGCCGCGTCGCCCGTTCTTGATCATGTCGCCGCAGCGCTCGACCGAGGTGGGCTCGCCGACGATGCAGAAATCGATGCCTTCCCCGCGCGCCGCCAGCGTGCGGCAGACCACCACCGTGCCGTCGACGCCGGGGCCTTCCTCGTCGCTGGTCAGCAGCAGGGCGAGCGTGAGGCGCGGATCGGGCCGGGCGGCAAGGAATTCCTCGATCGCCACCACGAATGCGGCGAGCGAGCTTTTCATGTCGCAGGCACCGCGACCGTAGAGGCGCCCATCGCGATGGGTCGGCGTGAAGGGATCGCTGGTCCACTGCTCGATCGGGCCGGTCGGCACCACGTCGGTGTGGCCGGCGAAGGCGATGGTCCTGGCGGGGTGGGGGCCGGATGTCCCCGGGCGCACGGCCCAGAGATTGGTGACCCGGAACTCCGCCGGGCCGCTTTCAATGGTTTCGAGCCGGAAGCCCAGCCGCGCGAGGCGCTCGCCGATGATCTGCTGGCAGCCCCCGTCGTCCGGCGTGACGGAGGGGCGGGAGATCAGTTGTTCGGCGAGTTGGAGCGTTCTGGACATCGAAAGGGTGTTCGGCTCACGGACGCACGTCGAGCGTGATCTCCGTGAAGGTGGGTTCCTCGACCTGCGCGAGGAGGGAGCGTTCTTCGGCGCGGGCAGCGGGGGCCTTGCGATTCTGCAGGCGCCACATCAGGTTGGTGGGGGAGTCGGCTTGCGACAGGCCTTCCTCGCGCGTGACGAGATTTTCGGTGATCAGCCGGGCGATGTCTTCCTCGAAGGTCTGCGAGCCTTCGGCCAGCGACTGCTCCATGGCTTCCTTGACAGCGGAGAAGTCGCCCTTGCCGATGTGATCCGCGACCAGTGCGGTATTGAGCATCACCTCGATCGCCGGCACGCGCGCGCCGGAGGGCGTGCGCAGCAGGCGCTGCGCGATGATGGCGCGCAGCGAACCGGCGAGGTCGCCCAGCAGTGTCGGGCGTACCTCGACCGGATAGAAGCTCAGGATGCGGTTCAGCGCGCGGTAGCTGTTGTTGGCATGCAGCGTGGCCACGCAGAGGTGGCCGGATTGCGCATAGGCGATGGCCGCGGTCATGGTGTCGCGGTCGCGGATCTCGCCGATCTGGATCACGTCCGGGGCCTGGCGCAGCGCGTTCTTGAGCGCGATCTGCAGCGACTGCGTATCGCTGCCGACATCGCGCTGGTTCACCAGCGATTTCTTGTTGGTGAAGGTGAACTCGATGGGCTCCTCGACCGTGAGGATGTGCCCCATGCTGTTCTCGTTGCGGAAGTCGAGCATGGACGCGAGCGTCGTGCTCTTGCCCGCGCCGGTGGCGCCCACCATGAGGATCAGGCCGCGCTTTTCCATCACCAGCGACTTCAGGATCTCCGGCAGGTTGAGGTCCTCGAAGCGGGGAATGGTCGCGGAGATGTGCCGCACCACCACCGCGTAGGTGCCGCGCTGGCGCATCGCGCTGATGCGGAAGTTGCCCGCGCCCTCGAGCGCGATGGCCGTGTTCAGTTCGCCGGTGCGCTCCAGCTCGGCGATGCGGCCTTCGTCGACCGCTTCGGCCAGCAGGGCCAGCGGCGCCTCGGGCGGCAGCACCTGGCCGTTGATCGGCATGCAGTTGCCGTTGATGCGGATGATCGCTGGGGAGTTGGCCGAGAGGTAGATGTCGGAGGCCTTGCGCTCGGCCATCAGGCGAAGAATGCGTTCCATCGTTTTCATCGGCTCTTCTCCTCAAGGTTTCATTCCTGGTGTCATGACGCGCCTGCCGTTGCGAGGCCGGCTGCCGCTCCCTCGGGGCAGGCCGGCGTGCCGCGGCGATCTCAGTCGCGCAGGAGATCGTTCAGCGAGGTCTTGGCGCGGGTCTGCGCGTCGACACGCTTCACGATGATCGCGGCGTAGAGACTGTACTTGCCGTTGTCCTTGGGCAGCGTGCCGCTGATGACGACCGAGCCGGCCGGCACGCGGCCGTAGCTCACCTCGCCGGTCGTGCGGTCGTAGATCGGCGTGCTCTGGCCGAGGTAGACGCCCATCGAGAGCACGGAGTTCTCCTCGATCACCACGCCTTCGACCACTTCGGAGCGTGCGCCGATGAAGCAGTTGTCCTCGATGATGGTCGGGCCGGCCTGCAGCGGCTCCAGCACGCCGCCGATGCCGACGCCGCCCGAGAGGTGCACGTTGGCGCCGATCTGCGCGCAGGAGCCCACCGTGGCCCAGGTGTCGACCATGGTGCCTTCGCCGACATAGGCGCCGATGTTGACGTAGGAGGGCATCAGGATCGCGCCCTTGGCGATGTAGCTGCCGCGCCGCGCCACGGCCGGCGGCACGATGCGCACGCCGGCTTCCTTGAGCTCGCCGGCCGAGAGGTGGGCGAACTTGGTCGGCACCTTGTCGTAGAAGCCCAGGGCGCCGGCCTGGATCTGCTCGTTGTCCTTGAGGCGGAAGGACAGCAGCACCGCCTTCTTGATCCACTGGTGCACCGTCCATTGACCGACGGACTCGCGCGTGGCGACGCGCAGCTTGCCGTTGTTGAGTTCGGCGATCACGTGCTCGACGGCGTCGCGGACTTCCTTCGAAGCGCTGCCGGGGGAGATGTTGGCGCGGTCTTCCCACGCGGCGTCGATGGTCTGCTGTAGTTGCTGGGTCATGAGGTAGCTCGGTCTTGAATGAAGTTCACGATGCGCTGTGCAGCTTCGGTGCACTCGGCCGTGTCGGCCACCAGCGCCATCCGGATGCGTCCGCGGCCCGGGTTGATGCCGCCGGCCTCGCGTGCGAGATAGCTGCCGGGCAGCACGGTCACATTGTATTGAGCGTAAAGCTCGCGGGCGAAGGCCTGGTCGTCGCCTTCCCAGGCCGCGGGAACGCCGGCCCACAGGTAGAAGCTGGCGTCGGGCAGCCGTACGTCGAGGACCGGTTCGAGCATCGGCGTGACCTCGGCGAACTTGGTGCGGTACTGCGCGCGGTTGTCGACCACATGGGATTCGTCGCCCCAGGCCGCGATGCTGGCCGCGGCCACGGTGCCGCTCATGGCGCTTCCGTGGTAGGTGCGATAGAGCAGGAAGGACTTGATGATCGATGCGTCCCCGGCGACGAAGCCGCTGCGCAGCCCGGGCACGTTGCTGCGCTTGGACAGCGAGGTGAGGGCGATCAGGCGCCGGAAGTCGCCGCGCCCCAGTCGGGCCGCCGCCTCCAGCCCGCCGAGCGGCGGCTCGTCGCGGAAGTAGATCTCGCTGTAGCACTCGTCGGAAGCGATGACGAAGCCGTAGCGGTCCGACAGTTCGAAGAGCTTGCGCCACTCGTCGAGCGGCATCACCGCGCCGGTCGGGTTGCCCGGGGAGCAGACGAACACCAACTGCGTGCGCTTCCAGACATCGACCGGCACGCTGTCCCAGTCGACCGCGAAGTTGCGCGCGGGAACGCTCGGCACGTAGTAGGGATCGGCGCCCGCGAGCAGGGCCGCGCCCTCGTAGATCTGATAGAAGGGATTGGGCGAGAGCACCACCGGCGCCGGCGACCGGACGGTGCCGTCGACAACCGTCTGCGCCAGCGAGAACAGGGCTTCGCGCGATCCGTTGACCGGCAGCACCTGCGTCGCGGGATCGAGCACCACGTTGTAGCGCCGTTCGAGCCAGCCGGTGAAGGCCTGGCGCAGCGCCAGGTCGCCGGCGGTGGCGGGGTAGACCGCCAGCGCGCCGAGGTTCTGCACCATTTCATCCTTGATGAAGGTCGGCGTCGGATGCTTGGGCTCGCCGATACCCAGGCTGATCGGGGTGAATTCGGGGTTCGGCGCGACCCCCGCGAACAGTTGTCGCAGCCGCTCGAAGGGATAGGGCTGCAGTTTGGCGAGCAGGGGATTCATGGGGCGGATTATCGGGGCTGCGCTCCCGCCAGGGGCAGCCCGCGCTGCCGAGTCCCGCCCGGCCTCAGAGTTTCTTGACCAGCACCTGGCTGCGGCGGTCCCAGTTGTACTTTCTCTTGCGTGCCTCGGGCAGCCAGTCGGGGTTGACCTGCTGGAAGCCGCGCTTGAGGAACCAGTGCATGGTGCGCGTCGTGAGCACGAAGATGCTGTCGAGCCCCATCGCCTTGGCGCGGTGTTCCACCCGCTTGAGGATGCGCTCGCCGTCGCCCTGCGATTGCGACTGCGGCGACACGGTCAGCGCCGCCATCTCGCCGGTCTTCGCCTCGGGGTACGGATACAGGGCAGCGCAGCCGAAGATCACGCCGTCGTGCTCGATCACCGAGTACTGGTTGATGTCGCGCTCGATCTCGGTGCGGCTGCGCTTGACCAGCGTGCCGTCGCGCTCGAAGGGCTCGATGAGCTGGATGATCCCGCCGATGTCGTCCGCCGTCGCCTCGCGCAGGGACTCGAGCTTCTCGTCGATCACCATGGTGCCGATGCCGTCGTGCACGTAGACCTCGAGCAGCAGCGAGCCGTCGACCGAGAAGGGAATGATGTGGTTGCGTTCCACGCCTTCCTCGCAGGCCTTCACGCAGTGCTGCAGGTAGAAGCCCGTGTCGGTCGGCCGCTGCGGCGAGGGCAGCGAGGCAAGCAGCTTTCTCGCCGCGTCCAGCGGCAGTTCGGTATCGATCGGGTTGTCCTCGCCGGCCGGCCGGCCCGGGTCCGTCGGGATGCCGGGCACCTCGGTCATGAAGATCAGCTTGTCGGCCTGGATCGCGACCGCCACGCGGGTCGCGACCTCTTCCATGGTCAGGTTGAAGGCCTCGCCCGTCGGCGAAAAGCCGAAGGGCGACATCAGCACCATGGCGCCGAAGTCCAGCGCATGCCGGATGCCCGTGGCATCGACCTTGCGCACCAGGCCCGAATGCTGGAAGTCCACGCCGTCCACCACGCCCACCGGGCGCGCGGTGATGAAGTTGCCCGACAACACGCGCACCGTGGAACCGGCCATCGGCGTGTTCGGCAGGCCCTGGCTGAAGGCGGCCTCGATTTCATAGCGCAGCTGGCCGGCGGCTTCCTGGGCACTGTCGAGCGCCACTTCGTCGGTGATGCGCATGCCGTGCGAATAGCGCGCCTCGTGACCCTTGGCGCGCAGCTGTTCATTGACTTGCGGGCGGAAGCCGTGCACCAGCACCACCTTGACCCCCATGCTCTGGATCAGCGCCAGGTCCTGCGCGATGTTGGGCAGCTTGCCCGCGGCGACGGCCTCGCCCGCGATCGCCACCACGAAGGTCTTGCCGCGATGCATGTGGATGTAGGGCGCCACCGAGCGGAACCAGGGGACGAAGGTGAAATTGAAGACGGTGGACATGGGGCGTGGCGCAGGCGGGCGAGGGAAATGGCGGGCGAAAGATAATTGCGGATTTTCTCCGAACTGCCCGCCTTGTCGTCGACTGCCCTACGAATCGAGTTCCCTGAAGCACTGCCGGTGTCGGCCCGACGCGACGAGATCATGGCCGCGATCGAGGCGCACCAGGTCGTCATCGTCTGCGGCGAGACCGGATCGGGCAAGACCACCCAGTTGCCCAAGATCGCGCTGGCCCTCGGGCGCGGCAAGCTCAACGCGCCGCCGGGCCGCGGACGGCTCATCGGCCACACGCAGCCCCGCCGCATCGCCGCATCGTCGGTGGCCAAGCGCATCGCCGAGGAGCTGAAGACGCCGCTGGGCGAGGTGGTCGGCTACAAGGTGCGCTTCCAGGACCGGCTCTCGCGCGACGCCTCGGTCAAGCTCATGACCGACGGCATCCTGCTGGCCGAGACCCAGACCGATCCGCTGCTCAAGGCCTACGACACGCTGATCATCGACGAGGCGCACGAGCGCTCGCTCAACATCGACTTCCTGCTGGGCTATCTGCGCGAGATCCTGCCGCGCCGGCCCGACCTGAAGGTGATCGTGACCTCGGCCACGATCGACGCCGAGCGCTTCGCGCAGCATTTCGCGTCGGCCAAGGGGCCGGCGCCGACGATCATGGTCTCGGGCCGCACCTATCCGGTGGAGGTGCGCTACCGACCCTTCGAGGAGTCGCGCGACCATGACCTGAACGACGCCATCGCCGACGGCGTGGACGAGCTCTGGCGCGATCCGCGTCATGCCGGCGACATCCTGGTCTTCCTGCCGGGCGAGCGCGAGATCCGCGAGGCGGCCGACCATCTGAGGAAGCACCTGAGCCACCAGCCGGTGCTGCGCAACGCCGAGGTGCTGCCACTCTTCGCGCGCCTGTCGCAGGCCGAGCAGGACCGCATCTTCGACAGCCACAGCGGCCTGCGCATCGTGCTTGCCACCAACGTGGCCGAGACCTCGCTGACGGTGCCGGGCATCCGGTTCGTGATCGACGCCGGCACCGCGCGCGTCAAGCGCTACAGCTTCCGCAGCAAGGTGGAGCAACTGCTGATCGAGCCGATCAGCCAGGCCGCGGCCAACCAGCGTGCCGGCCGCTGCGGCCGGGTCGCCGACGGCATCTGCATCCGCCTCTACGACGAGCAGGACTTCGCCGGACGGCCGCGCTTCACCGATCCCGAGATCCTGCGCTCCTCGCTCGCGGGCGTGATCCTGCGCATGAAGTCGCTGCATCTGGGCGATGTCGAGCGCTTTCCTTTCCTCGAAGCGCCGCAGCGGCGCGCCATCGCCGATGGCTACCAACTGCTGAACGAGCTCGGTGCGGTCGACGATGCGAACGAGCTGACGCCCACCGGGGTCGAGCTGGCCCGGCTGCCGCTCGATCCGCGCGTCGGCCGCATGATCCTGGAGGCCCGCACGCGCGGCGCCGTGCAGGAAGTGCTGGTGATCGCCAGCGCGCTGTCGGTCCAGGACGTGCGCGACCGGCCGCTGGAAGCCCAGCAGCAGGCCGACCAGGCACATGCGAAATTCGACGACGAGAAGAGCGAGTTCAGCGGCTACCTGCGCCTGTGGGACTGGATCCACGATGCGCGCGGCGGCGGCGAGTCCCACAAGCTGAGCAATCGCCAGTACGAGCAGCTCCTGCGGCAGAACTTCATCAACGTGCGGCGCGTGCGCGAGTGGCGCGACATCCATTCGCAGCTGCTCACGGTGGTGACCGAGCACAAGTGGCGCGTCAACACCGAACCTTCGGGCTACGAGGCGCTGCATCTGTCGATGCTGTCGGGCCTGCTCGGCAACATCGGCTGGAAGATGGAGGACGACGAGGCCTACCTGGGCGCGCGCGGCATCAAGTTCTATCGTCATCCGGGCGCGCACCTCAAGAAGAAGCCGGGCCGCTGGATCGTCTGCGCCGAACTGGTCGAGACCACGCGCCTGTTCGGCCGCGGCATTGCGAACATCGAGCCGCAGTGGCTCGAACAGGTGGGCGGCCATCTGCTCAAGAAGCAGCTGCTCGATCCGCACTGGGAGAAGAAGGGCGCGCGGGTCGCCGCGCTCGAGCGCGCGACGCTCTACGGCCTGGTCGTCTACAGCGGGCGCCGCGTGGATTTCGGCCGCGTCGATCCGGTCGCTGCGCGCGAGATCTTCATCCGCGAGGCGCTGGTCGGCGGCCAGTGGGAAACGCGGCTGCCCTTTCTCGCAGCCAACCGCAAGCTGGTGCGCGAGGTCGAGGCCCTGGAACACAAGTCGCGCCGGCAGGACGTGCTGGTCGACGACGAACTGATCTTCGCCTTCTACGACGCGCAACTGCCCGCGGATGTGGCGGGCGGCGCGTCCTTCGAGCACTGGTACCGCGGCGCGGCGCAGGCGCAGCCCCGGCTGCTGTTCCTGTCGCGCGAAGAGCTGATGCGGCACCAGGCGGCCGGGATCACGACGCAGTCCTTTCCGCCGACGCTGCGGCTCGGCGGCGTGGATTGCGCGGCGAGCTATCTGCACGAGCCGGGCGATCCGAAGGACGGATTGACTGTCACCGTCCCGCTCTTCGTGCTCAACCAGGTCAGCGACGAGCGCTGCGAATGGCTGGTGAGCGGCATGCTCAAGGACAAGGTGCAGGCCCTCCTCAAGAGCCTGCCCCAGAAGCCGCGCGCCCGCCTGGTGCCCTTGCCCGAGTCGGCGGCGCGCCTTGCGGGCATGCTCGCGGAGCCCGAGGCCTTCGGTCGCGGCTCGCTGACCGATGCCGTGCTGAAGCTGGTGCGCGACCAGACCGGTCTCGATGTGAAGCGCACGGATTTCAAGCTCGACATGCTGCCGCCGCATCTGTTCATGAACCTGCGCGTGGTCGACGAGCACGGGCGCCAGCTCGGCATGGGTCGCAGCCTGGGCGCACTGAAGGCCGAGCTGGGCGCGCGGGCGCGGGGCGCCTTCCAGGCGCTCGCCGGGCTCAACGTGCGTGCGGCCGACGAGGCGTCGATGGCACCGGCGGCATCCGCTTCCTCCCGCGCGGGGACGGCGTCATCGGCGCCCGCGCCGGCGCCCTCCGCACCGGCCCTGCAGGCGGATCGGCGCTACACCGACTGGTCTTTCGGCGAACTGCCCGAGTTGATGGAAGTGCGGCGCGGCGCGCAGTCGCTGATCGGCTTTCCGGCGCTGGTCGATGCCGGCGATGCGGTCACGATCGAGGTTTTCGACGAACCCGCGGTCGCGGCCGCGAAACACCGTGCGGGCCTGCGCCGGCTCTTCGCGCTGCAGATCAAGGATGCGCTCAAGTACCTCGAAAAGAACATCCCCGAACTGCAGAAGATGGCCGTGGCCTACATGCCGCTCGGCACCGCGGAGGAATTGCGCGCCCAGGTCATCGACGTGGCGCTTGAGCGAGCCTTTCTCCAGGAGCCTCTGCCCACCGACGAGTTCGCATTCAAGCGTCGCGTGGAAGAGGGCCGCGGGCGCCTGACCCTGATCGCGAACGAGGTTGCCCGGCTGGCCGCCACCATCCTGGCCGAGTACGCGGCGGCGGCCCGCAAGATCAAGGACACCAAGAACCAGCCCACGGCAACGGCCGATGCGGCGCAGCAGTTGCAGCGCCTGGTCGGCAAGCGCTTCATCGCCGACACACCCTGGGTGCGGCTGCAGCATTTCTCGCGCTATCTCAAGGGCATCACGTTGCGCCTGGACAAGCTGCGCGCCGATCCGGCGCGCGATGCCCAGCGCCTGGCCGAGCTGCGGCCGCAGGAGCAGCGCTACTGGCGCCTGTTCAGTGAACGCAAGGGCGCAGTCGACGAGCGGATGAGCGAGTTCCGCTGGCTGCTCGAAGAGCTGCGCGTGAGCTTCTTCGCCCAGGAACTGCGCACGCCGCAGCCTGTGAGCGTGAAACGCCTGGACAAGCTCTGGGCGCAGCTCGAAAGCTGAAGCCCCGCGGCGGCGAAGCCCGCCTCAGAGCCGCGCGAGCCGCTCCAGGGCCGTGCGCAAGGTCTCGTCCTTCTTGGCGAAGCAGAAGCGCACCACGCGCTGGTCGAAGCCGTCGCCGTAGAAGGCCGACAGCGGGATGGCCGCAACACCGATCTCGCGTGTGAGCCACAGGCAGAAATCGGCCTCGGACAGGTCGCTGACTTCGCGGATGTCCACGCACTGGAAGTAGGTGCCGGCGCTGGGCAGGAGGCGCAGCCGGGTCTTCGCCAGGCCCTCGGCGAACAGGTCGCGCTTGCGCTGATAGAAGGCGGGCAGCTGGAGATAGGGCGTCGGGTCGGCCATGTAGCGCGCCAGGGCATGCTGCATCGGCGTGTTGACGGTGAACACATTGAACTGGTGCACCTTGCGGAACTCGGCCGACAGCGGCGCGGGCGCCGCGACGTAGCCGACCTTCCAGCCCGTCACGTGATAGGTCTTGCCGAAACTGCTGACGATGAAGCTGCGCGCGGCGAGGCCCGGGAAGCGCGCCGCGCTCTCATGGCGCGCACCGTCGTAGACCATGTGCTCGTACACCTCGTCGCTGATCACGAGCACCTCGGTCGGCGCCAGCAGCGCCTCGAGCTGCCGCATCTCGGCTTCGGTCCAGACCGTGGCACTGGGGTTGTGCGGCGTGTTGACGATGATGGCCCGCGTGCGCGGCGAAAGCGCCGCCGCGATCTTCGCGAAATCGGGGCGGAATGTGCCGGGCGTGAGCGGCACGCGCACCACCGTGCCGCCGGCCAGGTCGATGTTGGGCACGTAGCTGTCGTAGCAGGGCTCCAGCACGATGACCTCGTCGCCCGGCCGGACCACGGCGAGCACCGCGGTGATGATGGCCTGCGTCGCACCCGCCGTGATGGTGATCTCGGTCGCCGGGTCGTAGCGATGGCCGTACATCGTCTCGATCTTGGCCGCGACTGCTTCGCGCAGCGCCGGGACGCCGGCCATGGGCGGATACTGGTTGTGGCCCGCCGCCATGGCGTCCGTGACGTACTGCAGCAGGACCGGGTCGCAGTTGAAGTCCGGGAAGCCCTGGCCCAGGTTGACCGCATTCTTCTCCGCGGCCAGCGCCGACATCACGGTGAAGATGGTGGTGCCGACCGCCGGCAGCTTGGTGGTGATGTCCGGTGTGCGGACGGGGGTGGGCGCGGTGCTCACAGGTCGTAGTCCTCGTTGTGACCGCTCAATGCCTTGGCGATCAGGTTGCGATCGAGCCGGTCGGAGAGCAGCTCGGCGAATTTGTAGACGAAATTGCGCAGGTAGGCGCTGCGCTTGAAGGCCACGCGCGCGATGTTGATGCCGAAGAGGTAGCCCATCGGTCGCACCACGAGGTCCGCGTTGGAGTCGTCCCGCACCGCCATCTCCGCCACCAGGCCGATGCCCAGGCCGAGCCGGACATAGGTCTTGATCACGTCGGAGTCGATGGCTTCGAGCGCGATGCGCGGCGTGAGCTTCTTCTGTGCGAAGGCATGATCGATGCGCGTGCGACCGGTGAAGGAGGGGTGGTAGGTGATGAGCGGCTCGCTCGCGAGGTCTTCGAGCGTGATGCGTTCCTTGTCCGCCAGCGGGTGTCCGATGGGCAGCACCAGGACGTGCTGCCATTCGTAGCAGGGCATGGTCACCAGTTCGGCATAGTCGGCCAGCGATTCTGTGGCGACCCCGATTTCCGCGATTTCGTCGATCACCATGCGGGCCACCTGATCGGGCGAGCCCTGGTGCAGGCTCACGTTCACCTTCGGGTAGGCCTCGCGCAGCCTGGCCACCGGAACCGGCAGGACATAGCGCGCCTGCGTATGGGTGGTGGCGATCGAGAGGGTGCCGCTGTCCTGCGCGCTGAACTGTTCGCCGATGCGCTTGAGGTTGCCGACCTCGCGCATGATCAGCTCGATGCTGGCCAGCACATGCTGGCCCGGCTCGGTCACGCGCTTGAGCCGCTTGCCGTGACGCGCGAAGATTTCGACGCCCAGTTCTTCTTCGAGCTCGATGATCGCCTTGGAGACGCCCGGCTGGGAAGTGTGCAGCGCCTTGGCCGCTTCTGTCAGGTTCAGGTTGCGCCTGACGGCCTCCTGGACAAACTTGAACTGGTGGAGATTCATAACAGATTCCGTCTTATTTATGATTTCATTATGCCTTCGGAATCTATCAAAATATTCCCTCACTTCAGGGGCCGAGGGCCTTTCGGGCAAGGAGATCGATCACTTCAGGATCTTCTCCCACCGCGGGCATGAGGGCGACATCGACCTGCGGATAGGCCGTGCGCAACTCGTCCACCAGCCGCGGAAGGTCCTCGCGCACGTGGCGTCCCATGCCCAGGAACACCGGGACGATCCGCACGCTGCGCGACCCCTCGGCCACCAAGGCGCCGAAGGCCGTGCGAAGGTCGGGCTCGGTGAGTTCGAGGTAGGCGCAGACGACACGCGCCGATGCATCACGTTCCGATGCCCGGCGCGCCACCGCCTCGATCGGCGCGCGCCAGCGCTCGTCGCGCGAGCCGTGCGCGAAGAGGACGATGGCCGGCGGCGCCTCCATCACGGCGATCGGCGGGATCGGCGGGATCGGCGCTATCGGCGCAGCACCAGCCATGTGAATGCGCCCAGCGACAGCACCGAATAGATCATGCCCGGCGCCGCCGCCGTGATCCAGGGCCACCAGTTGCTCAAGTTGCCGAGGTAGCCGAAGACGTTGTTCAGCAGGAAGAAGCTGATGCCGATCATCACGCCGCCGAACACATAGGTCGTGATGCCGGTCTGCCGGAAGTGCAGGTAGGCGAAGGGGAGGGCGAGCACGATCATCACCAGGCAGGACAGCGGATAGAAGACCTTGCGCCAGAACTCGATCTCGTAGCGCTGCGCCGTCTGCTGGTTGGCGTCGAGGTGACGGATGTAGTTGAAGAGATCCAGCGTGCGCATGCGGTCCGGACGCAGGAGCGCGACCGACACCATCTCGCTCGTGAGCGTGGTCGGCCACACGAGCATCGGGAGGCCCGCGGTGGCGATGTGCGGCGCTTCGGCATTGCGCGTGTCGTACTCCTGTACCTCCACATTCACCAGGGTCCACTGTCCTTTCCCGGGGTGTGCCGCACTGGCCGACACCTGCCGGGTGATGAAGCCCTTGGCGTCGAATTCGAGGATGCGGGGATCCGTCAGCACGCCGTCTCGGTTCATCGAGATCACGTTGACCGCGTAGGATTTGTCGCCTTGCTTCTCCTTCAGCCAGGCACCGGTGGCCCCGGTCAGCGGGTAGCCGCCCTGATAGCGCGCCTTCAGCAATTGCGCCGTGCGGTCGGCGGCCGGCGAAAGGTAGTCGCCGACGGCGAAGGTGAGGATCACGAAGCCCAGTCCCAGCAGCAGCAGCGTGCGCAGCGCGCGCCAGGGGCCGAGGCCGCTGGTTCGAAGAATGGTGTATTCGGAGCTCTGGGCGAGCCGTGCCATCACGAAGATGGTGCCGATCAGGACGGTGATGGGCAGCAATTCATAGAGATGGCTCGGCATCGACAGGGCCACGTAGACCAGCGCCGGCGCGAGTCCGTAGCCGAACGGCCCGGGCGACGCGACCGATTGCAGTTCGTCGACGAAGTCGAAGAAGAAGAACAGGCACAGGAAGCCCAGGGTGACGAAGGCGACGGCCTTCAGCACTTCCACATAGATGAGTCGACGGATTGTTTTCACGCGTGGGATGCATCAGCAGGCCGCGCGCGCGGCTTGCGCGACGGTCGGCCCCAGTTGAAATGCCGCTTGGCCAGCCAGAGCAACCCGAGCGCCAGCGCGCTGCCGTGCAGCACGACGATGAAGCCGCCGAGGCCGTAGCGGCCCGAGGCGACCCAACTCTGTCCCAGGTTCAGCATGTTGTAGTAGATGACGAAGGCGAAGAGCGCGAGGACCATGTTGCCGCTGCGGCCCGCGCGCGGATTCACGCTCGACAGGGCGAGCGCGAGCAGCACGAAGTTGACCGCGGCCAGCAGCATGCCGACGCGCCAGCCCAGCTCGCCCTGGTTGACGGCCGTGGGATCGCGCAGCAGGGCCAGCGTGGCGCGGGCGCGCACCGGAATGGCATCCTGCGCGTTGCTGCCCTGGCTGCCGACCTTGGCGCCGTAGGTCTCGAATTCGCTGATCCTCACGCCCGTGGGCGTGAACGGACGCTCGATGCGCTGGCCGCTGCCCAGCAGGAGGTAGCGTGTTCCATTCAGGTCCTCCATGCGGCCGCTGCGCGCGGAGGTGATGATCTGCATGTTGCGCTCGATGGCGGAAATGAAGACGTTGGTGGCGGTCGCGCTGTCCGGCGAGTCCTTGTCGATGAAGAACACGCGGATGCGCCCGGCGGACTCGCGGAACTCGCCGGGCGCGACGCGTTCGATGTCGCTGCGACGCTCGTAGCGGTCCCGCATGGCCTGAGTCTGCATGTTGGCCCAGGGCCAGCCCAGCAGCGCGAACACGGCCACCAGCGCCAGCACCGGCCAGGCGAAGCGGAAGAGCGGTTTCAGGAAGTCGGCCAGTCCCACGCCGCTCGAGAACCAGATCACCATCTCGCTGTCGCGGTACATGCGCGACAGCGTGCCGACGATGGCGATGAACAGGCTCAGGCTCAGGATGGTCGGCATGTAGCCGAGCACCGTGTAGGTCATCACGAGGAAGACTTCGGAGGGATTCACGCTGCCCCTGGAGGCCAGCCCGAGCGTGCGGATCAGCATCATCGTCATGACGATGGTGGCCAGCACCACCAGCGTGGCGACGAAGCTGCGCGACAGCTCCTTGCGTATTGAGGAATGGAATAACATCGTCGAGGGAAAAAAAGGATTATGGACTTTCAACTCAAGACCCTCTCCATCGCCCAGGCCGCCTCCGAAAAGACCGACGCCCTGATCGTCCTCATCGCCACCGGAGGCGCGCACGCCAGGGACCCGCTCTCGTCCCTGATCGCCCAGGCCCGCAAGGCGGGCGACCTGCCCGACAAGGCCGGCAAGCTGATCACGCTCTACCACGCCGAATCGGTGGCGGCGCCTCGTGTGGTGCTGGCCTCCATCGGCGACGGGAAGGCCGCGTCGGTGCGCTCCGGAGTGCAGGCGGCGGTGGATGCCGTCAAGAACCCGTTGCTCAAGCGCCTGTGCATCGTGTTCGCCCAGCCTGCCGATGCCACGGTCCTGCGTGTCGCCGTGCTGACGGCGGCTGACGCGAGCTATGTCTACACCTCCACCAAGTCGAAGCCCGAGCCGCGCACGATCCGGCACCTGAGCTTCGGCGTCCCGGATGCAGGCCCGTTGCGCCAGGCCTTCGACGAGGCGACCGCGACCGTTGCCGGCATCGAACTCGCCAAGGAATGGGGCAACCGCCCCGGCAATCACGCCACGCCGTCCATGCTGGGCGACGCGGCCAAGGAGCTCGCGGCCTCGCCCGACATCAAGTGCGAGGTGCTCGGCCCGAAGGAGGTCGCCAAGCTCGGCATGGGGGCCTTCACCGCGGTCGCGCAAGGCTCGGCCGAACCGTTGCGCTTCATCGTGCTGCGCTATCAGGGCGCACCCAAGGCGCAGGCGCCGGTCGTGCTTGTCGGCAAGGGCATCACCTTCGACAGCGGCGGCGTGTCGCTCAAGCCCGCGGCCGAGATGGACGAGATGAAGTTCGACATGAGCGGCGCGGCCAGCGTGCTCGGTGTCTTCCGCGCGCTCGGCAAGATCCGGCCCGCGATCAACGTCGTCGGTCTCGTGCCCACGTGCGAGAACCTGGGCGGCGGCCGCGCCATCAAGCCGGGCGACGTGGTCACCAGCATGAGCGGACAGACCATCGAGATCCTGAACACCGACGCGGAAGGCCGGCTGATCCTGTGCGACGCGCTGGAATACGCCAGGCGCTTCGAGCCCGCCGCCGTGATCGACATCGCGACGCTGACGGGGGCCTGCGTGGTCGCGCTCGGCGCTGTGCGCAGCGGCCTCTTCGCGGCCGACGACGCGCTGGCCGACGCCCTGATGTCCGCCGGCGAGGCGACGCAGGACCGCTGCTGGCGCATGCCGCTCGATGACGAGTACGCCGAAGGCCTGAAGAGCAATTTCGCCGACATGGCGAATGTGGCCGGGCGCGCCGGCGGCGCGGTGACGGCTGCCAAGTTCCTGCAGAAGTTCGCGTCGGACTTCCCGTGGGCCCATCTGGACATCGCGGGCACGGCCTGGAAGAGCGGCGCCGCCAAGGGCTCGACGGGGCGCCCCGTGGGCCTGCTCGTCGGCTACCTGCTCGCCCGTGCCGCGGCCGCCGGCGCGGCCGAATCCAGGGCGAAGGGCGCACGGCCGAAGACCGGCAAGCGCGCGAAGGCGTCGTGACCGAGATCGACGGCCACTTCAACATGCCCGACAAGGTCGGCTACACCTGCCGGCTGCTGCGCAAGGCGGTCAGCCGTCATGGGGCGCGCCTTGTGGTGGTGGCCGATCGGGCGACGCTCGATGCGGTGGACCAGTCCCTCTGGACAATGGCCCCGACCGAGTTCGTCGCCCATTGCCGCATCGGCGACGAGCCCTACGTGGTGCGGCGCTCGCCGGTGGTGCTCGCCGAAGAGGGCTCGCAGTTGCCGTTGCCGGTGCTGCCGATCCTCGTCAACCTCGGCGCCGAGGTCCCCGCCGGCTTCGAGCGCTTCGAGCGGCTGATCGACATCGTCAGCGAAGGCGAGGCCGATCGTCGTTCCGGCCGGGTGCGCTGGGCTCACTACAAGGCGGGCGGCTTCGCCATCCGGCACCATCGCTATGGCGAAGGAGCGGCGGGATGAGCAACGGCCCGCGCACACCGCCACGCTTCGTGCCGACGCTGACCACGGTGTTCGAGGCGGTGCCGGAGACCGTACCGCAGCCCGAAGCCGAACCGCCTGCGCCGGCCGCGGCGCGGGCCCGGGCGGCCGATGCGGGGCTGCCGCCTGCGTACGCCCACGCGGTGGCGTTGACCCCGGAGGTCCGGGTCTCGGAGGCCGAGGCCTTGCGCCTCGAAGAGCAACTGCTGCATCGCGTGCTGCAACGCGTCGACCTCTCGCTGGAGGAGCGTGTGAGCGATGCCGTGTCAGCCGCCGTTCAGCAACATCTCGACAGGATGATCCCCGGCCTGCGCGCCGAAATCGAATCGGTGCTGCGCGATCTGGTGAGCGAAGCGCTGGCCCGCGAACTCACGGAAAACCCAGGGTCTGTGCCAGCGCTTGGCCGCGAATCCTTGGGCTAAACTGCGCGGCAGGTCGAAAGCGCGAGGGCGCTGCGTGTCCGCGGCGCGATACTTGCTCAGGCATGGCGCCCGGATCGATAGACCGGTTCTCAACTCTACTCATTCATGTTCTGGAGGTTCCCATGCAATTGAAATGGACTGCGGTCGCACTGGCTGCTTTGACCCTCGTGGCCTGTGGCAAGAAGGAAGAAGCCGCTGCTCCCGCACCGGCACCTGCGCCGACCGCGGCGGCCCCTGCTCCGGCGGCACCTCCGGCCGACGCACTCGTCGTGAAGATCGGCCACGTCGCACCGACCAGCGGCGCGATTGCGCACCTCGGCAAGGACAACGAGCTGGGTGCCCGCATGGCCATCGACGACCTCAATGCCAAGGGCGTGAAGATCGGCGACAAGGTCGCCAAGTTCGAACTGCTGGCTGAAGACGATGCCGCCGACCCGAAGCAGGGCACGGCCGTGGCGCAGAAGCTGGTCGACAGCAAGGTCAACGGCGTCGTGGGCCACCTGAATTCCGGCACCACCATCCCCGCTTCGAAGATCTACAGCGACGCGGGCATTCCGCAGATCTCGCCGTCGGCGACCAACCCCAAGTACACCCGCCAGGGCTTCAAGACCACCTTCCGCGTGGTGGCTGACGACACCCAGCTCGGCGGCACGCTCGGCAAGTACGCCGTCCAGACGCTGAAGGGCAAGAACATCGCCGTGATCGACGACCGCACCGCCTATGGCCAGGGCGTCGCCGAGGAATTCGAGAAGGCCGCCAAGGCCGCCGGCGGCACCATCGTCGGCCACGAGTTCACCACCGACAAGTCCACGGACTTCAACGCCATCCTGACCAAGCTCAAGGGTGCCAAGCCCGACGTGCTGTTCTTCGGCGGCATGGACGCGGTCGGCGGCCCGATGCTCAAGCAGGTCAAGCAACTGGGCCTGAACGTCAAGTTCATGGGCGGCGACGGCCTGTGCACCGGCGAACTGGCGAAGCTGGCCGGCGATGCGATCGGCGAAGAGATGGTCTACTGCGCCGAGGCCGGCGGTGTCGAAGGCGACTTCAAGGCGCCGCTCGACGCATGGAAGACGAAGTTCAAGGAAAAGAACGGCGTCGATGTCCAGATCTATGCGCCGTACGTCTATGACGCCGTCCAGGTGCTCGCCGCCGCGATGGAAAAGGCCGGTTCGGCAGACCCCGAGAAGTACCTGCCCGAAGTCGGCAAGATCGAATACAAGGGCCTGACCGGCCCCATCGCCTTCGACGAGAAGGGCGACATCAAGAACGGCGCGCTGACGCTCTACACCTACAAGGGTGGTGCCCGCACGCAGATCGCGGTGGTGCGCTGAGCACGGCAGCCTCTGCAGCCAACGAGAAAAGGGCCTTCGGGCCCTTTTCCTTTTTGACTTCGATTGGCCGGGGATGCCGGCGGGTGCGGCCCGGATGCGGCGGCCTCGCGATCAATGACCCAGTCCGAGCTCCCGCAGAAAGGGCAGGCTCGCCTCCGCCGCCTTCTGCCCCGCATCGATCGCTTCCTGCGCGCGGTGGAAATCCAGCAAACCCAGATGTGCCAGCCGAGGCGCCACCACCGCCTCCGGCGGCTCTCCGGCCATCCGGCTGCGCGTGATGCGCACCTGCATGATGTTGAGGCTGGCGGCGACCACGTCCAGCACGGAGGGTTCCCGAGGCCGGTCCGCACCGACCTCGGGCAACCACGCACCCAGGTTGTCCTGGAGCTTGCGCACCCAATCGCTGCGTTCGTTGCTGTTGTTGCCGCCGTTGTCCTGCGCCGCCTCCGGTGGCGGGCGCAGGTGCCGGCCCAGGATGTCGGCGTTGAGGTCGACCGCGATGACGATGTCGGCCCCCATGGCCCGCGCGAGCGACACCGGCACGGGGTTGACGATTCCGCCATCGACCAGCAGCCGCCCGTCCTGACGCGCAGGCGTGAACAATCCCGGCAAGGCGATCGAGGCGCGCACGGCATCCACCGTCGAGCCGTTTCGCAGCCAGACTTCGGCGCCCGACTGCAGCGCCGTGGCGACGACCGCGAAGGGGATGCCCAACTGCTCCATGGGCCGGTCCACGAAATTGCGGCGGAAGAAGTCCATGAGCCGTTCGCCCTTGAGCATGCCCCCCGACAGGTTGAAGTCCATGAAGGACACGACTTCCTTGATGCCCAGACCCAGCACCCATTGCTCGAAGCGGTCCAGTTCCCCCGCTGCATAGGCCGCGCCCACCAGGGCACCGATGGAGGCGCCGCACAGCACGTCGGGCCGTATGCCGGCGCGGTCCAGCGCGCGCAACACGCCGATATGCGCCCATCCCCGCGCCGAGCCGCTGCCAAGGGCCAGTCCGACAACAGGTTTGCGCGCGGTGTTCATGGGGCGGGTGCTCGAAGCGTGGTGGCGTGGTGGGTCTTTGAAGGGAAGGGGCCGCATCGCACAATCCGGCCCCGTCAGGCCTCCATCATGCCGGTCATTCGCGTCGCCGGGTGTGCCGGCTATGGCATGCGCCATAGCCCCTATGTCGGGTCGCGTCGGGGCGGCGGAAGTCCTACAGTTCGCCTGCCAATGTGGAAACCACTTCGCATGTGACAAGCGCCGCGCCCGCGCAGCGGCGCGAAAGGATGTCGGCAGCATGGAACTGGTTCAACGCCTGAGGGATGCCATCACCTGGCTCGGCGGAGCGTTGGCCGCGATCACCGCGCTGTGCTATGCCGCCGGCTATCTCTCCTTCCATGCACACCTGACCATGCTCGGCCTGGGCCAGGTTGTCGATCTGCCGCACGAGCAGATGCTGCTCGAGGGCGCGCGGTTCTTCTTCACGGTGACCTCGCAGTTGCTCAACACCGGACTGGCTCTGGGCGTGGGGCTCTTGTTCATCGGCGTCGTGTTCGGCCTGGCGGGCGAGCTCGGGCCGGTCGGCCGCGGCTTGCGCCGCATGACGGCCTTCGTGGCCGAGGGATGCGGACGCATCCAGGCCGAGAGGCCGGCGCTCGCGGGGACGCTGCTGATGATCGCGGTCGTCGGCCTGCTGTACTTTCATGCGAAGAGCTATTTCTATCCGCTGCTGCAGATCGGGCAGATGGATGGCCTGCTGTTCGGCGCGGCCAGCGCGCCGGTCGCCGACTGCCGGACGCTCATTCCGGCCGGGGCCGATTGGCTCGGGCCGGCCGTCCTTGCCGCCTGGCTTCGGCAGGGCGGGCGCTGCACGGGATTCCTGCTTGTCAGCTACCGGCATCTGCTCGATGGCTACTTCTGGCTGCTGCTCGCGCTCGGCGCATTCCTGGCGTGGCGCGCGCGAATCAAGCCGGGTCTGTCGGTCCAGACCTGCTGGGTCCTGCTGTCGGGCTACACGATCGTCTACACGCTGCTGCTGCCCATCGGATTCGGCGTGCTGGTGCGCGCTGCCGTCTATCCGGTGGCGAGTCTGGAAATGAAGAACGGACCGCCGGTGCGCGGCAATCTGCTGGCGCGCGACGACAAGAACCTGCTCCTGTGGCTGCCGTCCGAACGCAAGGCGGTCTGGTATCCGCGCGATGCTGTCTCGAACGTCTTCGTGATGGGGCAGGAAAGTCTGTTCATCGATCCCGCAGGAGGCGCGAAATGAATCCTCCGATTCGACTGATCGAGTCCATGAGCCGCATCTGCGTCGTGACAGTCCTGTTCGTGCTTCAGGGTTGCGCGCCGTTGCCGGTGGCACCCTATGGTCCGGTGGAAGTGCCGCAGGCGACCCCACGCCCGCAGCCGTCGGCCGCGTGGCTCGGCCGGATCGCCGCCATCGATGGTCCCAATGCCTACTACGACAAGGGCGGCGCGGGCACCGTCTTCCACGCCGCCGTCGGTCAGCTGCTGTATGCCCGCGACCGCTTCTTCACCGGACCCGGGACCCACATGCTCATCCAGTTCAACGGCGGAGGGCAGGTCGAGCTGGACGAAAACACCGACCCCACCTTGCTCCAGGAACTCAACTGCCTGGTGATCAGCCTGTTCCGAAGCGGGCAGATGTTCGTCGACAAGAGCGACGTGTGCGTGGAAGCGTTTCAGGTCGCATCGAGTCAGCACAGCAAGGTGATGTATTCCGCGATGCCCGGCTTTCCTCCCGGCGTCCGGATCACCGTGGTCGAAGGCCGGGCGGAACTCGTGCGTCCTTCCCGCGCGGCGATCCCCGCAGGGTGGCGCATCGATGCCAATGCGCGCGGGGTGATGGGGACAGGCGGCGCCTATCCGTTGCCGCCCGAGGAACTGCAACGCAGCACGCAATGGCTGCACTACTACCGCTTCGGCGCATTCCCGCCGCCAGTGGCTCCCGAGCCTCGTCCACCCGTCGTGATACCCGGGCCGCCCATCCGCGTCCCGCTCTATCCGCCACCGGGGTACGAGCCGCCGCGTCCGCCCGTGTCGGGCGGTCCGGGCGGCAGCACCGGCGGTGTTGTCATCCCCGGACGCACCGGGACTTACGTTCCGCCGGTCGCACCGTCCGCGCCCGGGGCTCCTTCGGGTGTGCGGGTGGTGCCGGGAACATCGGGCGGAAGCGCCGGCACCGGCGCGCCGCCGTCCTCGGGCACATCGGCCCCATCGGCCCCATCGGTCACAAGGTTCCCCAAGGCCATCGAACGGGTGCCGAAGACAACGACGACGCCGGATTCATCGGTGATCCGATAGGCGCACGATCACGGTCTCATCCCAGAGACAGCACCACGATCGACGCCGCGAGGCAGTAGAAGCCGAACAGGTGCCACCGGTCCTGCGCCAGCCAGCGCGACAGCCAGCGCAAGGCCAGCAGGCCGGCGGCGAAGCTGAAGACCAGCCCCGCGAGGCTAGGCATGAGCAGCGCCCACCCGCCGCCGGCATGGAGGGCATCCACGGCGGCCGGTGTCTTGAAGAGCCGATACGCTTCCCGTGCGATCACGGCCGGCGTGAGCACCACGGCGAGCGCGAAGCTGAACTCTTCGGCGCGACTGCGCGCCACGCCCAGCGCCAATCCGGTGGAGATCGTGGCACCGGAGCGCGAGAGGCCGCGAAAGGGCAGGCACAGTCCCTGGACCGCACCGATCCATGCGGCGCTGCGCGTGGAAATCGGCGAGCCGTCTTCGTGATGCTTCGCGCGGCGCGCGGAATAGAGGATCAGCAGTCCCGCAATCGCGAGGCCGGAGGCGATGATCCTCGAGTTGCCGAACAGGTGTTCGATCTCGAAGTCGGGCATGCTCTTCGCGACCACCATCTTGATCAACTGAAGAAGGACGAGACCCACCACACCGGTCACTGCCGTGGCCAGCACGATCTGCAGTCCATGCTGCCGGAACGCGCGGGCAGACGAGAAATAGGTGGCGAACCAGGCGCGCCAGAAGTAGACGATGACGGCGAACATCGTGCCGGTGTGGAGCATCACGAGCAGCATCGTCATCTCGGGTGCCGTGGGGTCGAGGCCCAGCAGCTTCTCGGCCATGATGACGTGGGCCGAGCTTGAAACCGGGAGCAGCTCGCAGATGCCTTGGACCAAGGCGAGGATGAAGACGTTCAGGAAGGTCATGGTCGAGGGGGAGGGCGGGAGAGATCACGGAAGCGCCATGGCGTGCGTCCGGCAATGGGGCGCGATCGATGAATGCTTCGGCAGGGACCCGGCGACTATAGGGACCGACGATGTACGCAACCTGACTCCGGGCCAGGTCGCTTGGTGCGGGTGCCATGCGGCGGGCACATGGAAGGGCGGGCACATGGAAGAAAAGCAAAACGGGCCCAGAGGGCCCGTTTTCACTTGATGATGTGGCGGAGCAGGCGGGATTCGAACCCGCGGAGGGCTATTAACCCTCACACGCTTTCCAGGCGTGCGACTTAAACCACTCATCCACCGCTCCGAAGCCCGCGATTGTAGCAGCGGGAAACAAGGCTTCCGGCGCCTCAGGAGGCGGGGCCGGCGGAGGTCTTGCCGGCCTGCACCATGCGCATGGCGGATGCGATGAGCGCCGCGGTTTCGGTCATGTTGCTGGGCACGATCAGCGTGGCGTTCGCGTCGGCGGCGACCTTGCCGTAGGCATCGACGGCGCGCTCGGCGACCTTGAGCTGGACGGCCTGCTCGCCGCCGGGCTGGCGGATGGCCGCGGCCACGCGTTCGATGGCGTTCGCGGTGGCTTCGGCGACCGCGATGATGGCGGTGGCTTCGCCCTGGGCGTTGTTGACCCGGGCCTGCTTCTCGCCCTCCGAGCGCGCGATGAAGGCCTCGCGTTCGCCGGTGGCGATGTTGATCTGCTCCTGGCGCCGGCCCTCGGAGGCGGCGATGAGGGCGCGCTTCTCGCGCTCGGCGGTGATCTGGCGCTGCATGGCCTGGAGGATTTCCTTCGGCGGCGTGAGGTCCTTGATCTCGTAGCGCAGCACCTTCACGCCCCAGTTGAGCGCCGCTTCATCGATGGCGGCGACCACCTGCGCGTTGATGATGTCGCGCTCCTCGAAGGTCTTGTCGAGTTCGAGCTTGCCGATCACGCTGCGCAGCGAGGTCTGCGCGAGCTGCGTCACGGCCACGATGTAGTTGGACGAGCCGTAGCTCGCGCGCATCGGATCGGTCACCTGGAAGTACAGGATGCCGTCGACCTGCAATTGGGTGTTGTCGCGGGTGATGCAGATCTGGCTCGGCACGTCGAGCGGGATCTCCTTCAGGCTGTGCTTGTAGGCCACCTTGTCGATGAAGGGGATCAGGAAGTTCGGCCCCGGCGACATCGTGCCGTGGTACTTGCCCAGCCGCTCGCGGACCCAGGCGTTCTGCTGCGGCACGAACTTGACGGACTGGCTGATGACGATGACGGCGATGACCAGGATGACGAGTGGGACGGCGGCGATTTCCATGAAGCTTGTTCCTTGTTCCTTGTTTCTTCGGATCGGATGTTTTCCGTGTCTCAGATCTTGTCGACGACCAGCCGGCTGCCGACCACTTCGGTCACGCGGTGCTCGCCGGCGGTGGGCGTCGTGCCCGGCCGAGGCATGACGGTCCACGGGGCGCCGCGATATCGCACGGTGGCCGTGCCGTCGGGGTTCCAGGCGTCCACATGCACGGTTTCGCCGATGTCGAGGTTGATGTCCGGATTGGCGGCGAAGGGCGGCTCCGGCGGACGCCGGCGGCGGATCACGTACCAGCTGAGGACGCCGCCCACACCCACCACCGCCGCCACGACGAGCTGCGTGGTCAGGCTCGCGCCCGCGTGCGCGGACAGCGCCGCCGCCGCGAACCCCAGGCCGAGCAGCAGCAGGTAGACGGTGCCCGACAGCAGCTCGACCACGATGACGGCACCGGCAATCAGCCACCAGATGGTGGAATTCGCCATGAAGCGGCTCCTCTAAGTTGACTGGTTGTCATTCTGTGTCAAAAGCAAGGCGGCACCGGCGTCCGAATTCCGTACACTTCGCGCCTATTTGCTGTCCGTCCCGGAGCCCGCGCATGAAATTCCGTTTTCCCATCGTCATCATCGACGAGGACTTCCGCTCCGAAAACACCTCGGGGCTCAGCATCCGTGCGCTGGCGCAGGCCATCGAGAGCGAGGGATTCGAGGTCCTGGGCGCCACCAGCTACGGCGACCTGAGCCAGTTCGCGCAGCAGCAAAGCCGCGCCAGCGCCTTCATCCTGTCCATCGACGACGAGGAGTTCACGCCCGGTCCGGACCTCGACCCGGCCGTGCTCAACCTGCGCAACTTCATCGGCGAGGTGCGGCGCAAGAACGCCGACGTGCCGATCTACATCTACGGCGAAACCAAGACCTCGCGCCACATCCCCAACGACATCCTGCGCGAATTGCACGGCTTCATCCACATGTTCGAGGACACGCCGGAGTTCGTCGCGCGGCACATCATCCGCGAGGCCAAGAGCTATCTCGAAGGCGTGCAGCCGCCGTTCTTCAAGGCCTTGATCGACTATGCCGAGGACGGGTCCTACTCCTGGCATTGCCCGGGGCATTCGGGCGGCGTGGCTTTTCTGAAGAGTCCGGTCGGCCAGATGTTCCACCAGTTCTTTGGCGAGAACATGCTGCGCGCGGACGTCTGCAACGCGGTCGAGGAACTGGGGCAACTGCTCGACCACACGGGGCCGGTCGCCGCGAGCGAGCGCAACGCGGCGCGCATCTTCAATGCCGACCATTGCTTCTTCGTCACCAACGGCACGAGCACCAGCAACAAGATGGTGTGGCATCACACGGTCGCCCCGGATGACGTGGTCGTGGTCGACCGCAACTGCCACAAGTCGGTGCTGCATGCGATCGTGATGACCGGCGCGATTCCCGTCTTCATGAAGCCGACGCGCAATCACTACGGCATCATCGGCCCGATCCCGAAGAGCGAGTTCGAGCCCTCCGCCATCAAGGCCAAGATCCGCGCCAACCCGCTGCTCACCCATGTGAATGCGGACAAGGTCAAGCCGCGCGTGATGACGCTCACCCAGTCGACCTACGACGGCGTGATCTACAACACCGAGACCATCAAGAACATGCTCGACGGCTACGTCGACACGCTGCACTTCGATGAAGCCTGGCTGCCGCATGCGGCCTTCCATCCCTTCTACGGCGCCTATCACGCGATGGGCAAGCGCCGCACGCGGCCGAAGGAGTCGCTGGTGTTCGCGACCCAGTCCACGCACAAGCTGCTGGCCGGCATCAGCCAGGCCAGCCATGTGCTGGTGCAGGACTCGCAGAACCGTGCGCTCGATCGGGACCTCTTCAACGAGGCCTACCTGATGCATTCGTCGACCAGCCCGCAGTACGCGATCATCGCGAGCTGCGACGTGGCCGCCGCGATGATGGAACCCCCGGGCGGCACCGCGCTCGTGGAGGAAAGCATCCTCGAAGCCCTGGACTTCCGGCGCGCCATGCGCAAGGTCGAGCAGGAGTTCGGCGAGGAAGAGTGGTGGTTCAAGGTCTGGGGTCCGGAGAAGATGGTCGACGAAGGCATCGGCCGCGCCGACGACTGGATCATCAAGGGCGAGTCGCACACCGCCGCGGACGGCAGGAACGCGGCGCGCAACTGGCACGGCTTCGGCAAGCTGGCCGACGGCTTCAACATGCTCGACCCCATCAAGTCGACCATCGTCACGCCGGGCCTGGACCTGGACGGCAAGTTCGCCAAGACCGGCATCCCGGCGAGCATCGTCACCAAGTTCCTGGTGGAGCACGGCGTGATCGTGGAGAAGACCGGCCTCTACAGCTTCTTCATCATGTTCACGATCGGCATCACCAAGGGCCGGTGGAACACCTTGCTGACGGCACTGCAGCAGTTCAAGGACGACTACGCGCGCAACCAGCCGATGTGGCGGATCATGCCGGAGTTCTGCCAGAGCCATCCGGGCTACGAGCGCCTGGGGCTGCGCGACCTGTGCCAGCACATCCACGAGCTCTATGCGCGTTTCGACGTGGCGCGCCTGACGACCGAGATGTACCTGAGCGACCTCACGCCGGCGATGAAGCCCAGCGACGCCTTCGCGCACATCGCGCATCGCAAGACCGAGCGGGTGGAGATCGACCATCTCGAAGGCCGCATCACGACCAGCCTGATCACGCCGTATCCGCCCGGCATTCCGCTGCTCATTCCGGGCGAGGTGTTCAACAAGAAGATCGTCGACTACCTCAAGTTCGCGCGCCAGTTCAACACCGAGTGCCCGGGCTTCGAGACCGACATCCATGGCCTGGTCGCGCGCGTCGACGAGAACGGCAAGAAGCGCTACTACGCCGATTGCGTGCGCAACGGCGGCTGAGGAGGCCTTCCGGTCCCGGGCGCGGAGGGCTCAGCCCAGCCGCAGGAGCATCACGCCGGCGACGACGATCGTGGTGCCGATGCCGCGCTGCCAGCCGAAGCCTTCGCGCAGGAAGAGCGCGCCGATCACCGCGGCGAACAGCACCGAGGTCTCCCTCAGTGCGGCCACCGTGGCGACCGGGGCGCGGGTCATGGCCCACAGCGCGATGCCGTAGCTGCCCAGCGAGGCGGCGGTGCCGACGATCCCGATCTTCCAGCGTCCCGCCATGTAGGCCAGACTTGCGCGGCGCTGGCCGGGCCGTCGCCAGAGCACCAGCAGCAGGTAGGGGATGCCGTCGAACAGGAACAGCGCCGCGACATAGGACAGCGCATTGCCGGCCGTGCGCACCCCGAGCCCGTCGACGACCGTGTAGAGCGCGATGATCGCCGCGTTGGCAAGGGCGAAAGTCAGCGCCTTGCGGCGCTGCGCGTCGTTGCCGTGGCGCAGCGCGGAGCGCGAGAAGCCCAGCGTGACCACACCCGCGCACAGCAGCGCGACACCAGCCCATGCAAGCGGTGACAGCCTCTCGCCGATGAAGGCTGCGCTGCCCAGCGCGACCAGCAGCGGCGCGCAGCCGCGCATCAACGGATAGGTGAGGCCCAGGTCCCCGTGCCTGTAGGCGCCGGCGAGCGCGATGTAGTAGCCCAGATGAATCGTCATCGATGCCGCGATGTAGGGCCATGCGGCAAGCGGTGGCGCGCCGGCGATGGCGAGCAGCGGTATCGCGACGAACAGGCCCATGCTGTGGATCAGGGCGGTGTCGAGCGCCTTGTCGCGGCCGGACTTGATGAGCGCGTTCCAGCCGGCATGCAGCAGGGCGCCGCACAGCACGGCCAGCACGACGGGTCCGGTCAGTCCCACGGCGGCCGGTCAGGTCAGCATGCAGCGGCGTGCGCGTGCGATGAAATGGGCGAGCGGGGGCGTCTCGAGTCCGGCCTCCTTGGCCAGGTCGTCCCACAGGCGAAGCTGCACCGCCTCCGCGGCATGCGGCTGGGCGATGAAGCGCTCGGCCTCTTCCGGCGAGAAGACGCCGCCTTGCAGTTCGAGGCTGCGCTTCGAGTCGGCCGACAACGATGCCCAGTAGCCATCCCGCATGGCGCAGAGATAGCGCTTCGCGTCCACGTGCCATTGGATGGCACGCAGCACGCGCTCGCCGAACAGGCCGCGCAGGAAGGGCAGTGCGAAATACTGGTGCAGGTCGTCCACGCCGCGCAGAGAAGGTGTTTCGCCCTGGTCGTTGAGCAGGTGCCCCAGGTCGTGCAGCAGCGCGGCGGTGACCATGTCGTCGTCTGCGCCGGCCCGCTCGGCGTGCAGGGCGGTCTGCAGGGCGTGCTGCAACTGGGTGACCGGTTCGCCGCTGTATTGCTCGCCGCCGCGTTGGGCGAACAGCACTTCGATGTCCGGGAGGGTCAGGGCCATGCGCGATTCCTTCAGGCGTTCGCGCGCTCGGAGGCGCGGGCCGGCCGAAATGCGGGCGCTTCCGCGGCAGCGGCTTGCGCGGCCTGCCGCTTCTCGTAGTTGCGCAGGGTGCGCTCGCGGCTGTTCATCACGTGCTGGAACATGGCCTGGCCCGCCGCCTCCGGATCGCCTGCGGCAATGGCCTTGACGATCTGCCGATGCTCGCGTGCATAGACGCCCATGGATTCGTCGGTGAGGTTCTGCCGGCGGAAGAGGGACAGTTCCTTGATCAGCTTCCTGTAGGTCGCGCCGAGCTTGGCGTTGCCCGCGAGATCCAGGAGCCGGTCATGGAAGAGCAGATTGAAGCGATGGAAGTCGGGCGCATTGCCGGCCTTGGCCGACTGGTCCATTGCGTCGACGAGCTGGCGCAGTTCACGGATCTGCATGCTGCCGAGGCCTGCGGCGAGCTTGCGGCCGACGTAGAGATCCATGACGGCGCGCACCTCGAAGATCTCGAGCGCTTCCTCGATCGGCACGTCGCGCACGAAGACCCCGCGGTTCTTCTCGGTGCGCACGAGGCCGGCTTCCTCGAGCATGCGGAAGGCTTCGCGCACCGGGCCGCGGGACACGCCGAGCTGATCGGCCAGTGCAGCCTCCGTGAGCTTGGTGCCGGACGGGAAATCGCCGTCGAGGATCATGCGCTCGATCTCGGCTTGCACCAGGTTGACCAGCGAATTGCCCTGAAGTTGTGCGATGGCGGGATGGGACGAGATCGATCTGGGCATGGGCGGCGATCCTAGGGGATGGTTTGCAGATTGTCTACAACCTACAACAGGCACAAGACAATCAACTATTTTTTGGCCCCGAACTTGCTTGACGTCTGTTTGTCACGAGGCTGTCGCCTGCGTTGCCCACAGTTCGACGTTTTGTTGAGAGGAGTCCATTCATGAAGTTCCGGAATTCGATGTTGGCCGGCCTGCTGGGCCTGACCTTCGCCATGGGTGCTTTCGCGCAGAAGACGCAGCTCACGGTCTATACGGCGCTGGAGACCGATCAGCTCAAGGCCTACCAGGAGGCCTTCAACAAGGTGCAGCCCGACATCGAGATCAAGTGGGTGCGCGATTCGACCGGGGTGGTCACCGCCAAGCTGCTGGCCGAGAAAGCCAATCCGCAGGCTGACGTGATCTGGGGTGTCGCGGCATCCAGCCTCGCGCTCTTCGATCGCAACAACATGCTGGAGCCCTACGCGCCCTTGAATCTGGACGCGATCATGCCCCAGTACCGGGACAAGAAGAACCCGCCGGCCTGGTGGGGCATGGACGTGTTCGGTGCGGTGGTGTGCTTCAACACCGTCGAGGCGCAGAAGAAGAACATCCCGATCCCGACCACCTGGAAGGACCTCACCAAGCCCGAATACAAGGGGCAGGTCGTGATGCCCAATCCGGCATCCTCCGGCACGGGCTACCTGGACGTGATGGCCTGGCTGCAGCTCTGGGGCGACGAAGGCGGCAAGGGCGGCGGCTGGAAGTACATTGATGCCTTGCACGAGAACGTCGCGCAATACACGCACTCCGGCTCCAAGCCCTGCAACATGGCGGCCGCCGGCGAGTACGTGGTCGGCATTTCCTTCGAGTACCGCGGCTACACCAACAAGGCCAAGGGCGCGCCGATCGAACTGGTGTTCCCCAAGGAAGGGCTGGGCTGGGATCTCGAAGGCTTCGCGATCCACAAGGGCACGAAGAAGCTCGACGCCGCGAAGAAGCTGGCGGACTGGGCCTCGTCGAAGGACGCGATGCTGCTGTACGGCAAGAACTTCGCGGTGACGGCCCAACCGGGCGTGGCGCCCAAGCTCCAGTACATCCCTGCGGACTACGAGTCGCGCCTGATCAAGCTGAACTTCGACCAGGCCGCCGCGGCGCGTGAACACACGCTGGCCGAATGGTCCAAGCGCTACGACGCAAAGAGCGAGAAGAAGTGATGCCCGTCGCCGCTCGCTTTCAGCAGGCGGTGCGATGACCGGCGCCAGCTATCTCGAGCTGCAGGGCATTCACAAGCGCTTCGGCGGTTTCGTCGCGCTCGACCAGATCGCGCTGTCGATCGAGCGCGGCGAGTTCGTCTGCTTCCTCGGTCCTTCGGGCTGCGGCAAGACCACCTTGCTGCGCATCATCGCGGGCCTCGAGATGCAGAGCGCCGGCCGCATCCTGCAGGCCGGCCGTGACATCTCGACGCTGCCGCCCGCCGAGCGCGACTACGGGATCATGTTCCAGTCCTATGCGCTGTTCCCGAACCTCACGGTCGCGGACAACGTGGCCTATGGGCTGATCAACCGGAAGCAGCCGCGCGCGCAGGTGGCATCGCGGGTCGAGGAACTGCTCGGGCTCGTGGGCCTGCCCGGCAGCGGAGGAAAGTATCCGGCGCAGATGTCCGGCGGCCAGCAGCAGCGCATCGCGCTGGCGCGCGCCATCGCGACTTCGCCGGGCCTGCTGCTGCTCGACGAGCCGCTCTCGGCGCTCGACGCCATCGTGCGCGTCCATCTGCGCAATGAGATCCGCACGCTGCAGCGCAAGCTGGGCGTGACCACCATCATGGTGACCCACGATCAGGAAGAGGCGCTCACGGTGGCCGATCGCATCGTGGTCATGAACCACGGCGTCATCGAGCAGGTCGGCACGCCGATGGAGATCTACCGCACGCCGGCTTCCGCTTTCGTCGCCGATTTCGTCGGCAAGGTGAACCGCCTGCACGCCGTGGCCGAAGGCGACCGCTGGTTCCGCTGCGGCGACTTGCGCCTGCAGTGCTCGCCAGGCGCGGGTGCGGACATCCGCGCAGGCCGCGAAGTGGCGCTCTATCTCCGGCCGGAGGATCGCATCCTCGACGGACTGCGGCAGGATGACCCGCTGCGCTGCAGCGGCACCGTTCGCCACATCGAGTTCCTGGGCGGCACCTGCCTGGCGGAGATCGCGGTGGACAGCATTCCGGGGCAGCCGGTGCAACTGCAGCTGTCGCTGAATCAGCTCGACGAGTTCGATGTGCGCGAGGGCGGCACGCTGCAGTTCGCCCTGCGCGCGGACCGGGTGCGCGTGTTTCCCTTGCAAGGCGCCTGAGCGCGAGATGTCGGCGAACGCCATTCCTTCTTCCGGGCGCGCGGTCCTCGCCCCCGCGGCGCTCAAGCAACGTGTCCACTGGACCGACCGCATCGCGCACGGCGCGATGCTCGGCATGCTGCTGCTGCTCCTGCTCGGACTGGTCGCGCCTCTCGTACTGATTCTTGCCAAGGCGATCACGCCGCAGGAGGGCGGTTTCGGCCTCGATGCCTTCGCTGCCTACCTGGCCTCGCCGGCGCTGCTGCGCAGCCTGTGGAACAGCATCTGGGTGTCGGTGCTGGTGACCTGCATCGTCGTGCCGCTGGCGTTCGTGTTCGCCTATGCGCTCACGCGCAGCTGCATGCCGTTCAAGGGCGTGTTTCGCGCCATCACGCTGCTGCCCTTGCTGGCACCTTCGCTGCTGTCGGCGATCTCGCTGATCTATTGGTTCGGCAACCAGGGGATGGCCAAGGGCTTCTGGCTCGGCCTGGGTTTCGATGGCATCTACGGCGCGCCGGGCATCGTGCTGGCCGAGTGCTTCGCCAGTTTCCCGCATGTGCTGATGATCCTGGTCACTGCGCTGACGCTCGCGGACGCGCGACTGTACGAGGCGGCCGATGCGCTCGGCACGAGCACGATGCGCAAGTTCTTCACCATCACGCTGCCGGGCGCCAAGTACGGGTTGATATCCGCCGCGCTGGTCTGCTTCACGCTGGTCATCACGGACTTCGGCGTGCCCAAGGTGGTCGGCGGCAACTTCAATGTGCTGGCCACCGACGTCTTCAAGCTGGTGATCGGCCAGCAGGACTTCCAGCGCGGCGCGGTGGTTGCGCTGCTGTTGCTGACGCCCGCGGCGCTCACCTTCGCCGTCGACCACTTCGTTCAACGCAAGCAGACTTCGACGCTTTCTGCGCGGGCCGTGGTGCTGAGGCCGAAGCCCTCGGCGCGCTTCGATGCGGCGATGACCCTCTACAGCCTGATCATCGCGGGCCTGATGCTCGCGATGTTCGCGATGGCGGTGTTCGCATCCTTCGCGACGCTGTGGCCCTACAACCTCAAGCCCAGCCTGGCGCACTACATCTCGGGCCTGGTCGATGCGGAACTGGGCAGCGCGATGATCAACAGCATCGAGCTGGCCGCATGCACGGCCGTATTCGGGACGATGGCGGTCTTCGTCGGCGCCTACCTGCTCGAGAAGACCCGAGGCCTCGACCGGGTCCGGCCTCTGGTCCGTCTGCTGGCCATGCTGCCGATGGCGGTGCCGGGCCTCGTGCTGGGCCTGGGCTACATCTTCTTCTTCAACGCGCCGTCGAATCCGCTGGGCTTTCTCTACCAGACGATGGCGCTGCTGGTGCTGTGCACGGTGGTTCACTTCTACACCACCGGCCATCTGACGATGGTGACGGCGCTGAAGGCGATCGACCCCGAGTTCGAATCGGTCTCGGCCTCGCTCAAGGTGCCGTTCTACAAGACCTTCTGGCGCGTCACGCTGCCGATCTGCCTGCCCACCTTGCTCGATGTCGCGCGCTATTTCTTCATCAATGCGATGACGACCGTGTCGGCGGTGGTCTTCCTCTATGCGCCCGACACCAAGGTTGCGTCGGTGGCCATCCTGAACCTCGACGAAGCCGGGGATACCGGGCCGGCGGCCGCGATGGCGGTGCTGATCGCCGCGGTGTCGACGGTGGTCACGCTGCTGTTCATGGCCCTGGGTCGGTGGGTCGATCGCCGGACCCAGGCCTGGCGCGCGCCGGCGCACTGAGGTCAGCACGCATCGACAGCAATCCACCTGATGATTTCCTGCCATGACTGATACATCCACTCATTTCGACCTCATCGTCGTCGGCGCCGGCATCGTCGGCCTGGCCCATGCGTATACCGCCGCCTCGCGCGGACTCAAGGTCTGCGTGGTCGAGCGCGATGCCGCCTGCGTCGGTGCCTCGATCCGCAACTTCGGCTTCGTCACCGTGACCGGCCAGGGGGCCGGCGACACCTGGCGGCGCGCACGCCGTTCGCGTGAAGTCTGGGGCGAGGTGGCGCCCAAGGCCGGCATCGAGGCGCTGCACCGGGGCCTGTGGCTGACGGCTTTCCGGCCGCTGGCGCTCGAGGTGCTGGAGGAGTTCATGCAGACGCCGATGGCGCAAGGCTGCGAACTGCTCGACGCGGCGCAGGCCGCGCGCCGCGCGCCGGCCTTGCGTCTGGACGGCGCGCAGGGCGTGCTCTACAGCCCGCACGAGATGCGGGTCGAGTCGCGCACGGCCATCGGCCTGCTGGCCCGCTGGCTCGCGGCGTCGATGGGGGTGGTGTTCCGCTTCGGCGAGGCCGTGCTGGAGGTGGCGGCGCCGCGCGTTCGCACCTCGCGCGCCGTGTTGCATGCCGAGCGTGTGGCGGTCTGCACCAACACCGACCTGAACGGCCTGTTCGCCGAACGCCTGTCGCCCCACAATCTGCAACTGTGCCTGCTGCACATGCTGCGCGTGCAGCCGCCCGCGGGCTTCAAGCTGCCGGGCTCGGTGATGGCGGACCTGAGCCTGGTGCGCTATCACGGCTACAGCAAGCTGCCTGCGGCGGCGCGGCTCCTGGCGCAGCTGCGGGAGGAGGAGGGCGAGTCGCTGGACAACGGCATCCACCTGATCGTGGTGCAAAGTGCCGATGGCTCGCTGGTGGTGGGCGATTCGCATCACTACGGTGCCGCCCCGCAGCCCTTTGCGGATGCGCGAGTGGACGAGCTCATCCTCGACCACATGCACAGGACGCTTCACCTGCCCGATGCGCGCGTCAGCGAACGCTGGGTGGGCATCTACCCATCGTCGCCCAGCACCGACTGCCTGATCGACGCGCCCGACGATGCGACGCGACTGGTCATCGTGACCAGCGGCACCGGCGCGAGCACGGCCTTCGGCATTGCCGAGGATGTGTTCGCGAACTGGTAGCGCTCGCCGGATCCAACGGAAACTCTGATGAATTCAAGCAACACCCGACTCGGCGCCGTCGTCTTCGACTGGGCCGGCACCATCATCGACTTCGGCTCCTGCGCGCCCATGGGCGCCTTTGTCGAGCTGTTCCGCAAGTTCGACATCGACCTGAGCATCGCCGAGGCGCGCGGGCCGATGGGCATGGCCAAGTGGGACCACATCAAGGCCCTGGGCGCGATGCCGCGCGTGGCAGCCCAATGGCTGGCGCGCTACGGCAAGCCCTTCGGCGATGCGGACGTGGATTGGCTCTACGAGATCTTCACGCCCATGAATGCGGCCGTGGTCGCGGATTTCGCGGACTTCATCCCCGGCGCGCTCGAAACGGTGAACGCGGTCCGCGCGCGCGGACTGAAGATCGGATCGACCACCGGCTACAACCGTCCGATCATGGAGGTGCTGCTGCCGATCGCGGCCGCGCGCGGCTATGCGCCGGACAACCTGGTCTGCGCCGGCGACCTGGCCGCCGGCCGGCCGACGCCGCTCATGATGTACCGCACCTTCGCCGACCTCGGCGTGTGGCCGCCTGCGGCCGTGGTCAAGGTCGACGACACGGGGGTGGGCATCGAGGAAGGCGTGAATGCGGGTACCTGGACCGTGGGTGTTGCCGTCAGCGGCAATGCAGTGGGGTTGCCGCTGGCCGAATGGCAGGCGCTGGATGCGGCGCGGCAGGCGGAGCTGCGCGCCGCCGCGACCGCCGCGCTGGTGGCGTCGGGCGCGCACTACGTGATCGACAGCGTCGCGGACCTGCTGCCCGTGCTCGACGACATCGATGCGAAGCTGCGGCAGGGAATGAAGCCCTGAGCAGCGCGCCTCGTCACAGGTCCGGCTCGTCGCGCACGCGAAGGAAGCGCGCGAACCGGGGCAGGCCGCTGGGGTTGACGCCGTTGTAGCGATAGCTGACCCAGGCGCCGATCGGTGGCGGCTCGTCGCGCTCCGCGTCGGTGAAGCCGCCGCCGAGCTTGAAGCGCTTGCCGTTCGGCATCTCGACCAGGAGTGCGCCCATGCGGCCGGAATGCCGGCCTTTGCCCATGATGTGGCCGACCACGCGCGCATCGGCATCGTCGAAGGGCTTGACCTTCAGCAGGTCGTTGCTGCGCTCGGCTTGGTAGCTCGACGTGCCTCGGTGAAGCATCAGGCCTTCGCCGCCCATGCGGACGGTCTTGTCGAGCAATTCCTGCAGGTCCTCCGCCGTGGTCGCCCGCTGCTGCGGTACTCCGACGAGCCAGGGGGCGGCGGTGATGGGAAGCAGCCGGCGCAGGACCGCGAGCCGGGCATTGAAGTCGCCGGATTCGGCCGGCAGGTCGAACACCATGAAGCGTATTTCGCGCCACGCGGCATCCTGCGGCGTCTGGCTTCGGACGGTCGACACGGTATGGGCGAAGCGGCCGCGGCCGGCCCACAGTTCGCCGTCCATGGGCTTGAGCGGAAAGGCGGCCGTGAACCAGGCGGGCGCCTCGATGCGCTCGCCGCCCCGGGTCCAGAACTGCTTGCCGTCCCAGTAGGCCCGTACGCCGTCGTATTTCTCGCTGACCCAGTAGTCGCCCAGCGGCATGCCGCGGCGGTAGACCTCGGCCAGCATGAGCGCGGGCGCCTTTGCCGTGTCGCGCGCCCACGAAGGCAGCGGCAGCAGCGAGAACGCCGCCGCGCCGATGACGCAGGACAGCAGCGTGCGGCGTGTCGGACCGGCGGCCGCGCCGCATGCGGATTGCAGTGCGGGCGTGGCCCGGCGTGGATCGGAACGTGAACTCAAGATGGGCCTCCCTGGCGGCTTTTCGTTGTCGATGCGCCGGGATTATGCGAACAGGGCTCGCCCTGGTTCGTCAGGCGCCCGCGGGTTCGGCGATGCCGCCGACCACATGGCTGAAGCCGCCGTCGACGTAAGTGATCTCCGCCGTCACGCCGCTCGCGAGGTCGCTCAACAGGAAGGCCGCGACATTGCCGACTTCGTCGATCGTGACGTTGCGGCGGATCGGAGAGACCTCCGCGACCACCGAGAGAATCTTGCCGAAGCCCTTGATGCCGCTCGCGGCCAGCGTCTTGATCGGGCCTGCGCTGATGCCGTTGACCCGCATGCCCTTGGGCCCGAGCGATTCGGCCAGATAGCGCACCGAGGCTTCGAGCGAGGCCTTGGCCAGGCCCATGGTGTTGTAGTTGGGCAATGCGCGTACCGCGCCCAGGTAGGTCAGGGTCAGCAGGGCCGACTTGTCGTTGAGATAGGGCAGGGCGGCCTTGGCCATGGCCGGAAAGCTGTAGGCGCTGATGTCGTGCGCGACCTTGAAGCCGTCGCGCGACAGGCCGTCGAGGAAGTCGCCGGCGATGGCTTCGCGCGGCGCGAAGCCGATGCTGTGCACGAAGCCGTCGAACTTCGGCCAGGTCTTCGCGATGTCCGCGAAGAGCTTGTCGATCTGCGCATCGTCGGAAACGTCGCAATCGAAGATCAGGTTGGAGCCGAATTCCGCGGCAAACTCGGTGATGCGGTCCTTGAACCGCTCGCCGACGTAGCTGAACGCCAGTTCGGCGCCTTGCGCGTGGCAGGCCCTGGCGATGCCGTAGGCGATCGAGCGATTGCTCAGCACGCCGGTGATCAGGAGTTTTTTGCCGGAAAGAAAGCCCATGGAACGACCTCGTGAAAATCTTGGGCAGAATTCTCGCATGCGAGCTTGGCTGCTTCTGGTGTTGGCACTCTCGGCGGCCCCCTCGTGGGCCGCCCATGCGTATGCGCAGTTCGGCGACGTCAAGTACCCGCCCGGCTTCACGCACTTCGACTATGTGAACCCCGACGCGCCCAAGGGGGGCGAGCTTCGGATGGTGCCGCCGATCGCGGTCACCAACTTCGACAAGTTCAATCCCTTCACGCTCAAGGGCACGCCGCCGGCCGGCCTGGGCAATCTCGTGTTCGAAAGCCTTCTGGTCGGCAACTCCGAGGAGCCGACCACGGCCTATGGGTTGCTGGCCGAGGACGTGGAAGTCGCCCCCGACCGGCTGTCCGCCACCTTCCGCATCCGGCCGGAGGCGCGCTTCAATGATGGTTCGCCGGTGCTGGCCGCCGATGTCGAGTACTCGTTCCGCACCCTGACCGGCAAGCTCGCGGCGCCGCAGTTCCGCACCATCTATGCCGAAGTGAAAGATGCGTCCGCGACCGGCCTGCGCACCGTGCGCTTCGACTTTGCCAATCCCAATCCGGAGCTGCCGCTGGTGGTCGGCGGCATGCCGGTGTTCAGCCGCAAGTGGGGGAACGGCAAGCCCTTCGACCAGATCACGACCGATCTGCCCATCGCCTCCGGTCCCTACCGCATTCCCGATACGCACCTCGGCCGCGACATCACCTATGTGCGCGACCCGAATTACTGGGGCGCGAACCTGCCGGTGCGCAAGGGGCAGTTCAACTTCGACCGGCTGACTTTCAAGCTCTACCTGGATGAGACTGCGCGCTTCGAGGGCCTGAAGGCGGGCGAGTTCGACTTCATGCGCGAGTTCATCTCGCGCAACTGGGCGCGGCAGTACAAGGGGCGGCAGTTCGATTCCGGCGAGATCCGGAAGGAGGTGTTCGAGAACCGCAACCCGGGCGACTTCCAGGGCTACATCTTCAATCTGCGCAATCCCAAGTTCCAGGACGTGCGGGTGCGCCAGGCCATCGGGCTCGCGATGGATTTCGAATGGCTCAACCGCCAGTTGTTCTACGGCCTGTACAAGCGGGTGGACGGCTATTTCCCGAACAGCGAGTTCCATGCCGAAGGGCTGCCGGGCCCGGACGAACTCGCCGTGCTGGAGCCGCTTCGCAAGGCGCTCCGGTCCGAGGTTTTCGGGCCGGCCGTGGTGTCGCCGCGGACGGCACCGCCATCGAGCCTGCGGGCCAATCTGCGCCAGGCGCGCGATCTCTTGTCGCAGGCCGGCTGGAACTACCGCGATGGCGCGCTGCGCGATGCGAACGGCCGGCCTTTCGAGATCGAACTTCTGAACAACCAGCCGTCGCTGATGCGCCTGATCACGCCCTGGCAGACCTCGCTGCAGAAGCTGGGCATCGACCTGCGCGTGCGCACGGTCGACGGATCGCTCTACCAGCAGCGCCTGGACAACTTCGAGTTCGAAATGACCAGCCTGCGTCTGCCCGGCACCAACGCGCCGGGCGGCGAGATGTTCGAGCTGTTCGGCGCCAAGGCCGCGAGCACGCCGGGCTCGGCGAACATCTGGGGCATTTCCGATCCGGCGGTGGATGCGCTGCTGCAGCAGGTCGTGCGTTCGACCACGCGCCGGCAACTGACCGCGGCCATGCGCGCGCTCGACCGGGTGCTGTCGCACGGCTTCTACTCCATCCCGCAGTGGTACAGCGATGCCTTCCTGATCGGCTATCGTCCGGGGCGCTTCGTGCTGCCGCCGGTGATCCCGCCGTACTACCAGCCCGATACCTGGGCCATGATGACCTGGTGGGCATCGCCCTCGAACCGCTGATACCGAAGGAATCCCCGCGTCCATGGCCAGCTACATCCTCAAGCGTCTGTTGCTGATGCTGCCCACCTTGCTGGGTGTGTTGCTGCTGACCTTCGTGGTCATCCAGTTCGTGCCGGGCGGGCCGGTCGAGCAGATGGTGGCGCAGTTGCAGGGGCGCGACTCGGGTGGCGAGCGGGCCGCCGCGAGCGGTGCCGGCTACCGTGGACGCCAGGGGCTGGACCCGCAGCGCATCGAGGAGATCAGGCAGCTCTACGGCTTCGACAAGCCGCCGCTCACGCGTTTCTGGCAGATGCTGGTGGCCTATGCGCATTTCGACCTGGGCAACAGCTTCTACCAGCGGAAGGCCGTGTGGACGCTGGTCAAGGAGAAGATGCCGGTCTCGATCAGCCTCGGGATGTGGACCTTCTTCATCAGCTACCTGATCGCCGTGCCGCTGGGCGTGGCGAAGGCGGTGCGGGCGGGCACGCGATTCGATTTCTTCACGACCCTCGTGGTGCTCATCGGCTATGCGATTCCGGGCTTCGTGCTGGGTGTGGCGCTGCTGGTGATCTTCGGCGGCCAGCTGCAGTGGTTTCCATTGCGTGGGCTGACCTCGTCCAATTGGGACAGCATGGGCTGGGGCGCGCGGATCGTCGACTACCTCTGGCACATCACCTTGCCCGTCACAGCGATGGTGCTCGGCAGCTTCGCGGTCACCGCGATGCTGACGAAGAATGCCTTCCTCGAGGAGATCCGCAAGCAGTACGTGCTGACGGCGCGCGCCAAGGGGCTGTCGGACCGGCAGGTGCTCTGGAAGCACGTGTTCCGCAATGCGCTGATTCCGATCATCACGGGCTTTCCCGCGGCCTTCATCGGCGCCTTCTTCACCGGCTCGCTGCTCATCGAGACACTGTTCTCGCTCGACGGGCTGGGTCTGCTGAGCTACGAAAGCGTGATCCGGCGCGACTATCCGGTGGTGCTGGGCACCTTGTACCTGTTCACGCTGATCGGCCTGCTGACCAAGCTGGTGTCCGATCTTTGCTATGTCTGGGTCGATCCGAGGGTGAAGTTCGAATGAAGGAGCTGGAGTACGCGCCCATGCGTGTGGTGGAGTCGTCGAGATGACGCAATCGATGGTGGGCGTCGCGGGGGAGGGTGCCGGTGCGGCCGGCGCGCAGTCGGCCGACAGTCCGGCGCTTTCGGCCGCGCCGCTGGTGTCCCCGCGCCGGCGTGCGTGGCTGCGTTTCAAGCGCAACCGGCTCGGTTACTGGAGCCTGATGGTGTTCACCACCCTGGTCGTCCTGAGCCTGTTCGCCGAGCTGTTGTCGACGGACAAGCCGCTGGTGGTGCGCTACGAGGGGCAGACCTACTTTCCGGTGCTGCGCGACTATTCGGAGAAGGTCTTCGGCGGCGATTTCGAAACGCCGGCGGACTACCTCGATCCCTTCATCCGGGAGCGGATCACGACCGGCGGCAACTGGGCCGTGTACGCGCCCAATCCCTATGGGCCGAAGACGCTGAACTACTTTGCGTCGATGCCCAATCCGGCGGCGCCGTCCCGGGAGAACCTGTTCGGCACCGACGATCGCGGCCGCGACCTGCTGGCGCAGCTCATCTACGGCTTTCGCGTGAGCGTGCTGTTCGCGCTGGCCCTGACGGTCATCGGCGTGGTGCTGGGCGTGATCGCCGGTGCGATCCAGGGCTTTTTCGGCGGCAAGACGGACCTGGCCTTCCAGCGCTTCATCGAGATCTGGGGCTCGATGCCCGAGCTGTACCTGCTGATCATCTTCAGCGCGGTCTTCGCGCCGAGCGTGGCCCTGCTGCTGATCCTGCTGAGCCTGTTCGGCTGGTTGGGCCTGTCGGACTATGTGCGCGCCGAATTCCTGCGCAACCGGCAGATGGACTACGTGCGCGCCGCACGCGCCCTGGGCGTCGGCAACCTGCAGATCATGTGGCGCCACATCCTGCCCAACAGCATGACGCCGGTGGTGACCTTTCTGCCCTTTCGCATGAGTGCGGCGATCCTTGCGCTGACTTCGCTCGATTTCCTGGGGCTGGGTGTGCCGCCCGGTACGCCTTCGCTGGGCGAGCTGCTGAGCCAGGGCAAGGCGAACATCGACGCCTGGTGGATCTCGCTGTCGACTTTCGGCGTGCTGGTGGTGACGCTGATGCTGCTGACCTTCATGGGTGACGCCCTGCGTGACGCGCTCGATCCCCGAAAGGCCGAACGGTGAGCGCGCCCCTGCTGCAGGTTCGTGATCTTCGGGTCGCCTTCGATCACAAGGAAGTGGTGCACGGTGTCGATCTGGACATCGGGATGGGCGAGAAGCTGGCGCTGGTGGGCGAATCCGGGTCGGGGAAGACTGTCACCGCCCTGAGTCTGCTGCGGCTGGCCCAGAACGCGCACGTGACCGGCCGCGCGGATCTCGCCGACGCCGGCGGCGCCGGTGCGGCCCGCGATCTGCTCTCGCTGCCCGAGCGCAGCCTTCGCGGCATCCGCGGCAAGGAGATCGCCATGATCTTCCAGGAGCCGATGACCGCGCTGAACGCGCTCTACACCGTAGGCGACCAGATCGCCGAAGTGCTGCAGCTCCACGAAGGCCTGCCGGCGAATGCCGCCTACGAAGCGGCGGTGCAGTTGCTCGCCGATACGGGCATTCCGGAGCCGCAGCGGCGGGCGGCGGCCTTTCCGCACCAGCTTTCGGGCGGCCAGCGCCAGCGCGCGATGATCGCGATGGCGCTGGCCTGCAAGCCGCGCCTCCTGCTGGCCGACGAGCCGACCACCGCGCTGGATGTGACGGTGCGGACCCAGATCCTCGATCTGCTGGACGATCTGCAGCGCAGGCATGGCATGGCCGTGCTGCTGATCACCCATGACCTGAACCTGGTGCGGCGCTTCGCGGACCGGGTGGCCGTGATGGAGGACGGCCGCATCGTCGAGCACGGTGCGGTGCGCGCGGTCTTTCAGGCCCCGCGCCATCCCTACACCCGCAAGCTGATCGAGAGCCGGCCCACGCGCGACGTGGCGCCCGTGCCGCCGTCGAAGGACGGCGCAGCGGTACTGGAGGCCCGGGCGCTGCGCGTGGTCTACCCGGTGCCGCGGCCCGGCATCCCGGGCTGGTTCCGGAAGGGCGAGTTCGTGGCGTTGCATGGAGCGGATTTCCGCATCGTCGCGGGCCAGACGCTGGGCGTGGTCGGGGAGTCCGGGTCCGGCAAGTCGACGCTGGCGCTCGCGGCGCTCGGCCTGCTGCCGCATGGCGGCGAACTGGCCGTGGCCGGCCGCCAGTGGACCTCCGGCGCTGCCGCGAACCGGCCGCTTCGGCGGGTGATGCAGGTGGTGTTCCAGGATCCTTTTTCCTCGCTGTCGCCGCGCATGACCGTCGAGCAGATCGTGGGAGAGGGCCTGACGGTGCATGCCCCGGAACTCGATACCGCGGCGCGCCGCGCCCGGACGCTTGCCGCGCTCTCCGACGTCGGTCTGACGGAGGCGCAGTTTCCGCAACTGCTGCAGCGCTATCCGCACGAGTTCTCCGGAGGGCAGCGGCAGCGGCTGGCGATCGCGCGGGCGCTGATCGTCGATCCGAGGCTGCTGGTGCTCGACGAGCCGACCAGCGCGCTCGATGTCACGATCCAGAAGCAGGTGCTGGGCCTTCTGCAGCGTTTCCAGCGCGAGCGTGGCCTGAGCTACCTGCTGATCACTCACGACGTCGAAGTCATCCGCGCCATGGCGCATGAGGTGATCGTCATGAAGGATGGCGCCATCCTCGAATCGGGAAGCGTCGAGCGGGTGCTCGACGCGCCCGAACATCCCTACACGCAGAAGCTGGTCGCCGCGGCGCTGGCCGATTGAAAGAAGTCCCTGATGTCGTCGACGATCGGATACGACCGGCGGGGCGCCTGGCGCGCCGCGCTGGCCTGCATGATCAGCCTGTCCGTGGCCATGGGGCTGGGGCGCTTCGCCTTCACGCCGATGCTGCCGATCATGCTGCACGAGGGGAAACTCGACCTTCAGGGCGGAGGGCTGCTGGCTTCCCTGAACTATCTGGGTTACTTCGTCGGCGCGCTCAGTTGCGCCGCAATGCGCGTCAAGCCGGCCGTCATGGTGCGAGGGGGCCTGCTCGCCACCGCGGCGCTGCTGCTGGGCATGGGACTGCTGCACGGCTTCACGGCGTGGGCCGTGTTGCGTACCGCGGCGGGTGTGATGAGTGCGTGGACCTTCGTCTTCGCGTCCGGATGGGCGTTCCGGCGACTGGCGGAAACCTGTGCGCCGGCGCTTGGCGGTGTGGTCTTTTCCGGGCCGGGCATCGGCATCGCGGTGACCGGTCTCCTCGGCGGGCTCGTGGGGCGCTTCGGATCGGATGCCGGATGGATCGGCTTCGGACTGCTCTCGCTCGTGTTGATCGCGCTCGTCTGGCGGGTGTTCGACGATGGCGCGGCGCCGGCCGCCGCTTCGGCGCCGCAGGCCGCGGCCGCGCCCCGGATCGACGACCCGGCATCCGAGCGCAGCGACGCTCGCTGGCTGGTCGGACTCTACGGGCTCGCGGGCTTCGGCTACATCATCACCGCGACTTTCCTCCCCGTGATCGCCCGGCAGGCGCTGCCCGGATCGCCCTGGCCTGACGTGTTCTGGCCGCTGTTCGGAGCGGCGATCGTTCCCGGCGCCCTGATCGGGGCCCGCGCGCCAGTGCATTGGGACAACCGGCTGTTGCTGGCCGTGGCCTATGCCTTGCAGGCGCTTGGCGTCGTCCTCTCCGTGGCCTGGCCGACGATCGCCGGATTCCTGATCGGCAGCCTGTTGCTGGGGATGCCGTTCACCGCCATTACCCTGTTCGCGGTGCGGGATGCGCGCCGCCTCCGGGGAAATGCGGCGGCCGGCCTGATTGGTTATGCGACGGCGTCCTACGGCGTGGGGCAGATCCTCGGGCCGGTCTTTGCCGCGCCGCTGGCCCAGCGCACCGGCTCCTTCGCCTTGCCGTTGCTCGTGGCGGCGGGTGTGCTGGCCACTGGCGCGCTGCTGTTTGCCTGGGTCTGGTGGCGTTCCGCCCGCTCGCCGGGGGGCTTCAAGCGGTAGAAACCCCCGTCTTCGTAAAGCATTTGGCATATAATTCGAATCTCACGACCAGACGGGCGGGTACCAACCGCCCGTTTTTTATTGGTCGAAGCATTTCCGATGCGCGTCGAGTGGGGCCGGCGCGACAGCGGGCAAACCAAGGGCACTTCAAGACACGTGGCATTGCAGCAGACAGTGGAACAAACCGTGGCCGGTCTCGGCTACGACCTGGTCGAGATCGAGCGCTCGGCCGGAGGGCTGCTGCGCGTCACGATTGATTTGCCGTGGAAGGCCCCCACCTCCGATGCTGCGGGTTCCGGCGCGCCCGAGCCCTTCGTCACGGTCGAAGACTGCGAGAAGGTCACGCGGCAACTGCAGTTCGCGCTAGAGGTGGACGGTGTCGATTACAAGCGGCTCGAGGTGTCCTCGCCGGGTATTGACCGACCGTTGCGCAGTGAGCAGGATTTCGAACGTTTTGCCGGCGAGGTGATCGACATCACGCTGAAGGCGCCGATGGGTGCTGCGGCTGGCGGGCAGGTGGCGGCCAATCGCAAAAAGTTTCGCGGCACGCTGGAGCGGGTCGCCCGGGCCGATGGTTCGCAGGGCTGGCAGATCGTCTGGAGCGACGAGCCGGCGCCGAAGCCGGGCCAGAAGATCAGCAAGAAGCGCGCGCCTGTGCCCCTGCAGGCGCTTGGCTTTGCTTTGGATGAGCTGCGCGAGGCGCGGCTCGCCCCGATCGTGGATTTCAAGGGGCGCAGGCCCAAACCAGGCACGGTGATGCCGGAATGAACGAGGAGAGTGGTGGCATGAATCGCGAAATGTTGATGTTGGTGGACGCGATCTCGCGCGAGAAGAATGTCGAGCGTGACGTTGTCTTCGGCGCGGTCGAGTCCGCCCTGGCGCAAGCCACCAAGAAGCTCTATCCGGGCGACGTGGACATTCGCGTCGCGGTCGACCGCGACAGCGGCGACTACGAGACCTTCCGCCGCTGGCACGTGGTGCCCGACGAGGCTGGCCTGCAGCAGCCCGACCAGGAAATCCTGCTCTTCGAAGCCAAGGAAGAGATGCCCGACATCGAGGTCGACGAGTACATCGAGGAGGCGGTCGAATCGGTGCCGATCGGCCGCATCGGCGCCATGGCGGCCAAGCAGGTGATCCTGCAGAAGATCCGCGATGCCGAGCGCGAGATGCTGCTCAACGACTTCATGTCGCGCGGCGAGAAGATCTTCACCGGCACCGTGAAGCGCCTGGACAAGGGCGACATCATCGTCGAGGCCGGCCGCGTCGAAGGGCGCCTGCGCCGCAGCGAGATGATCGCCAAGGAAAACCTGCGCAACGGCGACCGCGTGCGGGCCATGATCATGGAAGTGGACCTCACCCTGCGCGGCGCGCCGATCATCCTCTCGCGCGCAGCGCCGGAGTTCATGATCGAGCTGTTCCGCCAGGAGGTTCCCGAGATCGAGCAGGGCCTGCTCGAGATCAAGAGCTGCGCCCGCGACCCGGGCTCGCGCGCCAAGATCGCCGTGCTCTCGCATGACAAGCGCGTCGACCCGATCGGCACCTGCGTCGGCGTGCGCGGCACCCGCGTGAACGCGGTCACCAACGAGCTGGCCGGCGAGCGCGTCGACATCGTTCTATGGAGCGAGGATCCCGCCCAGTTCGTGATCGGGGCGCTGGCGCCTGCCAACGTGAGCTCGATCGTGGTGGACGAGGAAAAGCATGCGATGGACGTGGTGGTCGACGAGGAGAACCTCGCGATCGCGATCGGCCGTGGCGGCCAGAACGTGAGGCTTGCCTCCGATCTGACCGGCTGGAAGATCAACATCATGGATGCCAACGAGTCGGCCCAGAAACAGGCCAGCGAAACCGATGCCAGCCGCAAGCTGTTCATGGAGAAGCTGGATGTGGACGAGGAGATCGCCGATATCCTGATCTCCGAAGGTTTCACCAGCCTCGAAGAGGTGGCCTATGTGCCGATCTCCGAGATGCTCGAGATCGAGAGCTTCGATGAAGACACGGTCAACGAGCTGCGTTCGCGCGCCAAGGATGCGTTGCTGACGATGGAAATTGCCCGGGAAGAGAACGTCGAGAGCGTCTCGCAGGACCTGCGTGACCTGGCGGGGCTCGATCCGGCACTGATTCCCAAACTGGCCGAGGCGGGTGTGCATACCCGCGACGACCTGGCCGACCTTGCGGTCGACGAACTCACCGAGATCACCGGCCAGAGTGCCGATGAAGCCAAGAGCCTGATCTTGAAAGCCCGCGAACACTGGTTCGCCGGCCAAGAGTGATGGTCATGGAGGCACGAAATCAATATGTCCAGTACCACTGTCGCCGAGTTCGCACACGAGCTCAAGAAGACTCCCGAAATCCTGCTTGACCAACTCAAGAGCGCAGGCGTGTCCAAGGCCGCCCCGACCGACGCGCTCACCGAGGCGGACAAGCAGCGTCTGCTCGGCTTCCTGAAGGCCAGCCATGGCACGGTCGAGCCCGAGCGCAAGAAGATCACGCTGACCAAGAAGTCCACCAGCGAGATCAAGCAGGCCGATTCCACCGGCCGCGCCCGCACCATCCAGGTCGAGGTCCGCAAGAAGCGCACCTTCATCCAGCGCGATGAAGGCCACGCGCCGACGCCCGAGCAGGCGGCTCCTGTTGCCGAGGCGCCTGCGGCCCCCGCGCCGGCCCCGGCCCCGGCTGCTCCCCGTGTCGACGAGGCCGAACTGGCCCGCCGCGAGGAAGAAGCGCGCCGCCAGGCTGAACTGATCCGTCGCCAGGAAGAAGAACTGGCCGAAAAGCGCCGCCAGCGCGAAGAAGCCGAAGCGCGTGAGCGCGAGAAGGCCGAGCGCGCCGAGAAGGCCGAGCAGGAAGCCAAGGCTGCACGCCAGAAGGCGGCTGAAGCCGCCGCGGCGGCCGCTGCAGCGGCTGCCGCCGAGGCCGGCCGGACTCCGACCGAAGCGCCGGCCGAGGCGCCGGCGGCAGTCGACAGCCGCAAGGCAGCCGAGGCCGCCGCAGCGCAGGCGAAGGACGATGCCAAGGCGAAGGCCGCAGCCGAGTCGAAGGCTCGCGCCGACGAGGAAGCCGCCCGTGCGCGCGACCTCGACGAACGCCGCCGCAAGGCCCTGGCCGAGGCGGAAGCGATCCGCGCCATGCTGGCAGCCCCGGCACGTGTCCTCGTGCCGCACAAGGCTCCCGAGAAGCCCGCAGCCGTTGCCGCCAAGGCCGGCGTGAAGGGCACGTTGCACAAGCCCACTGCGCCGACGGCGCGCCCGGGTGCTCCGGCTGCACCGGGCGCCGCTGCGCCGGCCGCAGCGGCCGGCGCCGGCAAGGAAGTCAAGTCCGCCAAGCTCTCGTCGAGCTGGGCAGGCGACACCGCCAAGAAGAAGGAAATCAAGACCCGCGGCGATGCCAGCGGCGGTGTCGGCCGCGGCAACTGGCGCGGCGGCCCGCGCGGCCGTCGTGGCAACGACCGCAATGGCCAGGAGGAACGCGCACCGGCGGCGCCGATCGAGGCGCGCGTGATCGAAGTCCATGTGCCCGAGACCATCACGGTGTCGGAACTGGCGCACAAGATGTCCGTCAAGGCGTCCGAAGTCATCAAGCAGCTCATGAAGCTGGGCCAGATGGCGACCATCAACCAGTCGCTCGACCAGGACACCGCGATGATCATCGTGGAGGAAATGGGGCACAACGCGGTGGTTGCCGCGCTGGACGATCCCGAGGCCTTCACCGACGAGGACGTGTCGGCGCAGCAGGCCGAGGCGCTGCCGCGTGCGCCGGTCGTGACCGTCATGGGTCACGTCGACCACGGCAAGACCTCGCTGCTGGACTACATCCGCCGCACCAAGGTCGCGGCGGGCGAGGCGGGCGGCATCACGCAGCACATCGGTGCCTATCACGTCGAGACGGAGCGGGGCATGGTGTCCTTCCTGGACACCCCGGGCCACGAGGCCTTCACCGCGATGCGGGCCCGTGGCGCGCAGGCGACGGACATCGTGATCCTGGTCGTGGCGGCCGACGACGGCGTCATGCCGCAGACGAAGGAAGCCATCAGCCACGCCAAGGCGGCGAAGGTGCCGATGGTGGTGGCGATCAACAAGATCGACAAGCCCGATGCCAACCTCGACCGCGTCAAGCAGGAACTGGTCGCCGAGGAGGTCGTGCCCGAGGAATACGGCGGTGACACCCCCTTCGTGCCGGTCTCTGCCAAGACGGGGCAAGGCATCGACGACCTGCTCGAACAAGTGCTGCTGCAGGCTGAGGTGCTGGAGCTCAAGGCGCCGGTGGATGCCGCCGCCAAGGGCCTGGTCATCGAAGCCCAGCTCGACAAGGGCCGCGGTCCGGTCGCGACCGTGCTCGTGCAGTCGGGCACGCTCAAGACCGGCGACGTGGTGCTGGCCGGCTCGACCTTCGGCCGCGTGCGCGCCATGCTCGACGAGGACGGCAGGACGGTGAAGACGGCCGGCCCCTCGATTCCGGTGGAAATCCAGGGCCTGACCGAAGTCCCGCAGGCCGGCGACGAGTTCATGGTGATGGGCGACGAGCGCCGTGCGCGCGAAATCGCCACCTACCGCGCGGGCAAGTTCCGCAACACCAAGCTGGCCAAGCAGCAGGCGGCGAAGTTCGAGAACGTGTTCTCCGACCTCAACGCGGGCGAAGTCAAGACGGTGCCGATCATCATCAAGGCCGACGTGCAGGGTTCGCAGGAAGCGCTTGCCCAGTCGCTGCTCAAGCTCTCGACCGACGAGGTCCGGGTGCAGGTGGTCTATGCGGCGGTGGGCGGCATCAGCGAGTCGGACATCAACCTCGCGATCGCATCGAAGGCGATGGTGATCGGCTTCAACGTGCGCGCCGATGCCGGTGCGCGCAAGCTGGCCGAGGGCAACAACGTCTCCATCAACTACTACAGCATCATCTACGACGCCGTGGACGAGTTGAAGACCGCGATGGCCGGCATGCTGGCACCCGAACGGCGCGAAGAGGTCATCGGCTCCGCCGAGATCCGCACGGTGTTCGTGGCTTCGAAGATCGGCACGGTCGCGGGTTGCATGGTCACTTCCGGCTTCGTCAACCGCAGTTCGCATTTCCGCCTGCTGCGCGACAACGTGGTGGTCTATACCGGCGAGATCGAATCGCTCAAGCGCATGAAGGACGACGTCCGCGAAGTGCGCGAAGGCTTCGAGTGCGGTATCAAGCTGCGCAACTACAACGACATCAAGGAAGGCGATCACCTGGAGTTCTTCGAGATCAAGGAGATCGCCCGGACGCTCTAGGCGTCATCCGCGATACGTGCCATGCCGAAACGAAAAGCCGCAACCCCGAACCGCGCCTTCAAGGTGGCCGATCAGATCCAGCGCGATCTGACGGAGCTGATCGCGCGCGAGTTGAAGGATCCGCGCGTCGGCATGGTCACGATCCAGGCGGTGGAGGTCACGCCCGACTACGCGCACGCGAAGGTCTTCTTCAGCGTGCTCGTGGGCGATCCGGTCGAGACCGCCGGGGCGTTGAACCAGGCCGCGGGCTTCCTGCGCAACGGCCTGTTCAAGCGTCTGCACATCCACACGGTGCCGACCCTGCATTTCCAGTTCGACCGCACCACCGAGCGGGCCGCCGACATGAATGCGCTGATCGCGCAGGCTGTCGCTTCGCGCGCCAAAGACGACTGACGATGAACGCGCCACGCACACGGGTGCAGCGGCGCCCTGTGCACGGGGTGTTGCTGCTCGACAAGCCCTTGGGTCTCTCCAGCAATCAGGCGCTGCAGAAGGCCAAATGGCTGCTGCGCGCCGAGAAGGCGGGCCACACGGGCACCCTCGATCCGCTGGCGACCGGCGTGCTGCCGCTGTGCTTCGGCGCGGCGACCAAGTTCAGCCAGCTTCATCTGGAGGCCGACAAGCGCTACGAGGCGATCGCCCGGCTCGGCGTGAAGACGAGCACCGGCGACGCCGAGGGCGAGGTCGTCGAGCAGCGGGCGGTGTCCGTGACCGCCGCGGACCTGGCGCGTGTGCAGGCACGGTTCACGGGCCCGATCCGCCAGGTGCCGCCCATGCACAGTGCGCTCAAGAAGGACGGCAAGGCGCTCTACGAATATGCGCGCGAGGGCGTGGAGATCGAGCGCGCGCCGCGAGATGTGGTGATCCATTCGCTCGAACTGGCCCTGTTGCCGGACAACGAGATCCTCATCCGCGCGGCCGTCAGCAAGGGCACCTACATCCGGACGCTGGGCGAGGACATCGGCGAGGCACTCGGTTGCGGCGCCCATCTTCGGAGCCTGCGCCGCACCGCTACCGGCGGCTTCGTGGTCGGCGACTGCGTCACGCTGCCGGTGCTCGAAGCCATGAACGAGGACGAGCGTCTGGCGCGGCTGCTGCCGGCCGAGGCGCTGGTCGCAGATCACGCGCGCGTCACGCTCGGCGCCGAAGATGCGGGGCGCTTTCTCTCCGGCCTGCGCCGCCGCGGGCCGTGGGCCGATGCGCCGGCCGTGGCGGTGTTCGGCCGCGAGCCGCATGCCTTCCTGGGCACGGCCCACGTGAAGGCCGGTGAACTCATTCCGGGGCGGCTGCTGAGCCCCATCGAAATCCAGCAGACACTTTTGACCGAAGCGACACCATGAGTACCAAACAGATTCGCAACATCGCCATCATCGCCCACGTGGACCATGGCAAGACCACGCTGGTCGACCAGTTGCTGCGCCAGAGCGGCACCTTCCGCGCCAACGAGAAGGTGGCCGAGCGCGTGATGGACAACAACGACCTCGAAAAGGAGCGCGGCATCACGATCCTGGCGAAGAACTGCGCGGTGAGCTGGAAGGACACGCACATCAACATCGTCGACACCCCCGGCCATGCCGACTTCGGCGGCGAGGTGGAGCGGGCGCTCTCGATGGTGGATGGGGTGGTTCTCCTGATCGACGCCGTCGAAGGCCCGATGCCCCAGACCCGCTTCGTGACCAAGAAGGCCCTGGCGCTCGGACTGAAACCGATCGTGGTGGTCAACAAGGTGGACCGCCCGGGCGCACGCCCGGACTATGTGATCAACGCGGCCTTCGACCTGTTCGACAAGCTCGGCGCGACCGATGAGCAGCTCGACTTCCCTGTCGTCTACGCTTCCGGCCTGAACGGCTGGGCCGCGCTGGAAGAGGGCACGCCGGGCGAGCAATGGGGCAAGGACCTTGCGCCGCTGTTCGACACCGTGCTGGCGAATGTGCCGTCGAACAAGGGCGACCCGTCCAAGCCGCTGCAGCTGCAGATCAGCTCCCTGGATTACTCGACCTACGTCGGCCGCATCGGTGTCGGCCGCATCAGCCAGGGCATCCTCAAGACCAACCAGGAAGTGCTGGTCATGGAAGGCCCGGACGGCAAGTCCAGCAAGGCCAAGGTGCAGCAGATCCTGAAGTTCGAAGGGCTGGAGCGTGTGGCCTATCAGGAAGCGGGCCCGGGCGACATCGTGCTGATTTCCGGCATCGAGCAGGTCGGCATCGGCGTGACGCTGACCGACCCGAATTCGCCGGCGCCGCTGCCGATGCTGAAGATCGACGAGCCCACGCTGACGATGAACTTCTGCGTCAACAATTCGCCGCTGGCCGGTCGCGAAGGCAAGTTCGTCACCAGCCGCCAGCTGTGGGATCGACTGGAGAAGGAGCTGCAGGCCAACGTCGCATTGCGCGTGCGGACCACCGACGAGGACGGCATCTACGAAGTGTCGGGCCGGGGCGAACTGCACCTGACCATCCTGCTGGAGAACATGCGCCGCGAAGGCTACGAGCTTGCGGTGTCGAAGCCGCGCGTGGTGTTCAAGGAAGTCAACGGCGAACGGCACGAGCCGATCGAACTGCTCACGGTCGACGTGGAAGACGAACACCAGGGCGGCGTGATGCAGGCGCTTGGCCTGCGCAAGGGCGAACTGGTGAACATGGAGCCGGACGGCCGTGGCCGTACCCGCCTCGAATACCGCATTCCGGCGCGTGGCCTGATCGGATTCCAGAACGAGTTTCTGAACCTGACGCGGGGCACCGGGCTTGCAAGCAACATCTTCGACGGCTACGAGGCCTACAAGGGCGAGATCGAATCGCGCAAGCAGGGCGTGCTCATCAGCATGGACGACGGCGAGATCGTCACCTATGCGCTCGGCAAGCTGGATGATCGCGGCCGCATGTTCGTGAAGCCGGGCGATCCGGTGTACGAGGGCATGATCGTCGGCATCCACAGCCGCGACAACGACCTCGTGGTGAATGCCGTGCGCATGAAGCAGCTCACGAACTTCCGCGTCTCCGGCAAGGAAGATGCGATCAAGATCACGCCGCCGATCCAGCTCACGCTGGAATACGCCGTCGAGTTCATCGAGGAAGACGAGCTGGTCGAGATCACCCCCAAGAGCATTCGCCTGCGCAAGCGCCACCTCAAGGAACACGAGCGCAAGCGCGCCAGCCGCGAGACTGCATGACCCCCGCGGGTGCGTCGTGAAGCTGGCGCACCTGCGCGCCGTGTGGCTCATGGTGGTCGTCACCTTGATGTGGGCGACCGCGGGCGTGGTCACGCGGCATCTCGAGAGCGCGCACAGCTTCGAGGTGACCTTCTGGCGGAGCTTCTTCACCGTGCTCTCGCTGGCCGTGATCCTGCCCCTGTGGCAGGGGCGGGCGGTCTTGGCCAGGGTCCGCGATGGCGGTGCCGCGTTGTGGTTCTCCGGCGTCTGCTGGAGCGTGATGTTCACCGCCTTCATGGTCGCGCTGACGCTGACCAGCGTGGCCAATGTGCTGGTGACCATGGCGGCAGGTCCGTTGTTCACGGCACTCGCGGCGCGGATCTTCATCGGCCATCGGCTGCCGGCGCGGACCTGGTCGGCCATCGTGGTCGCGGGAGCGGGCATTGCGTGGATGTATGGCACACAGCTCGGTGAAGGTCTCCTGCTCGGAACCCTGGTCGCCTTGTGCGTGCCGATCGCCGGTGCGTGCAACTGGACGGTGGTGCAGCATGCCCACGCGAAAGGTCGTGACATCGACCTGGTTCCCGCGGTCCTGATCGGCGCGGTCATCTCCTCGTTGCTCAGCCTGCCGCTGGCTTGGCCGTTGCAGGCCAACGCGCACGACCTCGGCTTGCTGGCCTTTCTGGGGCTCTTCCAGCTCGCAATCCCTTGCGTGCTGTCGGTCCTGTGCGCGCGCGTGCTGAAGGCGCCCGAGGTGGCGCTGCTCGCCCTGCTCGAGGTCATATTCGGCATCGTATTCGCATGGCTCGGCGCGGGCGAGGAGCCGGAATCCAGCGTGCTGGCCGGTGGCGCGCTCGTTGTCGGCGCGCTGGTGTTCAATGAGTGGCTGGGGATGCGGGAGCGCCGCGCGCCTGCCGTGGCTTCAGCCGGCTCCTCCTGACCTCCGGGCATCTACCGATTTCCGGTGCGGTATCGTCGCGTTGATTGATTTTCAAGGAAACACGGATGCGACTTTCCACTGCCTTGCTTGCCACCCTGTTGGCTGCGGCGCCGCTGATTTCGGCGGCCCAGGTATCGATCAACATCAACGTGCCCGGCCTGGTCGCGATCGCGCCGCCGCCGCCGCGCTTTGAACCCTTGCCGCCGCCGCGCGCCGGCTACGTCTGGGTGCCGGGCAGCTGGCAATGGCAGCAAAGCGCCTACGGTTGGCGTCAAGGATATTGGGAACCTGCGCGTCCGAACGCCGTGTATGCGCCCGGGCGCTGGGTGCAGGCCGATGGCGGCTGGCGTTGGGTCGAGCCCCAATGGAAGCCCGGCAGGAACAAGCATGAAGGCCGGTATGACGACGACGACGATCGCGGTCATGGCGGTGGGCACTGCCCGCCGGGGCAGGCGAAGAAGGGCCGCTGCTGAGCGGCTTTGCCGCCTCCAGCGAAAAGGCCGGCGCGATGGCCGGCCTGGCGGGTGCCGAGGCCCGCTGCACAGCGGGCCAGGAGCTTCAGGGGCGCGCGACCTTCCACACCTTGTTGAAGCCGTCGCCCGTGCGGTCGCCCGGCTTGCTGTCCTTGGACCAGTAGTGAAGCGGCAGCCCCTTGTAGGCCCACTGCTTCATGCCGTCCTCACGCACGATGATGGTGTAGTCGCCCATGGGCTTGGCGGTTTCGGCGACCGGCAGCGGCGGCCAGCTGGTCGCGCAGCCACCGTTGCAGGCCGACTTGCCGCTTCCGGCGACATCCCGATCGAAGGTGTAGAGCGTCATGCCGTTCGGTCCGATCAGCACGCCGTCGGAGGTGCGGGTGGGCGTGTCCGGCGCCTTGCTGGACATGGTCGAGCATCCCGCGAGCAGGGCAGCCGCAAGAATCGTGGCACTGAGCAGTTTCATGAAGTGTTCTCCTTCGGTTGAAAAATTGGTTGCCGACCCGGCAGTCTATCCGGCGCTTCATTCGATCTGGCGATACACCGCGGTGGCCAGGCTCAGCAACGCATCGCGCGGCAGCGAGCCCGCGATGGCGTAGCCGAAGCCGCGATCCATCCAGTAGAAGCTGGGTACCGGCCCTTCGCCCGAGAAGCGGAAGGCGGTCTCGCCGGCGCGCTGCGGATCGGCCGGTCCGGCGAGGCTGCCGATGTAGAGCGTGATGCGCTCACCGCCGGTGTTCTCGAACATGAACTGCGCCCGCGCCCCCGCGTCGCCCGGAAGCAGGCGGCCGCCGACCAGCGCGTAGCCTTGCGCGGACAGGTCGGGCACCTTGAGAGGGTGCTCCAGCCGCTTCGACAGCCATTGCGCGAGGTGCTGCTGTTCGGCCGCCGCCACTTCCACCGGATGACGCTTCTCCGGCGCGTAGACCGCATGTGCCACCGAGGCCGCATGAACGAACTCGCGTGCGGCCGGTGCGCGGGCCAGCATCGCGGCGCCGGACTGCAGCCGGGTCCACTGCGCGCTGCCCATCCAGCCGGCGCAGAACGCGACGGCCACCCCCGCGGCAATGCCGCCCCAGCGCAGCCAGCGCGAGCGGCTGGCAAGTTGCCGCTCGGCCAGGCCTGCGGCGGCCAGCAGGGCGGGCGGGATCGGCTCGTCCAGGACTTCGCGATGCAGCTGCCGCAATGCGTCGCGCTGGACCTGCCAGGCGGGGGACAGATCAGTGACGGGCGGAGGCGAGGGCGTATTCATGGCATGGGCCGATCACTTCAGGCGGCGCAGACCCGGCCGGGAGGCCCGGGGCGGAGGCGCGCCTTCCATCAGGTCCTGCAGGCGGGCGCGGGCCCGCGACAGGCGTGACATCACCGTGCCGGCGGGAATGCCGAGCACCTTGGCGACCTGGGCATACGACAAGTCTTCCAGGGCCACGAGCAGCAACACGGCACGCTGGTCCTCGGGCAGAAGCAGCAGGCAGCGTTGAAGGTCGAGAGCCTGATCGCGGTGCGTCTCCTGGCCCGCGCGCTCATGCGCGACATCGTCGATGTCGACCATGGCGCGAGGCAGCGCCCGCCGCGCCTGGCTCGCGAACAGGTTGTGCATGATGGTGAACAGCCAGGCTCGCAGGTCGGTGCCGGCGATCCACAGGCGCCATTTGTCGCAGGCACGTTCCAGGGTGTCCTGCACCAGGTCGTCGGCCGACCAGGCGTCGCCGGTCAGCGCGCGTGCGTAGCGGCGCAGGCTGGGGATATGGTCGACGAGTGAGTGCTGCGGGTCCATGGGGCGTGGCGGTGCGCCGGGTCATCGAACACGATGAACTGCTGCATGAACGCAACCGGGGCGCTGTTTATTCCATGCGCCCCGAGAAATTCAAGCGCCTGATGCCGGCGTGTCGGCGGGCCGGCCACGCAGCACGCGTGGCTTGATGGCCTTGGCGGGGTTGCCGCTGTAGACGGTCCATGGATCCAGCGAGCGGAACGCCACTCCGCGTGCGCCCAGCACGGCGCCTTCGCCCACCTCGACTCCCGGGCCGACGAAGGCTTCGGCCGCGATCCAGGCCTGCGCGCCGATGACGATCGGGCGCGCGGTGAGCTGGAACTCTGCCGATGAAATATCGTGGCTGCCAGCGCACAGATGGGCGCCCTGCGAGACCAGTGCCGCCCGGCCCAGCGAGATCGGCGCCATGTTGTAGCAGATGACCCGCTCGGCGAGCAGGGCCCGGTCGGCCAGGTGCAGATGCGGCGGATACCAGACCCGCGCGCTGCCCCGCACGTCGCTCGATTCGCCCAGTTGCGCACCGAAGAGCTTGAGCAGGAAGCGCCGCCAGAAGCGCATCTGAGGCGGCGTCCATGAGGCCAGCAGCGCCCAGCTCACATTCCAAAGCGCGCGCTGGAGGCGGTTGGAGAGCGAAAAGCTCGGTCCGCCTTCGAGCGGATTGACGCGGGCGGCGTCGAGGGGTTGGAGCGCCATGGGGATTCCTTCAGCGGCTTCTGCTCTTCAGGGCCCGCTCGACTTCGCGCTTGCCCTCGCGGTCCTTGATGGTGTCGCGCTTGTCGTGCTCGGCCTTGCCCTTGGCGAGCGCGATCTCGCACTTCACCTTGCCGGCCTTCCAGTGGAGGTTGAGAGGGACCAGCGTGTAGCCCTTCTGCTCGACCTTCCCGATCAGGCGCCGGATCTGGTCCTTGTGCAGCAGCAGCTTCTTGGTGCGCACGGAATCGGGGTGGACGTGGGTCGAGGCCGACTTCAGCGGGTTGATCTGGCAACCCAGCACGTAGAGCTCGCCGTCTCGGATCACGACATAGCCGTCGGTGAGCTGCACCTTGCCTTCGCGCAGGGACTTGACCTCCCAGCCTTCGAGAACCATGCCCGCCTCGAAGCGCTCCTCGAAGAAGTAGTTGTATGCGGCCTTCTTGTTTTCCGCGATACGGGTGGAGGTGTCTTGCTTCTTTGTGGCCATGGAATGAGAGGTGAGGGCTGCATGGCTTCAATACAATCCGTCGCGCACGCTGTGCCGATTCTATGAAAACAGTCCATAAGTCCGTCCTCATCTGGTACAGCGCCGATGAGATGTACGCCCTCGTGACCGACGTCGCGCGTTATCCCGAGTTCCTGCCGTGGTGCGATCGGAGCAAGGTGCTCGAGGAAGATGATGCCGGCATGACCGCGGAAGTCGGCCTCGCGTTCAGCGGCTTCCACCAGAGCTTCACTACCCGCAACACCCATGTGCCGGGGCGCGAGGTGCACCTGAAGCTGCTCGACGGCCCCTTCTCCCTGCTTGAAGGCGCATGGAGCTTCACGCCCGTGGGCGAGGAGGGCGAGCGCGCCTGCAAGGTGCAACTCAACCTCAGCTACGGCTTCAAGAGCATCGCGCTGCAGGCGCTGGTCGGGCCGGTGTTCGACAAGGTCGCGTCGACCCTGGTCGAGGCCTTCGTCAAACGCGCCGAGCACGTGTACGGCGGCGCCTGATGCTGCGGGTGTGCGTGGTGTATTCGCCGGCCCCGCGCGAGGTCGTCGAAGAAGTCCTGGACCTCGCCGAAGGCGCGACGGTGCGCGATGCGGTGGACGCCAGCGGCCTCGCAGACCGCCTGGCGCCGCTCGAACATGAAGATCTGCAGCCGGGCGTCTGGGGGCGCGCGGTCGAATGGTCGCGCGCGCTTCAGGATGGTGATCGGGTCGAACTGTGCCGGCCGCTGAGGGTCGATCCGAAAGTTGCTCGTCGAGAAAGGTTCAGCCAGCAGGGGGCGCGCGGAACCGGTTTATTCGCGCGGCGACGCAAGGGCGGCAAGGCGGGGTACTAGGCCCCGCTCCCCCTACTTGCTGCAGTCGGAGTCGATGATCGATTGCAGGCGCTGCTGTTCCACGGCGCGGGTGCTGTCGTCGATGAACTCGCGCTCACCCTGGGCATTGACGCGCGCGACGCGAACGCCCGAGTCGTAGGTCGACTTGGCCTGGCGCGCACGGGCACAGTTGTCGGCTTTCGCCTCCGCGATCTTCTGCGCCTCGGCGGCCTGCCTGGCCTTTTCCGCCTCTTCGGCCTTCCTGGCTTTTTCCGCCAGTTCCTTGTCGACGCCGGAGGGCTTGGCGGCTGCGGGTGCGGATGCCGGTGCGGCGGCGCCAGCCTCGGGAGCCGTGGGCGCCGTGCTGAAGCTCAGGCGCTTGGCCGGCGCGTTGGGTCGGCGGAGGATGTTCTGTTCGGGGATCTCGGGTGGCGGTGCCTTGTCGCTGAACACCTTCTTGTTGTCCTTGTCCACCCACTGCCATTGGGCGTGCACGGCCATCGGGGACAGGACGACCGATGCGAGCAAGAGAAGGTGCGCAACTTTCATGGGCGGCAGTTTAGCGCTGCCTTACGTTTTGCAACGCGTTGGCTGGCGTTTTCACAACGTTTGGCTTGCTTTGAATGCGAAAGCAAACAGCCGATCCCATGCCCCCCGACCCGGAGGAATGTCGGGGCGTCGTTACAATCCGTCTTTTGGAGCTTCACCCATGCGCCTTCTCGGCAAAGCGCTCACCTTCGACGATGTGTTGCTGGTGCCCGCCTACTCTCAGGTCCTGCCCAAGGACACTCTGCTCGCCACCCGACTCTCCCGCAACATCTCCCTGAATCTGCCGTTGGTCTCGGCCGCCATGGATACCGTGACCGAGGCACGCCTCGCCATCGCCATGGCGCAGGAGGGCGGCATCGGCATCGTCCACAAGAATTTCACGCCCGCCGAGCAGGCCGCCCAGGTGGCCAAGGTGAAGCGTTACGAATCCGGCGTGCTGCGCGATCCGGTCGTCATCACGCCCGCACACACCGTGCGCGAGGTCATGGCGCTGTCGGACCAGCTCGGCGTTTCCGGCTTCCCCGTCTGCGACGGCGGCAAGGTGGTTGGTATCGTGACCGGCCGCGACCTGCGCTTCGAACATCGCTACGACGCGCCGGTGAGCGAGATCATGACGCGCCGAGACAAGCTCATCACGGTGCCGGACGGCACCACGCTGGCCGACGCGAAGGCGCTGCTCAACAAGCACAAGCTCGAACGCCTGCTCGTGATCAACGACGACTGGGAGCTCAAGGGACTGATCACCGTCAAGGACATCACCAAGCAGACCAGCTTCCCGAATGCGGCGCGCGACGCCAGCGGGCGTCTGCGCGTCGGGGCCGCGGTGGGTGTGGGTGAGGGCACGGAAGAGCGTGTCGAGGTCCTGGTCAAGGCCGGCGTGGACGCCATCGTGGTCGATACCGCGCATGGCCACAGCGCGGGCGTGATCGAACGTGTGCGCTGGGTCAAGAAGAACTATCCGCAGGTCGACGTGATCGGCGGCAACATCGCCACCGGCGACGCCGCGCGGGCGCTGGCCGACGCAGGTGCCGATGCGGTCAAGGTCGGTATCGGGCCGGGTTCCATCTGCACCACGCGCATCGTGGCCGGTGTCGGCGTGCCGCAGATCATGGCGATCGACAACGTCGCCACCGCCTTGCAGGGCAGCGGCATTCCGCTGATTGCCGACGGCGGCATCCGCTATTCGGGCGACATCGCCAAGGCCATCGCCGCCGGCGCAAGCAGCGTCATGATGGGCGGCATGTTCGCCGGCACCGAAGAGGCGCCGGGCGAAATCATTCTCTTCCAGGGCCGCAGCTACAAGAGCTACCGTGGCATGGGCTCGATCGGCGCCATGCAGCAGGGCAGCGCCGACCGCTACTTCCAGGAAGCGACCAGCGGCAATCCGAACGCCGACAAGCTGGTGCCCGAGGGCATCGAAGGCCGCGTGCCCTACAAGGGCTCGATGGTGTCGATCGTCTACCAGATGTCCGGCGGCTTGCGCGCGAGCATGGGCTACTGCGGCTGCGCGACCATCGAGGACATGAAGAACAAGGCCGAGTTCGTCGAGATCACCGCGGCGGGTATTCGCGAGAGCCACGTGCACGACGTCCAGATCACCAAGGAAGCGCCCAACTACCGCGCGGAATGATGCGCACCCGCAGGCTTCGCGCACTTCGCGTCGCTGCGCCGACCCCTTTGCAAGGGCAACACCCGCGGGCCGGCGGAGCCGGTCCCGCGGTCTATCGCTGATGGGGGCGGACGGTGGCACGGCTTCACCATCTTCTACTTAAATACCGATGCACCAGAAGATCCTGATTCTCGATTTCGGCTCGCAGGTCACGCAGCTCATCGCGCGTCGCGTGCGCGAAGCGCATGTGTACTCCGAGGTCCATCCCTGCGACGTGACCGACGATTGGGTGCGCGAGTACGCCAAGGACGGCACGCTCAAGGGCGTCATCCTCTCCGGCAGCCATGCGAGCGTCTATGAGGAATCGACCGACAAGGCGCCCCAGGCCGTGTTCGAACTGGGGGTGCCTGTGCTCGGCATCTGCTACGGCATGCAGGCCATGGCCCACCAACTGGGCGGCAAGGTCGAAGGCGGGCACAAGCGCGAGTTCGGATTCGCCGCCGTGCGGGCGCGCGGCCACACCGAACTGCTGCGCGACATCGCCGACTTCACGACCGACGAAGGCTTCGGCATGCTGAATGTGTGGATGAGTCACGGCGACAAGGTCACCGAACTCCCACCCGGGTTCAAGCTCATGGCGTCGACCGAGAGCTGCCCGATCGCCGGCATGGCCGACGAAGCGCGGCGCTTCTATGCTGTTCAGTTCCATCCCGAGGTCACGCACACCCAGCAGGGGCGCGCGATCCTCGAGCGCTTCGTGCTGGGCATCTGCGGCGCCCGGCCCGACTGGGTGATGCGCGACCACATCGCCGAAGCCGTCGAGGTGATCCGCAAGCAGGTGGGTGACGAGGAAGTGATCCTCGGCCTCTCCGGCGGTGTCGACTCCTCCGTCGCCGCCGCACTGATCCACCGCGCCATTGGCGACCAGCTCACCTGCGTCTTCGTCGACCATGGGCTGCTGCGTCTGAACGAAGGCGACATGGTGATGGACATGTTCGTCGGCAAGCTGCATGCGAAAGTGCTGCGCGTCGATGCGAGCGAACTCTTCCTCGGCAAGCTGGCCGGCGTCAGCGACCCGGAGGCCAAGCGCAAGATCATCGGCAGCGAATTCGTCACCGTGTTCAAGCAGGAGGCGGCCAAGCTCACCCATGCCGGCGCGAAGGGTGCCAAATGGCTGGCGCAAGGGACCATCTATCCCGACGTGATCGAGTCGGGTGGTGGCAAGAGCAAGAAGGCCGTCACCATCAAGAGCCACCACAACGTCGGCGGCCTGCCGGAGCAATTGGGTCTCAAGCTGCTGGAGCCGCTGCGTGACCTGTTCAAGGACGAGGTGCGCGAGCTGGGCGTCGCGCTCGGCCTGCCGCCGGAGATGGTCTATCGCCATCCCTTCCCCGGCCCCGGCCTCGGCGTTCGCATCCTCGGCGAAGTGAAGAAGGAATACGCGGACCTGCTGCGTCGCGCCGATGCGATCTTCATCGAGGAACTGCGCAACTTCATCGACCCGCACTCCGGCAAGAGCTGGTACGACCTGACCAGCCAGGCCTTCACCGTCTTCCTGCCCGTCAAGAGCGTCGGCGTCATGGGCGACGGCCGGACCTACGACTACGTCGTCGCACTGCGTGCCGTGCAGACCAGCGACTTCATGACCGCCGACTGGGCCGAGCTGCCCTACGCGCTGCTCAAGAAAGTGTCGGGCCGCATCATCAACGAGGTCCGCGGCATCAATCGCGTCACCTACGACGTCAGCAGCAAACCCCCGGCGACCATCGAGTGGGAGTGAAATCGGGTCCTTCGGGGACTATCGCCAGCTATCGAAGAACTGCCGTAACGTGTTGATTTAAAAGGAAATACGTCACGACAGCTATCGGTGGCTATCGCCGGCCAGCGGAACAGGTTGGCGGTAAAAGTGGCGGTAAGAACCGGAGGCCGGATGAAAACCCTCCCGTTCACTATTGAGACCAAACCGGTCTTTGACGGTAAAAGTTTCCTCTGGAAAGCTGATTTCATGCGGCTTTCCGGGCATCAGCAGGTCTCCTGACCCCTGACGGTAAAAGCCGTCGCCAACAGGAGGAAAACCTCGATGCTTACCGACACCGCACTGCGCAATTTGAAGCCTAGGTCCCTGACTTATGAGGCTTCTGACCGGGATGGGATGTACGTGACGGTATCGCCCACCGGTACCCGAACATAGGGGCCGTCCAATGGCATGGCATCGCAGTACGGGCAGGCGGAAACCGCGAGATCATCGACAAGCTTTACGCCGCCCTGAAGGATGTGATGTCCGACCCGGATACCAGGGAGAAGCTCCTCAAGACGGGCTATACATCCATCGACGCTCGTCCCCCGGCAGCATTCGGCGCCTTCATTAACGCCGAGGGGCAGAAATGGGAGCGCATCGTCAAGGCATCCGGCGTCGTCGCGGACCGATAGTAGGGGTCAGCACCCGTTTGCGGAGGAAGAAGCAGACCGGAAGGCCTTCGCTCAGAGGGTATCGATGGGCGTGTGGAGCGCCGAGTCCGATCCGGAACCGCCGTATTGCTACCCGGAAGGCATCGAGACGCCCGACCGGATGTCAAACGTTGCCGAGGGCTTGCTGCGGCGCGGCTTCACGGAAGTAGAAGTGCGCAAGGTGCTGGGACAGAACTGGCTACGGGTCTATTCGGCCGTGTGGCGCTAACAAACATCAACCCATCGGAACATCAGAATATTCATGGAAATCATCAGCGAAGCACGAACTGTGGAGGGACTGCCCTTCAGTCGCCTGATTCCAGCGCTCGAGGCGATGTTTGCATCTGGATGCTGCGTTCCGCTGCGGCATTCGCATGTGGTCGGCACCGAGGACTGCGGCAAAGGCACCTTGCTCTTGATGCCCGCGTGGCAAGACGGAAAGCGCCTGGGCGTCAAGACCGTCTCCATCTACCCGGACAACCAAAGACGAGGTCTGCCTGGACTGCACTCCGTCTTCATTCTCTACGACGCCGCCACGGGGGTGCCTCTGGCACTGCTCGACGGCAATGTCATTACTTCGAGGCGGACGGCGGCTGCGTCCGCACTCGCGGCGAAGTACCTGAGCCGAAAAGATGCGAGCTCGATGCTTGTGGTGGGAGCCGGAAGAGTGGCAAGCCTCTTGCCAGAGGCCTACCAGGCCGTGCGTCCCATCGAAGAGGTGAAGGTGTGGGACATCAATACAGAGCTGGCCGCGTCTTTCGTCGATCGCCTTGGCCGGGCGGGCTTGCGAGCGCAGCTTGCCTCCGACCTGGAAGCCGCGGTTGCCAGTGCCGACATCGTCAGCTGTGCGACCCTGTCTACCGCGCCTCTGGTCCGGGGGGGCTGGCTCAAGCCTGGGGCGCACCTGGATCTGATCGGCAGCTTCACTCCAGCCATGCGCGAGAGCGACGACGAGTGTTTCCGCTTGTCCACTGTGTTCGTGGATACCGAGGAAGCTCCCATGAAGGCCGGCGACATTCTCGAGCCGATCACACGCGGTGTGTTCAGAAAGAGCGAAATCGCTGGTGACTTGGCGGCGCTTTGCCGCGGCAGCCATCCGGGGCGCAAGACGCAAGAAGAGATCACGCTGTTCAAGGCGGTTGGAACCGCTTTGGAAGACCTGGCCGCGGCGTCGCTCGCCTTTGATTGCCACAGTGCCAGTACGAGCCAGTTGATGGAGGCCTAGAGACGGGAGGCCGCTTCAACGCGGCAAATTCCCGGCGAAGGAGAACAGCAAGGCTCAGGCGGCGGACTGCTTCATGCGCTGCGCTGTCTCGACCACCACGCTGCGCAGCGATCGCACCGTGGGGTGCCCTTCGAGCTCCTTCAGCGTGAAGAAGCTCACCGGCGGCAGGTTCCAGCTCAGCCGGTAGGGGAGCGCGGCCCAATGGCCTGCACGCTCCATCTCGGCCACCACGTCGCGCGCGAAGATCGTGATCGCGTTGGGCTCCTGGCGCAGCACCATCTCCATGCTGCGGATCGCGGTGGTCTCCAGAATGGGCAGCGGCGGTTGAACGCCCGCGCCGACGAAGATCGCGTTGTAGGTCCTGCGCATGGGCGTGTTGGGCGGCGGCAGGATCCAGTCGAGCTGCGCGAGCCGAGCCCAGTCCAGCGGCCCGCGCGAGAGACGCCTGACGTTCTTCGCGCCGACCACGAGGCAGGGTTCCTGCTCGTAGATGGCTTCCTGCACCAGCCCGCTCGCATCGCCGTCGTAAGAGCGGCCGATGGCGCAGTCGAGCTCGCGTGCGACGAGGCCTGCGACCAGTTCGTCCGTGGTGCCTTCGCGCGCCATCACCGAAATGCGCGGCGAGCGGTCGAGCAGGTGCGTCAGCGCGGCCGACATGAGCTGCTGCGGCACCTGCTGCGTGAGGCCCAGCCGCAAGCGGCCGCTGCGGCCCGCTTCGAGCGAGGTGAGCACGCGCGTGGTCGCTTCGAGCTCGGCAAGCCAGCGATGCGCGTAGTGCAGCACCGCGTCGCCCGCCGCGGTCGGCACAAGCCCTCTGCTGGTGCGATCAAAAAGCGTGCTGCCGAAGATGTCCTCGACCTCGTGCAGCGCCTTGGTGATCGCCGGCTGGCTGAGATGCATTTCGGCGGCAACGCGGCCGAGTGTGCGATGCCGGTCGATGGCCTGCAGCAGGGATAGTTGCCGGAGCTTGAGGCGGGAAAGCAGCGCGCGCTGCAGTTCGGCGGCGGGGTCGCGGGCAGTCGGCAAGGTCATAACTCCGTGGTTATCGGGCCATCAGAAATTATTTCACTTTGGTGAATTGCGAGTCCTAGACTTTTCCCCATGGACTCGATCGACGCACCGATGACCACCGCCATCACAGCCGGGTTTCTGGACTCGCTGGCCGAGGCACCAAGCGCCAGCGAGGCGCTGCGCCGGATCGATCTATGCCGCTCGCTGATTGCCTCGGGCAGCATCTTCAGCATCCAGCAGAACGTGACGACCGCGCGCGATGCGGCCGGCGAGATCCTGCTGCGCCGCTTCTATTCGTCGGAGGCGTCGACCTTTCCGGTCAACGGCGCGAAGCGCAAGACGCTGACGCCTTGGACCGAGTGCCTCTTCGTGCAGGGTCGGGTGTTCGTCGGCGAGGGCGAGCATGTGCTCGCGCAGAACTTCGACGACTTCGAGCAGATGCGTCCCTACAAGCTGCGCAGCGTGATCAACGTACCGCTGATGCAGGGGAAGCTGTGCTACGCCACCTTCAACGTCTTCGGCACCCGCGCCCGCTGGCTGCCGGAGGAGGTTTTCGGCCTCCGGCTGCTGGCGCTTGCCGCCGCGCGCTGGGTGCCGTCCATGCCCGGGCTCGCCTACCGCTTCGCGAGCGCGCCTGAAAGGGGAATGCCATGCCTGTGACCGCCTTGCACCACTTCACGATCCGCTGCACGCCGGACGAGCTGCCCCCGCTGGTGGACTTCTATACGCGGGTGATGCGTCTCACGGTCGGCGCGCGGCCGGAAATCCCGGCGCCCGGCGCATGGCTGTATGCGGACGGCCAGCCCATCGTGCACCTCTACGCGCATCTGTCGACGCCGGACAAGCCGGTTGAGCCCGTCACGGGCCATGTCGATCACATCTCGTTCCGCTCGCGCGGGCTCGCCGAGATGCGCGAGCACCTTCGCGCACTGGGCGTGCCATTCGCCGAGGCGCCGATTCCCGGCTGGTCGATTCACCAACTCTTTCTCCACGATCCGCGCGGTCTCAAGATCGAAATGACATTCTGGATGGGGCAGGAAGAGGGGAGCGCCGCATGACGAGCTTCGTTCAGGCCGGCGAAGTGCGCATCGCCTTCGACCGCCAGGGCGACGGTCCGCCGCTGGTGCTGATGCATGGCGCGGAAGCCTCGCGGCAGATGTTCTCGGCGCTGGTGCCGCATCTGTCCAGGCACTTCACCGTGATCGCCTACGACCAGCGCGACTGCGGCGAGACCGAAGGACCGGAGCGCGAGTCGACGCTCGCGGACCTTGCGAACGATGCGCAGCAATTCATCAAGGCGCTGGGGTTCAGGCGCGTTCATGTGTTCGGCTCATCCTTCGGCGGCCGGGTCGCGCAGGCGCTGGCGCTGCTGCATCCGCGTTCGGTCGATCACCTCGTGCTGGGCAGCACCTGGCCGCTGCCAAGGCCCTACGAAGAGCTGTGTCCGGATGCGCGGCGCCTGGGTGAACTGCGGCGCGACCTGCCGGCCACCGCGGAGGAACTGGCGACCTGGTTCTTCCCCGAGTCCTTCCTCGAACAACGGCCGGAGCTGCGGCGCGTGTTCGCGAATGCGCGGCCTGAATCGGAGCGATCTTCACGACGCGCCGCGACCGTGCAGACCACGCTCGAAAGAGGCGTGGCCGACATCGTCGCGCCCACGCTGGTTCTGGCCGGCGAACTCGACTGCGTGGTGCCGCCGAGCGTGACGCTTTCGATGGCCGGTCGCATCCGCGGCGCCGATGCCGTGCTGCTGCCCGCGATCGGCCATGTCACCGCGATGCAGGCGCCGGAGGTGCTGGCGCAGCACATCGTTCGCTTCCTGAATCCCGAAGGAGCCAGGCAATGAGCACGAGCCACGAAGGCACACGCGGGCGTCCCGACTACATCCGCATCGAAGGGCTTTCGAAGCACTTCGGCGACGGCGGCGAAGGCGTGCTCGCGCTGAAAGACATCGACTGCAGCATCGAGCAGGGCAGCTTCGTGACCATCGTGGGCCCGAGCGGCTGCGGCAAGAGCACGCTGCTTCGCATCCTCGCGGGGTTGCTCGACTACGGCATCGGCCGCGTGGTGCTCGACGGCCAGCCGATCCGCGGCACGCGGCGCGATGTGGGCGTGGTGTTCCAGAGCTCGATCCTGCTGCCCTGGCGCACCATCCTCGAGAACGTGATGCTGCCGGCCGAGGTGCTCGGCATTCCGATGAAGCAGGCGCGCGAGCGCGCGATGCAGCTGCTGCACATGGTCCGGCTCGACGGCTTCGAGCACAAGCTGCCGCGCCAGTTGAGCGGCGGCATGCAGCAGCGCGCCTCGATCGCGCGGGCGCTCCTGCACGACCCGAAGATCCTGCTGATGGACGAGCCCTTCGGCGCGCTCGATGCGATGACGCGCGAGCGCATGAACCTGGAGCTGCAGCGCATCTGGATGGAAAGCGGAAAGACGGTGGTGCTGATCACGCACTCGATTCCCGAGGCGGTATTCCTCGGTGACAGGGTGTTCGTGATCTCGCCGCGCCCCGGCACGCTCGAGCGCGTGCTGCCCATCGACCTGCCGCGTCCACGGTCGATGGAGGTGATGTCGCACCCCGCCTTCGCCGCCGCGTCCGCATCGATCCGCGAACGTTTCTCGCATGCCGCATCGTTCGACTGACAGGGGCTTCCGATGACAACCGCCATGCTCGCCAAGACCGATTCCATTGCACCATCCGAGGACCACGCCCCGAGCCCCGCGAAGGCGAAGCGGCAGCGCCGCGCCAACCCGTTCGCATCGACGCGGGTGCAATCGATCCTGCTGCTCGTCACGCTGCTCGGCACGTGGGAGGCGGCCGTGCGGCTCTTCAAGGTGCCGCAGCATCTCGTGCCGCCGGTGAGCGACATCATGGTCGCGCTGTGGCGCGGCCTTGCGACCGGGCCGCTCGCGAAGGACGGCTTCTGGTACCACGGCGGCGTGACCGTGGCCGAGATCCTGCTGGGTTTCCTTGTCGGCAGCGGCGTCGGCCTCGCGATCGGCATCGTGGTGTCGCAGATGCCGAAGGTCGAAGCGCTGCTGGAGCCCTACGTCGCCGCGTTGCAGAGCGTGCCCAAGGTGGCGGTCGCGCCAATCATCGTGGTGTGGCTGGGCTTCGGCATCGGCTCGAAGGTGATGATCATCTGCCTGCTCACCTTCTTCCCGGTGCTGGTGACCAGCATCGCGGGCTTCAAGGCGGTGGACCCGGACCGGATCGACCTGCTGCGCTCGCTCTCGGCGACGCCGTGGCAGATCTTCCGCAAGGCCAAGTTCCCGAGCGCGCTGCCGTACATCTTCGCGGGACTGAACATGGCCGCGGCCTTCAGCGTGGTCGGCGCGGTGGTCGGCGAATTCGTCGGCGCGCAGGCCGGGCTCGGCGTGCTCATCCTGCAGATGGAAGCGCAAGCCGACACCGGCGGCAGCTTCGCGGTGTGCGTGGTGCTGTCGGTGATCGGCATCGTGCTGACCGGCCTCCTGCGCCGCATCCAGCGCCGGGTGCTGCACTGGATGCCGGCCGATACCTCGCAGCGGACGGTGAACGTCTGAATCCCCTGAATCCCCTGCATTCCCGTAATTCCTTGTGAAGGAGTGAACCATGTTGACGCGACGTGATTTCGGCCTGGGCCTCGCAGCCCTGGGTTTCGCCGCCGGCCTGCCGGCACAGGCGCAGGGTGTGCGGGTGATGAAGGTGGCGAACACCGCGGCGGTGAATGATCCGCAGCAGTGCTTCGTCACTGCGGGCCAGCATCCCCGGCTCGACTTCTACAAGCCGAACGGCGTGGATGTGGAGTACGTCAACATGTCGAGCATGACGCAGGCGCTGCAAAGCCTGCGCGCCGGGCATGTGGACTTCGGGCCGGCGGTGCCGGGCATCCTGCTGCCCGCGATGGCGAAGGATCCCTCGCTCGACCTGGTGAGCGTCTACAAGTGGCTGCCGCGCAATGCGAACGTGATCGTGGTCAAGCCCGGCAGCCCGATCAAGTCGGTCGCGGACCTCGCGGGCAAGCGCATCGGCGTGCGCAGCCAGGGCGACACCGGCATCGTCGTCACCAGGACCATGCTGGCCGAGCTGGGCTTGAAGGACGACAAGTGCGAGTACATCGCCATCGGCGACGGCGCGCCGGCCGGCGCGGCGATCGACAACGACCGCGTGGACGCGATGGTGGCCTTCGACACCGCCGCCGCCCGCATCGAGCTGGTGGGGACCAAGCTGCGCTACGTGCCACTTTCGCCGAGGTTCGCGCAGGTGGGCTCGGGCTGGCTGTGCGTGCCGCGCAAGCTGCTGAAAGAGGAGCGCAAGGCGCTGGTGGCGCTGTTCCAGGGCATCGCGAAGTCGACCATCTTCTCGAACGCGAACCTCGATGCGGCGATCGACCTGCACTGGGCGATTTATCCCGAGAGCCGGCCCAAGGGCCGCAGCGAGGACGAGGCGCGCAAGGAACTGAGCTTCATCCTCAAGGACCGCAAGAACAGCTGGATGCGCCGGCCCGACGATCCGGACCAGCGCATGGGCGCATCGTCGCTGGCCGAATGGAAGGCGAACATCGAGATGACCGCCGAGAGCAGCAAGAACCCGAAGTTGGCCGAGGAGCTCGGCGACCCGAACCGGCTGTTCACCAACGAGCTGATCGACGACATCAACGCCTTCGACAAGCAAGCGGTGATCCGGATGGCCAAGGAATTCAAGCTGTAGGCAGCAAGCCGAGGCAGGAAATTCATCATGCACTTCGACTACCGGAATCCCTATCCCACAACACGCATCCCGATCTTCGCCCGCAACGTCGTCTCCACCTCACATCCGCTGGCCGCGCAAGCAGGCCTGCGCATCCTCTGGCAGGGTGGCAATGCGGTCGATGCGGCGGTTGCCGCGGCGGCGGCGATGACCATCTGCGAGCCGGTCAGCAACGGCCTGGGCAGCGACGCCTTCGCCATCCTGTGGGACGGCCGGGCGCTGCACGGCCTCAACGCTTCCGGTAGCGCGCCGGCGGCCTGGACGCCGGAATACTTCAAGCGCAAGCATGGTGCTGATGCGAAGACCCCCCCGAAGCGCGGCTTCGACGCCGTGACTATCCCCGGTGCAGTAGCGGGTTGGGTCGCCTTGAGCGAGCGCTTCGGCAAGTTGCCATTCGCCGATCTGCTCGCGCCCGCCATCGAAATCGCCGAGCGCGGATACTTGCTGCCGGTGGTGGTGCAGCAGAAATGGGCCGCCGCTGTCCAGGAACTGGGCAGTCTGCCGGGGTTCGCCCAGACCTTCCTGCCTTGGAGCCGCGCGCCCGAGGTCGGTGAGCTGTTCCGTTTCCCGGCGGCGGCACGCGCGCTCAAGGCCATCGGGCAGACCAGGGGCGAAGCGTTCTACCGAGGCGAGATCGCCGAGGCTGTCGCGCGCTTTTCACAGACGCACGGCGGCTCGCACCAGGCGAGCGATTTCGCGGCCTACCAGCCCGAGTGGGTCGAGCCCATTGCCAAGAACTACCGCGGCTACACGCTGCACGAAATTCCGCCCAACGGCCAGGGCATCGCGGCGCTGATCGCACTGGGGATCCTTGGCCACTTTGATCTTGCCAGCCTGCCTGTTGACAACGTCGATTCGCAGCACCTGCAGATCGAGGCGATGAAGCTCGCCTTTGCCGATGTCTATCGTTACGTTGCCGAGCCATCCGCCATGGAGCTGACGCCCGCGCAGATGCTGGACGACGCCTACCTGGCCAGCCGGGCCAGGCTCATCGACATGAAGCGCGCGCATGACTTCGGCGCCGGCAATCCGGCCAGGGGAGGGACCATCTACCTCACGGCTGCCGATGAGAACGGCATGATGGTCAGCTTCATCCAGAGCAACTACATGGGCTTCGGCTCCGGCTGCGTAGAGCCGGGCTTCGGCATCAGCCTGCAAAACCGCGGTCACGGCTTCAGTCTGCAATCGGGACCCAACCAGGTAGCGCCCGGCAAGCGCCCATTCCACACGATCATTCCCGCGTTCCTCACCAAGGACGGCCAGCCGGTGATGAGCTACGGCGTCATGGGCGGCAACATGCAGCCGCAGGGTCACATGCAAACGCTGGTGCGTATGCTCGACCATGGCCAAAGCCCGCAGGCCGCCTGCGACGCGCCGCGCTGGCGCTTCAACGCGGGGCTGGAAATCAACGTCGAGCAACGGATGGCCCCTGCCACCGTACAGGGCTTGGCTGCACGCGGGCATCGCGTAGAAGTCATCAACGACAGCTACCAGGATTTTGGCGCCGGCCAGTTCATCTGGCGCATGGGCGACCCCAAGGTCGAGGGCTACCTCGCCGCCAGCGACGCGCGCCGCGACGGGCTGGCGGCAGGATGTTGATGCGCCCCCCAAGAAATCAGGAGTAGCCCCATGGATGTCCTCATCTCCGGAGCCAGCATGGCCGGCCTCTCGGCGGCCTATTGGTTCGCCCGTCTCGGTCACCGGGTGACAGTTGTCGAACGCGCTGATGGCCTGCGGCCCGGCGGTGCGCCCATCGACGTTCGCGGACGCGCGCTCGGGACCGCGGAGCGAATGGGCATCCTGGCGAAGGTCGACGACGAGAAGGTCTCCATCCTTGACCCGTCGCCGGTTCTCGACGGCACGGGAACGCAAGTCGCGACCCTCGATCTGCGCTGGTTCGCCAACGAAACCGACTAGGACATCGAGATCACGCGGGACCGGCTCAACCGGATTCTGCTGAGTGTCATACCTGACGGTGTCGAGTTTCGCTTCGAGGCTTCCATCGCGTCGATCGCCGACGGCGCGGGCGGTGTTGACGTCGCTTTCACGGACGGCCTCCGGGGACGCTACGACCTCGTGGTCGGCGCCGACGGCCTCCACTCCAACGTGCGCAAGCTCGCCTTCGGGCCTGAGAAGGACTATGTCCGGCACTTCGGCTACTACGTCGCGCTCGTCGACCTCCCGACCGACCGGGAGTGGCACCGCGCCATGCTGAATGTCCCTGGCCTCACGGTCGTCGTACGCGATGCGGGCGACGGCCCGCAGGGGATGATGCTCGCCGCCAGCCCCGAAATCGACTACGACTACCGCGATCTCGAAGCGCAGCGGAGATTGATCGGCCAACTCCTCTCGCGCATCGACGCATGGCAAGTGCCCGCGATGCGCGCGGCCTTCACCGATCCCGCCGCCAAGGGCTTCTACTTCGATTCGGTCAGCCAGACCCACATGCCGAACTGGATCAATGGCAAGGTCGCGGTCATCGGCGACGCGGGCCACTGCGCTGCACTGTTGTCAGGCATGGGAACGACACTGGCGATGGTGTCCGCGGAGATCCTGGCGAATACATGGACCGAGTACGGCGGCAACATGGAACTTGCATCCCCCGCCCATCACGACCGCCTGCGCCCCTACGTAGAGCAGTGCCAGGCATTTGCCAATGAAGGTGCGCCGATCATGGTGCCGCCGACGCAGGAGGCGCTCGACAGGCGCAACGCGCGCTTCCGCGCATATGCGGCCAAGTTCGCGAGATGAATGAATTGAACCGGCCGGTCGTCGTGCTCTTCCAAGGGTTGACGACCGAGCGGGAGCAATTCCCTCACCCATTCGCGGAACACCGCGGAGCCGGCTCTGCCGGGCCGCCGGTGTTGCCCCCTTGAGGGGGCAGGCGCAGCGACACGCAGTGCGCGCAGCCTGGGGGTGTGCTGTGAACACCGCGGAGCCGGCTCCGCCGGGCCGCCGGTGTTGCCCCCTTGAGGGGGCAGGCGCAGCGACACGCAGTGCGCGCAGCCTGGGGGTGTGCTGTGAACACCGCGGAGCCGGCTCCGCCGGGCCGCCGGTGTTGCCCCCTTGAGGGGGTAGGCGCAGCGACACGCAGTGCGCGCAGCCTGGGGGTGTGCCAGTAACACCGCGGAGCCGGCTCCGCCGGGCCGCCGGTGTTGCCCCCTTGAGGGGGTAGGCGCAGCGACACGCAGTGCGCGCAGCCTGGGGGTGTGCTGTGAACACCGCGGAGCCGGCTCCGCCGGGCCGCCGGTGTTGCCCCCTTGAGGGGGCAGGCGCAGCGACACGCAGTGCGCGCAGCCTGGGGGTGTGCTTTCATCCAACTGCCATCGAACTGACATTCTGGTTTCACCGCGGTTCCACAGACTTCCGGGGCAGAAAGGTCCTGCATGAAAGAACTGCCCACTCCGACGCTTCCGTTTTCCCGCCTGGGACTGCGTTCGGCCCTCTGGCCCCAGCCTGAACCGGTTCAGGCCAAGCCCGAGGTCGTTTCCGTGGTGCGCACCGAGCCGGCCGTCGCGACCGCGCAGGGCGGCATTCTCGTCAGCTGGGCGAGCCACCAGGACGAGGTTCGCGAGGCGCAGCGCCTGCGCCATAGCGTCTTCGCCGGCGAGATGGGGGCGCGGCTTGCCACCCCGCTCGAGGGTCATGACATCGATCTGTTCGACGACTTCTGCGAGCATTTGCTGGTGCGCGACGAGGCCAGCGGCGAGGTCATCGGCACCTACCGCGTACTGACGCCGGCCCAGGCGCGGCGCGTCGGGAGCACATACAGCGACACCGAATTCGACCTGACCCGCCTGCGCGATCTGCGCGAGCGCATGGTCGAGCTGGGCCGCAGCTGCGTCCATCCCGACCACCGGCATGGCGGCGTGATCCTGGCGCTCTGGGGCGCGTTGGCCGCGTTCATGAGCCGCAACGGGCTGGACACGATGATCGGCTGCGCCAGCATTCCCATGTGGCACGACGGGGTGATCACCGGCGACGCGGCCGCGAGCATCTGGCGCCAACTGTCGGAAACCCATATGGCGCCGATCCGCTACCACGTGCAGCCGCGCCTGCCGCTGCCCGTCCATCGTCTGGACGGCAATCTGGACATCGAGCCTCCGGCACTCATCAAGGGCTATCTGCGACTGGGGGCGAAGGTGCTCGGGCCACCGGCCTGGGATCCCGACTTCAACACCGCCGACCTGCCGATGCTGATGCGCATCGAGGACCTGCCGGCGCGCTACCGCAAGCATTTCCTGGGTCATTGAAAAGACATATTGCAGTCACGGAGTTGTCACCTGACTGTCACATATCGATTGGACACTCGGGTGCTTCGTCCAATTCGCGTTCCCGTGTCCGCTGCTTCAGAATCCCTCCTCATGTTGTCAGACGCCAAGCCCAGGCCGCCGGCGGCGGCCGTGTCGCCGCCGCTGGTGCTGCTGGACCGGGACCGCAGCATCCTTGCCTTCAACGAACGGGTGATGGACTGGGCACGGCGCCCCGACGTCCCGCTGATCGAGCGTCTGCGCTACCTGTGCATCGTCTCGTCGAATCTCGACGAGTTCTTCGAGGTGCGCGCCGCGCCGCACCTGGCTTCCTATGTGGCGAGCGACCGCACCGGCATCTATACCGTGGAGTCCTTCGACGGGTTGTCCGCGGCCGCGCATGCGCTGGTCGCGCGCCAGTACGCCGTCTACAACGACGAGTTGATGCCGGCCTTCGCCGCCCAAGGCATCCAGATCATTTCGCACGGCGAGCGGGATGCGGCCCAGCGCAAGTGGGTGCACGAGTATTTCGAGCGCGAGGTGCGTCCGCTGCTGATTCCGGTGGGCCTGGATCCGGCGCATCCCTTCCCGCAGGTGGCCAACAAATCGCTCAACTTCATCGTGCGCCTGAGCGGCAAGGACGCTTTCGGCCGGGAGAACCCGATCGCCATCGTCAAGGTGCCGCGCGTGCTGCCGCGGGTGGTCCGGATGCCGGCGAAGGTGTCGGGCGGCAAGACGCTCTTCATCGCGCTGTCGAGCATCGTGCGTGCCCATCTGTCGAGCATGTTCCCCGGGCGCGAGGTGGGCGAGTTCTCGCAGTTCCGCGTGACGCGCCATTCGGATCTCGCCGTCGACGAGGAAGACGTCAAGAACCTGCGCACCGCCTTGCGCCAGGGGCTGGAGCACAGGCACTACGGACAGGCGGTGCGGCTGGAGGTGTCGTCGAGCTGCGCGGAGTCGCTCGCGAACCTGTTGCTCACGCAGTTCAATCTGCCCGCGCAGTCGCTCTTTCGTGTGCCCGGGCCGGTGAATCTGGCGCGCCTGACGCAGCTCATCGACCTGCTGGGCGAACCGGCACTCCGCTTCCCGCCCTACAAGGCCTCCTACCCGGTGACGCTGTCGCCGGGGCAGTCCTTCTTCGAGCGGCTGCAGCGTGGCGACGTGCTCATCCATCAACCGTTCGAAAGCTTCGAGGGCGTGCTTTCCTTCCTGCGCGAGGCGGTGGAAGACCCGCAGGTGCTCGCCATCAAGCAGACCATCTACCGGACCGGCACCGATTCCGAGCTGATGGACCTGCTGCGCGAGGCGGTGCGCCGCGGCAAGGAGGTCACGGTGGTCGTCGAGCTGAAGGCCCGGTTCGATGAAGAGGCGAACATCAACTGGGCTGAAATGCTGGAGTCGATCGGCGCGCAGGTGGTGTACGGCGTGGTCGGCCTGAAGACGCACGCCAAGATGCTGCTGGTGACACGGCGCGAGGGCAAGCGCCTGGTGCGCTACGGCCACCTGTCGACCGGCAACTACAACCCGCGGACCGCTGCGCTGTACACCGACATCAGCCATCTGACCGCCGACCCGAAACTGACCGCCGACATGGAGGCCGTGTTCTTCCATCTGGCGAGCCAGTCCCGATTGCCGAAGCTGAACCACATGTGGTTCGCGCCTTTCGACCTGCAGCGCAACCTGATCGCCCGCATCGACACGTTGAGCGCCGCGGCGGCGGCAGGAACATCCGCGCGCATCGTCGCCAAGATGAATGCGCTGACCGACGAGGATCTGATTGCCGCCCTGGTCAGGGCCGGGCAGGCGGGCGTGAAGATCGACCTGATCGTGCGCGGTGCCTGCACGCTGCCGGCGCGCGTGCCCGGCAAGACCGACAACATCCGGGTGCGCTCGATCATCGGCCGCTTCCTCGAGCATTCGCGCGTCTTCTATTTCCGCCAGGGCGCCGACGAGTCGCTTTATCTCTCCAGCGCCGACTGGATGAATCGCAACATGCTGCGACGTGTCGAGCTGGCTTGGCCGGTGCTCGACCCCGGACTGCGCCAGCGCCTGATCGACGAATGTCTGGTGGCCTATCTCCACGATGGCCGCGACGCCTGGGATCTCGGTGCCGACGGCATCTACCGCCGTGTGTTCGAGGACACGCACCCCGGCGAGGACGGCGCGTCGCGCGCCATCGAGGCCCACGGCGCGCAGACCGCCTTGATGAACCGCTATGCCGCCCGGGGTCTGGTCCGGGCCGAAGCCAGGGAGTGAAACAGCGATGGACCTGATTTTCTGGCGCCACGCCGAGGCCGAAGACTGGACCGAGGGCTGCGACGACCTTCAGCGTTCGCTGACCGCGCGCGGGGAAAAGCAGGCCAAGCGCATGGCCATCTGGCTCGATCGCCAGTTGCCGGAGGGTACGCGCATCGTCTGCAGCCCGGCGCGCCGCTGCGAGCAGACGGCCCTCGCGCTGGGCCGCAAGTACAAGCTGCGCGGCGAACTCGCGCCGGACGCCACGCCCGATTCGCTGCTGAGCGTCGCCGGCTGGCCCAACGGCAAGTCGGTCGTCCTGCTCATCGGCCATCAACCGGCGCTGGGGCAGGCGATCTCGTTGCTGCTGGGCCTGCGGCAGGATGGCTGCCAGGTGCGCAAGGGGTCCCTGTGGTGGATTCGCACCCGCGAGCGCGACGGCGACGTCCAGACGGTCGTGGTGACCGTGCAGGCGCCCGAGTTTCTCTAGGGACTGCTCACAGGCCGGCGAGGTCCACGCGCCAGCTGGTCTTTTGCCAGGCCAGGACTTCCTCGCGCAGCAGGTGCGTCGATTGTGGATAGAACTCGGCCCAGCCTGGCCGGCAGCTCAGGGTGAAGGCGCGCTCACCCGCCTGTGCGATGTCCACGCCTTCGAGGTCGGGGTCGCGGCGCGCGTGGCAGAGGATGACCGCCAGTCGCAGCGACAGAAGCTGGCGCACGAAGACCGGATCGTCGAGCGCGATTTCCAGCTTGCGCAGCTTGCCGCGGTGGCCCAGGACCAGTTGGCTCAGCAGATGCATCTCGTTGAGCGCAAAGCCGGGCGCTTCGCAGTTGTCGAGGATGTAGGCGCCGTGCTTGTGATAGTCGCTGTGCGAGATGTGCGTCCCGAGTTCGTGCAGTTGCGCGGCCCACCCCAGCTTGCGCAGGGAACGGCCGGCGCGGCTCGTGGTGCTGCCGCCGCGGGCGCTCGGATCGAGCTGGACATACAGACCGGCGGCCGTGTCGCCGACCCGGCGGGCCTGTTCGGCATCGACCGAAAAGCGGTCGGCCAGCCGCGTCACCGTGGTGGTGCGCAGGTCCGCGACCGTGTCGTCGCGCTGCAGCAATTCATAGAGGACGCCGTGGCGCAGCGCGCCCTGGGCGACCTTCATCTCCTCGATTTCGAGCAGATCGAACACCGCGCGCAGGATGCTCACGCCGCCGCCGATCACGGCCTTGCGGTCTTCGCGCATGCCGTCGATACGCAGCCGGTCGGCGCTCCCGGCCTTCAGCAGGCGGTCCACCAGCCAGTCCAGCCCGTCGCGCGTGACCACCCCGGGTTCGCCACCGGCCGCTGCCAGCACGTCGCCCACGGCGCCAATGGTGCCGGAGGAGCCGTAGGCCACGTCCCAGCGGTCCGGCCCGTAGGTGCTCAGGGCCTCTTCGAGCACTGCCTTGGCGGCAACCTCCGCCGCGCGGAAGGCCGAGGTGGTGAACAGCCCCTGGGCGAAGTGCTTCATCGACCAGGCCACGCTGCCCACGCGATAGGACTCCATGGCCCGGGCATCCAGCGCCTGGCCGATGATCATCTCGGTGGAGCGCCCGCCGATGTCGACCACCAGGCGGCGCTCGCGGTTCGATGCATCGCTGTGGGGCAGCATGTGGGCGACGCCCTGGTAAATGAGCCGGGCCTCCTCGTGGCCGCTGATGACGTCGATGCCGAACCCGAGGATGGTGCGGGCGCGCAACAGGAATTCCTCGCGATTGCGGGCCTCGCGCAGTGTCTGGGTGGCGACGGCACGGACCTGCGAGCGCTTGAAACCGGCCAGGCGCTCGCCGAAGCGCGCCAGTGCGTCCCAGCCGCGCTGCATCGCGTCCGGCGTGAGATTGCGCGCGCTGTCGAGGCCGTTGCCCTGGCGCACGGTGTCCTTGATGTATTCGGTGCGGCGGATCTGGCCGTGATCCACCTGTCCGATCTCGAGTCGGAAACTGTTGGAGCCGAGGTCGACCGCGGCGAGGCGGGTTCCGTTTTGCATGATCGGGTCTGGAGGAGGGGGCCCGATCGTAGCGCCCCGGCGCCGGGCGGCGGGGGGTGACGGGCGAATGAATGCCAATAGCCTAGTTGCCGAATGTGTCAATGAAATGACATCGTCACAATGCCGTCGGGCCCCGTGAGGCGGTTTCCCCTCTGTCGCGAGGTGTCATGACGATGTCACACAAGCTTCCTAGAGTCACCCGCAAGCCCCGATCGGGGGCCTTCTGTCATCCAAAGGAAGACCTATGAAAACCAGCTTCAAATTCGTCGCCGCCGGCCTGATCGCCGCGGCTGTCGCCCATGCTCCCGCCTTTGCCCAGGAAGCCACCGGCGCAGGGGCCAGCTTCCCGGCGCCGCTGTATTCGAAGTGGGCCGCGGACTTCAACAAGGCCACGGGCGCCAAGATCAACTACCAGTCCGTGGGTTCGGGCGCCGGCATCAAGCAGATCGATGCCAAGACCGTGGATTTCGGCGCGTCCGACATGCCGCTGACCGACGAAGATCTGAAGGCGAAGGGCCTGATGCAGTTCCCGACCGTCATCGGCGGCGTGATCCCGGTGGTGAACATCCAGGGCGTCAAGCCCGGCGAACTGAAGCTCAACGGCCAGGTGCTGGGCGACATCTACCTCGGCAAGATCACGAAGTGGAACGATCCGGCGATCAAGGCGCTGAACGGCTCGGTCGCGCTGCCTGATGCCGCCATCGCGCCGGTGCGCCGCGCCGATGGTTCGGGCACGACCTTCCTGTTCACGAACTACCTGAGCAAGGTCAACGCCGACTGGAAGAGCAAGGTCGGCGACGGCACGGCCGTGAACTGGCCCACCGGCGCGGCCGGCAAGGGCAACGAGGGCGTCGCCGCGTTCGTCAACCGCCTGCCCAACTCGATCGGCTATGTGGAATATGCGTACGTCAAGCAGAACAAGATGACCTACGCGCAGATGCAGAATTCCGCCGGCCACTTCGTGTCGCCGGACGACACGGCCTTCAAGGCGGCCGCCGCCGGTGCGGACTGGAGCAAGACCTTCTACCAGGTGCTGACCAACCAGAGCGGCAAGGACGCATGGCCGATCACCGGCGCGACCTTCATCCTGATGCACAAGACGCAGGACAAGCCCGCCCAGGCCACCACTACGCTCAAGTTCTTCGACTGGGCCTACAAGAATGGCGACAAGACCGCTGACGACCTGGACTACGTGCCGATGCCCGAGAAGGTGAAGGGCGAAATCGCCGCCGCCTGGGGTGAAATCAAGGATGCGTCGGGCAAGCCCGTCGCCATCAAGTAATAACTCAGGCAATATCGGCGCATCATGGGCTCGAGGCTTGACGATGCGCCGCTTTCGGAGCAATCCGTGTCATCTACCCTTCCCGCCATTGCACAGCCGCTCGGCCGCGAGGTCGAGCGCGAACGTGTGTCGTCGACCCCGCCGCCGGTGAAGAAGGTCCGCAACGGCGCCTTGATCGACCGAATCTTCGGCTGGGCCGCCCTGGGCGCCGCGGTGCTGACGCTTGCGATGTTGATCGGCATCCTGATCTCGCTGCTGATCGGCGCCTGGCCCGCCATCTCGAAGTTCGGCCTCGGCTTCCTCGCCAGCAGCGTGTGGGACCCGGTGCAGGAACAGTTCGGCGGCCTGGTGATGATCTACGGCACGCTGGCCACGTCGCTGATCGCGCTGCTCATCGCAGTGCCGGTCAGCTTCGGCATTGCTCTGTTTCTCACCGAGATGTCGCCGGCATGGCTCAAGCGGCCGCTCGGCACGGCCATCGAGCTGCTGGCGGCGGTGCCGTCCATCGTCTACGGCATGTGGGGGCTGCTGGTGTTCGGCCCGATCCTCGCGACCTATGTGCAGCAGCCGCTGCAGAAGCTCGTCGGTGGCATTCCGTATCTGGGCGCACTGGTGTCCGGTCCGCCGGTGGGCATCGGCATCCTGTCGGCGGGGATCATCCTCGCGATCATGATCATTCCCTTCATCGCCTCGGTGATGCGCGACGTCTTCGAGGTGACGCCTCCCATGCTGAAGGAGTCGGCCTACGGGCTCGGTTCCACCACCTGGGAAGTGGTCTCGAAGGTCGTTCTGCCCTATACCAAGACCGGCGTGATCGGCGGCATCATGCTCGGCCTCGGCCGTGCGCTCGGCGAGACGATGGCCGTCACCTTCGTGATCGGCAATACGAACCAACTGACTTCGCTCTCCGTTTTCGAGGCCGCCAACAGCATCACTTCGGTGCTGGCCAACGAGTTCGCCGAAGCGGGGGCGGGATTGCACCAGGCTTCCCTGATGTATCTGGGCCTGGTGCTCTTCTTCATCACTTTTGTCGTGCTGTCACTTTCCAAGCTCCTGCTGATGCAAATGAAGAAGAGCGAAGGGACCAAATCATGAGCACCGCCGAACGCCTGATCAGTGCCAGGACGCTGCAGGAAACGCGGGCGGCCAGATTCGCGTCGCGCCGGCGCGTCAACATCGTCGCGCTCGGGCTGTCGATGGCCGCGATGGCCTTCGGCGTGTTCTGGCTGATCTGGATCCTCTGGGAAACACTGCGCCTGGGCGTCGGCGGACTGACGCTCGCCACCGTGACGCAGATGACGCCACCGCCGAACGAAGTCGGCGGCATCGCGAACGCGATCTTCGGTTCGATCGCGATGGTGCTTCTTGCCACCTTCGTCGGAACGCCGATCGGCATCATGGCCGGTATCTACCTGGCCGAATACAACCCCAAGGGCATGCTGTCCAGCATCACGCGCTTCGTGAACGACATCCTGCTGTCGGCACCTTCGATCGTGATCGGCCTGTTCGTCTATGCCCTGATCGTGGCCAACTTCAGGGCCTTCTCGGGCGTGGCCGGCGCGATCGCGCTGGCGCTGATCGTGATCCCGGTCGTGATCCGTACCACCGAGAACATGCTCCAGCTCGTGCCGGCGGGACTGCGCGAAGCCGCCTATGCATTGGGGACACCGAAGTGGAAGGTGATCCTGAGCATCACGCTGCGCGCTGCCCGCGCCGGCGTCGTGACCGGGGTGCTCCTGGCCGTGGCGCGCATCTCCGGCGAAACCGCGCCCTTGCTCTTCACGGCGCTCAGCAATCAGTTCTGGACGGCGGACATGACCCAGCCGATGGCCAGCCTGCCCGTGATCATCTTCAAGTTCGCGATGAGCCCCTACGAAAACTGGCAGCAGCTCGCCTGGGCGGGCGTGTTCCTGATCACCGTCGCGGTGCTGCTGCTGAACATCCTCGCGCGGGTCCTGACGCGCAACAAGGTCTGAACGCCATGCCAACCACAATCGCCCAACCCGTCCGCTCGAAGATTTCGGTCAAGGACCTGAACTTCTACTACGGCAAGTTCCATGCACTCAAGGGCATCAATCTCGAGATTCCCGAGAACAAGGTAACGGCCTTCATCGGCCCGTCGGGCTGCGGCAAGTCCACCTTGCTGCGCACCTTCAACCGCATGTTCGAGCTCTATCCCGAGCAGCGCGCCGAGGGCACCATCGCGCTCGACGGCGAGAACCTGCTGACTTCCAGACAGGACGTGGCGCTGATTCGCGCCAAGGTCGGCATGGTGTTCCAGAAGCCGACGCCTTTCCCGATGTCCATCTACGACAACATCGCCTTCGGCGTGAAGCTGTTCGAGAGCCTCAGCGCCTCCGAGATGGACGATCGCGTCGAGTGGGCGCTCAAGAAGGCGGCACTGTGGACCGAGGTGCGCGACAAGCTGCAGCAAAGCGGCTCCGGCCTCTCGGGCGGCCAGCAGCAGCGCCTGTGCATCGCGCGCGGCATTGCGATCAAGCCTGAAGTGCTGCTGCTCGACGAGCCCTGTTCGGCCCTCGACCCGATCTCCACCGCGAAGATCGAGGAGCTGATCGCCGAGCTGAAGAGCGAATACACCGTGGTGATCGTGACGCACAACATGCAGCAGGCAGCCCGTTGCAGCGACTACACCGCCTACATGTACCTGGGCGACCTGATCGAGTTCGGCGCGACGGAAGAGCTCTTCTTCAAACCCAAGCGCAAGGAAACCGAGGACTACATCACTGGCCGCTTCGGCTAAAGGAGGCATGCGATGACCGAAAAACATTTGTCCAGCCAATTCGACAGCGAACTCAACACTGTCTCGTCGCGCGTGATGGAACTCGGCGGCCTGGTCGAGGCCCAGATCCACCATGCGGTCTATGCACTGCAGGAGTTCGATGCCGAGACCGCCGACCGCGTGATGGAGACCGAGACTCGCGTGAATGCGATGGAGATCGAGATCGATCGCGAGCTCTCCACCATCATCGCCCGCCGGCAGCCCACGGCGCGCGACCTGCGCCTCCTGATCGCGATCTCGAAGACCACCGCCAACCTCGAGCGCGTGGGCGACGAGGCCAACAGGATCGCGCGCATGGTCAAGTCCATCATCGAGAGCGGTGCGGCGCGCGCCCTGCCGTCGACGGACCTGCGCATCGCGGCGGATCTCGCCTCCGGCCTCCTGCGCAAGGCGCTGGATGCTTTCGCGCGGCTCGACACGGCTGCGGCGCTGTCGATCCTGAAGGACGACGACCTGATCGACAAGGAGTTCGACGGCTTCGTGCGCAAGCTGGTCACCTACATGATGGAAGACCCGCGCACCATCTCGGCAAGCCTGGACCTGCTCTTCATCGCCAAGGCGATCGAGCGTGTCGGCGACCATGCCAAGAACATCGCCGAGTTCATCATCTACATCGTCAAGGGTGCCGACGTGCGGCACACGTCGATGCAGGAAATCGAATCTGCGTTGCAGTGAGGCCTCCCCCGGGCTTCGCGCACTGCGTGTCGCTTCGCCAACCCCATGCAGGGGGCAGCATCCGCGGACCGGCGCAGCCGGTTCCGCGGTGTTCGCTTGCACAGGGGTGCGGAGTTTGGAGAGACTGTATTCATGAAAAAGCCGCGCATCCTGATCGTTGAAGACGAATCCTCGATTGCCGAATTGATCGCCGTGAACCTGCGCCACAACGGCTTCGAGCCCATCTGGGCCGTGGACGGCGAGGTGGCGCAGCGCGAGATCGATGCCTTCCTGCCGGACTTGGTTCTCCTCGACTGGATGCTGCCCGGCCAGAGCGGACTGCAGCTCGCGCGCCAGTGGCGCAAGGACCCGCGCACGAAGAGCATGCCGATCCTCATGCTCACGGCCCGAGGCGACGAGCCCGACAAGGTGGCCGGGCTCGATGCCGGCGCGGACGACTACATCACCAAGCCTTTCTCGACGCAGGAGATGCTTGCGCGCATCCGCGCGGTGCTGCGCCGCCGCGCGCCGGAGACAGTGACCGAGCGCGTGGAAATCGGCAAGCTGGCGCTCGACACTTCCACCCACCGCGTGACTTGGCAGGGTGCGCCGCTCAAGGTGGGACCGACGGAGTTCAAGCTGCTCGGCTTCCTGATGCAGCATGCCGAGCGCGTGCACAGCCGCGCGCAATTGCTCGACAAGGTGTGGGGCGACCATGTCTACATCGAGGAGCGGACCGTCGACGTGCATGTGAAGCGCCTGCGCGAATCCCTGGGCCCGGCGGCCCCGATGGTGGAAACCGTGCGCGGCGCGGGTTACCGGCTCACGGCACAAGCCGCTGTCTGAAAGGCCGCGCCGGCACGGGCCGGGCGGGATAATCCCTCGGCATGCCGTTTCGCATTTCAAGTTTTGTCGTTGCTTCGCTGATCGGCGCGGCCATCGTCGCGCTGCTGTTTGGCTGGCGTTATGCGGCGCTGGGCGCCTGGTTGGGCGCGGTCCTCTGGGTGGCGCTCGATGCCTGGCGCGGGGGGCGGCTGCTCAAGGTGCTGCGAACCGATGCGGCCGGCCTGCCTTCACGCGGGCCGGGCGTCTGGGGTGAGCTCTCCGAGCGCATCCGCAAGCTCCTGCGTGAACGCGAACAACAGACGCGCCAGGCCGAGGAGCGTCTGCAGGAATTCCTGGCCGCGATCCAGGCGTCGCCGAACGGTGTGATCCTGCTCGACGAGCAGGGCCGGATCGAATGGTGCAACCAGACAGCCGCGGCTCAGTTCGGAATCGACACCAGCCGCGATGTGCTTCAGCACATCGCGAATCTCGTGCGCGACCCCGCCTTCGTGGCCTATCTGGCCTCCTGGAACTACAGCCGCGACGTGGTGATCGATGCGCCGGCGCAACTGGCGGCACACCGCAGCCATCCGGTGCGGTTGTCGGTGCAGGTTCATCCCTACGCGGGCAATCGCCGCATGCTTCTGACGCGCGACATCACGTCGCTCGAGCAGGCCGAGGCGATGCGCCGCGACTTCGTGGCCAACGTCTCTCACGAGATCCGCACGCCGCTGACTGTGCTCGCCGGCTTTGTCGAGACGCTGCAGAACCTGCCGCTCGACGAGGAGGAGCGTGCGCGCTATCTGATGCTCATGGGCCAGCAGTCGCATCGGATGGAGACGCTTGTGAACGACCTCCTGACCTTGTCCAGGCTGGAAGGCAGCGCCGCGCCGCCGGCCAACCGCTGGACGCGCGTGCGTGCGCTCCTGGCGCAGTGCGAGGACGAGGCGCGTGGCTTGTCGAGCAGGCTGACCTCGCATGGCCATCAGCTGACTTTCTCGATGGAGGGCGATTCGGAACTCGCCGGAACGGCCACCGAACTGCAGAGCGCGATGTCCAACCTCGTCAGCAACGCGGTGCGCTACACGCCCGGCGGTGGCAGTGTCACCGTCACCTGGCGGCTTCTGCCGGACGGTCGCGGCGAATTCACGGTGCGCGACAGCGGGCCGGGTATTGCCGCCGAGCACATCCCGAGGCTGACCGAGCGCTTCTACCGCATCGATCGCAGCCGTTCGCGCGAAACCGGCGGTACCGGCCTCGGGCTGGCCATCGTCAAGCATGTCGCGCAGCGCCACGGCGCGGAATTGCGCATCGACAGTACCGTCGGGCAAGGCTCGCGCTTTGCCCTGGTGTTCCCGGCTGCGCGCCTGCGGGCGGCGACGCCGGTCAGTGCGACCGTTTCAGCGTGACGCGCAGCAGGGCGACGAACAGCGCCGCTGTGATCACCAGGGCCAGCGCGCTCATCAGCCAGAAAGCCAGCGGCGACTGCATCGCCGGCCAGGGGCCCAGGCCGCGGTAGGCCAGCAGGTAGCTGCCGCCAAGGCCCACGCCCCACAGCAGCGCGCAGTAGAGAAGCAGCGGCAGCAGGGTCACCCGGTAGCAGCGCAGCACGGAGACGCACAGCGTCTGCGTCGCGTCGGCCAGGTGGTAGGCGGCGGTGGCCAGCAGCAGGCTGGCGCCGAGCGCTATCACGGCCGGATTGGCGGAATAGATGCCGGCAAGCCGCCACCTGAACAGGCCCATGGCGGAGGCGAACAGGAGCGCGAAGAAGATCGCCAGCTCGAAGCCCGCCCTGCAGGCGCGCCGCGCTTCGTCCGAACGGCCGGCGCCGAGCCAGAAGCTGACGCGCGCGCTGGTCGCGATCGCAAGCGAGAGCGGCGTCATGTAGGCCACGGCGGTGAGGTTGGATGCGATCTGGTGCGCCGCCGAAGCGGTCGTGCCCAGGCGCGCGATGAACAGCGCCATCAGCGTGAACGAAGTGACCTCGACCAGCACGGCCAGCCCGGCCGGCACGCCCAGGCGCGCGAACTGGCGAAGCTGTCGCCAGTCCGGCGGCTCGATGCGCTGCCAGATGCGGTATTCGCGGTAGAAGGACTCGCGCCGCAGCAGCCAGATCGCGGCCGCCAGCAGCGTGTAGTTCACGGCCAGCGTGGCCCAGCCGCAGCCGACCAGGCCCAGGGCCGGCAGGCCCGCGCCGCCGAAGGTGAACCAGATGGACAGCGGCAGCTTCACTGCCAGCGAGGCCATCTGCAGCGCCGTGACCAGCCTGGGCCGTCCGAGGCTCTGGTTCAGGGTGCTGAAGACGCGAAAGAGCAACGCCGGCGGCAGGGCCATCGCCAGGACGCCGAGATAGGCTTCCACATCGCCGCGCATGGCGGGCGGGACTTCGGTCCAGCGCAGCATCGGTGCGGGGAAGAGCAGGATCGCCATGCCCAGGACGATGGTGCCTGCGCAGACGTAGAGCGATTGCCGCACGGAGCGGCCGACTTCGGCACTGCGCTGCGCGCCATGCAGTTCGGCCCATACAGGCAACAGCGCCTGCAATGCCCCCATGAGGGACACGAAGACGCTGATGAAGATCGCGGAGCCCACGGACAGAGCCGCCAGCGCGCCTTCCGCATAGCGGCCGGCCACGATGGTGTCGGTCACGCCGAACGCCATCACCGCGAGCTGACCGACCAGCACCGTCGCGGCGTGACGCCCAATGACCTGGCGTTCGCTACTGGCCACCGGACGCGGGGACGCGCTGATAGAGCAGCAGGTCGTCGCCCGCGCTGGTCGGACGGCGCAGTGTGCCGACGAGACGCCAGCCCTCGAGATTCACTAGTTCATGCAGCCTGGCGATGGCGTCGGGGTTGACCAGCAGCCACGGGCAGGCGCGGCCGTTCGTCAGCGGCTGGAGGTCGAAGTTGCCGTGATGGCGCAGCGCCGCAATGTGCGGCGGGCTGAGCGCAAGCTCCGAAATGCAGGTCGGCTGCCCGACGCGCTCCGAGACCGCGCGGACCTGGGGTGCATAGCTGCGCGCATAGTCCAGCAGGGGCAGCCACAGGGTCATCAGCAGCATCCAGCACAGCGTGGAGCCGCCGGCGGGCAGCACCAGGGTCTTCCAGAGCGCGGCGCGATGGTGGCCGGTCCGCCAGCGCACGAGCCAGGCCCAGGCGAGAGTCGCAGCCAGCGCGAGGATGAAGGCCACGGGCGAGAATTCGGGCACGAAGCCCGGCGCCAGCCGCGCCACATTGGCGGCCGGCTTCGCCGGGACGCCGGTCAGCATGGCCACCCAGATCACCCAGATGATGATGGCTGCGCCGCTGAAGAACAGCAGCGTGAACCAGTCGATCAGGGCCGACACACTGCGGCGGAAGGTCGGTAGCGCGAAGGCGGCAAGCGTGGCGAAGGCCGGGAGCCCGAGCAGAAGGGATCGATCGGAAAAATTGGTCGTCCAGGTGGCCGCCAGAGGCATCAGCCCGAACCACAGGGGCAGGGCGACATGGCGTGCGGTCAACTGCCGGCGCCAGCGCCAGAGCGTCCACAGCGCCAGGGGCCAGGCCGGCCATGTGAACCAGATCAACAGCTTGGCCTGGCTGCGCAATTCCGGGATGACGCGGGTACCGGGCTGGCTGCCGGGCAGTTCGATCTTCCATTGCAGGAGGCCGAGCACGATGGCGAGCACCGCCGCAACCAGGGTGGCCGCCAGAACGGCCCCGATCGCGCCGGCGCTGTAGGTGGGTTCCGATTCGGGTGCTTCCTCATTGCGGTTTCGACGGCGCTCGGCCGCCAGCACGATGACGCAGCCGATGCCCAGGCCCAACCCGACTGTCGGCGCGCCGCTGAGTACCATGCCGACCAGACCGACGACCAGCGCAATGGATGCCCCGGTGCGTCTGTAGGGCAGGGCGGCCACACCGAAGAACATGTTCGCGGTAAAGAACAGCTGGGCGAGCGCGGGCGTGGTCTCGTGGCCCAGTTGGGCCAGGCCGAGGCAGGCGATCAGCGCGAGCAGGGCCCCGTCGGCGATGGCACGGGCGTAGTCGGAGGGCTGCGCCTCGCCGCCGAAGGCGAACGCCACCGGCTGTGCGCGCGTGGTTCGGGCCAGGTAATACACGGCATACCAGGTCGCCGTGAACGTGCCCCAGAGCAGGACGGCGAAGGCGATGCGCACCGCAAGGTCGGGATTCATCCACGACGGCGCGATCTTGATCGCCCAGGCGCCGATCCAGTAGGGAATCAGTGCCGGCGTCTCGGGCCGCATGCCGAGCAGCATCGGATCGAGCCAACGCGCGATGCCGCCCGTGCCGCGCGCCAGTTCGGCCATGAAGCCGAAGGCCGTGATGTCGGCGCTCTTCCAGGGGCCCCGGCCCAGCAGGCCCGGCATCAAGTAGGCCGCGCACAGGAGCAGCAGTGCCACGCGCGGCAGGCGGCGCACGGCGCTTTGGGCAACGATCGCGGGCGTCGGCTGGTTCAACGAAGGGGGAGGGCTGGAATTGGCCGGAAAGAAAAAGGGCAGCGCGGTAACCCGTGCTGCCCTCGACCTGGGAGCGCCAGCCTTACGCGGCGGCGGTGTTGGTCTTGCCGAAGCGGTTGCGGAACCTCTCGACGCGGCCGCCCATGTTGTCGACAGACTTCTGGGTACCCGTATAGAAGGGATGCGATTCGCTCGAGGTGTCGAGCTTGAAAAGCGGCAGTTCGCGACCGTCGTCGGTCTTGCCCGTTTCCTTGGTGGCGACGCACGAACGCGTCACGAACTTGAAGCCGTTCGACAGGTCGACGAACAGGACTTCGCGGTAGTCGGGGTGAATGCCTTCTTTCATGGTGTTTCCTTTGGTCGATGCGAGAGCCACAGACTCCATCATCCTGCCGACGCTGGGCAACGATACCAGGAGTTCGAGACGCGGCCGGACGCCGCGCTGCACTTTTCGCGAAGCCGGCGATTATCGCATACTGACTGTTTCCTGCGCCAGAGGGCCCCAGACGATGCCACATTCCACATTACGCGCGGCCTTGGTCGGCTACGGCTTTGCGGGCCAGACCTTCCATGCACCGGTCATTTCGGCGGTTCAGGGCCTCTCGCTCGCGGTGGTGGTGAGCTCGCAGCCGCGCAAGGTCCATGCGGACTGGCCGGGTGTCGATGTCGTCCCCGGCGTCGACGCACTGCTTCATCGGGCGGACATCGACCTGGTCGTGGTGGCGACGCCCAACGCTCAGCATCATCCGGTCGCCAAGGCGGCGCTGGCTGCCGGCAAGCACGTGGTCGTGGACAAGCCGTTCACGCTCGACGCCGCCGAGGCGCGCGAGCTGGCCGACATGGCCGGACGCGGCGGCCGGGTGTTGTCGGTGTACCAGAACCGGCGGTGCGATGCCGACTTCCTGACCTTGGGCGATGTGCTGGCAAGTGGTGAACTCGGCCGGCCTGTCTATTTCGAGTCGCATTTCGATCGCTACAGGCCCCAGGTGCGCGAGCGCTGGCGCGAACAGCCTGTGCCCGGCGCGGGGCTCTGGGTTGACCTGGGCGCCCATCTGGTCGACCAGGCGCTACAGCTCTTCGGTCGTCCCGATACGCTCCAGCTGGACACCGCCATCCTGCGTGACGGCGCGCTGGTGGAGGATTTCTTCCACGCTGTCCTCCGTTACGACGGAGGCGCCCATGCCCCCCTTCGGGTGGTGCTGCATGCGACCACGCTGGCCGCCCGTTCGGCGCCGCGATTCATCGTGCACGGCACGCGCGGCAGCTATGTCAAGTTCGGCGAGGACCCCCAGGAGGACGCGTTGCGTGCCGGTGCTCGCCCCGGCGGCGAGGGCTGGGGCGTCGACCGGATCCAGGGCGAGCTTTGCATCTCCGGCGAGGACGGCAGTCTGCGCAAGCGCCCCTGGCCCAACCGAGCGGGCAATTACGCCGCCTACTACGAGGCTGTGCGCGATGCCATCCGGGGAACAGGGCCGAATCCCGTGCCGCCGGAGCAGGCGGTGGCCGTGATGGAACTGCTCGACCTGGGCCGGCAGAGCGCGCTGGAGCACAGGGCGCTGCCCGCGCGCTGATCGACAGACGGCAGCGCGGCGCTCAGCCTTGCGGCGACTGCTGCACGCGCCAGCCTTCGTACGCTGCGCGCGTTTCTGCATTCGGCGGATAGGTACCGGCCAGCTTCGCGCCGTCTTCCACGCGCTGCAGGATGAAGGCTTCCATCTGCTCCTGCTCCGCCGCGTCGCGTGCGACTTCCTCGGCCAGATGCTGCGGAATGATGACAACGCCTTCGTCGTCGCCGACCACGATATCGCCCGGATAGACCGGCACGCCGCCGCAGCCGACCGGCACGTTCAGATCGATCGCGTGGTGGTGAATCAGGTTCAGCGGTGCGCTGCCGCCGGCGCAATACACGGGGAAATCCATCTCGGCGATGCGGCCGCTGTCGCGTACCGGTCCGTCGGACACCAGGCCCGCGGCGCCGCGCACCTTGAGGCGCGTGGTCAGGATCTGGCCGCCGGAGGCCACGCGTTTCTCGCCGCGGCAGTCGATCACCAGTACATGACCCGGCGGCACGCTTTCGATGCCCTTGCGCTGGGGGTGATCGGGGTTGTCGAAGGCGCTGATCTGGTCGAGGTCCTCGCGGGCCGGGATATTGCGCATGGTGAAGGCCGGGCCGACGAGGTTGCCGCCGCTGGGGCGGGTCAGCCGGCCGACGCCTTGCAGGTAGACATTTCGAAAACCGCGCTTGAACAATTGCGTGCACAGCGTGGCCACGCTCACGCGGCGCAGGCGTTCATGGGCTTGAGGGGACAGGAAAGAGTCGGTCATGGTGAGAAGGGTTGAACGCGAACAGATGGCAAAGCGCGAAGAGCTCAGTTGGCCGAGGCGCCGGACTTGCGCACCAGCTCGGCCCAGCGGGGGATTTCCTTCTGCATGAGCGCGGTCAGTTGCTCGGGCGAGCCGGCAACGACTTCCATGCCGAGCTGCTGAGTCAGCCTGTCCTTGACTTCGGGGGATTGCAGAAGCTTGGTGATCTCGCCGGAGAGCCGCGCGGCGATCGGCTTCGGAAGGCCCTTGGGCGCATAGACAGCCTGCCATGACGCCATCTCGAAGCCCGGCACGCCGGCCTCCGCCAGCGTCGGCAACTGCGGTGCCAGTGCGATGCGCCTGGCGGTGGTCACGGCCAGCAGCTTGAGCTTTCCGCTTTGCACCAGGGGCAGCGCGGCGGTCATCTGGTCGAACATGAAGGTGACTTGGCCGGAGGACACATCCAGCATCGCCGGCGGTGTGCCCTTGTAAGGGATGTGGGTGAGCTTGATGCCGAGGAGTTCACCCATCAACTCGCCCGCCAGATGGGTGGAGGTGCCGGCGCCGGAGGATGCGAAGGTGCGCTTCGCGGGGTCTTTCCTGAGCAGATCCACCAGGTCCTGGACACTGTTGACGCCCAGCGACGGCGACACCATGAGCACATTGGGCAGGAAGGCCACCAGAGAAATCGGCTCGAAGTCCTTGACCGGGTCGTAGGGCAGGTTCTTGTAGAGGCTGGCGTTGATGGCGTGCGTACTGATGGTGCCGCCGAACAGTGTGTAGCCGTCGGGCCTGGCCTTGGCGACATAACTGGCGCCCACCGCACCGGCGGCGCCGGGCTTGTTGTCCACGATGACGGGTTGGCCCAGGACATCGGCCAGCTTCTGTGCGATCAGGCGGCCGATCACGTCGGTCGAACCGCCCGGCGTGAAAGGCACGACGTAGGTGATCGGACGCGTGGGCCAGGCTTCGGCGGTCTGCGCGGAAGCGCGAGGGTGCGCCGCGATCAGGCCGGCCGGCAGGGCCAGTGCGGTGGCGGCGCGCAACAGGGTGCGCCGCTGCAGGTTTGCGGGCTTTTCGTTGGTCATGCTTGTCTCACTCCACTCGGATGTTCCGGGCCTTGATCACCTGGCCGTAGCGCTGCCTGTCGGCCTCGATCACTTTCTGCAGTTCCGCGGGCGTCGTGCCGCGCGGCGTGGCGCCTTGGGCGATGAGCGCCTGGCGTGTGTCGGGTGCGGCGATGGCTTCCTTCACGTCGGCCGAGATCTTGTCGATCAAGGCCTGCGGCGTGCCGGCGGGCGCCAGAAGGGCCAGCCACGACCCCGACTCGGCATCGCGAACGCCGAGCTCCGCGAGCGTCGGTACATCGGGCATGGCGGGTGAGCGTTCGGCGCTGGTGACGGCGAGCGCGCGCAGCTTGCCGGCCTTGACGAAACCCGAGGTTTCCAGGATCGATGCGAAGAGCATGTCCACGTGGCCTGACATCAGGTCTGCCATCGCCGGCCCGCCGCCCTTGTAGGGCACATGCGTGAACTTCACGCCGGCCGCCTGCTGGAAGATCTCGGCGGTGAGATGCGGCGAGCCGCCGTTGCCCGAACTGGCATAGGTGTATTTCTCGGGCGAAGCCTTGGCGAGCGCGATCAACTCCTTCGGCGTCCTGGCGGGTATGCCGGGCTGGATGACAAAGGCGAAGGGCAGTTCGGCGAAGAGCGAGATCGGCGCGAAGGCCGTGTCCGCGTTGTAGGGCATCTTGTAGAGCGAGGGATTGATGGCCTGCGTGCCCACATTGCCGATCAACAGCGTATAGCCGTCCGGCTTCGCCTTGGCCGCCAGATCGGCGCCGAGCAGGCCGCCGGCACCGGCCCGGTTCTCGACCACCACCGACTGGCCCCACTTCTGTCCCAGCTTGTTGGCCAGCAGCCGCGCGCCGATGTCGGTGCCGCCGCCCGGCGAGAAGGGAACGATGAAAGTGACCGGGCGGTTCGGATAGGGCTCGGCCTGGGCCTGGGCCCATGCGGCCATGGGGGCGAGGGCGATCAACAGCGGCGCGGCCAGCAGCCGCAGGCGTCGGTGTGCGATGGTTCGGGGGCTTGTCTCCATGGGTCTTTTCTCGAGGATGACTGGATGGAAGGGGCTCGGCACGGGATGGCGCCCGGTCGCGTTGTCTGTCAGCCGATCTCGGGTTCGTCCTGACCCGTGCGTGTGCCGTAGTCGGGCGAGAGAAAGTCGAAGTCGCAGCCGGTGTCGGCCTGCTGCACGTGCCGCAGGTACATGACGCCGAAGCCGCGGCTGAACTTGGGCGCGGGTGCGCGCCATTCGGAACGGCGGCGAGCCAGTTCCGCCTCGTCCACGAGCATGTCGATGCGCCGCTCGTCCACGTCCAGCATGACGAGGTCACCGTCGCGCACCAGCGCGAGGGGCCCGCCCACCTGCGACTCGGGAGTCACATGCAGCACACAGGCGCCGTAGCTAGTGCCGCTCATGCGCGCGTCGCTGATCCGAACCATGTCGCGCACGCCTTCCTTCAGCAGCTTCTGCGGAATGGGGAGCTGGCCCCATTCGGGCATGCCGGGCGCGCCCTGGGGACCGGCGCTTTGCAGCACGATCACACTGTCCCTGGTGATTTCAAGCGTCGGGTCGTCGATGCGTGCCGACATGTCGGCGTGATCCTTGAACACCACGGCCGGTCCGGTGTGGCGGCGCAGATGCTGCTCCATGGCCGCCGGCTTGATGACCGCCCCGCCGGGGGCCAGATTGCCGCGCAGCACCGCCAGACCACCACTGGCCAGCATGGGCGCGCTGCGGGGCCGGATGACCTCGGCGTTGAAGACCTGCGCATCCGCGATGTTCTCGCCAAGCGTGCGGCCGTTGCAGGTGCGCTGGCTGCCGTCGATCAGGTCGCCCATCTCCTTCAGGAAGGCACGCAGGCCACCGGCGTAGAAGAAATCCTCCATCAGGAAGCTGCCGCCCGGCCGCAGGTTGGCGAGCACCGGCGTGCGGCGGGCCAGTTCGTCGAAACGATCCAGTCCGAGCGGAACGCCCGAGCGCCGCGCCATCGCGATCAGGTGGACGATGGCGTTGGTCGACCCGCCGAGGCCCAGCACGGCGGTGACGGCGTTGTCGAAGGAGGCGCCGGTGAGGAGGTCCAGCGGCTTGAGGTCTTCCCACACCATGTCGACGATGCGCTTTCCGGTGTGCGTGGCCATCATCGCGTGGCGCGAATCGGCCGCCGGAATGGAGGAGGCGCCCGGCAGCGTGAGGCCCAGCGCCTCGGTCGCGCTGGTCATGGTGCTGGCGGTGCCCATGGTCATGCAGGTGCCGGGCGAGCGGGCGATGCCGTCCTCGATGTCCTGCCAGTCCTGCTCGCTGATGTTGCCGGCGCGCAGCTCGGCCCAGTACTTCCAGGTGTCGGAGCCGGATCCCAGGAAGCCGCCCTTGTAGTCGCCCCGCAGCATCGGCCCGGCGGGCAGGAAGATGGTGGGGAGATTCATCGCCAGGGCGCCCATCACCAGGCCGGGCGTGGTCTTGTCGCATCCGCCCATGAGCACCACGCCGTCGGCCGGGTAAGAGCGCAGCAGCTCCTCGGCCTCCATGGCCAGGAGGTTGCGGTAGAGCATGGTGGTGGGCTTCTGGAAGGCCTCGCCTAGGCTCATGGCCGGAATCTCGACCGGAAAGCCGCCGGCTTGCCACACGCCGCGCTTGACCTCCTCGGCACGCTGGCGGAAGTGCGTGTGGCAGGAGTTCATGTCGCTCCATGTATTGAGGATCGCGATCACCGGCTTGCCCAGGTAGTCGTCGCGGGAGAAGCCCATCTGCGCCGTGCGCGAACGGTGGCCGAAGCTGCGCAGGTCCTTCACGCCGTACCAGCGGTGGCTGCGCAAGTCCTCGGGCGTCTTCTTGCGGGCGAGCGGGGGCGTGCGGTCTTCGTTGTTCATGGAAACAGGTGGCGGGCGAGCGGATGAGGGAGGAATTGCGCGAGCGATGTTAGCGCTGTCATTCGAGGTTATTTGCTCGCAGCTCATGAGTCAACGAGGGTTTCCCTGGAGTTACGTTAGCGCCGTCAGGCGCTGTCGCGGGCGACGATGGAAAAGCCCACATCGACGATGCGCTCCGGGATCTCGAGGTCCCGGGCACGACTGACGATGAAGCTCGCCGCCTGCCGGCCGATGCCGGAGCCGTCGATGTGCACGGTGCTGATGGCCGGATGCACATGCTGGGCGAAGGCGAGATCGCCGAAGCCCATCACGCCGATGTCATCGGGCACGCGCAGGCTGCGGGCATGCGCTTCGGTGATGACACCGTGGGCCAGCGCATCCGAGCTGCACACCAGCACATCGACCTCCGGGTGCTCGGCCAGCATGTGGCGCAGCGCTGCCCGCCCGCCGCTCAGCGCGGTGGGCGCGGGCACGGTGAAGACTGGAATTCCGGTGATGCCGAAATCGCGCATCGTCGACTCGAAGCTCTCGCGTCGCAGCGTTGCACGGCGGTCGTCGGCGGTCACGATGCCGGGATGCCGGTAGCCGCGCTCGTGCAGGAAGCGGGCGACGGCCTGGCCGACCTTTTCGTGCGAGAAACCCACGAGCATGTCGACGGGGGTCGGCGTGATGTCCCAGGTCTCGACCACCGGAATGCCCGAGGCGAGCAGCTTGCGCCTGGCCTCCGGCGAACGCAGGATGCCGGTCAGGACGATGCCGTCGGGACGGCGGCCGATGATCGCGTCGATGAGCGCGTCTTCACGCGAATCGTTGTAGCCGCTCTGGCCCAGCATGAGCTGGTAGCCGGCCTCACCCAGGGCGTCGGTCAGGGCCTGGATCGTGTCGAGAAAGACCGGCCCTGCGACCGTCGGCACCACCGCGGCCACCATGCGGCTGCGGTTCGATGCCAGGCCGCCCGCGAGGAGATTGGGCACGTAACCGGTGCGCTCGACGGCGAGGCGTACCTTCTCGCGGGTTTCGGGTGTGACGAGGTCGGGAGTGTTGAGCGCGCGAGAGACGGTGATGGCGGAGACGCCGGCCAGCCTGGAGACATCGTCCAGCGTGACGCGCCCGCTGCTCCTGCGCGAGGTGCGAGGCGGGGCCTTCTGTCGGGTCAAGGCAGTGGGGCGCCCATCATGCGCAATCGCGCGGATGCCGGATGCGCGGCGGCTCAGCCGCCGCGGCGCATCATGTCGAAGAACTCGAGGTTGGTCTTCGTCGCCTTCATGTTCTTCAGCATGAGTTCCATCGCCTCGATCTCGTCCATGTTGTACATGAGCTGCCGGAGGATGCGGGTCTTCTGCAGGATCTCGGGCGGAAGCAGGAGCTCCTCGCGCCGTGTGCCGCTGCGATTGAGCTGGATCGAGGGGAAGACGCGCTTTTCGTAGAGGCGGCGGTCCAGGTGGATTTCGGAATTGCCCGTGCCCTTGAACTCTTCGAAGATGACTTCGTCCATGCGGCTGCCGGTGTCGATGAGCGCGGTGCCGATGATGGTCAGCGAGCCGCCTTCCTCGACATTGCGCGCTGCGCCCAGGAAGCGCTTGGGACGCTGCAGCGCATTGGCATCCACGCCGCCGGTCAGCACCTTGCCGGAGGAGGGCACGACATTGTTGTAGGCGCGTGCCAGGCGTGTGATCGAGTCCAGCAGGATCACGACGTCCTTCTTGAGTTCGACCAGGCGCTTGGCGCGCTCGATGACCATCTCGGCCACGTGCACGTGGCGCGCGGCCGGTTCGTCGAAGGTCGATGCGATGACCTCGCCCTTGACGGTGCGCTGCATCTCGGTCACTTCCTCGGGCCGCTCGTCGACCAGCAGGACCATCATGTGGACCTCGGGGTAGTTGGCGCTGATCGCATGCGCGATGTGCTGCATCATGACCGTCTTGCCGCTCTTCGGCGGAGCGACCAGCAGCGCGCGCTGGCCTTTGCCGATGGGCGCGATGATGTCGATGATGCGGCCGGTGATGTTCTCTTCGCCCTTGAAGTTCTCGCGTTCCAGGCGCATCAGTTCCTTGGGGAACAGCGGCGTCAGGTTCTCGAACATCACCTTGTGCTTGTTGGCTTCCGGCGGGCCGTCGTTGACCTTGTCGAGCTTGGTCAGCGCGAAGTAGCGCTCGCCGTCCTTGGGCGTGCGGACCTCGCCTTCGATCATGTCGCCCGTGTGCAGATTGAATCGGCGCACCTGGCTGGGCGAGATGTAGATGTCGTCCGTGCTGGCGGTGAAGCTGGTGTCCGGGCTGCGCAGGAAACCGAAACCGTCGGGCAGGATTTCGAGCACGCCATCGGCGAACACCTGCTCGCCGGCCTTGGCCCGCTTCTTGATGATCGCGAACATCAACTCCTGCTTGCGCATGCGGCCGACGTTTTCGATCTCGAGCGCTTCGGCCTGCTTGAGGACTTCGGACACGTGAAGTGCCTTGAGTTCGTTTAAGTGCATGGAATGACCCCTTGCGGGGAAATCTGTCGAAAAACCAGGAGGGGGAGGTTTGAGCTGAGGCGAGAGATGCCTCACAAACCGGGGAACTCGAACCGGAAACCCGAGGGGGCCGGTGAACTGCGGGTGATTATGACAGGAAAAACGAAGGCTGCCGGCGCATTGCGCGCTGGCAGCCGCGGATGCCGTTCAGGCGAGCTGTTGATCGATGAATGCCGTGAGCTGCGCCTTGCTCATCGCACCCACCTTGGTGGCGGCGAGCTGGCCGTTCTTGAACAGCATCAGGGTCGGGATGCCGCGAATGCCGAACTTCGCGGGAATGTCGCGGTTCTCGTCGACGTTCATCTTGGCGATCTGCAGCTTGCCTTCGTAGGTGCTGGAGACTTCGTCGAGGATGGGCGCGATCATCTTGCAGGGGCCGCACCATTCCGCCCAGTAGTCGACCAGGACAGGCTTTCCGGCCTGGAGCACGTCGGCTTCGAAGGAGGAGTCGGAGATGTGTTTGATGAGTTCGCTGGCCATGGGATGAATCCTTCTGCGCTGGGAGATTTCTGTGCAGCTAAAGTGCGGGTCATTGTGACAGAAACCAAGTGCAGGCGTGGTCGATGCGGCCGCTATCGCCCCGATAGCCAGGACCCTGCCGCCAGACCCCATGAATCCCTTCCCTGAGCGCCATCCCGCGAATGCGCTGTGGTGCGATCCCGCCGAAGGCCTCGTTGCACGTATCGCGCAGTTGCTGAAGGCGCGCGGCGTGCACCCCGCCCGTACCGTCGTGCTCGTGCCTTATGCACAGCTGATGCATGTGGCGCGCGAGATGTGGGCGCTGCATTCGCCTGCGGGTTTTGCGCCTCGGTTCGAAACCACGCGAAACTGGGCCCGCAGCGCGGGCGGCTATGCGCCCGGCGAGGACGATCTCGCTTTCGACATGGCGCGCGACCTGATCACGGCGCAGTCCCTGCTGCGCCGGGTCGGGCTGGGCGCCGCGCGTGGGTCCCTGGCAGGGCGGTTGGTCGACATCGCATTGCAACTGGCACCGCTCGCCGCCGCCGAGCATCCCGACGAGCGGGCCGCCTGGGCGCGGCGCATGCACGAAATCATCGCGGCGGGCAGCGGCTCCGACTGGTTCAAGGTGGAAAGTGCGTTGAACAGCATCGCGCTCGCGTGGGTTTCCACTTCGGGCCATGCGACCGACGTCCTGATGACCGGGGGGGCGCTCGCGCAGGTGGATCAGCTCGTGGTGCTGGAAGGCCTTCAGAGCGATCCGCTCACTCGCAAGCTTGCATCCTTGTTCGGCGAACGCGCCGCGCACCTGCCCCTCGCGGTGACGACCGCGCCCACGCGTGTCGCGTCGCTGCATGCAGCGGCCGACCCGGAGGACGAAGCCGAGCGCGCCGCTGCCTGCGTGCTGCGCCATCTGGCCGCCGGCCGCGCGCCGGTTGCCCTGGTCGCGACGGACCGTGCCTTGACGCGCCGCATCGGCGCGCATCTCTCGGCGGCCGGAGTCACGCCACGCGACGAGAGCGGCTGGAAGCTCTCCACCACGCATGCGGCTGCGGTGCTGATGAGCGGCTTGCGCGCCACCGCGTACGACGCGAGTACCGATCAGGTGCTGGATTGGCTCAAGAACGCGCCCGCCTTCGAGGATGCCGAGGTGTCGCGACTCGAGACCCGATTGCGCGATCGCGGCCTCGGGGATTGGCGTGCCTGGTGCGCGTATGTCGCGGCGAGCACGAAGCCGCAGGATGCGGACTTGCTCGCTTTCACCCAGCGCATCGAGGCGCAGCGCGAGCTCCTGGTCCGGACGCGAACGCTCGGCGAGTGGCTGCGTTCCACGCGCGAGCTGTTGGAGGCTGGCGGGCAGTGGGAAGGTCTCGCGAGCGACATGGCAGGGATCGAGCTGATCTCCTCGCTCTACCTGGACGCCGAGGCCGACAGCCTGCGCGGGCCGCGATGCACCCAGGCCGAATTCACGGCCTGGGTGCGCGATGTGCTCGAAGCCAACAGCGCGGTGCTGGTGCCGGCCGAGGAGGAGGCGCCGAAGCTGGTCATCTTGCCGCTGCATCAGTTGCTCGGCCGTGCCTTCGCTGCCGTGGTGGTGCCGGGATGCGACGATCAGCGGCTGCCTGCCTCGCCCGAGCCGCCGGGCGATTGGAGCCCGGCGCAGCGCGCCGCCTTGTCCCTGCCGTCGCGCGAGGCGCTGGCTGCGGCGCAGCGGGGCGCCTGGGCCGTGGCGCTCGGCGCGCCGCACTGCGACCTGCTTTGGCGCAGCGCGGACGCCAGCGGCGAGCCGGTGCGGCCCAGTCCCCTGGTCCAGGCGCTGCATCTGGACGGAATGGCGCGCGATGCGGACGAGGCGCGCGAGCCGGTGCGCATTCCCGTGCGGCCGACCGGACGCCCGCTGCCGCATGGCGACGCGCTGCCGCTCGCCACGCTGTCGTCGACCGCCTACGAGGATCTGCGGCGCTGCCCCTATCGCTTCTTCGCGCTGCGCCAACTGGGCCTGCGTGACGCCCAGGAACTGGACGCCGAAGTCGACAAGCGCGACTTCGGCAACTGGCTGCATGCGGTGCTCGGCCACTTCCACGAAAGCCTGAAAGACGCGCCGGGCGCCGACCTGGACGCCCGACGCATCATGATGGCTGCGGCCGAACAGCGCGCCACGCGCGAGTTCGGCCTGTCCGAATCCGAATTCCTGCCCTTCGCCGCCGCATGGCCGGCGGTCTGCGAGGGCTATCTGGACTGGCTGGCGAAGCACGAGGCCGAGGAGGGCGCGACCTTCGTGGAATCCGAGCCCTGGCGGGAGGAGACGCTGGGACGCATCCGTCTGATCGGGCGCCTCGATCGCATCGACACGACGCGCGACGGCAGCCCCTTCGTCATCGACTACAAGACCGAGTCGGCCGAGAAGACGCGCGACCGCATCAAGGACCCGACCGAAGACACCCAGCTCGCCTTCTACGCCGCGCTGTTCCCGGACGACCGCCTGCGTGCGGCCTATGTCAACGTGGGCGAGAGAAGCTCGGGCACGAAGCTCTACGAACAGCGCGATGTGGTCGCTGCGCGCGATGCGCTGGTCGCGGGCGTCCAGGACGATCTCGGACGTATTGCCGACGGTGTTCCCTTGCCCGCGCTGGGCGAAGGAGCGGTCTGCGAGCACTGTGCCGCGCGCGGCCTGTGCCGCAAGGATTTCTGGGATGACGGCGAGGATGGCCATGCACCCGTCGCCTCGTCGGCGAGCGAGGCGACCGGGCCTGCCGAGGCCGTTGTGCGCCACGCGACCGCGCTGCCCGCCGAGCCGCGCGAGCCGGCGTACCAGCACAACAACACCCATGTCTCGCGCGAACGCTTCTACGCGATTGCCTGCGATCCCCGGCGTTCAGTGGCTGTGGAGGCCTGCGCAGGGGCCGGCAAGACATGGATGCTGGTGTCGCGCATCCTGCGCGCCTTGCTCGAAGAAGGCGAGGCGGCCTGCGCGCCGCACGAGATTCTCGCGATCACCTTCACCAAGAAGGCGGCCGGGGAAATGCGCGAGCGCCTGGACCAGTGGCTCGAGGCTTTCGCCCAGCGACCCGCCCATGAGCTGGTGCCCGAACTCGTGATGCGCGGCATGAGCCGGCAGGCGGCCGAAGCCGCCGCGCCCCGGCTGCGCGGGCTTTTTCGCGAATTGCTCGCCGGCGGCCGTCCCGTGCAGTTCCGCACCTTCCATGCCTGGTTCGCCAGCCTGCTGCGCGGCGCGCCGGTCGCGGTGCTCGACCACCTTCGCCTGCCGGCCAACTACCAGCTTCTCGAAGACGACGAGGAGGCGAGGGCGCGCGTCTGGCGCCCCTTCTACGCCGCGGTGGCAGCAGACGCGCAAGCCGCGGCCGACTATCGGGCCCTCGTGGCCACGCACGGCCGGTCGCAGGCGGCCAAGGCGCTCGGGGAGGCGCTGACGCGCCGGGTCGAATTCACACTGGCCGATGCGAACGGTGCGGTCGACGACTCGGTCACGCCGATGGGCGTGATGTTCCCCGCTTTCGCGGGCGAGCAGACGCCCGACGAGGTGCTCCTGCACGGACGCACCAGCCGGGAATGCCTGATCGCCGCGGCGATCGCCCTGGGGAGGGCAAGCGCACCCACCATTTCGCAGCGAGGTGTCCAACTCGAACGGTCCATGACCGAGGGGCGCGTGGATGGCGCGCTCGATGCCCTGCTCACGCAGAAGGGCGAAGCGCGCAAGTTCAGCGACAAGCTGGCCGGAATTGAACAGATCCGCAGCGCGCAGCAACATGTTCTGGACTATCTCGCCGCGCGGGCTCAGCACGAAGCCTGGCTGCATCAGCAGCGCATGACCCGCCTGACCCGCCTCCTGATCCGCTGCTTCTCCGAGGTCAAGGCCGCGAACGGCTGGGTCGACATGAACGATGTGGAGCGTGCGGCTCACCTGTTGCTGGGCAATGCGCAGCTCTGGGGATGGGTCCAGGAGCGGCTGGATGCGCGCGTGCGGCATCTGCTGATCGACGAATTCCAGGACACCAACCCGCTGCAGTGGCAGGCCCTGAGCGGCTGGCTCGACAGCTACGCCGGTGCGGGCGGCCGGCGCCCGGGCGTGTTCATCGTGGGTGATCCGAAGCAGAGCATCTACCGCTTCCGGCGGGCCGAGCCGCAGGTGTTCATGGCCGCGAAGAAGTTCATCCGGGAAGGATTGGCCGGCGACCTGCTCGACTGCGACCACACGCACCGCAATGCGCACGCGGTGGTCGGCCTGGTCAATGCCGCGATGCAGGATGCCCAGGGGGCCGGCGAGTTCGACGGCTTCCGCCACCACACGACCGAATCGCGGGCCGCCGGTGTGGTGCACAGCCTGCCGCAGATTGCCCGCAAGGGCGCAGCCGCTGCCGAACTCGCGCAGGACGGCGCATCGGAGCAGGCCATGGCCGGCGACATCCCGCCCTGGCGCGACAGCCTCACCACGCCCCGCATGCTGCCCGAAGAGCGCCTGCTGCAAAAGGAATGCGAGCAGGCGGCGCGACATATCGCCGGACGCATTGCCGATGGCCTGGCGCCCGGCCGGATCATGGTGCTCGCACGCCGCCGCAGCCGGCTCGCGGTGATGCAGGACGAGCTGCGCAAGCTGCATGTGGCCGTCCAGCAGCCCGAGAAGAACGAACTGCATGATGCACCCGAGGTGCAGGACGTGGTGGCGCTGCTGGACGTGCTGGTCTCTCCCCAGCATGACCTGTCGCTGGCGCGCGCGCTGAAGTCGCCGCTCTGGGGGCTGGAGGACGACGCGCTCGTGCAGCTCGCGCTGCGCCGGCGCGGGCAAGGCGCGAGCTGGTTCGAACTGCTCCAGGCCCCGGACCTCCCCGAGCCGCTGGCCGGCATCGGAGAGCAGCTGCGGCGCTGGCGACGGTGGGTGAATGCGCTGCCGCCGCACGATGCGCTGAGCGCGATCTTCCACGACGGCGAGGTGCTGTCGCGGTTTGCGGCGGCTGCGCCGCAATCCATGCGCGCCGGCGTGCTGACCCGCCTGCGCGGCCTGCTGGCCGCATCGCTCGAACTGGACGGCGCACGCTTCGCGACGGCCTACGCGCTGGTCCGCGCGCTGCGCGGCGGCGGTGTGCGGGCGCCCTCGGTCGCGGCCTCGGAGGCCGTGCAACTGCTGACCGTGCATGGCGCCAAGGGCCTGGAAGCCGATCTCGTGCTGATGCTCGACACCGACGCCGCTGCGCCACGGGCGCAGACCATGGGCGTGTTGGTGAAATGGCCCGGCGAAGCCCCGGCGCCGCAACGCTTCGTGTTCATTGCCAGCGAGAAGAATCCGCCGGCATGCGCCAGGGACGATCTCGGGCTGGAGCACGCGGCGCGTCTGCGCGAGGAGATCAACGCGCTCTATGTCGCCACCACGCGTGCCCGGAACGAACTCCTGCTGTCGGGCGTGGCCGCGCAGCGCGCCAACCCGGCCAGCTGGTGGGCGCGCCTGTCGCCGTATTGCGAGCCGGTGGTCGTGGCGCCGAACGAAGATGTGGCCGCCGCGAAGGCCTCTCCCGATACCTTCGAGCTGTTGCGGCTGCCCGCGCTACCGCCGGGCGATGTGCCGACCGGCGGTGTCTCCGGCGTCGCACCCGGTTCCGATGCGCGTGCCGCCGCGATCGGCCGGGCGGTTCACCGGCTGCTCGAATGGGTCCGACCGGGTGAGGCGGTGTCGCAGGATGGTTTGCGCGCGGTGGCGCGTGAATTCACGCTGGACCCTGCCGGCACGCGCACTGCCGCCCTGCTGGCGCAGCGCATCCGCTCCGGCCACGGCGCTTGGGCGTGGGACGTGGATCACCTGGCCTGGCATGGCAATGAAGTCACGCTCATCCATGGTGGTCAGACCCTGCGCATCGACCGCCTGATACGCCGGCGTGACAGCGGCGAGTGGTGGGTGCTCGACTACAAATCCGCCGCGCGGCCGGAGCGCGATGCAGCACTCATCGCGCAGATGAATCGCTACCGCGATGCGGTGCAAAGCGCCTATCCCGGTGAAACCGTACGTGCGGCCTTTCTCACGGGTCAGGGCGAACTGGTGACACTCGAATGAACAGCAAGCTGCAACTGGAACTGCAATCGCAAGCGCAAGCGCCGTCGGTGGCGGTCGTCGGCGGCGGACCGGCCGGCCTGATGGCCGCGGAGGTCCTGAGCGCGCACGGCGTGCCGGTCGACCTCTACGACGCCATGCCCTCCGTCGGGCGCAAGTTCCTCCTGGCGGGGCGGGGCGGATTGAATCTCACGCATTCGGAGCCTCTGGATCGTTTCATGAGCCGTTTCGGCGAACGCCGCGCCGCACTGGAGCCGCTGTTGCGCTGCTTCGGCCCCGAGGCGCTGTGCGCGTGGGTCCATGGGCTCGGCATCCAGACCTTCGTCGGCAGCTCGGGGCGTGTGTTTCCTGCCGACATGAAGGCAGCGCCGTTGTTGCGTGCCTGGCTTCACCGCCTGCGCAGCGCCGGCGTGCGCTTTCACATGCGCCATCGATGGATCGGCTGGGGCGATGCGCAGGCACCCGTGAGCGAACTGCGCTTCGCCACGCCCGAGGGCGAACGTACGGCGCAGCATCGGGCCGTCGTGTTCGCCCTCGGCGGTGCGAGCTGGTCGCGACTGGGTTCCGATGGCGCATGGGTTCCGTGGCTGGCAAGCCGCGGCGTCGCGGTGGCGCCGCTGGTTGCGTCCAATTGCGGCTTCGACATCGGCTGGAGTGCCCATTTCGCCGAACGTTTTGCCGGAATGCCCTTCAAGTCGGTCGCGATCTCCTTCGAGGATTCGCACGGTCGCCGCTTCTCCCGCAAGGGCGAGTTCGTCGCCACGGCGACCGGCGTCGAAGGCAGCCTGATCTACGCCGCCTCCGCGTTGCTGCGCGACGAGATCGCAGAGAAGGGGCGTGCCATCCTGCAACTCGACCTGCTGCCCGACCGGAGCATCGACCAGGTGCGCGCCGCCGTCATGCATCCGCGAGGCGCGCGTTCGCTGGCCTCGCACCTCAAGGGACGACTGGGCCTGGAAGGCATCAAGATGGGAGTCCTGCACGAAGTGCTGTCGCGAGACGACATGCATTCGCCGGAAAAGCTCACTGCGGCCATCAAGGCGCTGCCCTTGACGCTGGTCGCTCCCCGGCCGATTGACGAGGCCATCAGCTCTGCAGGTGGGGTGCGTTTCGATTCGCTCGACCCCCATCTGGGCAGCCCTCTGCTTCCCGGCGTGTTCTTCGCCGGCGAAATGCTGGACTGGGAGGCACCCACCGGCGGCTATCTGCTGACCGCCTGCATGGCGAGCGGTCATGCGGCCGGGGAGGCGGCGCTCGAGTGGGTGCGTGCCTGAGCCCTGTTGCCCTGTTGTCAAGGGCCGGCGGATTGAATACTTATGCCGGACGTGCATTTGTTCGCGGACGCGATGACAATTTCTTGCCCACGGAATGGGGCGCAAAAAGAAGAAATGCCACCATGTATCCGCAAGTTGACATCAAGAAGATCGCCGAAAGGTATTTCAATTACGGCGTCAGCATCGGCAATGCCCGAGAGTGCTACACGCGCCAGGGCTTGCGGTCGATCGCCGAGTGCCTGCACGACGCAGCGACCGCGCTCGGCCATCACTTTCCGATCGCGGCCATCAGCTACGAAGGATGTGCGCTGGGCTGCTATCCCGTGGCGAGCATGGAGCACAAGACGGTGGCCGTTGCGGAGGTGGTGATCGCCAAGCTGGAGCAGCTTGCGTGGCCGAAGGCGGCCTCGTCGCCGCCCATCGCTGCCTGCTGAAGCCCGGGACCTCAGGGCGCGGAGCGTGCGCCTGATCCGCCTGTCGCTCGCGTCGAGTCCACATCGTGGGGTGGATGCGGTATGCGGCCGGACATTCCTCTTGTCAGGGCCCGGGAAGCGCGTAGCATCCCCGGCGTCATCTCTCAGCGAACTCCTTTGTCGTCCCGCGCGAGGGCCCTTCGCATCGTGATCGATGCGCACCTCGCCAACGAGCCGCAGACCCTTTCACCGCCAATCAGCCTGAGCGACGCAAGGCGGCCGCGTCGCATCGAGGGGGAAGGCATCGGCTGCCTGTCTCGAAGCAACTCGAAGGAGGGTGACATGATCACCTACGTTGGCTTGATGAGTTTCACCGACAAGGGCATTCAATCGGTCAAGGACACGACCAAGCGGGCCGCTGCCGCGAAGGAAGCCGCGAAGAAATCCGGCGTCACCATGCGGGAGCTTCTCTGGACCATGGGAGAGTACGACCTGGTCTGCATCCTGGAGGCCGAGGACGAAAATGCGCTGGCGGCGTTCAGCCTCGGCATTGCGATGCAGGGCAACGTGCGCACGCGATCGCTGCGCGCCTATACGGCGGACGACATGGCCAGGATATTGGCCAAGCTTCCGTAGCTGACCGCTGTCCGGGGAGGGGCGGAGCCGTGGGACCGCGCATGACTGCCGGTCCGTGCCCTCTGCCCTCTGCCCTCTGCCCTGGATGGGCCTCGAGCGCTTGACTGAAGGCTCGAGGTCTTCGAATGAGGTTGACGAGCCTTACCCCCGGCACTGGCTACACAGTTAGGGCTGCTTGGTTCCCCACCTGACCCGGTTGGCCGCTTCACCATGCGGGGAGGCCCGTCAGCGGGCGATTGTAGGCGACTGCGATCACCAGACCATGATCGAGGTTTCGAGGGTCGCGTCGGCGTAGTAGAGGCGCACGCCGACCTGGTAGTGGCGGCCCTTGTGCAGGCGCATGCTCAATCGGGCATTGAGGGCCGTGCCGCTGTCGTCGTCGCCGGCGATCTGCACGTTGCCGTCGGGGGTGGTTTCGAACAGCACCATCACGGTGTCCGAGGTGCCGAAGGTGCCGATGTCGTAGGTGCGTGTGCGCGGGGGCGCGAAGTCGAAGAGGCGGGTTTCGCCGGCCTTGAGCTTGAGCAACTGCGACAGTCCGACCTTGAGTGTCGACGCGGCGGGCGCCCGGACGCCGGGGTAGGTCTGGACCACCCAGGCCTTGTCGGCATACGAGAGGCCGCCCTTGGGCGTGAGGCCCGTCTGGTAGGGCGCCGGGGCGTCGATCAGGCCGGCGTCGAAAGCGTATTCCATGACCGAGTCCGGGTCCCAGGTCGTGCCTTTCACCTCGGAGGCCGGAATCTTGCGCAGGACGTTCCATTCGATCTGCGATTCCTGCCAGTCGTTGGGCGGCCCTTTGAAGTAGTCGATGACCGCCTGCCGGTTCCAGCTGATGCCGGCGTTCGGGTTCTGGTGCTCGTGTTCCAGCCCGAGCGTGTGGCCGATCTCATGCAGGGCCGTGTCGTGGCCATAAGGGGTTGTCAGCGCCCAGCCGAAATTCATGGTGCGCTCGCGCGGATCCTTGGTGTTGAGCACATCGCGGCCGACGTAGGACCATGATCCGTCCTGCGCATCGAATCCGATGCGCACCATGGCGTCGTCGGCGTCGCCTACGCGCCTGAAGCTGATGCCGAGGCCCAGCTTTTCCCAGGTCTCGAAGGACTCATCGACGACGTCCATGTCGGCCGCATGGCCGTGCCAGCCCGCAGGCACGGGGTCGCCGCGCTTGAAGCAGTAGTAGGTGATCTGCGTGCCGATCACCCATTTCCTGCTCGCCGCGAGGATGGCCCGGGCGCGGCCGGCCGGAACGCTGGCATCGAACTGCCGCAAGGTCTGGATCGGCTGCACGCAGTAGCGGCGCTTGCTGCCGGCGTCTCGGGCCGCTTTGCGGGGCGCGGTGGGCATGGAGGGCCTCCTCGTTGCGGATTTCCATGCTAGGCGCGGGCGGCGCGAATTCCATCTGCTCAACGGCCTAGGCCGGTGGCCGGACCGGCCCGTGGCCCGCCCCTAAAATGCGTCGATGGCCTATCTCGTGCTCGCCCGCAAATACCGTCCCCGTACCTTCAGCGAGATGGTGGGCCAGGAACACGTCGTGAAGGCCCTGGAGAACGCGCTCACCACGCAGCGGCTGCACCATGCCTATCTGTTCACCGGCACACGCGGGGTCGGCAAGACGACGGTCTCGCGCATCCTGGCGAAGTCGCTCAACTGCCAGGGGCCGGACGGGCAGGGCGGCATCACCGCCACGCCGTGCGGCATATGCCAGGCGTGCAGGGACATCGATGCGGGCCGCTTCGTCGACTACACCGAACTCGACGCGGCCTCCAACCGCGGCGTCGACGAAGTCCAGGCGCTTCTGGAGCAGGCGGTCTACAAGCCGGTGCAGGGGCGCTTCAAGGTCTTCATGATCGACGAAGTGCACATGCTCACCGGGCATGCCTTCAACGCCATGCTGAAGACGCTCGAAGAGCCGCCCGAGTACCTCAAGTTCGTGCTCGCGACCACGGACCCGCAGAAGGTGCCGGTCACCGTGCTCTCGCGCTGCCTGCAGTTCAACCTGCGGCCCATGGCGCCCGAGACCGTGTTCGAACACCTCACGCGCGTGCTGCAAAGCGAAGGAATTCCGGCCGAGCAGCAGGCCCTGCGGCTCATCTCCCGTGCAGCCCGCGGATCGATGCGTGATGCACTCTCGCTGACCGACCAGGCGATCGCCTTCGGCAACGGCGAACTGCTCGAAGCGGGGGTTCGGCAGATGCTCGGCAGTGTCGACCGCGGCCACGTGTACCGCCTCATCGACGCGCTCGCGCACGCCGATGGGCGCACCGTGGTCCAGACCTGCGAGGACTTGCGTCGCTTCGGCCTGTCTGCGGCTTCCACGCTGGAAGAAATGACCGCCGTATTGCAGTCGATGGCGGTTCTTCAGGCCGTGCCTTCGCGTGCCGAGTCCAGCGATGCATCGGATCCGGACGCGGCCGAGACCGCGCGTCTCGCAGCCTCCATGGCCGCGGATGAAACGCATCTTCTCTACAGCCTCTGCCTGCACGGACGCACCGAGCTCGGCCTGGCGCCCGACGAGTATGCGGCGCTCACCATGGTGCTGCTGCGTTTGCTCGCATTCAAGCCGGCCGGCGCGGCCACCGAGGAAAAAAAAACACTGAATGAAGCCGACAGGCGCGCGCCTGTCGTTTCGGTCGAGAGGCCTGCGGAGCTGCGCGGTGGCACAGCCTCGCCGGCTTCGACCTGTTCGACGCCGGCCGCTGTCGCGACCGATGTCCCACCCGCTGCACGCCCCGTGGCCGCCGCTGAGGCGTTCGATGCCGGCGCGATCGACGAAGACGGTGCGCATCCGGTCCCGGCCGCGGTGCGTGCGGCGAGGGATCCGCTTACACCCTCGGCACCACCCGGGCAGCGTTTGCCGGTCGTCGATGAGCCGCTACAGCGCTCCGCCATGCCGCCCGTGTCGCCGGTCGGCGAGGGTCCGACGGGCACCGCTGCGCCTGCGCGCGTCATGGCGATGCCCGTGCGCGTGCAGCCGCCCGCCGGCGCGCGCGAGGCCTCTCTGGAGCGCGAGCAGGGCGGCGCGCAGTCCCCCATCCAGCCGAGCGAGGAAGGCGATTTCTGGTATGCCACGGTCACGCAGATGGTGGCTGCCGAGGCCATCACCGCGCTTGCGCGGGAGCTGGCGCTTCAATCGCAGCTGGTGGCTCGCGATGTGGATCAATGGCTGCTGCGTGTCGAGCGGGAATCGCTGAACCAGACGAGCAGCCGGGACAAACTGCAGGCGGCGCTCGCCGGCCTCGGCCATGAGGTGAGAATTGCCATCGAGATCGGCGCCGTCCATGACAGCCCGGCGCGCCGCAACCGCCAGGCTGCCGAGGAGCGTCAGCGCATCGCGGAAGAGGCGATACGCAACGACCCCGAAGTGCAATCGATGATGCGCGACTGGGACGCGAAAATCGTACCCGGCACCTTGCGGCCCGCATAGCATCGGCGGGTGCTCCGACGCTTCCCTTGCGCCGTCCTCCATGGCGGGATCGATCAGGGCCCGGGGAGCGGCATTCGACTTTTCATCCATCACTCAACCACAGGATCAACGATGTTCAACAAAGGACAACTGGCCGGCCTCATGAAGCAGGCGCAGGCGATGCAGGACAACCTCAAGAAGGCGCAGGAAGAACTCGCGACCATCGAGGTCGAAGGCGAATCGGGCGCCGGTCTGGTCAAGGTCGTGATGACCTGCAAGCATGACGTGAAGCGCATCACCATCGATCCCAGCCTGCTGAGCGAAGACAAGGACATGCTCGAGGATCTGGTGGCCGCCGCCTTCAACGCGGCCGTGCGCAAGGCCGAGGAAACCAGCGAGCAGAAGATGGGCAAGCTCGCCGCCGGAATGCCTGGCCTGCCGCCCGGCATGAAGCTGCCGTTCTGATCCGGCGCACGGCCTGAATGGCGGACTCCGGATCGCTCGATGCGCTGGTCGAGGCGCTGCGCCGTTTGCCCGGCGTCGGCGCGAAGTCGGCTTCGCGCATGGCTTTCCACTTGTTGCAGCATGACCGCGAAGGCGCCCAGTTGCTGGCGCGTGCCCTGCAGCATGCGGTGGCCGACGTGCGGCATTGCGAGCGCTGCAACACATTCACCGAAGCGCCAATCTGCCATGTGTGCCTCGATCCGAGGCGCGATGCGACCAAGCTGTGCGTGGTCGAGACACCGGCGGACCAGGCCGCGCTCGAACGCACCGGCGCCTTCCGTGGCTACTACTTCGTGCTGATGGGCAAGCTCAGCCCGCTCGATGGGATCGGGCCCAAGGACATCGGTCTGTCGCGTCTGTTCGAACGTGCGCTCGACGGCACCGTCAGCGAAGTGATCCTCGCGACCAACTTCACCGCCGAAGGGGAGGCCACGGCGCACGTGATCGGCGAGGCGCTCAAGCAGCGCGGCCTGACGGTCACACGGCTCGCGCGGGGTGTGCCCGCGGGGAGCGAACTCGAATACGTGGACCTGGGCACCATTGCGCATGCACTGGTCGATCGGCGGTGAAATGGCACACCCCCAGGCTGCGCGCACTGCGTGTCGCTTCGCCAACCCCCTTGCAGGGGGCAACACCGGCGGTCCGGCGGAGCCGGTCCCGCGGCGTTTCGCGAAGGGAAGTTCGCTTCGATGGGTGACGGCACTCGCGCTTCGTCGATCGTGCGAAGCGAAGTGGAGTGGAAAACTGATACTGGCGCCGAAGGGCGCCGCGGGGATTTGCAGATGAGCTTTTCGTTGACCCTGGCTTATTGGTGCGTGCTGGTTGCCGTGCTTCTGCCTTACCTTTGTTCCTACATCGCGAAGGCCGGTGCCTTCCGGCCGCGCGACAACGCGAAGCCGCGCGAATGGCTTGCGGCCCAGACCGGTTGGCGCGCACGCGCGAACGGCGCGCAGTCGAACAGCTTCGAAGGCCTTCCCTTCTTCATCGGAGCCGTGATCATTGCCCATCAATTGGGCGCGGCGCAGCCGAGGCTCGATCTTCTGGCTGCTGCCTATGTGCTGTTGCGGGTCGTGTACATCGCGCTTTACGTGAGTGGACGAAGCAGGGCGCGCAGCACGGTCTGGGCCCTTGCATTCGTGGTGAACGTTGCCATTCTTTTCGTGGGTCGATAGCAGTTTTCGGTTTACGTAAAAACCCGCACGGGATGTTCCTGATGCAGTGCGCAATGGGCACCCCTAAGCTCGATTCGAAATACACGAGAACCTCACGCATCCAGGAGCCCGCGGGTACCCATTCATGCTCAACCGTCGAACTTTTACCGCTGCCGCTGCACTGGGCGCCTCTTCGCTTGGCATGCCGCTGGTCCGTGCGCAGACCAGGCTCGAGAAGACCAAGATTTCCATTGCCGTCGGCGGCAAGGCGGCCTTCTACTACCTTCCGCTCACGATTTCCGAGCAGCTCGGATACTTCAAGTCCGAAGGACTCGACGTCGAGATCTCCGACTTCGCAGGTGGAGCGCGTGCGCTGCAGGCGGTGGTCGGCGGTTCGGCCGATGTCTGTTCCGGCGCCTTCGAACACACCATCAACCTGCAGTCGAAGAACCAGTTCTACCAGGCCTTCGTGCTCCAGGGCCGCGCGCCGCAGATCGCGCTCGGCGTGTCGACCAAGAACCTGCCGCACTATGCCGGCATCGCGGACCTGAAGGGCAGGAAGATCGGTGTTTCGGCGCCGGGCTCTTCCACCAACATGGTTGCGAACCTGGTGCTGTCGCGCGGCGGACTCAAGGCGAGCGATGTCAGCTTCATCGGTGTGGGCGTCGCGGCGGGCGCGCTGACAGCCTTGCGCTCCGGGCAGATCGATGCGATCAGCAACACCGATCCGGTGATGACGATGCTCGAACAGAAGGGCGACGTGAAGATCATCAGCGACACGCGCACGCTCAAGGGCACGCAGGAAGTCTTCGGCGGCCTCATGCCTGCCGCCTGCCTGTACGCATCGATGGAATTCATCCAGCAGCATCCCAACACCTGCCAGGCGCTCGCGAACGCGATCGTCCACGGCCTCAAATGGCTGCAGACCGCAGGGCCGGGAGACATCATCAAGACCGTGCCGGAGAACTATCTGCTGGGCGACCGCGCGCTCTACCTTGCTTCTTTCGACAAGGTGCGCGAATCCATCGCGACCGACGGCCTCATTCCGGCCGAGGGGCCGAAGACGGCGCTTGCGGCGCTCGCGAGTTTCGATCCCACCGTCAAGGCCGACAAGATCGACGTGTCCAAGACCTTCACCAACGAATTCGCACGGCGCGCCAAGGACAGGTTCAAGGCCTGAGCCCGACGGCGTTCCACGACCCGGCTCGATGCCGGGTTTTTTCTTTTCAAGCCATGTCCGACTACGCGCTCGAGCTCCTGGAAATCAGCTGCACCTTCCGGTCCAAGGAGGACCCGGGTCAACGCTACACCGCCGTGTCCGGCACCACGCTGCGCATCCGCGAGGGCGAGTTCGTGTCCGTGGTCGGGCCCACGGGCTGCGGCAAGTCGACCCTGCTCAATGTGGGTGCCGGCCTGCTCGAGCCTTCCTCGGGCACCGTCAAGGTATTCGGGCAGCCGCTCGCCGGCATCAACACCCGCGCAGGCTACATGTTCCAGGCGGAGGCCCTGATGCCGTGGCGCAGCACGCTCGACAACGTGATGGCGGGCCTGCAGTACCGCGGCGTGCCGGACGGCGAGGCGAGGGCGACCGCGTCCGGATGGCTGTCGCGCGTGGGGCTCTCCGGTTTCGGCGACCGCTATCCGCACCAGCTCTCGGGCGGCATGCGCAAGCGCACGGCACTCGCTCAGGTGCTCGCGCTGGACCCGGACATCATCCTGATGGATGAGCCCTTCAGCGCGCTCGATGTCCAGACGCGCCAGCTCATGGAAAACGAGGTGCTGGACTTGTGGGCGGCCAAGAGAAAGGCGGTGCTCTTCATCACGCATGACCTGGACGAGGCGATCGCGATGAGCGATCGCGTGGTGGTGCTCTCGGCCGGTCCGGCGACGCATCCGATCGGCGAATTCCTGATCGACCTGCCACGTCCGCGCGACGTGGCCGAAGTGCGCACCGATCCGCGATTCGTCGAGCTGCACACGCAGATCTGGAACGTCTTGCGCGACGAGGTCCTCAAGGGCTATGCGCAGCAACTGAAGAAGGCAGCCTGAGCATGTGGATGCGTCCGAACGAGCGCAATGCGCGTCTGTGGCAGTTGGTCCTTCTGGTGGTGATCCTCGGCGTCTGGCACCTGTCGTCGCGCAACGATCAGTTCGCATTCTTTGTCGGTGAGCCAGTCAAGGTGCTGGGGCGCATCTGGAGCTGGTTCATGCCGGTGGCAATCCCGCCCAACATCCTGTTCGCCGAGGGCCTGCCCGGCAGCGCGGACATCTACGTGCACCTGGGCATCACCTTGCTCGAAACCGTGCTGGCCTTCGCGATCGGTACGCTGCTCGGGCTGGCCTGCGGGCTCTGGCTGGCGCTCGCGCCGACCGCGAGCCTGATTCTGGATCCCTACATCAAGGCCGCGAACTCCATGCCGCGGGTCATCCTCGCGCCCATCTTCGCGCTGTGGTTCGGCCTGGGCATCTGGAGCAAGGTGGCGCTCGCGGTCACGCTGGTGTTCTTCATCGTGTTCTTCAACGTCTACCAGGGGGTCCGCGAGGTGAGTCCGGTGGTGCTGGCCAATGCGCGGATGCTCGGCGCGAACCAGCGGCAGTTGCTGCGCACGGTCTATCTGCCGAGCGCGACGAGCTGGGTTTTCTCGAGTCTGCACACCTCCGTGGGCCTGGCCTTCGTCGGCGCCGTGGTGGGCGAGTATCTCGGTTCGGCGCGTGGTGTGGGCTACCTGATCCAGCAGGCCGAAGGAACCTTCGACGTCAATACCGTGGTGGCGGGCATCGTGGTGCTGACCGCGTTCGCGCTGCTGCTCGATGGCGCCGTCGGGACGATCGAGCGGCGCCTCATGAAGTGGCAGCCGCGCAGCGGCGAGACCGAGAAGCTCTGAGGCCGCCGCTTCTTCGGCGTTTTCTCAGCGCTTCTTCTTCGAGGGTGTTCCGCCGCGCTTCTCGCGTTCGACCGGCTTGTCCCGAGGGGACTTCGTGACCTTCGTGCTTTCGCTTCGGCTGCTCTTCGTGACCCTGGCGCTCTCGCTGCGGCCGCCCTTCGAGGCCTTGCCGCCGGCGCTGCTTCTCGTGCTTGCGGCGTAGGCCATTGCGGCCGGCACCGGGACGCTCGCAGGCGAGCCGCGTCCGCGCGTGGCGCCCGTGCCGACATTCGCTGCCGCCGCCGCCTTGACCGGCAGATACACCACCACATCGATTCCGCGCTGGAAGGTGTGGTTCTGCTTCACGTCGTTCCATTCGGCAACGCTGGCGGGGCTCAGCCTGAAGCGGCGTGCGATGCTTTCGACGCTGTCCCTCTTGCCGGCCTTGACGACCGTGCGCCGGGTGATGATCTCGGGTTGGAAGCTCAGCTGCCCGGTGTCGGCGATTACCGCATCCACATCCTCCTGGACACGCGAGTTGCGGGGCACGATCAGCGTGGAGCCGCCCTTGATCAGCATGCGGGGCGGCACGTTGTTGATCGCGCGCAGGTCCGCCTCGCTCATGCCCGAGCGCTGTGCGGCGTCGGCGACGGTCATGGTGGAGGGCACGGTCCAGGCCGTCCAGCTCGCGTACTGCCCCTGGGAATAGGCCTCGAAGTTGCGCTGGAACACGGCGGCGTTGTCCCAGGGCAGGAGGATCTCGGGCGTGCCGGCCGCCAGCAGCACCGGCTTGTGGGCCGAAGGGTTGAGGGCGCGGAAGTCCTCGATCTGGACGTCGGCCAGCTTGGCCGCGAGCGATACGTCGAGGTCACGCCTGAGCGAGACCGTCTGGAAGTAGGGGTGGTTGGCGATCAGCGGCAGCTCGGCGTTGAATCGCTCCGGATTGGCCACGATGTTCTTGACCGCCTGCAGCTTCGGCACGTAGAGCCGGGTTTCGGCCGGCATCGCGAGGTCGGTGTAGCCGGTGGGCAGGCCGGCACGCTGGTTCTTCGCGATCGCGCGGCTCACGTTGCCTTCGCCCCAGTTGTAGGCGGCCAGTGCGAGCTGCCAGTCGCCGAACATGCCGTAGAGCTTCTGCAGGTAGTCGAGCGCCGCGCGCGTGGAGGCGATCACGTCGCGCCGGTCGTCGCGGAAGATGTTCTGCTTGAGGTCGAAGTCGGTCCCGGTGGCCGGCATGAACTGCCACATGCCGGCGGCACGCGCGCTCGACACGGCCTGCGGGTTGAAGGCGCTCTCGATGTAGGGGAGAAGCGCGAGCTCCGTCGGCATGTCGCGGCGTTCGAGTTCCTCGACGATGTGGAAGATGTAGCGGCTCGACCGCTCCGCCATGCGCTGCATGTAGTCGGGCCGGCTGGCGTACCACTGCTCGCGTTCGCGCACCAGGTCGTTGTCGAGGTCGGGCATCTTGAAGCCGCGACGGATGCGGTCCCACATGTCGGTGGGCGGTGCCAGCGTGACCACCGCCCGCGACTTGGTGACGCCGGAAGTGATCGGCGTGAGCGGGCCGCGGGGATAGACGGGCGATCCGTTGCCCGAGGAGGCATCCGACGAACCGCCGGACATGGACCCCGTGCCGGTGGCGCAGCCCGCGAGAAACAAGGAGCCCGCGAGGCAGGCGGCGGCGAGGAATTTCATCGAAAGTCGTTCTTCCATTGGCGCAGGGCCGCGAACACTTCGGCGTCGGCGGCTTCGGCTGTGAGGCCGGCGTGCGCGTGAACGGCTCGACGGATGGTGCCTTCGCGGCTGCGAAGAAAGGGGTTGATCAGGCGCTCGGTCGAAAGCTGCGAAGGCAGGGTTGGCTCGCCGCGCGCACGCAGCGCTTCGCACTGCACCGTGTACTGAGCGAGATCGGCGTTGTCCGGTTCCACGGCGCGCGCGAATCTCAGGTTAGAAAGTGTGTATTCGTGGGCGCAGCACACCCGCGTCGCACCCGGCAGCGCGGCCAAGGCGTCGAGCGATGCGAGCATCTGCGCAGGCGTGCCTTCGAAGAGACGTCCGCATCCGCCGGAGAACAGGGTGTCGCCGCAGAAAAGAAGCGGCGCGACGTGGCCGGCCGCGGCGTTGCGTGGATTCGCGGGGAGGTAGTAGGCGATGTGGCCCGAGGTGTGGCCAGGAACCTCGATCACTTCGAAGCGAAGACCCATCGCTTCGGCATGGTCGCCTTGGGCCAGGCGCGCGTACGGCTCCGGAATGCGCTCGCGGGCGGGGCCGAAGACCGGCGCGCCGGTGGCTTCGTGCAACGCGGCCACGCCACCTGTGTGATCCGCATGGTGGTGCGTGACTAGAATCGCGGCCAACTGCAGCTTGCCTTGCCCGAGTGCATCGAACACCGGCTTGGCGTCCCCTGGGTCGACCACGATCGCGTTGGGCCCGTCCTGCAGCATCCAGATGTAGTTGTCGGCGAAAGCTTGCAGCGGAACGAGGGTCATGAGCGGTCAAATTATAGGTTTGCATGATTGGTTCGAGACCCCCCCCGGCCGCTATCTGCTGGCGTGGGAGCAGGCCCAGCTCGACCAGGCCGTGGCCGACGTGTTCGGCTATCACGCGCTGCAACTGGGCATCGGCGAGATCGAGGGCCTGCGCGCCAACCGCATGCCTCACCGCTGGCTGGCGGTGAGCGATCCGGCGCACATGGCCCGGTGCGCACTGGTCACCGATTTCTCCGCCTTGCCTTTCAGCGCGAACAGCCTCGATCTGGTGGTCCTTCCGCATACGCTCGAGTTGAGTCCCGATCCGCACGCGACCTTGCGCGAAGTGGAGCGGGTGCTCGTGCCCGAAGGCCGCGTGGTGGTCTGCGGGATCAATCCGGCGAGCCTGTGGGGCCTGCGGCAGCAAAGGGCACGACTCTACAAGCACCTCGGCTTCGGCGAGCTGTTTCTGCCCGAGGCGGGTGAATTCATCGGCTATCGTCGGCTGCGCGACTGGCTGCGTCTTCTGAGCTTCGAGGTCGAGTCGGGCCGCTTCGGCCTGTATCGGCCGGCGGTGCGCAGCGAGGCCTGGCTGGAGCGATGCCGCTGGTTCGACAACGCCGGCGAGCGCTGGTGGCCGATCTTCGGCGCGGTTTATTTTCTGGTGGCGGTCAAGCGGGTGCGCGGCATGCGGCTCCTGAGCGCCGACTGGCGGCGTGCCGCCGCGCGTGCGAGCGCGCCGGTGCCGATCGCGGGCAAGGTGCACCGTGGTCGCCGCCTTCGACAACGAGAGGGAAGTGGTTTTTGAACGAAGTGCAGATCTACACCGACGGCGCCTGCAAGGGCAATCCCGGGCCCGGCGGGTGGGGCGTCTGGCTCAAGTCGGGCGCGAGCGAGAAGGAGCTCTTCGGCGGGGAGCTCAACACGACCAACAACCGGATGGAGCTCCAGGCGGTGATCGAAGCGCTGGGGGCGCTCAAGCGGCCCTGCAAGGTCATTCTTCACCTGGACAGCCAGTATGTCCGCAAGGGCATCACCGAGTGGATCCACGGCTGGAAGGCGAAGGGCTGGCGCACTTCGACAAAGCAGCCGGTGAAGAATGTCGAGCTCTGGCAGCAGCTCGACATGCTGGTGAGCGAAGGCGGCCATCGGATCGAATGGCGATGGGTGCGCGGGCATTCGGGCGACCCGGGCAACGAGCGTGCGGACGCGCTCGCGAACAAGGGCGTGGAGCGGGCGCTGGGACGCCTCTGACGCTCAGGCCCGGGTGTCCGGCGGCAGGGGCTGCGGCCGGACGATGGGTTCGGGTGCTTCGAGCGCCTCACCCATGCGCGCGCGGAACAGCTGTTCGTCGGTGATGCGCAGGCGGCGGCTCATCTCGCGGCCGATATTCATCTGGATCAGCGCGAACTGCTCGGCATCGTGCTCGAAGAGGCGCAAGAGGTGGTCGGGCGTGAGTTCGATGGCGTCGCAGTCTTCGTCGGCGCGGACCGAGGCGCTGCGCGGAAACAGGTCGAGGAGCGCCATCTCGCCGAAGCAGTCGCCCGGGCCCAGGCGGCTCAGCAGCAGCTCGTGCGACTGCCAGCGCTTGGACACGACGACGTGGCCGGATTCCAGCACGAACATGCTGTGGGCGGGATCGCCCTCGCGAAAGAAGTAGCCGCCGGCCGGTATCTTCACGGCCCGCGCGAGTGCGAGCAGGAATTCGATCGTCTCCGTGCCGATGGCTCCGAAGATCGGCATCTGCTGCAAGAGGTCGACGTGCGTTTCCGGCAGCGGCGCGGACATGGAGGCTCCCCTTGGCGGCGCCTACACGACGCCGTCGAACATCATGACGTCGACTTCGTCGCCGGCGGCCACGCCGGACTGTGCGTGGTGGAGCACCACCAGTCCGTTCGCCTCGACCATGGAACTGAGCACACCGGATCCCTGATTCCCGGCGATGCGGACTTCAGGCAGCGACCCCGGCACGATGCGCACCCGGCCGCGCTGGTATTCGGTGCGGCCCGGCTTCTTGCGGATCGCATCGATGCTGCGCGCGCGCAGCAGAGGTGGCGGCGCCGAGCAGACCTCGTTGCACCCCATCATGCGAAGCAGCGCGGGCCGCACGAAGGCGAGGAAGGTCACCATGACCGCCACCGGATTGCCGGGCAGGCCGAACAGGACTGCGGGCGCGCGTCCTTCGGCGCCCGTCGGGACGAGGCCCACGGCCATGGGCCGCCCGGGCCGCATCGCGACGCGCCAGAACGCCATGTCGCCCAGTCGCTGCATGACGGCGCGCGTGTGATCGGCCTCGCCGACGCTGACGCCCCCGCTGGTGATGATCGCGTCGGCCTCGCCCGCGGCGCGCCGCAGCGCGGATTCGAGCGCCGCCGGATCGTCGCGCACCAGACCGAGGTCGATCACCTCGCAGCCCAGGCGGGTGAGGAGTCCGAAGACGGTGTAGCGATTGCTGTCGTAGACAGCGCCTTCGCGCGGCAGCTCCCCCAGGCTGAGGATCTCGTCGCCGGTGGAGAAGTAGGCGACGCGCAGCCGCCGCAGCACCGGCACCATCGGCAGACCGAGGCTGGCGACCATGCCGAGTGCGGCCGGCGAGACGATGTCGCCGCGATGCAGGGCCGGCTGTCCCTGCATCAGGTCTTCGCCGGCGAAGCGGCGGTTGTCGCCCCGCTGCAGCGCACGGGCCGGAAAGCGGACCGTGTCGGCCTCGACGTTGCAGAACTCCTGGGGGACCACGGTGTCGAGCCCTGCGGGCATCATGGCGCCGGTCATGATCTTGAGCGCTTCGCCCGCGCCCACGCTTCCGCGCCATGCGGCGCCCGCGAGCGCGGTGCCGACGACGCGCAGCTTCACCACGTCGTGGTCCGCCGCATCGGCATCGAGCACGGCTCCGTCGAAGGCGAAACCGTCCATCGCGGAGTTGTCGTGCGGGGGGACGCTGACCGGCGAGATGATGTCGTCGGCCAGCACCCGTCCGAGCGCGTCGCGCAAGGCAATGCTTTCGCCGTGGGTGACGACCACAGGCGCGACGAGCCGGCCGAGGAAAGCCTGCACGGCATCCACGCCGAGGGCCTTGGGGTCGTAGCCGGCCAGTGCGGCGGCAATCTCGGCGATGCGGCTCATGGGATTCGGGAAGGAAAGAACGATCAGCCGCGCAGCGATTCGAGCGCGTGCAGTTCGGCCAGCGTGTTGGCGTTGAAAAAGGCGTCCGGCGCATCGCCGGGGCGATCGAAGGGGACGAGCACCGTGCGGTGCAGTGCGGTCCATCGGTCGATCTTGCGGCCGCCGGCCTGCGTGAAGCGCACCAGGCTCTCCAGCAGGTTCGTGCGCAGAAGACAGAAGACGGGCTGCGTCCGCAGTACCGGCGGCTCTTTCGCGTCGGCGTCCGGCGAGGCTTCAGGCGCTTCGGCCATCGCGATCTCGGCATGGCCGGCCGCGAGCGCGTCGCCGAGTCGTGCGGCGAGGTCGAGCGGGAAGAGGGGCGTGTCGCAGGGGACTGTGAGCAGATAGGGTGTCTCGCAGTGCTCGAGGCCGGTCAGGAAGCCGGCCAGCGGGCCCGCGTAGTCGGCCAGGCCGTCCGGCCAGACCGGGACACCGAAGGATTCATAGGCCGAGATGTTGCGGTTGGCATTGATCATCACCTCGCCGACCTGCAGTCCCAGGCGCATGAGCGCGTGCATCGCGAGCGGCGTGCCGTTGAAGTTCTGCAGCCCCTTGTCGACACCGCCCATGCGGGCTCCGCGTCCACCGGCGAGCACGAGGCCGGTGATGTCGCCGGAGGGAATCGAGGGGGCGTCCATGCTCATCCGCCGATGTAGCTCATTTCGACGCGGCGAGCTCCGCCGGCATCGTTGTCGGGGCCGCGCTCCGCGCGAAGCTCGGAATAGCGGTCGCCGCGGCCCTGCCAGACATGGCCGATGCGGGTGGCGATCTCGGCGTCGTCGGCATCGCCGCGCAGGAGGGGGCGCAGGTCGAAGCCCGAACTCGCAAAGAGGCAGAGATAGAGGCGGCCTTCGGTCGACAGACGTGCGCGGCTGCAATCGCGGCAGAAGGCCTGGGTCACGCTGCTGATGACCCCGATCTCTCCGGCGCCGTCGCCGTAGGCCCAGCGCTGGGCGGTCTCTCCGGGGGCGGCGGGCTCCAGCGGCTCGAGGGGGAATTCGTCGGCGATGCGGCGGATGACCTCTGCCGAAGGCAGTACCTCGTCCATGCGCCAGCCGTTGGTGGCGCCGACGTCCATGTATTCGATGAAGCGCAGCACGATGCCGGTGCCGCGGAAGTGCCGCGCCATCGTCAGGATCTCGTGGTCGTTGGTGCCGCGCTTGACCACCATGTTGACCTTGATCGGGCCCAGGCCCGCCGCCTTCGCCGCCTCGATGCCCTCCAGCACTTCGGCAACCGGAAAATCGACATCGTTCATGCGGCGGAACACCGCGTCATCCAGCGCGTCCAGACTCACCGTGACGCGGCTCAGGCCGGCGTCTTTCAGCAGGGCCGCCTTGCGCGCGAGCAGCGAGCCGTTGGTCGTGAGCGTGAGGTCCAGGGCCTCGCCCGCGGGCGTTCGCAGCGTGGCCAGCTGCTCGACCAGCCGCTCGAGGTTCTTTCGAAGAAGGGGTTCGCCGCCCGTCAGCCGGATCTTGTGCACCCCGTGCGAGGCGAAGATGCGCGCCAGGCGCGTGATTTCCTCGAAGTTCAGCAGCGCGCTGTGAGGCAGGTATTGGTATTCCTTGTCGAAGACTTCCTTCGGCATGCAATAGCTGCAGCGGAAATTGCAGCGATCGGTGACGCTGATGCGCAGGTCGGTCAGCGGCCGAGCCAGCCGGTCGAGCAGCAGGCCGTTCGCGGGCACGGGTGCGGCCGGCGGCACGGCAGGCGGCCGGGCACGCCCGATCTCCGAAACGCGAACGACATGCTGGCTCATGGGGCTGTCAATTTAACGCATCGATCGCATCGGCGTGCCTTCGCGGCCAAGCGGCCGCGAGCCCCGGGGGGGCTCGCAGTCGCTCAGACGCAGCGGGCGCCGTCGACCTCGATGCAAACGCCGCTGATGAAGGAGGCTTCGTCGCTCGCCAGATAGAGCGCCGCATTGGCCACATCGAGTGAAGTGGAAAAGCGGCCGAGCGGAATGGTGGCGAGGAATTTGCTCTTGCGCTCCTCGGTGAGCGGTCCGCCGGCGAATTCCGCCGCGAGGCCGGTGTCCGGATTGAAGACCGGATTGATGCAGTTCACTCGGATGTTGTCCGGGCCCAGCTCGGCGGCAAGCGACTTGCTGGTGGTGATCACCGCGCCCTTGGAGCCGTTGTACCAGGTGAGTCCCGGCCGCGGGCGCACGCCGGCGGTGGACGCGATGTTGATGAAGGAGCCGCCGCCGTTGGCGCGCAAGGCCGGTACGGCATGCAAGGTCGAGAGATAGATGCTCTTTACGTTGACGGCATAGCAGCGGTCGAACTCCTCTTCGCTCACCTCGAGCGCCGGGCGGTTGCGATGGGTCCAGCCCGCGTTGTTGACCATGGCGTCGAGCTTGCCGTGCCGCTGCACCGCGGCGTCGACCAGAGCCTTGACCTCGGCCGACTTCGTGACGTCGGCGGCGAAGAAGGAGGCCTGGCCGCCTTCGCGCAGGATCGCCTCGACCACCCGCTCGCCGAGCGCGGTGTTGATGTCGTTGACGATGACCTGGGCGCCCTCGGCCGCCAGCCGCTTCGCGATGCCTTCGCCGATGCCGCCGCCGGCGCCGGTCACGATGATCGATTTATTCTTCACGCGCACGTTCTTGCCTCCTGTGAAAAGTGCAGCGGGGCAGTGTATCGGCCCCGCGCACGCGGGTGTTCAGCCGTGGCGTACCGCAACCGTCTTGAGGGTCGTGAAGCCGTACAGCGCCTCGAAACCCTTTTCGCGCCCGTAACCCGAGGACTTGACGCCGCCGAAGGGCAACTCCACGCCGCCGCCGGCGCCGTAGTTGTTGATGAAGACCTGGCCGCTCTTCACGCGCTTGGCCATGCGGAACTGCCTGGCGCCGTCGCGCGTCCAGATGCCCGCGACCAGGCCGAAATGGGTCGCGTTGGCAAGCTCGACGGCCTCGTCTTCGTCGCGGAAGGCCATGGCCGCAAGCACCGGTCCGAACACCTCCTCCTGTGCGAGCCGATGATTGACCGGCACGTCGCGCAGCAGGGTAGGCGCCTGGTAGAAGCCGCTTTCCGGCGCTTCGTCCACCACCACGCCCTGCGCCACCATCGGAATGCCCGCGACCTGGGCATCGGAGAGGAAGTCCCATACGCGCTGCTGCTGCGACTGCCGGATCAGCGGACCCACGTCCAGATCCATGGCCGCAGGTCCCACGCGCAGGGCGGCGAATGCATTGCCCAGGCGGTCGAGCAGCGGCTCGTAGATGGCGCGGTCGACCAGCACGCGCGAGCCGGCCGAGCAGGTCTGGCCGGCGTTCTGCACGATGGCGTTGATCAGCACCGGGATGGCGGCATCGAGATCCGCGTCGGCGAAGACGATCTGCGGGCTCTTGCCGCCCAGCTCCAGCGTGACCGGGCAGTGCCGTTCGGCGGCCACCTGCTGGATCAGGGTTCCGACGCGCGGGCTGCCGGTGAAGCTGATGTGGTCGATGCCTTCATGGCGGGCGAGAGCGTCGCCGACTTCATGGCCATAGCCGGTCACGATGTTGATCGCGCCGGCCGGGAAACCGGCCTCGGCCGCGAGCTGCGCGACGCGGATCAGCGAGAGGCAGGCGTCCTCCGAGGGCTTGACCACGCAGACATTGCCGGCAGCCAGGGCGCCGCCCACGCTGCGGCCGAAGATCTGCATCGGATAGTTCCACGGAACGATGTGGCCGGTGACGCCATGGGGTTCGCGCCAGGTGAAGACGCTGTAACCCTCCTGGTACGGAATGGTTTCTCCGTGCAGCTTGTCGCAGGCGCCGGCGTAGAACTCGAAATAGCGCACCAGGGCCAGCGCATCGGCGCGGGCCTGCTTGACCGGCTTGCCACAGTCGCGCTGCTCGATCAACGCGAGCTCGTCGACGTGGTCGGCGATCTTCTGCGAGAGCTTGTAGAGCAGCCGTCCGCGCTCGGCGGCGCTGACCTTATGCCATTCGGTCTCGAAGCAATGACGGGCTGCGCGCACGGCCGCATCGATGTCGGCGGCATCGCCGCGCTGGAGTTCATCGAAGATCTGGCCGTCGGAGGGGTCGATCACCGGCAGCGTGCGGCCGGACGAGGAAGCAACGCTTTCGTTGCCGATGTAGTGGAGTTGCATGGGCGAAATTGTGCGCTAAAGCGCATGCGTCCCGCCCGATGCCCGGTCAGCGCGACGCGGTGGCCTTGAACAAGGAGCGGATCGCGTTCAGCATGCGCTCCACGTGCTTGTCGGGACTCAGGTTCTGGTAGTAGTAGGCGACGCTGCCGTCGGGCCCGATCACGTACGACAGGCGATTGGCGAAGTCCGGCCGGGTCTGCATCAGCGCGTCGAAGCCCTGGATCACGGTCTTCGATGGGTCGGAGGCCACCGGAAAGCGGCTCTGGCAGGAGCGAACCGAGAACCTGGCGAGCGTGTCGATGTCGTCGGCCGAGACGCCGATCACCGTCGCGCCGAGCGCGGCGAACTGGTCCATGGCCTCCGCGAAGGCGTGGGCCTCGATGGAGCAATCGCTGGAGTCCGCGGCGGGAAAGAAATACACGACCACCGGTCCCTTGGCCAAGGCGTCGGCGAGCGAATAGCGGAAGGTCTTGCCGCCCAGCGCTGCGGTGGCAGTGAACTTGGGAACCTGCTCGCCGATGTCGAGTGCGGCGAATGCCGGCCGGGCCAGGACGGCGACAAGCGCCAGCAGGGTTACGCGCACCAGATTCGAGGGCATCATGATGTAACTCCCGGGAAGGGCGCTTCGAATTCTAGGACTGGAGCGCGCGCGGAGACAGGCTGGTTCCGATGCCATGCCGCACACCGATCTCCAACGATTCGATGAGGGGACATGAGCCATGACTTCCGCATTCACCCATATGACGACGCGTGTGCTCTGGCCTTGCTTTCTGGCGCTGCTCCTCGGCGCCTGCGGCTCGCTGCCGAAGGCGCCCGAGCGGCCGGGCGAGTACGCGGCGCCGGCCGATCCGTCGACCCGGCTGGCGAAGATCGTTGCCGATTCCACGCCCCCCGGCGAGCATTCGGGATTCCGCCTGATGCCGCTGGGGGTGTATTCGCTCGATGCGCGCGTGCAGCTTGCGGCACGGGCCGAGCGTTCGCTCGTGGTGCAGTACTACCAGCTGGAGAACGACGCGACCGGGCGCATATTGCTGCGCGCGCTGCGCGAGGCCGCGTCGCGCGGCGTGCGGGTGCGCATACTGGTCGACGACCTCTACACCACGAAAAGCCAGCAGCCTCTGCTCGCGCTGGCGCAGACGCCCAACGTGGAGGTGCGGCTTTTCAACCCGTTCTGCTGCGCACGGGACGGCTTCGTATCGCGCTTCGTCGTGTCGCCGCAGGAAATCCCGCGGCTCAACCACCGCATGCACAACAAGCTTTTCATCGCCGACGGAGTGATGGCCGTGGTGGGCGGGCGCAACATCGCGGACGAATATTTCGTGCTCAGCCAGGCGCAGAACTTCATCGACATGGATGCCGTGGTGGTCGGCAAGGTCGTGCCGCAGCTTGAATCGATATTCGACGCCTACTGGAATGCGGTGGAGGTCTGGCCGATCGATGAGATCGTGACCGGGGAAGGCGGCCGGAAGCCGGCTCCCGATGAGTTCGACCACTGGATCGGCATGGCCGCGCCGCCACCCAGGATCGAGCTGCCGCCGGTGGACATCCTGGGTTACGGCCCGATCGCGGAGGAACTCGACGCCGGCCGCATGGGCCTGCTCTGGGGCGAGGCGCGCGCGATCGCGGATCCCCCGAGCAAGCCCGAATCGATGAGTGCCGAAGAAGCGCTCGCCACCAGCGTGACGATGAAGGTCTGGGGGCTCCTTCTCGACGCGAAGACCGAAGTGGATCTGACCTCCCCCTATCTGGTGCCGGGCGAGAAGGGCATGGCGGCCTTCGACGACCTGATGCGCCGCAAGGTGAAGCTCACGCTATTGACCAATTCGCTGGCAGCCAATGACGAGCCGCTCGTGCACACCGGCTATGCCCGCTATCGCGAACGCTTGCTGAAGAACGGCGCGGACCTCTACGAACTGAGCCCGGAACGCACCACGGCCAACAAGCGCTTCGGCATGTTCGGCCACTCGCTTGGCCGGCTGCACGCGAAGACGGCGGCGATCGACCGCCGCAGCATCTTCATCGGTTCGATGAACCTCGATCCGCGGTCGGCGACGCAGAACACCGAGATGGGCGTGGTGGTCGACAGCCCGCAGCTGGCGCGCGAAATGCTGCGGGTCATCAACATCAGCAAGCTGCAGAACTCCTATCGCCTGAGGCTGGACAAGGAAACGGGGGCGCTCCAGTGGCTGACGACAGACGGCGAGAAGGAAATGATCCTGACATCGGAGCCCGAGTCGGGGTTTTTCCAGCGCTTCTACAACTCGCTGATCGCGCCCCTGGTGCCGGAGATGCTGCTGTAGGGGGCAATTCGGCCAAGGGGGCTTGCAATCGGCCGCCGCCGCCCCACATGCTTCGCATGAACGCTAACCAAACGCCGACGCACAAGACCGATCTGGCCGTGACGCACGTGCTCGCGCAGCTCCTCGAGCGGCTCGAGCACAGCAGCGAGCCTGTGGGCGCCGAACAGTATCGGTCCGTTGTCATGCACCTGGTTCACGAATTCGGCGACGTCGAATCGGACGCAGGACTCGGGCAACTGCTCGACGCCTATCCCGCGGCCGCGCAACTGTACGAAAACCTCAACTACCAGCATGCGGGGCTGTGCCGTTCCTCGCTCGATGCCTCCCTGGCGGCCGAATTGGCGGCCAAATCGGCGATCGAGCGTGCGATGCGCCGTCCGGGCCCGGAAATCGCCCATGAGTAAGCCCGATGTCAAGACGGCCGTGGTAGACGACGGCCTGCGTTACAAGTCGAAGGCGCCCGGCTCGCCGTTTCGCGCGTCGGCCTCGTTCAGCGGGGCGACGATGTCCTGCTTCATGTGCGGCAAGCACCGCGTGCGCTCGCAGATGCGCACGCGCCGGCTCCTGGGCAAGGCGCAGACCGTATGTGCCCCGTCGTGCAAGGCGCTCGACGAGTTGATGTCCTCTTCCTGAACGAGGGGCGTCGTCCGGGCCGGATCTCTTGTTCGACCAGCCTGCGGGGCGCCGAACTTAGTACTTCGTACCGCCTACCTTTTGTCGAAAAATCGAACTACAGTTGGAAACAACTGATGCAAATCATTGCATCAGTACTAAGTTTTAACTGATGGTCGATTGCACGCCCAGGGTCGCAGGAAGTGCCTCCGTGCGCCGGGGAATGCGTCGATTGCGCGCGAAAGGACGGGTCCTGTGACTCAACGACGCAACGTGATCATGCAGGTGCTCAAGCGCTCCGGCGGCGCCACGCACCACGTGGAGTTCTGGATGGACGACAACTTTGTCGAGCGCTTGCGTCAGCTGCGATCTCTGGTGCCGCCTCTCAACTCGCTCAACAAGCAGCGCGACCTGGTGATCGACAAGGTGCGGGTTCGCCTGCCGGGCGCTGTCTGGCGTTGCGGCGGCGAAGAGGACACTCAGGTGGACGGGTCCTGCCTCGTCATCGCGTCGGAGGGCGTGTTCAATTGCGGCGCGAAGGATCGTCAGACGAAGGAAAAAATGGTGACCTACACCTTCCCGATCGCGCGCCTGATCGAACTCCACACCGAACGCCCGGCGGGTGAGACCTTCTACATCCGTGATGGGATCTTCACCAACGACGAACCGGCGGATTCTTCCGCCGGCCGATGGGTCGCGTCGCTTCACGAGATGGAGGAGATGCGCGTTCCCGAGACCCCCTCCGATTTCGATACGCTGCAAGGGGTGCCGCTGCGTGCCGAGCCCGGCAGTGCGCCAGGGCGCGTGATCAGCCTGAACTGATCCGGCCGCCCGCCTGGCGCAGCCGGTCGACAGCGTTGCCAGCCCCTTATTTGCCGGTATCCGCCGGCTTGCCGGCGAGGGCCACGGGGGCTGCCTCGGCCGGAGCAGCGCCTGCAGCCGGTGCGGTGATGGCGGGTGGCGTCGCATGCGGCGTCGCCGTCGCGCCGGCATCTCCGGCATGGAACTTCACCACCACCGGGACGATGAGCAGCGCGACGATGTTGATGATCTTGATCAGCGGGTTCACCGCCGGGCCGGCCGTGTCCTTGTAGGGGTCGCCCACGGTATCGCCCGTGACCGCCGCCTTGTGCGCCTCGGAGCCCTTGCCACCGAAGTGGCCGTCCTCGATGTACTTCTTGGCGTTGTCCCATGCGCCGCCGCCGGTGCACATGGAAATCGCGACGAAGAGGCCGGTGACGATCGTGCCCATCAGGAGGCCGCCGAGCGCCTTCGGTCCGAGCAGCAGGCCGACCAGGATCGGCACCACCACCGGCAGCAGCGAGGGAATCATCATTTCCTTGATTGCCGCGCCGGTCAGCATGCTCACGGCCTTGCCGTATTCGGGCTTGCCGGTGCCTTCCATGATGCCGGGAATCTCGCGGAACTGGCGCCGCACTTCCTCCACGACGGAGCCGGCCGCGCGACCCACGGCTTCCATCGCCATCGCGCCGAAGAGGTAGGGAATCAGGCCGCCGATGAAAAGACCCACGATCACCAGCGGATCGCTCAGATTGAAGCTGATGGCAAGGCCGTAGCTCTCGAGTTTGTGCGTGTAGTCGGCGAAGAGGACCAGCGCGGCGAGCCCTGCCGAGCCGATCGCGTAGCCCTTGGTCACTGCCTTGGTCGTGTTGCCCACTGCGTCGAGCGGGTCGGTGACGTCGCGCACGCTGGCCGGAAGTTCCGACATTTCGGCGATGCCGCCGGCGTTGTCGGTGATGGGGCCGTAGGCGTCGAGCGCCACCACGATCCCGGCCATGCTGAGCATGGCGGTCGCCGCGACGGCGATGCCGTAGAGGCCCGCCAGCGTGTATGAAGCCAGGATGGCGATGCATACGAAGAGCACCGGCCAGGCGGTGGAGCGCATCGACACGCCGAGGCCGGCGATGATGTTGGTGCCGTGCCCGGTGGTGGAGGCCTGCGCGATGTGGCGGACCGGGGAATATTGGGTGCCCGTGTAGAACTCCGTGATCCAGACCAGGGCGGCCGTGAGTGCGAGGCCGACGAAACAGGCCCCGAAGAGCTTGAGCTGGCTGCCGGAAGCGGCCACGGCATTGTCGGGAATCAGCCAGCTGGTCACGAACCAGAAGGCGATGAGCGACAGCGCGCCGGCGACCGCGAGGCCCTTGTAGAGCGCCGGCATCACGTTCACCATGCCCGGCGAAGCCTTGACGAAGAAGCAGCCGATGATCGACGCGATGATCGACACGCCGCCGAGCGCCAGGGGATACAGCACCGCGTTGACCGGCGCCGCCGCCACCATCAACGCGCCGAGCACCATGGTGGCAATCAGCGTCACCGCGTAGGTTTCGAACAGGTCGGCCGCCATGCCGGCGCAATCTCCCACGTTGTCACCCACGTTGTCGGCGATCACGGCGGGATTGCGCGGATCGTCCTCGGGAATCCCGGCCTCGACCTTGCCCACGAGGTCGGCGCCGACATCCGCGCCCTTGGTGAAGATGCCGCCGCCGAGCCGCGCGAAGATGGAGATCAGCGAGGAGCCGAAGGCGAAGCCGATCAGAGGATTGAGCAGGGTTGCGAGATTCTTGTCGGGCGTCAGGCTCCCGTTGCCGGTGAGGAACCAGAAGAAGGCGGACACGCCAAGCAGCCCGAGTCCGACCACCAGCATGCCGGTGATGGCGCCGCCGCGGAAGGCGACGTCGAGCGCCGGGCCGATGCCATGCGTGGCGGCCTGTGCGGTGCGTACGTTGGCCCGCACCGAGACGTTCATCCCGATGAAGCCGCAGGCGCCGGAGAGCACGGCACCGACCACGAACCCTGCGGCCGTGGTGCCGTCGAGGAAGATCGCGATGAGGATCGCGAGCACGATGCCGACGATGGCGATCGTGCGGTACTGCTTGGCGAGGTAGGCCGCCGCGCCGGTCTGGATCGCGGCGGCGATCTCCTGCATTCGCGCGTTGCCTGCGTCCTTGGAAAGAATCCAGCTGCGGGCCCAGATGCCATAGGCCACGGCCACGAGGCCGCAGACGATGGCGAGGACCAGAGGGGTGTTGCCAGTCATGCCTTGCTTCTCCAGTAGTTCGTTGTGACTTGCGGAGACAGCAGCATCGACCCTGCGCAACGCGTACGAACCCATGCTGCCGTCGCGTTGCTTCCTCGAAGCCCCGATGCCGATCAGGCGTGGGGCCGATTGGCCAACGAGAAGCAATTTACAGGCAAATACCTGGATTCGTGCGACCGGGCCGTGACACGGAAAGTAAACTCCGGGTTTCTCCGCATACCGCGCATACATTCAAGCAACAGCCCACGCACCATGTCCTTCGACAAAGTCTCCCCCGGTAAGAACGCGCCCGAAGCATTCAACGTCGTCATCGAGATTCCGATGAATGCCGACCCCATCAAGTACGAAGTGGACAAGGAAACCGGCGCGATCTTCGTCGACCGCTTCATGACGACCGCGATGCACTATCCGACCAACTATGGTTACGTGCCGCAGACGCTGTCGGGCGACGGTGACCCGGTCGACGTCCTGGTGATCACGCCCTACGCGTTGGTGCCGGGCGTGGTGGTTCCCTGCCGGCCGATCGGCATCCTGATGATGGAAGACGAAGCCGGCGTCGATGGCAAGGTGCTGGCCGTGCCGACCGACAAGGTGCTGCCCATCTACAGCCACTGGAAGAAGGTGGAAGACGTCAACCCGATGCGCCTGAAGGCCATCACCCACTTCTTCGAGCACTACAAGGACCTGGAAGCGGGCAAGTGGGTCAAGGTCCTGGGCTGGGAAGGCATCGACGCCGCCAAGAAGGAAATCCTGGACGGCATCGCCAACTTCAAGGGCAAGAAGTAAAGCCAAAGCCGGCCGACGCCGAGCATCGAATGCCCCTCCGCCGAGGGGCATTTTCATTTCAGTCCTCGCGGCGGAAGGGGCTGCGCTCGTCCAGGTGCTCCAGATAGTTCTGGATGCCTTCGCCCTCGCGCTCCAGGAAGCGCTCGACCGCGTCGGCGAAGGCCGGGTGAGCGAGCCAGTGCGCGCTGGTGGTTCGCACGGGCATGAGGGCGCGCGCCATCTTGTGCTCGCCCTGCGCGCCGCCCTCGAATCGCTGCACGCCGTGCTCGATGCACCACTGCAGGGGTTGGTAGTAGCAAGCCTCGAAGTGCAGGCAATCCACGCGTTCGAGCGCGCCCCAGTAGCGCCCATAGGCGACCTGCGGCGTTGGCCGCTCGACCTCGTGCTTTTCCTTTTCCATTTGCCCGTCGGTCGACAGCGCGATCAGGCTCGATGCGATCGGCTTGCCCGCACGTTCGGCAACGAAGAGAAGCCAGGCCTCCGGGAGCGTTGTCGCCATGCGATGGAAGAAGTCGCGATTCAGATAGGGTGGATTGCCGTGTTCGCGGTAGGTGCGCGCATAGCAGCGATAGAAGAAGTCCCAGTCGGCATCCGAAATGTCGGCGCCCCGTGCCCAGCGAAAGGTGACGCCGGCATCGCGCACCTTGCGGCGTTCCTGGCGGATCTTCTTGCGCTTGTCATGCGACAGGCTGGCGAGGAACTCGTCGAAATCGCGCCAGCCCGGCGTGGCTTCGTCGTTGCGCCAGTGGAACTGAACGGTGTGGCGAAGCATCAGGCCGGCCTCCGCGCAGGCGGCGGTGTCGGCGTCGGCGCCGAAGAGAAGATGCAGCGATGAAAGTCCCTCATCCATGCACCACTTCACGAGGGACTGCACCAGCAGCGCACGACTCGCATCGTCGCGCGCCAGCAGCCGCGTGCCTGGAACGGGCGTGAAGGGCACCGCGACCAGGGCCTTGGGGTAGTACGCCAGGCCGTGCTGTTCGTAGGCATTGGCCCAGGCCCAGTCGAACACGTATTCGCCGTATGAGTGCTCCTTGATGTAGAGCGGGCAGGCGGCCATCAGTTGCTTCCCGCGCCACAGGGTGAAGAAGCGGGGCTTCCAGCCGGTGCGCGGCGACGCACTGCCGCTCGCGTCGAGGGCATCGAGGTAGGCGTGACGCATGAAAGGCGAGGGCGCGGTCTGCAGGTCGAGCAGTGCGTCCCACGCCGTGGCGTCGATGTCAGCCGGCGAGGCGTGAATGCGGACGATCGTATCGGTCAAGGGCATGCCGTCAACGGTTGCGCGCGCCGAGCGATTCGGCGATGTAGATGCCGCCCAGCACCAGCACCAGGGCGACCGCGTGGTAGGCCGACAGAGGCTCGCCCAGGACGAGCACGGCCAGCAGCGGGCCGAAGATCGGCACCAGGTTGAGGAACACCCCCGCCCGCGCCGGTCCGATCAGGCCGACGGCATGGATGAAGGCGATCTGCGAGATGTAGGACGGCAGAAGGCCGATGAAGAGCACCAGGGCCACGCCCTTCGCACTCGGCACGATGAATTCGCCCCGGACGATCTCCACCGCCACCAGGGGAAGCGAGCCGACGCAGGCGACGAAGGCCATGGCGGCGAAAAACACGATGGCCGGCGCCGGCGGACGCTTGCGCAGACACAGCGCATAGCAGGTGTAGAGCAGGCCGGCGATCACCACCCAGACGTCGCCGATGTTGAAGGCCAGGCTGGTCAGCAGCTCCAGCTGTCCGCGCGAGGCGACGACCGTGATACCCGCGATCGTCATCACGACGCCCGCCAGTTGCAACGCCGTGATGCGCGTCCCGAAGAAGACGAAGCCGCCGACGAGCACCAGGACCGGGATGGTGCCCTGGATGATCGCGATGTTGATCGCGGTCGTGTGATGGGCCGCGGCGTAGAAGAGGGCGTTGAATCCGGTGAAGCCCAGCATTCCCATCATCGTGAGGTAGCGCCAGGACGGAAGCAGGCTGCGCCAGTGAAGGGCGATCTCGCGGCGCGAGGTCAGGGCCAGCGCGGCGCAGCAGACGATCCAGCGCGAGAAGGTGAGCATCATCGGCGAGATCTCGCCGACCGCCAGACGCGCTGCCACGGCATTGGCGCCCCACACCAGCGTCGTGAAGACGAGAAGCGCATAGGCTTGACCCTGGGGGCGGGGGAGGAAATTGTCGAAGAAAGTAGCCAGGGAACCTGAACGCATCGCCCCGCGAGAGTATCAGCCCTTGCGAGTTCACGCGCGAGGCCGGTGACGGGACCGGGTTCCGCAGGGCAGTGACAGGCCGATGACATAATCCCCGCAGACCTTTTTCCTGCCCTGTATGACTCTCAAACTCGCCATCGCGCAGCTCAACTTCGTGGTGGGAGATCTCACCGGCAATGCGAAGAAGATCGCCGACGCGGCGCGCACGGCCTACGCGCAGGGTGCGCGCCTGCTGCTTACCCCCGAGCTGTCCATCTGCGGTTATGCGGCCGAGGATCTCTTCTTGCGTCCGGCCTTCGTCGCCGCCTGCGGCGACGCCGTACACAGCCTCGCGCGCGAGCTTGCCGATCTGGCCGGCATGGTGGTGGTGGTGGGCCATCCGACAGGAGGCAGCCTGCGCAGCAAGTCGGTCGCGGTGCAGATGCGCCACAACGCCGCGAGCGTGCTGGGCGAGGGCCGCATCCTGGCCACCTATGCCAAGCGCGAACTGCCCAACTATCAGGTTTTCGACGAGCGACGGTACTTCACGCCCGGCCAGGGCGTGTGCGTTTTCGAGGCTGGCGGCATTTCCGTCGGACTGCTGATCTGCGAGGACGCCTGGTTCGACACGCCTGCGCAACTGGCCCGGGACGCCGGCGCGGAAGTCCTGGCGGTGATCAATGCGTCGCCGTTCCACGTCGGCAAGGAAGGCGAACGGGTTGCGCGCATGGCCGACCGGGCCAAGGCGGTGGGCCTGCCCTTGGTCTACGCGCATCTGGTGGGTGGACAGGACGAAGTGGTGTTCGACGGCTCTTCCTTCGCGCTTGCGGCTGACGGCAGCACGGTCCTGCAGGCGGAGAGTTTCCGGGAGCGGCTGGTCTACGCCGAACTGGCGCGACAGGCCGACGGCAGCGTGGTCATTGGTCGAGATGATGCCGCGATTGCGCCCGCACGCGCGCCCGAAGCCCAGCTCTGGGATGCCCTTGTGCTCGGTGTGCGCGACTACATCGGCAAGAACGGGTTTCCGAGCGCAATCCTCGGCCTGTCCGGGGGCATCGACTCGGCCTTGGTCCTGGCGATCGCGGTGGACGCAATCGGCAAGGATCGCATCCGTGCCGTCATGATGCCCTCGCCCTACACCGCCGACATCAGCTGGATCGATGCGCGCGACATGGCTGCACGCCTGGGCGTGCGCTACAACGAAATCTCGATCCGCGACACCTTCGAGGCGTTCCGCGGCACGCTCGCGGACGAATTCAAGGGCCTTGCGGAGGACACGACCGAGGAAAACCTGCAGGCCCGCATCCGCGGCATGCTCCTGATGGCGATGTCCAACAAGTTCGGCTCCATCGTGCTGACGACCGGCAACAAGAGCGAAATGGCGACCGGCTATTGCACCCTCTACGGCGATATGGCCGGCGGCTTCGCGGTCATCAAGGACCTGTTGAAGACCACTGTGTTCGCGCTGGCGCGCTGGCGCAACGCACACGATCCTTACGGCACGGGCACCCACCCGATCCCCGATCGCATCATCACGCGCCCGCCGAGCGCCGAACTTCGCCCCGGCCAGCTCGACCAGGACAGCCTGCCGCCCTATGACATCCTCGATGGCATCCTGGGCCGCTACATGGAAGATGACGAGAGCATCGACGAGATCATCGCGGCGGGCTACGACCGCGCGACTGTCGAGCGTGTGGCTCGGCTGATCAAGATCAACGAGTACAAAAGGCGCCAGGCGCCGGTGGGCATCCGCGTAACCCACCGCAGCTTCGGCAAGGATTGGCGCTACCCTATCACGAGCAAATTCAACGAAACCGCTGCGAGAAAGACCGTATGAAGCAAATCACCGCCATCCTCAAACCGTTCAAGCTCGATGACGTGCGCGAGGCCTTGGCCGAGGTCGGCGTCACCGGGCTCACGGTGACCGAGGTCAAGGGCTTTGGCCGGCAGAAAGGACACACCGAGCTCTACCGCGGCGCGGAGTATGTGGTCGACTTCCTGCCGAAAATGAAGGTCGAGGTGGTGGTCAACGAAACGGATGTCGACCGTTGCGTGGATGCGATCGTGGGTGCCGCGCGCACAGGCAAGATCGGCGACGGGAAGATCTTCGTCACGAATGTCGAGCGGATCGTCCGTATCCGCACCGGCGAGGAAAACGAGGCGGCCGTCTAGACGCCGGGCCGCCTGGCCTTCTGGTCAGAGCACCTCGGCCAGCTTATCGCCGTGCGGGTGGCCGCTGGCTTCCTCGACGAGCGCACGCAGCAGGCCGGCCGGCTCGTCGCCCGTCCGGATCAGGCCCATCTGCCATTCGCCCATGAGGCCCTCGCGCACGCTGTGCGACAGAAACGCCAGCAGGCCGTCGTAGTAGCCCGCCACATTGAGAATACCGACCGGCTTGTCGTGGTAGCCGAGCTGGCGCCAGGTCCAGATCTCGAACAGTTCCTCGAAAGTCCCGATGCCACCCGGCAGCGCGACGAAGGCATCGGCGCGTTCGCCCATCAGGGCCTTGCGTTCGTGCATCGTGTCGACGATGTGCAGCTCGTCGCTGTGATGATTGGCGAGTTCCTTGTCGACCAGCGCCTTCGGGATGACGCCAACTACCCGTCCGCCAGCGGCCCGGGTGGCTTCGGCGACGGTGCCCATCAGCCCGGTTCGGCCTCCGCCGTAAACCAATTGGCCGCCATGTTCGCCGATCCATCGGCCGACGGTCTGTGCGACCTGGGTGAACTCGGGGCGTTCTCCGGGACGCGAGCCGCAATAGACACAAATCGAGAAAGAGGGAGATTTCATAAGGCGATGATGCCCTGTCGTTCGTTAGCCGGCGACCCGTTGCCACAACGCAGCGAGCCAGATTGCGCCACAAAGAAGAATCGATAGCAGGACGGCGGCGCTTCCAAGGTCCTTGGCGCGCTTGGAGTGGGCATGCCATTCCGGACCGACCCGATCGACGGCGGCTTCTATGCCTGTGTTGAGTAGTTCGACGATCAGCACCCACACCACGGCCGCGGCAAGCAATGCCACCTCAACCCAGGTCCTGCCGACCCAGAATGCGGCCGGCAACAGCACGACGGCGCAGATCACTTCCTGCCGAAATGCGGTTTCCCGCCAGGCGGCATGAAAACCGGCGAAGGAGATCAGCGTCGCGTGCCAGACGCGGTTGAGACCGCGTCGCGATTTCTGCGGATTGGCGGACTTGTCGCTGCTCATCCGCGGCCGAGCGGCTTGGAAGGGATCAGGCGGGTGCCCGCCCAGGCGTCGTGCCAGAACTGCCGCTCGGGATGAAAGCGGGCGAGCAGAGCCCAGACCAGGACCCAGCCGAAGATCAGCACGGCTGATTCTCCGCCGCCCAGCTTGAAGGGCGAGATGGCCGCCAGGGGCGGCAGGAACCAGATCCAGCCCAGCAGGTAGCGCAACAGTGCGCGCCACTGGGTGAGCGGCCGGCCCGACGCATCCACGATCCGAATGCCCCAGGTTTTCATCGCGAGGGTCTGCCCCTTGGACCAGAACCAGACGAAGTACACGCCAAAGATCACGAAGAGGAAGGCCTGGAGCAGGTGCCGGCGGGAATCCATCGCGTCCCGCATCTGGCCCAGGGTGCTGAACAGCCAGCCGGCGACGAATACGACGGCGAACAGCGGCATGCCCTCGTAGATCCAGCAGGCCATGCGGCGCCAGAGTCCGGGCGCGGTCAGGCGGGGTCGGGCTGCGTCGGTGCCGTGCACGCGACTGCCTGTCTCGGACGTGCCCGAAGGACTGGAAGCCATCGACACCTTGTATCGAATCAGGGTGCGGAGGAGGGCTGCTCGGTCATCCGCACCGGCGGCGCGGACGCTGTCGCCGGTGCGGCGGCCGGAGCGTCGGTGGACGGCGCCGGATACTGCGCCTCGGCGGAGACCGGAGCGGAGCCGGACGAAGCCGACGGCACGTCAGGCGCCGCGCGAGGTGCCGTCGGGCTTGCCGGCGCAGCCATCGACGCGGTTGAAGGCGCGAGTTGGATGCGCGGCATGTGCTGGATGTCGGCGGGCAGCGCCGGCAAGGGCGCAAGCCTCTGGGCGGGCACCGGCCGGATCGTCGCGGCGGCGCCCGGTGGCTTGTTGGCGGCGGCCCGGGCTGCGAGCTTGCTCTTTTCCTCGTCGCTCAGTGCCTTGTAGGCCTCCCACTTGGCTTTGCGCTCATCCGCGGGCACCTGCTTGAGGTCGGCGAAGTTGAGTCGCGCCTGGGCGCGTTGCTGGTTGGTCAGCCCGGCCCACTCGGTCATCCGGCTGTGCAGAACCTCCTGATCGCCGGGTGACAGCTTGCCGTAGTCACGCGAAATCGCGAGCCATTTGCGCTTGTGCGGCTCCGTGAGTTCGTCCCAATAGGGTGCGAGCGGGAGCAAGGCCTTCTGCTGCTTGGCGGACAGATCGCGCCAAAGCGGCTTTGACACCGGTTGCCTGGTCGCCATTGCCGGTACCTGGACCGAAGCCTTGCCTGGCTGTGCCTCCGCCGATCCGGCGGCAAGGGTCGCCGCAAGTGCCAGCGCGAAGCCGCATACCGGTGCCAGGGCCCTGATAGGCCGCAGCAGGAGCAGGGATGGCGCGGTCGCGCGTGGAGGGAGGGACAGCATTCGTGGGCGGATGCTCAGTGCTCGGTGGCTGATTCGGACTTGAGGAATTGCGCGAATCCGGGATCCGTATAGGCCGCCGGCGGAAGGTCATCCGTCAGCAGGGCGGAGTCGACTTCCGCGATTTCGTTCGTGCGGATGTCGTCCTGCATCACGCTGATCGCCATCAGCCCGGCCACCAGAGCAACCAGGGGGACGACGGAGCCAATCCGCGTCCACCAGCCGCCGCCAATTGCCGCAGTGCTTCCGCTGGACACCATGACCGCCGCCGGCTGACGCACCACTTTGCGGCGCGCCAGGGCCTGTACGCGCGCGGCGCGCAGGCGTTCGCTGATGTCGTGGGGCAGTTCCTGGCTGCCGCGGGCAAGGCGAGCCGCTATGCGGCGGCCGAACTCGTCTTCGATCGGTGCGAGAGGGGCGGAAGGTGTTGTATTCATAGCGAGATTCCCTTGGCTTTCAGCGCCTTGCTCAAGGCGTGGACGGCGCGCGAGCAGTGGGTTTTGACGCTGCCTTCGGAGCAACCCATCGCCGCGGCCGTCTCGGCGACGTCCATTTCTTCCCAGTAACGCAAAAGAAATGCCTCACGTTGACGACCGGGCAGGGCGGCGATCTGCTCTTCGATCTCGCGGAAGATCTGAGCCCGGCGTGTCGTGTCCTCTGCGCTTTCGACTTCGCGCGTGTCCGCCTGGAGCTGGAAGTGCTCGAGCAGGTCGAATTCGCCCTCATCCTCAACCGGATCGAAGTCGCTGAGGTTGGAAAACAACGCCCGGCGCGTCTTCTGGCGCCGAAACCAGTCCAGTGTGCAGTTCGACAGGATGCGCTGGAACAGCAGCGGCAGTTCGTCGGCCGGCTTGTCCCCATAGTGCTCGGCCAGCTTCATCATGCTGTCCTGCACGATGTCGAGTGCAGCTTCTTCGTCCCGTACGTGGTAGACGGAGCGCTTGAAGGCTCGCCGCTCGACGCTCTTGAGGAAGTCTGAAAGTTCTTGTTCGGTGGCCAAGCGGTTCCGGCGCCGGATATGCGCCTTGTGGGGATGCGTCTCGGGGGCGCAGGGTTTTTTCGCAGTCGCGGATTATGCCTGCCGCGGTCCGGGGCCAATCTTCGCGGTCCGCAGAAGGGCTTCCGATGTCATAATCCGCGCTGCAAGTCAAAAGGCAAACGGGTCACAGCCCGGCGGCATAACAGATTCCGCCCATGGCTATGGCCTTAAGTCCCGACGCGGCTTCACAAGAGCTGGCGAAGGGGCACCCAAGGTTTTTCGTTCCCGAAAAAACGCAAAGGTTGATCATGGAAATCTCGAAGGCGGAACTGGTATCCGCGGCAGCCGTCACCGGCAGCCAGACGCAGGAACTCATGGGCGCGGAAGTGCTGATCAAGGCACTGCAGGCCGAAGGCGTCAAGTACGTCTGGGGCTATCCGGGCGGCGCGGTTCTCTATATCTACGACGCGCTCTACAAGCAGGACAGCATCCAGCACGTCCTGGTGCGGCACGAACAGGCGGCCGTGCATGCGGCGGACGGCTATGCGCGCGCGACCGGCGATGTCGGCGTGGCGCTGGTGACCTCCGGTCCGGGGCTGACCAATGCCGTGACAGGCATCGCGACGGCCTACATGGACAGCATTCCGATGGTGATCATTTCCGGCCAGGTGCCCACGGCAGCCATCGGTCTGGACGCCTTCCAGGAATGCGACACGGTCGGCATCACGCGTCCGATCGTCAAACACAACTTCCTCGTCAAGGACCCCAAGGACCTGGCCGTGACGATGAAGAAGGCCTTCCACATCGCACGAAGCGGCCGCCCGGGCCCCGTGGTGGTGGACGTGCCAAAGGATGTTTCCTTCAAGAAGGTCATGTACAGCGGCTATCCCGACAAGATCGAGATGCGCTCGTACAACCCGGTGCGCAAGGGCCACGGTGGCCAGATCCGAAAGGCGCTGCAGCTCCTGTTGACGGCCAAGCGCCCGTATATCTATACGGGCGGCGGGGTATTGCTGGGCAATGCGACCAACGAGTTGCGCACGCTGGTCGACCTTCTTGGCTATCCGGTGACCAACACCCTCATGGGTCTGGGCGCCTATCCCGCCAGTGACCGCAAGTTCCTGGGCATGCTCGGCATGCATGGGACGATCGAGGCCAACAACGCGATGCAGAACTGCGACGTGCTGCTGGCCGTCGGCGCGCGATTCGATGATCGCGTGATCGGCAATCCGAAGCACTTCGCGCAGAACGAACGCAAGATCATCCACATCGACATCGATCCCTCGAGCATCTCGAAGCGGGTGAAGGTGGACATCCCGATCGTCGGCGACGTCAAGGACGTGCTCTCCGAATTGATCACCATGATCAAGGAGAGCCCGCTCAAGCCCGACGCGGCGGCGCTTTCCGGCTGGTGGGACACCATCGAGCGCTGGCGCGGCCGCGACTGTCTGAAGTACGACCGCGGCAACAAGGACGTGATCAAGCCGCAGTACGTGATCGAAACGCTCTGGAACATGACCAAGGACGGTGATACCTACATCACCTCCGACGTCGGTCAGCACCAGATGTGGGCGGCGCAGTACTACCGCTTCGACGAGCCGCGGCGGTGGATCAATTCCGGCGGCCTGGGCACCATGGGCGTGGGCATCCCGTACGCCATGGGCATCAAGCTGGCCAAGCCGGAGTCGGAAGTGTTCTGCATCACGGGCGAAGGCTCGGTGCAGATGTGCATCCAGGAGCTTTCAACCTGCCTGCAATACAACACGCCGATCAAGATCTGCTCGCTCAACAACCGCTACCTGGGCATGGTGCGCCAGTGGCAGGAGATCGAATATTCCGGCCGCTACAGCCACAGCTACATGGATGCGCTGCCGAACTTCGTGAAGCTCGCCGAGGCCTATGGCCACGTCGGCATGCTGATCGAGCGGCCGCAGGACGTGGAGCCCGCGCTGCGCGAGGCGCGCAAGCTCAAGGACCGGACGGTGTTCATGGATTTCCGCACCGACCCGACCGAGAACGTGTTCCCGATGGTGAAGGCCGGCATGGGCATCACCGAAATGCTTCTGGGTTCCGAAGATCTCTGATCTCGGGACATTCGCTCAACCCTTACTGAACGACGAATCTATTGCCCGCCGAGCCCGCGCATTACCGTGCGCGGGGGAGGGCGGCGAAAAGAGGAGTCCTGCGCCATGAAACACATCATTGCCGTGCTGCTCGAAAACGAGCCCGGTGCACTCTCCCGCGTCGTCGGCCTGTTCTCGGCGCGCGGCTACAACATCGAATCGCTCACTGTGGCGCCGACCGAGGACGCAAGCCTGTCGCGCATGACCATCGTCACGGCCGGCTCGGATGACGTGATCGAGCAGATCACCAAGCATCTCAACCGGCTGATCGAGGTCGTCAAGGTCGTCGACCTGACCGAAGGCGCCTATACCGAGCGCGAACTCATGATGGTGAAGGTGCGCGCCGTCGGCAAGGAACGCGAGGAGATGATGCGCATGGCCGAGATCTTCCGCGGCCGGATCATCGACGTGACCGACAAGAGCTACACCATCGAACTCACGGGAGATCACGCCAAGAACGATGCCTTCATCGAAGCGATCGATCGCGGCGCGATTCTCGAGACCGTACGCACCGGCGCCAGCGGCATCGGCCGCGGCGAACGCATCCTGCGCGCCTGAACGGGCGCCGGGTCCATAACGACGACATCCACCGAATCAACGAAGGAGTAATCATGAAGGTCTACTACGACAAGGACGCCGATCTGAGCCTGATCAAGGGCAAGACCGTGGCGATCATCGGCTACGGCAGCCAGGGCCATGCGCACGCGCAGAACCTCAACGACAGCGGCGTGAAGGTCATCGTCGGCCTGCGCAAGGGCGGCGCCTCCTGGCCCAAGGTCGAGAAGGCCGGCCTGAAGGTCGCCGAAGTGGCCGACGCGGTGAAGGCCGCCGATGTGGTCATGATCCTCCTGCCTGACGAACAGATCGCCAACGTCTACAAGAACGACGTCGCGCCCAACATCAAGGAAGGTGCGTCGCTCGTGTTCGCGCACGGCTTCAACATCCACTACGGCTTCGTCCAGCCGCGCGCCGACCTCGACGTCTGGATGGTCGCGCCGAAGGCACCGGGCCACACCGTGCGCAGCACCTACACGCAGGGTGGCGGCGTGCCGCACCTGATCGCCGTGCATGCCGACAAGAGCGGCAAGGCGCGCGATCTCGCGTTGTCCTATGCCACCGCGAACGGCGGCGGCAAGGCCGGGATCATCGAAACCAACTTCCGCGAAGAAACCGAAACCGACCTGTTCGGCGAGCAGGCCGTCCTGTGCGGCGGTACCGTCGAGCTGATCAAGGCGGGCTTCGAGACGCTGGTCGAGGCCGGCTACGCACCCGAAATGGCCTACTTCGAGTGCCTGCACGAGCTGAAGCTGATCGTCGACCTGATCTATGAAGGCGGCATCGCCAACATGAACTACTCGATCTCGAACAACGCGGAATACGGCGAGTACGTGACCGGTCCGCGCATCGTGACCGAGGAAACCAAGAAGGTGATGAAGCAAGTCCTGCGGGACATCCAGACCGGCGAATACGCCAAGAGCTTCGTCCTGGAGAACGCAGCCGGCGCACCCACGCTGATCAGCCGCCGGCGCTTGAACGCGGAGCACCAGATCGAGGTTGTCGGCGAGAAGCTGCGCGCGATGATGCCCTGGATCAAGAAGAACAAGCTGGTCGACCAGTCGCGCAACTGATCGTCCTCGCTCCGAGGCAGGAAGGGCCACCGTGCGGTGGCCCTTCTTCTTTGGGGCCCTCCAGCGGCTGAACTACACTGCGCCCGATGCGACCGATACCCTGTTCTGCGATGAATCCGACCGCCGCTTCTTATGCCAGCACCGCTGGAGGCCGGCTTCATGCATGACGACACGCTTTCCGATGACATTGCACTGCGCAAGCGGCGCAAGGGCATCTACATTCTTCCCAACCTGTTCACGCTGGCCGCGCTCTTCGGAGGGTTCTACGCCATCGTGATGGCGATGAACGCGCGCTTCGACCTGGCTGCGCTCGGCGTCTTCGCGGCGATGGTTCTCGACAGCCTCGACGGGCGGGTGGCCCGTCTCACCAACACCCAGAGTGCCTTCGGCGAGCAGATGGATTCGCTGTCCGACATGGTGTCCTTCGGCGCGGCACCCTCGCTGATCGCCTACGAATGGTCGCTCAAGGGCCTGGGCCGCTGGGGCTGGATCGCCGCCTTCGTGTATTGCGCGTGCGCGGCCCTGCGGCTCGCACGCTTCAACGTCAATACCGGCGTGGTCGACAAGCGCTGGTTCCAGGGCCTGCCGTCACCGGCTGCGGCGGCGCTCGTGGCGGGCTTCATCTGGCTCGTGACCGAATGGGGAAAGCGGGGCGGCGAGGTTCTCTATCTCTCGTGGCACCAGATCACCTGGATCACCTTCGGCTTCACCCTGTATGCCGGCCTCTCGATGGTGACCAATGCGCCCTTCTACAGCTTCAAGGACATCCAGATGAAAAGGAGCGTGCCCTTCGCTGTGATCGTGCTCATCGCGCTCGCCATCGCGGTGGTGAACATCCACCCGCCCACGGTGCTGTTCGGCGTGTTCGTGGCCTATGGCCTGAGCGGCTACGCGGTGTACGGCTGGCGCAAGGCCAAGGGGCAGCATGTCAGCGTGATCAGCATTTCGACGGACGAGCCGGACGAGCGCGGACTGCACCGATAGCTCGGAAGCAGGCGACCGTGCGGTTTGTTGTGCTACATTCACGCCTCCCATGAACAAGATTTCGCTGGCCCTACTACTCATCCCCTACGGGCGGAGTCAGTAGCGCGCGCAAATCCCTGACCACGGCCCGTTCGCACCAGCAACGGGCCGTTTTGTTTTGGGTTGCTGGTGGAATTCCAACCACAGCGAGAGATTCCAGATGTTGAAGCAACCCAACCGCAAGTACCGCGCCTTCGCACCGATCGGCCTCAAGGACCGCACCTGGCCCGACGCCGTCCTGACCCGTGCGCCCATCTGGCTGTCGACCGATCTGCGCGATGGCAACCAGGCGCTGGTGGAGCCGATGGACATCACGCGCAAGATGCGCATGTTCGAGACGCTGGTGGCAATCGGCTTCAAGGAAATCGAGGTCGGCTTCCCGTCCGCCTCCCAGATCGAGTTCGACTTCGTGCGCAAGCTCATCGAGGAAGACCGCATTCCCGATGACGTGACGATCCAGGTGCTCACTCAAGCGCGCGACCACCTGATCGAGCGCACCTTCGAGTCGCTGCAGGGCGCGCCACGCGCCATCGTTCATCTCTACAACGCCGTGGCGCCGGTGATGCGCCGCGTGGTCCTCGGCATGGACGAAGACCAGATCGTCGAACTCGCCATCACGCACGCGCGCATGTTCAACGAACTGGCGGCCAGACAGCCGGGCACCGCCTGGACCTTCCAGTACTCGCCTGAGATGTTCTCGGGCACCGACCTTGCGTTTTCCAGGCGCGTGGTCGATGCGGTCACGGAAGTCTGGGCGCCGACGCCGAAGAACAAGTGCATCGTGAACCTGCCCTCCACGGTCGAGCATTCGACGCCGAACATCTTTGCCGACATGATCGAATGGATGCACAGGCACCTGGCGCGTCGCGACTCGATCGTGCTGTCCGTCCATCCGCACAACGATCGCGGGACGGGTACGGCGGCCGGTGAGTTCGCCCTGATGGCCGGCGCTGACCGGATCGAGGGATGCCTCTTCGGCAACGGCGAGCGCACCGGCAACCTCGACCTGGTGAACGTCGCGCTCAATCTCTACACCCAGGGTGTCTCGCCGCAACTCGACTTCTCCAACATCGACGAGATCCGGGCGACTGTCGAGCACTGCAACCAGCTGCCAGTTCATCCGCGTCACCCCTACGTCGGCGACCTGGTCTACACCTCGTTCTCCGGCTCGCACCAGGACGCCATCAAGAAGGCATTCGCGGCGCGCAAGGATGGCGATATCTGGGACATGCCGTACCTGCCCATCGACCCCAAGGACGTGGGTCGCAGCTATGAAGCGGTGATCCGGGTCAACAGCCAGTCCGGCAAGGGCGGCATCTCGTATCTCCTGGAGAGCGAATACGGGCTCGAGCTGCCCCGCCGCCTCCAGATCGAATTCAGCCAGACGGTGCAGCGGGTGATGGACGTGGCCGGCAAGGAACTCACGGCGGCCGACCTGTGGGGCCTGTTCGAGCGCGAATACGGCATCGCCGAAGCCGCCGGCCCGCAGCACCGTGTGCTGGAAGAGCGGGGCGAAGGCGCCGATGCAACCGTGTTGCTGCGTGCCGAACTGCCCTGGGAGGGCGAGGTCCGGCGCATCGAGGGACGGGGCAACGGGCCGATCGATGCCTTCATTCATGCCTTGGCCGACGCAACCGGCCATCGGATTCGCGTGATCGACTACCACCAGCACGCCATCGGCGCCGGCGCCGATGCGCAGGCTGTCGCCTACCTCGAAATGCGAGTGGACGACACGACGACGCTGTTCGGCGTGGGCATCGACGCCAACACCATTTCGGCCTCGCTCAAGGCCGTGGTTTCAGGGCTGGCGCGCGCTCAGGCGCAAGGCGAGCAGGGCGCACAATCGCTGGCTGAGCCCGCCTAGTCCGACGACACGGGCGGCCATGGGAGCGCTGTCGCGTACCCACGGCCGCCGGCTTGCAGATGGCGAGACAACCGACACAGGAGATTCCACGATGGCCGACACATTGATCATTTTCGACACGACGCTGCGCGACGGAGAACAATCTCCCGGCGCGTCGATGACCAAGGACGAGAAGCTGCGCATCGCGCGCCAGCTCGAGCGCCTGCGGGTGGATGTCATCGAAGCCGGCTTTCCCGCGAGTTCGAACGGCGATTTCGAGGCGGTGAGCGCCATCGCGCACGCGATCAAGGATTCGACCGTGTGCGGCCTGTCGCGGGCCAACGACCGCGACATCTCCCGCGCGGCCGAGGCGCTCAAGGGTGCGGCGCGCAGCCGCATTCACACCTTCATCGCCACCTCGCCGCTGCACATGGAGAAGAAGCTGCGGATGACGCCTGACGAAGTGTTCGAGCAGGCCCGTCTCGCAGTTCGTTTTGCGCGCAATCTGGTGGCCGACGTGGAGTTCAGCTCCGAGGACGGCTATCGCAGCGATGTCGACTTTCTCTGCCGCGTGATCGAAACCGTGATCAAGGAGGGCGCGACCACGATCAACGTGCCGGACACCGTCGGCTACGCGATCCCGGAGCTCTACGGCAACTTCATCAAGACGCTGCGCGAGCGCATCCCCAACAGCGACAAGGCGATCTGGTCCGTTCACTGCCACAACGACCTGGGCCTGGCGGTCGCGAATTCGCTGGCCGGGGTGAAGATCGGGGGCGCGCGGCAGGTCGAGTGCACCATCAACGGGCTGGGCGAGCGGGCCGGCAACTGCTCCCTCGAAGAGATCGTGATGGCGTTGAAGACCCGGAAGGACTACTTCGGGCTGGACCTGAACATCGACACCCGCCATATCGTGGCCGCCAGCCGCTTGGTGAGCCAGACCACCGGCTTCGTCGTGCAGCCGAACAAGGCCGTGGTCGGCGCCAACGCCTTCGCCCATGCATCGGGCATTCACCAGGATGGCGTGCTCAAGGCGCGAGACACCTACGAAATCATGCGGGCCGAAGACGTGGGCTGGAGCGCCAACAAGATCGTGCTGGGCAAGCTGAGCGGACGCAACGCCTTCAAGCAGCGCCTGCAGGAATTGGGCGTCACCATGGACAGCGAAGCCGACATCAATGCGGCATTTGCGCGCTTCAAGGAGCTGGCCGACCGCAAGAGCGAAATTTTTGATGAAGATATCCTCGCGCTCGTCAGCGACGAGGAGCTCTCGCACGTTGATGAGCAATTCGGCTTTGTATCCTTGTCGCAACATAGTGAAACAGGTGAGCGGCCTCATGCGCGTGTGGTATTCACGGTCGGCGGCAAGGAGGTCACCGGTGAGTCCGACGGCAATGGGCCGGTGGATGCGTCGTTGAAGGCCATCGAGTCCCACGTGAAGAGCGGCGCGGAAATGGTGCTGTATTCGGTGAACGCGATCAGTGGTTCCACCGAGAGCCAGGGCGAGGTCACGGTTCGTTTGCAGAATGCAGGCCGCGTGGTCAATGGCGTCGGCGCGGATCCGGACATCGTTGTCGCGTCGGCCAAGGCATATCTGAGTGCGCTCAACAAGTTGCAGAGCCAAGCTGAGAGAGTAGCGGCACAAGGTTAGTTTTTGCGAGGTCCTTGTTTTTCGAATGAAGAAGAGGATGCAAGTGACTGATATTGCGTGTCTTTTTCTAGTTCGTTAAACTGCGGCCTTCGTTTCGTTGCCGCTGGAGAAATTTGAATGCCCGAAGCCCGTTCCCATCGAGTTTCAAACCAGCGGATCATTCCCGCACTTCGCCATTTCGCCGTCGCGCTTTGCGCCACGGCGTTTTTGTTGCCTGCGGCCCAGGCGGCGAAGAAGCCCCACGAGGGCAAGAAGACCAGCGTTGCCGCTGAAAGCAAGAGCAAGGCATCGGCGGCGACCGGCAAGGTCGCGGCCAAGCGCGGTGCCGCCACGCAGAAGGCGGATCGCGTCGTGAGTGGCGGTCGCAACGTCGTGGCAACAGTCCAGAGGCGAAACGGCAAGACTGTCGTGACTGCACAACGCCGCTCGGTGGTTCGTGTTACAGAAGCGGCGCCGCGCCTGTCCTTCGGCCAAATGGCCGGCCTGCACAACACGAGCGATACGCTCGACCTGAAGTCCGCCGCCGCCCTCGTGGTCGACCAGGACACGCAGGAAGTGCTCCTGAGCAAGAACGATCACGCCGTGCTTCCGATCGCCTCGCTCACCAAGCTCATGACGGGCCTGCTCATCAGCGAGGCCAAGCTTCCGCCGGATGAGCTGATCACGATCTCCCAGGACGATGTCGACACCGAAAAGGGCAGCCGCTCGCGCCTCTTCGTCGGCGCCACCCTGCCGCGCGGCGAATTGCTGCATCTCGCCCTGATGTCGAGCGAAAACCGTGCGGCGCACGCGCTGGGTCGCACCTTTCCGGGCGGCCTCGCCACCTTCGTGAGCGTGATGAACGCCAAGGCGAAGATGCTCGGCATGAAGGACACCCGCTATGTGGAGCCCACGGGCCTGTCCAGCCAGAACCAATCGAGCGCCCAGGACCTTGCGTTGCTCGTCAATGCGGCCTCTGCCGATGCCACCGTCCGGCAACTGTCCACGTCGCCTGAATACCAGGTCGAGGTCAACAACCGGGTCCTCCAGTACAACACCACCAACCGCCTGGTGAAGAGCCCGGAATGGGACATCGGCGTGCAGAAGACGGGCTACATCTCCGAGGCCGGCCAGTGCCTCGTGATGCAGGCCAGGATTGCGGGCCGCAAGCTGATCATGGTGTTCCTGGATTCGACCGGGAAGTTCAGTCGCATCGCCGATGCGGAACGCGTCCGTCGCTGGGTGGAGGCCAACCACTCGGTGTCTCGAAGCGCGTCCCGGCAGAGCGTGGCTGCGCACGTGGCCAGCTGATTCATTCTTCCTTCTGACCAATGCCTGCGGCTGCACGCCGCGGGCACTGTGGTTGGCCGCGCCCCGGGCCTTGGATGAGCCCGGCCGCGCGACCGATCAGGGGGTGGTGGGGGCGTCGGCCTTGTAGCCGAGTGCGGTCGAGATCTCGTTGGCCGTGGCCTTCAGCTTGGGCAGCCAGCCGTCGTCCAGCCGATCGGCGGGCGCCGATATCGAGAGTCCCGCCACCAGCTTTCCCTGGTCGTCATAGATGCCGGCTGCCATGCAGCGCACACCGAGTTCGAGCTCTTCGTTGTCGCGTGCAATGCCGTATTGACGCGCCTTGGACAACTCACGCTCCAGCGCAGGCAACTGGGTGATGCTGTTGCGCGTATGCCCCGCAAGCCCGGTTCGCGTGGCGTAGCTGCGGACCCGCTGCGGCTCGTCCACCGCCAGGAAGAGCTTGCCGGTGGAGGTCAGATGAAGCGGGGCGCGACCGCCGATCGCGCGCACGACCTGCATGCCCGATCGCTCGCTGTAGGCGCGCTCGATGTAGACGATCTCGTCGCCCTGGCGCATGCTGAGATTGACCGGCTGCTGCGTCAGCTTGTGGAGTTCGCGCATGGGCGCCATGGCGGCATCACGCACGTTGAGGCGTCCCTTCACCAGATTTCCGAGCTCCAGCAGCCGCATTCCGAGTCGGTAGCTGCCGGATTCCGGCCGGTCGACAAAGCGACCTACGGCGAGGTCGTTGAGGATCCGGTGGGCGGTCGATGGATGGAGGCCGGTTTTTTCGCTGATTTCCTTGAGGGAAATCGCCTCTTCGCGCGATGCCAGCACATCGATCAGCGAAAACATTCGCTCGATGACCTGGATCACGGGCGTGGCTGGGATTTCGGAATGTGGCTTTCTCATGTGCAACGCGGTGTGGGCCGGTCGCGATTTTACTTGGTGAAATGATGGGGCGCTTGCCAGGAGCCATCGATCAATAGCTGATGCGGCGTATAGCGGGCCTTGTAATTCATCTTGGCGCTGCCTTCGATCCAGTAGCCCAGGTAGACGTGGGGCAGATGCAGATGGCGGGCCTGTTCGACCTGCCAGAGCACGCTGTAGGTGCCGTATGCCGCCCCGGCCTCGGGTTCGTAAAAGGTATAGACGGCCGACAACCCATCGTTGAGCACGTCGAGGATGGAGACCATCTTCAAGGTGCCGGGCGAGCCATCGGCCCGCGTCTCGCGAAACTCGACCAGGCGCGAATTGACACGGCTTTGCAGCAGGAACTGCGTGTACTGGTCGATGCTGTCGTGGTCCATGCCGCCGCCGGCGTGGCGGCCGTTCTGGTAGCGCAGGTAGAGCTGGTAATGCTCGGGCATGAAGCACAGCTTCAGAACCCGCGCCTGCAGATTGGCATGCCGCGTCCACGCCCGGCGCTGGCTGCGGCTGGGGTTGAATTCGTTGGCCAGCACGCGAAGCGGAATGCAGGCATTGCAGCCGTCGCAATAGGGCCTGTAGGTGAACATTCCGCTGCGCCGGAAGCCGCTGAGCACCAGGTCCGAATAGGCGTCGTTGTGGATCAGATGGCTGGGCGTCGCGACCTGTGAGCGCGCCTGGCGCTCCGGCAGGTAACTGCACGGGTAGGGCGCCGTCGCATAGAACTGCAACGTATGGAGCGGTAAGTCCTTGAGATGCGTCACGTCGTGAAGGAAGGTCGCCCGGACAGGAGTTCGGGCCAGTATACGGGCTCGAATCGCCAGCGTGGACCCGGTTGTCGCCGAGCGTCGGCGATGTGCGACAGGAAGGCGCTGCGCGGCACTTCGCGCGCGCCCAGGCTGGCAAGGTGGCTGGTGTTCTGCTGGCAATCGATGGCTCGGATGCCATGGTGGCGGCAGAAGGCGACCAGTGCCGCCAGCGCGATCTTGGAGGCGTCCGTCCGGCGCGCGAACATCGATTCGCCGAACACGGCCCGTCCGATCGCCACGCAATAGAGTCCGCCGACCAGCTCGCCATCAATCCACGTTTCGACGCTGTGCGCATGGCCGGCCTGATGCAGCGCAACGTAGGCGCGGACCATCTCGGGGAGGATCCAGGTGCCGCTCTGGCCGGCACGCGGCATCTGCGAACAGGCCGAAATCACGGCTTCGAAATCGTGATCGATGCGGATGTCGCAGCCCGGTGTGGAGGCGAAGTGCCGGAGCGTCTTTTGCAGCGAGCGGTGCAGACGGAAGCGTTCCACCTCCAGCACCATGCGCGGGTCCGGGCTCCACCACAGAATGGGCTGGCCTTCGCTGAACCACGGGAAAACACCGCTGCGGTAGGCACGGAGCAAACTGGCGACGCTGAGATCGCCGCCTGCTGCCAGCAGGCCCGGCACGGGATCGGACTCGCCCCAGGCAAGGGCGGCGTCAGGCAGTGGGTCACCGGGTGCGAGCCAGGGCAGTTGCATGGTCCGAGGTATACACGGCTTCGGCGGCCGCACCATGCGTGCCTGCCGAATAGTCCAGAAGCCCATATAGTCGCCGACTGCAGTTCGAATTCGCCCTACACACCCGAGAGGACCACGGTGAACAACGAAACCAATCCCATGCGCTTCGGCAGCGGCCACGCCGTCCGTCGGCTCGAAGACGAAGGCCTCCTGGCCGGCGCAGGCCGCTACACCGATGATGTCGCGCCGTCCGGTCAGACCTTCCTTTGCTTCCTGCGTTCGCCTTATCCCCATGCGCGGCTGGCCTCGATCGATGTCGGCGCCGCCTCCGCCATGCCGGGGGTCGTGCGCATCCTCACCGGCAAGGACCTGGTGGATGCTGGCGTCAAGCCCATGCCGGGTGCGTCGTCCTTCAAGCGCGCGGACGGCGCCGATTGCGCCACGCCGCCTCGCCATGTGCTGGCCGTCGATCGCGTGCGCTTCGTCGGCGAGGCGGTTGCGGCAGTCGTCGCCGAGACGGCGGCACAGGCGCGCGATGCCGCGGAGGCCATCGTGGTCGAGTACGAGGATCTGCCGATGGTGGTCGACATCGCGCATGCCACCGCGGACGGTGCGCCGCTCGTCTGGAATGACGCCACCGGCAACATCGCCGCCGAAATGCGCCATGGCAGCCCGGAGGCCGCCGCCGCGGCCTTCGCCAAGGCCAGCCACGTGGTGGCTCTCGACGTCGTCAACCAGCGCGTCGTGGCGCTCACCATCGAACCGCGTACCGTGCTGGCCGAGTTCGATCCCGAGAGCGACCGCATCACTGTGCGCATGAGCACGCAGATGCCCTCCGGCGTGCGCGACTCGATCTGCGACGCCATCGGGCTGGCGAAGGAAAAAGTCCGCGTCGTGGTGGGCGATGTCGGCGGCGGCTTCGGCATGAAGACCGGCGCCTATCCCGAGGACATCGTCGCGGCCTTCGCGGCACGATCCGTCCGGCGGCCCGTGAAATGGGTCGCGGACCGCAGCGAGGAGTTCCTGTCCAGCTCGCACGGCCGCGACATCGAGGCAAGGGCCGAGTTGGCCCTGGATGCGAAGGGCAAGATCCTCGGCCTGCGCATCAGGACGCATGCCAACGTCGGCGCCTACGCCACCGGCACAGGCGTGGCGATCCAGCTCCTGATCGGCCCCTGGGTCCAGACCAGCGTCTACGACATCCAGACCATCGATTTCCATTTCCTCGCCGTCCTGACGAATACGGCACCCACCGGCGCCTACCGCGGCGCCGGCCGGCCGGAGGCCATCTACACCATCGAGCGACTGATGGACGAGGCCGCCCGCCAGACAGGCATCGACCGCATCGAGCTGCGGCGGCGCAATTTCATCCAGCCCTCGCAGATGCCCTATACGAACCCGATGCACCAGACCTACGACACGGGTCAGTTCGAATCGGTCATGAACCAGGCTCTTGCGCTCGCCGACTGGCAAGGCTTCGATGCGCGGGCCGCCGAATCGAAACGCCACGGCCGCATGCGCGGACTCGGCATTTCCACCTTCCTCGAATGGACCGGCGGCAATGTGTTCGAGGAGCGGGTCACCGTCTCGGTGCAGGCCGACGGCGTCATCGAGGTGTACTCCGCGGTGAATGCCATGGGGCAGGGGATCGCGACCACCCTGGCCCAGCTCGTGGTGGATGCCTTCGGCGTGCCCATCGAGAAGGTGCGCATCGTCATGGGTGATACCGATCGCGGCGACGGATTCGGCAGCGCCGGATCGCGCTCGCTGTTCACAGGCGGGTCGGCGGTGCGCGTCGGTGCCGAGCGCACCCTCGACAAGGCGCGCGAACTCGCCGCGCAGGAAATGGAAGTCGCGCCGGCCGATCTGCAGTACCAGGAAGGCGTCTTCAAGGTGAGCGGGACCGACCTGCAACTCGACCTGTTCACGCTGGCCGGCAAGCAGCCGCAGCGGCAGATCTTCGTGGATTCGACCAGCACGGTCTCGGGCCCGACCTGGCCCAACGGCTGCCACATCACCGAGATCGAAATCGATCCGCCCACCGGCGACGTGAGCGTCGTCTCCTATGCCTCGGTCAACGACGTGGGCCGCGTGGTCAATCCCATGATCGTTCGCGGACAGCTCGAGGGCGGCGCGGTGCAAGGCATCGGGCAGGCGCTTGTCGAGCGCGTGGTCTACGACAGCGAAACCGGCCAGCCCCTGACCGGCAGCCTGATGGACTACGCGGCGCCGCGGGCCGAGATCGTGTCGTGCATGTTCCGGATGGAAATGGACGAGTCGACACCCTGCAAGAACAACCCGCTCGGCGTGAAAGGCGTGGGAGAACTCGGCACCATCGGCGCGACGCCGGCGATCGTCAATGCGGTGGCCGACGCCATGGCGCGCAATGGGCTGGCCGATCGCGCGCCGCGGCTGCAGATGCCGCTCACGCCGGACCGGCTCTGGCAGCTCATGCTGCCGGCCTGAGCGGCGCCCGGCTCAGAAGTCCTCGAGCGGCAGGCCGACGTAGTTCTCTGCCAGCGAGGTCGAGGCCGCACGCGAGTGCACCAGGTAGTCGAGTTCGGCCTCCTGGATCTTCTGCCCGAATTCGCCGGTGTCTGGAAAGCGGTGCATGAGCGAGGTGAACCACCACGAGAAGCGCTCGGCCTTCCAGACCCGCCGCAGGCACAGGTCGGAGTAGCGGTCGAGCGCCGACGCCGACTTCTCCGAATAGAAGATCTCGAAGGCGCGCGACAGGTAGCCGACGTCCGCGGTCGCCAGGTTCAATCCCTTGGCCCCGGTGGGCGGCACGATGTGAGCCGCGTCGCCGGCCAGGAACAGGCTGCCGAAGCGCATCGGTTCGGCCACGAAGCTGCGCAGCGGCGCAATGCTCTTCTCGATCGAGGGACCGGTCACCAGGTGCTCGCGCGCTTCGGGGTCCAGGCGCAGGCTCAGTTCGTTCCAGAAAGCCTCGTCGCTCCAGTTCTCGACGCGTTCTTCCAGGGGGACCTGCACGTAGTAGCGGCTGCGCGTGGCGCTACGCATGCTGCACAGCGCGAATCCGCGTTGCGTGTTGGCATAGATCAGTTCATGCGAGACCGGCGGCACATCGGCCAGCACGCCGAGCCAGCCGAAGGGGTAGACCTTCTCGTAGTGATGGATCGCATGCGCCGGCACGCTGGCGCGGCTCACGCCGTGGTAGCCGTCGCAACCGGCGATGAAGTCGCATTCGATCTCGTGCGTGGCGCCGTCCTTCTCGTAGCGCACGCGCGGGTGGTGGGTGTCGAAGTCGTGCAGGCTGACCGATGCGGCCTCATAGATCGTCTTCAGGCCCTCGGCCTCGCGCGCTGCCATGAGGTCGCGTGTCACCTCCGTCTGGCCGTAGACGGTCACCCGCTTGCCGCCGGTCAGGCCGTGCATGTCGATCCGGTGCCGGGCACCCTTGAACAGCAGTTCGATGCCCTCGTGCGGCAGGCCCTCGGCCTTGGCGCGGGCATCGACGCCCGCGCGCTCGAGCAGGTCCATCGACACCTGCTCCAGCACGCCGGCCCGAATGCGGCCCAGCACGTACTCGCCGGTGTGGCGCTCGACGATGATGTTGTCGATGCCGGCCTTGTGCAGCAATTGGCCGAGCAGGAGGCCGGCCGGACCGGCGCCGATGATTGCAACTTGTGTACGCATGGGTGTCTCCTCAATCCGCGATTGCGCTCGAGCGTAGGCGCCGCCGGCCGGATCCGGCAGAAGGGCGGCGAAGCTCTGTGCGATCATCAGAGACTCTGCGCGATGATCGCGCAACACCTTGATTCTCATGACCATCGCCAAACCGGACTTCATCGAGGGTATCGCCAAAGGCATGGCCGTGCTCGAGAGCTTCGACACCGAGCGCCAGCGGCTCAATGCAACACTGGCCGCCGAGCGCGCCGGCCTCACGCGGGCGGCGGCCCGGCGCCACCTGCTCACGCTCGCCCATCTGGGCTACCTGGAAACCGACGGCAGCTATTTCTGGATGGCGCCCAAGGTGCTTCGCTTCTCGGGCAGCTACCTCGCGTCGTCCCGCCTGCCGCGTGCGCTGCAGCCGACGCTGAACCGGCTGTCGGCACAAACCATGGAATCCTTCTCCGCCGTGGTGCTCGACGGCGAGGAGGTGGTCATCATCGCGCGCAGCGGCAGCTATGGCGCGCCGACGCGCGTGCTGGCCTACGGGCTTCATCTGGGGGCGCGATTGCCGGCGCATGCCACCTCCACCGGCCGGGTGCTGCTGGCGGCGATGAGCCCGGCGCAGCTCACCCAATGGCTGAAGGGCCGGAACCTTCCGCGCCTCACGCCGCATACGATCACGCAGGCTCGGCTGCTGCGGCAGCGCATCACCCAGGCACGCAAGGACGACTTCTGCTTTGCCAGCGAAGAACACGAGCTCGGCGTCGAAGCCCTGGCCGTCCCGCTGCGCGACATGCAGGGCCACACGGTGGCTGCGCTCAACGTCGTTCTCTCCGGTGGCCGGCGCAGCGAGGAAGCCTTGCGCCGGGACCTGCTGCCGCTGCTCTTCGACGCGGCGCGCGAGGTGAGGGCGATGCTGTGATTCCGGCACCTCATTGCGCCTTGGCTACGATCTCGTCCCCCAGGACCCCGAAGGACCCGCCATGCGACTGCTGCTGCTCGAAGACGATGTGATGATCGGCGAGGCCGTGCTCGACCTGCTCCGGGCCGAGCAATACGCGGTCGACTGGGTCAAGGACGGGGACGCCGCCGACCTGGCCCTGCGTACGCAGCAATACGACCTGGTGCTGCTCGACCTCGGCGTGCCGCGGCGCGACGGGCTCGACGTGCTGCGCGCACTGCGGGCGCGAAAGCAGCGCATGCCGGTGCTGATCGCGACTGCCCGCGACTCCGTGCAGCAGCGCATCGAGGGGCTGGATGCCGGCGCCGACGACTACGTGCTCAAGCCCTACGACCTGGACGAACTGCTGGCCCGCATCCGCGCCTTGCTGCGTCGGGCCTCCGGCCGCGCCGAACCGGTCTACGAACACATGGGGGTGAGCATCAATCCCGCGACGCGCGAGGTCTCGGTCGGCGGCCAGCCGGTCACGCTTTCGGCGCGCGAATGGGCGGTGCTCGAACCCCTGCTGGCGCGTCCCGGCATGGTGCTCTCGCGGGCGCAGCTGGAGGAAAAGCTCTACAGCTGGAAGGACGAGATCAGCAGCAATGCGGTGGAGGTCTACGTGCACGGCCTGCGCAAGAAGCTGGGTGCCGACCTGATCCGCAATGTGCGCGGCGTCGGCTACATGGTGCCCAAGGAATGAAGTCGCTGCGCGCGCGCCTTCTGTGGTTCCTGCTGGCCGCCATCGTCCTGGCGGCTGGCATTCAGGCAATCGTCGCCTACCGGACGGTGCTCAAAGAGGCGGACGAGATCTTCGACTACCACATGCAGCAGATGGCGCTTTCGCTGCGTGCCGGCCTGCCGCCGAGCGCGACGGTCGGCGGCCTGGGAGCGGGCGAGGACAACTTCGATTTCGTGGTGCAGGTATGGACGGTCGACGGCATCCGGATTTTCGATTCGGCGGCCGATGCCGCCTTGCCGCAGCGCGCGGTGCTCGGATTCTCGAACGTGAAGGCGCGCGGCACCACGTATCGCGTCTTCTCGCTGCAGACCGGCGCACTGGTCATCCAGGTGGCGCAGGACATGGCCGCGCGGCGGAACATGGCGGGCACGCTGGCCTTGCGCACCGTCGGTCCGATCGCGCTTGCCGCGCCTTTGCTGATGCTGGTCGTGTGGTGGGTCGTGAGCCGCTCGCTGCTGCCGGTGGCGCGTGTCCGCAAGCAGGTCGCCGCGCGGCAGGCCGACGATCTTTCGCCCGTGAGCGAAAGCGACTTGCCGGAAGAAGTGCGGCCGCTGGTGCACGAGCTCAACCTGCTCTTCGATCGGGTGCGGCGGGCCTTCGACGCACAGAAGCATTTCGTGGCCGATGCGGCGCACGAACTGCGCTCGCCGCTGGCGGCGCTCAAGCTGCAGGTCCAGGGGTTGCAGCGTGCGCCTGACGACGCCGCGCGCGAGCTTGCGGTCGCACGTCTGGCGGCCGGTATCGACCGTGCGACGCGGCTGGTCGAGCAGATGCTCGCCCTGGCACGGCAGGAGGCCAGTGCGGCGGCCGGTACGCCGTCCGAGATGGTGGACCTCGGCGAGATCGCGCGGCTTGCGATCTCCGAGGTCATTGCCGTCGCCCAGGCGCGCCGCATCGACGTGGGCATCGTGCGCGCCGACGCGCCGGCCGAGGTGGCCGGCCAGCCCGGCGCGCTCAGGACGCTGCTGCGCAATCTGCTGGACAACGCCGTGAAGTACACGCCCGAGGGTGGCCGTGTCGATGTGGCCATCGTCGCTTCGCCAGGGGCGGTGGAACTCAGCGTCGACGACAGCGGCCCCGGCATTCCGGCCGAGGATCGCGCCCGCGTGTTCGATCGCTTCTACCGCTCGGGCGCATCGCAGGCGCCGGGCAGCGGGCTCGGGCTGTCCATCGTGAGATCGATCGCCGAGCAGCATGGGGCCACCGTGTCCCTTGCGCAGTCCCCGAGCCTGGGTGGCTTGCGGATCGTGCTGCGCTTCGCGGCCGCTGCTGCTCCCGCTGCCTGAGGCCAAGGGCGGCGCGCGGTCGCCGGCGGCACTTTAAGGCGGGCTTAAGCGGGCGGTCCGACATTCCTTTCATCGTGTTCCTGATCAACACATTGAAAGGATTGCAGATGAAAACCGGTTTGACTTCTCCTCGTGCCCTCGTGCTCTCGCTGGCGGCGGCCGGCGTGATCGGTGCGGTCGGTGCCGGGGCCTTCACCAGCGCGCGCGCCATCGGCTTCGGATCCTCCACGGCGCCCGCGGCGCCAGTCGCCACGGCGCCGGTACCGATGGTCACGATGCCCGACTTCTCCACCATCACCTCGCGCGATGGCCCGGCGGTGGTGAACATCAGCGTGACCGGCACCATGAAGACGTCCATGGGCGACGAGTCCGGCATCCCCGGCCTGGACCCGGACGATCCGATGTATGAGTTCTTCCGCCGCTTCCAGGGGCCGATGGGACGCGGCCAGCAGCACGACGTTCCGATGCGCGGGCAGGGCTCGGGCTTCATCGTGAGCCCCGACGGCGTCATCCTGACCAATGCCCATGTGGTGAAGGACGCCAAGGAGGTGACCGTGAAGCTCACCGACCGCCGCGAATTCCGGGCCAGGGTACTGGGCTCCGACGCCAAGACCGACATCGCCGTGCTGAAGATCGACGCCAGGAACCTGCCGACGCTTGCACTGGGCAATACCAAGGACCTGAAGGTGGGCGAATGGGTGCTCGCGATCGGCTCGCCCTTCGGCTTCGAGAACAGCGTCACTGCGGGGGTCGTGAGCGCCAAGGGGCGTTCGCTGCCGGATGACGGCTACGTGCCTTTCATCCAGACCGACGTGGCGGTCAACCCCGGCAACTCGGGCGGTCCGCTCATCAACACGCGCGGCGAGGTCGTGGGCATCAACTCGCAGATCTACAGCCGCAGCGGGGGCTACCAGGGCGTGTCCTTCGCGATCCCGATCGACGTCGCGGTCCAGGTCAAGGACCAGATCGTGGCCACCGGCAGGGCGAGTCACGCCAAGCTGGGGGTCGCGGTGCAGGAGGTGAACCAGACCTTTGCCGACTCGTTCAAGCTCGACAAGCCCGAAGGCGCGCTGGTCTCCAGCGTCGAGAAGGGCGGGCCTGCCGACCGGGCGGGACTGCGCTCCGGCGACGTGATCCGCAAGGTCAACGGCCAGCCGATCGTCTCGTCGGGTGACCTGCCGGCCTTGATCGGGCAGCAGAAACCGGGCACGACGGTGTCGCTGGACATCTGGCGCCAAGGGAGCCGGGAAGAACTCAGCGCCCAACTCGGCGATGCGGCGGACAAGGCGAGCACGGTTGCCAGGAACGACGATGGTGCGGGCCACGGCAAGCTGGGCCTCGCGCTGCGACCGCTGCAGCCGCAGGAAAGGCGCGCGGCTTCGGTCGACGGCGGGTTGCTGATCGAAGACGCCGGTGGTCCCGCTGCCATGGCGGGCGTGCAGGCTGGCGATGTGCTGCTGGCTATCAACGGCACTCCGGCAAGGAGTGTCGAGCAGGTCCGCGAGGTGGTGGCCAAGGCGGACAAGTCGGTGGCGCTTCTGATTCAGCGCGATGGCGACAGGATCTTTGTGCCGGTGCGGTTGGGGTGAAGGGCCCACCCCCAGGCTGCGCGCACTGCGTGTCGCTTCGCCAGCCCCCTCGAGGGGGCAACACCGGCGGACCGGCGAAGCCGGATCCGCGGTGTTACTGGCTCACCCCCAGGCTGCGCGCACTGCGTGTCGCTTCGCCAGCCCCCTCGAGGGGGCAACACCGGCGGACCGGCGAAGCCGGATCCGCGGTGTTACTGGCTCACCCCCAGGCTGCGCGCACTGCGTGTCGCTTCGCCAGCCCCCTTGCGGGGGGCAACACCGGCGGACCGGCGAAGCCGGATCCGCGGTGTTACTGGCCCACCCCCAGGCTGCGCGCACTGCGTGTCGCTTCGCCAGTCCCCTCTGGGGGCAACACGGGCGGTCCGGTGGAGTCGGTTCCGTGGTGTGTTCCGAGGGGGAGGGTGAGGCTATTGCGTTACTTGAGGCGTCAAGAGCGGCGAATCGAGACTTAGTGCCGGGTCGCTGCGGATTGCCCGAGTCACTCGTGCAAAAGTGCCTTTGAGGGCGTTTTAGGCATCTGTAACAATCGTTGAAACATTTAAATAAGAGGTTTCCCTATGTCACTTCGCGACCTTGCACTCACCGTTCTTGAGTTGGAGCCCAATGAATTCCATTGGGTACTGATGGAAGCGGTGCAGGCGGAGTCCGAGGAGTGCCTGGGCTACCGACCCATCGATTCGTCGACCCGGGGATTGCCTGACTACTCGGAGGCCTTGATCCAGGGCGCCTCGGCGCTGCGGGTGCTTCAGGGGCTTGCCCCTTTCGGCAAGCCGAAAAATGCCGTGGGCATGGGAGAGGAAGGCGGCCCCTCGGGGATGTCCGCCGGTGCGTGCGCGAATGGCTCCACGCCGCCATTTCTCGATAGCGACTCGCAGCTGTTCACGACCGATCACTCGACCCTCTGAACTCGTTTCTTCCCCGCATTCGTCGTTCTGCCGCCACAGTGTCGGAACTGGCGTTCGTTGCCGCGGACGACTTGGGTCGATATACGGCGCAGAGCTCACGCTCTGTGGCACTCTCCCTCCCCGGCGCCAGCGAAGGCGCTTGAAGCCCATCACGTTGGTGGCGCGTTGCGACGGGAGGAAAGATGCCCAGACTGATCGTCCTGCAAAAGAACGGATCGGCGAAACAGGTCAATTTGACGACCATGCCATTTGTGATCGGTCGCGCCGACAGCGCTGACCTGATCCTCGACAACCCTTTGGTCAGCCGCTCCCATGGGGTGTTTGAGTCGGCCGGCGATGCGACCACGATCCGCGATCTGCAGAGCCACAACGGAACCTACGTGAACGGACAGCGTGTCGAGTCGGTCCGGCTGGCGAGCGGCGACGAGATCAAGATCGGCGGCTATCAGATCCGCTATCTGGCGGAGGGCGGACCCATCGCGGACGCGGACGCGCTCCGGCTGGTGACCATCCCGGGGCGACTCGCCGACATCGATCTGCAAAAGCTGCGCATCAAGGCCTGAATCGGCGAAGCGGCGGCACGGTTTCCGCCGGGCGCTTCTCCTTCGCTTCCCCCTTTCGCTACCGTCGTTCACTGCACCTTGGGGCGGGATTCGCTGCCCTCCAGGCCGAGTTGCAACTCGGTGGTGGCTATTCATGATCCATGTCGGGATGGCGGCACCACCGGCTTCTACGCCCTCATCCGGAAGTGACGCGGCGTCGTGCCGATGTGCGGGCGGTTCGCCGAGCGGTGGCGGATGGATCCGGCGCCCGAAGGGATTCAGGGAGAACAAGGATGAGACGCACCCGGAGAAGAAGCACGGCCATGCTCATTGCCTCGGCGATCGCGCTGGGGCAGGGCGCCCCTGTCGCGGTGCTGCCGGCGGCGGCGGCACCCGCCTCTTCGCCGCAAGACGCGGCCAACGGCATTGCGCAGGAGGCGCCCTGGCCACGCATGGTCAAGGCTGGCACCGTCGAGCTGCGGATCTACGAGCCGCAGCTCGACAGTTGGGATGGCGTCCGGCTCGCCGGCCGTGCGGCCGTGCAGGCGGAGATCGGTGGCAGTCCGCCCCAGACGCGTTACGGTGTCGTCAACTTCGAGGCGCGCACGCTCACCGACAAGGGGCGTCGGGTGGTCAGCATCGACAGCGTGCAGTTCGCGAAGGTCGACTTTCCGTCCTCGAGCGCGGCGCAGAGCCGGTCCTGGAGCGACGCGATCGCACGTGACTTTGCCGGCCGCAGCCGAACCATCGCCCTCGACCGGCTCGAAGCGGCCCTGGCGATCGTGCAACAGCAGGAGCCCGCCGCGCGGCAGCCGCTGCGCAACGACCCGCCGCGCATCCTGTTTTCCAGTCTGCCGGCCATCCTCGTCTCCATCGACGGCCAGCCGCGCTTCGTGGCCGTGCAAGGCACATCGCTCGATCGCGTCATCAACTCCCGGGCACTGCTTCTGCGTGACCGGGACAACAGCTACTACCTCAAGGTGTTCGATGGCTGGATGACGGCGCGTGCGCTCGAGGGCCCGTGGCAGGTCGTCGACGCGCCCTCGGCCGAGCTGGGCCGCGCATACAAGCTGGCGTCAGATGCGCATCTGATCGATCCGTTGAGCGGCCAGACCACCGAGGACCGCCCCGCGCCCAGGCTCGCGAGCCAGACGCCGACGATCTTCGTGGCCACCGTGCCAACCGAACTCATCGTCACCGACGGCGCTCCGCGCCTCGTGCCTGTCGAAGGCGCCCGGCTGCTCTATGTCGAGAACACCACCGGCAACATCTTCAAGGACATGACGGACAACCGGACCTACCTGCTGATCGCCGGTCGCTGGTTTCGCTCGAATTCCTATGACGGGCCGTGGGACTATGTGCCCGCGAACGCCTTGCCGGCCGAGTTCTCGAAGATTCCGGACAACAGCCCGAAGGAAAACGTGAAAGCCTCCGTCGCGGGGACCGCGCAGGCACGCGAAGCCGCGATTGCCGCCACCGTGCCGCAGACGGCGGCGGTCAAGGTGTCGGGCACCCGGATGACGCCGCCGCGTTTCGATGGCAGCCCGGCGTTCAGTTCCATCGACGGGACCTCGCTGGCCTATGTCACGAACAGTGCCACGCCCATCATTCGCGTGAACGACAGTGCCTTCTACGCGGTCGAGAAGGGCGTATGGTTCGTCGCGAACTCGGTCAAGGGGCCCTGGGTGGTGGCGCGCTCGGTGCCGGCGGCCATCTACGCGATTCCGCCCGGTTCGCCCATGCACTACCTGACCTATGTGCGCATCTATGCCGTCACCGGGGACACGGTCTACGTCGGCTATTCGCCGGGTTACATGGGGTCGATCGTGGATCCGGTGTCCGGTGTGGTGGTCTATGGGACCGGCTACGCCTACGATCCATGGATCGGCACCGTCTGGTATGGGGCGCCCGTGACCTACGGCTACGGCGCAGCCGTCGCCTACACGCCGTGGACGGGCTGGGCCGTGGCCTTCGGCCTCGGATGGGCCTGGGGCGCGGCAACCGTTGCGGCAGGATGGGGCTGGGGCGCCTATCCGTACTGGGGCCCGTGGGCCTATCCTGCCTGGACCGGGGCCGCGTTCGGTCCGCGCGGCGGTGCGGTGGCGTGGGGACCCGGAGGCTGGGCCGGCTACTCGGGGAATATCTACAGCCAGTGGGGCGGCCGTGCCAGTGTGACTCGCGCGGCGGGCGGCTACAACGCCTGGACCGGGAACGCCTGGGCCGGGCAGGTCGGTTCTTCCTACAACTCGCGCACCGGCATCGCCTCGGCGGGCCAGCGCGGGGCCGTGTCGAATGTGTACACCGGCAACTACGCCGCGGGAGGACGCGGCGTCGCGGTCGGGCCGGGTGGGAGCGTGGCGGTCGGCGCGCGCGGGACGGCGGGCAATGCCTACCTTGGCACCGAAGTGTCCGGTGGCCGCGGTGCGGTCTACAACCGCAACACCGGCCAGGTGACGACCTATGGCCGTGCAACGGGTGCGGGCGGCGGCACGGTGGCCCGCGTGGGTGACGATGTCTACGCAGGCAAGGATGGCAATGTCTATCGCAACACCGGCGACGGCTGGCAGCAGTATGCACCGGGCGTCGGCTGGCAGCCCGGTGCCGCACAAGGCGCCAATACGGGCCAGGCTGCGCGGCAGGCAGCCGGCGGCACTGCCGCTGAACCACCGCGTGCCCAGCAACTCGACCGCGATCTCAGCGCGCGCCAGTCCGGCGCACAACGTGCCGAGGGCTTGCGTCAATCCTCCGCAGGAATGAATCGTTCCTTCGGCGCCGCGGGCGCCAGGAGCGCGGGAGGTGCCGTGCGAGGGCGCGACGGTTCCAGGCCTGCCGGCAGGGCGGCGCGACCCTAGACGCCATCAACGACATGGCCGCCCCAGGGGCGGCCTTGTTCGATCCGCTGGCTTCGCGGAGAGGCAGGGGTTGATCCGCTGCTCTGATGAGCGGCGGCTGTGGAGCCGCCCGCGTTCGCGGCTTATTCGCGCCGTTCCAGTGCCTGATTCAGGCGCAGCGCGCCGAGGGTACAGGCCGCACCCGACAACAGATACACACTGACGTAGGCCAGCCCGAAATGCGCCGACAGGAAAAGCGCGACGAGCGGTGCGAACGCGGCGCCGATCAGCCAGGCAAGATCAGAGGTCAGGGCGGCGCCCGTATAGCGATAGCGGGCCTCGAAATTCGCCGTCACGGTGCCCGACGCCTGGCCATAGGACAGGCCGAGCAGCACGAAGCCCAGCAGCATGAAGACGTCCTGGCCGAGGCGGCCGCCGTCGAGCAGCGACGGCGCGAAGCCGCTGAACACCGCGATCGCGACGGCCAGGCCGCCCAGCGTGCGGCGGCGGCCGATGCGGTCGGCCACGAGGCCGGACACCACGATGGCACCGGCGGCGAAGAAGGCGCCGATCACCTCGACCATCAGGAATTCGCTCACCGACTGGTCGGAGTAGAGCGTGATCCAGGACAAGGGGAACACGGTCACCAGGTGGAACAGTGCGTAGCTCGCGAGCGCGGCGAAGGCGCCGATGAGGATGTTGTAGCCCTGCGACTGAGCCAGCTCGGCCACATTGGTGGGCTGGAGTTCGCGCTCCTCGAGCAGGCGCGCATATTCGTTGGTGGACACCAGTCGCAGCCGGGCGAACAGCGCCACGACGTTGATTGCGAAGGCGACGTAGAAGGTGTAGCGCCAACCCCAGTCCAGAAAATCTTCCTTCGTGAGATTCGCGACGAGGAAGGCGAAGAGGGCGCCCGCCACGATGAAGCCCACAGGCGCACCGAGCTGACCCAGCATCGAGTACCAGCCGCGGCGATTCGGCGGCGCACTCAGTGCGAGCAGTGACGGCAGGCCGTCCCAGGAGCCGCCGAGGGCGACACCCTGGGCCGAACGCAGGATGGACAGCAGCACGATCGATGCGAAGCCGAGGCTCGAATAACCCGGCAGGAAGGCGATACCGGCCGTGGAGATGCCCAGCAGGAAGAGCGATGCGGTCAATTTCGCCTCGCGGCCGAACTTCCGCTGGAGCGCCATGAAGGCGACCGTGCCGAAAGGCCGGGTGATGAAGGCGAACGCGAAGATCACGAAAGCATAGAGCGTGCCTTCCAGCCTGGATTCGAACGGGAAGAAGACCGAAGGAAAGACCAGGACCGACGCGATGCCGTAGACGAAGAAGTCGAAATACTCGGACGCGCGGCCGATGATCACGCCGATGGCGATGTCACCGGGTGCGACGTGCAGGACGTCGGCGTCGCGTTGGGGAGCGCGGGGCGCGGGCCCGCTGCCTGGGGAATAAGTGTGGGAAATCATCGGCACTCCAGGTTTTGGGCTACGTTAGCCTACATCGCGAAGCATGTCACTCCCAGGTTTGCCACCATGGGACAAAACGTCCACTCCCCAGCAAGGCCCAAAAGACGTAGATTCCGATCTCTTTGCGCGGCACTCTCTCGGTATTTCGCATGTTATCCCTCAAGAATCTACGCGGTCTGCTCCTGCTGCCGGTCGTCCTGCTGGCTGGATGCGGCACCGTGCTGCTCAACGCCTCGGGCGACGTGGCGGTGCAACAGGGGCGCCTGATCGTTGTCTCCACGATCCTGATGTTGCTGATCATCGTGCCGGTGATCGTGCTCACGTTCTTCTTCGCCTGGCGCTACCGGCAGTCCAACAAGGATGCGCCCTACGATCCCGAATGGGACCACTCGACGCAGATCGAGCTGGCGATCTGGGCCGCGCCGCTGCTGATCATCATCGCGCTCGGCGCCGTGACCTGGATCAGCACCCACACGCTCGATCCTTACCGCCCCCTGGATCGCATCGACGCCAACCGCCCGGTCCCGGCCGACGCCAAGCCGCTGGTGGTCGAAGTGGTGGCGCTCGACTGGAAGTGGCTGTTCATCTATCCCGAGCAGGGCATCGCCACCGTCAACGAGATGGCTGCGCCGGTGGATCGTCCGATCCGGTTCAAGATCACCTCCTCGTCGGTGATGAACTCCTTCTATATCCCGGCGCTGGCGGGGCAGATCTATGCCATGCCCGGCATGCAGACCCAGCTCAATGCCGTGATCAACCATCCGGGCGAGTTCGACGGCTTCTCGGCCAACTACAGCGGTGCGGGTTTCTCCGGCATGCGCTTCAAGTTCCACGGTGTGGCGACGGCTGCTGATTTCGACCGCTGGGTCGAGAAGGCCAGGTCCGCCGGCGGGCAGTTGACCCGCGAGGGCTATCTCGAACTCGAGCGCCCGAGCGAGCGCGAGCCCGTGCGCCGCTATGCCGCGGTCGCGTCCGATCTCTACGAAGCCATCCTCAACCGCTGCGTGGACCGAAGCAAGATGTGCCAGAACCAGATGATGGCCATCGACGCCGAAGGGGGCATGGGCATGCCCGGTTCCTTCAACGTTGCAACCAAGCCCTGGCGGCCGGCCGAGAAGAACTCGCCGCTGCGCACCTATGTCGCATCGATGTGCACCGTCGACGAGTCCGTCGCCGCCGCATCGAACGCTGCCACCAGCATCCGAGAATAACGATGCCCGACCATCCTGAATTGACGAAGCTCATCTTCGGCCGTCTCACCTGGGACGCCATTCCTCTTCACGAGCCGATCCTGCTGGCGACTTTCGCCATGGTGGTGCTCGGCGGCGTCGCGGTCGTCGGCGCGCTGACCTACTTCCGCATCTGGGGCACGCTGTGGCGCGACTGGATCACCAGCATCGACCACAAGAAGATCGGCATCATGTACATCGTGCTCGGCCTGGTGATGCTGCTTCGCGGCTTTGCCGATGCGATCATGATGCGCGCGCAGCAGGCCGTGGCCTTCGGCGACGCAACCGGGTACCTGCCGCCGCACCACTACGACCAGATCTTCACCGCGCACGGCGTGATCATGATCTTCTTCGTGGCGATGCCGCTGGTGACCGGCCTGATGAACTTCGTCGTGCCGCTGCAGATCGGCGCGCGTGACGTGGCATTCCCCTTCCTGAACAACTTCAGCTTCTGGATGACCGCCTTCGGCGCCGCCCTGGTGATGGCCTCGCTGTTCGTCGGCGAGTTCGCGCGCACCGGCTGGCTGGCCTATCCGCCGCTGTCGGGCCTGGCCTTCAGTCCGGACGTCGGTGTGGACTACTACATCTGGTCGTTGCAGATCGCCGGTATCGGGACCTTGCTCTCCGGTGTCAACCTGATCGCGACCATCGTGAAGATGCGCGCGCCGGGCATGACGATGATGCGCATGCCGGTGTTCACCTGGACTTCGCTCTGCACCAACGTGCTGATCGTCGCCGCCTTCCCGGTGCTCACCGCCGTGCTCGTGCTGCTCTCGCTCGACCGCTACGTCGGCACGAACTTCTTCACCAACGACCTTGGCGGCAGCGCCATGATGTACGTCAACCTCATCTGGATCTGGGGCCATCCGGAGGTGTACATCCTGGTCCTCCCGGCCTTCGGCATCTTCTCCGAGGTGGTGGCGACCTTCTGCGGCAAGCGCCTGTTCGGCTACGCCTCGATGGTGTATGCGACGGTCGTGATCACGATCCTGTCGTACCTCGTGTGGCTGCACCACTTCTTCACGATGGGCTCGGGCGCGAGCGTGAACTCCTTCTTCGGGATCACGACGATGATCATCTCGATCCCGACGGGCGCGAAGATCTTCAACTGGCTCTTCACCATGTACCGCGGCCGCATCCGCTTCGAGCTGCCGATGATGTGGACGGTCGGCTTCATGGTCACCTTCGTGATCGGCGGCATGACCGGCGTGCTGCTCGCCGTGCCCCCGGCCGACTTCGTGCTGCACAACAGCCTGTTCCTGATCGCGCACTTCCACAACGTGATCATCGGCGGCGTGCTCTTCGGCCTGTTCGCCGGCATCAGCTACTGGTTCCCCAAGGCCTTCGGCTACAAGCTCGATCCCTTCTGGGGCAAGTGCACCTTCTGGTTCTGGCTCATCGGCTTCTACTTCGCCTTCATGCCGCTCTATGTGCTCGGTCTGATGGGCGTGACGCGCCGCCTGAGCCACTTCGAGGACAAGTCGCTGCAGATCTGGTTCGTCATCGCCGCCTTCGGCGCGGCCCTGATCGCCCTGGGCATCCTGTCCTTCCTGATCCAGCTCGCGGTGAGCTTCCGCAACCGTGCTGCGCTGCGCGACACGACGGGTGACCCGTGGAACGGCCGCACGCTCGAATGGTCGACTTCGTCGCCGCCGCCGGCCTACAACTTCGCGTTCACGCCGGTGGTCCACGACAGCGATGCGTGGTTCGACATGAAGGCGCACAACTATGTGCGTCCGGTGGACGGCTTCATCCCGATCCACATGCCGAAGAACACCGCCGCGGGCTTCGTCATCGCCGCCCTGTGCGCGATCACCGGATTCGGCCTGATCTGGCACATGTGGCTGGTGGCAGGTGCCGCCTTCGCCGCCACCCTGGTCGCGGTCATCGTCCATACCTTCAACTACAAGCGCGATTTCCACATCGGTGCGGACGAGGTTGTCCGCGTCGAGGGCGCTCGTACCCGCCTGCTTGCCGGTCATGTCTGATTTCGTTCTTTCCTCCCATTCGGCCGATCCGGCCGCCCACGGGCGCACGAGCTTCTTCCTGCGCGGCGAGCACCATCCCGAGAACGGGACGCTGCTGGGCTTCTGGCTCTACCTGATGAGCGACTGCCTGGTCTTCGCCTGCCTGTTCGCCGCATACGGCGTGCTCGGGCGAAGCTATGCGGCAGGCCCGTCGGGCGCGGACCTGTTCGAGCTGCCGCTGGTGGCGCTCAACACTTCGCTGCTGCTGCTGTCGTCGATCACCTACGGTTTCGCGATGCTCGAGATGCAACGCAACCGCGCGGGCGCCACGATGGCCTGGCTGGCGATCACGGGCCTGTTCGGCCTCGGTTTCGTGGGCATCGAACTGTATGAATTCGCGCACCTGATCCACGAAGGCGCGGGGCCGCAGCGCAGCGCCTTCCTGTCGTCCTTCTTCACGCTGGTCAGCACCCACGGGCTGCACGTGAGCTTCGGCATCGTCTGGCTGATCACGCTGATGGTGCAGGTGTCGAAGCATGGTCTCATTCCGGCCAACCGCCGCCGCCTGTGGTGCCTGTCGATGTTCTGGCACTTTCTGGACGTGGTCTGGATCGGTGTCTTCACCTTCGTGTATCTGATGGGAGTGTTGCCATGAGCGCGCACAACGATGCCTCGCACGGGCATGACGACCACGGCCATGAGGACGGGGGCGCAGCCCACGGCACCTTCAAGGGCTACATGACCGGCTTCGTCCTGTCGATCATCCTGACCGCGATTCCGTTCTTGCTGGTGATGGGCAAGGTCTTCGACAAGTCCAGCGTGACGGCACTGGTCATCCTCGGCTTCGCGGCAGTGCAGATCGTGGTCCACATGATCTACTTCCTGCACATGAACACCAAGTCCGAACATGGCTGGACGATGCTGGCGCTGATCTTCACGGTGGTGCTGGTCGTGATCACGCTCAGCGGCTCCCTGTGGGTGATGTACCACCTCAACCACAACATGATGCCCGGCATGATCCCGGACATGCAGCATCAGCGCTGAGGCCCTTGCGGGCCACGCATCGCAAGATCGCATTGGACAAGACCCCCTTGCGGGCCGACACGCCTGAATCCATCGGGCGCGGCCCGCGCAGCGCATTGACGCTCGGCCTCCTGGGCGTCTGTGCGCTGTTCGTCTTCGCCGCTCTGGTGGCGCTGGGCACCTGGCAGGTGGAGCGCAGGGCCTGGAAGCTGGATCTGATCGAGCGTGTCGAGCAGCGCGTGCATGCGCCCGCCGTCGATGCACCGGGACCGGAGCGTTGGCCTCTGCTCGGCGCGGCCACGGACGAGTACCGTCGCGTGCGCGTCACCGGCCGCTTCCTGACGGGGCGCGACACCCTGGTGCAGGCTTCCACCGAACTCGGCGCCGGCTACTGGCTGATCACGCCGATGAAGATGCGGGACGGCCGCATCGTGCTGGTGAACCGCGGCTTCGTGCCCCCCGAATGGCGAAGCCGACAGGCGCCTCCCGAGGCTCAGGCCGGCCAGGGCGACCGCGCGGGCGAGGCGGCCGAGCTCAGTCTCACCGGGCTGTTGCGCATGAGTGAACCCGGCGGTGGCTTCCTGCGCCACAACGATCCGGCAGCCGACCGTTGGTATTCGCGCGACATCGCCGCCATTGCGGCCGCCCGCGGCCTCGGCGAGGTCGCACCGTATTTCGTCGATGCAGATGCAGATGCAGATGCAGATGCAGACGCGGGCGCGGCACGAGGCCCCGAGGCCACGCCTGGACAGGCCGCCCTGGCCGGGCCGGTCGGTGGTCTGACCGTGATCGCTTTCCACAACAACCATCTGGTCTACGCCATCACCTGGTACCTGCTCGCGGCCATGGTCGCGGTCGCCGCCTGGTATGTCGGGCGTGAAGAGCTCAGGCTGAGGCGCCGATACACGCCCCGGTAGACTGTCGCGCCTGACAGGAAGACCACGATGGACCGCCAAGCCGAGCCCGAGCCCGCCGCAACCAAGGCACAAGCCGGCCCCGTGAGCGTGGCCGTGCTCGACGAGGCCACGGGCCAGAAGAACATGCAGCAGCTCATCGAGCTGCGCTGGATCGCGGTCGTCGGCCAGGTCGTGACCATCCTGGCCGTGCACTACGGCTTCGGCATCCGCCTGCCCCTGCATCAGATGCTGGCCGTGCTTGCGGCGCTGATGGCCTTCAATTTCGCGAGCCGCCTGCGCTTGCGCCTGCGCCCCCGGGTGACCAACGGCGAGTTGTTCGTCGCGCTCCTGGTCGACGTGAGCACACTCACCGCCCAGCTCTATCTGAGCGGCGGAGCCACCAATCCCTTCGTGTTTCTCTACCTGCTCCAGGTCATCCTGGGTGCGGTCCTGCTGGAGGCCTGGTCGGTCTGGACCATGGTCCTGATCACCATCGCCTGCTTTGCCGGGCTGGCCATGCTCTCCAGCCCGCTCGCCTTGCCTTTCGACCCGTGGGCCGGCCTGGACAGCCCCTACATCGAGGGCATGCTGATCTGCTTCGCGCTGAATGCCGCGCTGCTCGTGACCTTCATCCATCGCATCAGCCGCAACCTGCGCACGCGTGATGCGCGCCTGGCCGACCTCCGGCAGCGCGCAGCGGAGGAGGAGCACATCGTGCGCATGGGCCTGCTCGCCTCGGGCGCGGCGCACGAACTGGGGACGCCGCTGGCCACGCTGTCGGTGATCCTCGGCGACTGGCGCCGCATGCCGTCCATCAGCGCCGACCCGGAGTTGCTGCAGGAACTCGGCGAGATGCAGACCCAGGTGCAGCGCTGCAAGAGCATTGTGAGCGGCATCCTGCTGTCGGCCGGCGAGGCGCGCAGCGAGTCGTCGGTGGAGACGACGATCGGCGAATTCATGGAAGAGCTGGTGGAAGAGTGGCGCGCCACGCGCTCGGACACCGCGCTCGTGTATCACAACCGCTTCGGTGACGACCTGCCGGTGGTCTCGGACTCCGCGCTCAAGCAGATGATCTGCAATCTGCTCGACAATGCGCTCGAGGCCTCCCCCGAGAGGGTCGAGCTGGAGGTGGCCCGCGAGGATGATTCGCTGGCACTGACGGTCCGGGACGAAGGCCCCGGCTTCGCGCCGGGCATGCTGGCCCAGTTCGGCAAGCCCTATCAATCGACCAAGGGCCGGCCGGGCGGCGGACTGGGGCTCTTCCTGGTGGTCAACGTGGCGCGCACGCTCGGCGGCAAGGTCAGCCCGCGCAACGGGCCCGATGGAGGCGCGATCGTGAAGGTCACGCTGCCGCTGGCTGCGATCACCCTGGACAAGGACGAAGGACATGCAAGCTGAAGAACGCCAACTGCTCGTTGTCGAAGACGACGCAGCCTTCGCGCGCACCCTGAGCCGTTCCTTCGAGCGCCGCGGCTATTCGGTGATCCTCGCGACCCGGCTGGAAGAAGTGGCCGAATTGCTGCGCGAGCATTCGCCCGGCTATGCGGTGGTGGACCTCAAGCTGGCGGGCGAGGCCTCGGGACTGGCCTGCGTGCAGATGCTGCATGCGCATGACCCGGACATGCTGATCGTCGTGCTCACCGGTTTCGCCAGCATCGCGACCGCGGTCGAGGCGATCAAGCTGGGCGCCTGCCATTACCTGGCCAAGCCCTCCAACACGGACGACATCGAGGCAGCCTTCGGCCGTGCCGAGGGCGATGCGGAGGTCGAGCTCACGAACCGCTCCACCTCCATCAAGACGCTGGAATGGGAGCGCATCCACGAAACGCTCGCCGAAACCGGCTTCAACATTTCCGAGACCGCGCGTCGGCTCGGCATGCACCGGCGCACGCTGGCGCGCAAGCTGGGCAAGCAGCGGGTCAGCTGATCCCTTATCGCAGGCCGGCTGCTTCGACCGTCGCGCTCTGACCGGCTCCCCGGGCGATCTCGAGCGCCGTCATGCCGCGGTCGTCGCGCAGGTCGATGCGCGCGCCGCGCGCCAGCAGCAGCCGGACCGCATCGCCCTGGCCCTGGCCCGCAGCCCACATCAGGAGCGTGAGCTGGTGCTCGTAGGTCGCGTTGACGTCGATGCCCGAGGCGAGCAGCGCGTCGAGCACTGCGGCGTGGCCCTGGCCGGCCGCGTAGACCATCGCGCTCTTGTTCATGCGGTCGACCGCATCGGTGCGGGCGCCGGCGGCCAAGAGGCGCTTCACGAGCGCCGCGTTGCCGCTGTAGCTCGCGGCCATCAGCGGCGTGACGCCGGCGATCGACGCCATGTTGACGTTGGCGCCGGCCTCGATCAAGGCGATGCCGAGCTCGGTGTTGCTCTTCTCGCAGGCGATGAAGAGCGGGCTCTTGCCGACCCGGTTGCGTGAGTCGACCACCGCGCCCTGCGCGATCAACTGGCGGCTTCGTTCGAGCTGGCCCTCGCGGGCCGCGACCAGCAACTGGCCATTGAGGGTGGGCTCGGTCTCGGTCTGCGCGATGAGGCCGGGTGGCGACACCGCTGCGACGGCGGCGGCGGCCCATGGCAGCAGCGCGCGGCGAAGCACAAGGAGGGACTGTGGCTTCATGGCTCGTGTCTCCTTCATCGAATGCTGCGGTGCATCCTAAGAATCTTCTGTTCAGTAAACATGAAAGTGGCTACGCTTGCAAGCGAGGCAGGGTGGCGGGTCGCCCCACGGGGCATCGTCGCCGGCACGCGAGCATCCATCCCCGCGCTGCACGATGCCTCGCGTCGCCGGCTTCCGGCGCGCCGCGGTGGACAAAGGTGAGAACAACCTTGAGGAGACCCGCGATGCCCAAGAACCATTTTTCGCGCAGCTGGTTCCGTCTTCTTGTTGCCGGACCGGCAATCGGCCTTCTGTCTTCCGCAGCCTTCGGCCAGGCCGAGGTGGCAGGACAGGGCGGCGCCACCGGCGCGCCGGTGCCCAAGACGGTCTCGGTGTCCCAGAGCCAGCTCGATGCGGCCGACAAGGATGCGGCCAACTTCCTGCACTCGAACATGAACTACGCGCAGACGCGCTACTACCCGGCTGCGCAGATCAACACCGCCAATGTCGCCAGGTTGCGCCCGGCCTTCACCTTCCAGACGGAAGTCGTCGAGTCGATGGAGACCGCGCCGATCGTGGTGGATGGCGTGATGTACATCACCACCTCCTACAACCATGTCTACGCGCTCGACGCCGCGACCGGCAAGGAGTTCTGGCACTACAAGCACAAGATGGGTCCTGTCACGACCTACTGCTGCGGCCCCAACAACCGCGGCGTCGCCGTGATGGGCGACCGTCTCTACATGGGCACGCTGGACGCGAAGCTCCTGGCCCTCGATGCGAAGAGCGGGAAGGTGCTGTGGTCCACGCAGATCGCCGATCCGGAACTGGGCTATTCCGAAACCATGGCCCCGGTGGCCGTGAACGGCAAGATCCTGATCGGCACCAACGGCGGCGAGTACGGCATCCGCGGCTTCGTGAAGGCTTTCGATGCCAACGACGGCAAGCTGCTCTGGACCTTCGACACCGTGCCGGAAAAAGGGCACGAGGGCGTCTGGGCCGTGAACGATGCGACCCGCCGCGACCTGCATCGCAGCATTGATGCCGAGAAGGCGCAGTTCGCCAAGGGCGGCGACTTCTACAAGACCCTGGGCGGCGGTGTGTGGATGGCGCCCGCGGTCGACAAGGAAACCAGCACCGTGTTCTTCGTGGTCGGCAATCCCAGCCCCGATCTCTATGGCGCGGAGCGGCCCGGCGACAACCTCTACACCGATTCCATGGTCGCGATCGACCTCAATACCGGCGCCTACAAGTGGCACTACCAGTACGTGCCGCATGACGTGTGGGACCTCGACGCGGTGTCGCCCGTGATCCTGACCGAAGCCATGGGCAAGGACGGCAAGATGCGCAAGGTCGCGATCCACGGCGGCAAGACCGGCCACATCTATGTGCACGACCGCGCCACCGGCGAGCTGCTGCGCTTCAGCGAAGCCATGATCCCGCAGGAAAACATGTGGGTGCTGCCGACCAAGGATGGCGCCCGCATGCTGCCGGGCGCCAACGGCGGCGTCGAGTGGAGCCCGATGGCGGTCAACCCGAAGCTGCGCCTGGCCTACGCGGCCAACCTGCACCAGCCCATGACCTACCACGTCGAGGAGGCCAAGTACCCGGGCGGCAAGCTGTGGCTGGGCGGTGCCTTCAAGGTGATCCCGTCCGAGCAGCAATGGGGCCGACTGGTGGCGGTCAACATGGATTCCGGCAAGATCGCCTGGAAGTACGACACCGCGCAGCCCCTGATCGGCGGCGTGCTCGCCACGGCGGGCAACCTGGTCTTCAATGGCGAAGGCAACGGCCTCTTCAAGGCCTTCGACGCCAAGACCGGCAAGAAGCTGTGGGAGTACCAGTGCGGTGCCGGCGTCAATGCGCCCGCGGTGTCCTACATGGTGGGCGGCAAGCAGTATGTGGCGGTCGCGGCGGGCGGCAATACCCAGCTCGACTACAAGCGCGGCAATTCGGTCATGGTGTTCGCGCTGCCTTGAGGAAAGAGAAGGCATTGACTTCGCATCGCGTACTCGCCGCCGCCTCGGCCTTCTTCCTGCTGGTCGCCGCCGCGGGCGGTGCGCAGGCACAGGCACAGAGTGGGGGGGCGGTCGCGGTGCCGGCCAAGGCTGCGGCCTGCGCGGCCTGCCACGGCGCCGATGGGCGGCCGGTCCTGCCGGTCTATCCGATCCTCGCGGGCCAGACCTCGCGCTACCTGTATTTGCAGATGCGCGACTTCCAGGAAGGCCGGCGCGTCAACGAGCTCATGACGCCGATGGTCGCGGGCCTCACGCGCGACGAGATGCGCGAGCTGGCCGACTACTTCTCGCAGCTGAAGCCGCCGAACCAGAGCTTCAAGGTCGATCCGGAAAAGGCCCGCCTGGGCAAGCTGAAGTCGGACGAGACGCTCTGCACGATGTGCCATCTGGGCGGCTTCGCGGGTCAGAACGAAATCCCGCGCGTGGCGGGCCAGAACTACGACTACGTCGTCAAGCAGCTCGATGACTTCAAGGCCCGGCGCCGGACCAACGACGCCGGCAACATGACCAGCGTGGCCAACACGCTGAGCGCGAAGGACATCGAGAACCTTGCGCACTATCTCACGGGACTTTGACCCTCACTTCGCGCATGGCCGATGCAACGGAACGACCAGACAGCAAATGGCGGTACACGGGAGCCGCGGTGGCGATTCACTGGTTGCTGGCCCTGGCCTTGATCGGCGAGATCGCCTTCGGCTTCATGGTCGACAGCCTGGCGCAGCGCGGCACACCGGCACGCAGCATGGTGGTCAATCTGCACAAGTCGACCGGGCTGGTGCTCGGCGTCCTGGTCGCGGCGCGCTTGCTCTGGCGTCTGCGGCATGCGCCGCCGCCCTGGCCCGAATCGATGACGCCCGGACAGCGCCGCGCTGCGCATTGGATCCATCTGGGGCTCTATGCCTGCATGCTGGCGATCCCGCTCTCCGGCTATGTCGCGTCGAATTTCAGCCGCTTCGGCATTGTCTTCTTCGGGCATCTGCTGCCGCCCTGGGGGCCGGCGCAGCCGCAGGTCTATGCCTTCATCCATGGAATTCATGTCGTCACCGGCTACGTGTTCTGCGTCCTGATCGCGGTGCACGTGCTTGCGGCTCTCAAGCATGCGTTGATCGACCGCGACCATGTCTTTCAGAGGATGTGGATCTAGCACACCCCCAGGCTGCGCGCACTGCGTGTCGCTCCGCCGACCCCCTTGCAGGGGGCGACACCGGCGGCCCGGCGGAGCCGGATCCGCGGTGTTCCCCGAAGGGGGCACGGGGGTGGGTGCGTGGGGGTGTTCGTTGTTCGAGGAGCTTGCATGTCGATCCTGGCGGTCCTGAGGCGTTCGTTGATCTGTGTGTGGCTCCTGCTGCCTGCGCTGGCCGCTGCGGCGACGTTTGCCTATGTGCCCAATGAGGGATCGGGAACGCTCAGCGTCATCGATACCGCCAGCGATCAGGTGGTGGCCGAGATCGCCGCAGGCGCGAAGCCGCGCGGAACGGCGATCAGCGCGGATGGGCGCACGGCCTATGTGAGCGACCAGCCCAACAATCGCCTGGTGACGGTCGATCTGGCGCGGCGTCGCATGTCCGGGAGCATCGACCTCGGTGAATCGCCCGAAGGCGTGGGCATTTCGCCCGATGGCCGCTGGGTGGCTGTGGCGGTGGAGGAGTCGAACGACGTGGTCTTCGTCGACACGCGCACGAATCAGCGGAGCTTCACTGTGCAGGTGCGGGGCAAGAATCCCGAGCATGCGGTGTTCTCGCCCAAGGGGGATCTCGTGTTCGTGAGCGCGGAGGAGGGCGAGGCGGTCGATGTGATCGACCTGCGGCAACGCAAGCAGGTGGCGCAGGTGCCGGTCGGTGCGCGTCCGCGCGGCATCGGCTTCTCGCCCGATGGGCGGCGCGCGTACGTCGCCGCGGAGAACGCGAACGAGGTCTATGTGATCGACACGCAGAGTTTCGCCGTGCTGAAGAAGATCCGCGCCGGCCTGCGCAGCAACGGCATCGCGGTGCATCCGGACGGCACGCGTGTGTTCGTGTCCAACGGCGGCGCGGCCAGCGTCTCGGTCATCGACACGGCGAGCGGCGCGATCGTGGCCACCATCGATGTCGGGCAACGCCCGTGGAACATGGCGCTGACGCCGGATGGGAAGAAGCTGTATGTCGCCTGCGGACGCTCGGGCAGCGTCTCGGTCATCGACACGGTGCGCAACCTCAAGCTGACCGATGTGCCGGTCGGCAAGCTGCCCTGGGGCGTCGCGATCCGCTGAGCCTCGCGATGAGGCTCCTCTTCGGCAAGACGCTGGTTCCGGCCCTCGTCGGTGTCCTGCTGTCCGGCGAGTTGCTCGCACAGGGTGTGGATCCCGACGACCGGGTCCGCTCGCTGTCGACCGTGGAAGTCATCGGACAGACGCCGATGCCGGACGGGCTGCACCGCTCTCGCGACGAGTATCCGGGCAACGTGCAGCTCGAGGACGACGGGGCGATCGAACGCTCGCACAGCGACAACCTCGCGGACTTCATGAAGAAGCGCCTGGGCAGCGTCAACGTCAACGACATCCAGGGCAGCCCGTATCAGCTCGACCTGAACTACCGCGGCCACCGGCTGTCGCCCTTGCTGGGTTCCTCGCAGGGACTGTCGGTGTATGTGGACGGCGTGCGATTCAACGAGGCGCTCGGGGACGTGATGAACTGGGACCTGCTGCCCGAGGCCGCGATCTCGACGCTCACCCTGGTGCCGGGGTCGAATCCGCTCTACGGCCTCAATACGCTGGGCGGCGCGCTCGTGCTCACCACCAAGTCCGGGCTGACCCACGAAGGCACCGAGATGGATGTCTCGGCCGGGAGCTTCGGCCGCCGGCGCATCGACTTCGGCCATGGCCTGCGCTGGGGAGATGGCTGGCATGCCTATGTGGCCGGCACGCTGTTCGACGAGCAAGGCTGGCGCGATCGTTCGCCGGGACACCTGGGCAATCTGTTCCTCAAGCTCGGGCGCCAGACCGCCGACACCGAATGGACGCTCAGCGTCCACCATGGAAACAGCCATCTCACGGGCAATGGCCTGGTCAACGCAAGCCTTTACCGCATCGATCGCAATGCGGGCTACACCTTCGACGATGTGACGCGCAACAAGGCCGATGTTCTCAACTTCCAGATCAAGCGCATCCTGAATGCCGAGGACCAGTTGTCGGCCTCTGTGTGGTACCGGCGCTCCACGCGCGAGGGACGTACCGGCGACATCAATGAAGACTGGGCCGGGTTGATCGCTGCCTGCGAGGGCGATGCCTCGGCGCCCGGCTGCAGCGGCGGCGACGATGGCACGGGCGCACCGATCCATACCGCGGTCATCAACAGGACCTCGGCGCGCCAGCGCGCGGCGGGGCTCGGCCTCCAGTGGACGCGCGAGACCGGCGTGCACCGGATGGCCGTCGGGGTGGAGGCGACCTCCAGCCGCACTGAATTCGACCAGTTCCAGCAGGACGGCTTCTTCGATGTACAGCGCGTGGCATGGGCCGACCCCTTCTCCGCCGAGACCCAGTCCGTCGCGCTGCGCGGCAGGAGCCGGACAGTCAGCCTGTACGCGACCGACATCGTGACGCTCCGTCCGGACACACAGCTCACCCTGTCGGGCCGCTGGAACCAGACCCGCGTCAGCAACGAGCTCGGCGTGCCCGTTCCCTTGGGCAGCGAGTCCTTCAGCTACGGCAAGTTCAACCCGGCCCTCGGCCTGACGCATGTCTTCAGTCCGGTCTGGACTGCCTTCGCCAATCTGTCGCAAGGCACGCGCGTGCCTACCGCGATCGAGCTCGGCTGCGCCGACCCGACCCATCCTTGCGTGCTGCCGACCGGCTTGCAATCCGACCCTTACCTGAAGCAGGTGGTGGCACGCACGCTCGAAGTCGGCCTGCGGGCACGACTGGACAACGGACTCCAGTTCGCGTCGGCACTGTTCCGCACCCGGAGTCAGGATGACATTGCCTTCGTGCGCTCCGGCGTGTCGCAGGCCGGCTACTTCACCAATGTGGGCGAGACCCTGCGGGAAGGCCTGGAACTCTCGACCCGATGGAGTCGCGGGGATTGGCAGTGGTATGCCCACTACACCTACCTGCGCGCCACCTACGAAAGCCCGGCGATCCTCCAGGGACCGCTGAGCACGCCGGAGCGGCCTAACCTGATCCTTCCGGGTGCGCCGATCGCCGGCCTGCCGCGCCAGCAGCTCAAGCTCGGCGGCGAGTGGCGGGCGAGTCCGGTCGTCCACCTGGGGGCCGACCTGGTCGTGATGGGGCCGCAGGCCGTGGCGGGCAATGAAAGCGGCAACCGCCCCGAACTGGGGCGCATCGGCGGCAGCGCGGTCATCAATGCACACGCCTCATGGCGCTTCCATCCGCGCTGGGAGGCCTATCTGCGCATCAACAACCTGACCGATCGACGCTATGCGACCTACGGCGCCGGCAATGACGACTTCTTTCCCGCAGGGCGGCAGTTGCAGCCCGGCGATTCCCGGCTGCCGTCGCTGTTCATTGCACCGGGCGCGCCGCGCTCGTACTGGGTCGGCTTGCGCTACGAGTGGGGCCCTTGAGTGTGAAGACGCGGTGTGCTGTCATCGCGCGAAGGGGGCAGACCGTTGAGACGACTCCACTTTCTCCTGGAGCACCACTGTGAAAATGCAAACCAAGGCCCTCCTGATCGCTGCCTGGCTGGCTGGTTCCGTCGCCGCTTACGCTCAAGTCCCGGCCGACGCGCCGGCCGGAACGACTGTTCAGTGCAACGACGGCAGCTACGCATCGCCCGCCAGCAAGTCAGGCGCATGCCGGGGGCACAAGGGCATCAAGACGTGGTACGGAAAGACCGACGCGAAGGCCGCCCCGGCGGCCGCAGCCGCTCCTGCCGCTCCTGCCGCTCCCGCTGCGGCTGCAGCTCCGGCTGCGCCGCAGGCTCCGGCCGCCGGTGCGGCCACCAAGGCCCCGGCGCCCGGCGCAGCCGCGCCAAAGGCCGCTGCGCCCGGTGGCGGCGCCGGGCAGGTATGGGTCAATGACGAAACCAAGGTCTACCACTGCATGGGCGATCGCTACTACGGCAAGACCAAGAAGGGCGAGTACATGAGCGAGGCCGATGCCAAGGCCAAGGGCATGCACGCGTCGCGCAACAAGTCGTGCTCCTGATCCCGGCTTCGTTTCAGATCCTCTGCAGGGCCCGCTCGATGCGGGCTCTTTTCTTTGCGGGGCATCGCGCTTCGCCATCCGCGACAGATGGCAATGGGGCGGCCGCTGGATGAGCGGAAGGTCCCATGGTGTGAGCGAATCCTCGCGGGAGCGTCTTGCTCATGGTCAACAGTAGAATGGCGCAACCATTGAGGCTTTCCGCTCCTGATGTCGAGCCTCCATCTCCTTGACCCAATGTCCATGAACTCTGCGCACACCGACGCCCCATTGGCCGCGACCTTCGAAGCCCTCCTGAACGAGCGCTACAGCTGCCGCGGATTCCTTGACCGTCCGGTGCCGCGCGACACCATCGAGTCGATCCTGCGCATCGCGCAGCGCTCGCCCTCGTGGTGCAATTCGCAGCCTTGGCAGGTCATCGTGACCAGCGCCGGCGCGACGCGACGACTCCGCGAAGCTTTCCAGTCGCCCGAAGCCGAGGCCGAAGCCGATGCGGGCTACGACATCCCGCCGCCAGCCGAATACCGCGGCGTCTATCGCGAGCGCCGGCGCGAATGCGGCTTCCAGCTCTACGAAAGCGTGGGCATCGCGCACGGCGATCGCGTCGCCTCGGCACGGCAGGCGAAGGAGAACTTCAAGTTCTTCGGCGCGCCCCATGTCGCCCTGATCACCACCGACGCATTGCTCGGCACCTACGGCGTGCTGGACTGCGGCGCCTACGTCAACAACTTCATGCTCGCCGCGCGCAGCCTCGGCGTGGCCTGCATTGCCCAGGCCGCCATCGCGAGCCGCGCCAGGTTCCTGCACCGCTGGTTCGACATTCCCGCCGACCGCCAGATCGTCTGCGGCATCTCCTTCGGATACGAAGACCCCGCCCATCCCGCAAACCAGTTCCGCACCACCCGCGCCACCCTCGCCGACGTCTGCCAATGGATCGAATGACCCACCCCCGCCCCCCGAGGGGATGACCCAGGAACACCGCGGATCCGGCTCCACCGGTCCCCGGTGTTGCCCCCTGCAAGGGAGTAGGCGGCCACACGAGGTGGTCAAGCCTGGGGGTGTACCAGGAACACCGCGGATCCGGCTCCGCCGGTCCGCCGGTGTTGCCCTCTGCCAGGGGGTGGGCGGCCACACGAAGTGGGCAAGCCTGGGGGTGTACCAGGACACCGCGGATCCGGCTCCGCCGGTCCGCCGGTGTTGCCCCCTGCAAGGGGGTAGGCGGCCACACGAGGTGCTCAAGCCTGGGGGTGTACCAGGAACACCGCGGATCCGGCTCCGCCGGTCCGCCGGTGCTGCCCCCTGCAAGGGGGTGGGCGGCCACACGAAGTGGGCAAGCCTGGGGGTGTACCAGGAACACCGCGGATCCGGCTCCGCCGGTCCGCCGGTGTTGCCCCCTGCAAGGGGGTGGGCGGCCACACGAAGTGGGCAAGCCTGGGGGTGTACCAGGAACACCGCGGATCCGGCTCCGCCGGTCCGCCGGTGTTGCCCCCTGCAAGGGGGTGGGCGGCCACACGAAGTGGGCAAGCCTGGGGGTGTACCAATTCACGGACTGCGTTCCGCGAGATAGTGCCGCGTCACCACCGGATGGTCCTGGATCTGAAATGTGCGGGCCTGCGCTTCCAGCTCACGGCTGGCGACCGTGGACCGCGCGCGCTGGCGCAGGTAGTCGGCCCATGAGGCGACGATGAAGCGTTCCACATAGCGCGCAGGGTCGTCGAGGTCGCGGTAGATGCGCCAGAAGCTCGCGCCGTCCCGTCGACGAGGCACCGCGAGCTGCTCCACCACCCGCAGGAAGCGTTCCCCATCCTCCGGCCGGATGCTGTAGATCACCTCGACGGCGACTGGCCCGGCCTCGAGTTCCGGTTCGTGCGCGACGAAGAGATCTTCCCAGGGGGTGGCGAGAGTCACCTCCTTTTCCGCGCCCATCTTGAGCGGAAAAGGGCGCGCCAGCGCCAAGCTTGCCAGCATGCCCGCAGCCGCGATGCAGAGCGTGGGGCTCAGGCCGACGAGGCTGGATACCGCGCCCCACAGCGCCGAACCCAGCGCAAAGGAGCCGAGCGAGCAGAGTGTGTGCAACGATGCCGCCCGCGCCCGCACCCAGGACGGCGCGCTGGTCTGCGTGGCCGCGTTGAAGGTCGACATCATCGTCATCCAGCCTGCGCCCCCGATCACGAAGGTGGCATAGACGAAGGGCCGCCAGTGCGACAGGGCGCCGACCAGCATGGCGGCGCTGAAGAGCACGCAGCAGCCGGCGGCGAGCAGGTCGAGCGCCATGTGGGTGCGCAGCCGGCCGACGACGAAGCCGGCGGCGACGGCACCGCTCCCGAGGCAGCCGATCAGCAGGCCGTAGCCCGCGGCGCCGAGTTCGAGCTGGCGCTGTGCGATCACCGGCAGCAGGGCCCACAGGGCCGAGCCCAGTCCGCTGTAGACCACGGTGCGCACCAGTTGCGCGAAGATGGCCGGCGAGTGGCGTGCGTATCGCAGGGCACTGAGCATGCCGCCCCATAGGCGCTCCGGCGGGAGTCTTCCGGGAGGATGCGCCCGCGGCGGCCAGCGCCGCGTCGCGTAGGTCATCGTCATCGCGGTCAGCACCGCGATCGCGAACACCGCGCCGCCACCCGCCCATGCGAACACCGCGCCGGCCAGCGCCGGGCCCACCGCGCGCGCGCCGTTGAAGGCCATCGACACCAGGGTGATGGCCTGCGGGAGTTCCTGGCGACCGACGGTGTCGCTGACGGCCGAGTTCCACGAGGGCGATTGAATCGCTGTGCACACGCCGAGCACGAAGGTGAAGAAGAGCAGACTGCCCGGGCCGACCAGACCGGCGAAGGCGAGCAGCGTCAGCAACAGCGCGACCGCGGCATAGACGGTCTGGATGCGCAGCATCAGCAGCCTGCGATCGATGGTGTCGGCCAGTACGCCGGCCGGCAGCGAAAGCAGGAACATCGGCAGGAACGATGCCGTCTGTACCAGCGCCGCCAGAAATGACGAGCCGGTGACTTCGATCATCAGCCACGACGCCGCCATGTTCTGCATGGCGTTGCCGAAGAAGAACATCCCGCCGGCGGTCCACAGGCCGCGAAAGGGCCTGGTCTTCAGCGGGCTCCAGGTGGACGAGGCGGAGGCAGTGGTGGCGGGGGAGTCGGTCAAGCGCGGGGCGTCCATCGGCGGGCTGCCCGCATCATATCGGCGGGCTGCTCCCGCTTGTTCAGAGCTTGACGCGGCCCGCCGACACCAGCTTCTGGGTCAGGGCGAGCTGTTCCTTCATGAACTCCGACAGCCTGGCCGGCCCCCAGCCCGCCGGCTCGAAGCCGAGTTCGAGCAGCTTGGACGCGACGTCCGGCAGCTTGACGATGCGTGCCATTTCGGCCGACAGCTTGTCGACGATGGGGCGGGGCGTTCCCAGCGGCGCGAACAGCGCGCCCCAGCCGGGCATGTTGACCGCCGCGTAGCCCGCTTCCTCGAAGGTCGGCACATCCTTGTAGAGCGGGAAGCGGGTCGCGCTCGACACGGCCAGCGGCTTGATCTTGCCCGGGTAGCGCGACACGCCGCCGATGGAGACCACCGCCGCGTCGATCTGTCCGCCCATCAGGTCCTGCAACGCCGGAGCCTCGCCCTTGTAGGGCACATGCACCACGTCGATCCCGGCCGACATGTTGAGAAGTTCGCCGACGAAATGGCCGCCCGACCCCTGGCCATAGGACCCATAGGACAGCTTGCCGGGCTTGGATTTCGCGAGCGCGACGAATTGCTGGAGAGTGCTGACGCCCAGTGAGTCGCGCACGCCGATCGCGATGGGCGTCAGGGCGAGCATGCTGACGGGCACCAGCTCCTCGAGCTTGTAGGTCGGATTGGGCAGCAGGACCAGATTGCTCAGCAGGGCGCTGTAGTTCACGCCCAGCGTGTAGCCGTCCGGGGGAGCCTTCGCGGTCGCCGCCGCGGCGATCGCGCCGCTGGCGCCGGCTTTCGATTCGACGATGGTCGGCTGTCCCCAGGCCTCGGTCAGCTTCTGGCCGATGACTCGCATCATGGTGTCGTGGCCGCCGCCGGCTGCCGTCGGGATGATGAACTTGATGATGTTGCTGGGGTAGGCCGGCTGCGCCCGTGCCGCGAGGGGCAGGGCGGCGGCGCCCAGCAATCCGAGTCCGGTGGTCAGCGTGGCACGGCGCGTGATGGTCATCGAAGTGTCTCCTGGTTCACATGTCATATTGGTTGAACCATATAATTTAGAGGCCAACCTCCATTCCGTCAATCCGAGCCGGCCCGGGCGCGGAGGGCACACTATCGATTCCTGCCGATGCCTGTTCGACACTTGCCAACAAAGAGGAGGTCACCCATGCCAGATACATCCCCGGTTTTCGCGCCGGTCCGCACGCGACGTGCCTTCGAAGCGGTTTGCGACCAGATTCGCCAGCAAATGGCGGACGGCGTTCTGTCCGCGGGCGACCGCTTGCCTCCCGAGCGCGAACTGGCGGAACAATTCGGCGTCAGCCGCAGCAGCGTGCGCGAGGCATTGCGCAGCCTGGAGATGGCGGGGCTGGTGCAGGCCCAGACCGGCATCAATGGCGGCTTCTATATCAAGCAGTCGCATCCGGAGGGCATCACGCAGGCTGTGCGGGACATGGTGGCACTCAACCAGGTGCCGGTGTCGGACGTGACCGAGGCCCGCATTCTGCTGACCGGCCTGGCGATCCGGCTTGCCGCCGAGCGAGGCACGGAGGAGGACTTCGCCGCGATCGAGGCCGATATCGACCGCTTCGCGGCCCTGGTCAGCAAGGACGAGCCCCTGTACGACAATGCGGCCATCACGGCCTTCTATCGGCTGATTGCCAAGGCAACGCACAACGAGGTCATCGTGATGCTGATCGATGCGTTGTCGGAGATCGTGGGTGCGCTTCTGGTCCGGATCGACTCGGCGCCGCATCGCGACGTGGTCCGGGTCAGGCGCAAGGTGCTGCGCCTTCTGCGCGAACGCGACGCGGATCGCGCCAGCGCCGCGCTCGCCAAGCACCTGCACTTGCTGAACGTGGTGCTGGAGGAGAAGACCACGGCGCGTTGACCGGATCGGCGCGCGGCGCTAAACTCAATGGCCCAACCATTGAGAGTTTTTTGCATGAAAATCCTGGTCCCCGTCAAGCGGGTCGTCGACTACAACGTCAAGGTGCGCGTGAAGAGCGACGGCACGGGAGTGGACATCGCCAACGTGAAGATGAGCATGAACCCCTTCGACGAGATTGCCGTCGAAGAGGCCGTTCGGCTGAAGGAAAAGGGCGTCG